>Ga0209278_1000014_pt1 | contig 518617 bp, 398 predicted proteins | sample JI81BgreenDNA_FD_187504 | JGI IMG/M metagenome (GOLD analysis project Ga0209278, IMG submission 187504) | Wastewater effluent complex algal communities from Wisconsin, to seasonally profile nutrient transformation and Carbon sequestration -... | ecosystem: Engineered > WWTP > Effluent > Algae...
GCTGGGTTTGTCCAGTTTACAGTAATAGCTGCATTAGCTCCTGTGCCTGTGGCTGCACTAACACTAGTAGGCACGGCACAATCTACTCTTGTGAAGGTATTAGGAGAAGTTGCTCCATCTACGACTACATTGTTAACAGCCAAAGGCGTGTTATCTCCTACTTGTACCACTATTTGTGTGGGGCTGTAATACCACAAACGGCGGACTGCTACGCCACCTACGGTTACGGCACTTATTGGTGTAAAGTTTGTACCTGTGATGGTGATACGGGTGTCTGTACCGCCTGAAAGGGGGGTACTACTAACTACTGTTGTGGGAGGAGCAACAACAGTAAGGGTAAAAGGCACAACAACTGACACGCAACCTGTAGTACTGTTCCGAACTGTTAAATTAAAGTCATAAGTTCCTGCTGCACTGGCTGGAATAGTAACCGCAATAGGAGAAGCCCCCAAAGTAGCATTTGTTATTGCAACAAAACTTGGCATTGCCGTAGTACCTGTGGTAATAGAATACTGGTCTGGGCTATTGGTAGTACCCGTGTAAACTAAATTAAATGAGGTAGCTGAGGTTGTTACATTGGCAGCACTGATACCTATTACATTTGGTAAATCATTTACCGTACCTGAAGCTGCTACATTTTGTGTAGTATAGCCTGTACTAGCGTGGGAGATATTACCTGAAGGTGTGCCTGTGGCAGTGCTAGCTAATCTTACCCAAACCGTTGTTAAACTAACTGTACCACTTGTGGGAGTTAAGTTACGAATAGTGCCATAGCTTGTACCTCCATCTGTGGAGATTTCAAAACCTGTAGGGGCAGTAATGACAATATTGGCGGTAAGTTCTGTACCAGAAACGGTGTATGTTTGGTGGGTAGAGGAAGAACCAACACAACCAGTAAAGGCGGTTAGAGTACCTGTAGTGGTAATACCTGGCACACAAACCATTCCCGAAGCAGCATCTCCGCTAATTGCCCAGCCTTTGGTGGTAGTTAAGGTTGTACGGGCTGCGGCAGCATTAGTACCATATTGTCTGCCTGTAGCTCCTAAACTCCTGCCATTAGGGGCAGTGGCAGCCCAACCAATCAAAGTCGCAGAATAATTGTTACAATTCATTCCACAACTCACTAGCATAGAAGTCAAATTTACTGCACTGTTTAATGTCCACCCCCCCAAGTTTTGGTTAAATGCAGTAGCATCTTGAAACATACTTTGCATAGTTGTTACAGCCGCCGTATTCCAAGTACTAATGTTTTGGTTAAATACAACAGCACTTTGAAACATATAACTCATATTTGTTACAGCCGCCGTATTCCAAGTACTGATGTTTTGGTTAAATGCAGCAGCAACTTGAAACATACTTTGCATATTCGTTACAGCCGCCGTATTCCAAGTACTGATGTTTTGGTTAAATACAATAGCACTTTGAAACATATTTTGCATAGTTGTTACAGCCGCCGTATTCCAAGTACTGATGTTTTGGTTGAAGGCAATTGCTCCACTAAACATATAACTCATATTTGTTACAGCCGCCGTATTCCAAGTGCCGATGGGTTGGTTAAATGCAGTAGCACTTCGAAACATATTTTGCATAGTTGTTACAGCCGCCGTATTCCAAGTGCCGATGGGTTGGTTAAATGCAGTAGCACTTCGAAACATATCTTGCATATTCGTTACAGCCGCCGTATTCCAAGTACTGATATTTTGGTTGAAGGCATTTGCATTAAAAAATATAGCACTCATATTCGTTACAGCCGCCGTATTCCAAGTGCCGATGGGTTGATTAAATGCAACAGCACTTTGAAACATACTTTGCATAGTTGTTACAGCCGCCGTATTCCAAGTACCGATGGGTTGGTTAAATGCAGCAGTAACTAGAAACATACCTTGCATATTTGTTACAGCCGCCGTATTCCAAGTACCGATGGGTTGGTTAAATGCAGCAGCACTTCGAAACATATCTTGCATAGTTGTTACAGCCGCTGTATTCCAAGTACCGATGGGTTGGTTAAATGCAGCAGCACTTTGAAACATACTTTGCATAGTCGTTACAGCCGCCGTATTCCAAGTACCGATGGGTTGGTTAAATGCAGCAGCACTTTGAAACATATAACTCATATTTGTTGCAGCCGCCGTATTCCAAGTACTGATGTTTTGGTTGAAGGCAGTTGCATTAAAAAACATACTTTGCATATTCGTTACAGCCGCCGTATTCCAAGTACCTATGTTTTGGTTAAATGCAGCAGCACTTTGAAACATATTAGCCATACTCGTTACAGCGGCTGTATTCCAAGTACCGATGGGTTGGTTAAATGCAGCAGCAACTCGAAACATATCTTGCATATTCGTTACAGCCGCTGTGTTCCAAGTACCGATGGGTTGGTTAAAAGCACTAACATCCAAAAACATACTACCCATGTTAGTTACGTTTGATGTATTCCACCTGCTTATGTTTTGGTTAAAGGATGTAGAGCTTTGAAATAATTGGTACATATTTGTAACTGATGTGGTATTCCAATTGCCTATATTACCATTAAAGGTAGGACAGCCATAGAATGTGCCTCCCATATCAGTAACCCCACTTAAATTGGGAACATCTGTAGCTGTATAATTACTGAGGTTATTACAATTACTAAAAGCACCCGTGAGTGAACTCCAAGCAGTACTTCCCCATTGTTCTATATCCACTAAACGACTGCGGTCTGTGTTAGGACTAAGTATAATAATAGACCGAAAGTTTGTAGGTTGAATACGCAGGCGAATCACTGCCCCTGACGGTAAACCTGTGATGACGGCGGGAGAGGTTGAAAAAGAACCTGAACCTGTGGCAGAGCCAGGACTTACTTCTTCCCAAGTATAATTGACCGTACCACTTGTAATTACCCCAAAGGTGAGTTGGGTAGCTCCAGAACCTGCGGTAGCCAAGTTCCAACGGGTGATAAAATCTCTGTTGCCTGTGGTGAAAGAAGTGATGAGGGGTGTACCTAATTTGTAGTTAAGCACAGTCCCTCCACAGTTCCTATTGTATTCAAAAACAGCTACATGATAGGTTGTACCATTGGTCAAGCCTGTTACATTTACCTGGCTGCCCGACCCATTGAAGACCACAAAACCACCATCTACACTAGTACCCGAACCAAAGGCAGCATTGCCGTTATAAACAGTATTGTCCGTTAAAGCATTAACATTGACTGCCGAACCAGCTTTGAGGACTACTATTCGGTTATTGCCGTTGCCATTGCCCTGCCAATAGATATGGGCTGTTGTGGTGCTGGCGTTGCTGAATATATCTGTAGCTTCTGCTGTGGGTTCTGTAGTTAAGTCAGCTTGATAAGTTCCTTTGGGGTTTGCCCATGCTGAATTAGTAAAGGCTGGGGTAATGGTAGCCCCTATACAGTTATTAATAGTCCCTCTATTGTAAATAGCTGCCGCCGTCAAGGTAGTTACGCCTGCTCCTAGGGTTACTGTGCTGGTAGTGCTGCCACGGTTGGTTAGAGTGCCTGTTATCGTCAAATTTCGGTCTATGGTATAGGTAGGAGAACCTGTACCTGTAAAATTGATGTGCGCAGGATTGCCAAAGGTCAGCCCTGTAAAGCCTGTGTTTTGAGCTGCCGTTGCATTGAATTCATAAATCATACCCGCAGAAAACATAGGTGAGGTACTGGTGATACAACCAGCCACCCCGCTGGCGTGAGCAGTGCGGAGGGTGGCGGTGCTATTAAACACAAGTTGCCCCGCCCCTGCAATTCGCCCTGTGCCTTGCATAATGAGTAAAGCATTGACAAAGAGGTCGTCCCCTGTGCCATTATTTAAAGTCAGTGTAGAGCCTGTGTTCACCTGTAGTGTACCATAAGACACCACTTGGTCGAGAGTTACATTAGTAGTAACTGTAGCTGTATTACCTCCACGAATGGTGATGACACCATTCGTCGAAGTGGGTGCAGCCCCAGCAGCTACCCAAGCCGTACCATTATAAGTTTGCCAGTTGGTAGCAGCAGCGAAATTTACAGCCCCATTGCTACGGAAGTCGCCTATGCTTTGGGCTTCTGAAACCATCGGCAGGGCTAAAGCCACAGCCGAGGTCAGCACCATAGAGGTTGCAAAAAATTTTGGCAGTGCTTGTAAAAATCTGCCAATATTTGTGTTTTTGAACATAGTATTGAAATTAGATAGAAAAAGTTATTTTTAGTTGTTAGAAATGTGGTTTTATAGGTTTGCATTGCCAATCTAAATTTGTATTTTTACAAAAGCCTTTTACAAACAATATAGCACCAATAACACACCTAGCAAAAACACTTTAACTTTAAAAATTTTTGCATAGAATATTTGAAATAAAACTCAACAAACGAAGATAAGCAAAGTATTTTATATTTTGAGGGCTTTTTTGATTTTTTTTAGAAAAAGCACATCAACAAATGCGTATAAAGTACACTTTTAACATTTATTAAAAATTAAAAATCAACACATTTGAAATAAAACCACAACGCCAAAACTACCTTTTAGGGTAATTTTGGCGTTATTTTAAAAAATATAAAAATATTAATATTAATAGACAAAATAAATATCGTAAGGTATCACTATTTGTATGTACTCCACAATAATCATTATTTTGTGTAGGCAATCCGCAATTAGGATTTACCCAGTATTGTCCACCATAAGTATTAGGCTGTTGTTCTCTTTTGGGGTCAGACATACTACGTAAACTTGGAGTAGGTACGGTAATATCTTCGCCTATTAACCAAGGTTTCTTTTCTGGTGCACCATAATACTCTATAGCAGCTCCCCAAATATCAGAAAATCCTTCGTTCATAGCTCCCGACTCTCTTTGATAGACTAAGGCAGCTGTGCTTGAGCAAACCGCATGACCTATTTCATGTGCACAAACATCTAAACAAGTAAGGGCTGTAAAGAATGATTGAGAACCATCGCCATAGGTCATTCTTTGTCCGTCCCAATACGCATTATCATATAACACATCATAGTGGACATAGCTCAAAATAGCTGCATTAGTACCATCATAACTATTACGATTATGCTCATTCTTAAAATAATCGTACACCACTTGAGGCCCCCAATATGCGTCTAGGGCTGCATTATCCCATGCTGCATTGTTATACTCTGTATTCGTCCAATTATTATCATTATCAGTAAACTCTGTAGCTGTTAGGTAATCTGTACTAGTGTTCATATTGAGTGTATGAATAGTACCATTTCCTCCAGTACCATAGTGGTAGTACGTAAACAGTGGGGTTTACCACTCACGCCACTTGCATCATTGGTGCGAACAGTGTGTGTGCCACTGTATTTAGTTGCTCCACTACCGTTGTTATCTGCGTGTTTAATAATTGGGTCTTTAAAGATGACACTACCACTTTGTGCATCTACATAGACATAGTTACGGCTTAATGGCTGCTTGGCATAAATATTAAACTTATAGGCTAAGTATTGTTTGCCATCATAACCTCTACAAACTACTAATTCACCTTGCGGTTTATAGGTTGCATGAGGGTCGTTTTGTTCTTTTTGAAGATATGCTTCCTCCCCAGCAATATCCCACATATACACCTTAGCACCGATTGAAGCAATAGCAATGTTTCTTGCTTCCAATTCCGTCAAAGTAGGAGTAATAGAAAGAGTTAATTGAGGATAATACTCGCCAGTGATGTAGCCTATAAAAGCATTTTTAGACGCAGTAACATAAGTTCCTTACTCTACCTTAATGCCCTTGTAGTACTGTTGATAACGAGTATATACTACCCCATTAAACCCAAGGTCTGTTTCATTTAAGAAACGCAGTTCGTCTGTACCTTGACGCAAATTGAGGTATTGACTCAGCACTTGTGGTGCATCTTGATACCTGTAGCTGCCCTCGTTGAACTCCACCAATAATGGAGAGCCTCTTTCTGAGCTTATCTCTACAGTCTTTACCCTATTCTGTGCTGTGGAGGTTGTAATAGCTACGCTACACCCACTAATAACAAAGCTAAAGACAAGGCTTTAGCCATAAAGTAAGGTTTGTGAAACATAGTAATAATAAAAATAGATAAATAGATATATAAAAATAAAACAATACATAAGGTTAGAATCAGAAGATAATATCTTTAAGATTCTATTTTGGGGGATACTAAAAATGATATTAACAAAAATTTCTAGTAAGTCGTATTGCCTAAAAAATAAATACAAAAAAATTTGAATACAATAGCACAATTGGATTAAGCTGTAAAGCCGTCATCACTACTGTTTGTAATACTAAGAGATTAAGCAATAGCCTTGTTGGTTTTTAGAGGTAGGGAGAGCATAACTATTGTTGTAAAGTTACGAGAAGTTAGATAAAAACGCAACAGCATATATAAAAAATGTCTTTTTTTCCTTACTAACTTATTAATATTTATTCACAACTACCTGATTAACATTATATTACAAAAATAATAATTTATGATATACTAAATTAGAAATACCTTAAAAGACATTTTGAAATTCATTACAAAAAATGCTGGGTGAATAACAAGGCGTAAGGCGTGGCTACAATTTTGACAACCCATTACAGTCAAAAAGCCTATTCAAAATCTACTAACAAATCTTCTATTTTAATGTTAATAGCTTGTTGCTCTGCATATTGGCGTTTAAAACTTGACAAGAAACTGCTTACATTGTTATTACTTGCGTGTGATAAACAACCCTCAATATGTGTTAATAGGCTTTGATAATTTTCCTCACTTTGATAGGCATAATTCAAATAAGCATTCATGTATGTATCATATAGTCCGCCATAACTATATTGATTAATCATGTATGCAAACATTTTCTGTAAATACACCATGAACTCACCATTTGCGAAGTCAAAATCTGAAATGAACCAAAAAGGATTGAAATATGTATGCTCTTTTACTTGTTGGTATGCTTCCAAGTTCTCTACAATATATCCCCAAGCATTTTCCTCTCCTAAAAAAGCTAATTGGTCTGCTACATTGCTTTTTACAAAACTTACTCCTTCCTCACTTTCAAAAATCTCTAAAAGATAATTTTTTACACGAGGCGACTTTCTTTTTACCAACTCGTCTATCAGTTGTTTTTTAGCCTCTTTATCTAACCAATCTTCTCTTATCACCATTTCCTCTAATAGACTTTCTAAAAGACTGTTACTATTTGGTTGAAAGTCAATGATAAGATTTATACAGTTACGTGTAAAGTAATTATATTCTTTATTTTTAGTAACTAAAAGCCACTCATAAAATAAGTTGGCAAATTCGTTTTTGTCTGCTTTTTTAGTTACTCTTTCTATCAAAAAATTAGCATAATAACCGCCTAAAAGCCCTAAATTCAAAGCAAGTAGTTTGTCTTTACGTGGATTACTCATATTTTCTTTAATGCGAGTAATGACATTTTCTAAACCTACTTTATCTGCTATTTTAATATAGAACTCTGTTTCTACGGTGTCAAACTGTAAGAGATTAAGTAAAGTAGCATCAGAAATTTGTGCTAAGTCTTCTTTATACAGTTCTTTAACTACTTGTGCGACACCACTATAATACTTGTCTGCGTTGTCTAAGTCTAATAAAGGCGTATTATTATTACACCAACTCTGTATTTTAGGTAATAAAGTAGTTTTATACTCTTGATGTCTATTAATATCATAGTTTTGCGTTAGCTCATTTAATCCTATAAACTCTTTATGCTCTTTTGTCCATATTGATAGAGTGCTATATAGTTTTTCTCTATTTAATGTATCAAACCCTTTTATATCACTAAGGATATATTTATTAATAATCCTTGCCCCAAATTTTTCTATCCAAAGAGAGTGAGCAGTAATACCTAATCTTTTCCTTTCATCTCTATCAAATAAGTCATTTTTTGTAATGCTCTCTATACTTTTATTTTTTCTATTCTCATAAGTAAGTTCAAATACTCTTTTCAATTCCTCTGTTAATAAATCAGCATCTACTAACATCTCAAATTGTTTTAGAGTATATTTTTTTACAATACTTTCTTGATTTTGCAAATCCACTTCAGCTTTTTCAAAAAAATTATCTATTTTCTTATTAACTAAAATTGCAAATAATTTTTTTTCTTTATCAGGTAAATTATTGTGATAGTAAGTTAAATATTTTTGATTGAGTGTACCATCTGAAAATCCATTTGCACAAAGTTCTACCATGGTATCAGATGGGAAAATTAATAAATTAATTTTGTCATGATTATCTTGTATATCTAAATCTACAACATATTGGTAATAATCCTCTACTTTATTAATTAAAGTAAAAAAGCTAACTACTATACGATGATTATTGTAAATAAAATATCTGCTTAAAGCTAATGCCAAGTTCACGACTTCTTTAAAAAGTTCATCATCTGGCGTTTGAATGTATGAGTCAGCCAATGTATTTATAAATTTTTTTAGTTTATCATGTTTGAAAAAATTTATATTACTATTGTAACTATTTTCGTCATTACCTAAAAGTACCTTATTGACCTTCCTTATACTATCAGCCTTTGTAAAAAAATAAAAACATTCTCTTATGTATTCCCAATTACTTGTACTATTATGGAAAAATTCTTCTTCAAATGATTTTGCTACTAAATCCGATAAGTCATCAGCCAAACCATATTTCTCTATTATTCGTGCTACTACTGCAAAGTTATTCTCACCCAAAAGGTTTTCGTCATAAACCTTTCTTAATATTGTAATAGTTTTTGAATTATCATTAAATAAATTCATTTTCTCACAAAGTAACAATAAGCCCAAAGCATTTTCTTTGTACTTCTCAAAGTTATCTATTAGCAAACCCCTTAATTGTTGTTCCTGTTTTTTTGTGATACAATGCCTTGCTCCTTGTAATAGAAACAAGATACCTCCTTGTTCAGACTTTTCTTGTGTTTGTTCTAACGAAGTGATTAAAAAATCAACAACTTTACTATCTGATATTTTATTTAAAAGGTTATCTAACATAATGATTATCAAAAGATTATTAATACCACCAAGTAAAATAAGGTACTTTTTTACTTTCAAAAAGTTCTTTGAATAAATCTAAACGCCGTTTATCAGTTAAATTATCAAAGCTACAAACAGTTAAAAAACGAGGTGCTTTTTCTGCCAACCACTTGTAAAAATTGTAGGCTTTTTCTCCTTCATACAATTCTGCTAAAAAAGACAAAGTTGCTCCCCAATGCACCAAAATAGGCTGCTCTTCAAAATTTAAGCAAACAATTTGCTTTACTTTCTCAAAGTCATAACGCAATAAAACTTTTGCAGTTAAAAACTCCTGAAAAATATTATGTTCAAACTGCCAATCAATAATATTCTTTTTCCAAAAACCTACTGTTTCTAATAACTTACGGTTGGCTTCTTGTTTCACTATACTAAAATACTCCTTTTGTGTAAGCACAACTTTGTTAAGTGAAGTCATTACAAAAGCTATTTTTTCCAATTCAGCAAGCAATATATTTTCTTGCTCCTCTATACTCCTGAATTTATCTACTTTTTCATAGGTTAGTCGTTTTGTAATAATTTTCTCGATAACATCACTTCGTCTTTTAGGCAAACTATCTTTTTCATTAAAAATCTCGACCAATTTGTCCAAGTAAAATGGAATAGTTGCTAAATCTTTTAGCTTTTGATTGGTTACTTCTCTAATAAAATTTTCGGGCTGTGCTATACCTTTTTCCTTGCAATATTCCAACATACTTTCTGTGTCTAAAGGCACAAATTCGCAAAGAGCAAATTTGTCTAATTTACCTTTTAACTCTTGTTGGTTATTTTTTTCAAGACGATAAGAAGTAGTACGACAAGTAACAACTATAGTTATAGTTGTGTGCAGTTCTGCAAAACCGTTAATAAGGGTTACAATGTGGTCAAAATTATTGCTTGTTTCGTCTAAACCATCAAGTAAGAACACCAAATTGGGTATAGCCTGCCAACTAATATGATTTTCGTTAAGATAATTTGCGAGGGTAGTATTGGTAGGAAAATTCTTTAAACTTAACCGCAAAGGATAGAAAGAAATAGTTTTATCTGCCGACCAACTATATGCCCAATAATCTAACTCTGTGGTTTTGCCCATACCACCATCTCCTAAAATAACAATTTTAGAATACTTGCTTACAATTTCCTCAAAAGTCAATTCATCAACTTCTTCCGAAATTTCAACTTGCTTTTTTTGTAGTTTGCGGGCAAGATAGAAGTTTTGGGGTTTGGGATATGAGATTTTTTGGATGGTTGCTTGTGCTATCTCCTCTTTTTGTTCTAAACTATCTCTTTTTTCTACTGTTTCCTCCTCTTTTTTAGATATGTTTTCAGAGGAGGAAACTACTTTTTTAGTTTTATCCCATCTATAAATGCTGATAAACGTTGAGGAAAGTCATATTTTTTTACATCTTGTATAAACTCTTGTCTAAGAATATTTAGATTATGCTTGTTGTAGTCTATAAAATCACATTCATCAATATTTTTGAAAACATTGCGAATATCTGTATTATCTACTAACTCCTCTAAGTCTTTTTTAAATGCTTTTAAGTCAAACATATTAGAATTTTTTGATTTATCTAGTGTTGTGTTTGTTTCTATTTGATTTAGTAAGCTGATAAAATTTACGGAAGATAAGTCAATTTCTCCATTAGTATCTCTATTGATAGTATTCACTAACCTATAAATTACTTGTTGGTATCCTTCCTCTTTATGCTTTTCTGGAATTAAGGTATTTAAATCAGCTATTTTAGACACAACTCCCTCTCTTAGAGTTTTAAGAATTTCATCATATAAATCTATATCCTCAAAAGTTGGTTTATGGTCTCTTGGATTTTTAGATTGATTTACAATAATTTCAAGTTCAGCCTTTTCATCTTGCCAATGATTTATTAGTTTAGCTCTATCTCTGTCATTATAAATTATTATATTTTTTAGAGTAATAATAAAAACTCTTTCTTGTATTTCTGTAAAATTATATCTGCTATACTCTGAAATTTTACTAAGTTCATACATACAGTTTTTAGATTTTAGGTAGTCATTACCTAAAACCAATAGAACATATTTACCCTTTCCAATTTTATTCATAAAATCAGAAATAGATTGCATATAACCCACTCCATTTATTTTATCTCTAATAAGCTCCAAGCCACAATTTTTAAGCTGTTGTTCTAATTCCTGTGCAACTTTCTCACTATCTTCTTTCCAAGAGTAAGAAATGTAAATTTCTGGTTTTTCTACTGCCATATTATTATTGCTAATTTTATGATGTAATAATAGTCAATATAAATTAAATTATCTAATGTTAATATAATATTTAGCTTGTTACAAGTTAAAATATTCCTTGTAACAAGCTAATTTACTCCCTACTTCTTCACCACCCCAATATGCAATTCCTTCAACTGCTCCTGCGAAATAGGCGAAGGGCTGTCTATCATTACGTCCTTGCCTGCGTTGTTTTTCGGGAAGGCAATAAAATCTCTGATACTGTCCGAACCACCAAACAAAGAACACAACCTGTCGAAACCAAACGCCAAACCACCATGTGGCGGTGCCCCATACTCAAAGGCATCTAACAAAAAGCCAAATTGTGCCTTAGCTTCCTCTTCCGAAAATCCTAAGAGTTTGAACATTTGCGACTGCACCGTTCTGTCGTGAATACGAATAGAACCGCCACCTACTTCTACGCCATTAATCACCATGTCATACGCATTAGCACGAATAGACGACAGCGTGGCGTGGTCTGTACTGCTTAACTTGTGCAAATCTTCGGGTTTTGGCGAAGTGAAAGGGTGGTGCATAGCGTGGAAACGGTTGCTTTCCTCGTCAAACTCCAACAAAGCAAAGTCAATCACCCAATGAGCCGAATATTCATCTTTTTTGCGAAGCCCCAAACGGTTGCCCATTTCCAAACGCAATTCGTTCAGTTGCTTGCGGGCTTTGTGCGTTTCTCCCGACAAAATCAAGAGTAAGTCGCCTGCCTTTGCCCCCATCGCATCTGCCCAAGATTTCAGGGCTGCTGCATCAAAAAACTTATCTACCGAAGACTTGAAAGTACCATCTGCCTTACATTGCACATACACCAAGCCCTTAGCCCCAATCTGTGGACGTTTCACAAACTCCGTCAATTCGTCTAACTGCTTGCGAGTGTACTCCGCACAACCTTCTGCCACAATGCCCACAACGGTTTCCGCCGCATCAAACACCTGAAAACCTTTGCCTTTCGCCAAATCATTCAAATATTTGAACTTCATATCAAAACGAATATCGGGCTTGTCCGAACCGTAGTTTTCCATTGCATAGTCAAACGTCATGCGTGGCAATGCAGGCAAATCAATATTTTTTACAGCCTTAAATAAATGCCTCACCAAACCCTCAAACATATTTAAAATGTCCTCTTGTTGCACAAAAGACATTTCGCAGTCTATTTGCGTAAATTCGGGTTGGCGGTCTGCCCGCAAATCTTCATCTCTAAAACATTTCACAATCTGAAAATAACGGTCAAATCCTGATACCATCAACAACTGTTTGAAAGTCTGCGGCGACTGTGGCAAAGCATAAAATTCGCCTTCGTGTATGCGTGAAGGCACAACGAAATCCCTTGCACCTTCTGGCGTGGACTTAATCAATACAGGCGTTTCTACCTCCAAAAAGCCCTGACTGTCCATGTAATCACGCACCGCCTTCGCCATTTTATGACGCAATTCGAGGTTTTGGCGAACAGGATTACGGCGTAAATCCAAATAACGGTATTTCATACGGAGGTCATCACCGCCGTCTGTTTCGTCCTCTATCAAAAACGGAGGCAATTTGGCGGGGTTCAGCACCGTTACTTGTTCTATCTTAATTTCGATGTCGCCTGTGGGTAATTTCGGGTTTTTCGACTGTCTTTCAGCCACTTTGCCCGTAATTTGTACCACAAATTCACGCCCTAATTGGCGAACCGCCTCCGCCAATTCTTTGGGGGCATCAGTCGTTTCTACCAACAACTGCGTAATGCCATAACGGTCTCTTAAATCTATCCACAACAAACTACCTTTGTCCCTTGTGCGTTGCACCCAACCGCAAAGGCTTACAGTTTGTCCTACATGAGCAAGGCGGAGTTCTCCGCAAGTGTGTGTACGTAACATAATCTCAGGTTTTCAATTTTTCGCAAATTGGTGTTTTTTTTTGGGATTTGGAAATAAAAAAACTGTAAAGGTGAGGCTTTACAGTTTTTTTGCTTTTAGAGTTTAAGATAATAGACGGTTTTGTTTCTCGTTACTACTAAAAAAGTCAATATCTTGTATTGGGGCAGTGGGAGAAGTGTTTTTTGCATTTTCATTAATTGATTTAGACTGCTTTTGTATGCTATTAATTATTTCTGTTATACTATTACTTTTGTCGTGTTTATTCTGTAAATACGTTGATATACAAGCAAATACGGTTGTGTTTTTGGTAGCTTTATTGTTTTCAAATAGTGTAAAGCCATACCCCGAAGTGATATAGGAATAATTAGTTAGAATGTGTCTATCATGAATAGCTTTTGTATGAATTACAGTAATTTCTATGCTTTTAATTTTACTGTTGTAGTGCTTTTCTAACTCCTCTTTTAAATACTTACCACATCTTTCTATTTTTTCGGATTTCTTTTTTAAGTCTAAATCTATTTTGGTTAAAACAGTCAAATGAAAAGTTTGCTTATTTAGCACATTGGGCATAATTTGTTTCAAGAGTAAAAGAAGATTACTTTCCAAAAGGGTTTCATTTTCAAGTACATAATTATCTGTTATGACCAAAGCATTACAAGGATATTTCACCTCTTGCAAGAAATTCCAATTAGTATAAATTGTTCCATTTTTTTCTATATTGTAGATAAACCAAGAAAATAGCATTGCTGCCTTCTCTTGTAATTTTTCTTTTGGTATGAACCACAAACCAAAATCTTCCTCTAATTTTTTACACTCATCTGAGGTTTTGTCTAAAAGAAATAAAGTTTTAGGATTAATTTTCAACAAAAACTCATCTTCTTTATACATTTTTTCAAAATTATTATCCACAGCGTTGAGATTATCTTCCTTAAATAGTTTATCAAAAATAGGATTTTCTGTCCTCAATTTATGTAAGGCATTATCATTCAGATTTATAAATAACTCGGAGTTTTCATAAACTAATTGGTATAATTTTGCCCAAATTATAGGGTTATCTCCTTGCTTAAAGTCCGCAATGGGTTTATGGTATTGCTCATAAATCTCTTTTAGGCAAGCCAAATCGCAATAAATTCTGATTTTATTTCTCATTGTATTCCTTTTGCTTTACGTAAATTATATAGGTCAATAGCCAATTTGTCTGTTTCATCAAAAAAACCTGTACCAAAATCTTCGCTTAATGTACCATCTTCTAAAATATAGATGGTTTTAACAAGTGAAGTATTATTAAAATAGTAAATAATTGTGTCTTTTTGACTAATACCTTGCGATTGCGTAGCTGTTAAATATTTTAATTTCCTAATCAAATACTCACTATGCGTTTCCACAATAAAATGAATACCGAAATTTTTATGTGCATCTATCAATAAATCAGCTAATTGAGATTGTAAGGCAGGGTGCAAGTTAGTTTCAGGTTCTTCCAAAATCAAAAAATCTGTTTTACAAACAACAATATGAATAAGAATAGGCAAAAGTTGAGTAATCCCAAAACCTAAATCTACTAAATTTAATTTTTTTCCATTTTTTTGTACTTCTATCTTTGTACCAGTAATGTCGTTGTATGTAAAATCTATTTTATCTGCAATTTGAAATTTTTTTATCCAATTATTGATAAATTTTTTTTCTTTACTGTCCTCAGTAAACTCTAAATTATTGAACCTACGCAACAATTCGTTAAAAGAAGTGCCTTCTGGTGTATTTTTATACTCTCGTCTGGCATTGGCACGAATAGCACTTTCATGTTCAAAGATTATACATTCCTGCAACTCTCTAAACAGATTATAGGCTTCGTTGGGTATTTCTAATAAATAATCAGCAAATTCTTGTTTCAATACTTCTCTTACATTTAAATCAGCTAATACATCAAAGAATTTTTGATACTGAATATTATCACTAAATTTTTCCCTATCTTTTTTTGGAAGAGTATCTTTAAAGTCTTTTATTTTAGCAAATTTACTTAGCTTTTGATAATGAAAATTATTGTATAAATTTTTTATATCTAATTGATTATCATTTAACAAACCATATAAAATACTAAACCAATGAATAATCATTGAATTTAATTCTTTTAAAAACTCATTATTTTCATCACCTATTACAGCAATTTTTTCTTGTATAGCTTGGGTAATAAAAATTAGATTTCTTGCATCTTGTGTATCTTCATTAAAATAATCTTGTGGAGTTAGCTTATTTTTAAATTTTTGCTCTAAAAAATAAGCAACGCCCATAAAACTTGAATAGACTTGATATTCATGCTTATAGAGTATTCTATTAATAAAAAATTCTTTATTGAGTTCCGTATTTAAAGTTTTTACACCCATTTCAACTAACCTATTCCCACTACCATTTATTTTTTCGTATTTCAAATCTAAAAAATAATCTTTATTATCTATGTTGTATTTCAATCGAAAATATATTTGATTATTGTCTATTTCATTATTTTTAGACAAATCAAAAGAGCCTAAAAGATGAATTGCTTGGTTATCACCCATAAAATTTAAACTTTTGGGGTTTTCTTTCTCTATTGTATCTTGTAACAATAATAGAGCCTTGAACAAACTGCTCTTACCCGAACTATTTGTTCCTGTAAGAATGGTGAATGGAGCAAAATCAAACTCCGTATATTCCTTAAAAACCCTAAAATTCTCTATCCCTAAACCTATTAGTTGTGCCATAATACTTGCAAATTTTTATTGGGCAAAGATACGAATTTCATTAGGCATTTAAAGTGTAGGGTAAAAATATAAAACCTGTTCGTCTTCATACTCCTCTCTTACATCTAAGCCCCAAACGTCCCAACCTTCGGGTTGGTGGCGTGCAAAAAGTTCTATTTTAGTTTGCGTAGGGAACATTTTTTCTATACCCCGCAATACTTCTATTGGTTTTTCGCTGTGTTCCCCCCTTGGTACTCTTACCAACTGCTTAATATTTCTTGCTCCTCTGGGTTGTGGTATTCTTCCACGTTTAAATACCAAACATAATTCACAATAAGACAAAGTATATTGTCCTGGGTTATGGTTCATTTTATCCCAAACAAAAGCCACCGTTTTGTAGTCGAATCCCCATGCCTTACCCAATTCTATCCCTTGTGCCAAATGAGGATTAGTAACCCACATAAACAAAAGACAATCTTCTTTGGCTATCTCATGAATTGGAATTTTCATCATTGTTTTGGTTGGCAAGGTCGGGTATTTAAAATTAGCAGCACTAATGAAAATATCGTTTTGCCACCCCACATTTACCTCTTTGTTTCCACTTTTGTCAAATTGCATTTTGCCTCCATAATCCCAAGGAGGGTCAGCATAGATAATATCATACTTTTTTTCGGGCAAGTCAGGGTAAAGACTGGGCAGGTCATTTCTTTGAGTTCTTCGTTTTTGTTCTGCGTCATAAATTGTATAACCTGATACAATTTTTTGAGGTTTTTGAGAACTAACAAGTAAATTATTAAATAAATCTGTTGTTTCCATAGTTTATTTACAATTTTTAATTAGCAAAGGTATTTATTTTTTTAATTATTTGAGAGTTGAAAAGCCCAAAAAGCAGCTTCATCATAAAAACCTGAACCAAAATTTTTGTCTAAACCGCCATTTTCTTGTATTTGTATTCGAAGCATTTGAGGCACTCCGTTTGCCTCGTCTATTTCATTAGGATTATTGAAATAGTAAATGCCTACTTCTTTTCCCGTAATTTCTTTTTTAGTTGTCAAAAATTGTAGTTTCCTAATCAAATACTCACTATGCGTTTCCACAATAAAATGAATACCAAAATTTTTGTGTGCATCTATCAGTAAATCAGCTAATTGAGATTGAAAATTGGGGTGTAAACTATTTTCGCCTTCTTCCACAAGCAAAATTTTATTCGGATTCAATACAATTTTAAGCAACAAAGGCAATAATTGCGTAATCCCAAAACCATAATCTGCCATTGGTCTGTCTGTACCATTGCTGATATTTACCTTTGTGCCACCAATATCGGGGATAAGGTCTATTTTTTTACCAATACCTAATCTTTCAATCCAATAATTGAGATAAGTTTGTTCTTTACTTTCTTCCTTAAACCCTTTGTCTGTAAACTGTTTTAATAGTCTATTCAGAGCCAAATCACTTTCATAGCTATAAAATCTTTCTTGGTTGCCACGAAATGCAGGTAGGTATTCTATTTTATCGCCAAATTCAATAGCTCTTAAAGCTATTTCTATCATGCGTTTAAAAATTGGATACAATAGTTTAAAAGATGTAAACTTTTTTCCATTTTCTTTTTCTTTCAATTTTATTACTAAATCTTCAAATATTAAATCAACAATGGTGTAAATATCACTGATGATACTGTTATCAATCTCTCTTTCTTCTTCTTTATGTTGGTTTTCTATTCTAAAATTAAGTTGATTATTTGAAAGTATAAATTCTAATATTTTTTTTATTTCAATAAAATTAATCTTACTTACAATATTATCTGTATTTTTATCAAATTCAAATGAAAACAACTCTGACCATTTTCCATTCGTAAAAATTTCATACGTGAAATAACATAAATTTTCACCTACCAAACCATTACTTTTTACAGAAATAGCTGTTTGATATTTTGCTAATTCTCTAAAAATGTATCCAGCAACTTCTTCTTTATGAATAGGGCGGGCAATTTCTTCAAATACATTGTCAAAATACAACTTAAATGTAATAGGGTATTGAGAGTTGTGAGTTATACTCTCAAAGTTACCAAGTTTAGTAAGGCGACTTTCTAACTCGTAATCAACCGTAAATCTTTCTAATTTCTTATTCGCATTTACCGCCAACAACAACAACGCCTTTATCAAGCTGCTCTTTCCCGAATTATTCGCCCCTGTTAATAGTGTAATAGGAGCAAAATCAAACTCCGTATATTCCTTAAAAATCCTAAAATTCTCTATCCCTAAACCTATTAGTTGTGCCATAGTTTGCTACTTGTTTTTGTGGCGAATATACGTAATGTTTCGAGGGAATGACAAGCCCAATACCGTTTTTGTACAAAAAACGCCACCCTCATTTTTTCCATAACTCATCAAGTAAGGCAAAAAACTCTTTGTTTTTTTCACTTCATATTACTCTGTCTTTATACTTACAGTTTGGTTAAAAATAACTTCATCACCCACAATTTTCACTGTATTCCCTTCTGAAACACAACGGATTTTTTCAGGCAATATATTATACTTTTCAACCAATAGTTTTTTAATATTTTCTGCTCTTTTTAAACCTAATTCCATTGGATTTTTTTCTTTATCAGAGGCATAACCTATTAACGAAATCTTAGTCTTAGGATATTTTTTGAGATTGTTTACTACCATTTTGATGATGTCCATATTGTATTCACCCTTCAACAATTGAGATGATTTTTTCTTAAAAAATAAATAGCCATAATTATACGGAAAAGCCTGATTATCAGTATATAAACGATATTCCTTTTGCTTTATTATATCTACCCAAGCACTACTATCTATAACAGCATGAATACTATCATACTCTTGTAAGAAGCCTCTTACTTCGTATCGTTGGTAAGGTTGTAGGTTAATAGTATAGTAGTAATAGCCATATTCTTCTTTATGAACAATAGGAATTATTATATTTTGTGAGGGCAATGCTACAAAATACAGACTATCCAATTTTATATCTGTTCCTGTGCAATAGTGTGAAGGGTCTGTTACAGTAACTTTTATTTTTAGTGTTTCTTGGGCAAATACATACAAATGACTGAGTAATAAGGATAGTATGAATAGGTGTTTTTTCATGTGATTAGGCTTTGTAATGTATTTTTTTCACCAAACTTTCAGGCATCAACTCCTCAACTTTTATCTCAAAACCCTTATGAGAGCAAAATAAACCCTAAAACTCTCTATCCCTAAACCTATTAGTTGTGCCATAGCCATTACGAAAGTATTTTGTTGAGCAAAGATAAACAATTATGAATAAAAGAGCATTTTTGGCACACCATCTTATATTTAACAATCATTAACTTTTAGGCTTGTCTAAAAATTTAGTTTATTGACTACCTTTGTTATAGGTTTTTATGCCATAACCACATTTTCATTCATTTTTAAATTATTATCAATATGGCTATTATCGGCTTCTTTATCGGACATTGGTACTTGTCCCTATTCTGTCAAACATTCTTCTTGCACAGATACGCAGCCCATAAAATGTTCACTATGAACAAGTTTTGGGAAAAGTACTTCTACATTCTTACTTTTATTTCACAAGGCTCGTCTTTCTTGAGTCCGTATGTGTACGGAGCTTTGCACCGTTTACACCACGCCTACGCAGACAAAGAAGGCGACCCACATTCTCCCAAACACTCTCACAATATTTTCCAAATGATGTGGGAAACAAAAAATGTTTACACAGACATTTTAAAAAACAAGTATCAAATAGACAAAAAATATTTGAAAGACTTGCCTAATTGGAAGTTTATGGAAAGATTTGGTGATAGCTGGGCAGTACGTTTAGCTTGGGGAGTATTTTACTCTTTGTACTATATCTACTTTGCTACTGAATGGTGGATGTACTTGTTGTTACCTATTCACTACATCATGGGACCTGTGCATGGTGCTATTATCAACTGGTTTGCTCATAAAATTGGTTATACCAACTACAAAGTAAGTGATACTTCTAAAAATATGTGGAATGTGGATTTGTTGATGTTCGGCGAAGGACTACACAATAACCACCACAGCCACCCACTTAGCCCTAATTTTGGTAAAAAGTGGTTTGAGTTTGACCCTGCTTATCCTATCATCAAAATATTAAGCTGGTTACACATCATTCGTTTGCGTAGAAATGTGCCAACAGAAGTGGTGAAAGAAGGCGAAGATGTTTTTGCTTCACAAGACTAATTTGGCAGTCAAATTGTTCGTATTCAGGCTATAAAGTTGCTAACTTTATAGCCTGATTATTTTCCATAGCATAGGGTTTGCAAACCCTATGCTATGGAAAATAAATAACTTCTTAATATTCTTTCAAACTCCTTATTGAATAGCTCACTAATTTGTCATCACTATATGAATTATATCAAAAAAATTATCTTTTTAGCTCTATTTCTCACTGTTGCTACTTTGGCAAGTACCCAAGCACAAACACGCCTCACCACAAGCCCTTGCGAAATTTGGGGTGTTATTTACGTGCAACCCATTAAACAACGTGCTACTTTTTTGGTGTATATAGAAAAAGACGAGTTTTTGGCAGATGTAAGAGTCTTCAGAGAAGACAACAAGCTGAATGCAAACAAAGCTGGTATTTGGTATTTTGTGAATAACGAAGGTTTTTCAGATTTCAGTATTCATTTCGTAGAAGATAAGGCTTTAGCAGACTTTTCTATCTATTATACTGAAAATGAGTTCTTTGCGGGTTGTGTGAGATAAAAAAATTGTGAATTTGCTACTTGTAGTGGCTCATAACTGTAGTGTGGGCTTCAGTCCACGCCTAAACGCATAATAGTACAAACTCTATAAAACAAAAAACCTCCTAAGAATTAACTTAGAAGGTTTTGCGGTCTGGACGGGGCTCGAACCCGCGACCTCCGCCGTGACAGGGCGGCATTCTAACCAACTGAACTACCAGACCTTTGTCCTTTTTGACGTTGCAAAGTAAACACAGTTTTTTTTTTTGTGCAAGCATTTCCGTAATTTTTTTTCTAATTAATGGTAAAAAAATATTTTATTGAATTACAAAAAGCTATTAATCAAGTAGTTAGCAATATTTTTTGATAGTGTGATTTATTAAATTACTCTTAAAATCGGCATACATGGCTACAACTTATAACTTTTGTGCTTAGATTTACTTATTGTTTTTATGTCTTAACACACTATGCTTTCACCTGTTCAAACTTTAGAAATACTCATTCTTAGCTCTGTTTTGGTTTTTGCGATACCTCGTAGCCTGAAATATTGGTACACCATGACCTTAGTAGCAGCTATAGCCCTACTTACTTCTTACTGGTCTTTTGGGGTGTTAATAGCCGATAATCCACAAGCCAATTTTACCCACCCCATGAGTTTTACTTTTTGGTCGGGTACGCCGCTATTAGTCATAGACAAACTATCGGCTTTTTTTATCTTAGTTACCAATTTTATTGCTGTTGTGGGGAGTATTTATTCGGGAGGCTACTTAAAAGCCTACGAACACCGCAGCAACATAGAGTTTTCTCTGCATTATGCAGCTTATATCATCTTTTACTCCAGTATGGTTTTAGTACCTACAATGCGAGATGGTTTGCCGTTTTTTATGGTGTGGGAATTAATGTCTGTGGCTGCCTTTGTCCTTACGATTTTTGACTACGAACAGCCCGATGTTTTGCGTGCAGGTATCAAGTTTTTGGTTTATATGCACGTAAGTATGGTGATTTTGATGATTGGTTTCTTTGTTTTATACAGTCGCACAGGGCAAATGTCTTTTGATGCTCTCCAAAACTATTTTAGCAATAACCCTAACTTACCTCTCTTTCTGATTTTCTTTGTAGGTTTTGGTATAAAATGTGGCTTTTTTCCACTACATTCTTGGTTGCCTCATGCAGATACCGCAGCCCCTGCCCACGTTGCAGCCCTTATGTCTGGCGTTACTATCAAAATGGGCTTTTATGGCTTGCTTAGAGTCTTGAGTTTTGTTAAACAAGATTTGGTGATGATTGGCATTATCATTTTTTCAGTAGGCGTAATCACAGGTTTGTACGGCATTACCAAAGCTGTTTTGCACCACAACCTTAAAACGAAGTTGGCATTTAGTACCATAGAAAACGCTGGAATTATAGCCATTGGCATTGGTTTGGGTGTAATGGGCATTGGTTTGTCCAATAAAGTTTTTGCTTTGTTGTGCTTTTTGGGCAGTATCATGCACATCTTAAATCATGCTTTGTTCAAATCTTTGCTATTTTTTGGCGAAGGTGCTATTTACAAAACCTTAAAAACCAGATACATAGAAAATTTTGGCGGTTTAATGAAAAAAATGCCCCATACAGGCGTACTGTTTTTGGTGGCTTGTATTGCGGTGTGTGGTTTGCCTCCGTTCAATGGTTTCGTGTCCGAATTTTTGATGTATAGTGGCATTTTGCGTGCTTTAGACCAAGCAGGTATGTATAAAGCAGCTATTTTGTTGGTAGCCCTTATCTCTATGGCGTTGATTGGCGGTATTTCTTTATTTGCTTTTTCAAAAACCTACGCAACAGTGTTTTTGGGCAGTCCTCGCAGTCCGATTGTGGAACAAGCCGAAGAAGTAGGAACGAATATGTTGGTTGCTAAATACATAGTTGCCATAGCTATAATTGTGATTGGTTTAGTGCCAAGTGTGATTTTGCCTTTGATTTTCGAGATTACAAAAATTTATGTGGTCATAGACACTCGCATAGCTCCGCGTCAAGTGCTGTCTATTTTGCAGCCTTTGAGTATTGCCACAGGTATTTTTGTAGGGCTTACCTTGTTTTTATTTGTATTGAGAATGTTGCAACAACGCAGCCGAACAGTGGACTACGGAGCTACTTGGGGTTGTGGCTATGTAGGCACTTCTACCAAATTGCAATACACTTCTACGTCTTTGTCCGATAATTTCTTGCAAATTGTCAAACCTATTTCTGAATATAACAAAGAAATGGAGGAGTTTAGAGAAGATGAAATTTTCCCTACTCCACGCACCTTTAAGGCAAAAGCAGCCGATAAAGTAGAGGTAATTTATACAGAACCTGTGGAAGCAGCTATTGAGGGCTTGAAAAAAACTACGATTATTCAAACGGGGAGTGTGCAACATTATATCATGTATGCTTTCATTTTCGTTTTATTTATTTTTGTGCTGACGTTTTTCAAAGTTATTTAACTATAGTATGACTTTTCTATCTTCTTAAACACTAAGAGGTTTTATCCATTCAGATAAAACCTCTTAGTGTTTATATAAAATACATCTAATAAAACTATTGCACTTTTTCAAATGTATTTGTTCCTTCTACAACTTGTGTAGTAGTAATTCCACCATTTTGAGTTACAGTAGTAATCTTACCTGTATATTTAAGACGAGTACTAGTAAGTTCTAGTATTGTATAAGTTTCCGTTGTCCCATTTTTTGTTAATGTTAATTGGTTACCAGCTATATTCCAAGAAGCTGTATTAGAAAAATAAGGAGCAGTTACTGTTTGTTCTATATTTTGTCCTAAATAAACACTTTTCATTTTACTTGTATAAGTTCCTGAAGCAGTCATTTGATTAGGACTACTCATAAATTCTGCTTTTACATCTACACTCACAGAAGTTGTTGTAAAATCCATAGTGTTATTAATACCAGCTCCAGAGATAGTTGTTGTACCTTTAGTCGTAATATCTATCCCTTTCCACTTTCCTACAATAGTTGCTGGGTTTACATTTGAATTAGTATCATCTTTACTACAAGAAGCAAATAATACAGTTGTTACCATGAGTAACAAATAAGAGAGTTTAAAATTTTTCATAAATTCACTTGAAAATAAAAAATGTAAAAAGTAATAAACTATAAAATTTAGCTGTTTGATGTAATTTAAAAAATAAAGAGTAAAATTTATTTTTGTAACTACCTAATTTTCTTGCAAATATACATTATTTTTAAATTTATCTTAGAGTTTATGAATAATTCATTTTTAGCCCTCCCTGTGGGGAGGGTTGGGTGGGGCTGTAGCAAAAAATTATTCATAAACTCTATTATTTGTTTTTTATTTTAGTAGTAGTTTTTTAAGTTAGATACTATGTTTCGCAGTCGTATAGCCCCTACGCCAAGTGGTTTTTTGCATATTGGCAATGTGTTTTCTTTTTTATATACATGGTTATTGGTGCAAAAACATCAGGGAAAATTGTTGTTGCGAATAGATGACTTAGACAATGAAAGGTTTAGAATGGCGTATTTAGACGACATTTTTACCACATTGGACTGGTTGGGCATTACGTATCACGAAGGGGCTACTTCACCAACAGACTTTTTAGACAACTATTCGCAGCACAAAAGAATAGATTTGTACCAAGATTTTTTAAACCAATTAGTTCAAAAAGAATGTATTTATGCGTGTGAATGTTCTCGCAGCCAAATCCAGCAAGCACAAAAAGAACAAAACGTAATTGTCTATCCACAAATTTGTTTACACAAAAAACTTTCTTTACAAAGCCCAATGCTTGCTTGGCGGGTACATATTCCTACCAATACAACTATTCAACTTACTCAACCAAATTTAACGGTGAGTAGCATTGATGTAGCTAAAGAAATAGGAGATTTTGTGGTGCGTAAAAAAGACGGCTTGCCTGCCTATCAAATTGCCTCTGTGGTTGATGACTTGTATTATCGTATCAACTGTGTAGTGCGTGGCGTGGATTTGCTGCCTTCTACGGCTGCCCAATTATATTTGGCAAAATTGACAGAACAAGTTGATTTTCAAGCTATTCAGTTTATTCATCATGGTTTGTTAGTAGATGACAAGGGCAATAAACTCTCTAAGTCGCAAGCAGCCACCGCCATTAAAGATTTGCGTACACATCTCAAAAGCCCTACGCCTATTTACCAAGCCTTTGCTCGTTGGGTAGGTTTGCCATCTACAACAATCCAAACATTAGCAGACCTCGACTACTTTTTTAAAATAGCTGAAATGCCATCTGTGCCATTACCTACCGTCAAAATCGTGTTATAGAAAGAACCGTTAAAGTCATTGGTATCTGCACTTCGCAAATTGTATTCGTTATCAGACACTTTTTCTACGGTCATTTTAGCTGTTTTTGAGCCTTGTAATAACACTAGACCTTGTGTAGTACGCACATTCATAGAATGTGAATAACTCACTACAATCATATTGTTATCTGCCTTAATCACACTTGCAAAACTTTGGGTCGGGGGATTATCTTGTAAGTACGTTTGTGAATACAATGAGCTGTTAATGGTAATAGTTCTAATGGTGTAAGTACCTACTAAGGCAGTCGTAAGGTCTGGTACAGCCCCACTGCCGTTATCTCTGGTACAAGCTACAGCCATACTTGTTGTAAGGGCAGCCAATAGAATAAGTTTTTTTTTCTGCATCATCTGTCTAAATTAATAGCAAAAGTAGTTATTTTTATCTATCTAACGTAAAAAAATGGCTAAACGTATCAATTCTTAAATTAATTATGAATAAAACTCTTAGCATTAACTTTTAGTATCAATATTTTCACCTTAGTTACTATCGTACCATGCAACACATTCAAAAAACACTGTTAGCCGTTTGGGGCTTTTGTGTATTGGGCTTGTTACTTCCTTACAACATCTTTGCCCAAAAAATTACCAAAGTAGAACCTGCCAACTGGTGGGTAGGTATGCAACTCAACGAAATAGAGTTGTTGATTTATGGCGAAAAAATAGGGCATTTATCTGCTTCCATTAATCACCCTCACGTAGCTTTGAAACAAACCAAACAAGTACCCAACCAAAACTATTTATTCGTTACTATTCAGATTAGCCCACAGGCACAGGCAGGAGTAGTAGAAATAGATTTGAAAGAAGGCAACAAAACAGTGCTAAAACAGGCTTTTCCGTTATTAGAAAGAGAAAAAGGACGTGCTAACTTACAAGGCTTTACTTCGGCAGACGTAATGTATATGATAACTCCCGACAGGTTTGTGAATGGAGATACCAGCAATGACGTAGTAGCCGACTATTTAGAAAACAAAATAGACAGAAAAAACATAGGCGGAAGACATGGAGGAGATATTCAGGGGATTAGCCAAAGTTTGGATTATATCAAAAACTTGGGGGCTACGGCAATTTGGATAAATCCTTTGTTAGAAAACAACGCCAAAGAGTATTCTTATCATGGCTATGCTATCACAGATTTTTACAAAACAGACAAACGGTATGGCACTAATGAAAGCTATAAGGCAATGGTGCAAGAGGCACAAAGTAAGGGCTTGAAAGTCATTGCAGATATGGTAACTAACCACATTGGTTTGGAGCATTGGTGGATGAAGGATTTACCCACTACAGACTGGCTGAACCAATGGAAAAACTTTACGGAAACGAACCACAGAAAAACTGTTTTTTTAGACCCTCACGCCACCGAATACGATAAAAAAGTATTGACCGATGGTTGGTTTGTGCCTTCTATGCCCGACCTCAACCAACGCAATGCGTCTTTGGCTAAATACTTGATACAGAACACAATTTGGTGGGTAGAATATGCAGGACTTAACGGCATTCGGTTGGATACATACCCCTACCCTGACAAAGATTTTATGAGCCGTTGGGCAAAGGCAGTGATGACGGAGTATCCACAATTTAACATTGTGGGCGAGGAGTGGTTTCACTTGCCTACAATTACGTCTTATTGGCAACAAGGCAAGAAGAACCCCGATGGTTACAACTCTAACTTAAAAACAGTCATGGATTTTCCTTTGCAAGAAGCCTTAGTCAAGTCTTTGAATGGCAAGAAAACTTGGACTTCTTCGTGGTTCGAAACGTATTATTCTTTGAGTCAAGACTTTTTGTATGCAGACATTCACAATATCTTGATTTTCCCCGATAACCATGACATGAGCCGTATTTATACACAACTCAACGAAGATTTTGGGAATTGGAAGTTAGCCATGACTTTGTATATGACTATGCGAGGCATACCTTGTGTTTATTATGGAACAGAACTATTGTTTACAAACCCCAACACTACAGACCATGGTGTAATTCGTGCCGACTTTTTGGGTGGTTTTCAGGGAGATGCTGCCAATGCTTTTACAGGTGCGGGACTCACTGCCCAACAAAAAGAAGCCACCGAGTACCTACGAAAACTACTAAAATGGCGACAAACTGCCCCAGAAGTACATACAGGTAAATTGATTCACTTTTCGCCAGATGCCAATGATGTTTATGTCTATTTTCGTTTGAATGAACAACGCAAAACCATGATTGTTTTGAATAAAAACAAGGAAGCAGTTACATTAAACTTAGAAAAATACAGAGAAGTTTTAGGCAATGTTCAAACAGGCACAGAGATACTAAGCAATACAACGTTGGAACTCAAAGAAAACTTAATGCTTGCCCCAAAAACGGCATTAGTCATCACAATCAAGTAATTGTTTAAACGAAAGGTTAATCATTAACAGTTGCTCTTACCTCTCCCCTACCCTCTCCTATTTGGAGAGGGTTTATTTAAGAAGATTTGTAAAATATTATTATTTCAAATTAACAAATACAACCTTTTTTGTTAATTATCGTTAAGAAAGACTATTTGGTACAAGTAAAGACCAAAATATAAACTATTCAAGTTACTTTTTTGCATAAAACCTATTATAGCATATTGTTTATCAAACATTTACAATCTTCTTACTCATTTTTCATTTAATCCCAATAGTATGTTTAAAATTACACTGAAGCAGTGGCTATTTCATTGCTTTTTATTAGCAACTATGTTTTGTTACTTACCCACAGCACAAGCCGATGAATATGATGATGCTTGGGAAGCTATTAACAACAATGATAGAAAAAAAGCCGTAGAGTTATTGCTCAAAGCCACCAAAAACCCTAAAAGAGCTGTAGATGCCTACATGACTTTAATAGCTCTCAATTATTTTGACGGAAAAGAAGTAGAAAGTACACCTTATTTTGAAAAAGTGCTTGAAACAGCCGAAAACCCTTACATTTATGCCTATGCAATTTGGTTCAATGAGGCAGTATCTGGAGAATATGGCAAAAAAAGTAAAACACAACAAAAATTTTTAGAAAAGTGCTTGTCAGATGCCAAAGCTGACGGTACAATAAAAGCTGCTGCCCATTATGGTTTGGCATCACATAACCTTACTTCTACCAAACTTGCTGATGCCATCAAAGAGTGGAAGAAAATGGGTGCAATAGACAAATGGCAATTAGTTGGTGCTTTTGATAATGTGTCGAGCAGTGGTTTTGATAAAGACTATCCGCCTATTTCACAACCAGAAGCTACCGCCAAATTTACCTCTGCCAATAATGCCACTATAGAGTGGTTTACGCCACAAACTTTGGGCTTTGATAGTTGGGTATTCCCAAGTAATTACATTAGAGAAAGTGATATGGTAACGTATTCGCAGTCTTTTGTAAACTTCCCTGCCGATACCGAAGGCGTAGTTTGTGTAGGTTTTGGGGGCAATATCAAAGTGTGGGTAAACGACAAATTAATTATTTCTGAATTAGAAGAATTGAACACAGAGTTAGATGCTTACAAAGCCGTTTGTAACTTTAAGAAGGGTTACAACCGAATTTTGGTACAAGTGGGCAGCACTCGTAGCTCGTCGAACTTTATTGTAAGGCTTACAGACAAACAATATAATCCTTTGCCAAACTTGACGTTCAAAGACAGTTATCAAGCCTATACAAAAGAAACTGTAACGACTTATGATGCGTCTAAAGTAATTGCCTTATCGCCAGAAACTTATTTTTTAGATAAAATTAAGGCAGAACCGAATAATCTAATCAACTATTATTTGTTGTGCAAAACGTATTTGCGTAATAAAAAAATGTACCAAGCCCAACAAATTATTGCAGATGCGTTGGTAAAAGCCCCTAAAAACAGTGTTTTGTTATTTGAACAATTACAGTGTTTCTCTAAAACTCGCAACCGTACAGACCTTGTTACTTTGATGGAAGCAATGAAAGAACAAGACCCTAATAGCTTGTTTTCGTTGGCTTTACAAATGGAGCAGTATGTAGGTGAGGAGAAGTATGAAGAAGCAAGTGAACTGTTGGACAAACGTATCAGTTTATTTGGTCAAAATGAGGAAACATTGAAAAGCAAAATAGACATTGCTATCAAACAAAACCAAATAGAACCTGCCTTAGCCATGATAAAAGAAGGCTATGAAAAGTATCCTGAAAACTTGAATTATGTAAGAATGACCTACAACATTCAGAAACAAGTTTATAAAGATGCCAAAGAAGCCCTGAAAGTGTATGAAAAATATTGTGATGGAACTTTCAGTGTATCTTTGAAAGAAGAATTGGCAGGAGAGTATTTGGAATTGGGTATGAACGAAAAAGCCCTAAAAATTTATGAAGAATTGGCAGAGGCTTTTCCAAATGATGCAGACTACTACAACAAATTAGCACAGTATTACTACAGCAAGAAAAACTCTGAAAAAGCTATAGAATATGTGCAAAAGCAGTTGAAATTAGCTCCTTACCATTCAAGCTATTGGGAGTCTTTGGGTGTGGTGCATGAACAGCAAAACAATACGGCTGAGGCAATTAAGGCATTTAAACAAGGGCTTTATTATAACCCCAACGCATACGATTTAAGAAAAAAGTTACAAGTATTAGAGAAACAAGTGGACATTGCCAAATTAGTTCCTAATACGAGTGGCTATGAGGTAATTCGTAATACCAAAGTAGCTGACAAAGAACAAAAATACGATTGGTACTACATTTTGGACGAAAAAACTAAAATTGTGTACCCCGAAGGCACGTCTGAAGAATACTTCAACATGGCTATCAAAGTCTTGACAGACAAAGGTATAGAAACATGGAAAGAAACTTCTATTCCGTACAGTTATTCACAAAGATTGGTGATAGAGAAAGCCGAAGTAGTGAAGAAAAACGGGAAGAAAACAGCAGCCGAAAGAAACGGTAACGACATTGTATTTACGAACTTAGAAAAAGGTGATGCCGTTTACTTCAAATACAAGTTGGAATCTTACAAAAGAGGTAAATTAGCCAAAGAATTTTGGGACAAATATACTTTCAACGCCTTTGTGCCTACCGAGCAAGTAAGATATACCTTGATTGTAGCTTCTAAATTGAAGTTCAATTACAAGTTTCACAATGCCAAAATAGAACCCAACATAGAAGAAAAAGGAGATTTCAAGGTGTACACTTGGGAACTGAAAGACGAGGCAGCAATGAAAGATGAAACGCATATTTCGGCTGCGGTAGATATTGGTAAGGTTTTACACATTTCTTCTTTGCAAACTTGGCAAGACGTGGCGAATTGGTACAGTGATTTGTCTTCACCACAAGCCAAAGCAGATTTTGACGTGAAAAAATTGTATAAAACTTTGTTCCCAGAGGGAAAAACCTTTACAAATGAAGAAAAAGCAAGAATGATTTATGAATATGTGGTGAAAAATATCACTTACAGTTCAGTTTCTTTCCGCCAAAGTTCTCACGTACCACAACAAGCAGCTAAAACTATTAACACTCGTTTAGGCGACTGTAAAGATTTGGCTACTCTGTACGCCACCTTAGCCAGAGAAGCAGGTTTGGAGGCAAACTTAGTCTTAATCAATACAAGGGACAACGGCAGCAATGATATGTTATTGCCTTCTATTGACTTTAACCACTGTATCGTGAAGGTGAAAGTAGATAAGAAAACGTACTATTTGGAACTTACAGATGCGAATTTACCGTTTGCTTCTTTGCCAAATACAGACGTAGAAGGTTTGGTATTGGAAATTCCGTATAACAAAGCAGCTACTACCGAAACTCTGTTCCCATTGACCAGCAGCACCCGAATCAGTGATGAAGTAAAACGCAATACACAAGTAAGTATCAATAAAAACGACATGGTTATCAAATGTGCCTCTGTGAAAAAAGGTAGTTTGTCGACTTACAGCCGTTATACTTACGCCTCATTGAGCAAAGAAAAACAAATGGAAGAATTGCGTAAAGGCATTAGCAATGACTACAAAAACCCTGTCGTTATCAATGATGCAAACTTCTATGATTTAGACAAATTGGCGGACTCTGTGAAGTACGATTATGCTTATACAGTGAAAAATGAAGTGATAGAAATTGGTCAAATGAAGACTTTTAAAGTGCCTTTTTCAGATTTCTTTGTGCGAATAGACCATTTTATAGAAGAAACTCGTGAGTTTCCTGTGTGCTATTGGCGTTATGAAAATACGGATAGGTATGTAGAAGAAATGACCATACAATTAGTTGCTCCTTCGCAGTTTGTTGAAATTCCGAAAGACCTTGTAACCAGTTTCAACGACATTCATTACAAACTTACTTTCAAAAAAGTAAACCCAACGACTTTGAAAGTAGTACGTGAAGTACAGATTAAGAGTAAAAAGAATATTCAACCCGAAGAATATACGAAGTTTAGGGAGTTTGTAAATACCATTACAAGTGCCGAAGCTAAGTATGTGGCTTTCAAATAATTGACCTTACCCCAAACCCCTCTCCATTGTGAGAGGGGCTTTTTTTATTGTTTTCAGGTCAAAAACCAATCCCTAAAAAAACAGTCCTTAGCCTTTATTTTTAGAATTAACCTGCTAATTTTGGCAAACCATAATCCAATACCCCTATCATGCAAAAAGACGTAGTTTTCGAACTTATCGAAAAAGAAAAACACAGACAATTATCGGGCATAGAATTGATTGCCTCAGAAAACTTTGTTTCACCAGAAGTCATGCAGGCAGCAGGTTCTGTGCTTACCAACAAGTACGCCGAAGGTTTACCCGGTAAGAGATACTATGGTGGTTGCGAATTTGTAGATGAAATAGAGAAAATAGCTATTGAAAGAGCCAAAGAACTATTCAGGGCAGAATGGGCAAATGTGCAGCCTCACTCTGGGGCACAAGCTAATGCGGCGGTAATGTTGGCTATTTTGCAGCCCGGTGATAAAATTTTGGGCTTCGATTTGGCACATGGCGGACACCTTACGCATGGTTCTCCTGCCAATTTTTCGGGCAAACTCTACAAACCTTCTTTCTACGGTGTCAATCGTGAAACAGGTTTAGTGGATTATGATGTGTTGAAGCAAAAAGCCTTAGAAGAAAGACCCAAACTAATTATTTGCGGTGCTTCTGCCTATTCTCGTGATTGGGATTATGCCAAAATCCGCAACATAGCCGATGAAATAGGTGCGTTGGTATTGGCGGATATTTCGCACCCTGCGGGCTTGATAGCACATGGTTTATTGACAGACCCTATCAGACATTGCCATATCGTAACGACTACGACCCACAAAACTTTGAGGGGTACTCGTGGCGGTTTGATTATGATTGGCGAAGATTTTGAAAATCCATTCGGTATCAAAAACGCAAAAGGCAACTTACGTTTATTGTCTGAATTGTTGGACTCTGCCGTATTCCCCGGTACGCAAGGAGGCCCTTTGGAGCATATCATTGCAGCTAAAGCCGTAGCTTTTGGCGAGGCATTGGAGCAAGATTTTGTGCGTTATGTGGTACAAGTACAACAAAATGCAGACGTATTGGCAGATGCTTTTACAGATTTGGGTTATCAAATTATTTCTGGTGGCACAGATAACCACCTCATGCTCATAGACTTACGCAACAAAGGCATTACAGGTAAACAAGCCGAAGCAGCATTAGGTTTGGCAGATATTACGGTAAACAAAAACATGGTGCCTTTTGACGACAAGTCGCCAATGGTTACTTCGGGTATTCGTATTGGTGTGCCAGCCGTTACGACAAGAGGCTTGGTAAAAGCAGATATGCCGAAGATAGCACAATTAATAGACAAAGTTTTGACTAATCACGACAAACCTGCGGTAATTTCTGAAGTAAAACACGAAATTAACAAATGGATGACGAATTATCCTTTGTTTCAATGGGCTAAGAAATAAGCTACTTAATGTAAATACAATTTTGTAGGATTACCTAAAAAGGTTACACTTTTGAACAAAAGGTGTAATCTTTTTTGTTAGTAGCTTGTTTTACTGGAGTGTAGGCTTCAGCCCACGCAATACGATAGACTGTAAAAGTAATACTATCTTTCTACGGACTAAATTCCGTAGCTACAGTTTGATAATCAACGACTTAAAATAATTTTTAATTTAAAATTTACTAATTAATAACTGTGCATTCGCACTTAACTATTTGTATGACTACAAAAAATACATTCCTGTTATTGGCTTTGTTGTGGGCTTTTTGGAGTTGCAAACCTTCGGTAGAGGGGATTCCAGAGGGCGAAACAGTGCCAGATTTTCAGACTACAGACACCAAAGGCAATGTGGTGAACATCAAAGACCTAAGAGGCAAAGTAGTGATGCTGTACTTTTGGGCAGATTTCTGTCCTACGTGCAAAAAGGAGTTTCCAGAAACACAAGCCTATTATGAAAAACTACGGGGCAAGGACTTTGAACTCTTGGCGATTAATGTGGGGCAGCCTGCGGTGGCTTCTAAGAAATTTCAGGAAAAATACGGGGCTACTTTTCCTATGTTGTTAGATACGGCAGGGCAAATTTCCAGAGATTTTGGGGTAAAAGAACTACCTACCAACTATTTCATTAGTCCAGACGGTAAGATTCAACGTCGAATTATTGGTTTTGTGGGCGAAAATCAGGTGCAAGTGATGATAAACCAGCATAAGCAACAGTAAAATGGGAGTGTTGCATAATACGTAAATCTTCAGATTTGTGTGTGTATTTTTTATTTTTGGCTTTATTTTTATAGCTACTTCTAAAATCTATTTTATCAATATCGAGTTACTATTTACTTAGTTATATCAAATCTTAAAATTTGCTATAACTAAGTGAGAATAGGTAGCTGAAGCCTAACTATCAGCACAATAGAAGAAACTTATTAGTGAATTAATAAGTGAGCTTTAGTTAATAAAAGTAATAAAGGTGTAGAAATTTATCTATTACAATCTTTAATCTTTTTCATCTACTGCATCGTGTGGAGGCAGTGAGTATTGATAGACCTCGCTGCCCTCAATAAAGATAGTTATTTTCTTTAAACTATTTAAATCTTTAATTTGGTCATCATTAGGCTTTTTATCTCCTATTAGTTCTAAAAAAGAATAACTAACCTTAGTTTTACCAGCAATATAAGTCTTAGTAAATGAAGGTTCTTTGATAGAACTTGGCTCATCAACACTACCATTATAATTGGGTTTTATTTTTTCAAATTTAATTTTTATACTTATTGGTTTATTTTGGTAATCGTTTACCTCTCCATGTGCTACAGAGAAATCTATTACTATATTTCGTAGCTTTTTAGTATTGATAGTTAGATTTTCTCTATCAAGTAGCATATTTTTCCACTTTCTTATAGGATTAGTTTTAGCTAATAAAGCCGAGTATATTATCTTAAAGTCTTTGACTATCAACTTTCTTTTGAGCCTCTTTGTTTCTGCTTGGTAAAATATGATAGTATCCAAACATTTTTTAGAGTCAATGTTCATACTATTTCTTAATACATTATAATCAGCGTATAGCTTATCATATTTGGTTTTTAAGTCATCAAAAACTATTTGTAAGCTATCTGCTATATATGTCGAGTTAGGAATTGGTAGTTGTGGTGCTTTTGCCAGAGCTTTATTTAAAGCCTTACTTAAACTATCTATATGATAACGTAATTGTTCTCGTTGCCTTTCAGTTAAATTGATTATTTTATCTTTGTTGTTAGTTACATTTAATATGCTGTCTTTTAAAGACGTTTCTATTAAAAAGCCTAATTTTATAGAATTTTCAAGAGTGCTATGTAGTACTACTATTTCTTCCTTCAAAATAGCAACTTGATTATTATTCTCAGAATCAGAACGTGTAATGAAGTAATAGCATAGCAGGCCTATTAACACTATTATGAATAATAAGATTGCTAAAAACCAATTGTATTTTTTATCTGTTTTTGAAGTAGTCATATTGATTTATTTTTTCTTATAGTTAAATTTTATTGAATCAATAAAAGATTCATTTTTTGAAATCTTAGTTACATTTATTTTAGGGAATTTATCTGCAATGCCTTTTCTAGATTCAACTTGTTTAATAAGGAAATCTTGAAATTTAAATCTATTAATGCATGTATCAAGGATATTATCTCTTGTTTGACAAACAATAGCATCTTTATCAATATGGAATGCTATGTGGTTATAACCTTTTTCACAAGGATATTCGAGGTAAAAATTTAATAAATATGATATATATGTGGTATCTATATCAGTGTTACTTTCTTTAAAATTACTGTTCCAGATAGCGGCATTTTTGTGTTCAGTAACTATATTAGACATACCTGAACGAATTTTATCACCATACAAGGCTACAATAAACAGCATGGTCAGCACAATAATAGTGATAAAAGGTAACAAATATTTTTTTACAATATTTTCCATGTGTACTATTTATTAATTCTTTTAACTAATTATGAATATCCTTACAGCAATAATAATTGCTATAATAGTAAAAAATAAAAAAAAATAATTACTCTTTGTTATTAGTAAAGCAATAATAGCAAATATAACGCATAATACAAGCAATAGTAATAAATTATTAGCCATATTTGCACTGAAAGTTGCATGAAAATTTACTTTTTTTTTATTCCATCAATAGCTTGTTCAACGGCATTAGTAAAATTAAAATCTACATTACCTGATTTTTGTGTATATTGATTTTGAAATGACTCAAAATGTTTGATATTAACCTTTATTAAATCTTTATTTTGCTCTAATTCTTTAACAATGCTAGCATAATCATGATTGTATGCTAAATCTTTTAGATTACCCTTAAACTTTTCCAAATCAAAATCATTCTTCTGCATAGTTGTATTAGTATTATGTTGTGAGGTGGTTGTTTCTTTTTCTGCTTCCTTGATAAAATTTGTAAAGTTTACTGTTGATAAATCAATAGAAAATCCATCTGTTGCTAATGCTTTACTAAGAGTTTGTAAAAAAGTCTTATAGCCTTCTTTACTGTGAATTTCTATAGTAAGTGTATTCAAATCTGAAATTTTATCAACAATATCCTTTTTAAACAATGTTAAAATTCCTTGTATAAGAGGAATATCTCTATTTATTATTGGTAGATAATTTGTAACATCTTTACCTTGTTTAACGGCATTTTGCAGCTTTTCTTCTTCTTGCTCCCAATAACTAATCCAATAAGCCCTATCTTTTGCATTATAAACAGAGAAATTTGGTAGTGTTATAATAAAAATTCTTTCTTTGATTTTATCAAAATCATAATTGCTATCTTCTGCTATTTTTAGAAGTTCATACATACAATTAGGAGATTTGAGATAATCATTTCCCAAAACCAACAAAATATAATTTCCTGCCCCTATTTTGTCCATAAACTTAGAAATGGATTCCATATAAGGTACACCCGTATTACTTTTATCCCTAATAAGTGTTATTCCACAAGCATCTAATTGAGTTTCTAATTCATTAGCAACAGAATTACTATCAGGTTTCCAAGAGTAAGAAATATAAATTTCAGGTTTATTCATATTTGTAGTATAGCTTTTACAATTTGCAAAATAGTTATTTTAATACTTATTCTCAAAAAAAGATTATTTTTATTTTCTCTTTTTTTAATTCAATTACTATGAATAACTTTTGGTATATTAAGAAAGTTATGTGATAAGATTAAAGAAAAATTAAAACCCCTCCTTAACAACCAACGTAATACAATATATCAATATAAAATTTATCCGTTGTTTGTGTCCCCACAAACGACCAATTAAATTTAAAAATGAAACGACAATCCAAAACCTATTCTTAAAAATTAACGTAATACTATATATATCAATATAAAATTACGTTTTGCCATGATTTACATAGAAAACCGCCAAAAATCCGAAGAGAAACTCAAAAAACTGTATCCCAATGCCATTATTGCAGATGTAACTTCTAAGGCTACAGACAGTTTGGTGAAACTCAGTCCGTTTTATCCACATGGCGACATTCCTGTACCCTTTTCCGCAGGTGTTACGGCAAAATCCGTAGAGGGTATTTGGCAAGGGCTAAAAGTCTTTGAAACAGCAGACATAGACCCAAAGTCTTTTGAAAACGACACCATGAAAAATATCAAACGGACTACTAAAAAATTTGGCAAGACATTAGGACACCGCAAAGGCATCAATGGCACAGAACTACTCGACTACCTAACGGCTCGGTTAGAAATTTATTTGCCTGCGTATCGGTGGATATTGGACAATAAAGTGCAGCACATCATCACAAAACTACGCACCAAAAGCCAAGAAACAGACATTGTGCTATTAGACTATGACACCAATGCCGACATTTTGAACCTCGAAAAGCCTCTTTCTCATGCTTCTTTGGTGAAAAGTTATGTAGAAAACTCTTATCCTACCAAAGAAAGTGTGTTGGCTTTGTTGGCAGCAGGACATCAACCCAACACGACAAAATCCCAAAAACAAACGAAGAAAAAAGCTACTTTGAAAAATGAACAGCAAGATTTATTTATCTAAGTTCCCTATCTAAATAACTATTGGCAGGGTCTATCGACCACTGCCAAAGTTATTTTTGACTGACCATTGCCAAGGTTGTTTTTTTACTGTTTCTTGAAAATGTAACCGCCTTTCACTGCCCCCCAAACTTGCTTGCCGTTGGCATCAAAACCTCTGTCCCAACTCAACAAAGTTTTCTTGCTAATTTCCACAGCAGAAGTCGCAAAAGCAGCCCCTCGCAAATCACTTGGACAAGACTGTTCGCCTGTGCTGCCCTTAAAAACTTTGCCCTCTTTCTGCAAAATAATTTCGCAGCCTGTCCTCGCACTCAAGGAATCTGGCGTAAGTTGCTCCAAAGGTTTGGCTTGTTTAAAAGCCCCCGCAAAACGCAAAGGATTGTTTGGCAAGGTGTAAACGGCACTTACCAACTTGCCCTTGTTGTCCCTATAGACATGGTACACCCGTTGGCGGTACGGCTTCGTAAGGGCTGTCGACATGGCTTGCTCCACATACAACCAATAGCCTATGTTGCGGTCTTGCCAAATAGGAGTCATGGTCAAATGCACTTTGAAAAAGCTACTATCTTGGGCAGCTTGTTCGCCACTGTGAAAAGAACCTGTCATAAACTTAACCAATTTACGGAGTTCTTTGTCTTTTTTGGGAGTTTGTGGGCTTTGAGCCACCAAAAATGTAGAGATGAATAAGAGTGTAAAACTCAATAACAAAGACTTTTTTTGCATTTTGCTATTATCAAAGTAAAAAAGTGAGAGGTGGGTAGTTGTATAATTGATAAACTCTTTGTGCTGCTCCTATATAAAAGTAGGTTACTTGCATTTACTTATTTTTTAGCAAAAATAAGTAAATGCAAGTAACCTGAACTAATAATTTGCTTTATGTAATAGAGTTTATTAAGATTTTGGGTTGTGGTAAAAATGTATGATAATTAAACATTTGATTATCAATATTTTATAGCAAATGAATAAGGAAAATTTGGCAAATATTCATAGATAAACAAAAAAACAGTGAATATCTGCGTAATCTGTGTCATCTGTGTTCCCTTAAATAATTCATTATCAATAAATTAGAAATCATACATTTTTGACCACAAGCAAATTTTTTAACATAGACCTTAATAAACCCTGAATAACAATTTTATTGTTTAAAAATCCGTTTCACAGCTTTGCGGTTGCCGTCTTCTATTTCTACCAAATACAAGCCTTGTGTAAGGTTTTGTAAGTCCAAAGTGTGTTTTTCTACCCCATGTTCTACCCATTCTTCTTTGAGTAGTCTGCCCGTTACATCTCTTACAATGACGTTGAGGCGTTTGGTAGGTGTGTTAAACTGCAACTCGTACCTGCCTGTTTGCGAAGGATTTGGATAAACCGTAATAGATTGGTTAAACTGCTCGTCTAAGGTGCTTAATGGCGGTTCTTTCACAAATCTCTGCAACTTAAACGGCGATAAACCTTCTATACTTGGTTTAGGCAACTGTACCGAAGTAAGCAAGTAAAAAGAACCCGCAGGCAAGGTAAATCTTTCGGCAAAACTTGGCAAATCCACAGATTCACCTGTAAAATAGTCGTACCATGTGCCTGTAGTCGGAACATTGAGGTCTATGTCTGCACTATTTGTTCCAAAATTACCAATCATAAACACACGCATTGCACTATGATTAATCGTCAAGGTCTTGATACTTCCGCCCAAATTTTGCACCACTTGGCTCACGTCTGTAGTGCGGAAGGCTGGTTGTGTCAATTTGAGGCGTGTCATTGTTTTGTAAAAATCGTACAGAGATTTACGGCGGGCATCATTGAAGTAATCCCAACGAACAGGCTTGCGACCTACTCTACAGTCGTTTTTAATAGTTCCATCTTGGCAATAGTTGATAGAAAAATCATAGCCTAATTCCCCAAATTGCCAAATCATTTTAGCTCCCGGGATAGCAAAGAAAAACGCAGCAGCTTGTTTCATGCGTGTAAGTGCCGTAGCCAAATCTCTTGTGTTGTAGCCATTTGCACCATCTAAACCAAAATTGAGGTTGTTATACATCAATCTTTCTTCGTCATGGCTTTCCATGTATGCCAACACACCCGCCTGATTCCAACCTCTTGCACCGTAGTAAGTCCAAGCCAAATCGGAATTACTCCTGCCTGTGGTAGCATTTTTGAAATTGCCGTTGATGTTGCCCCAGAAAATCATACCTGTTTTGTATTCTCCCAACTCTTTTTCTTCGTTATTTTCGCCCAAATGTTCTAAAATTACATAAATAGAGTTGTTGATAGCCCATATTTCATCGGCAATGCGTTTCCATGTAGCCACACGCACAGCATCATATTTAGACCATTCGCCTACTTCATTGGGCAAACCAACGGTTTTCTTTTGGGTAAAACCTTTTGACAAGTCGAAACGGTAGCCGTCTATATTGTACTCTTTTATCCAATATTCATTTACTCTTTTTACAAAATACTTGGTTGCGTCAGACTCGTGGTTAAAGTCAAAAAACACATTGAATGGGTGGGTTGCCTCTGCATTGTGATACGGACTATTGGCAGCAGGTCGGCTGCGTTGTCTGTCCCAATACATACGCACCAACGGACATTCATAGTCGGCTTGGTTCAACACCATATCCAACACAACAGCCATACCCAATTCATGGCAACGGTCAATGAAATTTTTGAGGTCTGTATCCGTACCATAAGCCTTATCGGGGGCAAAGTAGAAAATAGGATTGTAACCCCAACTGTCATTGCCACTGAACTCATTGACAGGCATTAGTTCTATGACATTTACGCCTAATTCTTTCAAATAATCCAATCTATCCATTGCAGCCTTGATAGTGCCTTCGGTAGTAAAGTCCCTGAAAAGTAGTTCGTACACGACCATATCTCTTTTTTCTGGGCGTTGAAAATCCTTTACTTTCCAATTATAAGGTGCTTTGGCAGTTTGCAAAATACCTACCATGCCATTGGCATTATTACGTGGATAGGCTTTCAAATTTGGGTAAGTGGTCGCAGGAATAAAGGCATCGTTGTTAGGGTCAAGCACTTTTTCTGTGTAGGGGTCAGTAGTCCACACTTCGCCATCTACTACATACTGAAAGGCGTATTCTTGTCTTGGAGCTAAATTATTGATTTGCAGCCAATAACGGTTGCCATCGGGTGTTCTTCGCATCAAAGAATTGCTATTGAAAGTCCAATTATTAAACTCCCCAACAGCATAAACAAAAGATTTTTGTGGGGCAAACAAAACCAAAACAGCCGAATTATCATTCAAATAATTGATACCGTCTTGCACTCCTGCGGGCAGTGCTGCTTGTTGTGGCGTTTCCGTTACGACATAAGTAAATCTATTGGTACGAATTTCTGTACCAGCAGTTGCCGTAACAGTTACTACAGCTTGCCCTGTGCCTTGTGGCGTAATATTGTGGGTGAACGTAGTAACATTGTTAAAATTAGCTACTTGTGTTCCGTTTAGCTGCACTGTAACCGTAGCAGCCAATGTAGTTGTACCTGTTACGGTAATAGCCTGATTAGCAGGGACAAACAAATAATTATTCGCAAGATTTGGTGAGCTAAGGTTCATAGCAAAGCCTAAATCCAAGAAAATATCGCCACCTGTGGCACTTTTCCCTTCCTTAGAACCGTCTGCATTGCGGAACACCATGCCAATACGGTAAATTTTTTGGGCAGTTGTGGCTTTGAAGTAAGTACGTGGCGAAATTTTGATTTGCCAACGGTTATTACCCAAAGAAGTCATAGCTCCAAGACCGTCATCTCTGCCCCAGTTGCCTACTACGTTTTCCCATTTGGCAGAAGTTTGGCTTTCAAAAACAGCCCCTGCGTGCATATACACTTTGGTAGCTCCTACCAAGCCCGTAGTGCCTTGTGTGGCATCATAAGTAATGGTAATCTCGTCATTTTCTGTAGGTACAGTGGGCTGTGTCGTGATGATTTGGGCATATAAGCCTGTGGTAAATCCCAAAACGGTTAAAATTAACCCCCAAAGACGTTTAACATACATTTTCAATTTCATATTTGCTCGATAAATGGTTGGTAATTGGTTAATAAAGTAGTTGGATAGAAGTTCTCTATCATTTTGAACTTTTCGTGTGTAATATAAAGTTTGTCAAGAAACCTACTACAAATTACATAGAAATATCGTAGAGAACAAAACAAAGTTGGTTTTCTGTTTTTTTTAACATTTTTGCGTTGAAAATAAATAAACATAAATAATAGAATTGTTGTAAGATGCTTAGAAGGCTGTAAATTTGATTAAAAGTTTTCCATATGTGTTTATGAAGCATCATAACCTACTTTCAAAAAATACTTCCATGAAAAAACTATTGCACATTCTTTTCCTTACCCTCTGTTTGGGCGTGTGTCAAAGTACCTACGCACTACCGCCTACACCTATTTATATTAGGGCGCAGGTAGTGGACAAAATGACTACACAACAAATTTTCTTGAATATTACCGTACCACGCCTCGAAAAAGCCAGCAGTTTCGACAATATTTTAGTTACATATTGGATAAAAGCTGCACCTAATAGCAACGAAATCTTGAAAAGGGATACTATTTCTTTGGCAAATGCCCAAAAAGATGGAGCAGCCCTCAATGTTTCCTTAGAAATCCCCGCCACAGGCACAAAAACTGCCATGATTACGGTAAAAGTAACAGACCAAGAGGTTTTACAAGAGGCACAAGAAGAATTTTTTTTGGGTGCAGGCAATAATTTTCCAGCCTTGTTATTAGCCGACAACAATACGCTGATAGACTATGCTTTGCCCAAAGAAAACCTCAAATTTTTGTCCAATGACCAACAAACGGTATTTGTGTATCGTATCAAACAAGATTTTTTGCCTGCACAACCACCTATGCAAACAGACGGACTCAATACTACGCCAGAACTGAAAGTCGACTCGTCTTTTCAGGTAAAAGCAGGTGAGGTATTTCAGGTACAAGGCAAGGGTTTGTATTTTGCCCAATTAGATACTAATTCTGTCTATGGTTTTGGGTTTAGGGTAACGGCAGATGACTTTCCGAAGTACAAAACGGTTTACAATCTCATAGAACCGTTAGTTTATATTTCTGATTACAGTGAAATTTCGCCTATGCAACGCCTCAAACAAGAAGATGCCTACGGCAAAAAGTTGGCTCTTGACCAATATTGGCTCAACTTGGCAAAGGACGAAACCAAAGCCAAACGCATGATAAAACTCTACTACCAAAGAGTAAACGAAGCTAACCGTTATTTCACAACTTACAAAGAAGGTTGGCGAACAGACATGGGCATGGTGTATATTGTCTTTGGGCGACCCGAATCTATTGTCCGTTTTCAAGGACAAGAACAATGGTTGTACCGTTATTATGGGCAAGACATTCGCCTAACTTTTGTGAAACGCAACAACCAATTTACCCGCCAACACTACGAATTGGTACGAGATGCCAAACTCAAAGAAGTGTGGTATGAAATGGTGGAAAGATGGCGGTTGGGTTTGATAGTAAGATAATAAAAGTAGTTTAAGACAACAACACCGCAAGGGCTTAAAGCCCTTGCGGTGTTTATCTTTATATCAAAAACAATTTACCTCTGGGTGCAATACAACACCAAATTTTTCGGCTACACTCTGTTGTACTGCCTCTGCCACAGCCCAAATTTCTGCCCCCGTTGCCCCACCATAATTTACTATGACTAAGGCTTGGTCTTTGTGTACGCCACAGTTGCCTACTTTTTTTCCCTTCCAACCACACTGTTCTATCAACCAACCTGCGGGAACTTTGGTGTAGCCTGCTATTTCGGCTGCATAATTAGGTATTTGTGGATATTGGGCTTGTAGTTGCTGGAACTGTGCTGTAGGAATTTCGGGGTTTTTGAAAAAGCTACCCGCATTGCCCAAAACCGCAGGATTAGGCAATTTGCTTTGGCGAATATGAATGACTGCCTCACTAATATTTTGAATCGAAGGGCTTAAATTTTTTTCGTTCAATACCTGTTGAATAGCCCCATAAGACGTATTAAAAACATGGTTGCGTTTAGTTAATTTAAAAACAACTTGCGTAATAACTACCTGTTTTTTAAGACTTTGCTTAAAAATGCTTTGTCTGTACCCAAACTGGCAAGCCGTTTTGTCAAAGACTTTCTTAGTTTGTGTACTAAGCTCTATTGCTTCCAAATACTCAAACACAGCTTTGATTTCTACGCCATATGCACCAATATTTTGCATAGGTGCTGCCCCTACTGTACCATAAATCAACGACAAATTTTCTACACCACCCCAATTATTTTTTACTGCAAACTGCACAAAGTCATGCCACACTTCGCCTGCTGCCACCCGCACCCATACAAAATCCTCGTCTTCTTTTTCTACAACCATACCTTTATTGGCTATTTGCACCACCAAACCCTCTATATTTTTAGTAAAAAGTACGTTGCTACCACCACCTAATAGTGTAAGGGGCAGATGGTGTTGTTGGGCATACGCAAGGGCTTCCAATAACATTTCGTCATGGCTAACTGTAACAAAAAAACGGGCTTGTGCAGCAATACCAAAAGTATTGTGGGCTTGTAATGAAAAATTTTCTTGGATAAACATGGTGAATAGATTTAAACCTATAAGGTCGTTAAAACCTTATTAGGTTTGAGTAGTAGGAAAGTTATCAATTATTTTTCACCCCACAAGACAACAAAGTAATATCATCTATGTATTCATTTTTGCCCTTGTATTGGTACAACACTTTAATCAATTCTTTGTGTAGTTCTTGTTGGTCTAAATGTTTGTGTGCCTCTATAAATGCAGCTAATTGGTCAGAGCCAAATTCTTCTCCTTGTTCATTGACTGTTTCTGTAAAACCATCTGTAAAACAAAACAAAAAGAAAGATTCTATATGATTTATTTCTGTAATTTGTACAAAAGGCAATTCTTTGAAACTTCCTAAAATGGTAGTACCTTCTTTAAGTTCTTGTAACAAGTAATTTTGAAACAACAAAGGTGGATTATGCCCTGCATTTACATAAGTCATTTGCTTGGTTTTAAAGTCGTATTCCATGAAAAACGCCGTAGCAAAACTTTCGCCTTGCGTGTTTAACCAAACCAAATGATTGAGTTCATGAATAATTTTTTTCAATGAAAGATGCTGGCGTACCAAAATACGCAAAGCAGCCTGAAAATTGGACATTAGCAAGGCAGCAGGAATCCCTTTGCCCGATACGTCTGCAATGCACAATAAAAATTTATGGTCATTGATAAGAATATAGTCGTAATAATCTCCGCCTACAGTTTGGTGTGGAAGGTAGTCTGCCACAATTTTTAGGGTACTTGTGTAAGGCAGTTTTTTAGGAAACAATAACTGTTGCACATTCTTCGCCAGCATCAGTTGGGCTTTAAACTGTTCTTGTTGTTGTTGTTTTCTTGCTAATTTTTTATTTTCAACAGCTACAATAATCACATTGGTAAGAGCCTCAATGAAGTTTTCTAAGTTCATTAAAAAATCTTCATCAAAAGTTTCTATTTTGGCAAAACTTACTAAAATATACGCCAAAATCACAGATTTATGTTTAACAGGTAATACCTTTTGAAACTCTTTGAATACACCAATATCTTCTAATTGTTCTATATTAGTTTCGGTAGTACATTCTAAAATGCCATTGGGCAATGTAATGCGTGCATAGTCATTCCCTTTGTCTGTACCAAAAGAAATTTTATAGTTCCACGCCTCGTCAAAGACATATAAAGCCAATTTGCTAATGTGTTTGTTGGGGCGTAACGTAAATTTATACATCTTGTAAAGGTCAGCTTCATCGGCATTTTCATTGATAGCCTGCGTAACTTCTAACAAAGATTGTAGCTCAAGTTCTTTTAGTTGTAATTGTACGTCAATAGACATAAGGGTTGATTTTTACTAAACGGTAGCAAAAATAGTGTTATTTGTCTAAAACACCAATAGTAAAGCCTTGATAGAATTTTTTGTAGATACAATTAAAAATTTCGTAAAAAAACTTGTAAAAACAAGGGAGTGTAGTTATTTTTACATACCAATCGTTTAGTATATGCCTATTATTAAGACTACAAAAGAAGAAATTATTTGGAAATCCTTGCAACTATTCAGAAAACAAGGTTACTACCGTACCTCTATGGCAGATTTAGCTACGGCTACAGGACTTACCAAAGGCGTATTTTACCACCATTTTAGTAGTAAAGAGGAATTGATGAAAACGGTTTTACAAGCTATGATACAGTGGTTTGATGAAAAAGTATTTAGTGTGGCTTATCAAACGACATTGAGTCCACAAGAAAGAATAGACAAAATGACCGAAAAAGCCTACAAAGCATTTACCAACGAGTTAGGGGGCTGTTTGATAGCTAATACCGTTTTGGAAACGGCTCACGTAGAAGAAACTTTTTTGGAAGAACTCAAGCTGTTTTTTCAGTTGTGGGAAAAAGCCATTGCCAAAGTTTTTGAAGAAAAATATGCACCACAAGTTTTACCTGAAATAGCCCAACAAATCATAGCAGACATAGAAGGTTCTATAGTTTTGATGCAACTACACAAAAATCCTGAATATTTACAAAAGGCGTTGCACCGAACAAGAAAGTTGTTAGATAGGATATAATTAATTGATTTTCAAATCATTGTATTAGTTATTTTATTTTTTATTTTAGCATACTAACCGTTTAGTATAAATTAAACCTTACTTTTACTATGCTTAACAAAGAAAATTTTGCCGTACAATGTGCAGACGGCGTTACCTTAAAAGGTGTACTCTTATTGCCCCCAACACCCAAAGCTATAGTACAGTTTAATGGTGGCACAGCAGCCAAAAAAGAATTTTACTTGCCGTTTTTAGAGTTCTTGGCTCAAAACGGTTTTGCTGTAGCTTTGTGGGACTACAGGGGCAGTGGAGAATCTGCACCATACAACCTAAAAGAGTGCAATTTTAGTTTTTTAGATTATGGCACAAAGGATATGCCGACTATTAAAAAATATTTGCAGCAAAAGTTTCCAGACTTGCCTTTGCTCGTTGTAGGACACAGTGTAGGCGGGCAACAATTAGGTTTTATGGACAGTTTAGAAGGGATTAAAGGATTTGTAGGATTTGCCGTTTCTACGGGCTATTTTGGCTATATGCCTTTGGCGTATAGGTTACAGGCTACGTATTTCTTTTACTTATTTACTCCGCTAAGTATCTCATTAACAGGCTATTTAAAAGCAAAAAAATTTGGTTACATGGAAGATTTGCCTCGTAGGGTAGTTACGGAGTGGCGTGATTGGTGCGAAAAACCCAGCTACTTTTTCCACCCTGATTTTTATGGTAAAACCGTACCCAAAGGACATTTTCAGTCCTATCATTTTCCTGTTCATGTTTTTTGGGCAACAGACGACCCCATTTCTAACGAACATTCAGTAGCTACTTATTGGCAACATATTAAAAGTACAAAAGAAATTACCCTAAAAAAAATACAACCCAAAGAATACCAACAGAAAAAAATAGAACATTTTGGTTTTTTCAAAAAAGGTTTGAAAGAAACACTTTGGCAGGAAACAGTCGCAAAACTTAATAGCTTTTTGTAAGAAAATGCGTAGGACTTTACTATTTCTTTTTATTAGAAAGTCCTACGCATTTCCTTTGTAATTCTACCACAAAATTTTTAGCTTGTATAAAATAAACAACAAACTTGTTATCACTTTTTTATTTTATACTCTACAAGACACAACCATGCAATTTTTCTTAATTATCTGCCTTAGTTTTTTTATTTCGCCCATTTTTGCCCAAACTATCAATGGTAAGTGGCAAGTAACAGGTACAAATCCTTTGAAACAGACCTATAAAGGTACTATCAACATTACGAACCAATCTCATGCACAAGTCTATTTATTGGACTGGGACATTACGAATGTAGGCAAATATGGCGGTGTGGGAATCTACCGCAACAATATTTTATATGCAAGTTGGGTGCTGCAACAAGCCGACTGTGGCATTGTAGTTTATACGATTAACCGTAGCAATGGCAATTTGGACGGTACTTGGACAATGAAAAACAGCCCAAATGCTGTAGGAACAGAAACTGCAACACAAAAAACAGGCAGCAAAACAGATATTATGGGTACGTACCAAGTACAAGGAACTACAGCTACGGGTGGTGGGTACAGAGGCACATTGACTATAGAAGTTGGCAGCGGAGCAGGTAACTATCTGGTAAAGTGGAATTTAGTAAACAATCCTGTTTATACGGGTGTGGGTTTTATAGAAGGTAATGAATTGATTGTGGCGTGGGGTGGCGGTAGTTTTGGAGTTGTGCAATATGTTTTTTCGGGCAATAAAGCAAATGGCAAATGGGCTATTAAGGAACACAACGGTACTTTGACAGAAAATCTACAACGCTAAACTCTTTCCATCTCAAAGATTGTGTTAAATAAGTAATGCTATATGTGCAAAGGAGTAATCTTTTATAGTGTCGTGCTTTAAAATGTTATAGTAAACTTATAGTAAAATTGTCCGACACCTTTGAGGTGTCGGACAAATAAGCAAGATATATAACAATTCATAGCACGATACTAAAAAAGATTACTCCTTTGCATATTGTACTAAAGCAAAAGAAACTACTATCACAGATAGTAGTTTCTCCACAAGCTAATTAAACCAAATAAAAATCATTACACTTGAAAACAAGTGTAGTGAACCTCCCTTTTACTTTGAAACAAAATTATAGAATAAAATAAGAACTCTGTTTAACTTTCGGTGAAAGGCTATTTTTATTCGGTCAATTTGCAAAAATAGCCGATAAATATAAAAAAAGCCTGTTTATACTCTGTGGTAGTCTCCATGCCAATATTGTATTCGGCGTTTAATCGTATCTGGTGATAATCTTTCTGCAATAGCTGTTTCAACCAATTTGAGTAACTCCTCATCAGAGGCAAAACGTAGAGCTGAAATTTGCCCTATGCTCAATGATTTTTCCAATTCTTCAAAGTTTTTTTGTGTCAGTCTATAATAACGATACCGCATTTCAAGGCGTATGATGCGGTTTTGTAGCACCAAACCATATTGCATACGCAGAAGAATACTGATAATCATGACAGACAAGCCCACTAAGGTAAGGGCAATCCATATTTTTTGTAGCTGCCCATCTTTTACACTTACCGCCTCATACGCAAACCACACTGTTGAGAAAAAAGCCAAAGGCATTTGAACAAAATGGTGTAGAGGAGTAAATTTTTTGTGATTTTCGTAGTTTTGTAATGCTTGCATAAAACAAATAATTGATTGATAAACAATGATTTAATTTGATATTATATAATTTAACTCACTGTTTCTACTGCCAACAGTGGTTTGCCTGCGTACTTTGCCGTAATAGTTTGGGCTGTTTGTATGTTGTGCAACAGCATTGGGTGTTTGGGTGTTTGCACTTTGTCCAAAATTTCTGCTATGGTATCTTTTAATAACAAGGCAAAGGGCAAAACAAAAGTTTTTTCCTTGTCTGCTATTTGGGCGGTAAACAGCACCCGAATTGCGTGTTTGCCTTGGGCGGTAAGCTGCGAATATGCCTTGCGTACTTCCAAAATAGCTGCATCTCCTTGTGTGGCGTTAAGATGCAAATCTGTAGGCTTTTTATCCTCTGTATCAACTACTTGCAACGCTATAGCATCATCTAAATTATGCAAATAAGTACGCCATTTTACAGTATTTCTGCCTGTTTTTATTCTTTCAAACAAAGAGGCACGAATCAAATACGTAATAGTTTGCGTAATGTTTAGTCCTATTTCGGCAGTTTGTTTGAAGATGAGCGAAGTAGGCGACATACCGGGTATGGTGTTGGGGTCGTGCAATATTACTCGTTGGTCTGGAGTTAGAAAACCGTCTATTCTTGCACACGCATTGCAGTCAAAAGCCTCAAAAACCTTGACTACTTCTGCCTGAATAGCCAAAATAGCTTCGTTACTTGTCCTTATCGGAATCACTTTTTGAGAACCTCCTGCTTTGTATTTTGCGTCAAAATCAAAGGAGGCAGCACTGATAATTTCGGTAGGTGGCAGGGCTACGGCTTTGCCGTTTTCGTCCTGAATTACGCCACAAGAAAACTCTTGTCCTTCTATAAACTCCTCGAATAATACGCTGTTTTCTGTATGTAGGGCGTACAATTCGGCTACTTCGTGTTTTTCAAAGTAGGTAGGCAAATACGCCAATAAAGTTTCGGGGTGGTAAAACAAATTTTCTCCTAAGTAAACAGGAAAACCAATGCCTTTGTCCAAATCTACAATTTGTTGTAAAGCCGTAATTTGCTCGTCTTGTGATAAAGACAACCATTGTTTTTGTGCTATTTTATGGACAAAAAAACATTTTTCTACACCTTCTACAAAAGCTGTTAAATCATTAGCTTGTTTAATTACTGCCACTCCAATAGAAGAACCTTGATGGGGGGCTTTACAAACAAACGGAAAACCTACGGCTGCTATAACTTGTTGATAAAGAACAGCTTTTTCTGTATTTTTCCACTTTTCCCATGTAATACTTGTATGTCTTTTATACTCTTTGCCTACGTTATTGAGCCAAGCCGTATGTAGTCCTTTGTCTATGCCTATGGCAGACGATAAAACTCCACAACTTGAATAAGGTATATTATACCACTCCAATAAACCTTGTAAAGTACCATCTTCACCTTGTTGTCCATGAAGTGCTATGAGGGCAAAATCAAAGTAATTTTTAAACTCATCAGGCTGTACTTTTTTGCCAATGGCTGCTATCCATTCATCAACCTGCGAAGCCTCTACATGAAAAGACTCTATATACGTTGAGAATTTATATTGTGTAATGGGGGGATAAAAACTTCTAATGTTTTCTTGCTCCAAAATAGTGGGTTCTACGGCAATAAAATTGCCCAAACTATCTACAAAAATAAGTACAGGACTAAACAAAGACCTATCTAAATGCTGAAAAGCCGTTTTGCCTCCTGCAAATGAAATTTCCCTTTCTCTGGAAACTCCGCCGAAAAATATACCTATACGTAACATGAACTACTCAATTTTTAGGGTAGCAAGATGCGTATTTTTTTGATAGTTTAAACAAGAATAAAAACCTAAATTTTTATAGCTTGTAACTTTTATACATAGTCATCACCCATAATGAGTAGGGCTTATTTTTTATTGTAAGTATTTGATAAACAATATTTTAATAGATATAATATTACTTTTTAAAAACCACTTTTGTTGTGATTACAACTTTAACACCTCGATAACAATAAATTTTTTACCATTAACAGCCCTGAATAAATCCGTTTCGTATCTTTGTCTAACAATCAATCAAGAAAAATATTAAAATAAAACCATTCTAATCCCATGAAAAAGTACGTATTATTCACATTCTTCATGCTGTTTGGTATCATGGCGTATGCTCAAACTGCAAGCACCTTTAAATGGAGTGAAACGGCTCATGATTTTGGCAAAATAGAACAAAACAAGCCTGCTACTCACGAGTTCAAGATTACTAACACAGGTAAAACAGCTTTGTCTATAGCTGGTGTTACAGCTTCTTGTGGTTGCACAGTGCCAGAATACACAAAAGAGCCAATAGCTCCGGGCAAATCTGGTGTTGTAAAAGCTACGTTCAATGCTGCTGCGGTAGGTCCTTTCAACAAAAGTATCACAGTGAATATTGTAGGTTCTACTACGCCTGAAGTATTAACTATCAAAGGTGAGGTATTACAAAAAGCTCAAAAGTAATTGGTAATAACTAAGTGATTGATTTAAAATACTCACACATAACTTGCTTAAAAACTCTCTTCGTGAATAACTAAGAGAGTTTTTGTTTTATGTTTAGTTGAAAAATAAAAACCACTTCCCAAAACAAACTTGGAAAGTGGTTTGTGCCTTAACGACTAATTTCTAATACCTCAAGTTTGATTTTACCAGCAGGTACAATAATTTCGGCTGTTTCGCCTACTTTCTTGCCCAATAAGCCCTGCCCTATTGGAGATTTCACAGAAATTTTACCTTCTTTAATATTTGCTTCTTCTTCAGATACCAATGTATAATTCACAGTGGCATTATTCATCAAATTTTTGATTTTGATTTTAGATAAAATAGAAACTTTTGAAGTGTCTATCATATTCTCATCTACGATACGAGCATTGGCTATCAACTCTTCTAATTTAGCAATTTTATGTTCCAAATGCCCTTGTGCGTCTTTGGCTGCATCATATTCTGCATTTTCGCTAAGGTCGCCTTTTTCTCTTGCCTCTGCTATTTGGCGAGCTATGTCAGCTCTGCCTTTAGTGCGAAGGTCGTGTAATTCTTCTTTTAGTTTGTTTAATCCCTCTACGGTGAAATAAGATACTGCCATAGTTATAAATGTTTTTTGGGTGAAACCATAAAAAAATAAAAACACCGATATAAACACGCCACAGTGCAGTGAATATACCAGTTGGGTTTCGAGTAAGTGCTGTAACGTGGTTATGGCTACGTACTCTGTTCTCTATAAAGTTACAAAAGAGATGACACCTTTTCTTAGAAAAAAGTGTCATCTCTTTGTCTTTGTATATACGAATATAAAAACAAAATGTTGCGTTTACACTTCGTTTTTTACATTGCCACAAAATTAGGCAAAAACCTACTGTTTTCCAATAGAATCCTTACTTTTTCTTTTTTTCATGTTCCAACCTCAATTCTCTGTTAATCAAGTTATTAAGCATACTAATTTTAGCTTCCCTCACATCTACTTCTTTAATTTGGCGAAAAGGTTTAAAAATACGGTATTCTTGGCGAAGGTCTGTAGGTGGTAACCAAAACGCAATCAGTGTCATCACGTCTGGACAACCCTCGTCTGCACACCTCAGTTCTTGTACCATGACTACACTGTCTTCAGACAAATTGAAGGTAGCTAATGCCCATAGTTTAATTTGTTGGGCATAATTACGGTGTTGCTCGTTGCTGGCAGGTTGTGGTTGAAAAGAATGGTCGGGTTTCATACAAACTTATAGAGATTTACAGAAAAATTTGTGTAAGCACTTGAACAAGAAAGCAACCTAATCTTCATCTTTCGGCATTGCCACTTTTTGTATAGAATCCAACTCTATTTTCTTCTTATCTTTCAGCACGTACACATACGCCAATTTAGAAAAATCTGTACTAAGAGCCACGTCTATGTCCAAATAAATATTTTCTTCGGTCTTATTCACACGAGTAACCTTGCCCACCATATAATTTTCGGGGTACAAATTATTGAAACCACTTGTCAAAATCGTATCACCTACCTGTACAGGTACGTGGCGGGCTACATACAATACTTTGGCACTGCGAGCATCTTTGCCCTCCCATTTTGTAAAACAAGTAGTTTTGTATTTTTTAATGGTTGAAGAAATCATAATATCTGCGTGTAATACAGAGTACAGCACCGAAAAGTTAGGCGAACAGCTTTTCACTTTGCCCACTACGCCGTCTGTCGTAATTACGCCCATATTCGGTTCTATTCCGTCATTACTCCCTTTGTCTATCGTAATATAATTGTGGTTGTAAATTGTAGAATTGCTAATCACTTTTGCCGTAATAAAATTGTATTGCAAGGCAGTATTTGTGGGTATATTTTGAGGAATATAAATTTTTTGGTTTACCAATAATTCTCTCAAACGGGCATTTTCGGCTGCTAATTCCGCATTTACATCTTGCAAAGCCATGTAGTTGGTCGATAATGTATAGAAGTTTTGCAAGCCCCCCGCCATTTCTCTAAATAAAGTAAAGGCAATGGCACTCTGAAAGACGTTGTTTTGTATCACTAAAAACAAACTGATAATTTGTAAGCCTAAAAAAACTAAAAACTTGCGATACCGCAAGATAAGTTCTATTAATTGGTTCATTTCCGAAGGTTTTTGCTAAAAGGCGTACAAAATTGCTAAAAAAATAACAACTTTGTTAAGTTATTCTCTGTAAAATTACTTGTAAACTGTCTAACAGCTTTTTTATTACCCTATATATGGATACTGCACAAGATTTATATGTTGTTTCGTTAGAAAATGCCTCTATCATGCAGGCAGATACAGTCATTTTACGCAACATTAGTTTAACAGTGCATAAAGGCGAATTTTTGTACCTTATCGGCAAGACGGGCAGTGGAAAATCCTCTTTGTTACGCACTTTGTACGCAGATTTGCCATTGACAAAGGGCAAAGGAAATGTAGTAGGTTTTGCCCTAGAAAATATCAAAACGAAACAAGTACCATTTTTACGGAGGAAAATAGGCATTGTTTTTCAAGATTTTCAGTTGTTTACAGACCGCAGCATTGCCGAAAACCTGCTATTTGTGATGGAGGCAACAGGCTGGCAAGACAAGGAAAAAATGCGGCGGCGAGTAGAATGGGTACTCTCTGAAGTAGGCATGACTAGGTTTATGTCGCACTACCCCCACCAACTTTCTGGCGGAGAGCAGCAACGCATTGCCATTGCACGTGCCATGATAAACAGCCCCGAAGTTATTTTTGCAGACGAACCTACGGGGAATTTAGACCCATTTATTGCCAATGAAATTCACGACTTGTTCATCAAAATTAACCAAAGTGGAACGGCAATAGTCATGGCTACCCACAACCACGCTTTTCTGAAAAGACACCCTGCCAAAGTCTTGGTTTGTGATAACCACGAACTAAAAAGTGTAGATAAAGAGGAAGTGGCGAAAAGGTTTAAGGAGTAAAGACTAATAAAGAAACTTTATAAACAATGAAATTATTTAATAAAATTTTCAAATTCAATAAATTACCCGAATTTGACAGCTTGACAACAATCACAAGAACAGAGGTTATCGAAGGATTGTCTATACCATGTATTATACATAATATGCAATACCACTTTACAAACTTACAAGTGTATAGTGATGGACTTATCTCTTGTTGGGAAATGGTCGATTTATCTATGTTCAGAGAGAAGTTAGATAAGGGTTGGGTAGTTACATCTATTCCCAATGGAGAGGCAATTTCTATCTTCAGTTTAGGAAGTTGGCATATCGAACAAGAAGAATGGCAACATACCAAAGAAACTCTATATGATTATGTTTATTCATTGGTAAAATACCTTAATCCAACTCTAGAAAATTTACACAATTATCATGGTAATAATTCGAGAACAGTGGGTAAAGTAAATGTTGCAAAGCATTTCATCTCAAATCCTAAGCCATATCATCTTGATAACCCAAACTCTGTTTTCCCAAATAAAATTAATGGAGAGAAGTTCCATATTTTTTATAGGAATAAAGATGCAAAAACTTATTTAGCAGAATTATCTATATATAAAAGTGGACGTGTCGATATAACTAATATTCCTACAAAGAAAATGTTTAATTTTAATGAATTAGATGAATTAGCACGTAAAGGAATAATAACAACAGACTTAAAAATAGGTGAAATAGTTAGCATACTTAATGTAGGCTCTTTTAAAATTACATCTGGGGAAGGGATTGATATTAAGTTTAAGTTAAACGAGTTAAATGACAAATTCAATGAGCTAAATGGTAAAGAAAATAGTATTGCTAAGTGTGTAAGAATATTTGAGGCATATAAACAAAATCCGACAACCAAATTGCGAGCAGAATTAAAAGAAGCATATGAAAAAGTACCTGAACACCAAAGAATTTTCGTTGGAACAATGGATACAAAAGATTATGAAGTTCGTCAAGTAATTTACGGAAACATCATAAAAAAAGAATGGGAAGAACACTATGGATATGAATACCCGTATGATGGTATACCCAAACCAATTGATGATTAATAAAAGATTAAAGGAAAATAGAGTTAAAATATTATTGTATTTCCCCTGCCAATCACACCCTAAAAAACTGCCAAGCAACCCTTAAATAAAGGTTGTTTGGCAGTTTTCATTGCATACCTACTGCCATTTTGACATAAAAAAATCCTGAAAACGGCTTGGCATATCAGTTGTTACTGAAATAGTAAATCACTAATTTTTTAGGGGTTTGGGTTGAGGCTTCTAAGCCTACCCATTGAATTAAATTAAACCACAGACTTCAGTCTGTGGCACAACAAAATACTAATACTATTCAGTAACTAAAACTCAAATTATATACTACAATGAGCAAAATTATCGGCATAGACTTAGGTACAACTAACTCTTGCGTTTCTGTAATGGAAGGTAGTGAGCCTATCGTAATTGCAAACAGCGAAGGAAGACGTACTACGCCTTCTATCGTGGCTTTCTTAGAAAATGGTGAACGTAAAGTAGGTGATTCTGCAAAACGTCAGGCTATCACTAACCCAACAAGTACCATTATGTCTATCAAAAGATTCATGGGCAAAAAGTACCAAGACGTGAGTAAAGAATTAGAAACTGTTTCTTACAAAGTAGAAAAAGGTGCTAATGATACGGCTCGTGTACGTATTGGCGAAAGATTATATACTCCGCAAGAAATTTCTGCTATGGTATTGCAAAAAATGAAGCAAACTGCCGAAGATTTCTTGGGAACAACCGTAACCAAAGCCGTAATTACTGTACCTGCATACTTCAATGACGCAGAACGTCAGGCAACAAAAGAAGCAGGTCAAATTGCTGGTTTAGAAGTAATGCGTATCATCAACGAGCCTACAGCAGCAGCGTTGGCGTATGGCTTGGACAAGAAAAACAAAGACATGAAAATTGCGGTGTTTGACTTGGGTGGTGGTACTTTTGACGTGTCTATTTTGGAATTAGGTGATGGCGTATTTGAAGTAAAAGCTACAGACGGCGATATTCACTTAGGCGGTGATGACTTTGACCAAGTGATTATCAACTGGTTAGCAGACGAGTTCCAAAAAGATGAAGGTATTGACCTTCGCAAAGACCCAATGGCTTTGCAACGTTTGAAAGAGGCTGCGGAAAAGGCAAAAATCGAATTGTCAAGTTCACAAAGCACAGACATCAACTTGCCTTACATCATGCCTGTAAACGGTGTGCCTAAGCACTTGGTTCGTACATTGACTCGTTCAAAATTTGAGCAGTTGGTAGATGGTTTGGTACAAAGAACTCTTGAGCCTTGCCGTAGAGCCTTGAAAAATTCAGGTTTGAAATTAAGTGAAATTGACGAGGTTATCTTGGTAGGTGGTTCTACCCGTATTCCAAGAATACAAGAAGAAGTTGAAAAATTCTTTGGTAAAAAACCTTCTAAGGGCGTAAACCCAGACGAAGTAGTGGCTGTAGGTGCAGCTATTCAAGGTGGTGTATTGACAGGCGAAGTGAAAGATGTCTTGTTATTAGACGTTATTCCTTTGTCATTAGGTATAGAAACTTTGGGCGGTGTATTCACTAAATTGATTGATGCGAATACGACTATTCCAACCAAAAAATCACAAGTATTCTCTACGGCAGCCGACAATCAGCCTTCTGTGGAAATCCACGTATTGCAAGGTGAAAGGTCATTGGCAAAAGACAACCGTACATTAGGCAGATTCAATTTGGATAATATTCCGCCAGCTCCAAGAGGTGTACCTCAAGTAGAAGTTACGTTTGATATTGACGCAAGTGGTATCTTGAACGTATCTGCAATGGACAAAGGCACAGGCAAGCAACATAAAATCCGTATTGAGGCTTCTTCTGGTTTAAGTGATGCGGAAATCAACCGTATGCGTAACGAAGCCAAAATGAACGAAGAAACAGACAAGGCAGAGAAAGAAAAAATCGAAACTTTGAACCAAGCAGATTCGTTGATTTTCAGCACAGAAAAGCAGTTGAAAGAATATGGCGACAAATTGTCAGCTACCAACAAAGCAGCAATAGAAGATGCTTTGAAAGAGTTGCACATGGCTCACGCAAGCAAAGACGTGCAAGGTGTGAAAAATGCAATGGACAAATTGAACACAGCTTGGCAGGCAGCTTCGCAAGAAATGTATAGCCAAGCAGGTGGCAATGCAGGTGCAAACACAGACGGCGGTGCAGGTAACGGCAACGGCGGTCAGCAGGAGTTCACAGATGTAGATTATGAAGAAGTGAAAAAATAATTTTTTGCTTTACTAAATAAAAATTTAGCCCTAAATGTTTTACAACATTTAGGGCTTTTTTCATGCAATAAAGCCTTATTATTAAGCACAAAAAACTTGTACTAATCCCTTCTAAATAGCATTGAGTATTTTGGCTAAAGTCATACCAACTATAACAGTTCCTACAATAGCCAAGATAAGGGCATTTCGTAAAGACTGTTTTTGTAGTAAAATTTGGGTGGTGCTTACCAATAAACTTGTAAACAAAGCAGCTATACCAAAGCAAGCAGTAACGACTTGTTTGGTAGAAAAAATTTGATGGGCATGGTAGTTTTCTTTTAAGAAACTACCCGCCAAAAAGCCCAAACACAAGCCTACTAATAATGTAAGCCCCATAGTTTTGAATATGAAAGAGAGATGTTGTAGCATAAAAATAGACTGAAAGATAACTAAGTCAATGTAGTGTTTTATCTGATTGAAAACAGCTACAAGACTAAAATTATTTAACAGCCTATTCACAGCAAAGCCCTATAAAAACCGTAAATTTGCAGCAAAAACATAGATAATTATGCAAGAAAGAGGCGAAAACGAATTTGACGGTTTGCAGCATCTAGAGGACTCTACTCCTCATAAAATCCATATGCGAATGTTAAGCATAGAAGATTATGAAGACTTATTGGAAATTATGACGATGGTCTATTCTAATATTGGTGATGCTACTTGGTCTTATGACCAAATCAAAAATTTATTAGAAATTTTCCCAGAAGGACAAATTTGTATTGAGGATAAAGGCAAGATGGTGGCGTGTGCGTTGAGCCTTATTGTAGATTATAGCAAATACGGCGACAACCATACTTACGAACAAATCACAGGCAATTACAAATTTAGTACGCATGACGAAAACGGAGATGTGTTGTATGGCATAGATGTTTTTGTTCACCCCGACTATCAGGGTTTGCGTTTGGGCAGACGTTTGTATGATGCCCGCAAGGAACTTTGCGAAAATCTGAACCTCAAAGGTATTGTTTTGGGTGGACGTATTCCGGGCTATAATACTAATTCTCAAAACCTTACGCCAAGAGCTTACATAGATTTGGTAAAACAAAAGGAAATTTATGACCCTATTTTGACTTTCCAATTAAGTAATGATTTTCACGTAGTCAAGGTATTGATTAATTATTTACCAGACGACACCGAGTCGAGGGCGTATGCTGTACTGTTAGAATGGAACAATATTTACTACACCGAAAAAGAAAATACGATAGGCGGAGAAAAAGAAGTGATACGTATAGGTGTAGTACAATGGCAAATGCGGAATTATACTTCTCTAAAATCTTTCTTAGACCATGTTGAATTTTTCGTAGATGCAGTAAGTAGCTACAAAGCCGATTTTGTGATATTCCCAGAGTTTTTCAATGCCCCACTAATGGCACACTTCAACGAAGACGCAGCCCCCAAAGCTATTCGTAAGTTGGCTACTTATACCGAAGAACTCCGCAATAAATTTGTAGAATATGCCTTGTCTTACAACATCAACATTATTGCAGGTAGTATGCCTTTGTATGATGGACACGAATTATATAATGTATCGTATTTGTGCAGACGTGATGGCACGTATGACATTCAGTACAAACTGCATATTACCCCTGACGAAAGAATAGAATGGGGCGTACAAGGCGGTAGAAGATTGCAAGTTTTTCAGACAGATGTGTGTAAAATTGGTATTTTGGTGTGTTATGATGTGGAGTTTCCTGAACTTTCTCGCCATTTGGCAGACCAAGGAATGCAAATTTTGTTTGTACCGTTTATGACAGACACACAAAACGGTTTCCAAAGAGTGAAACGTTGTGCACAAGCCAGAGCCATAGAAAACGAATGTTATGTGGCTATTGCAGGGAATGTGGGGAATTTGCCAAAGGTGAAGAACATGGACTTGCAATATGCTCAATCTGCGGTATTTTCACCTTCGGATTTTGCCTTTCCTACCAATGCCACCATTGCTGAAGCCACCCCAAACACCGAAGCTACGATTATTGCAGACGTAGATTTAAGTCTATTGAAAGAACTTAAAAGCAAAGGTTCTGTACGGATTATGAATGACAGACGCAAGGATTTGTACCAACTAAAATGGATTGGGAAATAGAGTTAATTATGAATTAGCAATTACGAATTACGTAATTGCTAATTCATAATAGCTTTTAAAAAATATTTACTTTACAACTTATATTTAATAAACTTTTATGAAAAAAACTATAATGTGCCTAGCCCTACTTTATTGCTGCGTAGTTAGTTTGTATGCACAAAATGAGGCTGTCAAAAATATTGATTGGAAACTTGGTGAGGTTAGAACCTACCAAATGATTCAAACTAAAATAAGAGGAGAGGAAAATAAGCAAGAAGAGTTCAAATTGGAATTAAAAGTCTTGGCGGTTAATCAAGAAGATTATCAACTTCAAGCTACCTTTTCAATGGTTTACAGTCTAGAAATACTTGCAAAAAGTGATGATTTTGGTAAAAAATTAATGGCTTTAACAAAAGATTATGTCGTTTTTTACAAAATAAATAAACAAGGAACTATTATTTCTGATTTTGATGCTGAAAAAACTTTCCAACAAATACAAGAGGGTTTAGCAGCTATGGCAGCAAAAACAACAGATGAAGGGCAGGGCTTTGCTGTAGCTATTTTAAGAGATGGGATTACTAAAAAGAATATGCTACCCAGCTTTGTAGAAGTGCTTAAACAATACCATAGTGTATATGGTTTAAACTATTCTAAGAAACAAGGTAAAACAAAACAAGATTCTATATTAGTTTACTACAAAGCAGCTAAAACAATTACGTTGCCAGCTACTACAACCATAGATATAACACCAGAAAATAACCAGTTTACCAATATCACACATAAGACTGTACTAGTCGATTTTGCAATCACTAAGCAGTTGTTAGAAAAGGAATGGGGTGATATGATAAAATATTTTCCACCACCAACGATTAAAAAAGCTGAAATACTCACAACATCAAGTATAGATTTGCAAACCATGTTTATTCATTCTTTAAATTCTCAAAAAGAAGAACATGTCGATAAAAAGCAAACTATTTTAAAAACAGTACTCAAAATACAATAAAATAAGATTATGAATTTGTTTAGGATTGTATTTGTGCCGTTTTAAAGTCAAGCATTTATAAAAATCATAACTATTAACTTCTTGTTATTCAATAGCTTATTTATCAATCCTAAGCAACTTCTTAGTAATTTTTAATTCGTAATTCGTAATTCCACGATGGACTTTGAAAAAATTGTAGGTTTCACGACCTTTGCCCCACCAAAACACACATAACTTACCTCACGCAATTTACACACATAATAAACACATACTTTTTATGAATATTGGTATTATACGAGAAGGAAAAAACCCACCAGATAAAAGAGTAGCTTTTTCGCCAAAACAGTGCAGAGAAATCATGGAAAAATACCCCAAAGTGCGGATTTTTGTGCAGCCCAGCCCTTTGCGGTGTTTCAAAGACGAGGAATATTTGGCACAAGGCTGCGAATTATCCGAAGATTTATCGTATTGCGACCTACTTTTTGGTATCAAAGAAGTGCCTGTAGAGATGCTACTTCCAAGAAAAACCTACTTATTTTTTTCTCATACTATCAAAAAACAGCCCTATAACCGCAAGTTATTGCAAGCTATTTTAAAACAAAAAATAACAATGGTGGACTATGAAACCCTCAAAAATCCCAATGGCGAAAGAGTCGTAGCTTTTGGGCGTTATGCGGGTTTGGTAGGGGCATACAACGGCATTTTGGCGTATGGTAAAAGATTTAATTTGTTTGATTTACGCCCAGCACACAGCCTTTTTGACCGCAAAGAAATGCAGTTGGAACTCCAAAAAGTAAAACTCCCACCTATCAAAATAGCTGTAACGGGCAATGGCAGAGTAACCAAAGGAGCAATGGAAATGTTAGAGGCGATGAATATTCGCCGCGTAAGTGTAGATGAATACCTAAAATCTACGCCTACAGAGCCTATTTATGTCCAGTTGAGGTCAGCAGATTATCACCAACACCACCAACATAAGAACTTCGGCAATGATTTTTATACAAGCCCTGAAAGTTATGAAAGTTCGTTTGATAAATTTTATACTACTACGGACTTATTGATAGCTACAGCATACTGGAATCCGCAAGCCCCTATATTATTCACCAAAGAGGCAATGCGAAGTGCAGACTTCAAGATTAAGGTTATAGCAGATGTAACTTGCGACATCAACGGTTCTATTCCTTCTACCGTAAAAGCCTCTACCATAGCAGAACCTTTATACGATTACAACCCGAAAAGTGAAAGCATAGAAAAGCCTTTGAGCAGTATAGACAATATTACGGTCATGGCAATAGACAATTTGCCTTGTGAAATGCCAAGAGATGCGTCTGTTGATTTTGGGCAAGACCTTATACAAAAGGTACTTCCCAACTTATTGGGCGAAGATACAGAGCAACTAATAGAAAAAGCTACGATAGCTAAACATGGTCGTTTGACCAGCCATTTTAGTTATTTGGAAGATTATGTGTTACAAGAGGCGTAAGACTTTGTGGTAGTTACAAAGAAGTGTTAATGACACTTTAGACTTTCCAAATCTTAAAGATTTGGAAAGTCTTTTTTAGTTGAGTGTATCTAAACAAGATGGTATTTTGCCCGAAATCCCTCCGCCTCCTCTTGCGAAGTGAAAGTAACATCTGTTGCTATTGCTCCTGTCTTTTGTAAATCTAATTCATGAATTTGGAAACGAGTAAGACTGTCCCCGTCTATGTATGTATTGGCTATAGCATCTAAGAGTTCTAAAGGACTGACACCATTTTTATTCTTGTGCCAATTATACAAACCAGAACGGCGGTTATAGAAAACCTCATAAAAATAATCCCTATTTTCTAAAATATTACGTGCCATTGCATATTTATCGGCAGCTTCTATGTGCCACAAATGCACTACGCCTTCATCAAGATTTTCGGTCAAGATATAGATTTTACGTTCCATAGTTGTTGTATTGAATTAATTTGGCAAACAACTTAGTAAAAATTATTGAAAAAGCTAAAAAAACCTACAAGGTTTTTGCCCTCATAGGTTTTTTATTTTTTAGCTAAAAGTGTTTAGAATTAGCATTTCTCAGAGAAATGTTAATTCTTCTACAACTATATAACCTATTAATCTTTCAAGACTTGTACCCAACCTTTACAAGTTTTACCTTCTGGTGACGTAAGTAAATAAAAATAAGTAGCCACTTCAACATCACCCCAGTCGTTTTGGTAATTGTCAGACTTGAATTTGACATTGCCGTAACGGTCATAAATTTCTATTTTCCAGCCATCACGTACTTTATCTATCACAAATCTTTCGTTTTTACCATCGCCATTTGGCGTAATAACATTAGCCGATTTTAGATTTTCTATTTGTATTCTTTGGGTTTTGGTCTTGCGACAAACACCATTGAATACTTCTAAAATCACGTCATATTCACCTGCAACGGGGTATTCATACGAGCTAATGTTAGCTGTTGTAAATTCCTCTCCGTTGCCCAATTTCCATTTGTATTCGCCTATGCCTGTGGTTTTATTCACAAAACTTACTTTGGCACTGCTACCACATTCAGAAGTAATCTGCACTTCAAAATCTGGTTTTATATCAGGAGCAACCGTTACCAATATAGAAGTATCTCTGAAACAACCTTTGGCATTAAAAATACGCACATTATATCGGGTGGTTGCCGTTGGGTTGGCTATTGGATTGGCAATAGTTGGATTACTAAGCCCCTCAATAGGTGTCCAAACATATTTTACCCCTCCGTTAGCTGCTAATTGAATACTTGCATTTTGGCAAATCGTTGGTTTTTCAGGTTTCAAGGTAATGTTTTTGTAAAAATTAATGTCGTTTTTCTCAATTTTTACAGTTCGTACCACCTCACGATTACAAGCCTGATTAATGGCTTTTAGTTTAATGGTAAATAACCCTGCGGTTTCGTAACGGAAAGCTGGTGGATTTTCGCCTGTGTACGTCTGCCCATTGCCCAAATCCCATTGGTACACCGTACCGTTAAGCAAAGTAGGTGTTAATTTAACTAATGGATACTCTTGGTCGCAACTTTCCTCTAATAATACGCCAAAATCTGCTTGGATTGGCGGGTACACATTCACCAAAATACTTGTATCACTGTAACAACCCATTGCATTCGTAATGCGGACATGATACCAAGTAGTAACTGTTGGCGAAGCTAATGGATTGCTAATCAAAGGATTATTTAAGCCCGTTGTAGGTGTCCAACTATAAGAAGTTCCGCCTGTGGCTTGTAGCTGTACTTTTTCACCTGTACATATATTTTGTGTAGGCGAAACAGCAATGCGTGAATAAAAATCAAAGTCTGGGTTTTCTTTGTAAACTAATTGGTAAGTCTTACTACTTGAGCATACACCGTTATTAACTGTCAAAGTAATCACATAAGTACCTGCTACGTTATAGATAAAGTTTGGCGGTTGCACCAAATTAGTGCCTTGTCCATTGCCAAAATCCCAACTATAAGTAACATTTGTACCAAAGGTAGATAAGTTTTGGATAGTTACCTGTGGGAATCTGCTACACGAATCACGCAAGAAAACTCGGAAGTCTGCCGTAACCGCAGGCACTACACTTACGGTAATGCTGGTATCTTTGCTACAATTAAATTGATTAAAAATTCTCACCCTATAAGTCGTTGTTTGCGAAGGACTTGCAATAGGATTAGCTATGTTAGGATTGTTCAATCCTTCGGCAGGAGTCCACTGGTATTGTGTGCCTCCATTGGCTTGTAGTTGCACAGATTCGCCTTTACAAATAGCTTTTATAGGTTGTAATGTGGGATAAATGACTGCATTTCTACGGATTTGCACAGTTTTTTCTGCACTATTGCGACAAGACTGTCCATTGTAAGCATACAAACGAATGATATAATTTCCTTCGGCAGTATATCTTACCACTGGGTTTTTTGCAGCCGAACCTGTACCATTGCCAAAATCCCACCAAAAACTTGTTGCATTGATAGATTCATTGTTCAATGTAACTAATGGAAATGTAGAGCAAGAGTCTGATTGTTGCAACGTAAATCTTGCAGCAGGTAAAGTTTCTACACCTACCGTAACAGGAATTTCTTTGAAACAACCCAAATTATTACTAATTCTTACAGTATAAGTGGTAGTAGCAGATGGCGAAGCAATAGGATTTGCAATGTTTGGATTGTCCAAACCAGTGGCAGGTGTCCAACTATAAACAGTACCACCTGAAGCTGATAGTTGCACATTACCACCTATACAAATCACTTGATTATCAATAGCTTTGGCATTCGAAATAGGATTTGGTTCTATGACAATACTTTTGGTTATGGTGTTTTCACAACCATTGGCATTGCGAACTGTTAAACGAATAACATAAGTGCCTACAGTTGTATAGTGGAAAGGTGCTGGCGTAAGGTCTGTAGAAGTTTGTCCATTCCCAAAATCCCATAAATACGTAGTGCCTGCCGTTGTGCTTGAGTTATTGGTCAGTGTTACCAAAGGTATTGTGGCACAAGGCTCTGCAAAAGCATGGTTAAAGGCTGCTGTAGGTCTTTCATTTACTTCTACGGTTACAGTTTCTGTTTTTTGGCAAGCACCATTTGAAATAACCACACTATAAGTTGTTGTTACAGAAGGATTTGCAAGAGGATTAGCTATGTTTGCGTCATTTAAACCTGTAGCTGGTGTCCAAGTGTAAGTTGTACCGCCTGTAGCTTGTAGTTGCACACCTGTACTGCCCGCACACATACGTTGGGTAGGCGAAATAGTTGAAACAATTGGTGTACCTGCTACAATTGTAATAGTTTGGGAAGTAGTTTGCTCACAACCATTGGCATTACGGACAGTCAAAGTAATGGTATAATTTCCTGCTGCTGCATAGCGGAAAGGTGCAGGTGTAAGGTCTGTAGAAGTTTGTCCATTACCAAAATCCCAAAGATACGTTGTACCCAATGTGGTACTTGAATTATTCGTTAAAGTAACTAAAGGCATGATTGCACAAGGCTCTGATAAACTCTTAGCAAAATTTGCCATAGGTCTTTCATTTACTTCTACGGTTACAGTTTCTGTTTTTTGGCAAATACCATTTGAAATCACCACACTATAAGTAGTTGTAACAGAAGGATTTGCAATAGGATTAGCTATGCTTGCGTCATTCAAACCTGTAGCTGGTGTCCAAGTGTAAGTTGCACCACCTGTGGCTTGTAGTTGCACACTATTGCCTGTACAAATGCGTTGTGTAGGCGAAATAGTGGTAGTGAGTGGTGTACCTGCTACTATAGTGATGGCTTGTGTAAATATTTTCTCGCAGCCATTCGAGTTGCGTACAGTCAAAGTAATGGTATAATTCCCTGCTGTTGCATAGCGGAAAGGTGCTGGGGTAAAATCTGTTGAGGTTTGCCCATTACCAAAGTCCCAAAGATAAGTTGTGCCTGCCGTTGTACTTGAATTATTCGTTAAAGTAACCAAAGGCATACTTGCACAAGGTTCTGATAAAACTGTTGAGAAATTAGCTGTAGGTGCATCTCTTACAGTTACTGTAATAGCTGTTGTGTTGATGCAACCTTTTGCACTTGTACCTGTAATAGTGTAGGTCGTAGTGCTAGACGGATTCGCAATGACACTATTACCTATATTTTGAGATAACCCAATATTAGGAGTCCAACTATATTGGTCTGCCCCATTTACCACTAATGTTGTAGCTCCCCCACTACAAATAGTTGCATTACCAGACGTAGTGAGGCTTGGTAAAGGGTATATGCTAATCGTTAAACCTGTAGATAAAAGTTTAGAGCAAATAGGATTTGTATTGGTCGTAGCTTGCACTTTAAATATGGTCGTTTGCGTTATGAGGGGAGTATTAAAGACCAATGTATCTCCCGTCCCTACTAACTCTGCCCCTACCAAAGTATTACTTACAAGACTATATAATTGATACTTATACCCTAACTGACTATTAGGTATTTTAATGGTGGCTATACCACTTTGGCAAAATGCCGTATCTTTACTTATAGGTATAAGGTCTATTGGGTCTGGAATAAATTTTACCTCTACTGTATCTGTAGTCATACAACCTTTTCCGTATGGACATTTTACTATGTACAATCCTTCTTGACTCACATTAATTTGTTGAGATGTAGCACCTGTGTTCCATTGATAATTAGGATAACCTATACCTGCATCTAATGTAAGATTACTCCCTCGACAAATGTATTTAGTAGGATTACCCAAATCTACAGGTTTATAAATATCCATTGTTACTGTGTCAAAGACTGTTCCATTGCAAATATCTGAAAAATAGGCAATTAGGGTATTTTTGATACCCACAATATTAGCATAATTGGGTGTAAATGGTATTTCTACTGAAGAAGAGCCTGCAAAAATAGTGGTGGTATTAGGTAATCCTGTTACCACTTGATTAGTGATAGCAGAACCTGTATAACTTAAGCCTACTTGTTGAGTAGAAATTGTATTAGTTCTTGTAATATTTAATTTATTACACGCCAAGTTATCAGCCTCCATAGATTTACTACTAACTTGTTCTATAAACACCCCAGAGTCATAAATTCCATCACCTCCATCAGCTATTTTAAGTTTAATTTTATAGACTTGACAAGGTTGTAAATTAGTTGCAACAGCAGATAAATTAGTGATAAAGCCATCATAAACTAAATTCTGTCCGGACTGATTATTATAGTAATATTGCGAATTAGTTACAGGATTAATTGAGTTAATAGCTACAATCGTAGTAGAATTAGGGATAATAGCTATATTTTTTTCTCCTACAATACCTGGACCACTAATAAAAAATCCAAATACATCATTAAACGAATAAGTTATTGGTGGAGCATATTCAGGATATTCTTCTGAACCAAAGGTGTATTCAAAAGACAAAGTATTTCCTGAAGGAATTACCTCAAACTCTATTGTAATAGCATCAAAAGTAGATACACCTGCGAGAGTTGTAAGAGTAGGATCTCCTGCCAACCCTAAATTAGTAGAAGCAAACGAAGAAGAAACATTTTTAATCTGATTTACATTACCTGAAGCCATTACAACGCCTTTACCCACTTTTAAAACACCCAATTCGCCTGAGTTTGAACTTGTTTGGTACAAGCCGTATGCCATATTAGTACCTCTAATAACTACATTTTGAATCTTAACACCTTGCCCTGTTAATCTTTCTATTATTTGTGCCGCAGTTCCACCAGAGGTAATATTAATTTGAGCAAATAAATGAGATGATGGAGTGGTAGCAAGTAATAGTACAATAATAAAAAACTTGTAGGCAAAGCTACAACAACTGTAAACAATGTTTGTCATGATTAATTTTTTAAACAAAATAATAAAATTAAAATAGCAAAAATAGAAAGTGTGTGAGTAGAATTTATGATAATGGTATGAGTTAGATAGCGTAATATTTTTGTATTTTTCGTAAAAAGTTGTAATACAATTATATTAAAATAGTAAAGTACAAAAGTAGAAAGCATTGATAGGCTTACCAAATAATAATGAATGATTATTTTTCGTTCTCAGCTAAGTCTATATTCTAAGATGATAATAACAAAATAAAAACGGTACTCTTTTAGGAGTACCGTTTTTGTTATATTTATGTAAATAGCAAAACTATTTTTTAGCATCTGCCAACATTTTCTCACCTTTAGCTACGGCTTCCTCGATAGTACCTACCAAGTTGAAGGCTGCCTCTGGCAAGTAGTCATAATGACCATCAATAATCATGTTGAAACCTTTGATAGTATCTTTAATATCTACCAATGCACCTTTCAAACCTGTGAACTGTTCTGCAACGTGGAACGGCTGCGACAAGAATCTTTGCACACGTCTTGCTCTGTGTACCGTTTGTTTATCCTCATCACTTAACTCGTCCATACCCAAGATAGCAATGATGTCTTGCAATTCTTTGTAACGTTGCAATGTCAATTTCACTCTTTGAGCAGTGTTGTAGTGTTCAGCACCCAAAACAGTAGGAGTCATGATACGAGAAGTAGAATCCAACGGGTCAACGGCAGGATAAATACCTAATTCGGCAATCTTACGGCTCAATACGGTAGTTGCGTCCAAGTGGGCGAAAGTAGTCGCAGGAGCAGGGTCAGTCAAGTCATCGGCAGGTACGTAAACAGCTTGAACAGACGTGATAGAACCACGTTTTGTAGAAGCAATACGTTCTTGCATCGCACCCATTTCTGTAGCCAAAGTAGGCTGATAACCTACGGCAGAAGGCATACGACCTAACAAGGCAGATACTTCTGAACCAGCTTGTGTGAAACGGAAGATGTTATCGATAAAGAACAAAATATCACGACCTTTACCAGTGCCATCACCATCGCGGAAGTGTTCTGCAATCGTCAAACCAGACAAGGCAACTCTTGCTCTCGCACCCGGTGGCTCATTCATCTGACCGAAGATAAATGTAGCTTGAGATTTTTTCAATTCTTCAGTATCCACTTTAGACAAATCCCAACCACCTTTTTCCATTGAGTGTTTGAATTCTTCGCCATACTTGATGATACCCGCCTCAATCATCTCACGCAACAAGTCATTACCTTCACGAGTTCTTTCACCTACACCCGCAAATACTGATAAACCAGAATATGCTTTAGCAATGTTGTTGATTAACTCCTGAATCAATACCGTTTTACCTACACCCGCACCACCAAACAAACCGATTTTACCACCTTTTGCATAAGGCTCAATCAAGTCAATTACTTTGATACCTGTGTAAAGCACTTCTGTTGAAGTAGCAAGGTCTTCAAATTTAGGAGCTGAACGGTGAATAGGCAAACCTTTTGGGCTGTTTGGCTGACGGATACCGTCGATAGCCTCACCTACTACGTTGAACAAACGACCTTTTACTTCTTCACCTGTAGGCATTGCTATAGGTTGTCCTGTGTCTGTTACGTCCATACCACGACGCAAGCCTTCAGTAGCTTCCATCGCAATCGTACGTACACGGTTTTCGCCTAAGTGCTTTTGACACTCTAAAACGACTGTTGTTCCGTCTTCTTTCTTAACGGTCAAGGCATCAAGGATTTGTGGGAGTTTTGCTCCTTCGCCCTCGAATGCCACGTCGACAACAGGTCCGATAATCTGGGTAATCTTTCCAATATTTGCCATTGTGTATGTCAAAAATGAGGTATATGTGCTATAAAATGAATACAGTAATTTGATTTTCAGTAGATTAACCTAACTACTATTTATTTGATACTACTAAACAGTCCTTACAACTAATCTACGAATTGCGTGCAAAAGTAGGGAAATAAAAGAAATATTAAAAAAAGCAAGGGAAAAAATTAATAGAAATATATAGATTTTACCTTTTGAGTACGTTGTGCAAGTCTATATCTTGCTTATTTATTTCACCGCAAGGTCTTTAACAAAACACACAATCCGATTTACCTCCGAAAAACCTATTTGTGTATGAAAAGCAATACTTTCTACATTACTCTGTTCGGTATCAGAGGCTATTTGTGTCATGCCTAAATCTTTTGCCCAATTTTCTACTGTTGCTACAAGTGTTTTGGCAATGCCTCTTTTTTGATAAGTAGGTTTTACATACAGTCCTTCTATATAGGCAATCGGTAAATTATCTGCCCCTTCTACGTAGTCGTGGCGTATGGTTGCATGAATAAAGCCTACATATTCGTCGTTTGCTTTGGCAAGCAAACAGACATCTATTTCAGAATCAATGAGTTGGGAGTATTGTTCTTTTTCTTCTTCAAAATCACAGTCTGTCCATAGCTCTAAGACCAGTGAGGTAAAAATTGCTATAGTAGTAGCAGATAGTTTTTCTATGACTAACATAATTTAAGAGGAGTTGGTAGCAAATGACACACCTTCAAAGTTTTAAAACCTTGAAGGTGTGTTATATAATGTAAAACAAATATTATCCTTGATAAAACAACCATTTCCGCAGTTCTCCATACGTTATTTTTTTGCCGTACATCAAAATTCCTATGCGGTAAATGCGTGCAGCCAACCACACACTGCCCAAAAAGCCTAACACCAATAAGCCCATAGACAAGAAAACTTCCCACGTAAAGCCAATAAACGGCATTCGCACCATCATAATAATAGGTGAGGTCAGCGGAAAAATAGATGTCCAAAAAGCCATTTTACTGTTGGGGTCATTGATAATGCCCGACACCAAGACAATAGACAGAATAAGCGGAGCAGTAACAGGCAACATGAATTGTTGTGAGTCTGTTTCGCTATCTACTACCGCACCTACACCCGCAAACAAAGCTGCGTACATCAAATAACCTCCAAAAAAGTAGAAAATAAAACATAGAAAAATACCAACAAAATTAATGCTATCTATTTGGCTTTTGACTTGGTAAATGTCTAAGGCTTGTTGAATGTCATTGCTGTTTTGCATACCCGACAAAGTAGTGCTAATTTGGTCTTCTGAAAACCTATCTAATTGAAATACAGAGGAGATGATAGATGTAACTAAAAAAGAAAAGACAGCCCACAACACAAATTGGGTTAGAGCTACGCCTGCAATGCCAATGATTTTGCCCATCATTAGCTGAAAAGGCTTGACAGAAGAAATCATTACTTCTATAATACGGTTGGTTTTTTCTTCTATAACTCCTCGCATTACTTGTACGCCATACAAAAAAATGAAAATATAAATAGCAAAACCTGCAAAATATCCAATAGCTGTTAAGGCTTGCGAACTACTTGCTTTTTCGCCTTCTTCAGTCATATTTATCGTCTTAATGTCTATATTGGCTTTGATACTTTCCAATACTTTTTGTTCTATCCCAGCTTGTAATAGCCGTTGGTTTTCTATTTCCCTTTCCATACTTTTTTCTATGGTTTTGAGGGTGGTAATAGAAAAATTCTTTTCACTGAACAACTGAAAACCTGTAGGCGAAGCAATGTCTAATTTAGGAATATATAACACACCGTCCAAACCATTTTTTTTCATTTGTGCTTTGGCGGTTTCTAAGGTTTCATTGATGTAAACAAAACGTAGTTTTTCGGTAGCTACTAATTTATTGACAAATAGCCCCGACTCGTCGATGACAGCTACTACCTTTTCATCTCCCATCTTCATCGTCAGCCAAATTGGTACAACCATTAACAAACCCAACAAAATAGGGCTTAGAATAGACATAATAATAAAGGACTTTTTGCGTACTCTCGTCCAATATTCTCGTTGGATAATCAACCAAATTTTATTCATGTTAGAAAGATTTAATAGACTTTGAGCTAAAAGGAAAGTTGCCTTTAGACAATTTAAGTGATTTATTGCTCATCAAATATAATTTTTGTACCGTACCCTTTGGGGTACAAGGTTAATGCTATAATTTTTTAAAATAAAAAAATAATATTTTGCTACAATTTCCTAAGTTGCCTAAAGGCAACTTTCCTATTTTTAATAGGACTTTATCAATTCAAAAACTTCTTGCACAGAGTTCGTAACTAAGAGTTGTTCTTGGTACTCGTGTACGTCTTGCCAAAAATTTGGATACTTGTATTCGCCTAACCATTGGCGGTTTTCTTCTATAAATGGGTGTTCCAATGCCGTAGTTAGCAAACTTACTCGATAACAATTTTGGTCTAAATCGTACTCTACATAAAGAGAAGGATTTTGGAAACACGCCAAAACTATGGGGCTTCGTACAAAAATATTATCGTCTATGACATACGCCAAAGAAAAATAAGGATTGTAAAACCACTGAAACGGAATTTGGCGGACTTGTAGCTGGTCAGATAAATACCAATATTGTTGCAATAACTCTGTATCTGCCCATTGTGTAGGCGTATATTCTTGGTAAGGCAGCCAATGGTTTTTGCCATTGTGAAACTGTATATTGCCCATACGCAACTTGTAGTCAAACAAAGGGCTATTATTCAATACGTACCCGGGATAATAAAATTTTTTATTGGCTTTTAGTCCAAATTCTATTTCTAATAGCATTGTATAAATACCTAAACTATACTTTTGATAGTCGTTATCATACAAGCCCAAAATACTTGCAATACTTTGCTCCCCAATATCAAAAAAACTACAAGCTATTAACTTATTGCCTTCGTAGATATTGACTTCATAGCTTAAAAATGGGCTTTGGATATAACTTTCAAAACCAAACAAAGACATTTGTAAGGAAGGTAGCACTACACCTTTGAAACGGTGTTTGTGCTGTTGGTACAACTCCTCTTTGCGTGGCGTAATAGCAACGGGTTGTATTTCATAACGAAATAACTCGTTATTACGGTTAATAATTTTTTGTAAACTCTTGGAATACTGGTAGTTAGCCAATGGTACTCTTATATTGACAACGGAACAAAGTTTGTCGTCTAAGAATAACAACTTGTATTTTCCCAAAAGATTACTATTGCGAAACCAACCATGTGATAAGTACCTATCTAACCTTTTGGGGGCAATAAATGGATTGTAATAGAAATTGACCAACACTGTAAAGAGGCTTTTTTGCAAATCTATGTAAAAAACTCAGAATTTCAAACCTCTTTACTATAAACGTACCCAATCGGCAGGGTGCATATCGTCTGTACTCATACCTTCTTTGGCAAACCACCTGCGAGGTACAACTACTATTTTTTCGGGATAAGTAGCCAACCACGCAGCCCACCACGAATACGTGCTGTTGGGTATTGCAAAATACTTGCACATAGCCATTAGTTGTAATTTATGCTCATATTTTTCGCCTGCATATTCCTCTGTTACAAAAGTTATAGGAAAAGGCAGTTGTATATTAGCCCTGCACCAATCTAAATCATCTGAAAAAATAAATATTTCTGGCGAACTCACTCTTTCTATAATATAATTCACAGATTGATATAGATAATCTAAACCTGCAAAGCCCAAAACCGTAGAAGCTGCTTGATTATTAATAAAATCCCCTCTCCGAACATTCAAACAAATGCTTTGGGTGCTTTGAATTTTGGCTGCCAACGCCAAGCAATTTGTAGGTAAGGTAGTTTTAAAAGTAAATTCTTTGCGTAGTTCTGTTACAATAGGTGCAAAGTATTTGACAGACTGCCAATAACCTTTGAGGTAGATAGGTGTTTTTTTGTCAAAGAAAGTCGTATCAAAATGAAAATGTGGTTCATTGTAAACCCTTGCTGCATAGTCTATGCCCAAGACGTTTTTACGCCATTTGCGTTGTACCTTTTCCCAAAGACTCAAAGCTACACGGCTTTCACCCACTACGGCATAATAATCTTGGTTACTTGCAAAACTTTCATGTGTTAGTTGCCATATAGACAGGTCGTACTCTCTAAATATAAAAGTTTTATCGGGATTGCTGCGGTCAAGCAAAGTGTAAGTGTCCATTTTGAGAGGTACGCCCAAATGAGCTGCCAAACTCCTGCCTGCTGCATACTGAAACATTTGGTTGCCCAAACCACCATTTAACTCTACAATTACCATATCAGAAGTGCTGTTGCACAATTATTAATTAGTAAATTTTTAATTAAAAATATTTTTAATAATAGACGTTATTAAGGTTTTGTAGCATAGACTTTAGTCTGTGTAGTAATTATTTGATTAGCAACTTATGACAGGCACAGACTAAAGTCTATGCTACAGACCTTAATAATCTCTAATCAATTTTCTATTTATTTCCATAGAATAGGGTTTGCAAACCCTATTCTATGGAAATAAACCACAAAGTAACAGATAAAAAGAGTTGCTTACTGCGTTGTAGCTGTTATTTTTAACAAAGGACTTGCCCACATATTCAGCAAGCCATTCAGTAACCGTAGCAAAGGCGTATGTGTTGGTAAAACATTATTTTTAAGTAATACACCTATATGCACTTCTCTGTAAGGCGTAAAACCCGCAGCTATATTTTGTTCATCTCTTGCATAAATCATATTTTTGGCACTGTAGCCTATGCCTAAAAGGAAATAATCACTGAACCAACGCCACAAAGGGCTTGCGTTGGAGGGCAATATAGCTGCTATGTCCACCGCCAGCCAATACGTTTGTCCGTTGTAGTCTTTTAGCCATTGTTCTGTCCAGTCTTTTCCTAATAAAGAAGGGCGTAGGGCTGCAAAATCTGTAGCCTCAAAATGAAAACGAGGCTGTAGAATGACCTTGCCAAATTGCTGCTCTTGCCAAATAAAAAAGGCTGCACCCAAGAAATTAGCCAGTTCATCTCCCCAACTTGCCCCGTAACCGTCTGAAAAACCATCAAAAATTTCTATGGGGGTCATCAAAACGCCACCAGCCCAACCTCCATATTGCAGTGCTTTTGCTTTGGGTTGCTCTACGGCTAATAGTGCATGATAAGCCCCTTTGCTAATATGAAAGGCAGTGAGAAAATGCCCGAACTTGTCCATTTGTTGCCATTCGGCATTGTCATTGAAGAAGTGGAAAGTGCCTCTTTTTTGGTGTCTGTACCAAGCCCAACTCAATAAACTAATGCCTAAACCATATAAAAGGGTAAAACCTGTGGCTAAATAGTACAATTTTTTTTTAGGAGCTAATGCGTCTATTTTTTTACTAATCAATACGGGTAATTCCTTATTGTCGGTTTGTTGGGGCTTTGTGAGGGTTCTTAGGGTCTTGAAAAAAGGCAGCGTGATACTTTGGTGAAAGAGGCGAAGTAAGGACATAATAGTTTTGATTGAAAACTTTGTTCATGAAACACTACAAAGTTTGTGCTACAAAGATACAAAAAAACTGTAGCATAGACTTCTTCTGTGTATTAAAGAAACACAGACTGAAGTCTATGCTACAGTTTAAAAACCACAACAAAGACATTCATAAGTAACGATTGCACCACTTGATTACATAGAAAAAGGACAAAACAATTATTTAATTCCTATCTTGTAAGACTGTAAAATATCCTCAAACTCTTTTTCTTTGCCCTGTTTTTTCATTTCATTGTAAAGCATACCAATTACTTTTTCTGCATCTTTACGGTATGCAGAGCCTGTTTCTATGTATAGTAAATAGGCTTTACACATATAATTTAAACCTTTTTCATATTGATTAAGGTACAAAGCACAAATTTGCCCTAAACCATAATAGACTTCAGGGTTTTTGTCGTCTATAGTTGCCAGTTTTTCATAGTATTGCACTGCCTTTTCGTAGTCCTTCTTAAAGATATAAGCAACAGCTATATTTTGGAGAGGCATCTGCCCATTAGGGTCTATTTCCAATGATTTTTGGTAGGCTTCTATAGCATCATCAAATTTGTCAAGTTTCCGATAAGAAATCCCCAAATTGTCCCATGCAAAAGCAAAAACAGGGTCTATTTTCAAAGCCTTTTTGTAGTAACGAATAGCCTCTTTGTAGTCCTCTTTATAATAAGCCTCAATACCTTTATTGTACCATTCTACTGCCTCTGGATTCTTAGACATAGAGTTAGCATTATGTTTATCGTTAGACGCAAGCACACTCAAAATAGCCTTACAACTATCCAACAAACTTTGCTCTATTTGCTCATAAAACTCTTTGTACTCTTGAGAATTTTTATTGGTATTAATAGCTATTTCCTTGTTACCTGTTCCTTTACTCGTATCAAACAATTTACTCGTAAGTTGATACATAATGACTTGTTGGTCTATGCAATTTCTTATTCCATTTAAATTTTCGGCAGGCGTTTTACTATCCACACGAATAGAGTCTATGCACATACAAGCCTCATTTCTAATATGCCTTAAATCTTGTTTTTTTATCTGTTCAAAGATTTCTTGCTTTAATTTCTCATCACTGGTAGGATTTTGAGCATACAACAACGTACATACAAACAAAAAGCTGTATAGAAAGAAAAGTTTTTTCATTGAAATTGTAGGAGTTAAAGTGATATAATAAAATGACTTACCTACTAAAAACGGTTTTATTTAGGTAGTTATTTATCAAAATGATTATTTTTGATTTAGTAACAAAATAATAGCAGTTTTTTTATCGTTTTATTGATTAACAAATTTGCTTTAAACAATAGGCATAAAAACTGTAGCTACTGACTTCAGTCCGTAGTGAATTTGCCCTACGGACTGAAGTCAGTAGCTACAGCCCAAAATCAACCTTTCTACCTCTCTTTTTGCCTTTTCTACCTCCTTTGTTGCCCTATTTCCTAAACTTTTGTCCCTGCTTATATTACTCCAACAGGTTTTACTATTTTATGTAAAATTGTATGATGTGATGCCACACCCCCAAAATTTCTTTTAAATCTGTATAGACTTGATTATCAATATAAAATACATTATTTTCAAAACGTAAAAATTTCCATTCTACCCCATCAGTTGCACAGCCGTACAAAACAGGAAAATTTTTACCTTCCATTTCGTTAAATAGCTTAGCCCCATAAAGTTGGGCTGCACATTGGGCAATGCCATAATCCATGTCCTCGTCTTTAGCCTCTACCAATGAAATAACAGGTGTTTCTAAGTACGCACTTTGAGGGACAAGTGTAAAGAAAAAATCACATTCGCCTGCTAAATCCTTATCAGCGTCTATCGGTAAATCTTCACCAGAAAACAGGGTAACATATTCCTCAAACACTTTTGCTACTTCGATTAAAATAGGTGATACTATTCGTTCTGATTTTACTTTTTCGTTGCGGAGAGGCACTAATTTGGCGTAGGATAAGGTGTCTAACAGCCACTGGCTTGGCTCTTTGGTAACAATAGATTGAAAAAAATTTTGCCTCTTGGCAGACAGTCCAAACTTTTTGGTAACTTGTTCTATTTTTTTAAAGTTGCTGTAACCCATAGTTTTATTAGTTTACTTATTACAAAGATACAAAAAAACTGTAGCTACAGACTTCAGTCCGTAGAGCAAATTCACTACGGACTAGTTTTCCCCGACTAAATTCCGTAAGCAACTGTTTTTTCAGAATACACTTGACACAAAGCATACGATTTGTCATTCCATGTTGCAATATCGTATAATTCATATTCTTTGCCGTTTAAGGTGTAATGATTTGTGCATTTTAATCTGTGTTGCCCCAAACTCAATACAGTCAAATCTTCATAGGTAATCCATGAATGAAAACCCTTTGATAACTCGAAATGAGCAGAAAAATAAGAGTTTTTAAATAACGGAGTAGTTTCTTTAAAACCTATCGCACTACGGTTGCGAAAAATTTTCCGTAATGGATTTTTGAAACTATTGCTTACATCTTGTAGTTGCTTTTGCTTGAACTCTGCCAGCAAGGTTTCGGCGTGCCAATGGTGTAACTCTTCTGCAAAGACTTTGGTAATACAAGCCTCCCCTACTATCTCACTTCCTACTTGAAGTTTAAAGTGAAAACCCTCATGCAATTTTCCAACATGAAAACGAGTACCATAAACAAACCAAATATTGCATAATACTTCCTCTCTTTGAGCTAACATGGTATTCTCAGGATTGGCATTTTCTATAACAATACTATTTGATGAATTATAAGTATAGGGTCTAAATTCACATTGATAAGGAGAGAAAAAAGGATTACTTCTACCACCCTCTTTGTGAGTAAGCAAATATATTTTGGCTTGTATATGTGGCGGAGAATTTAATGCCATTGTAATAAAATATGTATTTATCAAAAATACTCGTTTTATTATTGTTTTGCAATTTTACAAAATATAGATATGTATGTTAATAAGCAACTATAGCTACAGACTTCATTTAGTAGTGAATTTGCCCTACAGAGTAGGTGTCCTCGTCTAGATTCCGTAAGCAACTGTTTTTTCAGAGTACACTTGGCACAAAGCATACGATTTGTCATTCCATGTCGCAATATCGTATAAAGCATATTTTTTGCCATTTAAGGCATAACGATAGGTACATTTTAGTCTGTGTTGCCCTAAACTCAATGCTGCCAAACCTTCATAGGTAATCATTAGATAGGTGTCTTTAGGTAATTTTAAATGTGCAGGAAAATATGAATTTTCAAATAAAGGAATAGTCGTTTTAAGCTCACTATGCAATTTGCATAACTGATGCCTAAAACTATTGCTTACATCTTGTAGTTGCTTTTGCTTGAACTCTGCCAGCAAGGTTTCGGCGTGCCAATAGTATAACTCTTCTGCAAAGACTTTGGTAACACAAGCCTCCCCTATTATTCTGTTTGCTATTTGAAGTTTAAAATGGAAACCTTCATGAAATTTTCCGATATGGTAGTCCTTAATACCATAACCAAACAAAATATTGCATAATATTTCCTTACCTTGGGCTAGCATAGGATTTTCAGGATTGATATTTTCTATAAAAATACTATTTGATATATCTGAGGTGTAAGGTCTAAACTGACAGCTATAAGGAGAAAAACAAGGGTAATCCCAGCCACCCTCTTTATGGGTAAGCAAATATACTTTGGCTTGTAGGTGTGGAGGAAAACTTAATGACATGGTAGGAAAATAGATGTTTACCTAAAAATACGTATTTTATTGCTGTTTTGCAAACTCAAAAATTAAATTAGGTTTATGCAAATAGTTGTTAGGTATTTAGGGAAGTTATAACGCACAAGTCTTAGAGTTTTTGGAAACTCTAAAACTTGTAGTTAAAGTAATTCAATAGTTGATAAGTAGCCGTTTGACACCTACAAATAATTACCTTTAGTGCTTAAAATCAACTTCAAAAGGGTTTTTCCATTTATATTCCTCTATCATTTTTTCACCAATTATCATCATGTAATATAAAACTTCTTGCTTAATAGTAATAGTTTGGGGTTGATGCTTCCTAAATAATTGAATAAACTTATCTTCATTTTCTATTATCTTGCGATGCAATAAATGAATAGCCCCCGCATTGTCATCATCCACAGGTTTATCTCCTTTGATATTATGTTCTAACTTATCTTCTTTTGTCTGTATAGGATAATCATTATCTCCAAAATGATAGTTAAAAAACAATAAAATAGGTGCATTTATACCTTCAATATGTAATAATATACGCATATCTTCACTATGAGTATAGTTTTTACCTCCCAAATGCCCAAAGTTGGTAATCTTTTTAGAATTGGTAATCTCTGAAGAAAAGATATTTTTTATTAAACTCTCTAACTCACTTTGTAATTGTGCCATAATTTTTTGATTTTAGTACAAAAAGTAGTTACGATAGAGATTTAATTTAAGTTACATTTATAGCACAAAAAATGTATGCCCACACAAAAACCCCACCCCAAAAAGCCAAAAAACCTTTAAGGGTGGGATTATATAAAAAATTCAATTTATACTGAAACTAAATTGGTTTTAATCTGTAGCATAGGCTTTAGCCTGTGCCTACACAAGCTAAAGCCTATGCTACAGAAAATCCATTTTTGATTGAGTATAACCAAGAGCCTTACACCGCCAACAACATTCTCGCAGGGTCTTCCAAGAGTTGTTTTACACGCACCAAGAAGCCCACAGACTCACGACCATCTATAATGCGGTGGTCATACGACAAGGCTACGTACATAATAGGTCTTACGACTACCTCGCCATTTTGTACTACGGCTCTTTCTACAATATTGTGCATACCCAAAATAGCCGACTGCGGAGCATTGATGATAGGTGTAGAGAGCATAGAACCGAATACGCCACCGTTGGTAATGGTAAATGTACCGCCTGTCATTTCAGGAATACTCAATTTGTTTTCTTTGGCTTTGGTGGCTAAATTTACAATAGCCTTTTCTATTTCCGAAAAGTTCATGCTTTCGGCATTGCGTATCACAGGAACTACCAAGCCTTTCGGTGCAGACACCGCAATAGACATATCTACGTAGTCATTAAACACAATTTCCTCGCCTTCTATGTAGGCATTTACCGCAGGAAACTCTTTCAGTGCTATACAACACGCCTTCACGAAGAAAGACATGAAGCCCAAGCCGATTTCGTGTTTTTTCTGGAAAGTTTCTTTGTATTTAGCTCTCAAATCCATGATAGGCTTCATGTCCACTTCGTTGAAAGTCGTGAGCATAGCCGTTTCATTTTTCACCGCCACCAAACGGCGAGCTACCGTTTTACGCAAAGAAGTCATTTTTTCTCTGCGTGTGCCTCTGTTTCCGCCTGTAGTGGCAGGGGCTGCCGTAGGTGTTTGGGCTACGGGTGTAGGTGTTTGTACTTGAGGCGTAGTTTTTTGTGCATTCAGGGCATCTTCTTTCGTAATTCTGCCGTCTTTGCCTGTGCCTTTTACCTCTTCCGTTGCAATGCCTTTTTCCGACAAGATTTTACCCGCCGCAGGTGAGGCGTGTCCTTGTGCGTAGTTGGTGTTGGCGGTAGTTGTGGTAGTAGTAGTAGCTGGCGTTTGCGTGGCAGGCGTTTGGGCTGCTGCCTCTGTTACCGTAATTTCACAAATTTGGTCGCCAATTTTCAATGTAGTGCCTTTTTGAGCTATGATTTTCAATGTGCCGTTAGCTTTGGCAGTAACCTCAAAAGTAGCTTTGTCCGACTCTATTTCGCAAATAGTCTCGTCCAATTTCACAAAGTCGCCATCTTTCTTTGTCCAATTTCCTACGGTTACTTCATTGATAGACTCGCCAACAGGCGGTACAGTCATCATTATTTTTTCTCCAGCCATAGATTTTTGTGTATTTATCGTAGTTTGTGGGGTAGTAATGTTAGGAGTATTTGTAGCACCTTGAGCTTCGGCAATGTGAGCAACTACAGTGCCTATGGTCGTAGCTGTTCCTTCGGCTACTACAATTTTCAACGTACCTGCTGCTGTAGCTGTTAGTTCCATTGTAGCTTTGTCCGTTTCTACTTCGGCTACTACCTCGTCTATTTTTACGGTATCACCGTCTTTTTTGAGCCATTTGGCTATTACGACTTCGGTAATAGACTCACCGAAAGGCGGAAGTTTTAGTTCTATCATTATCGTATATTTTAGAATAAGTTGTGTGCTGTTTTCCTGACCCTCTCCCCTACCCTACTTAGCTACTTCTCCATTTGGAAAGGGCTATTATTTCGCACAAAGTTAGTATTTATTTTCAAAAAACCTAATCAACTAAACGAATACACAAATATCTTTGATTATCAAGTAGTTAATAATTTAAAGTTGTAAGCCTATGACCGTAATATCATCTCTTTGGGCTTCTTGTTGTTGGTGTGCAGCCAAAATATGTAGTAACTCTTCTTCTTGCTTCACAAGAGGCAGCTTTGCATTTTGCAAGAGTGTTTCCTTAAACTTCATAGTGCCTAATCTTAATCTTTCCGCATTATTTTGGTCTATAAAACCATCTGTAAATAAATAATAGTAACAATTCTGTGGCAATAGTAAGGTTGTGTTTGTAAATTCATGTTTAAGGGCTTTCCCTCCCAAATATTGTTTATCTCCATGAATTGTGTGCAATACCTCTCCTTCTACCACCAACATTGTAGTTTTTGCACCTGCAAAAATCAAGTGAGTAGTCATATTTTGTTTTTCAAAACAACATACACTAATATCCATACCGTCTAAGTTCCTACTACTGTCTTGTTTGAGCAAATTCCTGATAGCATAATGCAAGTTTTTTAAAATCCTTGCGGGGTCATCTTGTACCTGCTTTACATTAATTGTTTCATGCAACAATGTACTACCCAACATACTCATAAAAGCCCCTGGTACGCCATGCCCCGTACAATCTGCCAATACAACAATCATTTTTTGCTCACTTATGCGTGTACTCCAATAAAAATCTCCTGAAACTACATCTCTTGGTTTGTAAATCACAAAAACATCTTCAAAATATTGTTTCAATACACCAATATCTGCCAACATGATTTGCTGCATCTGTGAGGCATATTTCATACTTTTGCCCAATTCGTCAGACGTTAGTTTGAGTTGCTGGTAGGTATCTTGTATCGTTTTTCGCTGTTTTTCTATGTTTTCATTCAACATCAAAAGCTCTTCTTGCTGCTGTTGTAGTTCTTCGTTTACTTGTACCAATTCATTGTTTTTAGTGGCAATCTCAAAACTCTGTTGTTCCACAATTTGCAAAGTAGCTGCTATCTTTTCTTTTTGCTCTGCCAATAATACATTGGCTTTTTGCTTAATACGGTAAGCCCGATACGCAAAAAATGCCACGCCCAGCATCAACAACAAAGCTGCAATGCTACTGTTACGTATCAATCTTTGTTGTGCCAGTTCTGCTTGGTGTGCTTGTTCTCTTTGTTCTTTCTCCAAACGAGTTTGTTCTTCTTTAAACTGTGCCTCTTTATTTAATAACTCTTTCAAATTATCTATTTTGTCCATTGTATCACGCAAAGCAATATAGGCTTTAAATGTTTCAAAGGCTTTATTGCTTTGTTGGCTTTTTTCATACGCCTGTGCTAAGTATTCTAAGGCATAACGCAGTTCTTTTTCGAGGTTATTTTGGCGTGCTACCGCAACGGCTTCTTCTAAATATAGTATAGCTTTGCTTACATCTCCTCCTTTCTGTAAATAGTAATTCCCCAAACCTGTAGAGGCTTTAGCTGTCATGCGTTGATAACCTATTTTTTTTGCCAATGCCAACGCATTTTGGCTATGGGCAACAAATTGTGGTAAAGAGTCTAACTCTATATAACACTCCGCCATGTTATTGAGTATCAAAGAAACAGCTGCTTGATGATGAATGGTTTGTGCTAATTTCAAGGCTTTTTTATACCCTAACAAAGCCTTTGTATAGTTCTTGGCATCATATTCTGCCCAAGCCAAATTATTGTATGCTCCCATTATCATGGTCGTATCTTTTGTAATCAGGCTAAGGTCTAAGTTTTTTTGGTACAGTTCTTTAGCTTTACCATACATCTTTTGTTCATGATAAACCAGCCCCAAATCATTAGAAACCCTTGCTAATTGTACTTTACCTATTCGAGAAGTGTCTTGCTGTTTATTATAGATTTCCAATGCCAAATACAAATATTTAGTGGCTTTACTATAATCTCCTTTATCAAAATAAATAGTACCTAATGTATGTTGTAGTTGGGCAACTCTACGTAGCCGATTCGTTTTTTTAGCAAAAACTATAGCACTATCCAAGTGTAGCAAAGCTTGTGTCAAATTAGATTTTCCCCAGTAATATCTCCCCAATTTATCGTGTGCTTCTGATGTCAAATGAGGTAATTGTACTTTGCGGGCTAATGCCATAGCTTGTTCAGCTACAGGTAAAATGCTATCTGTTTGGTACTTGCTGGCGTAATACTCCGAAAGTGATAGATAAGTTCTTAAACGCAAGGTGTCGTGCAGACTTGGATTTTTGAGAACAGCCAATAAGCTATCTTTAGGGTTATGTTGGGCATGACTTTTAGCAGTAAGAATCAGCAACAAACATATACCAAAAAAATAGCGTTGTAACACAAGGTAGAGTTGTTTTCTCATTTTGAGTTCAGTAATAAAATTGATATGTTTACTAAAATAATAAGTTTGGGCTAAAATAGAAACAAGATAGTATTGTTTTTTACAATACTATCTTGTTAGGTATCATTCACTAAAAAAACTCCCCTACTCCCTCATCACTTGTATCCAACCTTTAAACTCTACGGTGCTACTCGAATCTTTCTTCAGTTTTTTGTAGTGAACTATAGCTTTGTAGTAATACAAACCTGCCGAAACAGGCGTACCGTTTTGGTCTGTTCCTGCCCAACGTATTTCTACATCATTGCTACTTTCATAAACTTTTGCCTCCCAACGGTTATAGACTATAAACTCTACCTTCTCTACAAAACGGTAACAGAATGGGCGGAAAGTATCATTTTTACCATCTCCATTTGGCGTAATCACATTCGGCAAACTGTACGTAGGGCAGTTGTCATTCGTTACTATATTGCTACGTTCACTTTCATTGCCTGCGGTGTCTAAGGCAGTAATGGCGTAACGTCCTGCATACGATTTTAGCCCTGTGTGGAAATAAGTAGCCGTATCCGATTTGGTTTTTATTTCTGCCAAAAACTGTAAACTGTCGGTTTCGTTGGGTGAAAAATAAATTTTGTACCCTGCAATAGCCTTATCACAATTTGCCCCTAAATCGGCTTTCCAAGTCAATTTGTTGAATACCGTTATATCTCCGCACAGCGTAGCTGGCACTTTGTTACAATCCAAAGGTTCTAAGGCAATGCCCGCCAATTTACAAGGTGGCACATTGTCCGAAAGTGTGGCACAACTTTTCTGCGATTTATTGCGAAGTGGTGTAGCTATTTCTTTCCTACTATATGAACCTTGCGTCATAATGTAGTAACAATACGTTCTACCTTTTTGCAAAGGCGTATTTTGGAAACGACCTGTGTCTGTGTACCTGAAGCTATTGGTCGTAACATCTACGCTGTCTATCAAATCAAAGGTATTGGCTTGTGTCAATCTTTCTCTGTAAATGTAGTGAAAACGGTGTGCCGTTACTGCATTGTTCCAAGGTACGGTGGCTTGCCAAGTCAAGTTAATGGCGTTGCCTGTGCCTGCTGTAGCTCCCAAACGAGGAGAAGCTGCCACCAAAGAACTATCTACCAAATTACCATTAGAAAAAAACAAGACTCTGTAATTGTAAACATTGTCTTCAGTATTGAGTCCTCTATCCGTAAAAGTCGTGTCGTTTTCATTGAAAACCGTTGCAAATCTATTGTAGGCAGCCGTACCTGTTGCCCCTGTAGCCCTTGCCAAACGGTAAGTATGTGGTCTTGGGAAATCGTGTATATTAATATTAATAGGCTTTGTCCAACGTACAAAAATTTCGCCTGTGGTCTTGTTAGTTTGTTCTACACTTACATTTGTAATGTAGGGCGAATTAATAGGAATTTGCACACAAACCTCTTGCGAAGTTACACTTTCGCCACTTTTTGGGGCTGCAAACGTAGCCACAATACGGTAACAGTACGTTGTACCTCTTAACAAATTGCCGTTGTCCGTAAAAGTAGTTTGGTTGGCGTTTACTTCGCCTATTTTTTCATAACCCGCAGGTACACCTGTTTGGCAAGTCGCAGGTGTAAAGTCTTGTGAGCCTATCCTCCGCCAAATCGTAATACTTTGGGCATTTGGGCATACATAATTTGCCCAACGCAACGTAACTGTTCTGGTGGCATTATTAACAGTCGCACTTTGCAAATTAGGTGGCGGAGCTACCACACGAATAGACCATGTTTGAATATCCACCAATCTTTCAGACGGATTAGGCGGTGTATCTTCTACCCTGAATACGGCAGTATAAGGCGTATTGCTAATGTCATTACAAGAGGTTTGCCAAGTAAAACGCCCTTTGGCATTGCCCAATGGCGGTTGCGACCTAATCGTATCAAAAGTAGCTCTTTGGCTGGGGGCTACTAAATTAAATACACTACCACTGGGGGCTGTTAGCGTAATACGGTGTCTGTCGGGGTCGGTAGCCGTAATAAAACTCCGCACCAATGCACCCGCCACCACACAAGTATCTCGTATAGCACTTAGGCGTGGGCGTTGGTTGCGGTTATCTCTCACGATAATCTGCATATCTCTGTTTACCCTACCAATCAAAACACCATTTCGCCATTCATTCACAAAAAAGGCTACGTTGTATTGCCCCGGTTGCAGAGGTGCGTCCCAAATTAAATCTCCTGTAACGGGGTTCATACGTGCAAAAGCTGCTCCTGTTTGGTCTTCTGTAGTAGCCCTGAAACTTGGGTCGTCTAAGGCTCTGTAACCATCTACGTTTACGTCTTTAGCTTTTTTACAAATCGTCAATTCATAGCTCAAACTATCTCCGTCTGGGTCTATTGCCCCTGGGTTGTGTACGTATCTTTGACGAGCCGTAGCCAAATCCAAAGGGGCTAAAGTCAAAATTGGCGACCTATTTAAACCCAAAAACGGCGTAATAAAGAAAGAAGACTGAATATAAAAAGGTGTTTGGTCAGAGTTAGCAATATTCAAGGTATTGGCATTGCGGTTGTCTATTCCCACACCTACATTATAGAGGTTTGCACCACTGTAACTGTGTACTACCGAATACGTAATGACCTCTGTACTAAACTGCGGTAGGTTACTACGCGAAGCTATTGGCACTTTGGCAGTGCTACCGTCCCCAAAATCAAAAGTAACTTCTTTATCAGCTTCTACCCCACCCACATCTCTGTAAATAGTTAATGTAAACTTATATGTAAGGGTGGTATTTGATATTCTTTCTGCTACCAAGTCGCCTGCACGAATATGGGTTGCATAAGCTATGACATTGGCACACAACAAAATAAGCAATGTGAGTGCTAAATGATATAATTTGTGTTGCATATCTTAAATAAATTAAGTAACCTAAGCCAGCAAACAACTACAGCAAAGGTATAAGTGTGTTAGTTATACAATAATACGGCTTTATAGTGGTAATAGAAAATATTGAGGATTTGTTTGCAAACTTTAGGTTTTTTAAGAGATGAATAAAGCATAACTACACTACTTTTTTGAAACAAGTTGTGGGAAAATCAATGGCAAAGTAGAAGTTAGTAATAACACAAAAGCACTAACATTTAGTAAAAACGTCAATGCTTTTAGCTACTAAACTTTCAATAAAGCAGTTTCCACTATTTTTCATTATTATTTATCAACAAAGGCGTTTTTCCGTCTGTAATGATAACTTTGGTATTGTTAGAATTAGACAATTTTTGGAAAGTTTCCAAAGATTTAAATTGTATCAACAAAGGTGTAAGCCCCTCTGCAATAATTTTTTGGGCATCTCGTACCCCCTCTGCCTCTATTCGTTTCCGTTCTGCCTCTTTTTTCTCTTGGTTCAGTACAAATTCCATGCGTTGAGCCTCTTGTTCAGCTTTTAGCTTTTCTTCTATAGCTCTCGACAACCTTTCTGGAAGGCGGATACTTTTCAACAGTACATTTTCTATCACAAAACCTCTATCTCCCAAAATGTCCATCATTTTAGCTGCTATGGCTTTTTCTATTTGCTCCCGTTCAGAAGTGTGCATATCTTTGGCATAAAACTTAGAAGTTACATCGGCAGCAGCAGACCGCAAAACACTCATAATTATTTGCTCACCATTTCTAATTTTGCCAACAGCTTGCAAAATATCTATGGCTTTTTCTGGTTTTACATGGTACAAAATAGCCATTTCTGCACCAATACTCAAACCCTCTTTAGAAGGCAAAGCATCTAACTCCATTTGCATACTTAAGGTGCGAGTGGGAATACGTAACATTTTGGTAGTAAAGGAGTTACGGAAATAAATACCGGGAGGAAGCACCTTTGGTACGAGTTTCCCTAAACGGCGTTTTACGCCTACTTCGTCTTGTCGTACAATAGCACAACTACTTAATAGGGAAGAAAAGAGTAAAAAAACAATAGCTTTTTTCATAGTTGTATTAAATTTTGAATAAGAGTAATCAATTTTATGGCTATTTATACGTTGTCAATGGTAGTTACACCTTGATAATCGTACTTTATTTTACGAAATTTGTAGAAAAAGTTACTCTTTACGGCATGGAATATCTATCTATAGAAACAATTATTTCACAACTACAAGCTAAGTTCGGTGAAAATACATCTATTTTGCACCAAGCTACAGACTTACAACAGTGCATTGTAGTAGATAAAAATGTTCTTTTGCCCATTTGTGCAGCCTTACAAGATTATTATTTCGACCATTTAGCTGCGATTATTGCCATTGACGCACCCAAAGAGCAACAGATAGAAGTCATTTATCAGTTTTATTCCATAGTAAGAAATTTGCATCTAACCGTCAAAGTGATTTTGCCCACCAATGCCTCCTTAGAAATACCTTCACTAACTACCTTATGGCAAACTGCCGATTGGCATGAAAGAGAAGTTTTTGATTTATTTGGAGTAAAATTTGTTGGGCATACGGATTTAAGGCGAATTTTACTGCCTGCCGATTGGGAAGGACACCCATTAAGAAAAGACTACCAACACCAAGCTATTTATCATGGTATTACAGTAAAATATTAGTCATAAAAAATTATGGAAATACTTGAAAAGAATCATATTACCACAACTTTCGAGAACAAAGTGGCTTTTAGTACCTCTGTCATTGCGGTTGCCTTATCACTTTCCACTATCTACTCTAATTCTATACATGATGACTTGCTTCTTTCGCAAGGACACGCCAACAATGCGTGGAGTCATTTTCAGTCTAAAAGCATCAAACAAAATATGTATGAAGCTATTATTGAGGAGTTAAAATTAGATAGTGAAAATGAGGCTTTTAGCAACACACACCGCCAAAGAATCAAAGATAAAATCGACAATTTCGACAAAGAAATACAACGGTATGACAAAGAAAAGAAGGAAATACGGAGCAAAGCTGAGGGGTTTCAGGCAGAGGCAGAAAAAGCAGATTTAAAAGGTGTGCAGTTAGATTTAGCAGAGGCTTTTTACCAAATTGCCATCATTTTGTCGGCTATTTGCCTTATTGCCAAAAGTGGCTGGTTGTGGCGTGTGAGCATGGTTTTGGGTGGTGTGGGCGTGAGTTGTAGCTTCTACGCATGGCTCATGTTGTAAAACTTATTTTTTTATGGCTATTTTTAAATTAATCTACTAATGAAAAAAATATTATTTTTTTTACTAATTATTCTACCATTCAACTCTTATAGTCGCACTCCGCAACCCGATACTGTGAAGATAGGCTGCTACTTGATTAGTTTGCATGACTTTAATTTTAGGGATAAAGAATTTACTGCCAGATTTTGGGTTTGGTTTCTGTATAACAACAAGTTGGTAGATTTAAAAGACCAAATAGAAGTCCCTAATGCCAAAACTATTGAGAAAACAGATGTCATTATAGACCAATTAGATTCATTGGACTGGTTACAAATTAAGATGAAGTGTACCATGAAAAAATCATGGCAAGTAGCCGACTATCCCTTTGATAAACAACAACTTAAAATACGAATAGAAAACTCTAAATTTGATAGTCGCAGCCTTGTATTCGTGGCAGACACCGTAGGGCAAGAATATGACGCAGAGATGACCGTAGATGGCTGGACAATTACGGGCATACACGCCACCGTAGATACAAGTTTTTATGCAACGGCTTTTGGCGACCCCAAAATGTCTAATCCTTCTACTGCCTATTCTCGTTACACTATTGATATAGACCTCAAAAGAGATGCTTGGGGCTTGTTTATCAAACTATTTTTGGGTATGTACGTAGCTTTTTATATTGCTTGCATCAGCTTTTTAATAGACAACGACAATGCAGAGCCTCGTTTTGGGCTACCTGTTGGTGGTGTTTTTGCGGTGGTTGGTAATAAATATGTAATAGATTCTTTCCTGCCCGAAACATCAGAACTTACTTTAGTAGATTTACTCCATGGCATTACGCTAATTGGTATATTTTTAATTATATTTTTAGCAGCCTTGTCTTTGTACTATTACAAAAAAGAAAAATACAGAACTTCTAAAAGAATAAATATTTGGGGGGGGATAGCTACATTAGGCGTATTTATCTCGTTAAATATTGCACTTATTTTAGTTGCTTTATGGTAATTAGCTATATAGTTCTAAATAAATATTTTATTGTTAATTATAAAATTGCCTTAACAAAACGTAACTATGAAATTTTATAGCTATTTATTAGGACTATTACTATTGACTTTTTTTGCTAAAGCACAAGATAAAATCTTTGTGATAGACCATCAACAGCCTTTATACAACTTATCTTCACACCTTTGTTTTTTAGCAGACAGCACTGAACAACTTAGTATAGAACAAGTGAAAAGTAAAGCCTTTTTGCCCGTTGTGCTAACTCCTCAAACAAAAGATTTTACTCAAAATATAGAAATAGGAAAACCATATTGGTACAAAATCACCATTCATAATCAACAATCATACACCACAAAATTTGTGTTGGTATCATCTGTTTTTGAGGTTAAAGAACTCTATATTTTTGACGCAAGAAAGCAATTAAAAACTCAACAAATTACTACAGAAGATAAATTACACAAAGAAAATTTTTCTTTACAAATAGCTCAAAAAGAAACTGTTACAATATTTATAAGAGTTGTCATCAAGCAAAATATAACTAATTCGCAATTATTAAATTTAGTCCCAGCTTCGCTATTTCACGAGCAAATTATTCAGTTTATAGCCCCCCGTTTTATTTTTCAAGGGGCTATGTGGATTATGTTTTTTTACAACTTATTGTTCTTTTTAATAGTACGAGATAGGGCTTACGGCTACTATGCCCTATACATTATGAGTATGGCGAGTGTTTCTATAGACACCTATATTATTCCCAATCTTGCACCTATTTATTTGGAATGGCTTACAAGCTTGGCTTCTTTGGCAGTAACTTTATTTTATTCGCAGTTCATTCGTTACTTTCTCAATATTCCCACCATACACCCTACTATCAATCGTTACAGTGATTATTGGGTGTATGCAAGACTAATAACGACCTTTTTAGCAATCATTTTTTACAGCAACAACATAGCTGAGATTCTTCAAAACCAAAATAATGTGATTCTTTTCACATTTATGATTGATATTTTATTAGGGCTTTATTTTATCTATATAGCTTGGAGAAATAACAGATTATTGGCTACTTATGTCGTTTTAGGCTATGTAGCTATGACTTTTCCTTTGGCAGTAGCAATTCTAAAACAAATTCTTTTTGAAAGTGCCAACCCCGACACAGACGGGATTTTGGTACAAATTGGCGTGTTGATAGAACTTGTTTTGTTCTCTTTGGGCTTGGGCTACCGCAGCAAAGTTACCGAACAAGAAAAACTACAAGCCGTAGAGGAAAATCGCCAAATTATAGCCCAACAAAACACCGTTTTAGAACAAAAAGTAACGGAAAGGACTTTGGAAATTCAGCACCAAAAAGAAGCAATAGAAAAACAAAATTTGGGTATTCGCCAAAACATCAACTATGCAAGGCGTATTCAGGCAGCTTTTTTGCCCAAAGAAGAAACTATTAAGCAATACATTGACGAATTTTTTGTCTTTTTCCGCCCTCGTGATGTCGTTTCGGGAGATTTTTATTTTGTGGAAGAAGTGCAAGGCAAGGTCATTGTGGCAGCTATTGACTGCACAGGGCATGGTGTTTCGGGGGCTTTTATGACAATGTTAGGTAATGAAATTTTGCGTAATTTAGTTGATAATCAATTAATTACAAGTCCAGATATTCTTTTAAATGAGCTACACAAAGGCGTAAGAATAGCTCTTAAACAACAAGACACTGATAACAAAGATGGAATGGATTTGTCTGTTATTGTGATAGAGAAAGCCCAAAAACAAGTAGAGTTTGCAGGGGCAAAAAATCCTGCCATTTACATTCAAAATGGCGAATTATTTGTACTCAAAGCCGATAAAATGCCCATAGGTGGTGAACAACGTGAACAAGAACGGATTTTTAGCAAAACAAGCATTGATATTTCACAAACTACTACTTTTTATTTGTTTTCAGACGGTTATCAAGACCAATTTGGCGGAGAAAATGACAAGAAATTTATGTTGGCGAATATGAAAAAGATATTTTTGGAAATTGTATATTTACCAATGGAGGAACAGTTGCAAATTATAGCTGCAAATTTTGAGCAATGGAAAGGCAACAAAGAACAAACTGATGATGTTTTAGTGTTGGGGATACGAGTCTAATCTTTTTTAAAATATTTATATTATTGTGCTAAAATAAGTACAAAACTTTATGAAAAAGCTATTATTACTTACTTTTTTTCTATTTTCAGAGCTATTGACAATAGGGCAAAATACTGATTCAATCATCGTTTTTAACTCCGAAAAAGAACTTTTAAACATTGGCAAGCACACCTATCTATTGGAGGATAAAGAAGGCAAACTTACCATTGAGGATATTCAAAAACCTGAATACCAACAAAAATTCAAAAAATCTAACCAAGAAATTCCCAATTTTAATACTACATCAAGCAAAATTTGGGTCAAATTTACAGTATTAAACCAAACAGATGAAAAAATCTATTTGGAAGTGGCACAAGCAATGGCTTGGTACTTAGACTTTTACAGACCCGATAGCACAGGTAACCCCATTTTAGCTACTCAAACAGGTATGGAAAGACCTATGAGTAATAGAGAGATAGATAATAATTTTTTCCTTTTTGAACTTTCTAAAGGTTCTGAAGCCCGTACTTATTATTTTTCTATTCAATCCGAATTTGGCTTAAATATTCCTTTGACACTTGGCACACTTGAAAAGTTATATGAAACTCGTTATCCTTACATACTCCTTTTGGGTATGTTTGCAGGCTTGATGTTGATTATGTTTTTTTACAACCTATTTGTATATTTTTCAGTTCGTGACAAAATGTATTTACTTTATAGTGTTTACTTAATTTCTAATGTTTTTTCTTCCATTTTTGTTTCTGGTAATTATGGTTACCAATGGAATATTATTTCCTATTTTCATAATTACATAATGGCTTATACTGTCTTGAATAGTTTTATTACTATTTTATTTGTATTTAATTTGCTTAAAGTTGATAGTAAAAAGACTTTTTTCAAAGGCATGGTACTTCTTTTGGCTATTTCTATGCTTTGTGGAATAATAAATCTCATTACAGGACATTATATTTTAGTGCTTGATATTATGCAATTACTTGCATTATTGATGTGTTTTTATATATTTTTTTATGGTATATCAGAGTATAGAAAGGGTAATGCTTATGCGAAATTTATAATTTTTGGCTATTCTTTGTATTTGTTTGCTATAATAATTTTGGTTTTTCGAAATTTTGGTTTATTGCCTAGCAATTTCTTTACAATCAACTCTCTCGTTTTTGGTACTTCGTTAGAAATTTTGATATTCTCTTTGGCTTTAGGGCATAGAATTAACCAAATGCGTAGGGAAAAAGAAATTTCCCAAAATGCTCTTTTAGCCAAAACCCAAGAAAACGAACGTATAGTGAGAGAGCAGAATATCATTTTAGAGCAAAATGTAGCTATAAGAACAGAGGAGTTGCAACAGACTAACGAAGAACTTAATACTACCTTGGATACGATTTCTAAACAAAGAGATGATATTATTTCGTCCATCAACTACGCCTTACGTATCCAAAAAGCCATTATTCCCAAAGAGCAAGACTTACAAAAACATCTCGATTGTTTTGTATTTTTTCGTCCTCGAGATATTGTTTCAGGTGATTTTTATTGGTTTGCTGAAAAAGGTGAAAAGAAAATCCTTGCTGTAGCCGACTGCACAGGACATGGTGTATCAGGAGCTTTTATGACTATGATTGGTAATAATATTCTGAACCAAATTATCCATGACCAAGAAATACATAAAGCAAATGAAATTTTAAACCAAATGCCTATTTTATTAGAAAAAACCCTTTCAAACTCGGAGGGTAAATTAAGAGATGGCATGGATATAGCAATTTTAGTTTTTGAAAATACACACGTTAGCTATGCAGGAGCAATGAACCCTTTGTATTATGTTAAAAATCAGGAATTTATAGAACTCAAAGCTGATAAAAGACCTATTGATGGAAAAGTTGATGAAAATTTTTCTTATCAAAAACAAGACATTTTAGTAGATAGTCCCACTATATTTTATTTGTGTTCTGATGGTTATCAAGACCAATTTGGAGGTAAAGATGAACGAAAGTTTATGGTCAAAAATTTGAGAAAATTGTTTTTTGAGATTTCTGAAAAACCAATGGCGGAACAAAAAGAAGTTTTGGAACAAACTTTTGACCAATGGAGTGGTCAATATAAGCAGACAGACGATGTATTGGTAATAGGAGTAAAAATAGATAACTATAATAAAAGTCTGTAGTTAAAAAATGTGGGTAGGTATTGAACATTATAATCCATTCTAAAAAGTTTAATAACTATTTTAGTAGCCTTTGTCATAGTATTTATGAAACATCGTCATATTTGATAATCAATAGATTATGACATCTATTGATTATCAAATATGACGATGTTTACTGTGTTTGTGTATTATTACTTTCGCCACAAGTTATACGAAGTTGTTTTATCTTACAATTTCCTATATTTTAATGATGCTCCAACACCAAATAAATTTGGTGTAAATATAAAGTTTGGATCCACTTTTTTCTTTACACGCAAAATTCTTTGATAATCCTCCTCATTGTCATAATAATATTGGTAAACTAAATCGAGATTATGTTCACCAAACGGAGCCCATATTAACCTACGGTCTTCTTCAGAAAAAATACCATTTGCTCCAACACCTTGCATTTGATTTTCTTCACACCATATTGCTGCCTCTTCTCGCCCCTTTGGCTTGTAAAATACATCTAATGCACTGAAAGAAGTAGAATCACGCCATGCAGCACTTGTCTGTCGGTCTTTATTTCCTATTTGAAATTTGGTTGTTTTCCCACTAAGAGGCATAAATTGTGCGGCAATTTTACAACCATTGAATAAAGGTGCTTGGATTTTATCTATTTGTTCTGTAGCCCATTCTGCGAAACCATTTTGCACTAAGGAAGTAGACTTTGTCATCCACAACCTTTTCAGAAATGGTAAATTAAATTCTCTCTGTCCTTCCCAGCCCCATTCAAGCATCATTTTTGAGCAAGGCATAGGCTCAGCATCTTCTTCTGTGGTATCAAAGCCCATAAATGGAATAGGAGTACCAGCAGCTTCTTTAATCCGTTTGAAAATAGAGGAATTATATGGCTGCCCTTTACCCTCAAGATTAGCCCAAAAACCAAATACGCCAATTGAGGCTGGACGGATTTCAATACCATCATCATCAAGTTCTTGATGACGTAGCATTTCAGTATCAGTATTCCCAAAAATACTAAAAGCAAGTTCTCCACCAAGAACCATTACGGAATAACAAAAGTCATCATCAATAGGATTGTCACTTTGCTCAGCACAAATTTCAAGTAACTTTTGCAATCTTTCTTTGTCGTATAGATATAGCAGTTTAAAGCCTCTCGCATTAGGAAAATCGGTATCTTTAAGGCAATTTATAGTTACTGAAGTTACTACTCCCAAGTTGCCCGGACTTCCTCCTGCCAAACTAAAAAATAAATCCTGTTCATCGGGGTCTTGCGAATCTCTTCTTACTGTTTTTTTGGTACAATCCGCCATAATAATATCATACGCATAGACATAATCAACCAACAATCCTAGAGGACGAGTTACCAGGCCATATCCCCCAGTTTGACAATGTCCACCAGCATGTACATGAGAACATTCACCATGAGGAAAGAAAACGCCACACTTTGCTGATTCTTCGGCAATTTCGGATATCATCAGACCTGCACCCATTGTAGCACGATTCGTTGTTGCATCATAAGACCACTTTCTATAGGGATAATTTTGCTTATTAGATGACTCAAGCCCACTAAGGTCTAGCTGTAAGTTTGGACCACTAGTAGAAGAATATCCTCTATATTGATGCCCACCTGAACGTACTGCCAATGAAAGTTTGTTTTCATTACAATATCTGATAGCCATCATGATGTCCTCATCATCTTCCACATAAATAATGGCATAAGGCATGGTTGCTTCGGCTGGCTCTGATGTGGTTGCATATTGATAGGCATGAATCTGATAATCTTTCTGGCTATCACCTTCTGATTCTCTGAAATAACATTTTCCTTTAAATTGTGGCCATCCCACAGGTTTGGTTTGGTTTGATTCCTTACTGATGTTCATACGTTAAGTATATTTTAGAAGTAATTAGGGATACATTAAAATTTGCTTCAAAAGTTATTAAATTACTTTTAAATATGCAAATTATCTAATGAGCTTTTAGATTTTCATCATCGCAGATTCAGGATTGAAACGACATTTCATATCATTGTCTATTTGTTTTGAGCATTTTCGTAGCCTGCTTGTATTTTCTTATTTTTATTATCATCAACCAAAAAACCCTTATAACCATACAGATTAATAAGGGTTTTTTTCATTGGAGTAATTAAGTAACGTAAGTTGCGTAGTATTCATTTAGCCCCACCCCCGACCCCTCCCCACAGGGAGGGGAGCTTGATTATCTGAAAGTTGTAAACTCCCTCCCTGCGGGGAGGGGTCGGGGGTGGGGCATTTAAAGTTACTACGCAACTTACATTAAGTAATAATATCTAACAGCTCACAATACTATGCTCTTTCGGCTACCGAGTAAATTTCATTCACTTGCTTATCATAACGTTGCATGATAGCCTTACGTTTGAGTTTCAATGTAGGCGTAAGCTCACCACTTTCTATAGTCCACAAAGCAGGAAGTAGTTTGAAAGATTTTACTTGTTCCCAGTTACCAAAGCCTTTGTTAAACTCTTTGATATACTTTTCAATCTCTGCATACACTTCTTTGCTGGCTGCAATATCTGCGTCTGTATGCCATTTCAAGCCTTGTTCTTCACCCCACTTGCGAGTTGCCTCAAAGTTAGGAACAATCAAGGCAGCAGGGAACTTTTGATTTTCGCCAATTACCATGATTTGCTCTATCAATGGACACTCTTTAAATTTATTTTCTAATAATTGTGGTGCTACGTATTTACCGCCAGAAGTTTTAAACATTTCTTTCTTACGGTCTGTAATTTTCAGGTATTTCCCTTCTACGAAAATACCAATGTCCCCTGTATGAAACCAACCATCTTTGATTACGTCTGCCGTCATTTCAGGATTTTTGTAGTAGCCTTTCATCACGTTAGGCCCTTTGCACAAAATTTCCCCATCTTCGGCTATTTTCACTTGTACTCCCGGAATAGGTACGCCTACACAACCAATACGCATATCTTTGTGATTGGCAATACAAGCTGCAATAATTGGAGAGGTTTCTGTCAAACCATAACCTTCACAAACTTTGATGCCGGCAGCCCAAAAAACCCTTGCCAAACGAGCCTGTAAAGCTGCAGAACCTACGTTGATTTGGAGGATATTTCCGCCTAAAGCCTCACGCCATTTGCTGAAAATCAACTTGTTAGCCAATGCTAATTGAGCCTCATAGAACCAACCTTTATAAATATGCGGCTCATATTCTAAGCCCAAGTTTAATGCCCAGAAGAATAATTTTTTCTTAATACCTTCCAAATCATTGCCTTTAGCTACAATTTTATCATATACTTTCTCTAATAAACGAGGTACAGTGCAGAAAGTATGTGGCTTTATTTCTTGTAAATTTGTAGCAATGGTATCTATACTTTCAGCAAAGTAAATAGAACAACCTTTGTAGAAATACACATAAAGAGCTGTTCTCTCATAAACGTGACATAATGGCAAGAAACTCAATGCTTTTGATTGTCCCACAGGCACATGGATAATTTCGTAAGCAGCTTTTGTATTACTTACTACGTTGTCATGTGTTAGCATTACGCCTTTAGGTTTACCTGTTGTACCAGAGGTATAGATAATAGTCAAAAGGTCATCAGGTTGTACGGCAGCCTTCATTGGTTCTAAAATCGCCACATCGCACCCTTTGCCTAAGTCCTCTACCTCTGTCCAATGTGGAGCATCTTTTACTCTCTCGAAAGTGTAGATTTTTTGCAAGAAATCCATACCTTCTGAGGCTTGTGTAGCTTTTTTGAATAAGTCTAAACCATTCACAAAAGCAAATTTTACTTCGGAGTTTTCAAAAATATACTTATAGTCATCTACAGTAATAGTAGGATACATAGGCACACTGACAGCCCCGATTTGCTGCACCGCTAAATCAATAAAAGCCCATTCAGGACGGTTAGGAGAAATAATAGCCACTCTATCATCTTTCACTACGCCCAATTTCAACAAGCCAAGACTTAGCCTATTCACAATATCTACTACATCTTTGGTGCTGTAGTTAAACCATTTGCCGTCGTATTTGTAGCTCAAACAGTCGGCTTTGGGGAATTTGCTTAGTTGATAATATAACGTATCAAATGCTCTTTTGATTTCCATGTGGCATTCGGTTAAGGGTTGATGTAAAATAATACCGTTGTTTTTATATTTGTCTAAAATTGTTAAGCATTTTACACAAAAAAAAGTATTTTTGACAATAATTTGCAAAAAAATTCTAAACTATGCTCATACGTATTGTTCGCATGACTTTTCAGCCAGAAAAAGTAGATGACTTTTTAGCTATTTTCCACCAATCAAAAGAGAAAATAAGGAATTTTGAGGGTTGCCAACACTTAGAGCTATGGCAAGACTTGGATACTCCTAACGTACTCACTACACATAGCCATTGGCATGGAACAGAGGCTTTAGAAAAATACCGACAATCAGATTTATTCAAAACCACTTGGGCTGCTACCAAAGTTTTATTTGCAGACAAACCACAGGCATTTAGTCATACAGTACGAGTGAAAGTATCTTGATAAATATCTTCTTTCTCTCTACTTAAAGATAGGACAAAGGTTATGTTATTGTTGTGAAGGCTGGTTTTCTTCTAAACTAAACACCCCTGTAGGTTTTTTGATAGTATATTGGCTAAATTCTTCATTGGAGATAAGCCCTACGCCAGTCAGTTGTTCTTTTTCTGTAATAATTTTGATGGGCTTCTCTGTAAATATTTCTCTTCGGTTTTGTTGCCATGTAATCTCGTCTGTGTAAAGAGTTTGGCGTTGAGTAAGGTTCGTAACTTGTACGTTACCAATACCTGTATAGTGTTGTGTGCCATAATCATATTTGCCTGTGTCTGCCACCATGACTGTAGTTTTTACACCCATTTCGTTATACATACTTATCTGTAAACCGTTGGGGTACAATACATTATTATTATCAAATACTTGTTGAGTTGAGGCTTGAATCTTTATTTTTATTTTAGCATCTTCGCTGTATAATGTAGTTACGGTATCAAACTGAATAATAGCACCTGCATACTTTTCGGTTTTGTTATGATACACTTCATCTTTATCACAAGCCACTGTTAGTGGGGCTATACCTATTAGAATGGCTAAATAATATTTTGGCTGCATACACAATTTTTTTGGGTACAAAATTATACATTTGAATAAGAATTAAACATAAACATTAGAGTTTAACTTTATTTAAACATCTTTGCCTCTTATCAGGTAGTAAGGTTGTATTTCCAAATCTTTTTTACATTATGTTAATTTCACATCGCCTCACTATCAAATTTACCTTAGTCATTTTTTTTATTTTGGCATCTCTTTCGGCAGTAGCTTTTTATGTTTTTTACCATTTTCGTGATAAAGAATATCATAAGCAATTAGAAGAAAAGGTAAAATTAACTTCTGCCCTTTTGATACAAAAAGATACGATTAATGATGATTTAGCTTCTTTAATTAATCAACACTCTTTGGGGTATTTATTTAATGAAAAAATTACAATTTTTGATGAAAATAATCAAATTCTTTATACTACTAATGACCGTATTCCTAATGGTTTAGACGATAATTTATTAGAGCAAATACGCAAAAACAGGCAACTTTCTTTTAAGTACCATGACCGAGAAGGCGTAGGCAAGGTTCATCAAACTGATAAGCATTTGTTTGTAATTACTGCCACCGCACAAGATTTTCATGTATATGATGAACTAAAAAATTTATTAACCTCTCTCATCATAGCCAATGTAATTGGCGTATTGGTTGTAGCTCTTATCAGTTGGTTTTTAGCTATACAAGCCTTAGAACCTATTACAGAAATAGTAGAACAAGTCAAACATATTTCGCCTGTTCAGTTTGATTTTAGGCTCAACGAGGGCAACCGCAAAGATGAAATAGCCCAATTAGCCATGACTTTTAATGATATGTTGGCAAAACTGCAATATTCTTATGAAATGAAGAAAAACTTTGTATCCAATGCTTCCCATGAATTGAGAACTCCACTTACGAATATGTTGGGGACATTGGAAACGTCTTATTTATATGATGACAGCTTAGAAAAATACAAAGCAAGTATAGCCTCTGCCATAGAAGAAATCAAAGATTTAATAGCTCTTACCAATGAACTATTGAACCTTACAAAATTTGAAAGTGAGCAAGATAAAAGTAATACTGTGCCTGTTCCTGTACGAATAGACGAGGTAGTTTTGCAAATTATTTCTGATGCTAAACGAAAATATCCTAACCACAAAATAGACCTCAACTTTGTATTACCCGAAGATTCAGAGGCAATGACAGTCTTGGCAGCCTATTCTTTACTAAAAATTTCTTTGTGGAATATTGTGGATAATGCTTGCAAATATTCTAACGACAAGCCTGTAGCCGTAGAATTATGGTCTGAAGGACAAGGCAGTATCAAATTTAAAGTATCTGACCAAGGCATTGGCATTTCTGAAGAAGAGCTACGGTTTATCATCAGCCCTATGTTTAGAGGAAGCAATGTCAAGGGGATTGGCGGTTTTGGCGTAGGTTTATCACTTACTCGCACTATTTTAGAAAGGTACAATGCAAAGTTTTATATTGACTCTAAAATAGGCAAAGGCACAAGAGTAACAGTTATTTTTTCGCAAATAGGTATAAATAGTTAGTTTTAATCAATCTTATCATAGAAAATGGACATTCATAGCAGTAAAGCCCCCAAAGCAGTAGGGGCGTATCCACACGCCAAAAGAGTAGGCGACTTTTTGTTTTTATCAGGAATTGGCTCTCGCAACCCCAAAGATAACAGCATAGCAGGTTTAGAACTGTCTGCCACAGGCGAAATACTCAACTATGATTTTGAGGCACAAGTACACCAAGTGATGCAAAATGTCAAAGAGGTTTTGGAATCGGCAGGGGCAAAATGGGAAAATTTGGTAGATGTAACCGTATTTTTGATTGACATGAAAAGAGATTTTGCGACTTTCAACCGTATTTACGCAGAATATTTTACGACAGTACAACCTTGCAGAACCACATTGGCTATTACAGCACTACCCACGCCTATAGCCATAGAACTGAAATGTGTGGCATATTTAGGACGCAATTAAGTGTGTATTAGACTTTATGTGATATATTATCACTTAAAATCAAACTTCTTAGCTATAATTTACTCAGAAAAATATTATGGAATTTCTATCAGACTTATTAAAATTTTTGGGCGAAAGAAAGAAATATTGGTTAGCACCTATTATTCTTGTCTTGTTACTATTTGGTGTGCTGATTATTATTGGTGGGAGTTCTGTAGTAGCCCCATTTATTTATACGTTGTTTTAAAATAGTATATCACTAACTAAAGTGACATACTATTTTAAAAATTACAGAAAACAACTATACTACTAATAATTTAAAGTAGTATAGTTATTTTTTATTACCAACCAGGATTTTGACCTATTGCAGAACCAACTGCTAATTCGTCAGCAGGTACTGGCCATATAAATCTTGGGTCTGAATATGGGATAGCAGGTTGTGATGGCAATGTAGCTGTATTAGAATAACTAGCAACAAAGTTTGTTGTACTAAGTGCCGCATAATCAAATTTTGCAGGAATACCACCTGTACCAAATTTACTATCTGTTGCCAAACGATGTATATCTAACCATCTTAAACCTTCACCCAAAAATTCTATTCTTCTTTCATTAAGAATAGCATTCATAAGAGCATCTCCTGTTGGAGCATTTGCTCCAGAGAATTGGTCTGCAGCATTTGTTACTGAACGGTTACGAACCTGATTTAATAAAGCAAGAGCTTGTGTTGAATTGCCAAGGCGTGCCTCTGCTTCTGCTGCATTTAATAACACTTCTGCATAACGTATGATAGGAGCATTGTCACTAAGCGTAGCTACATCAGTGTATTTATTTACATATCTATAACCACCTAGTGCTGTTACAGTAGCTGTACGTCTTAAGTCAGTTGGTAACCAAAAAGACTGTCTCCAAAAGGTTGGGCTTATACAAACTAAACCTCTACCATTACTTGCTCCATTAAGCATTGTTGCCAAGCCAGCATTAACACCAGGGTTATCTTGTGCATTATTCTCAATAGAGAATATAGCCTCTGTATTACTTTTAGAGAATGCTGCCATTGGCGCACTTGTTAAAGAGTAATTACCAACCCTTGTAACTATCAATTTATTAGCTTCTGTTCTTACATCTTCGTACTTGCCCATGTGTAAATAAACACGGCTCTTCAATGCTACTGCTGCACCCTTAGAAGCTCTAGTTATTGTTCTTACATCTGGTAGCTTTTGTTCAGCATAATTCAAATCCTCTAGAATTTTACCATAACAAGCTTCAACACTTTCTCTTGGTAACTTTGCAGACTCTTCAATACTGATTGCACCAGGTAAACTTACACCAGCAGGCTGAGTTTTATATGGAAATCCACTATTACCATTACCTCGTACACTAGCGTCAGCATAAGGACGCGCAAAGTGAATTAATAAGTGATGGTATGCCAAAGCACGCAATAAACGGCACTCTCCTTCATACGCATCTAGTTGTTGTTGAGTAAGAACAGGCGTAGGTTTATACGTCTTCAAACCAGCTATAACCACATTAGCCTGATTAATCAATCTAAATAAGTTCTGCCACATATAAACATTATTAAATGTAACAGGTGTGTAGGTGTTTTGGTATGTAAATGCATAAAAAGCTGCCCCCACTATCATAGTCATGTCTTCACCTCTCATATCACCTTGTTGTACATGGGCTGCACCAAAAGGATATCCACGAGGAGCATTAGTACCACCACTAGTAACTGTTCCTGAATAAACACCAGTCTGAGCAATGTCATAAAGACCTGCAACGACAAGAGCTATACGTTCAGGGGTTTCAAAAGCAGATTTTTCAGACAAATCTGTCTTAGGTTGCAAATCAGTAACATCTCGTACGCAACCAGAGAATATAAGCAAAGAAGTGCTTAAAGCAGCGACTTTTGCTAATGTTTTAAAAGATATATTCATAATTATTTTTCGAATGTTTAAGGATTCCTACAAACCTAAGTTTAGTCCAAAAGTAAATGAACGAATTTGTGGAGTAGCATTTTGGTCTAAACCAATAGTACGGTTGCCAGTTGTTGTTGTTAACTCTGGGTCTAAACCTGAATACCCAGTAAATGTAAATACATTTTGTGATTGAACATAAACCCTAATACTACGCACGCCAAAGCCTTTATCTCCACCTTTAAGTTTAGTCAAAATATTTTGAGGTAATGTATAACCTAATACAATATTTTGAATACGCAAGAAGTCACCTTTTTCTAAGAATCTACTAGTAGTGATGCCTGTAAAGTTAACTTGTGCAGCTCTTCCTGAAAAGATACGAGGAACATCTGTTTGCTGACCAGGTTCTTGCCAACGGCTAAGTATAGCTGTACCATTATTAGCAAAATCCATATTTAACAAAGACTCTTGTTTTGTCCAGTTATATAAGTAGTTACCACCAGAGAAACGCAAGAACACTTCTAAATCAAAACCTTTCCATGAAAAGCTATTATTGAAACCACCATACCAAGTAGGCATTGCAGAACCTAATATCTTTCTATCGCCTCCTGCACTAACATCTGCAAGATTCAAAACTGCATTTCCATCAGCTGTAAAAGCACCACCTGGTGTGTAGAAACTAAAAGAGTTAGCTGAACGTGGGTCTCTTTCTACAATTTTACCATCACCTTTACGCATTAAAGGAAAACCTCTTTCTGGGCTAACACCTACAATTTCAATACCATAGTAAGAAGCTAATGGATTACCAACTCTTGCAATATGGTATGTATCTAAGATAGATTGTTGCACGCCTTCCGCATTAGTAAATAAAGAAGTAACCTCATTTTGCAATGTTGTGAAGTTAAGGTCTGCTGTCCATTTGAAACCATTAGCTAAACGTACAACATCGCCTTTAATACCAAACTCCCATCCTTGATTCACCATTGAACCTATGTTTTTAGCAACTACATTTCCTACTCCAATACCAGGAATACCTGCTGAAGCTGGCGTAGGGACGTTCAATACAAGGTCAGTAATATTATTTCTGAAGTAATCTACTTCTATGCTAAATCTGTTATCAAAGAATGAGGCTTCTAAACCAATATCTACTTTGTTAGATGTTTCCCATCTCAAATCAGGGTTACCAGATTGAGAGAACGCCAAACCATTAAATGACGCATATTGAGCAGGACCAAATAAACCTAAGTAAGGGAAAGAATTTGCAAGGTTCACATTACCTGCTTGACCATAACTAGCTCTTACTTTAACATCATTCATATACTTGACTATAGCAGAATTCTTGTAGAACTCCTCTTCTGAAACTCTATAACCTACAGAAGCACCATAGAAAGTTGCAAATCTATTAGCTGAAGGCATATCAGAAATACCATCTCTACGGAAACTAAAGCCCAACAAATATTTGCTATCATAAGCATAGTTTGCACGTGCTACATACGAAACAAAACCATCAGGTACTACAGTACCAGAACTAGTAGGAGTAATATATGAACCACTAATTAAACCATCAGACAAGAAAAATCTATCTGAAAATTGTGTACCTGTAGCAACAAATTGACGACTATTTGTACTTTGAAATTCCATACCAGCTGTTAAGCTAACACTATGTTTACCAAATTCCTTATTGTACATTGCCAAATTCTGCCAATTCCAACGATAAATATCATAGAAAGAGTTATTGATACGACCATTAGCACCACGGCCATCTCCGTGACGAGGATCCCAAGATAAGAATGCTCTAGTTAATGAATAATCTATACCATATTGAGTCTTGAACTTCAAACCTTCTACAAACGGAATCTTTAATGTCAAATAAGTATTAGAAATAAGACGATTTTGTTCATCATTATTTTTGTTATTGTCTAATACAAATTTAATGTTAGGTAAACCATTAGTTATAATTGTTTGATTTGCATAACGACCTAAAGAACCTCTATCCAAAGAGTCAATATTATATCCTGTAGGATCATTAGGATTATAAATAGGCACATTAGGATGCAATCTTGATGCACTAAATATGTTGCCAGATAATGAGTTAGAACCAGTGTTCAAACCTTCATAAGTAGTTCTTGTAAAAGACAAAGAAGTACCACCATCAATCCATGCATTAAATTGGTGGTCAATACTACCACGAGCTGTAAATCTTTCCATAGAGTTAGCCACAGCAATACCATCTTGCTTTGTATAACCAGCAGACATATAGTAACTTGTTTTCTCAGCTCCTCCAGTAAAACTTAGGGCATAGTTTTGTACTATACCTTGTCTTAAAACAACATCTTGCCAATTAGTATTTACTCCACTACGACGTGCAGGTAAATTAGCATCAGGAGTAGTAGGATTAAGATTCTTTACTTTTTCATTTGCTATTGTAACGAACTGATTTGCATCTAATAAATCGAAACGATTAATAGCATTTGATACACCAGCATACATATCAAATGATACTCTTGCACCTGTGTTTTTCTTTCCTTTCTTAGTAGTAATCAAAATAACACCTGCTGCTGCTCTTGAACCATAAATAGCTGTAGCAGCACCATCTTTCAATACTTCATAAGACTCTATATCTGCAGGGTTAATATCACCAAGAGCATTAACGTTAGTAGCATATCCTGTATTACCACTAATCATAGGCACACCATCAATAACAATTAAAGGGCTAGAGCTACCAGTAATAGAGTTTGTTCCTCTAATACGAATAACAGGAGGTGTACCAAGAATACCGTTAGGTTGCGTGATTTGAACACCTGCTGAACGACCAGCTAATTGTTGGTCAAAACTTGGTGTAGCTAGTGTTGCAATAGAAGCACCACCAATTTTTGTGATTGAAGATGTTAAAGTTTTTTTACTTTGCTCACCATAACCAACAACAACAACCTCATTTAAAACAGCGTTGTCTGGTTCTAAAGCAATATCAATTACAGACTGCCCAGCTAGTTGTACTGTCTTTGTAGCTAAACCGACAAAGCTAAACTCAAGAGCCTTAGCATCTGCAGGCAAATCCAATTTGTAGTTACCTTCCACATCTGTTTGTGTACCAGTAGAACCACCTTTTACTTTTACAGTTGCACCAGGTATTGGCGTACCATCTTCTTTGCTGGTTACCTTACCTGAAACCGTCTTGTTTTGTGCAAATGCTTGTCCAAAAATAAAAAAGGACAACATCGCAATCATAGAGAGCAGTTTTCTCATTGTGTGTGAAAATTAAGGTTTAAAATGAAATTGGTTAACTTTTCTAAGAAAAACCTTCAACGTAAGAAATTGTTTAAGGTTTCTCCTAAATAATGTTAAACATTAATGGCAAATCTATGCACGAACTACTAACATTTGCAAATTTTAAGCTAATTTTAACGCATTAGTTTTTTTAAAAACTTTTTTATCAAATAAATCACTAAGTTTTGAAACAAAAAAACTTGTTAATATGTTGATTAGTGTTGTATTTGTTTTGCCATAGTAGTATTAAATAGTTGTAAGATATATTCCACTTGTTCATCTAAAGTTACATAAGTGGTATCTACTACAATAGCATCATTGGCTTGTTTTAATGGACTTTCTGTGCGAGTGCTGTCTATAAAATCACGTTTTTTGAGATTGTCCAATACTTCTTCTAAAGGTACTAATTGCCCTTGTTCCAATAATTCTTGCTGTCTGCGTTTGGCTCTTTCCATGCTGTCGGCAGTCATAAAGATTTTAAGTTCAGCTTGAGGAAACACCACCGTCCCAATATCCCTACCATCCATCACAATTCCTTTGCGTTTACCCATTTTTTGCTGTTGAGCTACTAAAAACTGCCTTACTTGTTTCAAGGTACTTACCTCACTTACTTTTTCAGAGATACTCATTTTACGTATTTCATGCTCTATACTTACCCCATTTAGACATATTTCATTCATCATGGTCTTTGTATTGTGTCGAAAATCTAATTCTATTTCGCCCAAAGCCCGTTGAATTTCTTTTTCATTGGTCAAACTGATGAATTTGACTTCCATAAAATAATAAGTTACTGCCCGATACATAGCACCTGTATCTATATAGGTGTAATTCAGTGCTTTAGCTACGGCTTTGGCAGTAGAACTTTTACCACACGCCGAATAACCGTCTATGGCTATGATAATTTTTCGCATACAAAAAAAGGTTTGTGTAGAACAAAAATAGTAATTGTTGCAGCAAAGTACATGAAAAACCAATAAGTTTTACTACCTTTGTCGGAAATTTAAAAAGTAAGAAAAATGCTCAATCGGAGAATTTTAAGGGCGAAGGCAATGCAAGCCGTTTATAGCTATCACTTATGCAAAGATGCCAATTATGAAGTGGCTATCGAAAAAATTAAGACCTCATTTTTGCCAGACCTTACAGCAGCAGAGAAACAAGATATAGAAAAACTCAATAAAGACAGAGATGTAGCCATTCATCTTTTCGAGCAGCAATTCAAAGACAAAGATATTTTAAAACAAAATAATGGGGAAATTATACCCAGAATACGGCAATCTGTAGTGGAGGCTATCAACTTTTACCACAACCAGAACCAAAAAGACCGTGAAAGTATAGGTAAAGGCATGGTATTGCACGCCGAAAAATTAATGGAAAGGTCTTTGAGTTTGTTACAATTATTAATAGATTTTGCGGATTTTGCAGAAAAAGAAGCCAAAGAAAGGCACAGAAGACAGATTATCCCTGCTCCTATATTTGAACACGAACAAAAACTTTTCAAAAATAAAACCATAGAAAAAGTACGTAACCATCATAAATTTGCCAAAGAGGTATTGGATAAAAAAATTTATTGGGATACAGAAAACGTAAGAACTTGGTATAAATTATTGCAAAAAGAAGAAAAATATGTAGCTTACCAACAACTTCCTGCTGCTACGGCGTTTCAAGATGCGGAGTTTGCTATTTATTTGTTAAGAGATTTTATCTTAAAAAATGAAGTCATTGAGTCGCATTTGGCAGAAATTGACTATAATTGGCAAGAAGATAAGGTTACAGTGCGTAGTATGGCACTAAAAACACTGAAAAATATACACGAACAAGAAAATGAAGGCGAAATCGTACAGCTTTCTGCTAATTGGGACGATGACAAAGACTTTTTCAAACAACTCTATCAACTTTCATTGCAACATGAAGACGAAATTCGTCCTTTGATTGCCAATAAGTCTGAAAATTGGGACATTTCACGTATTACTGCCGTAGATTTGGCTTTACTTTTGATGGCTTTGTGCGAAATGATTTATTTCCCAAGTATTCCTATTAAAGTTACCATTAATGAGATTTTAGAAATAGCCAAAGATTATGGCACACCCAAAAGTAAAGATTTCTTGAATGGTTTATTAGACGTACTCTCTCAAGAATTGGAGAAAGATGGTAAAATAGTGAAAACAGGAAGAGGCTTGTTGGATAATAAATAATTGAATATGATTAAAGTGTATTTGCGTTTAGGTAAATACATTAATTATCATTTTAGTAATAAACACAATTTTTTGTGAATTTTTCTATCATATAGGCTTTGCAAAGCCTATATGATAGAAAACGTAATATAACATCTAAATTTTATATTAAAAATACTTACACCAATGAATAAAAGCACAAGTTTCTTAGTAGGATTATTGACAGGAGCTGCCGCAGGAGCTATTTTAGGCTTATTGTATGCACCCGACAAAGGTATTAATACAAGAGAAAGACTTAGCTATTTACTGTCTAAGTACAAAAATCAATTGGAAGATTTATTGAAAGAACTTAGCCAAGGTGGTACAGAGGCTACTAGCGAAGCTAAAGAAGAAGGGCAAAAAGTGATTAATGACGTGAAAGAAAAAGCAGAAAAACTTTTAGGAGATGTGGAGTCATTAATGGAACAAATTAAACAGCCTAAAACTACATCCCAATCATAGCTTGTTTGCATGTCTATCAACCAATACATAGAACACACGAACCTCAATCCGTTAATTACTTCTGCACAGGTAGAACAACTAGTGCAAGAAGCTATTGAATACCAATTCATAGGGGTATGCGTGCCACCTTTTTGGGTAAAAAAAGCGGCAAGAGATATTGGAAAACAACCTATTGCGGTGGTTACAGTCATTGGATTTCCGTTGGGCTATCAACGTACCGAAGCCAAATTGAAAGAAATAGAATTAGCTATCCAAGATGGCGCAACGGAGTTAGACATGGTATTAGACTTATCTTGTATCAAAACAGGTACAGATTTTTGGGCAAAGGCAGAAATAGCCCGTTGTGCCAAGTTGTGCCACGACAACGAAAAAGTTTTGAAAGTTATTTTAGAAACGGCTTATTTAAACGAGGCTGAAATTATCACTTGTTGTAAACTGTGTGAAGACGCAGGAGCAGATTTTGTGAAAACTTCTACAGGTTTTGCCCCCACAGGAGCTACTGTAGAGCATATTGCCCTCATGCGAAAAACTGTAAGTAGTAATGTAGGTGTAAAAGCCTCTGGCGGTATACGCAATTTGGCACAAGCAAGAGCCATGATAACAGCAGGAGCAGACCGTATAGGCACTTCAGCAGGTGTCAAAATCATACAAGAACTACAGCTTAATTAGCACCTTCATTATTTTTTCTTAGGTACGACTGCTAGAAACTTAACGACCTGCCTTCAGCCATTGCCAACCTACCTAAATCTTTTATAAAATGCATTATTTTTCTTTCCCCCTACCCTACCCCAACTAATTTATTCATATAAATAAAAGTAAGCACTTGATTATTAAATACTTACTAATTATTTTTATTCATACTAAATTTTATTTAAGGATAAAAAGGGCAAAGTTTTTGAAAGTTAGTTTTTTTGATGTACTTTTCTTTCGTTTAAATAGGCAGTAGTGTCTTATTACTTTGTTACTATGAATATCTCGAATAATATACTAATAGAAAATACTTTAAAAAAATACGTTAAATTCAATTTAAGTACCTTTCAAGGACGTATGACCGTTGGCTTTGTCTTGGTGGGGTTAATTGTGCTACTATTGGTATTTTATCCTATTTATGTTTATAGAGGTTCACTTCGGCAGTACCAAGACCTTACACATAGTGCTATTCCTACAAAATACACTTGTATGTGGGTAGAAAACATATTGAATCAAAGCACTGTGGCTCTTAATAATTTTCTATTAACAGATGACCATACTTACCAATATGAAAGAAAACGAATTTGGCAGGAAGACTATAAAAGTGCTATTGACTCTTTATTATATTATTCCAATACAATAAATGATGCAGGTACTTCTGCTCTTATTTATGATTTTATTGTAAAAGCTAATGAATTACGAGCAAAACAAGATTATTTTGAAAAGGAACATGCCAACAGTATAGAGAAAGATATTCGTAAAATATCTATAGAAACAGAATTAAACCCTGATAAACTAAAATTACTTCGCAATGAACAAATGCGACAAGTGCAAGAACTTTTAGACCAAGCTGAGTTTTTGCTACACAGAGTTACTACAAGCCAAGCAGATATGGTGCGGAGAGTACAAGGTAAAACTAAGTCTGAAGAGAAAAATATTGTGATTGTATCTGCCATGCTTTTGGTTATTATCCTTACACTCACATTTACAGTTGGTTATTTTGTGATACGATTTGTTCTTAAACGGATTGCAACCCTAAAAAAACGTCTTGAACAAATAGATGATGGCAATTTACCCGAATACGAACAAACACCCGAAGATGAATTAAAGCCTATTTCGGCAGCTATTAACCTATTAACAAAAAACCTTAGCGAAGTCAAAAACTTTGCGTTGCAAGTAGGGAAAGGTAATTTTGATAGTGAATTTACTGCCTTTGATAAAGATAGTGATGTGGGCAATGCTTTAATAAAAATGCGAGAAAGCCTAAAAGCCGTATCTATCGAGGAGAGAAAACGTGCATGGACAATCAACGGATTGGCTCATTTTGCCAATATTTTACGCAACAAAAGCAATGACCTTAATCTCTTATGTGAAGTCGTAATTATAGAGTTAGTCAAGTACATAGACGCACATCAAGGAGCTATTTATACTGTTTCAGATGATACAGTAGAAGACCATCGTCGACTTTTATTGAAGTCTTGGTATGCTTTTGAACGTAGAAAATACAGGGAAAGAACTGTAGAAATAGGTGAAGGTGTGTTAGGAGAAGCCTACAGAGAAAAAAGAACTGTGTATATGAAACGTATCCCTGAAGATTATCTAAAAATCACTTCGGGTTTAGGAGATGCTGAGCCAAGTTGTTTATTGATTGTGCCGTTGAAAGTAAATGAAGAAGTAGAAGGAATGATAGAAATAGCTTCTTTCAAGGTATTAGAACCGTATGAAATAGATTTTGTAGAAAAAATCTGCGAAAACGTAGCTTCTACCATTATTTCTGTAAAAATTAATGAAAAAACAAAGCAGCTCTTGGAAAACGCACAACTTTCTGCCGAAATGATGCGAGCTCAAGAAGAAGAAATGAGGCAAAATATGGAAGAATTGCAAGCCACCCAAGAGGCTTTCCACCGCAGAGAAGCAGAACTCATGGAGCAATTAAAACAAGTACAAGAAGAAGAGCAAACCCTATTAATCAAGGTAAAAGAATTAGAAAACAGATTAATTGAGGAAAAAGAACGAAGAGGTACTAGGTTATTGTAATAACGATATCATGATATTTCCTATTTTCAGTTTACAAAAATAGGAAATTCTATGGTAAAGATAGTACCTACATTTTCTTGACTCTTGATAGACATTTTGGCGTTATTTTTTTCCACAAACTCTTTAACTAACAATAATCCCAAACCTGTACCCTTTTCATCATCTGTTCCTTTGGTAGAAAAATGTGTATTTTGTTGAAATAGTTTTGCTAAGGCTTTTTCAGACATACCTACACCTGTATCCTCTATTTCTACAATCATAGAGCTTCCTTTCTTAAAAACTCGTATATTAACACTACCTTGTGGGTGCGTAAATTTAATAGCATTAGTCAATAAATTACGAAAAACAACCCTAATTTGATTTACATCTAACTTAACTCTCGTCTTTTCTGTGGGTGTGTATGATAGCTGAATATCTTTTATATTTGCCATAGCTTGCAATAAGCCAACAATTTCTTCCAATACATCTTCCAATACCACCACTTCTTTTTGGTTATGTTCTCCTTCCATTTGGCTCTTAGACCATTGTAATAAGTTAGAAAGCATACCTTCTAAATTATTTAGTTGTTTACTTATGTCTTTATATAAAAAGTCAATTTCTTCTATTGAAAGCCCATCAACAGTAATTAATGACAAAACACCACGCAAGGAATTGAGAGGAGTACGTACATCATGAGCTATAATAGAAAACAGCCTATTTTTAAGTTGATTAGAGGCTTCTAAGGCTTGTTTCTTATCCAATAATTCGGCTTGTTGTTGTATAATTTCATTGTGTTTTTGTTGTAATAAAATATTAGCCTTTTGTTGTTTCTGTCTTTCTCTAAAAAATATAAGTGCCAATAGAGCTACCAAAGCAACAATAATAGCCAAACTTACCATAATAATGTAAGTTCTTTTATTATCTTGTTCTTGTAATAATTTGTCTTTTTTTAATAAGGTAATTTCTTTTTCTTTTAATTGTAATTGATAAGAGTACTCTAAATTCTTAATCTCCATTTCTGCCTTTTCAGAAAACAACGAATCTTGGTATTTCTGCACTAATTCATGGTAAAATAATGCTTTTGTATCTTGTTTTTTTAACTTGAATAAAATATATAAGTTCTCTGCAACTTCTTTACTATGTTCTTTTTCTTTCGTCTTACCTGCCCAATATAATGCACTAAGTAAGTGTTTTTCTGCTGTCTGGTAGTTCTTTTGCTCTATAGCAACCTTTCCCAACAAGATAAGAGCTAAAGTCATCTCTCTTTCACTTCCCAACTGTTTTGCCAAAAATAAAGTCTTATTGCCAAACAGCATTGCCTCTGCATATTGCTGTTTTTTAAGATATACCTCGCCAATATGCCGCATTGTAACCAATGTAAATTCAATGAAAGCAGCCTTTTCTCCGATTTTTAAAGACTCAAACAAATAGTTATGAGCCTTTACATAATCTTTTTGAGCTTCATGAATAATACCTATATTAGTCAATTTTATAGCTATATTTTTGGGTATATTAAGTTCTTGGTCTATAGATAAACCCTTTTCAAAATATGATAATGCTTTAACATAGTCCTTTTTTCTATAATAGACCAATCCAATGGTATTATAGCACCTTGAAATACCGTCTTTATCTTTTACCTTTTCAAAAATCTGTATGGCTTGCTGTGAAAGTTGGATAGTTTTTAGGTATTCTCCTTCTACCCAATAGCCTATAGCCAATAGCCTTATTGCCTCCCCTTCTCCTTTTAAGTAATTGATTTTATTAGACAAAGCCTGACTTTCTTGGGCAAAATACAATGTAGAATCTGCATCTACTCTGTAGTAGGCATACGCTAACTTGTTCAATAAATCCACTGTTGAACTATCATTTTTTTTGGTTTTTAACAAAGAAGACAAACTATCTATCTGACGGTGCTGAGCTTGTAACGAAGCCACCCCAATCAAATAAAATACTAAATGGTATAAAAATCGTAAAAAAGATGTAGTGTAAAAGTTGTAAGGCATAGATAGATAAATAGTTGTTTGAATTTATGAATATATTTTTATATGAAAGACTATTTATTCGCATAAATCTTACAGACGTAATAAAATATATATTTTATTTTTTTTTGGTAACTCCTAACTATCCGTCAAAACAACTTATTTGCAACGCATCACTATCTTCGTTACACTTGTTTTTTTGAGAAAAAGGTAAAAAAATTTGAAGCAACCGAACTTTTTTTTGATGTTTGCGTTTATTTCTTGTTATTGCTTGCTAAAGCAATGATAGTGAAACTTTTTTCTTTTAGTCTGTGTTAGAAACTACAGCATGTACCTATGCTGTTCACCATGTTTAAAACTCGTGTAAGCCAATGAGACAACTTAAAATCAGTAAGCAGATTACCAATAGGGAGTCGCAGTCATTAGACAAATATTTGCAAGAAATTGGTAAAGTAGATTTGCTTACCCCTGATGAGGAGGTAGAACTTGCGAAACGAATTCGGGACGGAGACCAACAAGCTCTGGAAAGATTAACCAAAGCCAATTTGCGTTTCGTGGTGTCTGTGGCAAAACAGTACCAAAATCAAGGACTATCTTTAGGGGACTTAATTAACGAAGGTAATTTAGGTTTGATTAAAGCTGCTCAACGTTTCGACGAAACTCGTGGTTTTAAATTCATTTCGTATGCCGTTTGGTGGATTCGCCAATCTATCTTACAAGCATTAGCCGAACAATCTCGTATTGTCCGTTTGCCATTGAACAGAGTAGGCTCTTTGAATAAAATTTCTAAGACTTTCTCTGAATTAGAGCAAAAATTTGAACGTGAACCTTCACCAGACGAATTGGCAGAGGTTTTGGAAGTTTCGACCAGCGAAGTGGTAGATACCCTGAAAATTTCAGGTCGTCATGTGTCTATGGACGCACCATTTGTGCAAGGCGAAGAAAACAGTTTGTTGGACGTATTGGAAAATGACAGCGAAGAAACGCCAGATTCAGGCTTGATAGACGACTCTCTACGCAAAGAGGTACAACGTGCTTTGTCGACTTTGACTACAAGAGAGGCGGAAGTCATTACGTTTTATTTCGGTTTAAATGGTGAACACGCCATGACTTTAGAAGAAATTGGAGAGAAATTTAACTTGACAAGAGAAAGAGTACGCCAAATTAAAGAAAAAGCTATTAGACGTTTACGCCATACTTCACGTAGTAAAGCATTGAAAACGTATTTGGGTTAATACTTAATTGAAATTGGTTTTAATTAAAATAAATTAGCTAAACCTAACCCCGCAAGGACTTGAAGTCCTTGCGGGGTTTATCTTTAATCTGTAAATTGGTTTAAACTTTCATTGATTCGCCCTACTAATGGAATATATTGAAAATCAACAATTTGCGTAGCACTATTTATCTTATCTATCCACCTTGCCCCTTGTTGGGTGTTACTCACAAAGGCAGACTCAAAAAACGACAATTCAGTCAATAAAATAGCTTTTTCTACGATTTCATACCCCCATTCTTTGGCTTTATTTAAAATATATTTCCTTAGAATACCCGCCAAACACCCTTCTGACAAGGGTGGTGTGTAAAGTTTTTTCCCTTTCACAAAAAAAATAGAAGACGAAGTAGCTTCGCAAACTCTACCGTAAATATTCAGTAAAATACTCTCATCAACTTGCTGTGCTTGCCGAAAAATAGCAGCCAATACGTAGGGCAAAGCATTGTTCGTTTTGTAAGCACTGTAAGTTGTTGGGTTCACAAGTACCTCATCAAAAATCATACATTGTAACCCTTTTTCGTTAGTGCTAAAATGAGGGTTTTGTAAAGGTTGGGCGGAAATCGTAAAAAAAACCTCGTGGCTTTGTGGTGTGTAGAGTCCGCCGTCTATTCGCCCTACAGTTAGGCGTATGCGTGCATGAGGTACAGTCAATATTTTTTCAATTTCTTCTCGGAAAAATGCAGCCGAATAATGGACAGGTACATTCATTTTAAGGACTTGCATACCAGCTTGTAACCGCAGCCAATGGTCTTCTAAAAACGGCATTTGCCCATTTACACACCGTATCGTTTCAAACAAACCATCTCCATAACAAAACTGCCTATTGGACAACCGCAAAACGGCTTGTTCGTTGGGGTATAACGTACCGTTGTAATTCAAGAAATTGATAGTAGGCATTGTGTCCATAAAGAAACCGTATATTTTTGACAACAAACTATGATAATCAAGTAGATAATTCTATATTTGTTTAAGGTGCTACCAATTTACTTTTTTCCTACCAAACACTCAACCGTATGTTTGATTCTTTCCAACAATCACAGGCTTTTCGCAACGAAATAGCTAAATGGGAACAAGAAGGCATTATTTCTGCCAACCAAGCCCAACTATTGGTCAAAAGATACGCCTTAGACCAACCTGCACCTTGGTACAGAAACTCTACTTTTATTCTCAAAGCTGCGGGAATGGTTTTGGTAACATTAGGCATTTTGTTGTTTATTGCTGCTAATTGGGAGGCAATGCCAACGCCTCTGCGTATGTTGGCAGGGCTGTTGCCTTGGTTGGCGTGTTATGGCATGGTTTGGAAAAAAAGCCAAGAAAATGATGAACAAGGTACAGAATTATGGTTGTTGGCTTCTACATTACTCTTAGGGGCAAATATTGCCTTACAAGCACAAATTTTTCATATTTCTGCCTATTTTCCAGACGGCGTGCTGTGGTGGATAATCGGTGGAGTGCCTATCATGCTATACTTTCGTAGTAATTCGTTGGTGGTCGTTTTACAGATTTTGTATTTCATTTGGTTGTTTATGCAAAACGAATATCAACAATTTTCGGTGTGGAGTCCTGTTTTGTTTGCCACCTTTTTGTACGTACTTTATACAAATACAACAGCCTTAGCTGCCCTCTTATTTGCCCCTACCTTGTGGGCTTTTTGCCTCAATTTAGTATTGGCTTTTGGAGGCAAAAATAGCTTTGACTTTTTCTCTTACTTCTATTTGTTCTTTGCAACTATTTTGGGCTTTTACTTCTATTTATTACACTATTTCGAAGCCAAATTTTCGCCTACTTTTTTCTTACGACTCAAACAAATCTGTTACTTAGTTGCCATCATGGGCTTTTTTCCTCTCACGATTGACGGTGTTTGTCGGGAAGTATCAGACAGCAAAAATATTTTTAGTTTAGCTTACCTTTTATTATACGCCTTATTCGCCGCAACTATCTTTTTGGCAATGCTAAATTTTGAGAAAAAAGTAAGTTTTGTATTTAGTCTATTGCTGTTATTGGTTGTTTTTCTATTAGTTTGGAGCAACGGAGACGGGGCAACAGCCAATTTTTGGGCTATTTTCAATACATTTTTGTTATTTATTTACAGTGCATTATTGATTGTGGAGGGGATACAGACGCAACACAAAACCAATTTTATGGCAGGACTATTTTATATCATGGTTTTAGCCCTCAAAGTATATATAGAACTTATCAAAAGCTATGAAACTACGGCTCTTATCTTTATTTTGTGTGGTGTAGGTTTGTACTATGCCAATAAACTTTGGGATAAAAAAGTGGCGTAAACACTTATCAGTTATCAGTAAACAGTTACCAGTCATTAGTTAATACTAACGATAACTGTTTACTGATAACTGCTAACTGTTTACTTGGTCAAATGATATGTTCCAAACACATCAAAACCTTTCCACTCGTCCACCTCGTCAAAACGGTAACCGAAGTTAATATTTTTAGGTCTGTTACTTAATTGTACTTCTTTCACATACTTTTTAAGTTGTGCTGCAATACCTTCATTTTTCTTCACTTCACCATATAAATAACACTTGCACCACTCTGCCTCCAAACCCCATTCTTTCATGGCTAATAAGATAAAATACAGAACATCATTAATAGAATCATTATGTGCAAAAGTATTCATGTATTGTAAATTGCCACTACGGAAAAACGAAATAATTACATTTTCGGCATCTACGTAAATGTGTAAGCAAGACCCTTCCAGACGGTCAGGTTTTGTTAGTAGCCCTTCTAACAAGCCACTTGTTTGATGCACAAACATATATTTTGTATTGTTCAAACTGTATTTACGTTGAATAGCCTCGTACAAAGACTTTGGTACGGCAAAATGACTGTAACAGCGTTGTGAGGCGTGTTGGGTGTGCTGCATCACATACGGTTCAGAATCTATGTCTGAAGTAAGGCGTAAAAATGCTGCCGAATAATTGGCATGGTGGTAGTCCTCTGGCACAAACGTATATTGAGGATTTGTGAGAATAATACAGACTTTTTGCCAAAAACCAGCCCCTAAAAAGAGATGATTGCGTTGTAGGTGTGTAAGTTCACTAGCAATTTGCGCATACGGAATGCGTCTGCCTGCCTTGTACTGTTCATACACCAAACAACGGTCTATTTTGGTGTCAAAAACACCTACTTCTACGCCCTCGTTATCTAATTTAAGACAAAGATTGTATTGCGAAATATTATCAACATTAAAAAGGTCATCTTTAATTTTGATAATAGGCTGATAAATGACGGTCTGTTCCACTTGGCTCTTGGTTTATATCGTTTTGCCCAAAGTTCATAACTTTCAAAAAGTTTTACAAAGTTTTTGAAGGGTTTGTTTGGGTTAGTTTTGGTATTTTTCGTGTAACTACCAAATTATTACAAACATAGCAACAAACTACACTAAAAATTTTCATTACGTTTTCTTTCTTGATAATCAATCAGCTTTTTGTACTGAGTAGTATTAGGATATTGTTTCTGTAACAACTGAAAAGGTCTATAATCAGCCCTTACACCACTCTCCCAATGCGTAGCTAATTGGTTTTCCCAGCTCATACATTGTCCCAACAAAGCTGTTGCCTTCAAAGATGTAGAAGTTGCGACTTCAAAGGCTTTGGCATAATAAAAAGCTGCCCAATAAGGTTTACAATAAACCAAAGCAAGATGTTTCCGCCTATTGTGAGAATTAGTAGCAACTTCTAAATTAATATTAAAAGGATAAGCAACAGATTCGTGGTTTGCTAGTGCATTTCGCATACCATCACATTGCCAAATAGCGTTGTTATAAAGCCAAAAAGGAGTATGGTACAACGCATTAGCTATTCGGATAAACAACTTTGCGGCATCATCTCCTTTTTTATTTGCAGCAAGTTGTTGTAATTTGAGCAACTCTTGTAAAAATAATTTCTTATTGGCAAAAACAATAGTTGTATCTTCTTCAGTGAATGATGTTCCAAAATTAGTTGTAATCTCTAAACATTCTCTGTGTAATAAGTTCTCCTCTCCCCCATTTACAAAGATTTTTTCCATCTTTCCATTTATCATTACATTAAAATACAGATTTTCTTGACCTTCTTTCTCCTTTTCTTTTGGCGGTTCGGGTAATTGCCAATAATTAGGACTGATAGTATTAAAAGTAACTAATGCCTCCTCTAATTTTCCTAGTCTAGCCACCTTGGTGCCTTGCAAATCTCGTATAAAATGAATTTTCTCTTTCTCTGTTTTAGGCAATAAATGCTCAAATAGTTTTTTGATAGGTGTATTTGCTTTCCCTTTCATAAAAGTCAAATACATTTCTAAATCTTCGTGAGTAGCATAAAAATCCAAAACTATATTAGCTGTTGTATGGTGGTTAATATATAAAAAAGCAAGGCTTGCTTTGCCCACTGCTTGGTCAGCTAAATACTTACGCCCAAGTTCTGCAAAAAGTAGGGTTTTCTGCCAATTATCATTCTCTAAACTGTCTTTCCATAGTTTTTGTGTCTGTGTAACAATGGTATCTTCTAAAATAGGCGTAATACTATCTGCACTTAGTATTTTCAATAACAAATCAAGATATAACCATTGGTTTATCAAGGTTTTATCTGTAAGATTTTCAACACTTACCCTCTGTAAACTAGCTTGTGCTAAGTAAAATTTTTTACGCATCATTTGTAAATAAGCTACACCCATAAAGAAGGTTGCACTCTCATCAGGTCTTTTTTCAGCTATTTTAATTGCCAAATCTTCGAAGGTTAAAATAATTGGATTGTCCAAAGAAAAATCATTGATAACTACTTCGTTTCTTGGAAGGTTTACTTTTCGTCTTCTAAATATTTTCTCGTACAACCAATCAGCGAAATCACTTAGTAATTGAGCAAAAAAACCCTTAGGTTCTTTTTCTACCTTCTTTTGAGGCAAAATAGGCGGTGCATCATAACCATAAGTCAATTGAGTACTATCTAATTCTTGTTTTTCATTAAGTTTTTTAACAAAATAATCTTTCTCTATAATAGAGAGTTGGTATAAAAAAATAACCTTTAATTGCTCATTGCTTGCTTCGTTTGCTAGAGAACCTTGTAAGTACAAGGGATTAATATCTTGATAATTTAGAAGATATAATTGATACAAGGAATTTTTTACTGATTTCTCTTGTCGTTTGTCCAAAACTTCTTGCCATGCTTCATTATTAAAAGTAAAATTATAGTAATCCTTATGATTGTTCAAGTTGAAAACGACAACTTGCTGTAAACTCGGTTCATAGGTAAATATTTCGGCAAAAATCTGTAAAGTTTCAGCCTGTTCATTTTCATTTTTTAAAGCAAAAGCCTTATGTAATAGAGTGCGGTAATAAATATAGTTCTTAGGGTAATTAGCTGCAATCTTATCAAAAAGTTCTATAGTTTTTCTATTAGAATAATAACGATAACTTAACCTAACTAATTGAAAAGCATAGCGTTGTTTCAAAAATTGGTCTTGTACTTGATTCATCAATTCCTCTCCTTCCTCAAATAAATCTTGCTCGTCATAAGTAGTTGGTTTATCGTTATCCCCATGTGAAAGTTGCATTACAAAAGGCTCACATTTTTTTGCAAAACGTAGATAGGTAAGCGTAGCTTGCTCTTTATTTTTCCGAAGCCATTGAGCAAACTCATTATTAGCTAAAAGAGAATCCCCTGTTTTACCACTCAGTAAAATATCTATGCTTTCCAAATCATGTTGATAAATTAATTCATCAAAAAAGTTTAGATTCTTTATTTGAGGATACCTTTTTTGCCACTCTATAAGGTTCTTTTGATTACCCGGTAGAATAACTTGGTTTGCTGATAATAGTTTTTTGTAGTTTATTAGGTTAGAATCTTTGTAAAAGATACCCAATCTTTCAGTGATTATATCATGTGCAAAGACAGAGCAAAAACATAGATTAAAAATGATATGCAAAAAGATTATTTTTTTCATTTGAGAGTTTTTTAGTTCAATTATTTATCTATAAATCCACTAAGGAGTTTTTGCAAGGTTTAAATGTACTTGAAAGAATTTATTATAATTTTTCACATCAATTTTACTTGACTACCATAAATACATTTAGTTTGGAATAGTCATATCTTATTTTGTAAAAGTAAATACAAATAAGTAGTTTTTCCCTTCAACAAGTTTTCCCTTTTTACAAAAAAAACAAATTTTTCCGATTGCCCCAAAAAATTTCTATCTTTGCACCATGTTAAGTATCAATAATATTTCGTTTTATTTTGGCAGCAGAGCCTTGTACGAAGACGCATCGCTGCACATTAAACCCAAAGACAAAATAGGGTTGATTGGGGCAAATGGTACAGGTAAATCTACCTTACTTCGCCTAATTTCTGGCGAATACCAACCCGATAAAGGCAACATCTCTCGCAGTGGCGACTGTACGATTGCCTTTTTGAACCAAGATTTGTTGTCGTACCAAACAGACGACAGCATTTTGAGTGTGGCTATGCAGGCTTTTGAACGGCAAAACTTCTTGCAAGCCAAAATAGATGAGATTTTGCTGAAAATGGAAACCGACTATTCTGACGATTTGCTTAACAAATTGGCAGAATACCAAGCCGAATTTGAGGCGTTGGGTGGTTACAGTATGCAGTCGCAGGCAGAAGAAATTTTGGAAGGTTTAGGCTTCAAAACAGAACATTTGCAACAACCCCTTTCGAAGTTTTCGGGTGGGTGGCGTATGCGTGTGATGTTAGCAAAGATGTTGTTGCAAAAACCAGCTTTGTTGATGCTCGACGAACCTACCAACCACTTAGACCTTCCATCTATTGAGTGGGTAGAAGAATATTTGGTGAACTACGAAGGGGCAGTGATTGTGGTTTCTCACGATAGAGAGTTTTTGGACAATGTGATAGACATTACGGCAGAAGTTGCTCAACAAAAAATTAATATTTATTCAGGTAACTATTCGTTTTTTGTGGAAGAAAAAGCCCTAAGAAAAGAATTACAACAAAACGCCTACGAAAACCAACAAGCACAAATCCGCCAGACTGAAAGGTTTATCAACCGTTTCAAGGCGAAAGCCTCCAAAGCCCGCCAAGTGCAGTCGAGAGTGAAACAGTTAGAAAAATTGGATTTGATAGATGCTGTTATAGATGAAAACGCAAGAGTAAACTTCCGTTTTACATTTGACCAACAACCGGGACGTATTATAATGGAATTAGACAATATTTCTAAGTCCTATGGTAGTTTACATTTATTAGACAAAACGTCTATTAACATAGAAAGAGGCGATAAAATCGGCTTGATTGGGGCGAATGGTAAAGGCAAATCTACGCTGTTGCGTATTTTGTCGGGTATGGAGGCTACAGAAGGCGAAAGAAAAGAAGGTTACAACCTCCGCATGAGTTTGTTTGCCCAACACCAATTAGAGTCTTTGAATTTGGATAATACGTTGATTGATGAACTCAAAGAATGCGGTTCAGACAAAAACGAAATGCAGTTGAGAGGTGTATTAGGTTGTTTCCTGTTCTCTGGTGATGAGGTTTTCAAGAAAATCAAAGTCCTTTCGGGTGGCGAAAAATCAAGAGTAGCTTTGGCTAAAACCTTGATTTCTTCTTCTAATTTCTTGTTATTGGACGAACCTACAAACCACTTGGACATGATGTCTGTAAACATCTTGATTCAGGCTTTGCAACAATATGAAGGTACTTTTGTCGTAATTTCTCACGATAGGCACTTTGTAGCCAATATTGCCAACAAAATTTGGTACATAGAGGACAAGGAAATTAAGCAGTATCCCGGTACGTATGACGAGTTTGTGTATTGGTTAGAGAGCAACGGCAAGAGTATCCAGACTTTGGATAATCAACCTAAAAAAGATAAAAAGGAAAAGCCCAGCATTCCTACGCCTGTGAGTGAATCCGAAAAAGAAAACAAACAGAAACAACTCAAAAAAACACAAAAAGAGTTGGCGGAAGTGGAGCAACAAATCAGCCAATTAGAGCAAAAAGCCAAAGGTTTTGAGGGAGAATTAGCCCTGCCGTCTGTGTATAGCAACCCTACAAAATTAGCCGAAGTAACTACGCAATACAATGATGTGAAAAAGCAACTTTCGGCTGCTAATACTCGTTGGGAGGCTTTGGTGAATGAAATAGAAAGGTTAGAAAATTAAAATAGCAAACTCAAACCTATAAGATTTTTGTAATCTTATAGGTTTTTTTCTCTATGGTCATAAATATATTATTTGTTAATTTACTGGTAATGAATTATTTAAGGGAACACAGACAACACGAATAACACAGTTACTCACTGTTTTTTTAGTTTATATGTGATTGAGTGTTAAATCTTTATTATTTGTTTACTATCAAATATTTATAAGCAAATATTCAATTATCATACATTTTTATCGCCACCAAAATTCCCAAACTTTTCACTAAATTGCCCGCCACAATCAAGTTTTCGTTTTACCCAATCCGTTTGTCCGTTGATAAGCAAAGACACGATAAAGAAAATCCAAGATGTAGCCGAAATTGTAGATGTAGTCGGCGATTTTGTTTCCTTGAAACGCAAAGGGGCTAACTATTGGGCTTGCTGTCCGTTTCATGGCGAAAAGACTCCTTCGTTTTCTGTTGCTCCTGCCAAAAACATTTTTTACTGTTTCGGTTGCCACAAAACAGGCAATGCCGTTACGTTTGTCATGGAGTTGGAGAAGTGTAGTTACCCTGATGCCCTCCAATATTTGGCGAAAAAGTACCACATAGAAATAGAGGAAACCGAAGCCACTCCCGAACAAGCAGCCCAAGCCAACGAAAGAGAAAGTTTGTTAATCGTCTTAGAATTTGCTAAAAAATATTACCAACAGCTACTCACCCAAACAGACGAAGGGCAAAGCATTGGTTTGAGTTACTTCAAAGAAAGAGGATTTAACCAAGCCACCATAGACAAATTTGAGTTGGGCTACAGCCAAGATGCGTGGAACAACCTCGAAAATGAAGCCTTGCGGAAAAATTTTTCCAAAGACGTTTTACTCAAAACAGGTTTGGTAATTCAGAAAGAAGACGGCAAAAGTTACGACAGGTTTCGAGGTCGTGTCATGTTCCCTATTCATAATTTGTCGGGCAGGGTTGTTGGTTTTGGTGCAAGGATACTGAAAAAAGATGACAAACCAAAGTACCTGAACAGCCCCGAAACGGCTGTATATGTCAAAAATGAAATACTATATGGCTTGTTTCAGGCAAAAACAGCTATTCGTGAGCAAGACCTTTGTTTGTTGGTAGAGGGTTATGCTGATGTGATTTCTTTGTACCAAAACGGTGTTCAAAACGTGGTGGCGAGTTCAGGAACAGCCCTTACGGAAAACCAAATCCGTTTGATACGCAGGTTTACCGAAAATGTAGTCGTGTTGTATGACGGAGATACGGCGGGGATTAAAGCAGCTTTGCGTGGCATAGATTTGTTATTGGCACAAGGACTGAATGTAAAAGCTGTTACGCTGCCTAACGAAGAAGACCCCGATAGTTTGGTACGGAAAATAGGCGGTGAGGCATTCAAAGAACATTTGGCGAAAAATGCGAAGGACTTTATTAGTTTCAAAGTGGAGTTGTTATTAGCAGAGGCTCAAAACGACCCACTGAAAAAGGCTACAGTCATTCGTAGCATAGTAGAAAGTATCTCAAAAATTCCAGATGCCATAAAACGCAGTGTCTTTTACAAGCAATGTAGTGAGTTGTTGGGCATTGGCGAAGATGTTTTGGTAACGGAGGGCAACAAAATTGTATTGAATGAACAGAAAAAAATAGATAAACAACAAACCGAATTAGCAGCCCAACAGAGTAAAGTAGATACGATTGCGAATGAATTGATAGAACAGCAGTTAGTACAACAACAAAAAAATACAATAGATGAAATTATTGCGTACCAAGAAAAGGAAAGTATTAGGTTATTGGTAAAATATGGACAGTTTTATGTAGAACATGACCTTCAACTTTGGCGTTATTTATTTGATGAATTGGAAGAAATACAGTTTCATACGGCAGCTTACAAAGAAATTTTGGAGATTTACCAAAGAGGTGTAGCCGAAAATATAGGCGTAGATGAAGAATTTTTGATGGTGCATGGTTCGCCAGAGGTGCAAAAAATAGTGAGTGCCTTATTGTTTGAAAGGTACGAATTGAGTGAAAATTGGCACTTGAAACACCAAATTTTTATTCCCAAAGAAAAAGACGTATTGCCTCATGTGGTTTATACCAATATTTTGCGGTTAAAACACCGTATTTTGGAAAAACTAATTGCCGAAAACATGAAAAAATTGACTCTGTTATCCACCGAAGAAGAACAAAACGAATGTTTGCAAACACATATAGCCCTTACGAATGTAAAAAATGACATTGCAAAGACGTTGGGAAGTGTGATTACAGGGTGGCATTAATACTATAAGTTGTAACCCCACAAGGGCTTAAAGCCCTTGTGGGGTTAAGTTCTGATAGTTAGCTTTTAAAAAGTTGATTAAAGTTGGTCTGGCACTCCTTTGTCCAACTTAAAACTAAATACAGAACCTTGTTCGGGCATACTCGTTACCATAATTTTGGATTGGTGTTTTTCTACAATGTGTTTCACAATAGCCAAACCCAAGCCTGTTCCGCCTTGTTTTTTAGACCTGCTTTTTTCTACCCTATAAAATCTGTCAAAAATACGTTTCAAATGTTCTTTGGCTATTCCTATTCCGTTGTCTTCTACGGCTATCAAAATTCTATTTTCTTCCTCCTTAAAATCTACGGCTACATAACCGCCATCATTGCCGTATTTAATGCCATTCATCACCAAATTTGTCATTACTTGCATGATACGGGTATGGTCTGCATTTACGAAAACACTTTGTTGTTGGGGGCTTTTAAACCGCAAAGTAATTTCCTTTTTTGCTGCCTTATCTTCTAATTGTTCAAAAATATCTTTGGTCAATTCAAAAATATCAAAAATTTCGGGCTTCATGGTTATATCGCCAGACTCCAACTGCGACAAAACAAGCAGGTCTTGCACCAACAAACTCAAACCGTCTAAACTTTTAGCAGCTTTCTTCAGAAACTTGTAACGGACTTCTTCATCTTCCACAGCACCGTCTAATAAAGTAAGCACAAAACCCTGTGCAGCAAAAATGGGAGTTTTGAGTTCATGCGAAACGTCTGCAATAAACTCTCTGCGAAAAGCCTCTAACTTGCGGAGTTCGTCTATTTCTTGTTGCTTACGCACTGCATACGAAAAAATTTCTTGGTTCAGTTGTTTCAAAGGGCTTTTTGAGCCTTGTATGATTTCTTCGGTGTAGCTCTTAAACTCTTTGCGATTAATCTTGTCTATGCCCGAATACAGGTTGCGAATTTCTTTGAACACCAAATATTCTAAGATGACATAGACTAAAATGAAAGTAGCCGAAAAAGAAATACATACAGCTACCAATAAAATGCTTAGAGTGGTGTCGTCTAATAAGTACAGAAATGCGGTGGTTATCAACGAAATAGAGGTAGCCAATAACAAAGCAAGCCCTTTGGAGTAGGTAAACATACAACAGAAAATTTCAGGGCAAGTTAGAGAGAATGGCGGGCTTGTCCAATGAATTAGGGGAAACTTTGTGTTAAGTTTGGTGTGTGCTTACTTCAAAACTGAAAAGTTAAGTAGTTGGTTGTTCTGGATTAGTTACGGGTTTACGTTTCCTATCTTTTTTACTCAACAGAGCAATAAGTTGAGGATAACTTTCTACTAACACATTAAAGTTGGCTAATAGCATATTTTCTAATAGCTCATGATTTAGGGTTGTTTTTTCTACGTCAATGCTTGTTCTACAACGAACATTGCCTTCTGTATCTAACTCAAAATTGCCAACAATAATATCGTTATTAAGTTGATTTAAAAGAATAATAGCAGCTATTGTTTTATTTTTAGGTATTTTTATAGGAAAAAGAGAGTAAAATACAACTTGTTGGTTTTCTTCGAAAATATGAAAAGAACAAAACAGCCGATAGTCTTCTACCTCTATAGGAAAATCAATTTGACCAGATTTTTCTTGATAAAACCAATCTTGCGCATCTAGAAACTCTTTGACTATGGTTTGTAGCTGTTTCATAAAGTTGATTTACTGTTGTTTTAATTTTTTTGAGGAAGAATATGGTTTTTTAGTGCTTTTTTTAGTATTAATAACTTGTGTAATAGCTTCCCTTACTTCTTGAGATTTATTATGTATAGTACCTTTACCTAATACTCTATTAAACAAGGCATTATGATTACTTGTAAGTGATTTTTTACTACGTTTGACCAACTTAGTAAGCATTTTATTATTCTTTTGGGATAAACCCAATATTTTTCGCAACTCTTGCCCACGTTCAGACATAGCAAAAAGCCTATCTTCTTCTGTAGGTTCAGACAAAAGCCAGCTATCTAGTTCCTCCTCTTGTTTGCGTTTGCTACCTAATTCCGTATAAAAAATAACTTCTTTTTTCATAATCAAATATCATAAGTTTCTACAATTAAACCAAACTCTGAAATCAAAAGTTCTACAACCTTTTCTGTTCTTAATCTAAGAGCTTCTTCTTTCGTTATTCGTTTTTCTTGAAACTCTATTTTTAAAAAAGCCTTAATTTCTTTATCAATTTTGTCATAAGCCTCGTTACAATGCGTGAGTTTCCAGCCTTGTGGAGGTCTATCAAATTTGTAAACTTTATTGCCTGCAACGGCACGCATTTGTTGTAAATTTTGACTATATGCAAATTGTATGTCCTCGATACTGAAAAATCCTTTTAGTGGATGATTATGTGTAAAATAAGCATTTTCGATAGAAATATCTCCATTTATTATTTCAGGAAACTTTATTTTATCTGCCTCGCCTATTTTACTTAATAAAATCTCCTTATCTGAACTCAATATAAAGCATAACTCAACTCCTAAATCTTTTATTTGTTTCTCTACTGTTAGTAGTATGATGTCAATAGGCATATTTTTGTCTATCAATAACTTATAGTTATGCTTATAGAAAGTTCTCATTATTTACTAAAAGATTTTTTTTACAAAGTTATTGTGTGTAAACCGTTGGCAGTGGTAAAAAACTACTACCAACGGTTTGCGATTAATTATTTTTTACCTGTCTATCAATAATTTTCTTTAACTCCTCTAATAAATTTGAAGCAACAATCAACTGTTCTATTTCTTTTTGGGCAATGAAAATAATTTTAAAGCCTTTACTCGAAGTTCGGATTTCTTCGGCAACTGTTGTGGATTTAATAGTGCTTGACGTGATAATAAAACCCAAATTTGCCATGTTATTGGTATGTTCCAATTTGGTGGCAAAGACAATAAACTGATTTTTATCTATTTTGTCTATCGTATTTTTACATTCTACCAAAAAATAAGGGCTGAATTTCTGGAAAAACAAATCATTCACTTCATTGCGAATTATCAAATCTGTTTCATTCCTACTTTTGTCTATTACCCTTTGCTGAATATGTTGAAAACCCATCATTTGGAACAAAGTACTTACAAATCTTTCAAACTTTATTCCTTTTTGGTAGTTGTCCTTTTCATTTTTGGCTTCTGAATAATAATATTCTAAATTTTTCCTTGTGATAAGGGCAGTCTGTTGTAGTTGCAACAATACATCTTCTATTGCCTCCAAGATTTTTTGTTCATAATCTTGCCCTTTGTTTATTATTCTTTCTACTTTTTTCAACTTTATTACCTCTGCCAATTTGGTTTGGTAACTTGTTTCAAAACCTGTCATGACTATGATACTTACCAATGGGTGTACGTCTGCTATTTTTTCAATAATATCAAAGCCGTCTATAGTAAAATTGTCCATTTTCAAATCTGTAACTACGATATGAAAATAGCTATTTTCTATTTTTTCGTTGATTTCTGCCTCCGAACTTGCCGTATCTATCAGATATTGAGGACGTTGTTTCGTCAAATATTTTTTCAGTGTTTGAACCACCAAAGGTTCATCATCTATAAGTAGAATAGAAGGTATCATGGTATAATTGGTAATAATAGTTCAAAAATTGTTGAAAAACCATCTGTTTGAGGTTTGTATTTCACTTCTCCCCCTGCTTTGCTCACTAAATGTTTGATGTGCGTTAAGCCTGTACCTCGTTTGATAGTTGTGGCATCTTTGGTTGTAAAACTTACTTGAAACAATTTGTCATGGTAAAATTTGGGTATTCCCACACCAGTATCTGCCACTGTAATAGAAACAGTTTGCTCTGAATGTTTATTGATTAAAAGGTAGACTTTTTTTGTTGTGCTACTTTCTACTGCTTCATACGCATTGCCCAATAAGTTATCTATCATCTGGTACGCATCATGCCACTCTACGTGCAATAATACTTTTGGGTTAATGGTCTTGTCATAAATAATCTGAAAATCTAATTTTTTTGTACGAACTTTATGCAATAAATGAATAGCATTAATCAACACCTCCAAAGGATAATCTATTTCGCCTTTTTGTTTACCAAAAGTATTAAAATCTTCAATAGCACGCCACAAATTAGCAATCCCCGCAGTCATTTGTTCTCTATCTTCTTTGGTAATAACATCTCCTGCCTCTATATTTTTGAGGATACCATCTATGATAACTGCTGCATTTTTTAGGGAGTGGTGGGTGTAGTTAGTTGTAGTAGTTAAATATTTTATGATACTAACTAAATTATTACTTAGATTTTCATGGTCATTGATTGTCTGTTCATATTCATTTTCTTTCTTGTAAATATTTTTATTTTTAATGATTAAATCTCGTGCTACATAATAAAAAACCATACTTATTTTAGCTAATAATAAAAATAAGATTATTACTTCTAGTGTTTTAGACTGAATATTAATAGTTGCTAAAATCCATAAAAATAGTAAAAAATATATTGGAGCAATAGTTAAAATAAGAATATAATAGTAAATTACATATTGTTTAAGCCAATTCTTTACCTTCTTTACGAATATAAATCCCTCTACATCATTCTTTCTATTTATATCTATCTCCATTTCTTGCAATATTTTTTTTCTATCATCACTTTTAGCCATTTTGTTTAATATCCAAAAAATAATTTTACCTAATCCCAATGACATACCAGATATTCCTACTATAAGTCCATAAATAAGGTAATAGAACTGCGTACCTTCCCACTGTTTCAAACTAGATAGCAAGAAAGAGCTAGACAAAATAATTACTAAACCTAATATAAAAGAAAATATACTTTGTCTTAGAGAAAGCATAAAACGGCTAATTAAAATTATCAATAAAACATAACCCCTTACAAGGGTTTGAAACCTTGTAAGGAGTAAAACTCTTTACCTCTCCACCCTAACCACCAACTTCAACTCGTCCAGTTCCACCTCTTGCCCATTAGCTACTGAAGGTACAACGTCAAGACTAACTGCCTGCGTTTCGGTGCTGATGTAGTCTTTGAAACGGACAATAGCCTGATTAACAAGGTCTTGGCTTTGCTGAATTTGTACCTTAATCTTGTCTTGCACATCAAAATTGCTGTCTTTTCTGATGTTCTGAATACGGTTTACCAAATCCCTCGCAATACCCTCTTGGCGTAGCTCGTCTGTTAGCGTAATGTCAAGGGCTACGGTCAAGTTGCCTTGTTTGGCAGTGAGCCAACCCGCCACATCTTCCGAACTAATCTCCACATCTTCCAATGTCAAATCATAAGATTTACCATTGGCACTCACTGTTAGCTTGCCTTTTTTCTCTATTTCCGCAATTTGTTCCTTCGTAAAAGCCTGAATAGTCCCCGATACGTGCTTCATGTCCGCCTTGTACTTAATGCCCAATTCTTTGAAATTTGGCTTAATTTTCTTCACCAAAATTCCTGCGTCATCACCTATATACGCAATATCTTTTACGTTAATTTCGCTGATAATCAAGTCTTTAACCGCCTCAATTTGTGCCTTAATTTTTTCATCTAAGACAGGAATTAAGATTTTTGTCAAAGGCTGACGAACTTTGATAGACGACTTTTTACGCAAAGAATGCACCAATGAACAAACATCTTGTGCCAACGTCATTTTTTCCTCTAAATCCGTATCTATCAAACTTTCTAACGCCACAGGCATATCTGCCAAATGCACAGAAATTGCCGTATGTTTACGACTAACATTGTTCAAATCTCGGTACAAAGTTTCTGCGTAAAATGGTGCAATCGGCGACATCAAAACCGCCACCGTTTCCAAACAAGTGTATAAAGTTTGGTAAGCAGCACGTTTATCTTCGTTGTATTCGCCTTTCCAAAATCTCTTGCGGTTTAATCTCACGTACCAATTACTCAAATCTTCGTTCACAAAATATGCAATAGCACGAGCCACTTTGGTAGGTTCATAGTCTGCATAAGCACTGTCCACCAGTTTCACTAAGGAATTGAGCTTTGACAAAATCCAACGGTCACTTTCTGTACGGTCTTGCATAGGTATTTCTTTTTCGCCAAACACAAACCCATCAAGATTTGCATACAACGCAAAGAATGAATACGTATTTTGCAAAGTACCAAAGAAACCACGCTGCATAGTTTCCAAGTCGTCTAAGCTAAACTTCAAATTGTCCCAAGGGTTAGAGTTGCCCACTAAGTACCAACGCACCGCATCAGCCCCATATTTGTCTATGGTTTCAAACGGATTGACTACATTGCCCTTAGATTTTGACATTTTATTGCCGTTTTTGTCCAAAACCAAACCTGTCGACACTACGTTTTTGAAGGCTACGCTGTCAAACAACATAGTGGCTATTGCGTGCAAAGTGAAAAACCAACCTCTTGTTTGGTCGACACCTTCCGAAATAAAATCAGCAGGGTAGTTTGCTTTAAAAATTTCTTCGTTCTTAATCGGGTAGCCCCATTGTGCATACGGCATTGCCCCACTGTCAAACCACACATCTATCAAGTCTGTTTCACGTTTCAAGATTTGCATACCTTCGCCTATCAACACAATTTCATCTGCAAAAGGACGGTGCAAATCTAATTTTTCTTTGAAATCAGGCACTTTGTCCGCAATTTCTTGTAAAGAAATGTAGTTGCCCGTAGAAGATTGAGGGTACACTTTTCCCCCCAACCCCGCAAGGGCTTGAAGCCCTTGCGGGGTTGTAAAGTATTGATTTACAAGGTCTTTATGCAACCAACCTTTTTCTATCAATTCTTCTACTGAACCAATACAAACCTCTTGGCTTGCGTCTGCGTTACGCCAAACGGGGAGAGGCACACCCCAATATCTCGACCTTGACAAATTCCAATCTACCAAGTTTTCTAACCAATTACCAAAACGACCTGTCCCTGTGGCTTCGGGTTTCCAGTTGATGGTCTTGTTCAATTCCGCCATTCTACCTTTGAGGGCAGTGGTTTTGATAAACCAACTATCCAACGGATAATACAAAATAGGCTTGTCTGTTCTCCAACAATGTGGATAACTGTGTTCATATTTTTCTACTTTGAAAGCCTTGTTACTTTCTTTCAAATAAATTGCAATTTGCACATCAGTCGACTTGTAATCTTTGGCTGTGCGCACCGTTTCGGGTTCGTAGTCTTCCTTCACAAATTTGTCTGCCAAGTCTAAACTAATATACTCATTAGCAGCACATTGAGCCACAAATTTTCCTTGTCTATTTACCAAAGGTATTTCTTTGCCTGTTTCGTCTTTTAGCGTAATAGCAGGCACACCAGCAGCCTTTGCAGCCCTGAAGTCGTCTGCACCAAACGTAGGAGCAATGTGTACGATGCCCGTACCGTCTTCGGTTGTAACAAAATCACCTGCAATGACATGAAAAGCCTTTTCTGCATCATAAAAAGGTTGCACGTAAGGCATCAACTGTTCGTAAGCAATGCCTACCAAGTCTTTGCCCAAACATTCACTTTCTATCACATAAGGAATTTTTTTGCTGTCTTTGCTTTCTTCAAAGTCATTGCGGTTTACATATTTGTCGCCTAATAACTTGTGTAACAATGCCTTAGCAAAAATTACCGTAATAGGTTGGTTGGTGTATTGGTTATGCGTTTTGATTTTGATGTACTCAATGTTTTCGCCAACTGCCAAGGCAGAATTAGAGGGCAATGTCCAAGGCGTAGTTGTCCAAGCCAAAAAGTATTCGTTTTCTGTGCCTTTGATGCGGAACTGTGCCACCACAGACGTATCTTTTACGTCCTTATAGCAGCCCGGGAGGTTGAGTTCGTGAGAACTTAGCCCTGTACCCGCAGCAGGCGAATAGGGTTGAATGGTGTAGCCTTTATACAATAAACCTTTTTCGTACAACCGTTTAAGCAACGCCCAACAGCTTTCTATATATTCGTTTTCGTAGGTAATATACGGATTGTCCAAATCTACCCAATAGCCCATTTGGGTAGTAATGCTGTCCCATTCCGCCTTGTATTTCATCACCGTTTCTCTACACTTTTGGTTGTAGTCGGCAATAGAAATTCGTGTACCTATGTCTTCTTTCGTAATACCCAACTCCTTTTCTACCTGCAACTCAATCGGTAGTCCGTGAGTATCCCAGCCCCCTTTGCGTTTCACTTGGTAGCCTTTGAGGGTTTTGTAACGGCAGAAAATGTCTTTGATAGTACGTGCCATGACGTGGTGAATACCCGGTTTGCCATTGGCAGAGGGAGGTCCCTCGAAGAACACGAATGACGGTTTTCCTTCTCGGTTGCTTACCGACTGCTCGAAAACCTTATTGTCTTGCCAAAACTGCAAGACCTCTTTGTTGATTTGGGCAAGGCTAAAACTGCCTTGTTTGTACTCGGTGTATTTCATATAGTTAAGCCCCCCGCCCCCAAAGGGGGAGGTTATTTTGTGATGATTGCGAAATAAAATTGTAGTGTAGGTTTCTGTAGCTACGGACTTTAGTCCGTAGTTACAGGCTATTGCCAAAAAGCAAAGATAGAGAAAGTTTTTGGGAAAAGGAAAAGATTTTTTTGGGGAAGGAAGGGGAATATGTATCTTTGAAAAACAAAGCAAATTGATAACAATTCATATAAGCTGGCAAAGAAATAAAATGAACCCTATTATCCGATTGTTGCAACGCATTGTTGGCGTTTTAGAGGAGCAAAATATTCCTTATATGGTTTCAGGGAGTATGGTGTTAGCTATTTATGCCACACCTCGTATGACTAGAGATATAGATATTGTAATTGCCTTAGAAGAAGAAAAAATAGAACTGTTTACAAATCAATTTTCAGAAGGGTTTTATATTTTTAAGCCCTCAATTATCGAAGAAGTCAAACGAAAAGGTATGTTTAACTTGATAGACCACCAAACAGGATTTAAGATAGATTTTATAGTACGAAAAGATGACCTATATAGACAAACAGAGTTTAATAGACGTATTTATAGTGAGGCTTTGGGCTTTCAGATGCAAATTGTAACCATAGAAGACTTGATTATTTCTAAGTTAATTTGGACTCAAGAATTGCAAAGTGAAAAACAAATAATGGATATTCAAGATTTATTAGAAAACCCTACCATAGACAAAAATTATTTATTACATTGGTGCAAATATCTCCAACTCAACACCTTCAATCTTGTATGACAGACACTCCCGCCCACATTTATGCTGCCCAACGTGCTATTATTGCCACTAAAACCCCTGCCGAGAGGTTTCAAATGATGTTTGATATGATAGAATATAGTCGAATGGTAGTAACAAATAGTATCAAGGCACAACAACCCGACATTTCTCCGATAGACCTTAAAGTAGCTGTTTTTCGGAGGTTTTACAAACACGACTTTTCAGCAACAGCCCTGAATGAAATAGAAAAGGCTATGCGGGCAAGGGAAGAAAAATAAAAAAGTTGTTGGGTGGTGTGCCAACAACTGGAAAATGATGTTTTTTAAAGTATCTCCTATTCTTTGCCTATAATACCATCATAAATCCATAGTAGAATTCTGAAACATAATATTAGTATTACATAGCAGGTTACAAAGATTAAAACACTATCACTTTTATCAGCTACCAAAAAGCTAATTGGAATTAAACAAACACCAAATAAACGCATTATACCTTTATTAACAGTATCAAATCTTTTGAACCAAAGTAGAACTAAGTATCTTTCCATTGCAAATATTATCTTTAGTCTTCTGTTTCATATTCAAAAACAACGATAAATCCAGAAGTATAACTTACTTCGCCATTAGTAGAAGTTATTGGTGCTATTGAAATAACTCTTTCATCTTTAGCATTTTTACGACTTATAACTTCATCTAATTTTTCTCTAAGTTTGTTTTCGTAATTAAGTGAAAACAAATCCTCGCAATTATGTTCTATTATTTCAATAGTATTACGTAACATTATTAGATTATGCTAAATTATCCCTACTCTTTTTGCTTTTCGGTTTCCGCAAAGAAAAATATTTACTTTTCTTACTTGCAATTTTAAAAAACATAGATTAATTTTATATCATTACAATAGAACTTTTCATTGTAACAAATTACCTAACTTTGTGTAAAAATTTACTTATATGCTAACCATAGGAGAAAAGATAAGATATTTCAGAGATAAAAAGGGCTATTCACAAGAATACATGGCTCAAAAATTAGACATAAGTACCAAAACTTATAATAGTTTAGAAACAGAAAAAACTAAAGTAAGTCTTGAAAAAGTGCAGAAAATAGCCAAATTATTAGAAATAGATTGGTTGGAACTATTGAGTTACGGAGAAAAAATAACGCAAGTTAATGGAGATAATAGCAATAATAGTAATCATTTAAGTATTTATAACACAGACCAATCCCTCACCCAAGAAAACGAAAAACTCCGCCAAACCATTAGCCACCAAGCCGAAAAAATAGCGTGGTTAGAAAGCAAAGTTGCCGATTTACAAAAAATCAATGCTTTATTAGAAAAAGCATAAATACCCAAAGCCTTATTTGCACTCCCCACATTTTCCCCTAACTTTACCCAAAAAAACAAATGCAAAATGGCTTACAGCGAATTTTTGACTTTGAAACAAGCAGAAAAGAAATTAGGTTTGACAACAACAGACTTGGTTTTATTCCCACCTCCTACGCCCTCTACAAGCATAAGTAGTCGTTTAGAAGAAGACATAGCTTATGCCAAAAAGATGCCTTTGTTAAGTGAAAAAGCTAAATCGGAGTTAGTCATAGCCCCTATTTTAAGGGAAGTCAAAACACTGTTCCCAAATTTCAACTATTTTTCGGGCTATACCTTTGATGTGGATAGCAACCAGTCTTTAACGGGGATTTGCGATTTTTTATTTACCCTCAACACTGCCAAAAACAACATCAAAGCCCCCGTAATTTGTTTAGTAGAGGCAAAAAACAGAGCCATAGACGAAGGTTTTGGGCAGTGTGCTGCCGAAATGTACGCAGCCAAACTCTACAACGACCAAGAAGGCGAAAACATAGACGTGATTTACGGTTGTGTAACCAATGCCTACGATTGGTGTTTTATGAAGTTAGAAAACAATGTAGTTTATGTAGATATTGACCGTTATTTTTTGAATAGAGTGGACGAAATTGTAGGGATTTTTCTGCATATTTTGGGGCAGTATGAGAGGTAAGTGGCTAAAAATTTACACCACCTCAATAGTTTTATGCGTTACAATAAAAAAATAAAGATGCAATCTTTTTTCAAAGATTACATCTTTAAATAAAATCAATTTGTAATTGGTATCAAATAAAGTTTACCTTTATTCTACAGTTACAGACTTCGCCAAATTTCTTGGTTGGTCGACATTACAACCTCTCAATACGGCAATATGGTAAGCCAACAACTGTAAAGGAATAACAGACAACAAAGGCATTAGACATTCATTTGTAGCAGGAATTTCTATGACGTGGTCGACCATTTTAGGAATCAATGTGTCGCCTTTCGTTACTATAGCTATTACTTTGCCTTTACGAGCTTTTACTTCTTGAATATTCGAAACTACCTTGTCATACGAACTATCTCTGGTAGCTATCACGACTACAGGCATTTCCTCGTCTATCAACGCAATAGGTCCATGTTTCATTTCGGCAGCAGGGTAGCCTTCTGCATGAATGTAAGAAATTTCTTTCAATTTCAATGCACCTTCTAAGGCAACAGGGAAGTTGTAACCACGACCTAAGTACAAGAAATTACGAGCATCTTTGTAGATTTCTGCTAATTTCTTGATTTTATCGTTAAGTTTCAATGCCTCCGCAATTTTGTTAGGAATGGCATCTAAATCTTGCACTAAGTTAGAATATTCTTCTAAGGTAATTGTGCCTCTTTTGCGGGCTATCATCAAAGCCATGAGGCTTAATACCGTTACTTGTGCCGTAAATGCTTTGGTGCTGGCAACGCCAATTTCGGGACCTGCGTGAGTATAAGCTCCTTCATGCGTAACTCTGGCAATAGAAGACCCCACCACATTACAAATACCCAAAATAATAGCTCCTTTGCTCTTCGCTAATTCTAAGGCTGCCAAGGTATCTGCGGTTTCTCCAGACTGCGAAATAGCTAAAACTACTTCGTTTTTATTGATAATTGGGTTTCTGTATCTAAATTCAGACGCATATTCTACTTCTACAGGAATACGTGCCAATTCTTCAATGATGTATTCTGCCACCAAACCTGCGTGCCAAGAAGTCCCACACGCCACAATAATCATACGTTTTGCATTGAGCAAATAGTCCAAATATTTTTGAATACCACCCAAAACAACGTGATTTTGCGAAGCTACTAATCTACCACGCATACTATCACGTACAGAGTTGGGTTGTTCAAAAATTTCTTTCAACATAAAATGCTCAAAGCCATTTTTCTCGATAGACTCCAATTCTATATCCAACTGCTGGATATAAGGTGTCATCGGCATATCTTCTGTATTTTTGATAGACAAATTGCCTTTTTTCATGACAGCTATCTCAAAATCATTCAGATAAACCACTTGATTGGTGTACTCTATGATAGGCGTAGCATCGGAGGCTAACAAAAACTCTTGTCCGTTTTTCGCCACGCCAATTACCAATGGGCTGCCTTTGCGGGCTGCTATCAGTTGGTCGGGTTTGTCTTGCGACATCACGACAATAGCATATGCCCCTACGACTTGCGTAAGAGCCAATCTAACGGCTTCTTCTAAGTCGCAATTATTATCTTTTTGTATGTACTCTATGAAATGAATTAATACTTCTGAATCTGTATCACTTTTGAATTGATGCCCCTTGTTGATAAGTTCTTGTTTCAAAACGGCGTAGTTTTCTATGATACCGTTGTGAATAATAGCTAACTTGCTATCAGACGAGAAATGCGGGTGTGCATTTACGTCATTCGGTTCGCCATGCGTAGCCCAGCGTGTATGCCCCATGCCGATATTGGCATGAAGACTTTTATCCTTCAATACGTCTTCTAAGTCCTGTACCTTACCTTTGCGTTTATACACATCTAACTTGCCATTCAAGAGGGCAACGCCTGCACTGTCATAGCCTCTGTATTCTAATCTTCTTAACCCTTTCAGGATAATGGGACACGCCTCGGCATCTCCCAAATAAGCAACAATTCCGCACATACTGGTTTGAGTTTCTATTGAGTTGGTAATTAGTGAACTAATGTAATAGTGTAGGGTTTTGTGTGTGTGTTTTACAAAAAAATGGTTTATGCAAAGCTACTTTTTTTTATTTTATTTTGCAAAAGCCATTGACTTTTTTTAGAATCTGCTATTAAAATGACTTAATAGTGGATTTAGTTACAATAAGACCACACAAAAGATTAAGAGTAGTGTATTCGCATAGGAGTTGGCTAAAGGATTGTTAGGCTATCAGCATTTAACATTTTTAAACACGCAAATTTCTTACAAAAAGTTCTTAACTAAATCACCTCACGCCATTCTTTAACTACTCGATAACAATTCTTAGGAATGTGTTTGAAAGTATGCTGAAATACTAATTAACAGTAAAGCCTTGTTGCCTACCAATAAAGAATTACTTGAAAAAGCCAAAACGGTTGCTACGCCAAATTTTTTCTACTAAATTTGCCAAAAAAGCTGTTTTCATGGCTAAATTAAATGCGAAAGAAGAAGTCGTAGTAGATACAATGTTTATGTATCATCTAAATAATATAGTTATTGAGGAGTTGGAAAACACTACAATAATTATTAGTCATACAACATTTTTAGAATATGTTTTCTCTGAAAATGAAAATAATGTTGATATTGTTATTGAAAAGGTACAAAAATTATTTAGTAATGGTAATATTAAAATTGATTATAGGAATTATATAGAGCAAATATTATATCTTCTTAGTAATCAAGGATATAACAACAAACCTAAAGACCAAGATTTAATAAATTCTTTGTTACAAGGAGATTTGCGAGGAAATAAGCAAGCATTTGAAAATATAAAAGAAGTTAAAGAGAAATCTCTAAAATATTATGCTTATAAGTTTACACAATATTTAAGTAAGATAAACTCTTTAGAAGATGCTAAACAATGTTGTTATCAATATGTATATGAATTATTACATGATGTTGGGCTTGAAGATGAATTATCTAAGGAGGCAAGTATATTTCCTGAATTATTTTTTACTGCTTTTCCAAAGTTTATCTATGAAAAAGCCATTAGAGCAAAAAATGACCCTCTACTTTGCATACAACCCAATGATATAATAGACTATCTAAATATGTTATACTGTTACAATAATCGTAAATATTTAACAGTAGAGAAATCTATAGTTAGATTAATAAAAGGCGTAGCACCTAACTATTTATTTGAAAAAACAGATATTATTCAGCAAAAATTAAAACCAATGGAATACAATCCGTCTAACATAGAAGCCAAATGGCAAGAACTTTGGCAAAAAAAACAACTTTACAAGGTTGAAATTGACCGAAACAAACCCAAATATTATGTGTTGGATATGTTTCCGTATCCTTCGGGGGCGGGGCTGCACGTAGGACACCCCTTAGGCTACATTGCCTCCGACATCATAGCTCGTTACAAAAGATTGTCGGGCTACAATGTCCTGCACCCAATGGGCTTCGATTCTTTTGGCTTACCTGCCGAACAGTACGCCATAGAAACAGGACAACACCCTGCCGTTACGACAGAAAAAAACATTGATACATTTAAAAAACAATTATCAAAAATAGGATTTTGTTATGATTGGGACAGAGAAGTGCGTACTTCTGATGCCGATTATTACAAATGGACGCAGTGGATTTTTGGCGAATTGTTCAACAGTTGGTACAATAATAAGACAAATAAGGCAGAACATATTGATACATTGATAGCTGAATTTGAAAAAAACGGCAATCAAAACGTATCGGCTGCCTGTGATGAAGATACGCCTTTATTTACGGCTGCGGATTGGAAAAATTGGACTAAAAAACAACAATCTGATACTTTACTCAAATACCGTTTGACGTACTTGGCAGATGCCTTTGTAAATTGGTGTCCTGCATTGGGTACGGTATTAGCCAATGACGAGGTGAAAGATGGTGTTTCTGAACGTGGTGGACACCCCGTAGAACGAAAAAGAATGCGTCAGTGGATGATGCGTATTACCGCCTACGCAGAAAGATTATTGACTGATTTGGACACGATAGACTGGTCGGAATCTATTAAAGAAGTACAAAGAAACTGGATTGGTAAGAGTTTAGGGGCAGAAGTTACGTTTTCATTAAGTTCGGTAGCAGATTTGGGGCTAACTGTCTTCACCACCCGCATAGACACTATTTTTGGGGTAACCTACTTGGCTATTGCCCCAGAACACGAATTAGTACCACAACTTACTACGCCAGCACAACGCCAAGCCGTAGAAGAATACGTAGAAAAAGCCAAAAACCGCAGCGAAAGGGACAGAATGAGTGATGTAAAAACCGTTTCGGGGGTGTTTACAGGCTCTTATGTCATCAATCCGTTTAATGGTGAGCAAGTGCCTGTTTGGATTGCAGATTACGTATTGGCGGGCTACGGTACAGGTGTCGTAATGGCTGTGCCAAGTTCTGATGACAGAGATTTTCGTTTTGCCAAACATTTCGATTTACCAATTATTTGTGTGATAGAAAATACAGAGGAGTTGGAAAACCCTACTGAAGTGAAAAAGGGCAAAATGATTAATTCAGGCTTCTTGAATGGTTTGGATACGGAGGCAGCTATTAAAAAGGCTATTGAATTTGTAGAAACAAAGGGCATTGGCAAGGCGAAGATTAACTACAAAATGCGTGATGCGGTGTTTAGTCGCCAAAGGTATTGGGGTGAACCTGTGCCTGTGTTTTTTGATGAACAAGACGTACCTAATTTATTGGATAACAGTCAATTACCTTTGTTATTGCCACAAATTGACCAATACAAACCAACAGAAACGGGTGAGCCACCATTGGGCAGGGCTACTACTTGGAAACACGAAGGCAAGTATGAATACGAACTAAGCACGATGCCGGGTTGGGCGGGTTCTTCTTGGTATTGGTTGCGTTACATGGACAATAAAAACAACGAGAGTTTTGTGTCTAAAGAAGCCGAAAACTATTGGCAAGACGTGGATTTATACATGGGTGGTGCGGAACATGGCACAGGACACTTGTTGTATAGCCGTTTTTGGAACAAAGTGTTGTTTGACAGAGGCTATGTGTCTGCTCCAGAGCCTTTCAAGAAGTTGATTAATCAAGGTATGATACAAGGCAGGTCAAACTATATTTACAAACTCAAAGACGAGCATAAATTTGTTTCTTTTGGTTTGAAAGACAAATATAATGACATTGTTGAGCTGCACGTTGATGTAAATATTGTGGAAAATGATGTTTTGGATTTGGAGGCATTTAAAAAATGGCGACCTGAATATGCAGATGCCGAATTTGAAACTGAAGACGGTAAGTATGTTTGCGGTTGGTCTGTCGAAAAAATGTCAAAACGGTGGTACAATGTCGTAAACCCTGATGACGTAGTAGCCAAATACAGTGCAGATACTTTGCGTTTGTACGAAATGTTTTTAGGTCCTTTGGAACTTTCTAAACCTTGGAGTACGCAGGGCATAGACGGCACACACAAGTTTTTGCGTAAGTTGTGGCGTTTGTTCTATGACGACAAAGGCACTTGGCGAGTAGTAAACGAGGCAGCCAACAAAGACGAATTGAAGACTTTGCACAAAACTATCCGCAAAATTCGGGAAGATTTAGACCGTTTCGCCTTCAATACGCCTGTGAGTACGTTTATGATTTGTGTAAACGAATTAACAGATTTGAAATGCCACAAGCAAGAAATTTTATCAGAATTGTTGGTGTTGTTGTCGCCGTTTGCACCGCACATTACCGAAGAATTGTGGTTTGCCTTGCACCATGCCGATAAAAATTTGGCAGATTGGAAGGCGGAATACAGTGTGATGAACAGCACTTTCCCACAATTCAAAGAGGAATATGTAACCGAAAATAGTTTTGAGTACCCTATTTCTATCAACGGAAAAGTACGCCACAAAATGACTTTCGGCTTAGATATGCCTACCACAGACATAGAAGCACAAGTATTGGCTGCGGAAGCCGTACAGAAATGGTTGGACGGTAAACCACCGAAAAAAGTGATTATCGTACAAGGAAAAATTGTGAATGTGGTGATATAAAAACCTTATTTTAGCCCCCTTTTCATTTGGAGAGGGGGCTTTTTTGACCCTTTAAGGTCAAAAAAGATGTAAAACCTCCCCTTTTTATTTTGAGAGGTTTTTTTTAAGCCAACTGCCAACCCATTACCAAAACATCATCACGTTGTTCAGTGCCTTGCCTGTACGTATCAAACTGATGAATTAAAGCACTTTTTTGTTCTGTTATAGGTAATTGGGCTATTTGATTTAGCACTGCCACCATTCGCAATTCACCTAAATTTTCTCTTTGAGCATTGCATTGGTCACTGTAACCATCTGAACACAAATAGAGTAGGGTAGAGGCTTGTAAATCCAAAGAGTGTTTGGTAAAACTAAATCCTTTATTGTGTTTACCGCCAATAGATTTTCTATCTCCTTTTAGCGTAGTAATTTGATTATCAGTAGGTTGCGTATAGTACAAACTGCGTTTTGCTCCAGTAAACTCTATGTTGTAGCTGCCTTGTTCCCAAACCACTAAGGCTACGTCCATGCCGTTATTGTCTTTTCCTTCTTGCTGTTTTAGGGCATGATAAACTTCTACATTCAGTTCTGTTAAGATTTTTTCGGGGCTATAAATCTTTTGAATCTTTACAATATTGTCCAACAACATATTGCCAATCATAGACATAAAAGCACCCGGTACACCATGCCCCGTACAATCTACGGCAGCTACAAAAATATGATTATTTTCTTTTTCTATCCAATAAAAATCTCCCGAAACTACATCTTTTGGGCGGAACATCACAAAATAATTGGGCAAATACCTTTTCACTTGTTCGTCTATCGGCAAAATAGCCTCCTGAATAATCTTGGCAGCTTGCACACTTTTCTGAATTTGTGAAAACTGTAACTGCAATACATCTTTTTGCTCTGTAATCTGGCTGTTTGCTTCCTGAATGTCTTGGTACGCCGTTACTAATTTTTCTTGTTGCAACTGTATGTTATCCCTTTGCGAAGCTATTTCTTCTTTTTGTTGGTTAATTTCGGCAGTACGAATTTGCACCAACTTCTCTAACTCCTCGTTACGGCGTTTGATAATTGCCAAACGACCTTGATAAATAGCATAACCCACACCGCCAAATACGATTGCACATAGCAAGTAAAACCACCAAGTTTGGTAAAAGAAAGGTTGCAACTCAAACTCTAAAGTCGCACCAACTTCATTCCATAATCCGTCATTGTTACAAGCTATAACCCTGAAACGGTACTTGCCCGCACTAAGATTGGTATAAACGGCGTTTCGTTCTGTACCTGCCTCTATCCAGTCTTTGTCCAATTTTTCTAATTGGTACTTAAACTTGACTTTGGGCGAAGCCAACAAACTAAGGGCAGTGTAATGAAAAACAAACCTTTTTTTGCCTGCACCCAACGTAATGGCTTGGCGTATATCTACCATTTCATTGTCCACCATGAAACTTTCTATGAACACATTAGGGCGTAAAGGGTTTACGGCTATGCTGTCGGGGTTAATTACCGCCACACCGCCCAACGTAGGAAACCATAGTTTTCCGTCTTGGGCTATAGTCGTGAGAGTTGCCCCTACACACTGTTCGTTTTTCATGCCGTCATGTTTGCCGTAGATTTCATAAAAAAACTGTTGGGTTGTGTCTTTAGTAAATTGTATCAAATCTTGGTACGCCACTTTTGCTATGCCTTTTGAACTGGGCAACCAAAAATTACCTTTTTTATCCTTCAAAATATCGTACAAAGCAAAATAAGACAATTCTCCAAATTGATAAACCTTCTTGGTTTGTGGGTTGAGCAAAGACAAGCCTGCATTCGTAGCTAACCAAAACTTATCAGCACTTTCGGGATATACACTAAAAATAAGATTACTTGGTAAAGCATTTTCTACACTGTACCGCACAAACTGCCCATCTTTTTGCATCACAAACAAGCCTGCGTCATTAGTAGCCACCAATAAATCACCTTTGCTGTCCTCTTTGATACACGTAATAAAATTAGCAAAGCCAGATTTTTTATTATAAACCTGAAATTGCTTGTCGCCAATGACTTTAATTAAACCTGCTGCACGAGTTGCCAACCAAATACTACCTTGTTTGTCCTCGAAAATTTGATTCACCATGTTGTCGGGCAAACCTGTTTTTTCATTCCACAACTCTTCTTTGCCATTGGGCAATATTCGCAACAAACCTACTTCTGTAGATACCCAAAGTATGCCTTTGCTATCTTTCAAAAAATATCTTACTCTTTGATTACCTATATCTGTACTTATTGGAAATGTACTAATTTTATTATCTTTTAATCTGTAAATATGCTTAGCATCACAGCCAATTAAGTATTCGTTAGGTGTAATTTCATAGACATAGTTGATAATATTTGAACCTAAACCTTCTAAGGTCGTATAGTTAGTAAATTTTCCGTCTTTCATTCGGCACAAGCCACCCCGATACATTGCCAACCATAAGCTCCCCTCTCTGTCAAAAGCCATGTCCCGTATCCACTTGTTACTGAGTCCATTGCTTTCGTCCAAAATTTCCAATTTGTGCATAGAAGGTTTATACCTTATCAAGCCTTTGGCTGTGGCTAACCAAAAATCTTGTGAACCATCTTGTAAAATTCTATTAATTGCATAGCCTTGTAGTGCAGGCAATACGTCAAATACTTGTGTTTGAGGATTGAATACACACAAACCATTACTTGTTCCAATCCATATTTTTTGTTGATTATCTTGGTAAAATGCTGTAATTTTATTGTCGGGCAAGCCTTTTTGTATATCTATTACTTCAAACGTATCACCTACTTTTCTTACAATTCCCTTACCGTCTGTACCAATCCACAAATTGCCTGCTTGGTCTTCGATAATAGCTTTTACGTGGTCTTTTGGAAAGGGATAATTAGGTAATGGTGTTAAGTTGTTCCCTACTAATTCAGCTATACCTGCACTCCGAAAACCGACTAATATCTTTTTATTTTTGGTTTGGTAAATATAATCTACACGTGGAGCTTCGCCATTTTTAAATTTGTAGGACTTAAACTGTCCGTGTTTATAGGATAATAAGCCGTTGCCTTCTGAACCTATCCACAAAGTATTTTCGTTGGGGTTTTCATAGAAACAAGTGAAAGAGTTGGTAGCAAAGTTTTTGGTATTTTTTCTGTCAAAAACGGTAAACTGCATACCATCAAAACGCACCAATCCATCATAAGTGGCTATCCAAACATAACCTTCTTGGCTTTGTATGACACTATTGAGGATATTAGAAGGTAATCCTGCCTCTGTTGTCCAATTTCCAATAAGAAATTGAGTAAGATTTTTAGAAGTCGAAAAAGTTGGAGTTTGTTGGGCTTGTAAGGGTTGCTCCAATACCCAAAAACATAAAAAAGTGTAGATAAACGTAAATGTATGAGGTTTTATACGCATACAGTAGGGTTTGTTGGTCAGGTAAGATATGTAAATGTATGGTACTACATGTGTGCTTTGGCGGTTAAATATAGGTATTGCTTGTAGGGTACATCAAAATAACAAATTCTGAAATTGAATGTTTAATCAAAGCTAATGTTTTTTGAGAAAACACATAACAATATGAGTAATATTTTTGATTGGTATAATAAAATGTGCCTAACAGCACAAAAATAGAAATATTACCATTGTCAGTGTAACTAAGAAATAATAAATAAAATTTAATTTTATTCCTTAAAAAATAACAATAATATTGGTTTTGAATAGACGCAAATAAAGTTATGGTTACTATCAATAGCAGATTGATTTATAAGAATTTAGCTTGAAAACTTGTAAAACTCAATAAGGTTTGCTATTATTCATTTACATATCAATATACGTTTATGAATAAATTATTACTTCTTACAACTCTACTTTTTATTACTATTGCTGCAAATGCTCAAAATAAGAAAGTCTTAGATAGTTTAAATGTGGCATATAATACCGCCAAAAATGATACAACTAAAATTACGGTCATCAATACAATAGCTACGCAATATGTAGGTAGTAATTTGGATACAATGGCTACTTTGGCTAAAGAAGCTCTTAGTTTGAGTGAGAAAATAAATTATAAAAGAGGAATGAGTCAAGCTAACCACACATTAGGCTCTTACTATTTTTCTAAAGTTAATTATCTTCTCTCCTTAGGATATTATGAAAAAGCCTTGAAAGGTTTTGAAGAACTGAAAGATAAAAAGCTACAGGGTAGCACTTTGAATAATATTGGCTTGATATACAAATATTTGGGTAATTACCCTCTCTCCTTACAATACTACCAGAAAAGTTTAGCTATTAGTGAAGAGTTAAAAGAGAAAAAAACAATGGCTACTCGTATGAACAATATCGGCTCTGTATATAATACATTAGGTAATGACTCTTTGGCTATTATGTACTATTCAAAGGGCTTATTCATTAGTGAAGATTTGAAAGATAAGCGTAGCATAACAGGTTCTTTAAATAACATTGGTTTGATTTATCAAAAACAAAAAAAGTATGACTTAGCCCTTGAAAATTTTAAAAAAGCCTTGAAAATACAAGAAGAACTAAAAGATAAGAAGATTATAGCAACTATTATAGACAATATAGGTACTGTTTATTTTAACCAAGGTAATCATACTCTTGGCAAAGAGTACATAGAAAAAAGTTTAACGATGAATGAAGAAAATAAAGATTTTTTTGGCATTGTTACTTCTTCATTAACTTTATCTGAGATAGCTTTAGCACAAAGTACAAATGATAAAGCTGAAGAATATGTAAATAAAGCCTTAAAGATTGCAATAGAAAAAAAAATGTTGTTGCAAGTGAGCCAAGCCTACAAACTATTGTATAAAATTTCTAAGACCAAAGGAGATTATGCCAAAGCCTTAGAATACCATGAGTTGAGCAAACAACTGAATGATAGTTTATTCAATGTCGAAAAATCCAAATCCATAGCCAACTTAGAAAGTAAAATGGCATTGGAGAAAAAAGAGAAGGAGTTTGCTCTTTTGAGCAAAGACAATGAACTTAATAAATTGGCTGCGGAGAAACAGGCTCGTGAATTGGAAATTACGAAGAAACAAGCCGAAGCCGAACAGCTTTTATCCTTAGCCCGTGCAGAAAAAGATAAACGCAAGCAAGACAGCCTCTACAATCTTGCCCAACAAGCTAAATTAGAAGCAGAAAACCTCAAAACGAAGGAAGAAAAGAACAAGTTGGAGGCAGAAAAAGAAAGATTAGCCCATTTAGCCGAATTAGAACAACAAAAACGAATTAGAAATACGTTTTTAGGGTTGGCGGTTACTGCCTTTTTGGTGATTGTATTAGTAGCTATTGGCTACTATCAAAAACAAAAATCTAATAGGCTGTTAGCTCAACAAAATGATGCCATCAAATTTCAAAACCAAGAGATTAAACGCCAACAAACCGAAATTGCAGAAAAGAATGATGAATTGAGCCAAGCTAATGAAGAGTTGTTTCAACAACAAGAAGAGCTTAAAGTATTGAATGAAAACTTGGAAAACCAAAAGCAAGAAATAGAAGTTACTTATGCTCAACTTAAAACTACTTCTGATGCCTTAGGCAAAAGTATTAGTTATGCGTCTAGTATTCAAAATATTATTTTGGCAGATACCGAACAACTCCAATCTTTTTTTGCAGATGTTTTTATTTTATACAAACCCAGAGATATAGTTTCAGGAGATTTTTATTGGTTTTCCAAAATTTCGGACACCCAAAGTGTATTTGTATTGGCAGACTGTACAGGGCATGGTGTACCAGGGGCTTTTATGAGTATGCTGGGAAGCACACTCCTTGACGAAGCTGTGAATGAAAGAAGTTTATACGCCTCTCCTGCCGATATTTTGAAGTTCTTGCACCAACGCCTCCGTAAAATGTTGAAACAAGCAGAAGGGAAAAATACAGACGGTATGGATATTAGTATTGTCTATTTTGAAAAGACACAGACAAGCACACAAGTACGTTTTTCGGGTGCAAAAAGTAATGTGTATTATGTGGCTGATAATCAATTACATATCCTTGATGGTGATAGAATTTATTTGGGTGGCAAAAAGCCCACAGCAGATTTTACGAACAAAGAAGTTAGTTTAAACAATTCTACTGTTTTTTACTTCTTTTCAGATGGTTTTGCAGACCAAAATAATGCAGAAAGGCAGAAGTTTGGCTCTAAAAATTTGCAAGACTTATTATTTTCTATTCATCATTTGTCTTTGGTAGAGCAAAAGGTTATTTTGGAAAATCAATTACACACACATCAAGGACAAGAACATCAACGTGATGATATTTCGGTGGTGGGGCTGAAAATTTGAGAATTATGAAGAGATTATTTTGGTTTTTGTTAATTATTTTCTGTGCTTTTACTGTCACTGCCCAAAACAAAAAACTTATAGACAGCCTGACTATTGTCTATCAAACAGCCAAATATGACACCATCAAAATTTTGGCTCTTAACAATATTGCTCTGGAGTACAAAAATAACAAGCCTGATACTTGCCTCAGTATGGCTGAAAAAGTCCTGCAAATGAGTGAAAAGATAGGCTTTGATAAAGGAAAAGCAGAAGCGTGGCTTAGTATAGGTGCAGCTAAAAGTAATAAAGGCAACTATCCAGAAGCTCTTGCACACTATCAACAAGCCCTTACTACTTTTGAAAAAATACAAGATAAAAAAGGCGTAGGGAATAGCTTACATAACATAGGTCTTATTTATCACAATAAAGGAAATTATTCTTTGGCATTGGACTCTTACCAAAAAAGCCTGAAAATAAAAGAGGAAATAAAAGATAAACAAGGGATGGCTATAAGTTTAAATAACATAGGATTTATTTATACCAATCAAGGCAATTATCCTTTGGCATTAGACTACTACCAAAAAAGCCTGAAAATAAAAGAAGAATTAGGAGATAAGAAAGGAGGAGCTACAAGTTTAGCTAACATAGGTCTTATTTATTACTATCAAGGCAACTATCCTTTTGCATTAGACTATTACCAAAAAAGCCTGAAAATACAAGAGGAAATCGGGGATAAAAAAGGGGCTGCCAATAATTTAAATAACATAGGTCTTCTTTATTACAATCAAGATAAACCCCTTCTGGCATTGGACTATTATCAAAAAGCCATAAAAATACGAGAGGAAATAAGAGATAAGCAAGGGGTGGCTTATTGCTTAAATAATATAGGGGATATTTATAACAAACAAAGTAATTATACTTTGGCAATTGAATATTATGAAAAAAGCTTGAAAATCAAAAAAGAAATCAATGATAAATGGGCAACTACCTATACACTTAATGGTTTAGCAGAAATTTATCAAAAGCAAAAAGAATATGATAAATCCATAGAATACGCCCAAGAAGGGTTACAAATAGCCCAAGCCATCAAAGCCCTCAAAGAAATTAAGCTATTGAGTAAAACTTTGTACCAAAGCTACAAACTCAAAGGGGATTATGCAAAAGCTCTTGATTACCACGAGTTGTATAAAAGCACTAACGACAGCATCTTTGATGTGGACAAGGCGAAAGCTATTGGTAATTTGGAAAGTCGATTTATGTTGGAAAAAAAGGAAAAAGAATTTACTTTATTAGCCAAAGACAACGAACTCAATAAGTTGGCTGCGGAGAAACAGGCTCGTGAATTGGAAATTACGAAGAAACAAGCCGAAGCCGAACAGCTTTTATCCTTAGCCCGTGCAGAAAAAGATAAACGCAAGCAAGACAGCCTCTACAATCTTGCCCAACAAGCTAAATTAGAAGCAGAAAACCTCAAAACGAAGGAAGAAAAGAACAAGCTGGAGGCAGAAAAAGAAAGATTAGCCCACTTAGCAGAGTTAGAACAGCAAAAACGGATTAGAAATACTTTTTTGGGTCTTGCCGTTACTGCCCTATTAGTAATAGTTTTAGTAGCCATAGGTTATTACCAAAAACAAAAATCTAATAGGCTCTTAGCTCAACAAAATGATGCCATCAAATTTCAAAACCAAGAGATTAAACGCCAACAAACCGAAATTGCAGAAAAAAATAACGAGTTAAGCCAAGCCAATGAAGAGTTGTTTCAGCAACAAGAAGAGCTTAAAGTATTGAATGAAAACTTGGAAAACCAAAAGCAAGAAATAGAAGTTACTTATGCTCAACTTAAAACTACTTCTGATGCCTTAGGCAAAAGCATTAGTTATGCCTCTAGCATTCAGAATATTATTTTAGCAGATACTGAACAACTTCAATCTTTTTTTGCAGATGTTTTTATTTTATACAAACCCAGAGATATAGTTTCAGGAGATTTTTATTGGTTTTCCAAAATTTCGGATACACAAAGTGTGTTTGTATTGGCAGATTGTACGGGGCATGGCGTACCGGGGGCTTTTATGAGTATGCTGGGCAGCACACTCCTTGACGAAGCTGTGAATGAAAGAAGTTTGTATGCCTCCCCTGCCGATATTTTGAAGTTCTTGCATTACCGCCTCCACAAAATGTTGAAACAAGGAGAAGGCAAAAATGCTGATGGAATGGATATTAGTATTGCCTATTTTGAAAAACATACACAAAAGACCCAAGTAAGATTTGCAGGAGCTAAAAGTCATGCCTATTATGTGATTGATAACCAAATTAATAGTTTGAATGGCGATAGAATTTATTTGGGTGGTAAGAAACCTACAGCAGATTTTACGAACAAAGAAGTTAGTTTAAATAATTCTACTGTTTTTTACTTCTTTTCAGATGGTTTTGCAGACCAGAACAATGCAGAAAGGCAAAAATTTGGTGCTAAAAACTTACAAGAGCTATTATTTTCTATTCATCATTTGCCTTTAACAGAACAAAAGATTATTTTGGAAAATCAATTACACATACATCAAGGACAAGAACCACAACGTGATGATATTTCGGTAATGGGGCTAAAAATTTGATACCTTCCTATGAAATATAAGAGAATATATGTGTTGGCATTAGGTTTCTTTTTAGCAAAGCACACACAACTTTACTATGAAAACTATTTGGGAAAATGGGAAGGTTATTTATCCTCTTTTTTCTTACTGTATTTTTTCGCCTTAATAATTATTTTATTATACCACTCATTACTAATAGTTTTTAAAGACTTTTTTCAGAACCAACAACGTCATCTATTGGCTGTTGTACTTTTTTTCGTAATACTTATTACTATTTTTAGTCCTAATAGTTTATTTATGTTCAGAGGCAGAACTTTACTAAAAGTTGGTAGAGAGGGCGTTGCGAGTTGCCATACTTACCTTATGTTTCAAGACAATAATCTTGTTTATGAAAGAGGAATGTGTTTTGGAGAAAGGGTAAGTATGGGAACTTATACATTTAAAGGAGATACATTACAAATAAAAAATATACGACTAACCTATTGCAAAAATGATACTGCTATGATTGGAGTGATAAAACCATCTAAATACAACTCTAAGCTCGATGTGTTAAATTTATATTGTAATACACAAGATACAACAGCAACAGAATGGGCTATTATTATCAATAAATTAAAGAATTAGCACAAATAACTACACAATGCTATTTTAAAATACTGATTATCAAACAATTAATTTATTAGTTATTTTCTTTTCTCAAACAAAATTACTGTTAGTCAAAAGGATATAGAAATTATAGATGGTAAAAAGTATTGCTTTGCACCCCCTTTTACCATCTATAAAAGATTTTAAAACCTACGCCAACTCCTTCCAAACCTACGCCAACTCCTTCCAAACCAACGCACTTGCCCCCAATACAGCCGAGTTTTTGCCGTTAAGCCCTGAAGGTAAAATCTTGATTTTGCCTTTGTAAATATGAAACAAATTAGCTTCCATGTGTGCCTTGATAGGATTGAACAAATAGTCGCCAGCTTTGGTCAAACCGCCAAACAAGATAACAGCTTCGGGCATCAAGTGTGCTACGGTATCTGCGAGTTTCATACCCAAAATACGCCCTGTGTACTCAAAAGCAGCTAAGGCAATGGCATCTCCACGCAGAGCAGCCTCTGTTATCATGTTGCCTGTAAGTTGTGAATACGGAATATTGCGAAGTTCAGATTCTTCGGTCATGTCTGCCATTAGTTTGTAAACAGTCCGTTTAATGCCTGTGGCAGAGGCGTAAGTTTCTAAACAGCCTTTTTTGCCACAACCACACAGCCTGCCGTTAGGGTTTACGTTGGTATGCCCCAATTCTCCCGCAAAACCGTCTGCCCCATACACCAAATTACCATTGACCACAATCCCCGAGCCTAAACCTGTGCCTAAGGTAATGACAATAAAGTTTTTCATATTTTTAGCCACCCCAAACTGCATTTCGCCCAAAGCCGCCGCCTTAGCATCATTGGTCAAATAGGTAGGAACTTGGTAATGCTTTTGTACCAACTCTGCCAAAGGCGTAATTGCCCCCCACTTCAAGTTGGGCGGATTTTCTACAGTTCCTTTGTAATAATTGCCGTTGGGTACACCAATGCCCACGCCTTTTAGCTCCACATTGTCTTTGAGTCCTTCAAAAGCTCTGGCTGCCGTATCATAGAGGCGTGGTAAAAATTCATCAATACTGTCGGCATTAGTAGGTAGTGAGGCTTCTTCTAAAATATTGCCGTCTTTGTCCACATAGCCCAATTTGGTAAATGTACCGCCAATGTCTATACCTAAAATTACAGGAATTTTCATGTTTGTTGTGTTTTGGTAATTTTACGCCAAAGTAAACAGTTTGAGGTATTTTAAAAAGTATTGTGTATAAAAAATACGATTGTTATGCTATAATGAAATTGGGTTCAGACAAAATTAGCTAAACAACTAACCCCACAAGAGCTTAAAGCCCTTGTGGGGTTGAAAAAACTTTTTTGTAGGATAATACTAGATTTACGCCCTAAAACCCCTCAAAAATTCTTCTATCTTCATTTTTTTCTTGCCTTCTAACTGCAACTCTTCTATCGCCAACCAACCGTCTGGCGTAGCTATGTGCAAATACGTTTTGTGGTCTGTCCGCAATTCGCCTGCCGTAGCCGAATGTGGTGTTTGTAAGAATGTCGTTTGAAAAACCTTACAAAACTTGCCTTGTAACATAAACCATGCAGAAGGATAAGGCGACAAGCCTCTCACAAAATTGTGTACTGCCTCTGCATTTTGTTGGAAATTAATTTCGCAAGTTTCTTTAAAAATCTTGGGGGCATGTTTTACCACTCCCAAATCTTCTTGTTTTTGGAGGGTATAATTTTGGGTTTCAATCAACTTTACTGTCTCCAATAATAAGTCTGCCCCTTTGCTCATCAGTCTTTCGTATAAAGTACCTACGTTGTCTGTGGGGTAAATAGGTTCTTTTTGCTGCAAAATAATGTCGCCAGTGTCTATTTCGTGTTTCAAGAAAAAAGTCGTAAGCCCTGTTTCTTTTTCTCCATTGATGATAGCCCAATTAATCGGAGCAGCTCCTCTGTAGGCGGGCAACAAAGACGCATGAAGATTAAAAGTACCCAACGGTGGCATATTCCAAACTATTTCGGGCAACATTCGGAAAGCTATGACAATCTGGATATCTGCCTGAAAACTTTTGAGTTGTTCTATAAATGCAGGGTCTTTGAGATTGGTGGGTTGCAAAATAGGCAAACCGTATTCCAATGCCTTCTTTTTGACTTCGGAACTTGCCAACTGCAAATTTCTTCCTGCGGGCTTGTCTGGTGCTGTAATTACTGCCACCACGTTGTAATGATTTTTCAATAATATTTCTAAAGAAGGTACGGCAAATTCGGGTGTACCCATGAAAATAATTCGCATAGTAAAGGTAGTTTTTATAGGAACAAAAGTAGTAAAACAAATTTAAAGTGTACCGTTTTACATTCAAACCCCAACGGTTTTGAAAATCTTGGGGCTTAAAACAATAGTTATTTGATAATCTAACTCCTCAAGAGCTTGAAGCCCTTGCGGAGTTTATAGTTCGATATTTTTTTAGAATAAAACCTTATCAATAACTTGATAATCAATTATTTACAAGGATTTTAAATTAAAAATTTACTAATTAATAATTGTGCCTTAGCACTTATCACTCTATTTTTTTTACTTTTGTTGCCTAAAAGTTTTCTGTTATGCCACAACAACATTCAGCTTGTTTATTGTGCGGAAGTACGCACTTTGTTCCACTGCCCACTTTTCAGCACGCAGGTTTGCAGCAATGCAAAGAGTGTGGGTTTGTGTTTGCCGTACAAATCCCCACAGTTGCCGAACTGACAGCACACTATAATACCTACTCTCGAAACGACTACATTTCACCAATTACAGTGAAACGGTACGAAGAACTATTGGATAGTTTTGAAGCCTACCGCCAAACCAACAAAATCATAGATGTAGGTTGTGGGAACGGACACTTTTTGAAGGTTGCTTTGCAGCGTGGTTGGGAAGTGTACGGCACAGAGTACACAGACGAAGCCATAGCCCAATGCCAAGCCAAAGGAATAAAAATGCAACAAGGTGAGCTAAACCCAAAACACTACGCCCCCGAAAGTTTTGACATTATCACTTCGTTTGAAGTATTGGAACATATCAATACACCACATCAAGAAATTACTAATTTTAATGCTATTTTACGCAAAGGTGGGTTGGTATATTTGACTACGCCTAATTTTAATTCTGTGTCTAAACACCTGCTCAAAGAAAACTGGAGTGTGGTAGAATACCCCGAACATTTGAGCTATTACACACCCAAAACATTAAAAAGGCTCTTTGAAAAACACCAATTTACAACACTACAAATTTTGACTACAGGCGTAAGTATTGGCAGGGTTCAGTTAGCCAAAAGTAAATCACAAACTGCTGTTAATCAAGAAAATACGCCAGCCACTCCTGTAAATTTTAGGGCAGAAGACGAAACTCTCCGCCAACAAGCCGAAACTAATCCTTTGATTAAATTGGCTAAAAATACGATTAACTTTATGCTTAATACTACAGGTAAGGGAGATAGTTTGAAGGGGTATTTTGTGAAAAAATAAAGTTGTTAATTACTTGTAGTCAAATAGTCGTCTTGGGAGCTAAATAAAAAATACATCTCTCCTCCGTTGCTTGTGTCCCCCACAAGCAACGGAGGAGTTTTATTTTGACTAAGATAAATTATCTTCTACCCTAATTTTCCTAAAAGTCAAACTCATACGCCCTTTCTCTGTATGAGTGGGTGGAATGGCGTGCAACCACTCTGACTGTACGGCTTGCGACATATAGAACAAAGAACCTGCGGGCAAGGCGTAGTCATGCGTAAGAGTTGGTTGAGCTATGTTCTTGAAACGTAGCACCCTTGTTTCTCCCAAAGAGATAATGACAATGCCTGTGTTTTTATACAAAATAGCTGTTTGGTCTGCATGAAAACCCATTTTAGACTTGCCATCTTCATAATAGTTGATGAGGCAGTTATTGGGCAAAAAATCTAAGGTAAGTGCTATGTTCTCCGCTATACTTTGCAAAGCCGTAGGCATAACTTGATACGGATACGAAATCTGCGAATAGTTATAGGCTACGCCAAAACTTGCGGTTTTGCGGGCTGCCATTCTCTCGTCCCACTGCACTGTAGCTAACAAGTCTGCCAGCAAGGTGTCGGGATTGGTGAGGAAGTTTTCGTAGAAAGTGATGCCGTTGATTTGCATAATTTTAAAAGAAAGCTGTTCAGTATTTGTTCTCAATATTCATTAGCTAAACAAAAGTTATATCTAAGTATTTGTTTATCCGTGTAAAATCTGCGTAATCCGTGTCATCTGTGTTCCAAAATGTACTACGAAATTTTTTATTCTCTCTTTAGTAAAAATCACACTAAACTATACCTTTAACACTATCCTACCTCCTCCCCCTTTTCTTCTTCCCTTTTGCCTTGCTACCACTTGCCCCTTTTTCTAAGTACACATATTGCGTTTTAAAGCCTAACGACTCATAAACTACGTCATGCACAATGGTTCTCACAGCCAAATGATTCAGTTTGCGGTTGTTAGCATTGGGGTAGCTGCGGTTTGCCAAAAAAACATACGTAAGGTTATAGGCAGGGTCTGTCCAAACTGCCGTACCCGTAAAACCTGTATGCCCAAAAGTTTGCTGTGAGCAAAACTTAGAACAATGTCCGCCAGAACTCCGTTGCGGTTTGTCCCAACCCAAGCCTCGTCTGCTGCGGTTACTTTGGCGGTCAAACGCAAAAAACTCTATGGTTGAGTCCTTTTCAAAGTATCTTTTACCTCCGTATTCGCCTTTTTGTAGGTTCATTTGCATCAATACCGCCACATCATTTGCCGTACCGAATACGCCTGCGTGTCCTGCCACGCCCCCCATAAGAGCTGCATCTGGGTCATGCACAGTGCCTCTCACCTCTTTTTTACGGAAATAATTGTCTATTTCCGTTGGGGCAATAGCTACTTCATTGTTTTGGTACTTTTCTAAGGGCAAATACGTCATTTGAATACCCAAAGGGGCATAATAATTTTTTTCTACATGATAGTCCAAACATTCGCCTGTAACTCTTTCTATCATGCGTTTGAACATATAAAAACCCACGTCTGTATATAAATAACGGTACGTACCATCAGCATTTTTTTTGTTGGCTCGCAAATCATGGGCTACTATCCAATCCCAAACTTGCTGTTCCATGTTGGCGTGTGCATACAAACCATTGTTCAGTTCTATCGGAAACATATCTTGTTTGGCACTTGCTACTAAACTTTCATTTTTCCAATTTTTAAAAGTTACTTTTGTCCATAAAGGGTCGCCCAATGCCAAACCCGAAGTATGCGTTAAAACGTCTATAATTCGTATATTTTCCTTGTTTGTACCTTTGAGTTCGGGCAAATAGGTAGAAACTTTTTCGTTAATGTCTATTTTACCTTCTTCCCAAAGTTTCATTAAGGCTTGCATGGTGGCAGTTACTTTAGTCAAAGAAGCCAAATCATAGAAAGTTTCTTCGGTTACAGGTTCTTTTTTGTCGTAAGTCAAATGTCCGTAAGCTTTTTCAAAAATCACTTTGCCGTCTTTTACCACCAAAATTTGACAACCGGGTGTAGCTCCTTTGTCTATTGCCCACTGTGCTACGGTGTCTATTTTGTTCAAAATAGCCCCTGTCATGCCCACACTTTCGGGGTAGTCCGAATATTGTAATCTTTTGAGAGAACGAATAGGCTGCCCACTGCCCACTTTGGCTTTTTCACTTGCCGAAACAGGCAACAAAGCATGATTGGCAATAGCCCCAAACAATACCTGTGGTACAGCTTTACGTACCGTATTGTCGTCTTCATAGGCACATACTAAGTATTTGCTATTGTCAAAATATTTCAAACTGTACGCATTGCCAAACACTACTACTACTACTTTTTTACCCAATTTCTCTACTTCGGCAATAAACTTTTTGCTGTTTTCTGTAATGCCAAAATCGGCTTTAGGCTTGTGTACATCTATGTTATGCAAACCGACAATGATAATGTCTTTGTCTTTTAATTTGCCTACAATCTTGTCAAATTCACTGTTGTCTGCCCCTTTTGCCACCTGAAAATGCTCAAATTTGGTGTATTTAGACAAAATTCGTTGAAAATCATTGTACTTGTCCATTGTACCAATACTTACAGAGGCAAAACGGTTGTTTTCTAAGGTTACAAACGGAATCAAATTGTCTTCATTACGCACTACGGTTACGGCTTGTTGGTACAATTTTTCTCTCAATGCTTTGGCTTTTGCCGTACTCAAATCTTGATTTAAGTTCTTCAAAACCACAGGTTTATACTTATTCAAGCCTACAAAATATTTGCTCATCAACAATTTTTTCACTCTTTTTTCAATCGTTGTCAAGTTCAAAGTTTGGTTTGCAATGGCTTCTTTAATGGCTGCAATGCCTTTGGGAACATCTGCGGGGTACAATAAAATATCGTTACCAGCTTGCAAGGCTTTTACTTCTACCTCACCAGCTTTGTAAAACTTCGCCACACCTTGCATATTCAAGGCATCTGTAAAAATCAAGCCTTTGAAATTTAGACTATCTATCAACAATTTTTGTATGGCATTAGGCGACAAAGTAGTAGGCAAATTTTTTGTACTATCCAAAGATGGCACATGAATATGTCCCACCATTACACTTTGTAAACTGTCCTCTATCATGCGTTTGAAAGGGTACAATTCAACATCATGCAATCTACTTTCTGAATGTTTGATGATAGGCAATGTATAGTGCGAATCGGCATCTGTATCACCATGTCCAGGGAAATGTTTTGCCGTAGCTATGATGCCGTTGCGTTGCAACCCACGCATATAAGCAATGGCTTTTTGAGCTACATTTTCTTTGTTTTCACCAAAACTACGAGTACCAATCACAGGGTTGGCTGCGTTGCTATTCACGTCTGCCACAGGCGAAAGATTGGCGTGGATGCCCAAACGGTGACATTGGCGGGCTATTTCTTCGCCCATTTCCTCTATCAGTTGGTTGTCTTGAATAGCCCCCAAAATCATGGCACGAGGAAATGAAATGGTACTGTCTAACCGCATACCCAAACCCCATTCACCATCAATAGAAATCATCAAAGGCACTTTGGCTTTGGCTTGGTAACGGTTCGTAAGTAGGGCTTGTTTGGACGGTGAGCCTTGAAAGAAAATCACGCCACCCACCCGTTGTTCTGCAACTAATTTATCTATTTCTTTGAAATGTTGCTCGTCTTTATTAGACCACGAAGCCACCATGAAAAGCTGCCCAATTTTTTCTTCGGTGGTCATAGTACGCAAAATACTATCTGCCCAAGCCTCTTGTGCTTTGCGGTAATTGATTTGGCGTTGTATTTCTTGTTGCCGAGCCACCTCCAATTCTTTCTTATGTTGGTACTTATCGTACTCTTTATGGGCGAAAAAACTTACAATCACAGAGATAACTCCCGTAGCTACTAATGCTTTGGTCATAGTTCTTTTCATTGGGTTGAATACACAGATTGCTTGAGTAAAAAGATGACACCCGTTTAGATGTCATCTCAATAGTTGCAATTTTTACACCGCAATTTACAAAAAATATAAGGCTTGAGAAAATATTTGTAGGTTTTTAGGGAATATTGTATAACATGAGTTGTGTAGCCTCTGTAGTGTGGGCTGAAATCATTTTTGGTAAAAGTAAATACATACAGCTTTCATAATTTTTTCTATTTTTATAGAAAACAGTAACTACTATTTCATTGAACCTAATAGTTTATTCTTATGAAAATCATTTTTAGATATTTAATTATTTGTTTATCAATACTTTACATTCTTACATATAGCACACAACTTTATTCCCAAAACCAACTCATCCCCTACCACAAAAACAAATTGTGGGGTTATTGCAATGCCCAAAAGCAAATAATTATTCCGCCCCAATATCATTTTGCAGACAAATTCACACATGGGAGGGCATGGGTACAAAATGCACAAAAAAAATGGGCAATGATAGACTCCACAGGCAAACAACTTACGCAGTTTGCTTATACGGACTACAGTTTGTTCAATGATACATTATTTAAGGTACAAATCTATTTTCCTAACAAAAAAACACCTCACCATTACGAAAAATATTATTCCAACTTGGTGAATTTAAAAGGAGAAGAACAGTTAGCATGGCAGTATAGAGTGATTGAAGACGCAGGAAATGGTTGGTGGAAAGTAGAAAGGCTTTACTTTAAGGACAGTATAGAAAGGGAATATCTTGAAAATTACACATTGTTGATAAACCCCAAAAACAAAGCTGAAATGTTATTTCCTACCATAGACAACTTTAATAATAACATAGCCAAATATAAATACAAAAGTAAATACGTAGATACGACTGGTAAAATTATCTTAGATTTTAGTAATCAATTTTATTTTTGTTATGGCTTTAATGAAAAACGTGCAAAAGTTAGATTTAATAAAGAACAAGAAGGTTTTATTAATATATATGGTCAGGTAATTACTAAAAAAAGGTATGAAGTCATCACACATGATAGCCAGTTTAAAGAAGGCTTGGCAGTGGTCAGGTACGAAAAAAAATACGGTTATATAGACCTTAACGGCAATGAAGTAATAACACCGCAATACAAAGAAGCAACCAATTTTTCGGAAGGTTTAGCCTTAGTAGGCAATGGAGAATTATATGGAGTGATTAATAAGCATAATCAATTAATTGTACCTTTTTTATATGATGATATTAAGTATTTTCATAATGGTTTTGCTATATTTACCCAAAAAGGATTAAAAGGAGTAATCAACCGACAAGGCAAGGAAATAGTAGCAGCCCAATATGATAACATTGATAATTTTGAGGGAGGTATGGCAGCCGTTCATTTCGATAACAAAGTAGGGTTCATAGACACTACAGGACGTTTAGTAATTCCTATTCAATATGCCCCCAAAGGGAGTTGGTACAACCACCCCTCTGCCTATAAGCCCTTGCAATTCAAACAAAATATAGCCTTTATTCCGCACTATGGTTGGATTGGAAAAGATGGCAAAGAGTTTTTTGATGATGACTCTTTGCCAGTACGTACCCCTGAAGACTTGCGTAAATTTTCTTCAGTTCGTTTAGCCAATGGAAAGAATTTATCTACTTACCGACAAGAGTTATTAGCAAAAGACTACATTAGATTAACAAATATTCGGTTCATAGATTTAGACAATGACAATCGCAATGAATTGATTATCAGCTATTATACAGGTGGAATGCACTGTTGCGATGAAAATGAAATTTATGGTTTAAATGACAACAACGAATACCAACTACAACACAGTGGTTTAGATTTTTCTTTACAGGCTAAAGATGCTAATGGAAAAATCCGTTTGTCAATATCCTATTACGAAGCACTATCTTATTTCCATACGTGCTATGCGTGTTGGGCGGGAGATGCCCCAAGTTCCTTTGACTATTATTATGACAAAGGGAGGTTGCTGTTAGTACCTACAGACACTGAGCTTAATGAAAGCATAGAGGCTAATTTATTGGAATTGAGCAAATTAACAATCAACCCTTTGCATGAAAACAGTTATGAAAGCCCAGATGTAAGAGGACAGAAAAATATTATTTCTATCAAGGACATTATGGACGGAGGCGAAAGAAAGAGTTATCTGTTCAATCTATTAGCATATTACATGAACAACCACCGAGATAGAGAAAAAACAAAGGCTTTGTTTGATAAATACTATCTCTATGAGGCTGATAAATTGACTATTTGGCGAGAGATAGCCAATATTATAGCGGAATATTAATCAATGATAAGTGCTACTGCTAAAAGTGTAATCAAGGTGTGGACTGAAGTCCACATTACAGTAAGGCTTGCACCAATTTCTTTTTGGAATAATGTTTCTGCCCAAATGTCAGCCCAAAGACGACAAAAAGACCATTTCCTAATTCAATTTTAAGGAATTGATAATGAACTATTTATTCAAAAAAACACTTTTCTACTAACAACACTGTTTAGACACTCTGTCAGCTATTTTACCTTGTCAAGAACTTGGAATGAATAATGATAGATATTTTCTAACAAACAACCCTATTAAGAGTTTATTGCATAAAGTAGCATAGACTTTAATCTGTGCCAAACTTACAATAAGACTACAAGCCTCAATCTTTGACACAAGTTCTGAAGTAAGCCACTAAGTATTACGGTAAAACTTGTTAAAAAATTAGGAATTACAATATCTTTCAATAAATTTACTACCAAAACTCCTTTGGTAAAATCGTATGGAACAAGCAAGATTTTCTGATAAAGTCAAAGACATCATCTCTCTAAGCCGCGAGGAAGCTGTACGGTTAGGGCATGATTATGTCGGGACAGAACACCTATTGCTCGGAATGATTCGAGATGGTGAGGGTTTGTCACTAAAAATTCTCAAAGAAATGGGGGTAAACTTAGATGAACTGAAAGAAGTCATTGAACGTACCACCAAAGGAACAGCCAGCTTTAAACCTAAAAGTTTAGATGCCAACATTCCTTTGACCAGACAAGCCGAAAAAGTATTGAAAAGCACGTATTTAGAAGCAAAAATCTTTAAAACTCCTGTGATTGAAAGTGAACATTTGTTATTGGCAATTTTACGCAATGATGACAACTTGGGCAATCAGGTTTTAGAGAAATTTGAAGTAACGTATGAAGACGCAAAAGAACTCTTGGAATACGTACAGAAAAACCCAACGCCTACATCTGCCTTAGCCGATGATGACGATGACGAAAACCGTATGTTCGGCAACAGAGGCGGAGAAAACAGAGGCGAAAAATCTCGTACTCCTGTCTTAGACAATTTCGGGAGGGACTTAACTCGCATGGCAGAAGACGGCAAATTAGACCCTATCATTGGTCGTGAAAAAGAGATTGAGAGAGTAGCCCAAATCTTGAGCCGTAGAAAGAAAAACAACCCTATCCTTATCGGGGAACCGGGTGTAGGTAAAACCGCCATTGCCGAAGGTTTGGCATTGCGGATTGTGCAAAAGAAAGTTTCCAGAGTATTGTTCGGTAAAAGAGTTGTTACCTTAGACTTGGCTTCTTTGGTGGCAGGTACAAAATACAGAGGGCAATTTGAGGAAAGAATGAAAGCCGTAATGAACGAATTGGAGAAGTCGAAAGACGTGATTTTGTTCATAGACGAAATTCATACGATTGTAGGAGCAGGCGGGGCTTCAGGCTCTTTAGATGCGTCCAACATCTTCAAACCAGCCTTAGCTCGTGGCGATATCCAATGTATTGGTGCGACAACCTTAGACGAATACCGCCAGTACATAGAAAAAGATGGTGCATTAGCTCGCCGTTTCCAAATGGTCATGGTAGATGCGACTTCGCCAGAAGAAACTATAGAAATTCTCAAAAACATTCGGGCAAAATACGAAGAACACCACCATGTAAGCTACAGCAACGAAGCTATAGAGGCGTGTGTGAAAATGTCTGACCGTTATATTACCGACAAGTTTTTGCCAGATAAAGCCATTGACGTATTGGACGAGGCAGGGGCAAGAGTTCACATCAATAATATCAAAGTGCCTGAATCTATCTTGAAGTTAGAAAAACAAATAGAGGAAGTCAAAGAATTGAAAAGTGATGTAGTTCGTCGCCAACAATACGAAGAAGCTGCACGTCTGCGTGATAGAGAAAAGAAATTGGGTGAACAGTTGGAATTGGAGAAACGCCGTTGGGAAGAAGAAACCAAAACCATGATTTACCCTGTAACCGAAGAAGACGTAGCTGCGGTAATTGCAATGATGACGGGTATCCCTGTAAGCAAAGTTGCCCAACACGAAGGCAAAAAATTGTTGAACATGGGTACGGAGTTACAAGGCAAGGTAATTGGACAAGACGAGGCTATCAAGAAATTGGTAAAAGCTATTCAACGTACCAGAGTAGGCTTGAAAGACCCGAAAAAACCTATTGGTTCTTTTGTGTTTTTGGGACCGACAGGGGTAGGTAAAACCGAATTAGCCAAAGTATTAGCTACGTATTTGTTTGACAAAGAAGATGCCTTAGTGCGTATAGATATGAGTGAGTACATGGAGAAATTCTCTGTGTCAAGGTTGATTGGTGCACCTCCGGGTTATGTGGGTTATGAAGAAGGCGGACAATTAACCGAAAAAGTACGCCGTAAACCGTATAGCGTGGTGTTGTTGGACGAGATAGAAAAAGCTCACCCAGACGTTTTCAATATCTTGTTGCAGGTGCTTGATGACGGTATTTTGACAGACGGCTTAGGCAGACGAGTAGATTTCCGCAATACGATTATCATTATGACTTCAAATATCGGGGTAAGAGATTTGAAAGATTTTGGTACAGGTATTGGTTTTTCTACCAAAACTAAGCAGGAGAGTATGCACGAAAACATGAAAAATACGATTCAAAATGCCTTGCGGAAAGCCTTTTCGCCAGAATTTTTGAACCGTTTAGATGACGTAATTGTCTTTAATTCTTTGGAAAGAGAGCATATTCACAAAATCATCGACATTTCATTGGGCAAATTGTTCAACCGTATTATGACATTGGGCTACAAAATCCAATTGACAGACAAAGCCAAAGACTTTATTGCAGAACGTGGCTATGATGCTCAATACGGTGCAAGACCTCTGAACAGAGCTATTCAACGGTACTTAGAAGAACCTATTGCCGAGGAACTCTTGAAAGGGGAAATTGCGGAAGGTGATATTATCATTGCCGACCACGTAGAGGGCGAAAACCTCACGATTACGGTGCAAAAAGGTGAAGTTTCGGCAACGTAATTAGTCCAATAAATTCATTAATACAACAAAACTCTATGAAAGTATAATACTTTTATAGAGTTTTGTTTTTTATGCTTCTGCAACGAAGTTGTTAGCAAATACTGTAGCATAGGCTTTAGCCTGTGTATTAACTTTTGGTTGTCAAGCTATTAAAATCACAGGCTAAAGCCTATGCTACAAATTGTCAATGAATTTTACCCCCCAAACAAGCCCAACTGCCCACTTTTTTTCAACCGCCAACCATTATTCCCTACTCTTTCGGCTATGTCTTCCAACACACCCAAAACCGTTTGGTTTTCGGGAGTCGTGCCGTTTTTGAGCAAAGGGATAATTTGGTAGATGATTTCATCAAAGGTAGGCACTTTTTGTTCTAATTCCATTCTTCGCAAAAACGAAATAAGGTAATAACGAATACGCAAATGCACATCTACGTGAGTTTTAAATTTAGTGTTTTTCCGTATCGTAAACAGTTCGGTAGTTTCGTTATAGTCAAAAGTATCTAAGAGAAAAGGCGTAAGGTCTGAATACTCTTTTTTCAGTAAATCCAAAAAACCTAATTCTAAACCCTTGATAATCAGCTCGTCATTAATTTGTTCTAAGGTAGCTCCGTTTTCTTTAGCAATTAACCCCTCTACGGTTTGCAAGACAATTTCGCCAATGTTCATGCCCAAAGCAGCCTTCATGATGAACTTCGGTTTGCGAACTTTCTTGAAGTTGATAATCAACTGCCCCGACAGCACAGTAAAAGGGTGTTGGCGTTTTTTGAAACTCGTTTGTCCGTTTTTCTGTGGCACAGCCCCCGCATACTCAAAACCGCATTTTTCGGCAGTTTCTATAATCAAGTGCCAAAATTCGGGGTCTTTGTGAGCAAAAACAAAGGACATCCAACGGTCAAATTTTAGTACCCGATACATTTCTTGAATAGACTGCACCATCAATTCATTGTACTTGTCTTTGCTTTTTTGGTGGTCGCCGCCCTCTATTGCCTCTTGCTCAAAATCTTGTGCGGTTACTTCTAAATCCAGCCAACCATTCCACATAGTAGAAAGGTCTAAATACGGAATTTTTTTGCCATACGGAGGGTCAGTATAAATGTAATCTACGGTTTCATTTTTGATGAAACTCAAATCCGTTGCCGTACCCTTTACAATTTGGGCATTTTGTAGAGTCTGTTCATTAATGGCGTGTTCTATTTCTTTTTTGGCTGCAATGACTTTTTTAAATTTTGTTTCAAAAGTGTTTAATAAATCTAAATCAATTTCGTTAGGGGCAATTCTGTAACGATAATAGCGAAACGCAGCACAATCTCCTGCATTTTCGCCTCTTGAATTTGAATTATGATAAGTACGATTAAACTTTGTTAGTGTACTTGAAAAAGCTAATAACAAGGATTTGCGAATATTTTTATCTTTTTCTTTTAAAATCAGATGCTTTAAAAAAGCTAATTGTACTAACTGTTTTTCGCTAAAAAGTTGCTCAATAGTTTGCACATCAGAGCCTTTGGGTAGTTTGATGCCTTTGGGGTAACTAATACCCAACTCCGCAAGGGCTTGAAGCCCTTGCGGAGTTTTATGTTCGAATTTCACTTTTATCTTTTCAAAGGCAGTCTTCAATTCCGTTGTCTTGACAGGTGCAAGCAAAGCCTCTACCAAAAACACCGACATCGGGTTAAGGTCTATGTGAATAGCTCGCCGTCCCGTCATCAGGGCTTCTATGGCAGTTACGCCACTTCCTCCGAAACTATCCAGCACCAAATCGTTGGGCTGCGAAAACTGTTTGATGTACTCCTGCACTACATTCCAACTTTGTTTTGTAAAATAACCATGCACGCCAAAATGCCGTTTGGCAGCTTGTTTCATTACGGGCTGTTCTTGCAAAAGAGGCTGTGCCAAATAGTCAAAAGTAGCCTTGTTTTGGGCTTTTTTAACGGCAGTATAACTAAAAGTTTTGCCACTTTAGAAAGACGTAGGCGAAAGATACGTAGAGAGATGTTCCCAATAATGCTCTATTTCGGACAAAGGAAAGAACAAGAGAGGTTTTTCTTCATCTACCCGATACAAAACAAACTCTTTGCCGTTGCAAAGGGCAAAAAATTTGGTGCGGACTTCGGGGTGCATAGAGTAGCTATAGACTTGTTGCACGTTGTCGCCATTCAGAATAATCTCTGTGGGTGCTTTGGCATCAAGCACCCACGCATAGCTGTCCTCGACCTTGAACAAATAATCGGGGATTTGCTTAATGGCGTGTTTCTTAGAGTTGAGTTTAACGAAAGGATTTTGTAGGCTTTTGCTCCTGATAATCTGGGGTTGCTGCCAACCTAATTGCTGCAAAATAGGCAGTATCAATACTTCTCTTACGCTGTCCTCCTTGAAGTCGGGCGAATAGAGTTGCGAAAAGTCGAAGGTCTTAAACAGTTTTTGCATAAAAAAGGTGTGTCCTGTTGTTGTGAAACTCGACTTACTCAAAGGCTCTGCGAAAAGCCGTATAGGGTCGAATAAAACAGCAACAAGGAACACACCTATAACGGTGCATTCCTGTTCTGTTTCTCCCTATACTTTTAAAATTTCGCAGATTTTTGAGTAAGAGAAACTTTTAGAAACGCAAAATGTCTTTTGCTAATATGGTTATTGTTTGCAAATAAAAGAGATTATTTGTAAAAACAAATAAGTTTTAAAAATAAAAAATAACTACAAAAAAAGTTGCCTAAAGGCAACTCTCCTTAGTTCTTCTACCGAATTTCACTCAAATACGCCCCTTTCACTGCCGTAATATGGTGTGGAAACTGCAAACTATCCAGTTTTTGTGTAAACCGTTGGGCTGTTCGCAGACTGTTTGAACCGTCTATGATAATCATAAAGGGTTTGGTGTTGGGTACATATTTTTTAGAGATTTTTGGAAAAGCATTGCCACTAATCAGCCAAAAATCTGCCGTAGGAATTTCATTGAGCCACATTTTTTGGCGAATATGCACCAATTTCTTGCCCCTGAAACAAAACAAACGGTATTTTGCTGACTCCATAGCAGCTACTATTGTTTGAGTAATTTGCAAACTGTCTTCCACAGGCAAATAATGTAGGTCTTGTATGCCTCTTTGGTACTGGGTGTTGTAAGTGTGGAAACGAATTTTTTGTGCATTGAGTAACAAGTCTTCATGCCCCATGAAATAGGCTTTGTTGCCGTCTGTAAACTCTACGGCTGTGGCTCTGGGTGTTTGGTAAAACAGTATTTGTTGTTGGTGGTATTGGTTTGAAAACTCTATGACTTGGCTCACACAAATTCCTAATAGTAACAAGGTAGCTATACCGAAATAGTATAATTTTTTTTGGTAAAAGAATAAAATAAATACGATAATCATAGCGTAAATAGCCCAAGTTTCCCAAGCTGTAATATGAATACCTGTGGTAATAGAGAATGGGGCTTTTTCTATAAAACTCACCAAATAATTCAAGAAAATAATCATTTTTTCGGTAAGCCAACCTGTCCATTCAAGCAAATAGTTGAAAAACCAATCAAGATTTACAATCATTCCTATCAAATCTGCAATACCACTTAGTAATAAAAGCAGCAAATTCAAATACATCACTACTGTAGAAAGTGGAATAGCTATTAAATTTGCGACTAAAAAATAATTGGGGAACTGGTGAAAGTACAATAAACCAATAGGCGAAGTCGTGATTTGTGCAGCTACAGACACCGCTAAAATTGTCCACGCATTGTTAATAAAGTAATACCGTACTTGCCCCCAACGATACGCCCATTTGCTTACCCAAACCGCCTTTGTAGGATAATTGGGGACGTACAACCGACTGATAAAAGGGTGAAAAAACACAATACCCAACACAGCCAAGTACGACAACTGAAAACCCACATCAAACAAAATGTAAGGGTCTAACAAACACATGATAAAAGCTGCCATAGCTAAGACATTGTAAATGTTGTACTTACGGTCTATCAACTTCGCTATCAATAACAACGTAAACATGACCACTGCCCGCAATACAGAGGCGGACAACCCTGTAATGAAGGCATAGAACCACAACAGCACCAAAGAAAACAGCGAAATAAAGGGTGTCCACTTGGGATATTTTTTCTCCAAAGGCTTAAAAGCAAGCCCAATAATAGCAAACAACAGCGTAACGTGCATACCCGACACCGCCAAAATGTGCATGATGCCACTGTTAGAGTAGGTATTTTTGATTTCGTCTGTCAAATTTTCTTTGATGCCTAACACCAAAGCTGCTGCCAAGCCGTAACTTTCGTGGTCTTTGATGTAGGTTTTAAAAACTTTGTCGCAATATTTTCTGGAAGTAATAGACCAATATTGCACCCAATTTGGTGTACTGCGGTCTATCAATGCGTAATCTCTTAGTTGCAAAAAGTGGTAGTGATAAATTTGCAGGTTTGACATATAATTGTGGTAGTCAAACTCATCGGGGTTCATGGGCGAAGGAATATCCGTAGGAAAACCCTTGATAATCAACCGAGTACCGTAGTCTATGGGAATAGTATCTTTGGCGAGTTCTTCAAAGTATAACATCACTTTGCCTGTGGCGTACTGCCATTGTTGCCCTGCCGTATCTGTGCAAACCCTTAAAATAGTGGCTTCGGCTTTGTCGCCTCTGGTTGTTTTTTTGAGTTCCGAAGTCAATTCTACTTCGTAATACTGCAAACTGTCTTTGTAAGCTAACAAATGCGTAGGGGCAAATTTGGCGGTGCGGTGCAAGGTATAAACATAGCCGAAAAGTGCTGTTAAAACTGTAGCCATGACTGCCAAAGCAAAGGCATTTTTGCGTTTAAACGTATTGCTGGTGAATAAATGTAGGCACAAATACGCCAAAATAGCACTGAAAACAAGAAGGGTACTTTCTGTATGAAAGGCGGGGGCATAAGTACCCGCAACAATACCCACAGCAAAGGCAATGAACAGCCGAATGAAGGCGTAAGGCAATAACATTTTGTAAAAGGAAATTTAATAGCTTTGGTAAAAGTACAAATAAAAAAGAACTAATAATTCCAAAAGAAATACTAGTTCTTACAACAAATAAATTAATAAAATGTTTTCATATTTTATCTACGCCTTCTCGATTCAATATTAATTTTGTCTATAACCAAAATAGCATTAGGAAATTCTTTATGCACTTTCACTAAGGTTTTGTAGGCTTCTAATCTCTGCACAAAACTGCCCACTCTTACCTTGAAGTTCGGTTTGTCGTAGCCCATTTCACTACGTTCTTGCAGTTTTACGTCTAATGTGCCTTTTACTCTTTCTGCTTCTTCTCTGTCCGTACCCGAATACACCAAAATACGATAGCCCTGCACAGATTTTACAGACTTATTTGCCTCATACAAAGCCGTTAGCAAACTGTCCATAGCTGCGTTTTGGTGTTGCGTAGGTGGGTTTGAGTTGGTGGCGGTGTTGGTAGTATTTGTAGTTGGGTTTGTTGAGGTATTGTGAGTAGTGGTCGTAGTTGTTTGTGTAGCCGTTATGGGCGTAATGGCAGGCGGAGAAGGGAATTTTTGACGATACACCGCCAAATCATCATTGTATCTGGTGGTATTGGTGCTGGTGGTGCTTGGTTTTGGCGTACTGCCACAACCAAACAAGCCTATGGTATAAAAAATAGCTAAACAGCTTACGGTGAACTTTCTCATAAAGATTATTGGATTTTGATAAGGCAAAATTACTTTTTTTTAGCTATTTGCAAAGCATTTTAACCTTAACCTTCAACCCATGACAAATACAAGACTGATTAACCCTGCCGTCATTGTGGCAGCACTGGGCTACTTTGTAGATATTTACGACCTTATTTTATTTAGTATCGTCAGGATTCAGAGCCTAAAAGGAATAGGCATTACAGATAAACAAGAACTATTGGACAAAGGACTTTTGCTATTGGATATGCAAATGTTGGGTATGCTCGTAGGTGGTATTTTGTGGGGTGTTTTGGGCGACAAAAAAGGACGACTTTCTGTACTTTTTGGCTCTATTTTCTTGTATTCTTTGGCAAATATCGTGAATGGCATGGTCGAAACTGTAACGGCGTATGCAACTTGGCGGTTTATTGCGGGCATTGGTTTGGCGGGAGAGTTGGGAGCTGGCATTACCTTAGTTGCCGAAGTTTTGCCCAAAGAAAAAAGAGGCTATGGCACGATGATAGTGGCTACAGTCGGCTTAACAGGGGCTTTGGCTGCGGGTTTCATTGCCCAACATTTTGACTGGCGAACTTGTTATTTCATTGGTGGCGGTTTGGGCATGGCATTGTTGGCTTTGCGAATTGGTGTGCATGAATCGGGAATGTTTGGGGCTGTCAAAGAACATAAAGTAAGTAGTGGCGACTTTTTGGCATTGTTTACCAACCGCCAACGGTTATTCAAATATTTGCGTTGTGTTTTTGTGGGCTTACCTACTTGGTTTGTGATTGGAATTTTGGTATCTTTTGCCCCTGAATTTGGCGAGGCGTTGGGTTTGCCACACGAAAGTATTAGCACAGGTACGGCAATTATGTTTGCGTATGGTGGCTTGGTCATTGGCGATTTGGCAAGTGGCTTAATCAGTCAGTTATTGCGGAGTAGGTTGCGTGTCATGGCTTTGTTTTTACTCTTAGATGCTATTGTTGTGGGTGCATATCTGAATGCACACGGCATTAACCTACCTACATTGTATTTATTGTGTGGTTTGTTGGGTTTTTCAGTGGGTTTTTGGGTAATTTTTGTTACTATAGCAGCCGAACAATTTGGAACAAATATTCGGGCTACGGTTACGACTACCGTACCCAATTTTGCAAGAGGTTCATTAATTCCTCTTACCGCCTTGTTCACTTTTGCCAAAGCCCATTTAGGTTTGTTGTATGGGGCAATGGCTATTGGTGTTTTTTCATTGGTCGTGGCGTTTTGGTGTTTGTCGGGCATGAAAGAAACCTTTGATGAAGATTTGAATTATATGGAAGAAATTTAGTGAAGAGGTAGGAGTGAGAAGTTAGAAGAGAGGAGTGAGTAGTAAAGAGTAAGAAGAAAAGTATTAAGCAATTAAGTTGTTAAATAGTTATTATTCAAAATTTACTAACTACTATAAAACACTACCTCCTACCTCCTCTCTTCTACCTCCTCACTCCTAAACCCTTAACTACTATGCAAGTCATTAACATTCCTGCACACGAGGCAGCAGCCCAAATGCAAGCCGAACAAGGCGAATTATTAGATGTACGTACGCCTGCCGAATACGAGGCGGGACACTTACAAGGTGCTCAAAACATAGACTTTTTGGCAGGAGATTTTCAGGCTGCCGTACCTACTTTTTCACCCGATAAAACCTACTATTTGTACTGTAGGTCTGGGGCAAGAAGTGGAAAAGCTGCCGAAATTTTATTGGCAAATGGTTTTACCAAAGTCTATAACATTGGTGGTTTTGAAGGCTTGGCGTTGGCTGGTTTACCTGTGGAATACTAATTCAAAGTTCCAAAACAAACCCTTGGCAGTGGTTGAAAACCCTGCCAAGGGTTAAAAAATCTACTTTCTTTTGCTATGAACCATTACTATTACATTTTAGGCTTACCCATTACCGCCAACCTCTTGGCTATCAAAGCTGCCTACCGAAAGTTAGCTTTGAAATACCACCCTGACAAAAACCCTAACAACCCCAAAGCAGCCGAAAGATTTGCCGAAATTTTGGAAGCCTACCAAAAATTAGTAAGCTACAAACAGCAAGAAGAAGAAGCCTACCAAACTTTTGCAAAAACGGTAGATAGACATGGCAATTTCCCGCACCACCACGAAGCCGTAAACTACGCCAAATACCAACAAAAACAACAAGAGATAGCACGTAACAGGGCTTTGCAAGAACAAAACAAGCAAAAACGCAATGCCCAATTTGTAGGCACAAAAATAGTAGCTTGTGAATGTCCACGTTGTAGGCACGAAACCGTAAGGCAGGTAGTTACACACACAGAACTGCATGGTATTCCCTACTTCCCCTATTTGTTGGGTGTACTCCACTGCGACAACTGCGAATATTCTTTTTATGCCTCTACCAAACAGCCTATTCGTTTGAGTTTCTTGCAGTTGTTGAGTGTGGGTAGTGGTTTGTTGCTGTTTTTGTTGCTGTATTGGTTGGTTATCAACAATTTAGATAAGGTTTTGCAGTAGTTTTTTTACTGTAAATAACCTTTTTATTTATTGTAAGTAAAATTTTCTAAATATGTCAGAACAGAGATTGTATCAATTAAAAGAAGCCTTAGAAACAAGAGGTTGGTATGTTACAGACTTAAATGATGATGTTTCTTGGAAAGCATTAATAAAAGTTAATGATGATGGGTATTTGTGGTGGAAAGTCCATAGAAAAACTAAAATTATTACTCTTCATTTTTTCTTGACCACTCATTTGGGCAGAAAGACATTAGATTTACGAAATATAGTTCATGTGTCCTCGTCATGTTCAGATGAGATTTTGTTTTTTAGCAAGATAAACTCGGAAGAGTGGCAACAAGATGTGTTAAATTTTATTTATAGTCTTGATAATTGCTCATAGTTGTTGTCATTTTAAAACAATAATGGCAACAACTATGAGCAAAACGACTTTATTCTTTTTCTAAGTCTATTTTTATATCAATAAAGTTTTCAAAACTTTTTTGTTCTTGATACGCCTCTTGCACACCGTTTACCAAATTGGCAAAAGCAAAGGTTTTTCCTTTGGTTTTTTCGGGGGCGGTATCGTCTAAGGTACTCCAAGCCTTGTACCACTCATTAGCTTCAAAAGGTAACTGAATTTGCAAAGTAGCTTTTTCAGGTATCATTTTGTCTATTTGTACTTTTATGAAATGTGTATAATTTTTCATAGCAGCAATGTCCGCAGGTACAGGGTTATAGGGCATCAAATCTGTTTCTATTTTCAAGACTTTTCCGCCTACACCTTGCCCACTTACCTTTATTTTCTTTTCATTCAATAAATTTTTAAGGGCATACGGCGGTAAATTGTCTGCATTGATACCCACATAAAACGCCAAAGGTCTTTCTTCTACGTCATCTATGTCATACAATTTTTTGTACTTTTCTACCTTAAAATCCCCTCTTTGTTGTACCATTTGGGCTAATATACCGTATTCGTTGATGACTTTGTAGTCAAAACCTACATGCAAACTCTGCAAAGGTTGAAAGGCTTGGTCATTGGCTATTTGTTTTCTGAAAGCAGCCAACAAGTCTTTTTTACCTACTGCCCACACATAAAAAGGTCTGCGTTGGCTGCCGTCTTTGTAGTTTTGGCGGTCTTCGGTGTTGTTCATCGTAAAATAACTGCCCTTAAACGTAGATTCAAAGGCATAGACAGACACCGCAAAACCTTTTTGGCGAATATCTGCAAAGGTGCTACGAATAGCAGCTTCTAAGGCTGCCACATTCACCGCATTGGTAGCTTGGTTGCCAAAAGACAAGATACAATCCGAAACAAACAAACTAATGGCATCATTGGTCGTATTGTCGGCTACATTCTTAAACAATTTGCTCATTTCCGAACTTTTCCCTGTGCAAAAAGCTGCACCTTTGCTACTTACTTCGTTGGAAAAATCAAAGTGAGATTGCGTATAAGGCACAATATTGTCGGCTATCAAATTGATTTTGACGTTTTTGTTTTGGGTAATGCCTTCTGAAATAGTAGGCAGTTTGGTAACCAAAGCCACAAACTCTTGCCCTGCAAAATAACCTTTCATACTACCAGAAGTTTCCAGAAAGATATTGATTTGGTGCGGAATAGCCGTTTTAGGGCTTGTTTTGTCCTGTGCAGTGTTTTGTGATGACTGATTTGGCGTAGTTTCTTTGTGTGTAGTGCTTTTTTTACCACAAGCCACCATACTCAAAGCCATTAAACCATAAAAGATTTTGCGAATCATAAGTGTAGAGTTTATTCCAATGCGTGTAAGTACGTAAAAAGTAAGATTTTGAACAAAGAAAATGAATTTTATTACTTGCTTTGTTAAGTAAGTGCAAGCAAGTTTTAAAAAGATGTTAAAAAAGGTATTTCATTACTATCTTTCAAACGAAGTTCATGTATTTTCGTTCACACAAAAAAATAGGAAAGTTGCCTTTAGGCAATTTAAGTAATATGGTATAAAAAGTATAGTTTACTATTTTGTATAACTGCTTGTCAATGAACTACAAGGACACAAGTTCACTAAGAAGAAATAGTAATTTATTTTTCTTCTTACTTATTGCAAATAAAATTGATGAATGAAAGATAAGTCGCCTAAAGGTAACTTTCTTACTACTCTTAGTTTATATAAATATCCTACTACAAAATTTATCTAAGCCATTTTACCATGAAAAAATACAGTTGTTTATTATTTTTGGCTGCATGGGGCATTGCCCAACAGTCTAATGCTCAAGTGTATGCCATTGACGCTGCCCGTTACACTTCTTTGCAGGTGGCGGGGACTTCGCGTATGCAAGCCATTGGCGGAGCAGCTACAGCCTTAGGTGGGGACATCAGTGCGGCGTACTATAACCCCGCAGGGTTGGGCTTTAACCGCAAATCTGAATTTTCCTTTGCTCCTTCCCTCAATTTCTTGGGTTCAGATGCAGCTTATTACGGCAATTTGAACAGCGACAATAAACTCAACTTCAATATTAGCCATTTAGGTTTGGCGTTGGCATTTCCCAAAGACGGTTCGGATAGTGATTTTAAAGGTGGAACTTTTGCCATCACCATGACCCGCAACAACAATTTTAACAATAATACTACTTATAGTGCCAATAATTCCGCCAATTCTATCGTAGATTATTTCATTGGTTCTTCAGCAGGTGTACCTGTGCAAGAGTTTGACAGCCAACTCAATAATGTTTATGATTTACGGGCTTTGGGTTACAAAGCCTACCTTACTTACTATGACCCAGAAGTACAAAATGGACAAGTAGTGCGTCATCTTTACAATTCAGATATTCCTGTAGGCGTAAATTTCCAAAGAGAAAGATTAGTACAGTCGGGTGGGCAGTACCAAATCAATGCTTCTTATGGGGGTAACTACAAAGACCTTTTGTATTTTGGGGCAGGTATAGGTTTTCAAACTTTTTCTTTTGAACAAACCAAGACTTTTTATGAAAGACAGGTAGAAGTAAAACGGCTACCTAATGGCAATTTACCCAATGCTATCTTCAATGATTTGACATTAACAGAAACTCTACGCCAAGATTTGGCGGGTGTAAACTTTCAAGCAGGTTTGATTGTACGTCCTTTAGATTACTTGCGTATTGGGGCAAATATTGTGTCGCCTACATGGTTGTCTGCCTCAGAAAGTTACACCGCTAACTTAAACGTAAATTACAATAATTACAATGTAGATAATGCTGTAGTAAACAATGTGGCGGTTCGGACTTCAGATTTAGTTTCAGACTTTAACATTGTTACTCCTATGCGATTGAGTGGGGGCATTGCAGGTATCATAGGTAAATACGGCTTTGTGAGTGCAGATGTAGAATATGTAGATTTTAGAAATATGAAATTATCTGCCAATTTTGATATGAGTTCGAGTAATAATGCTATTAAAAACAATTACCGCAGTGTATTGAACATACGCACAGGGGCAGAGTTACGATTAGAAAAATTTAGGCTAAGAGGTGGCTTCGGCTATTACCCTGACAATAAAGTAAATAGTGATTTGAATACCATGACTATTTCAGGAGGTTTGGGCTACATCACCAAAAAAATGTTCATAGACTTTACCATTGTCAGTATTTCTGCAAAAAGCACCTACTCTCCTTACCCTGTAGATGAAGCATACAGAGCTGAAATGAAAAGAATTGGTTTAGACATAGGAGCAACGCCTGTGGCTAATTTTAGTAACTCGCAGACAAGGGCTATTGCTACTATAGGTTTTTATTTTTAAAAGCACCTTATTACCCAAAGAGGCTGTCCAAGAAGTAGAACTGTAGCATAGGCTTTAGCCTGTGTAAAATAAGCTGTTGATAATTAATAGCTCACAGGCTAAAGCCTATGCTACAGTTTTACCTCTTGGACAGGCTCCTTTTTTATATTACAAACAACTGCACCGAAAAGCCTCCTAAAATTGCGAATGGTATTCAGAATCTTTGTAGCTTTGTGGCTAATTTGTAAGTTACTTGATAAAACCCGTAAGGGTTTGTGGTGTCATGCTATAAATTATTATACAAAAAGTATTTAGAACTAACATTTCTCAAAGAAATGTTAGTTCTTTTATATGTTTTTTACAAATATCATCAATAATCTGATAGTCAATAACTTACATAAAAATTTACTAATTAATAATTGTGCATTAGCACTTATTTTCCCAACTGATATGAGTTTATTAGTAGTAGGTTCAGTAGCTTTCGATGCTATAGAAACCCCTTTCGGTAAAACCGACAAGATTGTAGGCGGTGCAGCCAGCTATATTTCTATTGCCTCTGCGTATTTGGCAGGTAAATCTAATTTGGTAGCCGTAGTAGGTAACGATTTCCTTCAAGCAGATATTGCCACCATGCAAAAACATGGCGTAAATACAGAAGGTTTGCAGATAAAGCAAGATGAAAAATCTTTCTTTTGGTCTGGCAAATACCGTAACGACATGAATTCTCGTGATACTTTGATTACAGAACTCAATGTTTTAGGAACTTTTGACCCTATCATTCCTGAAAGTTACCAAGATTGCGAATACTTGATGTTGGGTAACTTAGCCCCTGCCGTACAGCTAACAGTGATTAACCGCCTCCACAAAAGACCAAAGTTAATCGTAATGGATACGATGAACTTTTGGATGGACGTGGCATGGGACGACTTGATGAAAACCTTAGCTGCCGTAGATGTGTTGTCTATCAATGACGAGGAAGCACGCCAATTAACCAAAGAATATTCATTGAAAAGAGCTGCCCAAAAAATTCATGCTATGGGTCCTAAGTACGTGATTATCAAGAAGGGAGAACATGGTGCTTTGTTGTTTGGCGAAGGCAAAATTTTCTCTGCTCCAGCATTACCTTTGGAAGAAGTGTTTGACCCAACAGGTGCGGGAGATACCTTTGCAGGTGGTTTCATTGGCTACATGGCAAGCAAAAACAGCACTTCTTTTGAAGACATGAAAACAGCTATTATTTACGGTTCTACTTTAGCATCTTTCTGCGTAGAGAAATTTGGTTGGGAAAGATTATTAGACCTTAAAAAAGACGAGATACAAGCACGTATCCAACAGTTTAATGATTTGACAAGTTTCTCGGCTTAAAATAGATAATCCCTAAGGGTTTTTGAAACCCTTAGGGATTTACAATTAAGGAGTTTTTTTAACACAAACCTGCCTTTGAGCCTCACAACAACAGCCGTTTTGTTGGTGCAATTGCCTGAATAGCTGCATAGCCGTAGTTTCATGGGGACGAGCCTGAATCGTAGGATTAGGCGTGCTGTTTTGTTCTTGTTGAATTTCTTGTAAATCTTCGGGGCTAAAATTTTGTGGAATGAGGCTTTGTAAGTCGGGTTGTCCTGCATCTACCCAGCAAGTGTACCAAAAATCTGCCACCATTTGAATAGAAGCACGCATACGCCGTTCTACCTGCCCATTGAGGCGTTGGTGGTAGGCTTGCGAAAAGTCTTTTGAATAAACCCTTGTAGGAATATTGTTGCGAGTTTCAAAACCAAATTTACGGTCTTCGCCCATAGCTGCGGTCAATTCTTTCTCAAAACGCAACACAGAATCTAAGGCAAAATGGGCATTGCTTACTGCCTCCCAAGCCGTATTTAAAGGATTGTCTAAATACTGGGCTTTGCGGTCAAATAAAAAATCGTATTGCGAAGAAAATAATTCGGGTAGCCGAGATTCCCAAAAACCATGTATGCCTATTTGTCCTGTCTTTTGTCCGTTGTAATTTTCGGTAGTGTGTAAAGGCACATTTGCATCACCTATGTAATGTCCAATGTCTGCGGATAGCAACAAAATTTTTTTGACATTTTTCTCCTTAAAGGCTTCTGTCAGTTGGAATTTCATCTTGTAAATGTGCCAAGGAACTATGCCGTAGGCTTGTAGGGTATCTTCTGTATATTTTTCTATAGCTTTTTTCCAAGTGCGAGGCATTTTGTAAATTGCAGAGTCGCCATAAATGTCTATGTCTATATAATGGCGTTGAGCTTCGCCTTCTACGGCATAACGGCGTTTATCGGGGTTTACTGCGTTTTCGGTAATAAACTGAATGTGGTGTTTGTAAAAGCCCAACATTTCGGGAGGTAGTGTAAACACCGCCATTCTGTTGATAAGTTGATGCCCAAAAAAGCCCCAACATTGGGCTACAGTAGGCAATAAACACACTAAGAAGGTGAGAAAGTAACGTAATAATTGCATACAAATAAAGTTAATATGATAATCAAACCTATAAGGTTTTTTAGTGTCGTGCTATAAATTATTATATGAAAAGTGTTTAGAACTAACATTTCTTTGAGAAATGTTAGTTCTTCTATAGTTTTTAAGGCACGACACTAAAAACCTTATAGGTTTGCCTAATACGAATAAAAACATTTTTTTTACTTTGTGCAACCCTTCACTTTTTTCTTTGTCTTTCTACCAAATAAAAGACCTCTATGGATATAGCTGTTCATTTATCATCTTTGTCAAAATCTTCCTTAGCGGTGAGTTTCTCACCATCACCACAGGCACTTTCTTTAGTAGAAAGATGTTTGGCGGGAGATAGAAAAGCACAATTTGAGCTGTACCAACAGTACGCCAAAGCCATGTATAATTGTTGCTTGCGAATAGTAAACCACGACACAGAGGCAGAAGATGTATTGCAAGAAGCCTTTTTGTTGGCTTTTCGGCGGTTGGGCGAATACCGCAAAGAGGCAGAATTTGGGGCTTGGTTGAAACGAATTGTCGTGAATACCGCCATTAACCATATTCGGAAACGTAGAATGGATTTACTGCCCATAGAAAATGCCAAAGGGCAATTAGACGATACCGAGCAAGACCGCCAAAGAGATGCCGAATTGAGCTATGAAGTAGAAAAAGTGAAAAGGGCTATCCAACAACTGCCAGACGGTTTTCGAGTGGTTATTACCTTGTACTTATTAGAGGGCTACGACCATGTAGAAATTGCAGAAATCTTAGGCATTTCTGAATCTACCTCCAAGTCGCAGTACAACAGAGCAAAAGCAAAATTGAGAGAAATTTTAACTAACTAAACAGCTATGGAAACAAAAGATAATTTAGAAAAATTTGTGTTACAAAACAGAGAGGCTTTTGACGATAAAGTCCCCTCGATGGACTTGTGGAACAAATTGGCAGATGAATTAGCCAAAGAAGATTTACAGAAAACATCGCAACGACCACAAAAAATGTTGCCAGTCCGCAAAGTATGGCAAATGGCTGCGGGATTTGCTGCGGTAATGTTGTTGGGGTGGTTGTTGCAATGGAAATACTTGCAAAATCCTGTTGCTACTTCGCAAGATACGGCACAAGGCAACCCTTCTTTGCAAAAAATAGCCCCAGAAATAGCCGAAGCCGAAACGTACTATTTCATGCAAATCAATCAGTTACAAAACAACTTGAAAAAGTACAATAGTAAGACGGTAGGCATAGAAAATTCTGAAGTAAGTCAAGAATTGGAGAAATTGGATACGGTGTATCAAAACCTTAAAAAAGATTTTTATTCCTCTGGCGGACAAGAAGAAGTAGTAAGGGCGATGATACAAAACTTACAACTACGCCTACAACTACTCCAACAACATTTGGACGTAGTAGAAAAAGCCGAAAAACTCAAAAAAGGAGAGGTAGCCTTGTAGATGCAATTTTTAGTTAGTACATTTTTAATTCATCAAACCCTACAAGTTCCTTAAAAACCTTGTGGGGTTTGTAGTTTTTATTATTTTTAAAAATAATTACTTAGTTAAGTATTGTATTTTTCTTTTAATTTTTACACCAATTTCTTGATTATTTTTTATCAACAAGTATCTTTGTTCTAACAACTACTCATTAACCGATATGAAAAAGATTTATAAGACTTTTGTAGTAGAAGACAACCGCACTGAAGGGTTGTTATTACAACTTGCCCTATCAGAAATTTTGAATCTTGAGGTAAAAATGTTCCCAACGGCACAATCGTTGTTAGAACATTTGATAGAAAACCCCGCCATTGTAATTGTAGATTTGAATCTTCCTGATATGACGGGTTTGGAGTTAATTAAGATTATACGAGAAAAACACCCCAAAATACGAATAGTAGTAGTATCTGCCCAAAGAGATATGGATATGTTGGCAAAAGTTCAAGCTATGGGTATTTACAACTATTTGGTAAAAAGTGAGGATTGCTTGGTTTATTTACATAAAGTCATTGAAGAATTATTAATTATTTTAGAATATCAACAAACTTTCAATACACATTAATCTTATTCACTTCTTTTACTTCAAAGTTTAACAATTAATTACGTGGCAACGGATAAAAAATATTCAGCCTTAGTCATGGGAGGCTCGGCAGGAAGTATCAAGGTCATCAAACAAATTTTAGGTGATTTGACTTTTGTGCCTTCAGTACCTATTTTTATAGCTCTACATAGATTACAGTCTGATAAAAATTCTAAATTACAAGAAGTTATCCAATATGCGACACCTATTCCTGTGATAGAACCTACTCACGGACAACGTATAGAAAGTGGCAAAATTTATTTAGCTCCCGCAGATTATCACTTAGTTGTTACTCCAGAACTAACTTTTGAATTATCGGGTAGTCCTTTAGTACACTACTCTCGTCCTTCTATAGATGTTTTATTTTTGTCTTCGGCAGATGTTTTTAAACATAGTTTAGTAGGTGTGTTAGTTACGGGAGCAAATCGTGATGGGGCTTTGGGCATGAAAGCCATAAAAGAACAAGGTGGACATACGATTGTGCAAGACCCTAATGACAGTTTTGTAGCTACTATGCCCAAAGCAGCTATCCAACTTAGCAAAATAGACCATGTCCTAAATAGCAATGACATAGCCTCGCACTTAAATAGGTTGGGTCACTTATTGTAAGTTTATCTATCTATTCTTCAAAAACGTCCTCCACATTCACTTCCAAATCGGGGAAAAGAATGGGAGAAAAAGTATCTTCTTTCACATAAATTCCTTTGAAAACATACTTTTCGTTTTCTAAATAAAACTGTTCTATGGTGTTTTCGCTGGGGCGGACTATCCAATATTCTAACACGCCATTTTCTTGGTACAATGCAAATTTATCTTTCACATCTGTTTTGGTACTACTTGGCGATACAATTTCTATAATCAAATCTGGCGAACCTAAACAGCCTTGCGTATCCAATTTAGCCCTATCACAAATTACACAAATATCGGGCTGTACTACAGTATAAATATCTTTGTCGGTTTTGCCCGCAGGGTTTTTCACCAGTTTGACATCAAAAGGAGCATGAAAAACTTTGCAAGGCTTACCCGCAAAATATCTCCAAAAATGACCATACAAATTGCCAGAAACAGTTTGGTGATAACGGTTAGGAGCTGACATTTGGCGAATATAGCCCTTGAGTAGTTCTACTCTTTCTATGAATTGCCAAGTGATATAGTCTGCATAAGAATAGACTGTATTGGGGTTGAGTTGGTCTATAGAAGTGATTGCCATACTACTGCATCTTTTTAGTAGGCTAAAATAAGCATTATTACGTAATCTTACAACTATTTCAGTGCTAAGGCATAATGATTAATGAATGTAAAAAATCTGTGTTAGCTGTGGGCTTAGAACAGAAAAAGCCACTTCTACAAGAAGCAGCTTTTATCACACTAAACATTAAAACAAAATGAAAACAAAAATTCTTTTTCTTTATTGAGCAAAGTTACAGAAATATTAACAAATACTGAATTTATCGTAAAAAAATGTCAAAAACAATTTAACACTGTAATAGGGTTGCAACAATGCGACTTTTTTTATAGTTTTAGCAAAAAAATTCACTACGAATGATACATTACGAGCATTTTCAGTTAGAAAACGGACTGAATGTCTATGTCCACGAAGACCATACCACCCCCATCGCCGTACTTAACCTTTTGTATGGTGTAGGTTCAAGAGATGAAGATGAAAACAAGACAGGTTTTGCCCACTTGTTCGAGCATTTGATGTTTGGCGGTTCTGTTAATATTCCTATTTATGACGAGCCATTGCAACGGGCTGGTGGCGAAAACAACGCCTTTACTTCGCCAGACATTACGAATTACTATGTAACTATTCCCTCTAAAAACTTAGAAACGGCTTTTTGGTTAGAATCAGACCGTATGTTGAGTTTGGCATTTAGCGAGGAGTCTTTGGAGGTGCAAAGAAAAGTAGTGATAGAGGAATTTAAACAACGGTATCTGAACCAACCTTACGGAGATGTTTGGCTCAAATTGAACCCTTTGGTCTATACGCAGCACCCTTACAAATGGTGTACGATTGGCAAGGACATTAGCCATATAGAAAATGCCACGATGGAAGATGTAAAATCATTTTTCTCAAAATATTATGTGCCTAATAATGCCCATTTGGTGGTGGCAGGCGATGTAACATTGGCACAAGTAAAAAGATTGTGTAAAAAATGGTTTGCACCTATCAATAAAGGAGCTGTACCACCTCGCAATTTGCCGAAAGAACCACGCCAAACAGAAGCCCGTTTTATGGAAGTGGAGGCAGATGTACCTGCATCTGTGCTATACAAAGTGTACCCTATGTGCAACCGTACCTCTTTGCAGTACCACCCTACCGACTTGTTGAGTGATTTGTTGGGAAGAAGTAAATCTTCAAGGCTTTATACCAAATTGGTGCAGCAACAACAACTATTCAGTTCGGTAAGTGCTTCGGTTACGGGGGCTTTAGATGATGGTTTGTTGGTGGTTTCGGGTAGGGTAAACAAGGGTGTGGATATGAAGGTAGCCGATGAAGCCGTAAGTAAAATTGTGGAGGAATTTAGACATCATTTGGTAGATGAACATGAGCTACAAAAGGTAAAGAATCAGGCGGAATCTACCTTGATTTTTAGTGAAATGGAGTTGCTCAACCGTGCTATGGGTTTGGCGTATGCTGCCTTTGCGGGTGATGTGGACTTGATTAACCAAGAATCTGCCCGCATACAAGCCGTTACGCCTGCACACATACAAACTGTGGCGTATGATGTCTTGCGAGCTAATAATTGTACGACAATGTACTATAAGAGTAAGCAAAGTTAAATGAAGCCCCTACTCATACAGAAGTAGGGGTTTTTATTTCATTTTTATTGATAATCAAACCTATAAGATTTTAAAAACCTTATAGGTTTTCTGGAAAATAAAGCAAAGAACAACTTAAAATATTGTAGCTAACTTTAATTTAAGATTGATTGATGAGAATAGCATTTGACTTAGACAATACACTTATTCGTAATGTCTATCATTTCCCCTTAGAAAAACCTACAAGAAGGTTTTGGGCAAAACTATTGCGTTTTGAGCCTTTAAGACAAGGAATTATAGAAATTGTTAATTTTTATCGTCAGTATAATTGTGAAATTTGGGTTTATACCACCTCCTTCCGCAGTTCATTTTATATTAGACAAATTTTTTGGCTCTATGGAATACGACTTGACGGAGTGGTAAACCAAGCTATTCACAATCAAAAAGTAAACATACGAGTTACTAAATATCCGCCACAATTTGGCATAGACGTATTGATAGATGATAGTGAGGGCGTGGCAATGGAAGGTAAAAAACATCATTTTGAGGTCATTGTAATAGCACCTGACAATGAAAGATGGGTAGAAAAACTTATTGATAACTTTTTAGTAAATAAGACGTGATTTGGTGTTGGTAAAAAATGTATAATAAACGAATTATTGATAATCATAAATTTTTTTACCACTACCTCAATAATCTTACAACAAAATATGGCACTTTACACTTTCATTATGGAGTTCCGCAAAGGAACTTATATTTCACAAGTTTATGCAACTACGATTGAAGAGGCTTGTATAAATTGGGTTGCTGCACTTGATACTAAAAAAGTGCAGCACTTAACAAAGAAAAAAAACGTAAAATGAAAAAAGAATTAAAGGTATTTTCCAATGTACCAATACCTATTATAGGAGTTAATAATATTTGGCATATAAACTTTTTATCAGGAAAAAATTTTGCTTTTGTTAATATAGTTGAAACTGTTATTGAAGTTTATTCTTGCAAAGAAAATCTACTTACTCAGAAGAATTTGAATGATAAACTTTAGTTTTACTGATAAAAATTAGGCTACACTGTTCAGCAAAACAATAATGCCAGACAAAAGCTAAACTATTATTTAATCAATAATGACAGTCGAAGATTTATACAAGATAACTCCAGTAGGTAATATTATCAAAGGTACAATCACTCAGCATTTACCTTTTGGTTTTTTCTTAAATATTGGAATAAATGAAGCAAGAGGGTTGGTACTAATACCTACATGGCATCAAAAATTTCCACATTATCCTTTCCCTACTATTGGAACTGAAGTAGAAGGAATTGTATTAGACATTGTAGAAAGTTCTATGTTAGAAGTACGGATATTACCTATATTTATTCACTCTTAACTTAATTTCTGCCCTTATTACTCCCATAATAAGGGCGAAAAATAGCACCCAAACTACAACATTCCCTTCGTACTTGGCAAATTCATGTTATTCATATCACGTTTTACTGCCATACCTATAGCCTTTGCCAAAGCCTTAAAAATGCCTTCTATTTTATGGTGTTCATTTTGTCCTTCCGCCTGAATATTGAGGTTGGCTTTCGCCCCATCTGCAAAAGATTTGAAGAAATGCTCAAACATTTCGGTAGGCATTTCGCCTATTTTCTCCCGTTTAAATTCGGCTTTCCACACCAACCAACTTCTCCCACCAAAATCTAAGGCTACTTGTGCCAAACAGTCGTCCATAGGCAAACAATAGCCATACCGTTGAATACCTTTTTTGTCTGCCAGTGCCTTTGCAAAAGTTTCGCCTAAGGCAATCGCCGTATCTTCTATAGTATGGTGTTCGTCTATGTGCAAATCCCCTTTGACCTTAATCGTCAAATCTACGCCAGAGTGTCGGGCTAATTGGTCAAGCATGTGGTCAAAAAAGCCCAAACCCGTGTGAATATTGGCTTTACCTATACCGTCGAGGTTTAGTTGGATATGAATATCCGTTTCGTTGGTAGTGCGTTGGTAACTAGCATTTCTGCGTGGGAGCAACAAAAATTCGGCTATAACCAACCAATTTTGAGCATCTAAAGCCAAATGTGCCTGCAATTCTTCGGGAACTTCAAGGTGTTGGTTGTCTGTATGACGAATAAGAATGCCTTTTGCCCCTAAATTTTTTGCCAACTGAATATCCGTCAATCTATCACCAATGACATACGAATTAGGTAAGTCATACAAGTCTGGATTTTGAATAAACTTAGTGAGCATACCCGTATTTGGTTTACGCGTAGGGGCATTTTGCCATTCAAAATGTTCATCTATGTACGTTTCATCAAATACAATGCCCTGACTTGCCAACAATTCAGTCATTTTGTTGTGAGATTCCCAAAAACTTTCTGTCGGAAAACTCTCCGTTCCCAAACCGTCTTGGTTGGTAACCATGACAAATTGATAAGGCAATTTTTGGCGAATGAGATGTAACGCATGAATGACATTGGGCAAGAAATTTAATTTAGACAGCTTGTCAATCTGATAGTTGTCTTGTGGCTCGTGAATCAACGTACCATCTCTATCTATAAACAGCACTTTTTGCATAAAGAGTATATAATTTATGGTATTTCGCCTATTCTGGGCGGTATATGCACAAAAATAAGGGCTTGAAAGTGTAAAGTTACAGCCTAAATCTCTGTTTTTGATATGATGATAGGGTTAAAATAATTTTAGGGTAAAAAACCACCTCTGTTACGTCTGCATATTGCTCAAAAAAAAATCTCTTACTTTCTAATCAAATTTGTAAAAAATTCTTAATTTCATTATTGTTTTATTAAATAATTGTTGCAAACTTTAAGGCGTAGCTAAGTGCTACTTGTGGGCTTGTGTTCTTTGAATAGCTGTTTTACTTTTTCACCTTAACCATTTATTAACCTATGACATAAAACTATCGAGTAAATAACTTTCCAATCATTTATAACATTTATCGAGCTTGTAAATGAGTAGCAATCATAATTTGATGAACTTATTGAATTTTTGCTATTTTTTCGTTCTTTCTTGCAAAGAACTATTTTTGGTTTCAATGAAAATGAAAATTAAAAACAACACACAAAAAGTATGAACAAAATTCGCAATCTATGGAGATTGTCATTGACGTTGGCACTTTCCCTATGTTTCACCACTTTACTTTTCGCCCAAAAAACGGTATCGGGCAAGGTAACAACGAAAGAAGAACCTAATGGTGCACCAAGTATTACAGTCTTAGTAAAAGGCACTACTACAGGTACAATCACAGACATTGAAGGTAACTATAAAATAGCTGTTCCAGACGACAAGGCTATTTTAGTATTCAGTTTTGTGGGCTATAAGTCGCAGGAAATTGCGGTAGGTAACCAAAGCACTATCAATGTGGCATTAGAAGAAGACAACCAACAATTACAAGAAATAGTTGTTGTGGGTTATGGTGTACAAAAGAAAACAGATTTGACAGGTTCGGTAACTCGTTTAGGAGAAAAAGACTTGAACGCAGGTACATTTACTAGCCCCCTACAAAGAATGTCGGGACGTGCAGCAGGTGTAACCATCAACCAAGCAGGTGGAGAGCCGGGTGTTGCTCCCAATGTCCGTATTCGTGGTATCGCAGGTATTACAGGAGCAAGTGACCCTTTAGTGGTAGTAGATGGTATTCAAGGTGGTATGGACTTGTTGAACCAAGTACCTCCTACTGAAATAGAATCTTTTGACATCTTGAAAGATGCTTCTGCTACAGCTATTTATGGTGCAAGAGGTGCAGCAGGTGTTATTTTGGTTACTACAAAAAAAGCTAAACAAGGCAAAACTACTTTAGAGTATAGTGCTGTAGGTTCTTACGAAACTATCTCTAAACGTTATGAAATGCTTACCGCAGACGAGTGGAGAGCCTTAGCAACCCAAAGAGGCTTAGACCTTAAAGCAACAGACTTTGGTGGCAATACAGATTGGCAAAAACAAGTAACTCGTGATGGCTACACACAAAACCACAATTTATCTATCGGTGGTGGTACATCAGGTTTTAACTATCGTGCCACACTAACAGCTATTGACCAACAAGGTATCATCATTGGTTCTGGTTATACCAACTATATTGGTCGTTTGCAAATTAGCCAAAAAGCCTTAAATGATAAATTAACTCTTACTTACAATGCTAACGTAGGTTCTGAAGACCGCCGTTTTAATAATGCAGATGTAATAGGTACGGCATTAGGTAGAAGACCAACCGACCCTATTTATAGAACAGATGGTACTTATTTCATTGATAATGAGATTTTTGGCTATGTAAACCCCTATGCTCGTGCCAAAGAAATGGTAGATGGACAAACCTTGTTGAACATGTTTGGTAGTGCAAGAGCAGATTACCAAATCACCAAAGATTTAACAGCAAGTGTGTTTGGTTCTTGGCGTAAAACAGATTTAGAATATGGTCAATTCAAGTCAGTTAAAACAACTTTAGGTGATGCAAGAGATAATAAAGGTATTGCTACCAGAGAGACTAAACAAAGTGATGAGCAGTTATTCAACGCTATTTTAAGCTACAAGAAAAACTTTGGTGACCACAATTTAGACTTCACCTTAGTATATGAATGGCAAAAAGCTGTTTATCAAGGCTTTAAAGCTATAGGTCGTAATTTCATCAATGAAGCTACTGCTTTAGATGCTTTACAAAGTGGCAATATAAGAGATGTACAATCAGGAGATATTAGTTCTTACAAAAATGACCAAACTTTATTGTCTTATTTGGGTAGAGTAAACTATTCTTACAAAGGCAAATATTTGGCTACTGTAAACTTCCGTAGAGATGCCTCCTCTAAATTTGGTGAAAATAATCGTTGGGCAAACTTCCCTTCTGTGTCATTAGGTTGGCATATTTCAGAAGAAGATTTCTTGAAAAAACAGAATATCCTTTCTGATTTGAAACTACGTGCAGGTTTTGGTATCACGGGTAGCCAACAAGCATTAGGAGCATTAAACTCTGTACGTTTAGTAGGTGTAACAGGTACTGCTTTTTTTGGTGGTGGTATTATTCCAACTTTTGGTATCAAACAAAATGCTAATCCAGATTTACGTTGGGAAACTCGCCAAATGTTTAACGTAGGTTTAGACTTTGCTTTCCTCAATAATAAATTGACTGGTACGATTGACTATTACAATGGCGTAACATCAGATTTATTATTCAAATACAGAGTACCACTTCCACCTTTCCCCTACAACGAACTTTTTGCTAACGTAGGTAAAATGCGTAATTCAGGTGTCGAAGTTACATTGAATTATGTAGCTATTGACAAAGGAGATTTCAGATTAACATTAGGCGGTAACTTTACCCATAACGCCAATACCATTGAGGAATTAAGTGGTTTTATTGGTAGTGTACCTTTGAATACAGATTATGTACGTTGGGGTGGTGGCGGCACTGTGGGTGTAGCCTCTACAAATGATGCGATACAATACCTCATCAAAGGTCAATCTATTGGTACTTTCTATGTATTTAAACACGCAGGAGTAGATGCAGAAGGCAATCAACTGTTAGATGATATTAATGGAGATGGTGTAGTAGAATCAGGCGACGCTAGTAAAGACCGTTATATAGCTGGCAATGCCTTACCTATTTTTACTTATGGTTTTACACCTACAGCCAGCTACAAAAACTGGGACTTTGGAATGGTACTAAGAGGCGTATATGGCAATGATATTTACAATGTTCGTAGGGCTCAATTAAGTGCTTTATCACAATTAGGACAAGGTAACGTTATCAAAGGTGCAGCAGAAACAGGCATTCGCAATATCTCAAATGCTTCTGACTATTGGATAGAAAAAGGCTCTTATGCTCGTTTGGAAAACCTCTCTATTGGTTACAGATTTAAGACAGAAAACTGGAAGTTGATAGAATCTTTGCGTGTGTCTTTTGTGGCTAACAATTTATTTGTTATTACCAACTACTCTGGCATAGACCCTGAAACTAACATCAACGGTCAAGGCAATGATGGTCGTGGTTTTGGTACAGACTTCGGTTTATATCCTCGTACTCGTAGCTTTGCAGTAGGTTTGAATGTAGCATTCAAGTAATTTTTCACTCTACTTCCTCTCTTTTTGGAGAGGAAGTGTAGAACTTTAACAGAGTGATAAAAACATTTTCTTTTTACAAATCATTTTCTTAACGAACTATCATAGTTAGTATATATGAAAAAATTTCTTTTAACAGCAGCTCTCTTAGGAGCTACTATTTCGGGGTGTACCGTAAAAGAAGGGGTGTATGACCAAACAGTGGCAGACCAATTCTATGCGACCCCAGCAGGTATCAATGCAGCATTAGCTGATCTTTATGGAGAAGTACGTGGCGACTGGGGTGGCAAAGGTATAGCAGGAGCAGATAGAGGTTGGTTTGATATTAATGAAGTAACTACAGACGAATTGATGTTACCAACAAGAGCAGACGGAGCATGGGACGACAATGGTATTTGGCGACAACTCTACAGACATGAGTTTGATGCTGGACAAGAAATGATTAATAATACATGGAATTGGTTATATAGGTCTGTATATAAGTCTAATTTGGCTATCGAACTATTAACAAAAGCTAATGCAAACCCTGAAAGAATAGCAGAAGCAAGAGTATTACGTGCCTATTTCTACTATATGTTGATGGACGGTTGGGGCAATATTCCCTTCTATACAGATATTAGTGTAACAGTAGATAAAATACCTCAAACAGACCGTAAAACCGTGTATGATTTTGTAGTAAAAGAGTTAAAAGAAAACATAGATAAATTGCCAACTACCAAAGGAGGAGAGTTCTATGGTCGTTTTAACCGTTGGGCTGGTTATGCCTTGTTAGCAAAAGTGTATTTGAATGCACAAGTCTATACAGGTACGCCACAATGGGCAGAGGCTTCGTCTGCTTGTGATAAAATCATCAATGAAGGTGGCTTTAGCTTAGTTGCAGACTATATGACCTTAGCTGGTGACCGTTGTCCTGATACAGAAGTTATTTTAGCTGTTTTCGTAGATGGTAACGTAGCCCCACGCAATATTATTGGTATCCGCAGTTTGAGAGGCTCACATGGCAAGGCATTATTCGGTTTTGATACTTGGAATGGTGCTACAGCCCATCAAAACTTTGTGAATAAGTATGACAATGCAGATAAACGTAAAGCACAGTGGATTACTGGTTCGCAACCTGGTGGTGTCAATTACACCTTAAATCTTAGTTCATTGACAAGTGCAGGTGTAGAAGAAGGTGCAAGAAATATTAAATATTTCCCTGTAGCTCCTTACAATGGTGGTACGTCTTCTAATGACTTCCCTGTGTTCCGTTATGCAGATGTGTTATTGATGAAAGCAGAGGCTTTGGCTCGCCAAGGTAATACAAGTGGTGCAGCACCATTGGTAAACCAAGTACGTTCAAGAGCTGGTTTAGCTGCAATTACGTCAGTAACTTTGGAGGAAATTTATGACGAGAGAGGACGTGAATTGTGTTGGGAAGGACACCGCCGTCAAGACATGATACGTTTCGGTACGTTTACCTTAGCACATGACTTTAAGCCTGCAAGTGATGCCAAGTATCGTTTATTCCCGATACCTGCTCCAGCACTATCTACGAATACAAATTTGAAACAAAATCCCGGTTATTAATGTAATGAAACCTTACAAAGCAACTGAACTGTTCTTTGTAAGGGCTTTTTTCCCAATCATTATACCTTAATCAAACTTATCGATAAATTGAATATGAAAAAATATTTTAAATTTTCAGCCTTAGCATTCAGCACTTTGCTGCTAATTACGGGTTGTGCAAAGGATAGCGTAGCCCCAACGATTGAGGGAGTAGCTATTATGGATTACGATTTAGTCCAAATTACGAATGACACACCCAATATGCCTATCAATATCAAAGCTAATGATGATGATAAGCTAAGTTCTTTGAGCATTAAAGTAATGCCTGATGGCGGTTCTTCGGTAACAGCTTCGCAAGAAATTAAAAACATGACAGCAAGCAATTTAGCTAGAACTTCTATTAGCATTCCGTTCCCTATAGCAGAAAAAGCTCCATCTGGCTTATACACAGTAGAATATACATTGACAGATGCAGCAGGTAATAAAAGTACGAAGTCTTATAAAGTCAATGTATTGAACTACCAAACTGCAAGAGTAGAAAGATGTGAGTTTCCTGCGGTTTCGTTACCTGCGGGTAGAAATGTAACATTTTTTGTTACTGCACCAGCTAACACTGATGGCGATTTGTATGTATCGGGCAATTTTGAGCAAGCAGCAGGAGGTAGTGGCGACTGGACAGGTGGCGGTACGGCAGCCTTGAAACTAACAAAAGTAAGTAATACTTGTTACTACATACACCTTAACCTTACTAATGCCTCTGAATTTAAAATAACAAGAGGTGATTGGGGCAAAGTAATGAAAACAGACACAGGGGCAGAGGCAGACAATTTGAAATGGGCAGGACAAGCCACCCAAAACGTAACTATACAAAACTGGGCGGATAGAGTTACTTTACCACCTGTTACATTACCTAAATCTGCTATTGAAACTAATAAATTGACGGTAGTAGCAGATGTAAAAAATAATGATGCAGCCAAGTATTACTTAGTGAAGAAAGGTGCTACCTCCTTAACAGGGTCAATCCCAATGGAAAGAGTGGTAAGTAGCACTAAATTGGCTGCTGCTGTTCCTCGCGAAACAGGTGTAGAATATGTATTGGTGAAAGACAATGTAGCTTCTGTGGGTGTAAATGCTTACGGTTATGAACAAGTAGCTTCTTGGGACGGCAAAACAAACCCTGTAAATCTAATTGTTGATGGTTACAAAGGTTCTGCACCTCTATTAACTAATAATCAAAAATTATTTATTGTAGGTGCTGCTACCGAAGGTGGTTGGAATAATCCCGTACCTGCTAACCAAGAGTTTACAAGAGTGGGAGAAGGTAGATTTGAATTAACAATCAACCTCAAAAAAGAAGAATACTTGTTATTACCTGTGAATGGTGATTGGGGCTATAAGTGGGGTATGGGTGGTTCAAACCCATTGGCAGGCAATGTAAATTGGCAAGGAGCAAACTTTAGAGCACCAGACGCAGGTCGTTTCAAAATAGAAGTGGACTTCTTCAAAGGTACTTACAAATTGACAAGACAATAAAATTAAAGTAGGTATTAAGTGCCGAAGATGACATCTGTAAAAAGATGTCATCTTTTTTTGTAGCTTTGCTTACTGATTTAACCCTAAACTGCATTTTTTATGAAAATCTTGATTATTGGTGGTGGCAATATGGGAAAAACGTATGCCGATAGTTTTACGGCAAACCATACCGTTGCCAAAGAGAATCTATATATTTTGGAGCATGAACAAAAGAAAGTAGATTACTTTAAAAACTTGGGCTATGATAACACCTTCTTGCAGCCAAGTTCTTATATCCAACAAATGGACTTAATCATTTTGGCGATTAAACCACAAGATTTTCCTTCTATACCGCCTATCATTGCTCCGTACATGAAGCCTCAGCAGTTAGTCATGAGCATCATGGCGGGTATGCCAATGGCTACGATTGAGAGTTTATTGAGTAATATAAGAGTTGTACGTGCTATGCCTAATCTCCCTGCCCAAATCGGCATGGGCATTACTGGCTTTACAGCTGCCAAAGATGTAACTCGTGAAGAACTATTTATGGTACAAAACCTATTGAATACCACAGGAAAATCTTTGTATTTTAATAGAGAAGAGCAGTTAGATGCTGTAACCGCCATTTCGGGTAGTGGTCCCGCCTACGTCTATTTTTTCATGGACGCAATGATAAATACAGCCCGAAAAATGGGTTTTACAGACACAGAGGCTGAAATGTTGGTGGAACAAACCTTTATGGGGGCTATTCACCTACAAAAAATGCACACTTTCACTTGTAAAGAATGGATTGCTAAAGTAGCCTCTAAGGGTGGTACTACAGAAGCTGCTTTGAATGTGTTTAACCATTTGGGCTTAGAAACTGTCATAGAAAAAGGCTTACAACGTGCATTAGAACGTGGTCGTGAGTTAGGGGCTAATAAATAACGGAGGCATGAAAAATCTTTTTGAAACACTGATAAAAGCATTAGGGGTACTTACAGCTATTTTTCTATGTATTTCTTTGTATGACATTTGGCAGTGGCGACAATTCACCAAGAAATATGATAAAACAGTAGGCGTTATTACCAAAAATAAAGAAAATAAAGACAAGACTTTTTCTCCTGTCATACGTTTTAGGACGTTGGACAACCAAAAAGTTACGTTCAAAGCTCGTAAAAAGGCTGAAAAGAAATTTAATGAGGGAGATACCATACAAGTCTATTACAATTTATTGAATACAGACGAAGTGCATTTGGCTACTGAAGCCGAAGGTAATTTGTGGTTGTCGCCTTGTTTGGCTTTACTTTTTGGTGGGGCTGGTGCATTAGCTTTGTGGGGCAAGCAACGAAAACGCCAACAACGCAGCCAGCTACTTTCGCATGGGCGTAAAATTACGGCAGTATTTACAGGCGTACAAGAACGAATGGTCTTAGGTTTTAAACTATATGTGCTAACAGCTTCATGGACAAGCCCTTACAGTGAACAACCACAGTTGTTTGAAAGTACGTACTTTTTGGAAGACCCGCAACAATACCTTAAACACAAAGATATTGATGTGTATATAGATAAGGAAAATACCAAAGACTACTACATGGAATTAGAAGGCATACCTGCCGAATGGTTTTGGTTTTAATTTTTTTGTTGTAAACTCCGCAAGTAAGGGCTTGTAGTCCTTGCGGAGTTATGTTAAATGTTCAACTCTGCCTACAAAATGTTAAAATTTTTGTAGGCAGAGTTTTTTTGAAAAAATGTAACTTCTTATTTTTAATTAGTCTAAATAGTAGTACATTTGCAACATCATATTAAATACAGTTTCTAACAAATCGTATTGCTATATTTACTGAAGTCATGCAACAAGATAAGCTATTTCAATCTGCCCAAAAGATTTCTTTTTTGAAAGAAAATACACCTTGCGAACTATCTGCTTGTGTGATGCTATGCAAGAAAAAAGATTGCTGCAAAAAATATAAAAAAGGGAAAAGATGTAAAAGTTGTCCCGATAGGTAGTCTATTAACTTCTACCACAACAGCCATGTTACAAGCACCTCAAATAAAATAATCATTGTACTTAACAAATACAATAAAGTTTTACCTATTGGGCTTGCCTCTATTTCTCGGCTGTTTACAAAACGTGGACAGGTCGGCATTTCGTCTAAAGTCATGGCTTTATTGGGGTTTTCAGGCAAGTAAAGTATGCCTTCCGTTTCTTCGTCTTGTAGCAATTCTGTTTGGTGAGTTTTGGCAATGACTTGGTAGGTTTGCCCGTCTTTTGCGGTAAATTCAAAGGTCATTTCGTGTACGGCTCTACCATTTACTTTGGAAGCAGTGGGAACAGATTGTAATAACTTTCCTCTTGTAAATTCACCGTACTTCAACAGTCTTACAGCCAAAAAACCTTTTTTAAACCCAAGATAGGCTAAAATTAAGCCAATAATTGGGAAAATAATCACAACTAAAGCCACCCATGCAGGAAATTCGGCGTTTCGCATACCTACAATGCACGAAATATGCGGATTGTCTGCCACATATTGAATCGTTACACTACTCCCTTCTTTTAAATCTTCCCTATTTGTTTCATACGAAACACCATTTAAAGTTTGCCCTTGTAAAGAAAAGGTGTACGAATACGCATAAACTCGTTGTTTATTTACTTTGCTGTTAGTGGCTTCTATTTGGGTCAAAATGGCTTGTGCAGTAGGCGAATTGCTATCTAATGAAAGGCTGTCAAAATCTGCTTTGCCTGTAAAAGCCACAACGAAGATGTACCCAAAGGCAATTAACCCCAAGCCAACTTGTGTCATTACATCACCTAAGAGAACAGAAAAATAGGTACTTAGCGGAACAGTTCTGTAATGGTTTGTTAGCATGGTATTGCGTATTAAAATTTGGTGGGGTAAGTATAACAATGCTCACAAATGGTAATCAACTCGTGTAGTCTTTCATGCGTAAGGTGTCGGTCAGATATTCTTTCTACTCGCAAATCTTCACGACTTCTGCACACCACACACCGAAATTTATCTCTATACAACACTTGTTCTTTGAGTTCCAGCCATGTATCAGAACTTTCGTAAGCTGCTAATTCTACAGGATTAATCGGTTCTTCGGGTACGTCTTCTTGAAACAAAAAACGCAGTGCCAAGACCATGAGCAAAACAGTCATGGGCAGCCAAACCAACCAGTTCAATCGGAACAAAGAAACTATCCACAATAGAATAGGCATGAGCAATAAAACAGCATTGAGTCCCCGAATGATGAGTAACTCTTTTGGGTGGGTACGAATTTTACGTACCAACTCAAGCAGGTACAGTACCGAAAGGTAAAACGCCGTTTTATAGGCACTTAGTACGTCTTCTTTCACACAAAGGACAGGTTCTAGTAAAAAATTTAGTTCAATCTTGGCGGAAATATCATGCTGAACTCTGGCACAATGACCTTGAAGGGTTTATTGTCCAAGACTCTTTCCATGATATAGTAGCCTTTCATTTTGCCAATGCCCGAATTGAGGTTACAACCCGACACATATTCAAAAGCCTGATTAGGGGCTATAAAGGGCTGTTCACCTACAACCCCCTCCCCTTCTACTTGGCGGTGCGTGCCGTCTGCATCATAAATATCCCAAAAACGAGAAATCAGTTGTACCGTATATTCACTATTGTTCTGGATACGAATACGGTAGCTAAACACAAAATGGTCGTCTGAGGGGCTTGAATACTTCGGTTGGTATTCTGTCTGTACGGTTACTTGTATGTCTCTGGTGCTGGCTGTAATCATTTTTCAATCAAGAATTAGGTCTATTATTCCAAATTTATAGAGAATTTAGGGAAAAAACAAAATTACTAAGTGCATTTATACTAAACCTATAAGGTTTTCAAAACCTTATAGGTTGGATATATTTATTTGAAGCAAGCTACTAACAGCATACAGTAAACAATTTTACAATTTCAAAGCCCCCAGAAGACTATTTACCACCCCCTACCATTTTTCCGTATTGTTTTGTACCTTTGTCGAACACACACAACAATACGTTACGAATGGACAACATCAAATTAGATACCATAGAAGAGGCTATTGAGGCTATTCGCAATGGCGAAATCATTATTGTAGTAGATGACGAGGACAGAGAAAACGAAGGCGACTTTGTATGTGCTGCCGATTGGATTACGCCAGAAATTGTTAATTTCTTTTCCAAAGAAGGGCGTGGGCTTATCTGTGCCACATTGACCGAAGAAAGATGCCAAGAATTGGGCTTAGACCTGATGGTCAATGACAATACCGCCCTACACGCCACGCCGTTTACTGTATCTGTAGATTTGATTGGGCATGGCTGTAGCACAGGGATTTCTGCCAGCGACAGAGCAAAAACCATTAAAGCCTTAGTAAATCCACATACCACTCCCGAAGATTTGGGTCGTCCGGGGCATATTTTTCCACTAAGAGCCAGAAACGGAGGCGTACTTAGACGCACAGGACACACCGAAGCCAGCGTAGATTTTGCCCAGTTAGCAGGACTAAGCCCCGCAGGTGTGATAGTGGAAATAATGAAAGATGACGGCGAAATGGCAAGGCTACCAGACCTCCGCAAAATAGCCGATAAACATGGTTTCAAATTAGTTACTATCAAAGATTTGATAGCCTACCGCATGAAAAAAGAAAGTTTGATACAAAAAGAAGAAACTGTAGAAATGCCTACCGCCTACGGCAATTTCCAACTGACTGCCTACCGCCAAACCGACACCAACGAAATTCATATTGCCTTAGTGAAAGGAAAAATAGATGATAACCAGCCTGTTTTGGTGCGGGTACACTCGTCTTGTGTTACTGGCGATATTTTTGGCTCGTGCCGTTGCGACTGTGGCGAACAGCTACACGCAGCCATGCAGAGGGTAGAAAAAGAGGGCAAAGGCATTATTTTATACATGAACCAAGAAGGTAGAGGCATTGGTTTGGTCAATAAACTCAAAGCCTACAAACTACAAGAACAAGGCTACGACACCGTAGAGGCAAACCTCAAATTGGGTTTCCCGATGGACGCAAGGGATTATGGCGTAGGGGCTCAAATTCTGCACGATTTGGGTGTGTCGAAAATCCGTTTGATGTCCAACAACCCACGCAAAAGAGTAGGTTTGATAGGCTACGGACTCGAAATTGTGGAAAATGTAGCCATAGAAATTCAGCCTAACCCCAATAACGAAAAATATTTGTTGGCAAAAAGGGATAAATTAGGACACAGTATTTTGAAGGGTGAATAATCTTCTGTAGTGTGGGCTTCAGCACAATGCTGTTAAGCTAAAAAAGTAAAACAAGAATGGAGTTAATTATTTGATTATCAATTCTTTGTTAAAAAAAGTGCCGTTAGGCACGACATATTTATAGTAAAAAATAGTGCGGATTCCCTCGAAGTGCCGTAGGCACGAAACATATCGTGCCTACGGCACTTTCAAAGAGGATAAAATGGTATTACTATAAATATTTCGTGCCTACGGCACTAACAAAACAATCTTTTCGATTAATAGCATTGTACTATGATAGTTTTTTTGCCTTATAAGGTTCTTACATAAGTGATTAATCTATCCCAAAAAACAGATTTATCAAAATCTCCACCTATGAATTGTTTTTCAAAAGAACTTGCTTGGTAGTGGGCAATGCCACAGTCTTTTAGTAACTCAAAAAAATCTGCAATTTGTTGCCTATGTACCAAATCTACCAACTCTTTAATTTGCTCTTTGCTTAATTTCTTTTCTTGCAACACTGCATTTAATTTTTCAGAATTGCTTAATTCTACCCCTTCCAACAATTCTGTTATCTGAAACCGTTTTTTCAATTTGGTGCTTGTGATTTGTGTATCTCCCATTTCCAATAAATCTTTGAGTTCTTGCACTTCAAAAACATCTTCTTTGCCGTTTTCTTGGCGAACAATCCACTCTGTTATTTTCAGGTTTTCTTTCACAAACAAGTCATGTACTTGCTCCAATGCCTCCCGAACTTGCCACAAGGCATATCGTTTGTCGGTGTCGCCAACTACCTGAATTTCAATGGTTTTGGTGTAACGGTTTGCCTCTATTTGTACTTCGTGGTGTTGGTATTGGAGAACAGCACCGTTTTTCCAAAACAAGTTTTCTTTGATTTTGTCGTGTTGGAAAACTAAAAAGTAAGCTACATAATCATTTCGCCAAACTTGGTACTGAAAACGAAAATGCAAGCCTGCGGGCTTTGTCTGCCAATACGTTTGCATGGGCTGCGGTTTGTCGGGTGGAAAAATACTTGGAATAAGGTACTGCAATTCGTGATTGACCAATACTTTGCGGTAAGCCAACTTAAAATGCTGCATCATGCGAATAATAAAATCTCTTTCGGCTTGTAGTTTATAGCCTATGTTGCCCAACAATTTATTGATTTCGTTTTCGCTGATGCTGCCTTGTGTGCGTTGCACTGCTTCGGAATTAATGATTTGATACACGCCGTTGATAATCCATTCGGGGTTAAAAATGCACAATTCTTGCAAACTTTCGTGTTTGCTTCTGAAATTGAGCATGATACCCAAACTATTGAGCAAATCCGCCAAAATAGATTGACTTGTTTCGTTAAAGTCTGTGTTTTGTTCGGTGGCTATTTCTTGGCAAATGCCCTCGTAGGCGGTGTAGTGAATGTAGTCTTTGTTGGTAGCCTGCAATTTTTCTTTCACTGCAAAATATTTGCGGGCAAAAGGCTCTGTAAAATGGGGCAAGGTCTGCAAAGCTGCCTGAATTTGTTTTTGCAACTCGGCGATGCCCCTGCCTGTAAGCCACGAAGTTTCTACCAAACCTACAATTTGCGGGTATTTGTCTTTGAGGCTGTGGTAAGGTAAACGGTGTTTGTCTTTTTCCTCGTCTAACTGATTGACTGCCAAGATAATAGGCGAATTACCTACACTACTTTGCAGCAGTTCCAGCCACTTGTCTAAGTTGTCGGTATTGTCTTCTCTGCCACTGACTACCAAGACGTACACCGTTTTGTCGGTCATAAAAAACTTGTGGGTGGCGTGCATGATTTCCTGCCCACCAAAATCCCAAAAATAGGTAGTGAGTTTTTCTTGTTGGTAAGTAAACAAGTCTTTGTTGGTGTGTATAGCTATTTTTTCGGTACGGCTGGCTTCTATTTTTTGCCCATACAGCAACAAATGCAGCAGCGAAGTTTTGCCCACTTTGCCTTCACCTACCAAAACTACTTTTGCTTCTCGGAAATATTGTTGTTGGGTTTTATTCCCAAAATTATCTAACCAATATTGTAGAACTTCTATTTGATTATCCCAAGAATTATGTTTGTCTTTTAATTCTTTGGATAATTTGTCAAATGCAGGCGTATATTTAAACTTTAACAATTTTAAATTGCTTAATCCTTGTAGGCAAGAAATATCTACTACTTGGTTACTACTAAAATTTAAATCTCTTAAATTGCTTAATCCTTGTAGGCAAGAAATATCAACTACTTGATTTCCAAAAAAATATAACTCGGTTAAATTGCTTAATCCTTGTAGGCAAGAAATATCAACTACTTGGTTATTCCAAAAATATAATTTAGTTAAATTGCTTAATCCTTGTAGGCAAGAAATATCTACTACTTGATTAGAACCAAAATCTAACTTGGTTAAATTGCTTAATCCTTGTAGGCAAGAAATATCAACTACTCGGTTAAAACTAAACTTTAACTCGGTTAAATTGCTTAATCCTTGTAGGTAAGCAATATCTACTACTTGGTTATTATTAAAATCTAAATAGGTTAAATTGCTTAATCCTTGTAGGCAAGAAATATCAACTACTTGATTAAAATGAAAATCTAACTTGGTTAAATTGCTTAATCCTTGTAGGCAAGAAATATCTACTACTTGATTATAAGCAAAATATAAATGGGTTAAATTGCTTAATCCTTGTAGGCAAGAAATATCTACTACTTGATTACCACCAAAATATAAATTAGTTAAATTGCTTAATCCTTGTAGGCAAGAAATATCTACTACTTGATTACCACCAAAATATAAATTAGTTAAATTGCTTAATCCTTGTAGGCAAGAAATATCTACTACTTGATTAGAACGAAAATCTAACTTGGTTAAATTGCTTAATCCTTGTAGGCAAGAAATATCTACTACTTGATTAGAACGAAAATCTAACTTGGTTAAATTGCTTAATCCTTGTAGGCAAGAAATATCTACTACTTGATTAGAACCAAAATCTAAATAGGTTAAATTACTTAATCCTTGTAGGCAAGCAATATCAACTACTTGGTTATGACTAAAATCTAACTTGGTTAAATTGCTTAATCCTTGTAGGCAAGCAATATCAACTACTTTATTCTCCCTAAAACTTAAAATACGAAGATTTTTTAGTGTAGCTATGTTTTTGGCTGTTTTAAATGGGTTTAAATTTGAAAGTAGAGTTGCCTTATTATCAAGTCTTTTGAGTTGGTTTTTCTCTCCTTTATTCTCACTTTTTTTCCATTTTTGCTCTCTTTCATCAAAATACCAAGCCCCCAAATTCAAATTCTCCAACCACACACAATCAAACAATTCTTCGGGGAGTTCGGTGAGTCCGCACCTGCCTAAGTCTAAGAAGGTGTTGCGGGTACGTTTGTTTTCAGCTATGAGTTCTTGGGCAAGGGTCATAAAAGTAGAGGGTTTAGCAGTTTTTACAGCCTAAGGGTTTTAAAAACCCTTAGGCTGTTTGTTATAGGCTTCTCCAAATTTCCTTATTTCCTGCCTTACTCCCAACATTTTTTCCCTATTTTTGTCAAAATACGCACCAAATTGTAGCATAGACTTTAGTCTGTGACGCATAGTCCAGTATTATTAAGTTAAGGAAATATAAAGCTATACATTTTTAACTAACTAAAAATCAATCAGTTAATTATTTTTTAAGTCCGTAGGACTGTAATATTTGTAGAAAGCAGTGATGTATGCCACCTAAACCCCGTAGGGGTGTCATTTATTTCACCCCTACGGGGTTCAGGAGGAGTTACCGTTCTCTTTTTCTATAAATATCACACCCCTAACGGGGTTAAATTTATTTTCTTAGCTTAGGCAACCCTTAATGGCATTGGTTTAGGCATCCCCGACTTAAAATGCTACATATTATTAATATTACACATAAAATTTCCTAACCCATGAAAAAAACAATTTTAGCAGCTACTTTGGGTTTTACCCTTTACGGAGCAGCAGCACAGACTCCGCAACGCCCCACCGTAGATAAATTAGTCAGTGGCATAGAACCGAAGCTCATAGAATGGCGGAGGCACTTCCACCAATACCCCGAACTGTCGAACAGAGAGGTAAAAACAGCAGCCCGAATAGCCGAAGAACTCAAAAAAATGGGCTTGGAGGTGCAAACAGGTATTGCTCACCATGGCGTAGTGGGCATTTTGAAAGGCGACAAGGCGGGGGCTGTGGTGGCTTTGCGTGCAGACATAGACGGCTTGCCTGTAACCGAAAGGGCAAATATTCCTTTTGCTTCTAAAGAAAAGGGGCAGTACAACGGACAAGAAGTAGGTGTTATGCACGCCTGCGGACACGACACCCACACCGCCATTTTGTTGGCAACGGCAGAGGTATTGAGCAAAATGAAAAAAGACATCAAAGGCACTGTTAAATTCATCTTCCAACCTGCCGAAGAAGGCGTACCCGAAGGCGAAGAAGGCGGAGCAGAGTTAATGGTAAAACAAGGGGTATTGAAAAACCCAGATGCAGAGGTAATTTTTGGTTTACACATCAATTCGCAGACACCTGTAGGCACTATTAAATACAAAACGGAGGGCATCATGGCTGCCGTAGATTTTTTGGATATTACGGTGAAGGGAAAACAAACGCATGGTGCTTATCCTTGGGACGGCATAGACCCTATCGTTGTTTCTTCGCAAATCATCAATGGTTTGCAGACGATTGTTAGCCGTCAAACAGAGTTGATTCGTGAACCTGCCGTTATTACGATTGGGGCTATTCATGGGGGCGTAAGGTTCAATATTATTCCCGAAGAAGTGAAAATGATGGGGACTATTCGCAGCTTGGACGAAGAAATGCGAGGGCAAATTCACGAAAAAATCAAGCTAACAGCCACCAAAATAGCGGAAAGTGCAGGAGCTACCGCAGAAGTAAAAATACGCAAACAGTACCCTGTAACCTTCAACCACCCCGAACTCACGATGCAAAGTATAGCCTCTTTGGAAGCAGCAGCAGGCAAAGGCAACGTAGTGCTAACCAAAGCCGTAACGGGTGCAGAAGATTTTTCTTTTTACCAAAAAGAAATAAAAGGTTTGTTCTTTTTCTTAGGTGGTATGTCTAAAGACAAAAAACCTAATGAAGTAGCTCCGCACCACACACCAGACTTTGTGATAGACGAAAGTGGTTTGACTTTGGGCGTAAAAGCATTTTGTTATTTAACCTTAGATTATATGGATAAAAAGGCGAAGTAAGCCCCATATAATATTGTACTTCATTAAGAAAAAAATGCAAATAGTTGGAGCAACTATTTGCATTTTTTTTATACAGACTCATGCAATAAAAGTCATAAACAAGCATTTTATTACATGAATTTTACATATCAACCTTCAAATTTGAAGCCAAAAAGCTATTTTTTAGGATATTCCACGCATTAAAATAGTTGAATATATAGCTATATATTTGAATAGCAATTATCTTTCTTATTTCAAAAATACTACCTTTGTGAAAGGTAATTTTTGTATTTTTTTATGTTAAACTTTACGAATATGCTCAAAACAACAGCAACGTTTTGCCTGCTATTTTTTTGCACTTTTTCATTTCTCTGTATAGGGAATTTTGGGGCTTATGCCCAAAATGTGGGGGACTACCGCACTAATGGAAATGTAAACTTTGCCTCTGCCACTGGTTGGCTACGCTACAACGGAACTACTTGGGTAGCTGCTACGACTGCCCCCACTTCAGCAGATGGAACAGTTTATATTAACGGACTTCACACCGCACAAGTTACAAGCAACGTAACCTTAGACCAACTGACCGTAGATGGAATTTTGCAAGTAAACAATGGTTTTACCCTCACTCTTGCAGACGGTATAGGTAATGACTTGTTTGTCCGCAATCGACTATTTTTTGAGGCTACAGGTGTTATTAATGGGACAGGGCAATTAGTCTTAGGAAATCAGGCTATTGTGCAAACTGCTAATGTGGGAGGATTAGCTGCGTCTATTACCAGCACTAACCCAACACTTACTACAGGTGCAAGCTATTGGTTCAATGGGACTGTTGCCCAAAGCACCGGTTTTGCAAGTTTAGGAAACCCTTTAAATCTCTATTTTGCTAATACCGTTGGAGTAACGATTGATAAAAACTTAACCATCATAGGGCAATTAAATAGCATAAATAATGCGAATATTACTATTGGAATAGGTGTAAGCTCTTTGGTTGCTACAACTATTTATAATAATGGCACATTTAATAATTGTGTTGGGGCTATCATTACACCTGCCTATACAGCACCCGAATGGCGAACAAAAGGCATTTATCAAAGCTCAGACAACAGTGAACCCAGTACACAAGCCAGTAACATTTGGACAAACAGTAACAAAACAACAGTACATACCTATTGGCTGAAGAATGGCAGTGGCAATAAACGTATGGTAGTTCTTAAAGCAGGCTCACCAGTCAATCCTAATACAGTGATAGACAATACGACTTATACAGCCAATACAATTTTTGGAAGTGGTACACCTATAGACGGTGGTTTTGTGGTTTATAATGGTACTGGTAGCCAAGTAGATGTAACGGGACTCTCCGAAGGCACAACCTACCACGTTGCCGTATTTGAGTATAACCAAGACTGTTCTGGTAACCGCAACTACAACATAAATAATCCATTAACAACTTCTTTTGTAGCTAATGAAAGACCTTTTATTACGGAATGGATAACCAATGATGGTACATTGACTATACCAACTTCTTTGGACGCAACTTACAACTACACAGTAAGTTATCGCCAACTCCCCTCAGGTAGTCCTACGATACTTACAGGAAGAACAGGAAATACTACACTCACAGGGCTAGTTAATGGAGTAACTTATGAAATAAGTATTACAGGTACTTTTCCAAGGATACATTTTGGAGGTTCTACTGATATCAATGCTGCTAAAATTTACAATATCAAACAGTGGGGAAGTGGGAAGTGGACTTCAATGCTAGAGGCTTTTGGAAGTGTTTATGGAAATAAATGTAGTAATTTGAACTCTAATGCTACTGATGTGCCTAACTTAAGTAATGTAAGTAGTATGTCCAGTATGTTTCATGGTTGTTTCAATTTCAATGGAAGCAATATGGAGAATTGGAATACAGAGTCTGTTACTTCGATGGTTTATATGTTTTCTAATGCCACTTCATTTAACCAACCTATTGGGAATTGGAATACACAAAATGTTTTGGATATGAGTGGAATGTTTAACTCAGCAACCTCCTTCAATCAACCTATTGGGAATTGGAATACACAAAATGTTTTGAATATGAGTGGAATGTTTAACTCAGCAACCTCTTTCAATCAACCTATTGGGAATTGGAATACACAAAAGGTTATCGATATGAGTTGGATGTTCAAAGAAGCTACCTCTTTTAACCAACCTATCGGGAATTGGGATACAAAAAATGTTTGGAATATGAACTATATGTTTAACACAGCAACCTCTTTCAATCAACCTATTGGTAATTGGAATACGCAAAAGGTTACAAAAATGGGGTTTATGTTTCAGTATGCGACTTCTTTTAATCAACCTATTGGAAATTGGGATACGCAAAATGTTAATGATATGAAGTGTATATTTGAAGGAGCCACTTCTTTTAACCAATCTATCGAAAATTGGAATACACAGTATATTACCAATATGGGGTCTATGTTTAAAGGAGCTACTTCTTTTAATCAATCTATTGAGAATTGGCTTACACAAAATGTTAGTGATATGAGTTATATGTTTCAGGGGGCTACCTCTTTTAACCAATCTATTGGGAATTTGAATACGCAAAATGTTATTAATATGCAAGGTATGTTTTCTAATGCCACTTCATTTGACCAACCTATTGGGAATTGGAATACCAAAAATGTTACTAATATGAGCTATATGTTTCAGGGAGCTACCTCTTTTAACCAACCTATAGGAAATTGGAATACTCAAAATGTTATTAATATGGATTTTATGTTTAGTAGAGCTGCTTCTTTTAATCAACCAATCGGAAATTGGAATATGCAAAAGGTTACTACTATGGCAGCCATGTTTTTACAAGCCACATCCTTTAACCAACCTATAGGGAATTGGGATACAAAAAGTCTTTTTAACATGAATATGATGTTTGCCGAAGCTACCTCCTTTAATCAACCTATAGGAACTTGGGATACAAAAGGTGTTTTCGGTATGAATGGCATCTTTTATCGAGCCATTTCTTTTGACCAACCTTTAGGAAATTGGAATATAACAAATGTCATTAATGCAGATTTATTGTTTGCTGGTTGGACTGGTATGCCAGCCATGTTAGATAGTTGTGGCATGAGTCGGGCTAATTACGATTCTACTTTAATAGGTTGGGCAGCTCAAAATGTGCAAACGGGCGTATGTTTAGGGGCAACTGGACTCAAATATTGCGAAGGAAATATAGCACGTAATAAACTTGTTACTACCAAAAACTGGGTAATTACAAATGATACCCTATTATGTAAGCTCTATCTTTCAGGCAATGTCTATTCAGATATTAACAATAATTGTAATAAAGACTTAGCAGAAGTTGGTGTAAAGTCTTTGGTAGTAAAAGCTACTCCAGGTAATTACTATGCTATGACAGATGCCAATGGTAATTATAAGTTTGGGCTTTCAACAGATGGTACTTATCAAATAGAAGTATTGCCACAAACCCCAGTAGGTTCCACGAATACTATTACGGCGGTTTGCCCGCCGAAAACAGCAACGGTGACTACAGGAACACCTAATATTACAGGTATTGACTTTGGAGTAAAAGGCAAGCTATGCACCCAATTAGCTGTAAATGTGAGCATCAACCGTTTCAGACGTTGTTTTGAAGGAGATACCTATATTACCTACAAAAATACAGGTTTAATTCCTGCTACTAATGCAACTATTACCGTAGAACTCCCTGACGACATACAAGCTGTGAGTAGTGTGCCTGCATGGACAAGCCAAACAGGAAATACATTGACCTATGAAATTAACCAAATAAACGCATTAGAAGGCAGCACTATCATATTGAAACACCTTGTAGTCTGCGGCAATGAGGCTATCCGAGGAGAAGAGAGGTGTATTAAAGCTACTATTTCTCCTGCTAATTATTGTTTGCCTACTGTTTCTCCTACTTGGGACAATGCAGACCTCATCGCCAATAGCACTTGTTTAAACAATAAAATGGGACGTTTTGTGATTAAAAACGTAGGTACAGGCAATATGGCAGATAGTACCAACTACCGTATTTTCTTCGACAATGTGATAGTGCGTACAGGAAAAGTGAAGCTACTTGCGAATGAAGAATTTGCCATAGAAATCAATAATCCTAATCAAGTGCTTCGCATAGAAGTAGAGCAAACCCCACAACACCCTACGGGCTTACCTGCTATGGCGTTTTTCAATCGTTGTGGGGCTATACCTACTTCGGCTACTTTTAACCAACAATTACCTAATTTTAATAATATAGCCACAGGTTCTGCGTGTGAAACTATCCGAGATAGTTATGACCCTAACGACAAACGTATCATGCCTGCGGGGGTTACTGCTCAAAATATTGTAGAAAAAGACCAAGAATTAGAGTTCCAAATTCGTTTCCAAAACGAAGGCAATGACGAGGCGTATAAAGTAGTAGTTCGAGATACTTTAGACCCTAATTTGGATATTGCTTCTATTCGCACCATTGCAACCTCACACAACAATACGGTGAGTATGGAAGGAGAAGGGCAAGGTATTGTCATTTGGACATTTGACAACATCAATTTACCCGCAAAAAGTGTTGATGAGGCAGGTAGTATTGGCATGATTACTTTCCGTATTCGTATGAAACCTAATTTGCCGATTGGTACAGAGGTTAAAAACAAGGCAGGTATCTATTTTGACTTCAACAGTCCTATCATTACCAATGAGGCATTAGTTAGAATAGGGCAGTTACCTACAGACCTTGGCAATCCCGCAAATAACAATACTGTTTTTCCTTGTCCTGCTTCGCCTTCGGTGGCTGTTGCTGGTAGTAATCAAACCATTAGTACAACTTCCACCACTTTGGCAGCTACACCTATTGTAAAAGGTTATGGTAAATGGAGTGTGGTACAAGGTTCTGCCACTTTTGCAGATGAATTTAGCCCGACCTCAACAGTGAGTAATTTGTCTTTTGGTTTAAATATTTTGAAATGGACAAGCCATTTATGTAATACTACCTCAACTAGTGAAGTACAAATTTTAGTGCAAGTTGGTACAAATTTTACGCCCACTTCGGGGGGAATAGACACACGCATTACCATTACAGGGACTAACTTTACACCTAATAGTGCCGTAAGTATTAATGGTGTGCCTGTCAGACGACTTTGGTACTATAGCCCAAGCAAAATAGTAGTGCAAGTAGCTGATGGAACAAGTACAGGTAAAATAAATATAGACGGAATAGACACTAGTACAGATTTTACAGTAGTAGACTGTGCCGAGCCTACAGGTGTCAGTGCCGTTACAGGCACAGGAGCAAATGCTGCTATTACTGTAAACTGGACAAACCCCAGTGCCGTCAATCGGGTAGATATTGTGTACCGTTTGGCAGGCACTAGTTTACCCGATACTGAGCTTAGTCGTATAAATACAGGAAAAACCAACGAAGGAGCAAACAGCTTCACAATTATTGGCTTAGATGCAGATGTAGATTATGATGTTTTTGTACAAATCCGTTGTATAGACGGCGTTACATGGTCAAATTGGGTGTCAGCAGGGACAGTAACGAGTAGTGTAGGAACAACTTGTACCAAACCTACCATTTCTTCGCCAGCTAACAACAGCACTTTGGCAGCCTTGCAAGCTAATCTTACATGGTCAGCCGTTGCCAATGCGACTAATTACCAAGTCTTTACGGTAGAAGTAGATGGAGGTTTGCAGCCAGTGGGAGGTACTTCTGTGGTTACAACAGTAAGTACACCGTCTGCCACTGTTAATTTCCCTAAACCAAGTACGAAATACAGAGTTTTGGTACGGGCAAATTGTGGAGCAACGGGCTTAGGTGAATACAATGACAATTTCTATGTAACGACAGGAGCAGTAACAGCTTGTTTACCACCTAATACTTTCCCTGCGGTAACTTACGCAGCAGGGGCAGCAAATTTGGCAAATGCTACTATATCTTGGAGTGGTGCGAGTGGAGCTTCGGGTTCACCGCAATACATGGTACATTTGATGTTGCCAGATGGTACAATTCACTCACGTAGTAGCAATACAACCTCTATGACATGGGCAGGTTTAAATGGCAACCAAACGTACCAATACAGAGTACAAACTTTCTGTGCTAATGGCAATGCCTCTACGTTCAGTGCATGGCAGTCGTTTACCGTACTGAATACGTATGGTAGTTGTGGCAGCAGTGTAACAGGTATCAACGTTAGTCATGTAACGTCTTGGGGAGCAAAATTGGATTGGACACCAGCTATTACAGACAACGCACCCGAAACTAATGGACGTACTTATTGGGTACAGTATTGGAATACTACAAATCCGAATACAATTTATACAGTTGTGAAGGACAGTAGTAAAATACAATTATTGGTGGGAGTTCATCAAGGTTTAGTGGCAGGTCAGCAATATGGTTGTCGGGTATGGTACTTGTGTAATGGTACTTTGCAAAGCTACTTTAACAGCCCAAGCAACTTCCAATTACTTACACTAATGGCAGATAAAACACCAAGTTCCCTAGCTAGAATAACTACTGTAAGTGAATTAGGATTAACTATCTATCCGAACCCAGCGAAACAAGTAGCAGTTATCAGTTATCAGTCAGCAGTTAGCAGCAAACAGCTAATAGACTTAGTGGTAGTAGATGCTTTGGGCAGAGAAGTGTATAGAGAAACTTCACAAAGTCCAAGTTTACGCACTAACTTGAATGTGAGCAAGTTGGCGGCTGGGGTGTACCTTGTGAAGGTACAAGATGGTGAGCAAACGGCTACTAAACGGTTGGTGCTAGAATAGTTTTTCAGTTGTTAGTAAACAGTTAGTAGTGAAAATTGGCTAGCTGTTTAAACATGCGTAGAAAGAAGAAGTAAACTCTATGTAATATTGTACTTCATTAATAAACTTTATACACTACTCATAAAACTATTAAAATTTAAAGCTCAAATTTGCTTTTTTAGACCATTACAATGATTAAATAGCTTAGACTATATGCTTACACATCTAAAATAATAATTAACACGAGTTGCATAGTACAAAAATATAACGTACTCTTTAAAATGCAAGGTTAGCTTGATTTTATTTAAAAGAAAAATTTTGTATTATTTAGACAAAAAAATCATTTTTTAATTTTAAAAATTATACTTTTAATCTTATAATCTAAATGCTATACTACACAACTCACATTAATTATACTTTTATTTCATAAGCACTACCTTTATAAAAGTTAGTTTTTTATATTAAACCTTACAAATATGTTTAAAGCAACTGCAACGTTACGTCTGCTATTTTTTTGCACCTTTTTACTTCCCTTTGTAGATAATTTTGGTGCTTATGCCCAAAACGTAGGGGACTACCGCAGCAATGGAGATGTAAACTTCTCCTCAGCCACTAATTGGCAACGTTATGATGGCACAACTTGGGTAAATGCTACTACTGCCCCTACTTCGGCAGACGGTGTTATTACTATACGCAACCATGTAGCTACTATAACTACTAATGTAACACTTGACCAAGTAATTGTTGATGGGACATTACAAGTAAACAATGGCGTTACCCTTACATTGGCAAATGGCACAGGGGACGACCTTTTTGTCCGTAACCGACTATTTTTTGAAGCAACAGGTGTAGTTGCTGGTGCAGGGCAATTAGTCTTAGGTAATCAAGCTGTAGTGCAAACAGCCAATGTAGGCGGTTTGGCTGCATCTATTACGAGCAGTAGCCCAACCTTAACAGCAGGTGCAAGTTATTGGTTCAATGGTACAACAGCCCAAAGCATGGGCTTTTCAGGTTTTGCCAATTTAGGCAATCCACTGCATTTACATTGTAAGAATATAGCAGGGATAACCATAGATAGAAATTTGACCATTACAGGTACTTTGACTGCTAACAAGAATGTACCTATTATTATTGGTGCAGGTGTAACTGCTTTCACAGCCAATGCTATCTACAACGGAGGAAGTTTCAACAACTGTGTAGGGGCAAACATAACTCCAGCCTTCAGTAATTCGGCTTGGGCATCTCCCAAAGGCATTTACCAAAGCCCTGATAACAGTGAACCTACGACCCAATCAAGTAATATTTGGACAAATAGCCACAAAACCACTGTCCATATTTATTGGCTAAAAAGTGGTAGTGGTAATAACCGTATCGTAGTTCTCAAAGCAGGCTCACCTATCAACCCTAATGCAATAATAGACAATACCACTTATACGGCAAATCCTAATTTTGGGCTTGGTTCACCTATAGATGGCGGTTTTGTGGTGTATAATGGAGCTGGTAGCCAAATAGATGTAACGGGACTTACGGAAGGCACAACCTACCACGTAGCAGTTTTTGAGTACAACCAAAACTGTAGTGGTAATGCTAACTATAAAACAGGTACTCCTCTTATTGCTTCTTTCAGAGCAGAAGAAAGACCTTTTATTACGGAATGGATAACCAATGATGGTAGTATAACAATACCTGTTGAGCCTTTTTTATCTAACGTAATTAATCCATACAATTACAATATAAGCTACCGCCAACTGCCTTCTGGCACACCTACAGTCATTACAGGAGTAACATCAAGTTATACGATTATAGGTTTAACAAATGGTGTAACTTATGAAGTGAGCATCACAGGTGAATACCCCAGTTTGTCTTTTCTTACTCTCCCTGCCAATAACCGTCTTAAACTCCGTAATATCAAGCAATGGGGTAGTATCAAGTGGTATAGTATGGCATACGCCTTTGAGGACTGTACGAATCTTACTAGTAACGCAGTCGATGTTCCTAACTTAAGTTTTTCACTATTTATACCCAGTGGAAATCCTGCTGATATGAGAGCAATGTTTAGGAGATGCTCTAATTTTAATGGCGGAAATATTCAATATTGGAATATGCAAAATGCAGTAAACATAGCTAATATGTTTGAGGGTGCAACCAATTTTAATCAGCCTCTCAATAATTGGAATACACAAAATGTTATTGATATGAGTAATATGTTTAATCGAGCTCATTTCTTTAATCAACCTATTGGCAACTGGAACACACAAAATGTTACTAATATGGGTGGTATGTTTGGTTGGGCTGCTTCTTTTAATCAAGCTATTGGAGATTGGAATACACAAAATGTTACAGACATGAATAGTATGTTTTTTCCAAGTAATTCCTTCAATCAACCTATTGGTAATTGGAACACACAAAATGTTACTAATGTACGTAGTATGTTTACTAGTGCAAGAACTTTTAACCAACCTATTGGAAATTGGAATATACAAAATGTAAGCAGTATGGCTCGTATGTTTGAGGGTGCGACTGTTTTCAATCAACCTATTGGGAGTTGGAGTACACAAAATGTTATAGACATGAGTCGTATGTTTGTTGGAGCTATTAGTTTTAACCAACCTATTGGAGATTGGAATACACAGAATGTTACGGACATGAATAATATGTTTAATTCAGCTATTGCTTTTAACCAACCTATTGAGAATTGGAACACACAAAATGTTGCTAACATGAGTAGTATGTTTGTTGGAGCTACTGATTTTAACCAACCTATTGGAGATTGGAATACACAAAATGTAACAGACATGAGTAGTATGTTTAGTGGAGCTATTGCTTTTAACCAACCAGTTGGGAATTGGAATATACAAAATGTTACTAACATGAATAGTATGTTTAGTTTAGCTACTACTTTTAACCAACCTATTGAGAATTGGAATACACAAAATGTTGCTAACATGAGTGGTATGTTTCACATGGCTATTGCTTTTAACCAGCCTATTGGGAATTGGAATGTAAAAAAGGTCACTAAGATGGGCGGGATGTTTAGTAAAGCAAACTCTTTTAACCAACCTCTTGGGAATTGGGATACACAAAATGTTGCTGAAATGTATACGATGTTTACGGGGGCAAGTGCCTTTGACCAACCTTTGGCAAATTGGAATATAAAGAATGTATCTAATATGTTTGGAATGTTAGATAGTTGTGGCATGAACAAAGCCAACTATGATGCTACACTTATAGGCTGGGCAGCTCAAAATGTAAAGACAAATGTTTCTTTAACAGCAGCAAAACTTGTTTATTGTGCAGGAACAGCTGCCCGTAATCACTTAATTATGAATAAAGGTTGGTCAATTACAAAAGATGCAATGGATTGTGATTTTACTGTTTTTGGTAATGTTTACGCAGATATGAATAATAACTGCACCAAAGAAACTGGAGAAATTAATTTGAGGTCTTTAGTACTCAAAGCCACACCAGGAGATTACTATGGAATGACAGATATAAGTGGTAATTATATAATTGGTTTTCCATCAGCAGGAACTTACCAAGTAGAACTTTTACCCCAAACTCCTGTAGGTTCTAACAATACGATTACGGCTGTCTGTCCCCCTAAAACTATCACACTTACTAATAGTACACCTATTGCTACAGGTGTTGATTTTGGGGCAAAAGGTAAATTGTGTACACAACTAAGTGTAAATGTAATTATCAACCGTTTCAGACGTTGTTTTGAGGGCAATACCTACATTACCTATAAAAACAGTGGTCTAATAGCTGCGAATAATGTAACTCTTACGGTAGAACTTCCTAATGATATAGAGGCTGTAAGTAGTGTACCAGCATGGACAAGTCAAACAGGAAATACATTAACATATACTATTAATCAGATAGGCGTACTTGGAGAAGGTAGTATTGTCCTCACACATCGTGTTGTTTGTGGTAATGAGGCTATTCGTTTTCAAGAAAGGTGTATCAAGGCTACAATTTCTCCTGTTAATTATTGTTTACCTACGGTGCTGCCTACTTGGGATAATGCAGACTTAGTAGCTAATAGTAGCTGTTTAGACAATCAAATGGGACGTTTTACTATCAAAAATATAGGCACGGGCAATATGGCAGATAGTACCCACTACCGCATTTTCTACGGTAATGTCATTGTGCAGACTGGTAAAGTAAAGCTATTGGCGAACCAAGAAGTTATGATAGACATTAATAATACCCTTGAAGTAGTAAGGATAGAAGTAGCACAGACTCCAGCACACCCCACAGGCTTACCAGCTATGGCATTTTTCAACCGTTGTGGTAATGTACCTACCTCGGCTACCTTTAGCCAACAATTGCCTAATTTTAATAATATAGCCACAGGCTCCGCTTGTACAACTATTGTGGATAGTTATGACCCTAACGACAAACGCATCATGCCTGCGGGGGTTACTGCTCAAAAAATTATAGAAAAAGACCAAGAATTAGAGTTCCAAATTCGTTTCCAAAACGAAGGCAATGGAGAGGCGTATAAAGTAGTGGTGAGAGATACCCTAGACCTTTATTTGGATATTGCTTCTATTCGCACCATTGCTACCTCACATAACAGTACGGTGAGTATGGAAGGGGCAGGGCAAGGTATTGTCATCTGGACGTTTGATAACATCAATTTACCCGCAAAAAGTGTTGATGAAGCAGGTAGTATTGGCATGATTACCTTTCGTATTCGCATGAAACCTAACTTGCCAATCGGTACAGAGATTAAAAACAGGGCAGGTATTTACTTTGATTTCAACAGCCCTATCATTACCAATGAGGCTTTGGTTAAAATAGGCACATTGCCTACAAACTTTGGTAATCCCGCAAATGACAATACGATTTTCCCTTGTCCTGCTTCGCCTTCTGTGGCAGTAGCTGGTAATAATCAAGCAATTTATACGACTTCTACTACGTTGGCAGCCACGCCTATTGTGAAAGGTTATGGTAAATGGAGTGTAGTGCAAGGTACTGCCACTTTTGCCAATCAATTTAGTCCTACTTCAACAGTAAGTAATTTATCTTTAGGGCTAAATATTTTGAAGTGGACAAGCTACTTATGTAATAATACATCAAGCAGTGAAGTGCGAATTTTTGTTTGCTCAACCATTAGCTTAACTCCCAACACATTAGTAGCAACTACCGAAGGTGCGAACTATACACAAACTTTCAGCCAAACAGGTGGCATTGGTGCTATCACGTATTCTATTAGTGCAGGAACACTGCCTACTGGCTTAACTCTTAACCCAACTACTGGCGTACTTTCAGGTATGCCAACAGTGGCTAATACCTATAATTTTACGGTACAAGCCCAAGATGCCAATAATTGTGTAGGAACAAAAAACTATCAATTAATAGTAAATAGTGTACCTCCGCCGCCTGCACCTTCATTAGTACAAACAATTACTTTTGATGAAATTACAGATAAAGTATATGGCGACCCCGATTTTCTATTAACTGCAAGAGCTACTTCTGGATTACCTATCACGTTTGAAGTGGTGAGTGGAAATGTAAGTTTAGTAGGTAATAGAGTGCAAATAGCTGGTACAGGCACTGTTACGATTCGTGCTAAACAGAACGGCAATAATGTGTATCTTCCTGCAACTGCAGTACGTACATTTACTATTCATAAAGCTGCACAAACTCTCAACTTTGCAGCACTGTCCGATAGAATTTGGAACTCAGGCAATTTTAGGTTAGACGCAACCTCTTCATTAGGCTTACCTATCACTTATGAAGTAAGTACAGGTCAAAACATAGTGCGGTTAAGTGGGGCTACAGTAGAATTATTGCCCGCAGTAGGACAAGTTACCATTACAGCCAAACAAGCAGGTAACGACAACTATATGGCAACAAGCAGCAGCCGTACTTTCAATGTCTTAAAAGTACCAACTCCACAACATTTAATTACAGTCAATAATTTGCCTACGCAAGTAGTCTATGGCAATAAATTGTCTTGGATTGCCACAGCTAACTCTAATTTACCTGTGAAAGTAGAGGTAATAGAAGGAAATGCCGTAGTAAATAATGACCAAATAGAATTTACCAAAGCAGGCATCATCAAATTAAGATTTAGCCAAGCAGGTAATGACTTGTGGGAAAAAGCCGAAAATGTAGAAAGAACTATTGTGGTGAATAAAGCTCCTCAAAACATTACTGTAAGCAATGCACCTACAGCACTAAGCATCTCTACATTAGGTACTGTTGTTGCACAAAGTAGCTCTGGTTTGCCTGTTAGTATGCAAGTGGTACAAGGTAGTGCAGAGGTAAATGGTTTGAGCATTAGACCCACCGCAGGGGCTTGGGTACAAATAGAATTGAACCAAGCAGGCAACGAAAACTACGAGGCAGCAAGCCCTGTCCGCCTACTCATTCAAGTAAAACTGACTTTACAAATAAAAAATCTTCGTTCAAACACGGCTTGTGTTGGCGAAGTAGTATTATTTGAATATGAAAGCAAAGGAGAGTTTATGGCAAATAATGAATTTTGGTGCTATTTATCAGACAGTAAAGGAGATTTTAGCAACCCCATTCAGTTACAAGGCTTAGTAGCTACACAAGGTAACACCGTAACGATGAGATTACCGAATAATCTACGTAGTAGCAACCAATACCAACTCAAAATAGTAGCTGCTTCGCCTTCTGTAGAAAGTAATACCTTGCCTATTGCTATTTATGAATTGCCAACACAACCTACGATTCGCCAAGAGGGAGAATTTTTGGTAGTGGATACGCAGAATAAAGTACAGTGGTATCACAATGGTTTACCTATTCAACATATAGGTACACAATACAAGCCTACAGCAGAACAGTTGCAAGGAGGTAATGATTTTTATGTAGTAGTGCAAAACGATAAAGGTTGTTTAATTGCCTCAGAGAAATTTGTAAACTACATAAAACCAGCTATTACAGCTACTCAAGACGAGGTATTGAACAGTAAATTACTTTTGTTCCCTAACCCAACTACCAATGACATCAATATTGCTTTGGAGTTACCAACTCTACAAGACATTAATATTCAGTTGGTAGATGCTTTGGGTAGAACCCTTATAGACACCAAAATTGCTGTGCAAAACAATAAGTTTTCGCACCAAATTAGCCTAAAAGAATATGCGAGTGGAGTGTATTTGTTGTTTTTGAAAGTAAAAGACAAAGTTGTAGTACACAAAGTCATTAAACAGTAATAACTTACTTCAATGTTTAATTATTTTAGCACTAACATTTTTCTATAATGTTAGTGCTATTTTTTATTTTTGTTGCTCATAAACTGACTTGACTATCAATCATTTATACTAAGTAAGCCTTTAATTTACGCCCAACACCATGAAAATACTATTGATAGCCCCTGCCCACCCCCTGCGAGGCGGAATTGCAGCCTCTTCTGAAAGGCTGGCTTTAGCATTTCAGGCAGCAGGGCATCAGGTAGAAATTCTTTCTTTCAGTTTGCAGTATCCAGCTTTTTTGTTCCCCGGTACTACACAATTTACAGATGACCCAACCCCTTCGGATTTACAAATTACTACAGCCCTCAATTCCATCAATCCCTTGAATTGGATTATTTTAGGAAAAAAATATAGTCAAAAACAATTTGACATGGTAATCTGTAGGTATTGGTTGCCCTTTATGTCGCCTTGTTTGGGAACATTTTTGCGTTTTTTTAAGGGAAAAACCCCAATCATTACCTTAGCCGATAATATCATTCCACACGAAAAACGTATAGGAGATAGACAATTTACGGCTTATTTTTTGGCAACTTGTGATGCTGTAGTGGCTATGTCCAATGCCGTAGTGGAAGATGCCCGCCAATTTGTCCCTGAAAAGCCGATAGTCTTTCACCCACACCCCTTATACGATACCTACGGAGAAGCCTTGCCACAAGCCAAAGCCCTACAAAAACTGCAACTTTCACCAGACTACAAATACCTACTTTTTTTTGGATTTATTCGAGCCTACAAAGGATTAGATTTATTATTAGAGGCATTGGCAGACTCACGTTTAGCCAATTTGCCGTTAAAACTCATCATTGCAGGAGAATTTTACGAAAATCCTGAAAAATACGAACAGTTGATACAAAAATACAACTTGGAACAAAAGTTAATACGAGCTACACATTTTATAGCTGCCGACCAAGTGGCTACTTATTTTTCGGCTGCCGATTTAATCGTACAACCTTACAAAAGTGCTACGCAAAGTGGTGTTTCACAAGTAGCATATCACTTCGAAAAGCCGATAGTTGTTACGAATGTAGGCGGTTTGGCAGAAATTATACCCCACAAAAAAGTAGGTTATGTAGTGGAGGTACAAACAGAGGCAATAGCCACAGCCATAGCAGATTTTTTTAGCAAAGACAAAGACATAAATTGGACGGCTAATATTCAGGAAGAAAAACACCGTTTTCGTTGGGAAAGTATGGTGGCAGTATTCACAGATTTGCAAAAGCAACTACAAAAAAAATGTTGAACTTAGGCATAAAAAAACTTGTTTTTTATTTCTTTTTATTCAACAAACTTACTACATTTGCAGTGAAATTTCGCTAAAGGCAAAGATTTTCATTTTCATATTTACTCGATAGTAACTAAGGGGCTTCCTAATTAGGCAGTCCTTTTTTATTTCGATAAAAATTAATTTGCTTGTGTAGTTGCGTATGCGGATATAAAAAAGCAAGTCTATAAGCCGAATTCTGTACTGTTGCTGCGTGGACAAGCCACTGTGCAACAGCTTTCATCATTTATCTACGCCTACCGTCACCAATAGGCTGGAGCAACCTACCCTCTGGCATTGGACGGGCAGCCCTTATTCGCCAGTTTATTTGGTCTTTCAGCATGTAGGGTTTACCCTGCCCCTGTAGTTACCTACAGGGCGGTGGTCTCTTACACCGCCATTTCACCCTTACTAAGTTGCCTTAGCGGTATATTTTCTGTGGCACTTTCCGTAAACAAAGCCTTTCGCCTTTGCCCCCCTCCCGTTAGGAGGTACATTGCCCTGTGCTGTTCGGACTTTCCTCTCCCGTTAGTTGTTTTGCAACCTTCAGCAGCGATGAAACGACTTGCTTTGTGCAAAGGTAATAAAATTTTGGGAGTTATAAGTGCTAAGGCACAATTTTTAATTAGTAAATTTTTAATTAGTAAATTTTTAATTAGTAAATTTTTAATTAGTAAATTTTTAATTAAAAATACCTATAAATAATTGATTATCAAATTATTGGTAATTTTATACTAAAATCTAATTTAATTATTTGCATAGTGTAAGGATTTCAAACTCTACGCTATGCAAATAATTTTTCATTCTTTTTGTTTATTCTTGTATATTGGCTTTTATTCTTTAAATAACTATTATGAAATCAACAATAAGTATCATTGGCGGTTTATGTGCTATTTTATTGTCTTTTTTGGCGTATGGACAAAAGGAACAAGTACGAACTGCCGAAGCCATTTTTCAAAAAGGTTTGGAGGCTGCTAATCAGGGCAAACTCGATGAAGCCATTACGTTATATTCACAGGCAATTCAGAAATACGACAAGCTGACAGGAGCATTGAATAATCGGGGAGCTATTTATGAGCAACAAGGCAAGTATGAATTGGCTTTGAAAGACTATGAAAAAGCCTTATTGTCTTCGCCTAAATACAAAAAAACGTACTATTTCAATGCGGGCAATGTTTATTTTGCCATGAAAGAATACAACAAAGCCGTAAAAAATTACAATGAATACATCAAATTAGACGCAGAAAACCCGTTGGTGTACTACAACAGAGCCAAAATAGCGGAGGCTGCCAAAAAGTATGAAAAAGCCTTAGAAGACTACGACAAAGTGTTGTCTTTGACCAAAAGAATGCCACAGGCTTACCTTAACAGAGGGATAGCCCGCCGAAACGCCATGCTATATGCCGAAGCCGTAGAAGATTTGACTACTTACATCAAAGGCAATGTGAATGATGCCGAAGGTTTTTTTCAAAGAGCATTGACCAAGCAAGACATGGGTGATTTTCAGGGTGCTTTGATAGACTACAGCGAGGTCATTCGCCTAAAACCGCAAAAAATAGAGGCGTATGCCAACCGAGTAGCCATAAGATTGATGCAAGAAAAATATGAAGCTGCCATTCCAGATTTGACAAAAATCATAGAAAAAGACAATAAAAACCTGTTTGCTTTACGCAATAGGGCTAATTGCTACAAAAAAATTAAAAAATTCGACTTGGCTATTGCAGATTTTGATGCTGTCATTCTTTTAGAGCCTAACAATGTGAATAATTGGATAGAAAGAGGCGGTTTGAAACGCATGAACAACCAAGCCAATGAAGCTGCTTTAGATTTTTCGCAGGTCATTAAATTAGACGCAAATAACACACAAGCCTATTTGCAAAGGGCATTAGCCAAAAAAAGTTTGAATAAATTTGATGAGGCGTTGAAAGATTATGACAAGGCTATAGTGCTGTTAGAGAAAGCATTAGCATTGGAAAAACAAGTACCTGCTGCCAAAACCAAAGGACAACCTGCCCCAGCACCCGCCAAACAACCCAAACAAAGTGAATTGGCTTTACAACTTTCTTTGCGTTTGGCAGATTGCTACAACAATAGAGGTTATTTGAAAAATCAGTTGAGCAAAGCTACAGAGGCTTTAAAAGATTTTGACAAGGCTATTGTTTTAGATACGGCTTTTGCGTTTGCCTACAACAACAGAGCTATGGCAAAACTGAATTTGAATAAACTCAATGAGGCTTTGGAAGACTGTAAAAAATCTTTGCAAATGGACGATAAAAATGCCTATGCCTACCAAAATTTAGCCTTGATTTATCTGAAAATGGGCAAAAAAACAGAGGCTTTAGTAGAAATAGACAAGGCTTTGCAACTCATTCCTGAACTACCCGAATTTGTAAAAACTCGTGATAAAATAGCACAGAAGTAATGAATTTGTCCGATACTTTGCAGTGTCGGACAAATCAATTGATGACTCTTAATGCGGTTTGGCATAAGGGGCAGATGGCGGTTCATTGGCTATAATTTCGCCTTTCAAGAATAAAAATACTGTTCCACCCTCTACATTAGCTACGACTCTTGCATTTTTTTCAGTTTGTCCTCTTTTATTGCTGGTGTCCAACTCTAAGGTAATTTCCCCTGTTTCGTTGGGCATGACGGGTTGTTTGGTGTACTCCGAAGACGTACAACCGCATTGTGGGTGAACTTCTGCAATGATTAAAGGCTGTTTGCCTACATTTTTAAACTTAAAAGTATGTTTTACCTTTGTGCCTTCGGGGACTCTACCAAAGTTGTACTCTATGGCATCAAATAAAAACGAGGCTAAACCACTTGTAGAAGTAGCTGTTGTTGGTTGTGGGGTTGTGTCTAATAATTGCTGCGAACCTGCCACGAGAGCCTGTGATTTTTCGCCTCCTTGTGTAGTTGAATTACAAGCCGCAAGGGCAAAAAAGCCCAAAAGATAAACAGAGTGAATATATGTTTTCATAGAAGGCAGAAAGAATGTCTAAAAGGTTTTCCAAATATAACAAAAACAATAGTGCTTATTACGTATAAACAATGAAAGAGTTGGCTTGTTCTGCAAACAACTTGGAAAAGCAAAAATAGTAGAGTTTAGTTCATAAAATGTATGAAAGCTATTTTGATGTATGTGAATAAAGTGGTATATCGTGTGTAAATTCTAAATAATTAACATAACTTGCGTAGTACCTGTAGAACGGAATTTAGTCCGTTTCTTGTGCATGAAACCCAAAATTTTTGTTCAAAAAATAAAAACCTGTGAAAAAATCTATCTTTTTTTTATACTTTCTATTACAAATTTTTAGTTCAGTTGTGCTTGTTGCACAATCTGATAATGTAACATCTTACAAAGAAATTGTTGATTCTTTGCGAAAAGAGGCGTTACTACAACAAAACAAAGATAGTTTGTTACAAAACCTGCCTATCATGCCCGAACAGGTAGAGAGTAGAGCATTTGATACGGCAAGTATAGCCACGTATTTGAATGATGAAAAGTACAATTATGACCGAAAAGAACCTAAAAATCAGTCATTTTTAGAGGCTATCCTCAATAAAATAGCGGAGTGGTTTATAGATATGTTAGCAACAGAGCAAGGGAGAACCAACTTTAGGTATTTTATTTACTTATTTACTGCCGTTATGATTGTTTTTGCAGTGGCTAAATTGTTGAATATGGACTTTACTGCCTTGTTTTTTATGGGGGCAGCTCGCAAAAAATCTGAAATGCAGGCAACATGGTTAGAAGAAGATATACATGAAATAGATTTTAACAAAGAAATTTCACAAGCTGTTACCACAAAAAGTTATAGAGTGGCTGTACGTTTGTTTTATCTCTACACCCTCAAACAACTTACCGATAAGAAGTTGATTGTGTGGCAATTAGACAAAACTAACCAAGAGTATGTGAAAGAAATAGCCAAAAATGCCCCTCAATTAAAGCAAGAATTTGTAGAGGCTACTTACTATTTTGAATATGTGTGGTACGGCGAATTTCCTGTAAATGCCGAACAGTTTGAACAAGCACAAGCCCTTTATCAACGATTTAGCTCAAAAGTTTAGCTTTTAGTTTTTAAGTTTATGCTTAGTTTTCCATTACAAGGGACACAAAAAAGATGACATCTTTCAAAAAGATGTCATCTTTGCTTACTTATTCATAAATTCTTTTCGTTTTCTCTACCATGCAACAGCATTTGTACCTTATTCCTACGTCTTTGGCAGAAAATACTTACGATTTGGTACTGCCCCAAATCAAAGATTTATTACAAGAAATACGGTATTTTTTTGTAGAAAATGTACGCACTGCACGCCGTTTTATAGCTGGTCTTAAATTAGGTATTGTCATAGATGAATTGCATTTTTTTGAGTTAGACAAAGACACCACGCTGGCAACTATCAAACAATATTTTGCACAAATTCCGCCTGATGCAGCTATAGGCGTAATGTCTGAGGCAGGTTGCCCTGCCGTAGCAGACCCCGGGGCTTTGGCAGTGGCGTATGCCCACCAACACCACCTCAAAGTGATACCCTTAGTAGGAGCTTCGTCTTTGTTATTGTCCTTAATGGCTTCGGGTTTTAATGGACAAAGTTTTGTTTTTCATGGCTATTTGCCTATAGAAAAGGCAGAAAAGCAAAAAGTATTGAAACAAATAGAAAAAGAGATGTTGCAAAAAAGCCAAACGCAGCTATTCATAGAAACCCCCTACCGCAACCAACAACTATTGGCAGATTTGTGTCAATTATTGCAGCCCGATACCTTACTTTGTGTAGCTACAAATTTGACAGGCACAGACGAATGGATAAAAACACAGAAAATAAGTGCGTGGAAAACGACTACGGTAGATTTGCACAAAAAACCTACGGTATTTTTGATAGGTAGGATTGTATAGTTTGAATAAAAATTGAGAAGTAACATTTCTTTTAGTGTCGTGCCTTAAAATATTATACTCAACTTGTCCGACACCTCGTAGGTGTCGGACAAATAAGCAGTCCATCAACACTATTGCACTTTTGTAAATTTCACAGGGGCATCTGGTTTTAGGAACAATACTCCCGTTGTTACTACAGTATCTCCTACTTGTATGCCTTCTGTTATTTCCACATTGGCAGATTGTCTGACACCTATTTTTACGGTAACAAAATTGGCTTTTCCGCCTTTGGCAACAATAATTTTCTTATCACGAGCCTGCGGAATAATGGCTTGTGTAGGCACTAACAAAGCCTCTTTCTTTTCGCCTAAAACTACAGTGATTTTGGCAAAAGCCCCCGATACTACAGAAGAAGATTTTGTATTGACCACCGCCCTTACGTTTAAATTGCGGGTAGTTGCCTCAATGTTTTCTTCGGTGGCTATGACCGTAGCCTCCAACGTATCTATACTTTCGGCTGTTGTAAACAATACTTTTTTGCCTGCCTTCATCATGGGGCTGTATTTTTCAGGCACACTGAAGTTGAGTTTGAGGGTTGCGTCATCTCTGATGGTAGCTATAGACGTGGTAGGTGTAACATAAGCTCCCACACTTACTTTTTTCAAGCCTATTTTGCCGTTGTAAGGGGCTTTGATTTCTGTTTTAGCTATTTGTACTTTAATCAGTTCTATATCGGCTTTTATATTGCTTATTTGCAATACACTAAGGTCATATTCTTGTTGGCTGATACCATTTACTTTTATAAGTTCTTGTTGGCGTTTTTCGGTAGCCTCTGCTATTTGTAGCTGTACTTCCAATTTTTTGAGTTGGGCTTGCAAATCCCCATCAAATAATTTGACCAAAACAGTTCCTTTACTTACTTGTTGCCCTTCGGGTAAGTTCAACTGCACAATTCTCCCTGCTACTTCAGGCATTAGTACCGTTTCTTCATACGGAATCAATGTCCCTGTTACTTCTATTTTTTCTGTCAAAGCACTTGGTTTTACTATGACTCCCTCTATGGCAACGGGCATATTTTGGGGTGTATTGGTGCTTTTGGTGTCTGTGGCGGTTTCTTTTTTGCAAGCAAAACCAGTAGTAATAAGGACTGATAAGGCTATGTATTGGCTATATTTAGTAGTAAAAATGTGCATAATAGGGCTTAGAATAGATAAATGTGTACGAATGTAACGCAATTAGCCCTTGTAAAACAGTACCCTAATAGGCTTTGTTCAGTTTTACCATTTTTTAACTTTTAGTTTTGCCTTGTTAATAAAGCTAAGTAATAAGAAATAATAAAACGTAGTTTACAATTTTAGATAACTAACTTATAAATTGAACCACAAGGACACAAGCTCACTAAGCAAATTAGGAAGATTTATTTCTTCTTGGTACTTACTTACCAAAAAAAAGTAATTAATGTAGGTTGTGTGCTGTACCGTACCCTTTAGGGTGCAAGGTTGATAATATAATTTTTAATATTTAAAAGTAAAATAATTATTAACATTATACAAAAACTCACTTATCTGCAACCTTAAATTAACCTTGCACCCTAAAGGGTACGGTACATTTTATAATTACGCAACTTACGTTCATTATATAGATACGATTGTTAAGGTCTTACGAGCATTGCCAAGGTATGTAGCAGCTAAACAATTACCAAAAAATTATTTTTCAAAATCTCCCTTTGTGTTCATGCAAAAATGTTAAATTTGCAGCATTGTTATTATAGTTTTTGGTCATTCAATAGCATTAGAAACAACACTTAACCAAATAACCATACATTTTTCATCTAATAAACACAAACGATATGTTGCAAGAACTCGCAAAATTAGGGATTAATGAACCAGCAGAAGTATTCTATCAACTTTCTGCTCCAGAATTAGTGGAACACGCTGTGAAAAACGGTGAGGGCGTATTGACAGATACAGGGGCGTTGATGTGTGATACAGGAAAGTTCACAGGAAGGTCGCCTAAAGACAAGTTCGTGGTAAAAGACAGCACAACCGAAAATACAGTATGGTGGGGCGACATTAATCAGCCTATCAGCCCTGAAAAATTCGATGGTTTGTATAAAAGATTAGTAGCTTCATTGAAAGGCAAAAGATTATATGTACGTGATTCTTATGCGTGTGCTGCACCCGAACATAAGCTCAATGTGCGTGTGGTCAATACGGGTGCTTGGCACAACTTGTTTTGTTACAATTTGTTCTTGCGTCCTACAACAGAAGAATTAAAGAATTTTACGCCAGAGTGGACTATCATCAACAACCCAGAGTTCAATGGCAACGGTGCGGAAGATGGTATCCGTCAAGGTAACTTTACAGCCGTAGATTTCACTCGTAAAATCATCTTAATTGGTGGTTCGGCTTATACAGGTGAAATGAAAAAAGGCATTTTCACTGTATTAAACTACGTATTGCCACAAGAAAGAGGCGTGTTGTCTATGCACTGCTCTGCCAACATTGGCAAAGACGGCGATACAGCTATTTTCTTCGGCTTGTCGGGTACAGGTAAAACAACTTTGTCGGCAGACCCTAATCGTGGTTTGATTGGTGATGACGAGCATGGTTGGACAGAAAAAGGCGTATTCAACTTCGAAGGTGGCTGCTACGCAAAAGTGGTTGATTTGACCAAAGAAAAAGAACCACAGATTTTTGATGCTATCAAATTTGGTGCTTTGTTAGAGAACACAAGATTTTTCGAGGGAACTCGCACACCTGACTACAAAAACATCAAAGTTACAGAAAATACAAGAGTGGCGTACCCTATTCACTACATAGACAATGCCGTTGAGCCGTCTGTAGGTGGTATTCCTCAAAACATTTTCTTCTTGACTTGCGATGCGTCTGGTGTATTGCCTCCTATTTCTAAATTGAATGCAAGCCAAGCTATGTACCACTTCATTTCTGGTTTCACTGCAAAAGTGGCAGGTACAGAAATGGGCATTACAGAGCCTCAATTAACTTTCTCTGCGTGTTTCGGTTCTGCTTTCTTGCCTTTGCACCCTACAAAATATGCGGAATTGTTGGGTAAGAAAATGACTGAACACAAAGTAAACGTATGGTTAGTAAACACTGGCTGGGTAGGCGGTGGCTACGGTGTAGGTTCTCGTATCAAATTGAGCTACACAAGAGCCTTGATTACGGCTGCTTTGACAGGTGAGTTAGACAAAGTAACTTTCAAGAAACACGAAGTATTTGGCGTAGAAATCCCTACTTCTTGCCCTAACGTACCAACTGAATTGTTGGACAACAAAGGCATTTGGGCAGACAAAGCTGCGTATGATGCAAAAGCAAATAGTTTGGCTGCGTCTTTCGTGAAAAACTTTGATAAATACAAATCTTATGCTAATGCAGAAATTTTGGCAGGTGCCCCTAAAGTAATGGAAGCTGCTCAATAATTTTCAGTTATCGGTTATCAGTAAACAGTTATCAATTTCAAAACTGTTTACTGATAACTGTTTACTACTAACTGAATTATTTTTTCCTTCTCGCCAATTCCTTCTTCACCAACAAAAATTCTCTACTCGTCTGCCCCGCAATAGACGTATTTTCAGCTGCCCTGCGGAACAAGTACGGCATCACAGCCTTAACAGGACCATACGGCACATACTTCGCCACATTGTAACCTGCCTTTGCTAAATTGTACGAAATGTTATCACTCATACCGAAAAGTTGTGCAAAGAAAAAATTAGGGTGATTAGGGGCTATCCCATGCTTGTTCATCAACTCTGCCAATAAATAGCTGCTTTGTTCGTTATGTGTACCTGCACAAATGGCTATGTAATCTTTGTTTTCTACACAAAATACTAAGGCTGCATCAAAATCTTTGTCCGAAGCCTCTTTGTTCGGTTGGATAGGGTCTTTGTAGCCCATTTCATTGGCTCTTTTACGTTCTTTTTCCATGTATGCCCCTCTTACCAACTTTGCCCCTAACCAATAGCCCTTTGTTTTGGCGGTTTGGGCTGCGTTTTTGAGTTTGCCCAGCCTGTCCCAAGTGTAAAGTTGGAAAGTGTTATAGACAATGCACTCTTGGCGGTTGTACTTTTCCATCATGTCATAGCACAAGGCATCTATGGCATCTTGAATCCACGTTTCTTCGCCGTCTATGAACACCCTTACTTTATTTTCAAAAGCCGTTTTACAAATTTTATCTACTCTCTGTTGTACTCTTTGGTAGGCTGCTTTTTCTTCTGCTGTCCAATTTACCGTTTTGCCTCTCAACTCGTCTGTTACTTTTTCTAACAAAGGCGTAGCTGCCAACCCTGTAACCTTGAACACACAAAACGGAATGGCTTTACGGTTTTGGGCAGCTTTGTGTATGGTCAAAATGGTTTCTTCGGTGGTGCTATCAAACCATTTTTCGTTTTTCATGCCCTCAACGGAATAGTCCAGAATTGTACCGATATTGAACTTGGCTAATTGCTGTACGGTTTGCGAACATTCTTCTATGGTTTCGCCACCGCAAAACTGTTTGAATAAAGTATGCTTGATGATGCCCTTAATGGGTACGCCCATGTTCAATGCTCCACTGACAAATTTTGTCCCGAAACCCACCAAACTTGGGGAGTTCATGCTTGCAAAAAGCAGATAGGTCTGATACAGTTCTGCGTCTGATTTTGAGGAAAACGCCACTTGTGTATCGTCAAACGAAAGGTTAGATAAATTTGTAGGCATAAAAGTAGCTTTGTTATAAAATTGAGTGAAGTTACACAAGGTTTTACAAGTAGCCAACAAATTTGTTTGAATAAAATTAGGGGTGGGGAGAATGGGTGGTTGTGTAGTATATTTGTGTAGGCAAAAATTTTATTGTGGTAAAAAATGTGCAGTTTCCTAATTCTATTATAATGAATTATGTAAGGGAACACGGATAACACAGGTATTCACTGTTTTTTTAGTTTATCTGTGAATATATACTAAATTTTCGTTATTTATTTGCTATACAATAAATAATAAAATCTTTACTACTATTGAATAGTAAATAATTACTGTAAGAAAAACAGAAGAAACTACTCTAAAGCTGCGTATTTTGCACTATACTCGAATTTTTTTCTTATTTCATCAAGTTTTTCTTTTAATTTTTTATCATTTGGTAAACTAAGTAGCTGCTCTTCTAAATACTTAATATGTATTTGGTCAATAAGCATACTAATTCTTGTTAAGAAATTCGGGGTAGCTAAACATATATACTCAAAATATTCTTGGGGGCAATCTTTCATGAAATAAGCATTAAATTCAGCTAATTCTTCTAAATGCTTGCTAACCTCATTAATCAATGAAACTATATCATTGTTAATATTGATGGGAACGGACAAATCTGGTGCTATATGCTCGTAACGTTGTATTCTATCAATCTGTAACCAATAATTCTCTATTTCTTTTTCTAAGTTTACCAATACCTCATGAGAGTAATTATAAGCTGACTCTTTAAATCTTGACTCATGGTTGTACTTTATTTTTTTTAGCTTCTCCACAGTAAACAGTGTAACATTATCTGTTACTTTATGATGACGATAACAAAGAAATAGAAGATTATCATAAGAATTTACTTCCTCATTTGTTTTGTTAGGATTGTATCTTTGTCCATTTGGTGATACCGCCTCAATATGACAAAGTTGAGCTACGAATATATGGTCATCATCAAAAATTGGGTGCGTACAACCCACATAAGCACATTGATTTCCACTTCTTGCTAAAAGTAATTTTAGTGTATCAATAGATATTTGTCTGCTATACTTTTTCATTTTTTTATGATATTAAAGTCTATTAAAGTGTGTAAGTTACTATTTGTAGAGTAGAAGATTATACTCTGCTCTCCCTCTATTGTGCCGAGAGTACGGCTGAAGCCTCACTCTCAGCACCAACTAAACACCATAGATAAGCATTTCATAATTTTCTGTTCCTTACCTACGCACTTCGCCACTACTCACAAACGCAAGGGCAAGATGGCGTAGGAGGGCAATCTACAGGACAGGTTGTACATTCGGCAGAAATGTCGCAAGCTATATTTTCTGTGCAGTACATTTCGTCTTTCTGTACGGTTGCATTTTGACATTCAGGCAATGTTTGGCAAAATGTAGTTGTAGGGCAACTGTTTACTGCACCCAAAACTCTTGAGGTGTTCACTGTTTCTACAGAAGTAGTGAATGTTGAAAAGGCTAAAAAGCCTACTAAGAATAATTTAGTCATAGTCTTTGTGTATTTAAATTGTTGTTTAATGAGGCAATACTATTCAGAATGTCATTTTGTAGTTATTTTGCTTTGCTGAGCAACAAGTACGCCTACCTCTCAAAAGTAATTCATATTTGGCTGTTTTGCCAATAAAGTTGAATTTTTATAATTCAACTAATATAATCTTCTTATCACATTTTCTGTTTGATATAATCTTCTTATCACATTTTCTGTTTGATATAATCTTCTTATCACATTTTCTGTTTGATATAATCTTCTTATCACATTTTCTGTTTGATATAATCTTCTTATCACATTTTCGTTTTGATATAATCTTTTTATCACATTTTCGTTTTGATATAATCTTTTTATCCTTTGATGTTGTAGGGTTTGAAAATAAGTTAAGCATAAAAGAAAGCCCCAACACAAAAAGGACAATATAAATAATAAATGTATATTTGCCTACACAAACTCCCCAGCTCCCCAAACAGTTTTGCAATATGATTTTAACAGCATTGAAACCTATTAAGGCATTAAACAAAGCCTTTTTGAAAGTAAGACCGACAAGAATTGAAATTGATGGGTTCAAAAAAAATCTGCTTGCACTGCTCAACAGTATCAATGACGCTGAAAGTGAGGAGTTTCATAAAAATCTAGTCATTGATTTTCTGAAAAAAACGTATTACGACCCTGCACATTTTGTGAATACGAAAGGGCGGAATGACCTTGTTATTCACAATGGCAATACCGCACAAAGTTCGGTAGGCGTAATTATTGAGGCGAAAAAGCCGACCAATAAGGCAGAAATGATTACAACTGAAAACCTGAATACAAAGGCTTTTCAAGAGTTAGTATTGTATTATTTGCGGGAGAGAATTACACACAAGAACTTAGAAATCAAGCACTTAATAGTAACGAATAACAAAGAGTGGTTTATTTTTGATGCCCTAATTTTTGATAGATTGTTTGCTCAAAATAGCAAATTGGTGAAGCAATTTAACGACTTTGAAAGTGGGACTTTGGCAGACACCAAAACCGAATTTTTTTACAAAGAAATAGCCAAACCTTTTATAGATAACCTTACAGAAGAAATTGAATTTACGTACTTCAATCTGCAAGACTACCAAGAAATTTTGCAGAACGAAGACAATACAAATATAAACCACGATTTAGAAAATAACGATTTAAAAACTCACGAATTAAGTCGTGGGCTTGTTACCCTATTCAAAATTTTCTCACCCGAACATCTGCTAAAACTACCTTTTGCGAATGATAGCAATACACTTGACCGAAAATTTTATGCGGAATTATTGCACATTATTGGCTTGACAGAAATCAAAGATGGCAACAAAAAACTGATAGAAAGAAACAAGGCAGGCGAAAGACACACAGGTAGTATATTGGAAGATGCTATTATTCAGTTAGATAGCCTCGAAAAAATAAGCCGTTTGGAAAAACCTAATCAATTTGGCAGCACAAAGGACGAAAGGCTGTTTGCGGTGGCTTTGGAGTTGTGTATTACGTGGATAAACAGGATTTTGTTTCTGAAATTGTTGGAAGCACAGTTGTTGAGCTACCACAAAGGAGATATGGCATATTCGTTTTTGAATACGCACAAAATTAAGAATTATGATGACCTGAACAGTTTGTTTTTTCAGGTCTTGGCACGCCAACACGAAGACAGAAACGAAGATGTAAAAACGGCTTTTGAGAAAGTGCCGTATCTTAATTCTTCTCTCTTTGAGCCGACAGAGTTGGAACAGACTACGCTGTTTATCAGCAACTTAAAGGCAAGTAAAACCATTCCGATTTCGGGGGCTACGGTGCTAAAAGACGCACAAGGCAACAAAAGAGTAGGCAATTTGAACACTTTAGAATATTTGTTTGAGTTCCTCAATGCTTATGATTTTGGGAGTGGAGGAACTGCGACTATTCAGGAAGACAACAAAAAATTGATAAATGCTGCGGTTTTGGGTTTGATTTTCGAGAAAATCAATGGTTACAAAGACGGTTCTTTCTTTACCCCGGGCTTTATCACGATGTATATGTGTCGGGAAACTATCCGCAAGGCGGTGATACAGAAATTTGTAGAAAGTAATTTGGTAAGCAAAGACGAGGTTAATTCTATAGAGGATATTTTTAGGCTGATACCTAAAAAAATAAGCATTAAACGAGCTAATGCCATCATCAATTCTTTAAAAATATGCGACCCTGCGGTGGGGTCAGGGCATTTTTTGGTGTCGGCACTCAACGAAATTATTGCGATAAAAAATGATTTAAAAATTTTAGAGACTCGAAATGGTACATCATTGCACCGTTACGAAGTAACAGTAACTAATGACGAACTAATAATTATAGATGTGAACGGAGAACCGTTTAAGTATAATCCTAAAAATAGAGAAAGTCAAATAATTCAAGAAACTATTTTTCACGAAAAGCAAACTATCATTGAAAATTGTCTTTTTGGGGTGGATATTAACCCCAATTCGGTAAAAATTTGTCGTTTGCGGTTGTGGATTGAGTTGTTGAAAAATTCGTATTATAAAAGTAGCCCCCCACCCCCTACAGGGGGAGCTAAAACTCCCCCTGTAGGGGGTGGTAGGCTTGAAACCTTGCCCAATATCGACATCAATATTAAATGTGGTAACTCTTTGGTTAGCCGTTTTGCGATTGATTCGGATTTGAAACAAGCATTGAAGAAAAGTAGTTGGACGATAGACAGCTACCGAAATGCCGTAGCCACGTACCGCAACGCCACCGACAAGGAGCAAAAAAGGGAAATGGAAAGGCTGATTGCGAGTATCAAAGCTGATTTTAGAACGGAAATAGCCAAAAATGACCCCAAAGTAGAGAAAAAACGCAAGCTGGAGGGCGAATTGTTTAACCTCATGAACCAAACTTCTGTTTTTGAATTGTCTGAAAAAGAGAAAAAAGAAAAAGCCAAAAAAGCCGATTTGATAGCCAAAGAAATAGCAAAACTTGAGGCGGAAATAGAAGAAATTAAAAGCAACCGAATTTTTGAAAATGCTTTTGAATGGCGGTTTGAGTTTCCCGAAGTGCTGAATGATGATGGGGGTTTTATGGGTTTTGATGTGGTGATTGGGAATCCTCCGTATATACAGTTGCAATCTATGAAAGAAATTTCGGAACAACTGAAAAGATTTGAGTATAAAACCTACGAAAAAACAGGTGATATTTATTCTCTTTTCTATGAAAAGGGCAATGCAATACTAAAAAATGCAGGATATTTGGCTTACATAACGTCTAATAAGTGGATGCGGGCAGGTTATGGCAAAACAACAAGAAACTACTTTTTGGAAAATACACAACCCGAATTATTGATAGATTTAGGAAGTGGTGTTTTTGAAGAAGCAACAGTGGATTCCAATATTTTGATTTTTAGGAAACAAGCCAACGAAAAACCATTTGAAGCCTTAGATATTAGCAAAGAAGAAAATGTTTTGGATTTAGATAAATTTAGAGGTAAAACATTGATAATCAACCCTATAAAAGATGAGAGTTGGACAATAGCAAACTCTTTGGAACAAAGTATTAAAAGAAAAATAGAGAAAATAGGTAAACCCTTAAAAGATTGGGATATAAGTATTTATAGAGGTATTTTGACTGGCTATAATGAGGCTTTTATTATTGATGGAAAGAAAAAAGATGAACTCATAGCTCAAGACCCCAAAAGTGCTGAAATTATAAAGCCTATTTTGAGAGGTAGAGATATACAACGCTACAAAGCTGAATTTGCTGATTTGTGGTTGATAGCTACTTTTCCTGCTTTAAAACTTAATATTGAAAACTACCCTGCTGTAAAATCTTATTTGCAGAGTTTTGGCAAAAGATTACACCAAACAGGTGAAAGTTTTATTGATGAGAATGGCGAAAAAGCTACAAGTAGAAAAAAAACAGGTAATAAATGGTTTGAAACGCAAGACCAAATTGGTTATCATCAAGATTTTGAGAAAGAAAAGATTATATGGAAAAGAATAGGGTCTGTTATTCGGTTTCAATTTGACAACTCTGGTAGCCTTTGCCTTGATAGCACTTGCTTTCTTATTGGTAAAAATATAAAATTTTTAATAGGTTTCTTAAACTCTAAAATTGCCATTAAGCAATTATTAGAAAATTCTCCAAAAACAGGAACAGGAGATGTTATTACAAGTGTTCAAGCATTAGAACCCATTTTAGTTCCTAATATTCAAGAAAACGAGCAAAAGGTTTTTATAGATTTAGTTGAGGAAATTTTAGCAAAAAAAGAGAAAGGCGAAGACACCACATCTTTAGAAACCAAAATAGACCAGTTAGTTTACCAGCTCTATGACTTGACGGAAGAGGAAATTAGGATTGTGGAGGGGAGTTAGAAAATTAGCTGATACTTTTAGAAGTGTCAGCTAATTTTTTAATGAGTTTCAGCACAGCAAAATCATACGTAGGCTTTACCTCACACTACAGTAATACTTCGCAACTTCTATTTTTTTAGACAAAAAAAAGAATTTTATGCCCTTCTAACCGTCTTAAACAACAAAAACTAAAAGCATATAGTACCTGATAAAAAATAGTAAAAATAAATAGCAGGTACTTTGCATTACATAGTAACTTTTTATACCTTTGTAACGTATAACTGAAAAACAAAACAAAACAACAAAGACAGTGGTACGACAAGCATTACTAACTTATCCAACTAACTTTCAACAGAGGGGACTTATGGACTTGGAAAACACGCAAATTCAGATGCGAAAAGGAGTGTTAGAGTTTTGCATCTTGAGCATCATATCACGGGGCGAAGTGTATGCTTCGGATATGTTGGAGGAGCTAACACAAGCAAGAATAATGGTAGTGGAAGGTACACTGTACCCCCTACTCACAAGGCTACGCAAGGCGGGGCTGGTAGATTACAAATGGGTAGAGTCGACTTCGGGACCTCCTCGTAAATATTATACGATTACGCTACAGGGGCAAGAATTTTTGAATGCGTTGATGCGGACTTGGGTGGAACTCACCAACTCTACGAATCAGATTGTAATGAAAACCATAGATAACCAACACAATCACAACGAAAATTTGGCGTAAAACAGCCTTTTTCCTCCAAAACTTTCTAATACTTTACGAAAATGAAGAAAAATATAAATATAAACATATCGGGTATTATCTTCTACATAGAGGAAGATGGATACGACCAACTGAAAGAGTACCTTGTGTCTATTCACCGCTATTTTTCTACGTATGAAGATAGTGCAGAGATTATCGCCGATATAGAAAACCGTATTGCCGAAATCTTTTTAGCCAAATTAGGTGAAAACAAACAGGTCATTACTCAAGAAGACATTGGCGAGTTAGTGGCTACGATGGGTAGTGTAGCAGATTTTCAGGCGTTAGAAGATGAAAATTTTGCGAAAAATACTACACAGCAAGACCAAAAGGCTTCTCAATCCACTTATACAGAAAACAAAACTTACTCCAATTCAGGTACTTACACCAATACCGAAAAAGAATACAGCAGTTCGGCATCGGGCATTAACCTGAACAAAACAAGCACTGAACCTAAAAAACTTTTCAGAGATAATAAACGCAAGTTGATTGGTGGCGTGGCTTCGGGCATAGCTCACTATGTAGGCGTAGACCCATTATGGGTACGTTTGATGTTCTTAGCTACTATGTTTGACTGGTTGTATATCGTGTCTGTAAGTGGTGTGGCGTTTATTTCTTACTGTTTGATGTGGGCTTTAGTACCTGCGTCTAATGACTTGGAAGAAGACAGCAAAATCAAAAAATTGTTCAGAAACCCTGACAATAAAGTGTTGGGCGGTGTAGCAGGTGGTTTGGCTGCATACTTTGGTGTAGATGTCAATGTTATTCGTGTTTTATTGGTATTAACGGCATTTATAGGTGGTAGTGGTTTCTTAGGCTATCTTATCTTGTGGGCTATTACGCCAGAAGCCAAAACATTGACCGAAAAAATGCAAATGGAAGGTGAGCCTATCACATTGGGCAATATTGAGAAAAAGATTAAGGAAAATTTGAACATAGACGACAATCAAGAAGAAAATGTTTTGACAAAAATCTTGTTGTTTCCCTTCCGCCTTATTTCACAATTATTCGCAGCCGTTACGCCTTTCGTTAGCTCTTTGGGTGGTTTTGCGTGGCAAGTAGTCTTAATTATTTTGGGTGTAAAATTCATCTTGTTAGGTTTAACCTTAGTAGGTAGTTTTACAGTAGCTTATTTGGGCTTATCGGGTGGTTTATTTGGTTTAGAAGACGAGGTTATCAAGTTCAACGGTTTGCCTGTGGCTACGGTGGCAGAGTTTATCCCAAGTATGGGCTTATTGTCTGCATACGTTATGGTGCTTATTCCTTCTATCAGTTTGGTTATCAGTGGTATTTCTGTCATTGCTAAACGCAAAATAATGAGTAATACATTGGCTTGGTCGTTGTTTGGTGTGTGGGTAGTGAGTTTGATTACAACAACCGCAATGGCTGCCGAAGTTGCAAAGAAATTTGCAAAGAAAGATAGTATTGAAGTAATAGAAAACCTTGATTTGCAAGGAGATGTAATTACGATTGACTCTAAAACTGTTTTGAATGCAGACGGCGAAAATATCCGCAAGGACTTTGAAGAAACCAAATTGACTATCAAAGGTTATGACGGCGACAAAGTGCAATTAGTGAAACACTTTGAAGGCAGAGGTATTACCAAAGAAGAAGCCCGCAGCAATGCACAAGCTATTAGCTACAAAGTAGAAATGGTAGGCAAAGACAAAGTGGTGTTAGACAATCATTTTGAACTTAAAGAAGATGCTAAATTCCGTATGCAAGAATTACGCACAGAATTGTTTGTGCCTTATGGTCAAAAATTCAAAATGGGTAAATATTTAGTCAATATCAGTTACTACACCGTTACGCCACATGGTTATGATGTAGGAGATATTAAAGACGAAAATACTTGGGTATTTGACAAAAAAGATGGTTTGAAGTGTTTGACTTGCAAAGAACAGCAACGTACAAGTAGGAATGAAGGTGAAGAAGGAGGTACAAAAATGGACTTCAAAGACTTTAATAGCATAGAAGTTCGCAGCAATATAGACGTAGAGTTGTACCAAAGTGATACGTATGAAGTCATTGCAGATTTTGATGACCAAGACTTACAAAAAAGTTTAGTTATCAAACAAGAAGGCGGTAAATTAATCATTGATTTTTCTAAAAGGTCTTCAGACGCACAAATCAGAATTAAAATGCCTAATCTTAAAAATCTAAAAGCAGACGGGAACTGTGATATAAAAGCTTTTGGTTTTAATGAAAAAGAAATGAATTTGGATTTTTCTGGGAACATTGACTTTGAGGGACACTTGAAAGCAGAAAATCTAAAAGGTAATTTTGAAGGCAAATGCGAAGTACAACTGATTGGAGATGCACAAATAGCAGACATTTATTTGGGTGGTGCTTGCGAATTAACTGCCGAAGAATTTATCGTACAAGAAGGCAAAGTAAATGCAGAAGGTGCAAGTGAGGCAGCAGTATTCTTTGCCAAGAAATTAGAGGCACACGCCAAAGGAGCTTCTGAAATTAACTACAAAGGCGGAGCTACAATAGTAGGCACAGGCGAAGTCAATAAAATTGACAATTAATCTTTTTATCAACTATCTATTTCATCTTTCAAACGGCTGTATGCAAATGCACGCCGTTTGTTTTTTTATTAAAGTTGAATTATAGCGTAACCCCACAAGGGTTTAAAACCCTTGTGGGGTTGTTAATTACTAATAGAAAAAGCCCTAAGAAGTTTTTTATTTCTTAGGGGCTAAATTCTTCAAAATATCACGTTATGAACCCGAATGTTCTGCCAAAATTGGAGTTTCTGGTGTAGGAGGAGCTACGTATTCAGAGAAACTATTGATAGCATAAATGCGGAAAGGTACGTCTGAAGGGTCTAATTCCAATACGTGCCACTCCGACTGCCACCAATATTCAAAACCATTCATCAAGTCGGTTACTTTGTAACGGTCTTCTGCGTTAATTTCGAATACATCTAAAGGTATTTTGAAATAGGCTTTTTGTGTTTGGCGAGAGTCCATATTGATAAGTACCAACACTTTGTTTTGCCCGTCATCACTTACTTTTACAAAGCCTATGATATTTTCATTTTCTACGGTAATGAACTTTACGTTATAGGTATTTTGGAAAGCAGGGTTTTCTTTGCGAATTTGGTTTACCTTGCGAATAATTCGTTTGAATTTAGTATCGGCAAACCAATCCCACACCTTAATTTCGTATTTTTCAGAATCAAAATATTCTTCTTTGTCATTGATGCCATGCGTCCACATCAATTCAAAGGCGGGACCATAAAAACCATAACTTGCAGACAAAGTAGCAGCCAAGGCAAAACGAATGACAAACATATTATCACCATCAAACTGTAAAGTTTTTGGTAAAATATCGGGGGTATTAGGCCAGAAATTCGGTCTGAAATACTCTCTTTCTTCCGTTGTGCTTAGTTCCACGAGGTATTGCTGCATTTCTGCCTTGCTGTTACGCCAAGAGAAATAAGTATAAGATTGATTAAAACCTATTTTTGCCAAATGCTGCATCACTTTACGGCGGGTAAATGCCTCTGACAAGAACACAATGTTGTCGTATTTGGCATTGATTTCTGCGATAAGCCACTGCCAAAACGCAAATGGTTTGGTGTGTGGGTTATCTACCCTGAAAATGGTTACGCCTTTGGCTATCCAAAACTCGAAAACATCTAATAATTCACGCCACAAATTCTCCCAATCCTCCGTTTCAAAGTTAAACGGCAATACGTCTTGGTATTTTTTCGGTGGGTTTTCGGCATACTGCACTGTGCCGTCTGGTCGCCATTTGAACCACTGTGGGTGTTCTTTTACGTAAGGGTGGTCGGGTGCGCATTGGAAAGCTATGTCTAAGGCAATATCAATCCCCAAATTTTTGGCGTGTTGCACCATGTCCACAAAATCTTCCATTGTGCCTAATTCGGGTAGTACCGCCTTGTGTCCGCCTTCGTCAGAACCAATAGCCCAACAAGAACCCGGCTCACCCGGTTTTGCTGTCAAACTGTTGTTTTTGCCTTTGCGGTGTATCTTACCGATGGGGTGTATGGGTGGAAAATACACCACATCAAAACCCATTTCGGCTACATGATTCAATACTCTTTTACAGTCCTTGAAAGTACCATGTTTATACGGAGTTTCTGAAGTGGAACGAGGGAAAAATTCGTACCAAGAGCTAAACAAAGACTTTTTGAACTCAACAGTAATATGTAGTTGCTTGGCAAATACGGTAGGGTTGGCGTGTTCGGCGTGGGTAGCATAGAGTTGTGTAATCTCTGGGCTAATGGCTGCAGCTACAGCTTCCGAAATTTGGGGGTGGTTGCGTAAAGAGTGTGCATACCGCAGTATTCTTTCGGCAGCCGTTTCTGGGGCATTTTTCGCAGCTTTTTCCAACATTCTTGCCCCTACTTCCAACTCTACGGCTACGTTTTGACCATCATCAAATTTTTTCTTCAAGCCTTTTTGCCAAGTAGTAAAGTGGTCTACCCAACCTTTGACTGTATATAAATAAGGTACTTGTGCTGTAACTCTAAATTTACCGCCCCATCTGTCCACTACGCCTGTGGGGGTCATTGGAGCTTCACTCCATTCGGTGTCCGTAGCTTTTTTGTATAAGATACACGCCTTCACGTCATCATGTCCATCAGTAATTACGTCAGCCTTGACCTCCACCCATTCGCCTACTGTGCGTTTAATGGGGAACTGCCCGCCGTCTATTTGGGGGTACACATTGTCTATGACTACCCTACTTTTACCTGTATTAGCTTCCACGATAGTATTATAAGTTAAAGTTGTTGTTTCGGAATGGTCAAAATCCACCTCTAAAATGTAAAGTTTACAATGATAAGACTTTGTTATTAAAAAAAACGAAAAACTATCATATTTTTTTTAGCAAAAATTTGAGGGGAAAGGGCTTTTTTGGGAATGGTGTTTTGGCTTGCTTAGTCGTGTTAGTTTTGGGGTGAGGTGGGGGAAATAATCAGGTTTATTTTTTGTTTAACTCAACTTTCTACTATTTGAAATCACGTTTTAAATGATTATTAACTCTTTATTCTCCTAAAAATCTACTTTGCTATTAGACTTACAATATTTGTTGATTTAGCTTACTTTATGCTTTTTAGTGCCGTAAGCACGAAATATTTATAGCAACAATCACCTTTACTTTTTTTTCCAAAGTGCCGTAGGCACGATATATTTCGTGCCTACGGCACTTTGGAAAAATACAGAGCTAAATATACTATAAATATGTCGTGCCTACGGCACTTTCAAGCAACTAGTTGAGGGTTTCTGTTTTTGTGGTCAAAGACTACGCAGAAAGTTTTTCTTTATTGTCCAATTTGTTTACCACATTGTCCGCAAACTCATAGATTTTAGCTTTGCTCACCTCTACTTGCTCGTCCAATTCTTTTTTGAGGTCTTCGGCTTTTTTTGCCAATTTTTGGCGAGTTTTTTCGCCTTTATCTGGGGCTAATAAGATGCCCGCCACTGCACCAATCGCAAATCCTGCAACTAATGCAAACAAGGTGCTTTGTGTTTTGCTCATAATTGTTGTTTGTGAAACTTTTGCCTAAAAAACGTAATTTTTTGCTACACTTCAAAATTTAGGCTGGTATTTTAGGAAAATTTATAGACAAAGTAGTTCCTTACTGATTCTATTTGTGTGCTTTTTGCTCAAACTTACAAACAAAATTCTTTGGCTTTGGGTTAAAAAGTCATATCTTTTCACACAAAATTTTGATTAGGAATAGATTATTCGTTTTATTTGCAAATAGGTAAAGAGATTTGTTATGGCAGAATTAACACATAAACAAGGAGAACAAGTTGTAGAGTATGTAAATGAGCTAACTACCCTGAATTTGGGTCCTACTCACCCTGCTACACACGGTATCTTCCAAAATATATTGCAAATGGACGGTGAGAAAATTGTTTCTGCCGTACCTACAGTGGGGTATATTCATAGGGCTTTTGAGAAAATAGCAGAACGTAAACCGTTTTACCAGCTTACGACCCTCACAGACCGTATGAACTACTGTTCATCACCTATTAATAATATGGGTTGGCACATGACCGTAGAAAAACTATTGGACATTACCGTACCCAAACAAGCTCAATATATGCGTGTAATCATGATGGAGTTGGCTCGTATTGCCGACCACCTCGTTTGCAACAGTATTTTGGGCGTAGATACAGGGGCTTTTACGGGTTTCTTGTATGTGTTCCAAGAAAGAGAAAAAATCTACGATATATACGAAGAAGTGTGTGGAGCAAGGCTTACGACCAATATGGGACGTATTGGCGGTATGGAAAGACCCTTTTCGGATAGGGCTATTCGGTTGATTAAAAATTTCTTAGCCGAATTTCCTAAAGTAATGAAAGAATTTGAAAGTTTGTTTGACCGCAACCGTATTTTCATGGACAGAACTGTGGGCGTAGGCGGAATTACGGCAGAAAGAGCCTTGAGTTACGGTTTTACAGGTCCCAACTTGCGTGCAGCAGGCGTAGATTATGACGTAAGAGTGATGAACCCTTACTGTTCTTACGAAGATTTTGAGTTTGACATTCCTATTGGCACGTATGGCGATACGTATGACAGGTATTTGGTACGTAACCAAGAAATTTGGGAAAGTTTGCGTATCATAGAACAAGCTATGGCAAAAATGCCAAATGATGGACATTTTGCAGATAAACAAGAATATTATTTGCCTCCGAAAAAGAAAGTCTATGAAAGCATGGAAGCCTTGATTTATCACTTCAAGATTATCATGGGCGAAATAGACGCACCTGTAGGCGAAGTCTATCACGCTGTAGAAGGTGGTAACGGAGAATTAGGTTTCTATTTGGTAAGTGATGGCGGTAGAACTCCGTACCGTTTGCACTTCCGCAGACCTTGTTTCATTTACTACCAAGCCTACCCAGAAATGATTGTAGGCACGCAACTTTCTGATGCTATTGCCATTCTAAGTAGTTTGAATGTCATTGCAGGGGAATTAGATGCGTAGATTTAACTATGAAAAAAAGGTGTAATCTTTCGGAAAGATTACACCTTTTTTATTAATATACATACGACTTCTTGTAATAATACCATTTTTTATCACTTTACTATCAATCCAACAAACTTCATGTATCAATTCACTCAAATTTTGCTGTTATTATCAGGCATTACTGCCCATTTACATTGTCGTCAAGCTGCTATTGACACGCCTGCCCCTATCAAACAACTTTATAGCATTTACCAAAACGGAGAAATTAGTGTTTGCAAATACAATGGCGAGTTGGTTTATAGTTGCGGACTTAATGCGTATGATGCGGGAACGGTAATTTATGACAAAAAGGGCAAGCAAATAGGCACTTGTAACTATGCTTTCCGTAAAGTAGATGCTATGTGTGAAAAATTAACAGACTGCGAAACTGTTTATAGAGTAAAAGACAATATTTGGAAAACACCAGCTATAAATAAATATGGGCTTGGCAAATAACTACTTGCTAATAAGCACTTTACCATGTTTACTATCAAACCGTACCAACTGATTAGAGAATACTTTGTCTATAATTTGCTTGTCTATTAATGTTTGCGGTGTGCCTACATAAAAATCTCCTTCGTGCAAGAGCCAAATCATATCTGCCACTTGTAGGGCAAATTCTATTTCATGAGTAACAACTAAGACTGTTTTTTGGGCTGTTTGGGTAATTTTTTGGAGTAAAACAAAAATTTCGGCTCTATGTATCAAATCTAAGTGCGTAGTAGGTTCATCTAACAACAACAAAGGTGTGTCTTGTGCCAATGCCCTTGCAATATGTACTTTTTGGCGTTGCCCATCACTCAAACTGCCCAAAGTACGGTTTTTTAGTGGCTCTAATTGTGTGATTTGCAAGGCATTGTCTATTATTTTTTGGTCTGTTTCTGTCAATTTTCCCCACCAATTTGTATGAGGAATCCTGCCTAATTGCACCATTTCTTGTACGGTGAGCAAAGGCGAAATATTTTTTTCTGTCAAAACCAAGCTCATTTTTTCGGCTATTTGGTGTCTTTGGTAGCTTGCCAAATCTTTTTGGTCTAAAAAAATAGTCCCCGCCAAAGGTGAATGTAAACCCGCCAAAGTCCGCAATAAAGTAGATTTACCTGCCCCGTTGATGCCTATTAACATGGTGAGTTGTTGGGGGTGGAGTGAAAGACTCAACGGTGCGTGTAACAAAGACTGTTGATAGCCTATTTGTAGGTTTTGCGTAGCTAACATGATTGAAACAATAAAAAGCCTACAAGATTAAACCTTTCTGCCGAAAAAATATCTATTAGTAAGATTAATAAGTAGAGTTTATGAATAGTTTTTTGCTATAGCCCCACCCAACCCTCCCCATAGGGAGGGCTAAAAAGGACTTATTCATAAACTCTAGTCTGTAGTTTATTTTTATATAACTACTCTATGCACCACAAGCACACAAGTTTACTAAGAAAAAATAGTAATTTTAAAATAAAACTAATTATTTACTCTCTATGCAAGCACTAAAAAACATCTGCTACAGCTTTATCATTTTATTGTTAAGTGTGGCTTGTTCAAAAAAAGACGACAACCCTACCCCAACTCTCAAGAGTTATGTAAAAAATACGGTACAATACAAAAATTTAAACGGTGTAGATGCCAATTTACTAAGTCTTGACATTTACCATTTTGGCACAAACACACCCCTAAAGCCCGTAGTAATTTATGTGCATGGTGGCGGTTTTGCGGTAGGCGACAAGGCGAATAATATGACTAATAAACAGAACTTATTTTCATCATTAGATTACTTGCTTGTGAGTATCAATTATCGGTTAAGCCCAGCCTCTTACAGTACAGACCCCAACAGAGTCATGTACCCCAACCACAATAATGATGTGGCAGATGCTATAAAATGGGTTGTTGATAATATAGCAAAATATGGCGGAAACAGCCAAAAAATTGCATTATTAGGACATAGTGCAGGGGCTTGCCTTGTAGCTTTGACAGGCACAAGTAAACAGTTTTTGCCCAACAGAGGCATTGCCTTACAACAACTCAAAGGCGTGGCTTGTATAGATACCGAAGGCTATGACGTAGAGGCACGTTGCAAAGAAAACAACGAAGTTTATCTTAATGCCTTTGGTCAAAACAGTACGTATTGGGTAGAAGCCTCACCTATTTACAATTTATCGGCAGGAACAAGTTATCCACCGTTTTTTATTGCCAAAAGAGGCACAACTACTCGTATGAATTACGCCAATGCGTTTATTGCAAAACTACAAAGTGTAGGCGTGAACACTACCGAAATAACAGCTAACCAATACGACCACGAAGGCATTAATGATGCTATTGGGGCTACAGGAGAAACGGCAGTTACAGTTCCTCTCAAAAACTTTTTTGCCCAATGTTTCCAATAAAAAAGCTAAGGGTTTCAAAAAATCTAAGGGTGTAATCTTTTAAGAAGATTACACCCTTAGATTTTTTGAATGTAAGTTGCGTAGTGTACCGTACCCTTTAGGGTGCAAGGTTAATAATATAATTTTTCAAACCTTAAAGTATAGTTATGGTCATAATTATACCAAAATAAACTTTAAGCTAAACTTATATTGACCTTGCACCCTAAAGGGTACGGTACATTTTTATTATGTAACCCACGTTTTTTATTAAAACTTATCAAATTAGTTAATTTGCACTATTTGGGGGTGTGTCTGCCAAAGGTTGGTCAGAAATAGCCGAAGTAGTTTCTTCTGTTAGATTTTCGTCTTCCGCCTCAAAATCATCTTCGGATACATCTTCTTCTGTGATAATTTCTAAATCTCTATCACTCATGTCCAAGTTTTCATTGACTTCTTGCGTAGCCAATACTTCATTTTGTTTGATACGTTTGTTGCCAATCGGTGTAAAATTCGCAGGCACTTCGTCTTCTGTGGCTACATAAGGGAATACTTCTACAATCGTAGTGGCGTTTACATCTGTAATGTCATACGGTACAATCATGGCAGCCATTTGTTCCTCTAATCTTTCGTAGGCTTGTTTAGGATTGTCGGCAGACACCAACATATAGCTGTTAATGCGTTTTTCTTTTCCGCTACCTTCGTCCACTGCCAAGTAAGACATTTTGCACTTAAACCACTTTTCGGTGTCATCATAATTAAAAACATCTCTAAAATTGGTTTTTCTTACCCCTACAATGTTAAATTCGTTAATAGTGCTACTCACCAATTTATACATACGAGCCTCTGCGTCTGTAAATGACACTGCGTCTATGAGGTAGTCTTCTGAAACAATTTTCATCTTTCCATCTTCTAATTGTTTCATGTATTGAATTTTACACAAATACCAAGTTGCCATGAATTTTCGTATTAATTTACTTCAAATGTCTTGAATAAAATTTACTCTTGCAATTTTTATCAATAAAAAAAGAGAGAATTTAATCACTATACCTCTAAGAAGAAAATCTTTTTATGTTGCTGATTCCTAAAAACATAGACAGATTGAATGGCTAAAATTATGTGTAACTATTTTATTGTGCCTCTCAATAATTTATCTATCTTGCAGCACTTTTAACACCACTTAACGAAAACTAACAATTTCTTACATTTTACAATTCGTTAATATTCATTCATTCCTTTTCTCAATCTTTAATACTTACCTTTGCAAGCATTTTAGGTTGCTAATCTAAATTTTACTAACTCGTACAATTATTATGAGAAAAATTACGTATTTTCTTTTATTCTTGCTATGTAGTATTGCCACAGTGCAAACTGCATGGTCGCAAGGTGTAACAACTGCTGCCATTAATGGCGTGGTGAAAGATGCCAAAGGCGAAGGTTTGCCGGGAGCTACAGTGGTGGCGGTGCATGTGCCGTCTGGGTCGCAGTATGCTACTTCTACACAGCCCGATGGTCGTTTTGCTATACAAGGTATGCGTGTAGGAGGTCCTTACACTATTACTACTACGTTCATTGGTTTCCAAGATAACAAAGTAGAAAATGTTTACTTGACATTAGGTAATACATTGAACTTGAATGTAAAGTTGTCTGAAGGTGAGCAAACATTAGACGTTGTAGAGGTTGTTTCTGCTAAGGGTTCGGTAATTAGTGGTGAACGTACAGGTGCAGCTACCAACATTGCGAAAGAACAAATAGAACGTATGCCTACGATTAACCGTAGCTTTGCGGATATGACTCGTATGACTCCACAAGCTAATGGTAACAGTTTTGGTGGTCGTAGTGGTAACTTCAACAACGTTACGATTGATGGTGCATTATTTAACAACGTATTCGGTTTAAGTGGTACTATTGGTGGTCAAACAGGCTCACAACCTATCAGCTTAGATGCGATTGAGCAAATTCAAGTAAACATAGCTCCTTATGATGTGCGTCAAGGTAGTTTTACGGGTGCAGGTATCAATGCCGTTACGCGTAGTGGTACAAACGAGTTGAGTGGTTCTGTATATGCTTTCAACCGTACAGACGGTTTGTTAGGTAACAAAGTAGGTAGCCAAGAAATTTTGAACCAAAGTTTGTCTGTATGGCAAGTAGGTGCAAGAGTAGGTGGTGCTATTTTGAAAAATAAATTATTCTTCTTCGTAAACTGGGAATCTGAACGTCAAGATGAGCCAGCAACTTCATTTACAGCTTTAAGAGATGGACAAACAGCAGGTGGTAATATCTCTCAAGCCTCTGCAAAACAATTAGATGAGTTAAGTTCTTTCTTAAAAAATAAATTCGGTTACGAAACAGGTGCTTATGACAATTTCCAACGCCGTACTGTAAGTGATAAAGCTACTGTTAAATTAGATTGGAACATCAGTGATAAACACAAGTTTAATATCAAATATAACTACTTACGTTCTTTTGCAGACATTCCTCCAAGTAATAGTGGTGCTATTACCAGCCGTTCAGCAGGTCAATTTGGTATGCCATATTTTGCATCTTACTACACCATTAACAACAACCTAAACTCTGTCATTGCAGAATTAAACAGCCGTTTCTCTAACGAAGTTTCTAATACTTTCCAAATAGGTTGGACATCTATGAGAGATTTTAGAGAAAGTCCAGGTGGTATTTTCCCAATGGTAGATATTGGTAATGGTGCAGGTCAGCAATTAACAGCATTTGGTTATGAACCTTTCTCTGCCTTCAATAAATTAGATACAGATGTATTCCAATTCTCAAATAACTTGACTATTTACAAAGGTAAACACACTTTGACAATTGGTACATATAATGAGTTTTACAAGTTTGCAAATGGTTTTGCTCCTAACTACTACGGTGGTTATCAGTTCAATAGCTTAGAAAGTTTCTATGCTAGTGTAAGAGTTTGGGAAGCTCAAAAGAATGGACAAACACCAACACCAGAAGATTTAGTTTTAGGTATTCCAAGACAATATCAATTACAATACTCTGCATTGCCAGATAGAAGTTTCCCTTTAGCTGCATTGTCTGCCTTCCAAGTAGGTTTATATGTGCAAGATGAGTGGGCAGTACGTAATAATTTAAACGTAACTGCGGGTGTGCGTGTAGATATGCCATTTATTAATGCAGATATTAATCCTAACCCTGCGGTGAGTGACTTAGCTTTTGCAGGTGGTCAAAGAATCGATGTTTCTCGTACACAAAAACTATCTGCTTTGTGGTCACCAAGAGTAGGTTTTAACTGGGACGTATTCAATAACAAGAAAACACAAGTACGTGGTGGTACAGGTATTTTCACAGGTCGTGTTCCTTTTGTATGGATTTCTAACCAAGTGGGTAATACAGGTAATTTATTTGGCTCTTTATTAGCTAACCCGACCACTGCTACTCCTTTGAGTCAGCGTTTTTACTTCAACCCAGATGTATCTACTTATATTCCTGCTAACAATGCTCCTTCAGCAGGCAATGCTACATTAGCTGTAACAGAACCTAACTTTAAATTCCCTCAAATTTGGCGTACCAATTTGGCTATTGACCAAGAATTGCCTTGGGGTGTGATAGCTACATTAGAAGGTATCTATACTTCAGATTTGAATGCAGTTTATCATACAAATATCAACTTACCAGAGCCTGTTCGTACATTTAAAGAAGGAGAAGCTGGTTCAAGACCTGTATATCCTGGTACTGCACGTATCAACTCTGGTATCCAAAATGCTATTTTGATGAGCAATACCAATTTGGGTTATAGCTACTCTTTAACAGCTCAACTACAAAAAACATTTGCAAGAAAACTTTATACAAGTGTAGCCTATACTTATACAGATGCTCAATCTGTAAATGATGGTGGTTCGGTAGCTGCTTCTATTTGGAGAGATAGACCTATAGCTGGCAATCCTAATGCAAATATTTTAGCTCCTTCTAACTTCTTAGTAAGTCATCGTATAGTTGCTTCTGCTTCTTACAAAGTTTCTTATGCTAAATATTTTGCTACAACAGTTTCTTTATTCTTTGAAGCTGCACCTGCTGGTAGATTCTCTTACTTGTATTCTGGTGATGTAAATAACGATAGAGCTGGTGGTAATAATGACTTGATTTATGTACCACGCAATAGCAATGAAATTAACTTAAGAGATATTAATGGTTTTGATGTGAATGGAGTGCCATTTACATACAGTGCTTCTCAACAATGGACAGACTTGGACAAATTTATCAGCCAAGACCCTTATTTGAGTACACGTAGAGGACAGTATGCAGAACGTAATGGTGCAGAACAGCCTTGGTTTGCAAAAGCCGATTTAAGTATTCGCCAAGACTTCATTTTAGATGTAAAAGGCAAGAAAAATACTTTACAATTAAGTTTTGACGTATTTAACTTTACTAACTTGTTGAGTAGTGATTGGGGTGTAATTAAAACGCCTAACCGTTCTGCTTTGCTTACATTTACAAACAGTTATGATGCAGCAGGTAATCCTGTTTACACATTCCCATATTTGAATACCAACACAAGAACACCTCTTACTCAGTCGTTTATCAACAACCCTGGTACTGGTTCTCGTTGGGTAGCACAAATTGGTTTACGTTATATTTTCAACTAATTTCTAAAACCTATAAGGTCTTAAAGACCTTATAGGTTTATGCTAAAATTTAAAAAAATATTCTTATGAAATCATTATTTTCAACATATAAAAGTTTAGTGATAGCTGCCTTTGCCACTGCTTCTTTGTCAAGTTGTGCATTGGAGGTAGTGAATCCGCCTGTGCAGGCTCAATTAATGGTCGTAAATTTAGCTCCTGCTGCTTCCTCTGCTACTGTAGGCGTGCCATCACTCCAAATCAATATAGATAATACAAACTTGTTATCTGACTCCTTACGTAACAATGCCCTACTAGGTTATATTGGATTTGATGCGGGTACTCGTAATGTAAAATTAACAGCACGTAATAACAACACAAGATTTAGTATTACGGCAGGAAAAGAATACGCTAACTTTTCTTACAATGGAGTATTAGGTGAATATACTTCAGCCTTCTTGATTCCAAGTGTAGCCACTAATGATAAATTTGAAATCATCACTTCAAAAGATAATATGACTCGTCCTGCAACGGGTAGTGCTAATATACGTTTTGTGCATGCAGTACCTAATGTAGATGCAGTTGATATTTGGGTAAGTGCAGGACCTACTAATGCAGACCTTAGTAAGCCTATTTTGACAAATGTAAAGTTTAAAGACATTAGTAACTTTATCACTTTGCCAGCCGTACCTGCAGCTGTGGGTACAGCAGCTCGCCAAAACTACACTTTCGTAGTGCGTGCAGCAGGCAGCCCAGTTACAGCACCAGCTATTTCTACCATAGCAGCTACCTCAACATCAACAGCTAACTCTTCAACAACACCTCATATCTTAGAAAGCACAAGAGTAATGACTATAGCCATCACAGGTGCTACCACCAGATTGAGTATTTTGAATGATAGATAGTAAATTGTTTTTTTGATACTTGAATAGGCAGAACAAGATATTCTGCCTATTTTTTTATATAATATCTGTACACGCACCTATTATTGACCTCTGTAAAATCAAAGAATTAGCCTATATTTTTTGCACATCTAAGTTATTCCTATTAAATTACGACAATCATTTGTGCATACTTTTTCCTCCCCTATTTTTATCTCTACACCACAAGGAAATTTAGTAGCCGATGTTTTATTTTTTTAAGTTTTTTCAATTTTTATTAAATATACTTTTATAACACATTTCATTCTATTTATTTTAACACTTCATTTTTTTATGAAAAAGGCAATCATTGGTGCAGGACTTACTCTTGCTATCTTTTTTTCACAAAATCTTTTTGGACAAACAGTCGTAGGCAAATGGCGCACTATTGATGATGAAACAGGTAAACCTAAGTCTATCGTAGAAATTTACGAGCAGAATGGTAAGTTGTACGGTAAAATCGTCAAATTATTCAGAGAACCTAACGAAGACCAAGACCCTGTATGCGACAAATGCGAGGACACCCGTAAAAACAAAAAAATTATTGGCATGAACATTATTACGGAGATGAGTAAAGACGGAACAGAATACAGTGGCGGAGAAATTCTTGACCCCAAAAAAGGCAAAATTTACAGATGTAAATTATGGGTAGAAAACGGTAAATTAATGGTAAGAGGTTATTTAGGTTTCTTCTATCGTACCCAAACATGGACAAAAGAAGGCTAATTAATTTGAGCATTTCTATATAAACAAAACCCCTATAAAAGTTCTCTACTTTTATAGGGGTTAATTATGCTCACTTACTCAAACCGAATCCGCATTTTTTGCATAATTCGCCAAAGTTGATTATCTTTTTGCAATTTCCCTGCCTCTAAAACCACTACCTTTTTCTTACCATTTGGCAACTCACTGTATTCGCAAGTAACTGCCAAAATAGAGTCAAAGTTTTGAATAGCAGCCTCTTGTGTTTCAGGATTGTCCACAACATAAAAAGTACCTATGCCATCGACTTCATTTAAATCTAATGCAAAATACTCATAACGCAGTTGTTCCTTTAAATCTCTTATTTCAAAACCTTCCCCTTTGTTGATAGCACTATTGGCATAACGCAGCAAAGAAGTTACTGGCAAATTTTCTTGTGTTGGGGTAGTATCTGTAGTTGTTTGCGTAGTCGGGATAGGTGGCGTAACCGTTGTAGTTGTATCTTTTTGTGCCAATGCCAATGCTGTTTCGAAATGGGCAATTTTTTTGAGTAACTCGTCTTTTTCTTTTTCCAAGCCACTTACTTGTATTTGCCACTGTTCTTTTTCTTGGGCAGTGAAGGCAGCAGGTTTTTCTACAATTTTTTCTGTAACTTTTTCAACAATTTGTGTTTGTGGTTTTGTCAAGATTTTACCTACTAAAAAGCCAAAAACTAAGCCCAATACTCCCGCAGAAATTATCCACAAATGGCTATCATTTTCAGTATTTACGTTTTTTAATTGGTTATTGTCTAAGGAAAGTTGAGCATTAGTAGCCTCTAAAGTTTTATTTTCTTTTTTAATGCTTTCTAACTGCGTATTGAGTTGTTGTTGTTTTATACTGTCGTCCTTAATTTTTGTTTCTAAATCTTTAATTTTTGCTAAATCGGCAGGTGTAAGCCCATTTGTAGGCTTATTTTTTTGTGCCAAACTCTCGAAAGACATTGCCCCCAACAACAATACCAACGTAATGATTTTATATGAATACAAAAAACTTAAACGTTTCATAATTTATCTTGTTTAATAAGAATTAACTGCGAAATTGCAACAACTAATAATTACCCAAACATACATAATTTGGGCTTTTTAACCATACACACATAGAATTTTTTAAAATTTGTAACAAGTGTGCAAACTTTTACACAACTTTCAACGAAATTCTGCCGTATGGGTTTGTGATTTATGATGATTTTAAACCTTAAAAATATGAAATTAATTGTACTCTTTGCTTTTATCCTTGCGTTGGGGGCTTGCCAAACCCAAAATAACAAAGAAAACATTGTAGAAACCGAAGAAACTAACATAGATTACCAATCTAATGAAGATTTTTTGGTCTATTTTGCAGAATTTCAAAAAGATTTTAACCTCAAAAATGTACGAAAATTGAACCGTTATATAGACGGAGATAATGGATTGGTCGTTGTCATTACCAAAGATTTTTATGCCTTTCCGTATGGTTTTAAGAATTTTGGAGATTTTATGACTAATAAAGAACTTGCCTTAGATTCTATTCAACACGCCAAAATGGAATTTAAGCCTGAATACGGGGCTAAACCTGTGTTAGATTGTGCAAGCAAGCAATGGAATAAAATTGGTTGTTTCTGGAATGATAAACCTTCATTAGCTTTTACTACTTTGTATGATGCCTTAATGGAGCATAATTTAATGCCACACAATCCGCCATTGGAGGAGCAACTCAAAACCGTAGATGTTTTAGCTACTCGCATGGTCTATGACAGCCATACGAACATGGGTTTTTATTTTAACCGTATCAATGGAAAATGGTATTTGTTGGCTATGGAAAGAATTAAACCTTGTATGACTACAAAATAAACTGGCAGTGTTATGAATGAGGCTTTTTTGCATTATATATGGCAATTCCAATACTTTAATTCTCAAAACCTACAAACTACGCAAAAAGAAAGCATACAAATACTAAAAGCAGGCTATTGGAATACGAACAGTGGGGCAGATTTTCAGCAAGTCGAAGTAATCATAGATGGCATACGTTGGGTAGGCAGTGTAGAAATTCATCTGAATAGCACAGATTGGCAAGCTCATCAACACTCTCAAAATAATAGGTACAACAACGTAATTCTGCACGTTGTTTGGCGAGATAATGCCCAAACAATAGCCCAAAGACCTGATGGCAGCCTTATTCCTACATTGGTGTTAGAAGGTAGAGTGAAATTAGAAGTCTTAGAAAAATACCATTATTATATTAATTCTCAACATGATATTCCTTGCGAAAAACAATTTGCAACGGTCAATAATTTGCAAAGAATGTCTATGTTGGACTATGTACTGGTACAAAGACTGCAAAAAAAGGCAGAAAAAATAACAGCTTTATTACACACCCAAACAGGAGATTGGGAAGAAACAACGTACCAATGGTTGGCTCAATCCTTCGGTTTTAAGGTCAATAACGAGGCTTTTTTGGCTTTGGCACAGGCTACCCCTTACCGCATTTTCCAAAAAAATAAAGATGATTTGGCAAATATAGAAGCCTTATTATTTGGGCAAGCCTCTTTATTGCCCCAAAATCCTACTGATGAATACAGTAAAAATTTAGTAGAAAAATACAATTATTTACGGCATAAATACACCCTTACGCCTATTGCTGCTGCCCATTGGAAATTTATGCGTTTGCGTCCTGCCAATTTCCCTACGGTACGCATTGCCCAATTAGCTACTTTGTTGCACCAACAATCACATTGGTTCAGTGCTTTGTTAGCCATAGAAGACATTAAAGCCATGCAACAGTTTTTCAAATTGCAACAATCTAACTATTGGCAAGCCCACTACGATTTTGGCAAAACGGCTTCGCAAGTTAGCCATGAATTAGGCAAAGAAAGTATCAATAACCTGATAATCAATACAGTAGCACCTTTATTAGCTGCTTACTCCCAACAGCAAGACAATGAGTTATTTATGGAAAGGGCTTTAAGCCTTTTGGAAGGGCTACCCGCAGAACACAACAAAATCACGCAAAGATGGGAAGACATAGGCTTAACTATTCGCACTGCCTTCAACTCACAAGCAAGCATTGAGTTATACAATGAATTTTGCACTAAAAAAAGATGTTTACAGTGTAGAATTGGGAAAGAATTAATACGATAATATCTTTTAACCTATAAGGTTTGTAGAACCTTATAGGTTTTATTAAAGTTATTGGTTTAAAACTTTTCTTACTACCTCCGCATATTGCTTGACTGTATCAAAGTTTATGGTGTCTTCTTGCTTTACCCGAAACAAACAAGGGTACGGAGAATGGTATAAAATAATTTCTTCGGAGGCAGGATTTGTGTTGCCATTAAATACCAAGCCTTTTATTTTTATTAGCCCTTGTTCTTCACGTCTTTGCAATTCTCTGATTGTCAATAAAGTATGATTGATACTACCCAAATATAAATTAGCCACAACGATAATAGGCAGTTGCAATTTTACTGCAAGGTCTATGACAAAATGCTGTTGATTCAGAGGCACTAACACACCACCTGCCCCTTCTACAATTAAATTGCCTGTGTTGGCAGGAATTTCTACTGCGTTTATATCTATTTGCACCTTGTCAATAGCAGCGGCGGCGTGTGGCGACAAGGGTTGTGTAAGCAAATATTTTTCTGGTAAAAAAGAAAGACTTTTACTAACTAATGATTGTACTTTTTCTGTATCTCTTGGCAAACCCGACTGAATAGGTTTCCAATATGTAGCTTGTAAGGCTTCTGTTAAAATGGCACTTACAAAAGTTTTTCCGCTATCTGTGCCTATAGCCGTAACGAAGTATTGATGTAACATATAGTTATTTTTTTGGCAATTAATGGTATTTTTTATTAGAACTTTTGCAACTGTTTAACTACGTTGGCAATGGTCGAAGACCTTGACAACCGTAGGCTTTTTTATACGATTGTCAAGGTCTTCGACCATTGCCAACGTATAAAAAGCACAGTAGGTAACTAAATAATTACGAACTTTTAAACAACAAAAAACAACAGGTTGTTTGTCTAAAATTGATTTGCTTACAAATTGTCTGCAAATTATGGCATAAACGCAGTCTATTTGCACAATACTTTATAGCAAAAAGTAGTAACTTGCAAATTCTTTCTCAAAATCTTAGTCATAAAACTTACAATTTTTCATGTTAGCTGTTTTTAATTATCCTCATTCTTCGACATGGGCAAACCTATTACAACGTCCCACTTTAGATACTTCTCATCTTGAAAACACCGTTCAAGAAGTCCTCAATGCTATTCGCCAACAAGGAGATGAGGCGGTGTTGCATTACACCTCTTTGTTTGACAAGGTAGAATTAGCTCAAATAGCCGTTCCTACTGACGAGATACAAACTGCCATTGACACTCTTTCGCCTGCCCTTAAAACAGCTATTCATACGGCAGCAGCTAATATCAGACGTTTTCACGAAGCCCAACAAGAAAACAGCAAAGTAGTGGAAACGATGCAAGGCGTACAATGTTGGCGGAAAAGTGTAGGTATAGAAAAAGTAGGTTTATATATACCCGGTGGAACAGCTCCTTTGTTTAGTACAATTTTGATGTTAGGGATTCCTGCCCAAATAGCTGGCTGCCAAGAGGTGGTTTTGTGTAGCCCACCTGACAAACAAGGTAAGATTCACCCTGCCATTTTGTATGCAGCCCATTATGTAGGTATCAAAAAAATATTTAAGATAGGTGGCGTACAAGCCATTGGTGCTATGACCTTCGGAACTCAAACAGTACCAAAAGTTTACAAGATTTTTGGACCGGGCAACCAATATGTAACTTGTGCCAAACAGTTGGTACAAAAACAAGGCGTGGCGATTGATATGCCCGCAGGTCCTTCTGAATTACTAGTGTGGGCAGATGCGTCTTGTAACCCTGCCTACGTAGCTGCCGATTTGCTTTCACAAGCCGAACATGGGGCAGACAGCCAAGTAATTTTGGTTACAACTGCACCTACTATAGTAGAAAAAGTACAAGAACAGCTAGCTCTACAAGTAGAAAAATTACCACGCAAAGAAATAGCCCTTAAAGCCCTACAAAACAGCAAGGCTATAGTTGTGCAAGACACCATTACGGCTATTGAGTTGGTCAATGCCTATGCCCCTGAACATTTGATTATTGCTTGTGAAAATGATGAGGAATTAGCCACTAAAATCACCAATGCAGGTTCGGTATTTTTGGGTAACTACTCGTCTGAAAGTGCAGGAGATTATGCCTCTGGTACAAACCACACTTTACCTACTAACGGCTATGCACGTATGTATAGCGGAGTTTCGTTGGATAGTTTTGTGAAAAAGATTACTTTCCAAAAAATCACTGCCGAAGGTTTGTTGAATATTGGTAGTACGATAGAAGAAATGGCGGAGCATGAACAACTTTTTGCCCACAAAAACGCCGTAACCTTGCGGTTAGCGGATTTGAGAAATTTGTAGGGATTAGGTTTGTTAAAATAGTATAGATAATTTGTTCCCTTTATTGTGTTGTGAGGTAATTATTCTGCCTTCTAAACAGAATAAAGGGAACAAGAGTATAGAAACGATATTTTTTTCTTTTAATGTTTCACTGTATCTACTTGAGCATGGAGAGGAAGGGAATTTAAAAGCAGCAGTAGGCTATCTCGTTTTACTGAAAAAGCCAAATTGGACTTAGTATATCGTAGCCATTCACTTTTAATACTAAACATAGTCATATTTTTTGGTAGGTTGTATTTCAGTAATAGAATCCCACTATCTTTTTCGGCAGACTTATATACATCTAAAAGCAGTAATTTTGATTGTCTTATTTTATTCAAAATTATTTCTTTGCTTGTTCCTGTGTAAGTTTTTTATTTCCTAATTCCCATAATGCTTTTTATCGAAGATGAATCAGGTTCATATTTTTCCCAAACAATAGTATCAACTTCATCTAAAAGTTCACTAACCCTCAAATTGTGCTTGTATCGCAAGTATTTTACATAACTCATAAAGGCTAAGTAGCCAAAAATAAGCCCACAAAGAAAAATATATAGATACATTTTTCTACCCTTACCTAACAAAGAGACCAGTTTGTTTCTTCCTTGCAAAATTAATTGTTGTATCTTCATCATTTTCTTTAAATATATCTTCTTGCTAGAAATTTAAGCTACAAGTTTGGTTGGAAAGTAGAGTTTTTGCTCTTATTGATGGTTTCACAAGCAAAACCTATACTGCGTAGAAAATTAGGCATCATTAATTTCAATAAAATATAAAATAAATCACTGATTTTCAATGAGATAAGCAGCAGTTTATATATTTTATTCTCTATAAAAATTCCATGTAGTTATTACAACAGTTTTAGGCAACATGAATATATAATTTATTAGGGTCGTATTAAAGAGTAATAGAATAAAGAAAAGGTTGTATGCACAAATAGATTATTTTTTTTATTGCAAAATAATTACTCGTAATAAATACCTCCAAAGTTTCTTCATAAACTGAAAGTTCATAAATATCATCTTGTAAAACACGATAAATCTGATAGTCGTCTTTTAATAAATAGTAAAAATCTTGAAAATATGTCTTTGAATCAATGTTGCAACCCCCAAACTCAAACTGTATAAAATCAATTTTTTTATTCGCAATCATTTCTTTTGCCCCTTTCAACGCAGCCATTTCATGTCCCTCTATATCTAATTTTAGAAAATGAATATGTGTGATATTGTGCTGATTACAAAAATTATCTATAGTAGTTAGTTGTATTTCTTCACTCTTATCCATTTGAATTCCAAAATGGTTGAGTTTTCTAGGGTAAACAGAAGCTAATTCAGAGGCATCTTTATTACTAAAAAGTAGTTGTGTGTGTGCTGCACTACTCAGCCCAAGATGAATGGGAATAATATTTTCAAATGCTAATGTGTTTTTTACTAAGAGTTCAAAAGTCTTTTTTGAAGGTTCAAATGCAAATATTTTCGTTTTGTTTGCATTAAATAGCTCTCTGGCTATCTTTGAATAGTTCCCAACATTTGCCCCAACATCAAATATTACAATTTCAGGTTCTTTTTCAAGTTTTTTTTGTATCAATTTTAAAACAAACAATTCTCCACTTTGGCTAAAATTACCGCCATTACCAAAATTCATTTGTTTGAGAGCCAAGAGGTAGAGGGTTTTCCAAAAATTTTGACTTTTTATTGTAGATAAACCTCTTAGTAGGGTTCTCATCAATAAATTTTTAACTTTTTGAATCATCATTGTCGTTTTTATTTGATAGGGTCGTGCCTTAAATCATTATAGTAAATTTGTCCGACATCTTATGAGATGTCGGACAAATAAACAAATAGGTTTGGAGATAAAAATGCGTTTTGTATTACACCCTTTTCAATGCTGCAATCGTATCCTTTGGCGAAGCAGCCCCAAAAACAAAACTTCCTGCCACCAATACATCTGCTCCCGCAGCCTTTAACAAAGGTGCATTTTGGAGATTTACGCCCCCGTCTATTTCTATTAAAGTGTCTGCCGAATTACGAATAATAATTTCTTTGAGTTGCTCTATTTTTTTGTATGTCCTCTCAATAAATTTTTGTCCTCCAAAACCGGGATTTACAGACATCATACACACCAAATCAGTATTTTCAATCACCTCTTCCAACAAACTCACAGGCGTATGTGGGTTAATAGCCACCCCCGCCTTACAACCTAATTGCTTGATTTGTTGCAAAGTGCGGTGTAAATGCGTACAGGCTTCGTAGTGAACAGAAATGTAGTCTGCACCAGCATCTTTGAAGGCAGCCAAGTAATTTTCAGGCTTAACAATCATCAGATGCACGTCCATAGGTTTTTTGGCAGCTTTTTGTATAGCTTGACAAACAGGCAGCCCAAACGAAATGTTCGGCACAAAAACACCGTCCATTACGTCTATGTGCAGCCAATCGGCTTCGCTGTGGTTGAGCATCAAGACATCACGTTCTAAGTTGCCAAAATCGGCAGAGAGGAGAGAAGGAGCAATAAGCATAGTCGTTTTGTGTTAATTTTTGTGCAAAAGTAAGTGTTTTTATTTATCTTTGGTTGCAAAAATTACATTCAATACTATGCTCAAAGAAAATTCCAACGCCTTATTAGATACGGTATCGAAATTAGTGGAGGTCAATTTAGAGTTATTCAAAATAGAAGTCAAAGAAGAAATCGGAGATTGGGCTATTCAGTCCAGCCTCATTTTGGTAGTTTTGATAGCAGCCAACATGGGTATTGTGTTCAGTAGCTTTGCCATAGCCTTTTTATTGGGAAATTGGCTGAATAACTACTTTTTTGGCTTTGGCACAGTTGCTGTTTTTTATGGTGTTGTGGCGTGGGCTTTGTGGCAAAACCGCCAAAGTTTACAACAACGTATTAAATTGTATGTGCAAGAAAATTTGTTTGAAAAACAAGCTGAAAAAAACTCTTTAACAACTACAAATACAGATATTACACATCAAATTGATAACTAACATTTACTTCCTGTCGTACTATGTGTCGTTACTATAAATATTTTTGGACTTTCTTGTTATGGTGTGTTGTGTACCATACAAATCATGCACAAAATTTTGGGCATGAATGGACAAACCCTGCCCAAACTTACGCCAAAGTAAGAGTTTCTGGTGCAGAAGGTATGTTTAGGATTACTTATGACGAGCTTCGCAATGTTGGTTTCCCAGTGGACAATACCAACCCTCGTTTGTTACAAGTCTTCCACATGGGCAAAGAAATGGCTATTCGTGTGATAGGCGAAGAAGACAATAAATTTGACAAAGGCGACTATATAGAGTTTTATGGCAAAGGCAATATTAACGCCATAGACAATGAGTTGTTCGACAAACCAGAAGACAACGCCAATCCATACTCCAGTCCCTATGACCCTTGGGGGTATTATTTCGTTACGGCACTCCCCTTCAATGCAGGTCTTCAAGGCAAACGTATGCCACGTTTTTACCAGTCTGATACCAATATCCTACCAGAAACGGCATGTACTCAAGAGCTACTCTATGTTCCTGAAAACCAATATAGCAGACCTGTTTTTCCCACAGGTTTTCCTATCACAATTACCTACCGTCAAGATTTTGGGGCTTTCCCTTCACACTTTTTTGAAGGTAAATCCGTCAGAGGTAGTGCGACTGCATACCGCAGTGGTAGCCCTGCTGTTAATATTAATTTTGGTTTGACAGACGCATTACCTACTACTAAAGTAGATATGGAATTGACCTTTGTGGGGGGTGTAAATCTACAACACGAAGCCTCTGTTTCGGCAGGAGTAGGCAGTTTGCGGAGTATCGGCAAAACTACTTTTCAAAACTACCGCATAGGCAGATTCTTGGGTAGTGTAGATTCTATTCGCACTACCAACGGTACGGCAACCTTCACCATTTCGGTACAAAACACCTCTACAGACAGACACCCCGACCCTGCCACAGCCGTAGTTTCGCAGTTTGCTCCTACCTATTACAAAGTGAAATACCGTCAAGGATTTAATTTAGGGCAAAACTTCCGTTTGTTTACTATTGATGAAAACCTAAGAGGAAGTTCTCGTCTATTATTGCGAAATGTAGCTACAGGCACTCGGTTCTATGATGTAACAGACCCTTACAATATCAAAATTATAGGAGCAGACAGTACAGCAGACACTCGCAGCATTATTGTCCCAGAAACATGGCAAAAAAGAGTAGTCTTAGCAGAAAATAGGCTCATGGTACATGGCGGTATAGAATTACTACCTCCTTTCAAAAGATTTGATTTTTCAAGATTTGACTATTATATCATTACACACAAAGGCTTACGCCAACCTGTAGGCGGTGTGCAAGACCCCATACAGGCGTATGCAGATTACCGCCAACAAACAGGCTACAACCCTATTGTAATGGATATTCAAGAAATCTTTAACCAATTCGGCTACGGTTTCTTTACGCCTTTGGCGGTTCGTAAGTTTTTGAATTTGGTGAGCAAAGGTGTACCTAACCAACCTCGTTATTTGTTGTTAATAGGGCAAGGAACAGATATTTTGTTTTTCCGCCGTACAGGTGCTGCCCCCAACTACATTCCGCCATTTGGCTCTGCTCCGTCTGATGCCGAATTTTCTAATGGACTCAACGGACAGAACAGATTTGTGCCAGACGTACCCGCAGGGCGTATTCCTGCCAAAACTCCAGCAGATGTCTTGGCATATTTGAACAAAGTAAAAGAACATGAAGCCCTACCCTACTACATTCCTTGGCGAAAAAATATTTTGCACTTGTCTGGTGGTTTGGCACAAGGTGAAAACCTCCGTTTCAAGAGTTTTGTAGATATGTATAAAAATGTTGCAGAGAGTAGTATTTTTGGAGCAAATGTAAAAACGATACAAAAAACTACGACCAATGAAATAGAAACAGTGAATATTAGTAGAGAACTGAACGAAGGAGTAAGTTTAATAACTCTGTTTGGACACTCTTCTCCCGAATTTACAGATGTGGAAATAGGTGTACCCAACACACCACAAGCAGGCTATAACAACAAAGGTCGTTACCCAATGATTATCCAAAACGGCTGTCAAACCAATTATGTGTTTAACCCTAATGCCACCTCTAACAGTGAACAGTGGATATTGACACCCGACAAAGGGGCTATTCTGTATTTAGCCATGACAGGCTTAGGCTTTGATACCTATTTGCATTTTTATACACAAGCCTTTTACGAAAATGCCTTTAAAACGGCAGCTACTACGAACCAAACTATTGGCGAAATTATGCAAAATACCATTCGTCAATATCTTGGATTTCTTAGCGATGAAATAGCCATTAGTCATGCCCAACAGTTTTTACTGTTAGGCGACCCTGCTATTGTGCCTTTTGGCAAACGTGGTGCAGAACCCTTACCAGACTATGCCGTAGATGATAGCAAGTTATTCATCAAAACATTTAACAATGAACCTTTAAATGCAACAGTAGATTCGTTCCAACTTTGTGGTGTGGTAACTAATTATGGCATCACAAGTCGCCAACCTCTGTCGGTGTTTGTTCGCCGTACTTTGCCCGATTTCAGTGTGGTGAGCTATGAAATTAAGCCTTTTACTTCGCCTAAAAGTGCAGATACATTGTGTTACACTATCAAAATTCCAAAGGAACAAAGACAACAATCTACAGGTTTGAATTTATTTGAGTTTTTTATCAATTATGACAACAGTATTCAAGAAGGCGACTACCGCAACAACAGTGCGAAACTAAGTGTGAATTTGAAAAGAGCTACGTTATTGGCTTTGTCCCCCAAAGAATACAGTATTGTGAGCCAACAACCCGTATATTTTGTAGCCCAAAATACAGATGCCTTTACCAAAGAAAGAACTTATCGTTTCCAAATGGATACGTCTTATTTGTTTAACAGTGCGTTTAGAAAAGACACAGTAGTAATAGGCTACATTACGGCACAGTGGACAACTAATTTATTGCCTAATGTACCAACCAATGACAGTACAGTGTATTATTGGCGTGTGAAGTACGCAGAACCACGCCCCGAAGACGATACTACATGGATAAATTCTTCGTTTGTGTATATTCGCAATAGTCCAAGTGGTTGGTCGCAAAGCAGATTTCCACAATTTACCAAAGACACCCGCAGAGCCTTAAATTTAGATGTGCCACGCAAACGGTGGTCTTTTGGCGAAATTGTAAATAAGATAGATGTAAAGGCAGTGGGCAGTGTAAATAATTGGCAAGACTACTATATTCGTATAGACGGCGAAACATATGCGTCTTTCCCAAACTGTTTTTATGCCAATCCTTCTTTCCCTAATAGTGAAACAAGGTTTTTGATGGTGGCAATAGATGCCCAAACAGGCAAAATCTACAATCCTTTCTTGCAACAAGATACCTTCGACGGTTATACGTGGGTGTGTGGGGCAAGCTCTTTGTGTGCTGCTCCTTGGGCGGTGAATAGTTCTTTTGCAGACATGAACCCTATTTATGCTTACTATATTAACAATATTAAACAAGGTGATTATGTGGTAATGATAGGAACAAGGTTTGCGGGTTTTCAGGGCTGGAGAGATGTTTTTTGGAATGCCATGACACAAATGGGCTTAGACCGTACCACTACCCCTCAAAAAGTAACCAACGGAACACCCTTTATTTATGTCTTACAAAAAGGGGCAAAACAGCCAATTATAGAAAGAATAGGCACAGTAGGCACACCTATTACATTAGATAACTATGAACTTCGTAGAAATCCTAACGAGGGCAGTATCATTTCTACCCTCATAGGACCTTCTACGGAGTGGGGTAATGTTTTCCGCAATATCAATGGGGCAGAAAATCCAAGAGATGAATCTTGGCAGTTAAATGTAGAAGGCATCGATTTTAGCAACAAAGCCACTACTTTATATAGTAATATTCGCCCAGACGCATTTGATATTCGCAGTGTTGATGCTAAAAATTATCCGTATTTGCGGTTAAATTTATCTGTAAAAGACTCTATTAGACGCACACCCTACCAACTACAACGCTGGCAGGTCATTTACAAGGAAGTTCCCGAAGGAATTTTATTGTATGACACCCTAAGTTATAGAGAAAATACGGTGCTGGAGTTTATAGAAGGGGACAGCGTAAAAATTAAGTTCAATTTCTTGAACATATCAGGTACAGATTTCCCCGAACCCTTGAAAGTACAATATTTTGTAAGGAACTTAGCCACAGGCAAAGATACGACCTTTACACAACAACTTTCGGGTATTTTGAAACGTGAAACTTTCCAAAACTTTGCATTGACATTGCCTTCTTTGAACTTTAAAGGAGATAATTTGGTAAGGGTTTTTGTCAATCCACGTATCATAGCCGAACAGTTATACGACAATAATTTATTAGAGGCAAGATTTAAGGTAAAACCCGATGACATTAACCCTGTTTTAGATGTGGCTATTGACGGAAAACACCTTATCAACGGAGATATTGTAAGGGCTACGCCTACTTTGCAGATTACGTTGAAAGATGAAAACAGATTTTTGTTCAAACAAGACACCACAGGCATAGATATTCTATTGAAAAAAGGTGATGCCAATTTCAGACGCATTAACTTCAATGACCCTAATTTGGTATGGACACCCGCCACCACCGCCAACGGCAACAAGTTTACGATAGAATACCGTTCTCCGCAATTAGAAAACGGCACTTATACCTTATTGGTACAAGGCAAAGATGTAACAGGAAATTTGTCAGGTAAAAATGCCTATCAAATTACGTTTAAGGTCATTAATGAAACGACTGTAAGTAATTTTTACCCTTATCCTAATCCATTCTCCACAAATACTCGGTTTGTGTTTACCCTCACAGGTGATATTCCTGAACAGATACGCATACAAATTATGACGATTACAGGGAAAGTAGTCAAGACTTTGTATAAAGAAGATTTGGGAGCTTTGCGTATTGGTACAAACATGACCGAATACGCATGGGACGGTACAGACGAGTACGGCGATAAGTTGGCGAATGGTGTGTACCTCTACAAAGTGGATATTCGCAGTCAAGGCAAAGAATATAAACACAGTGCCACCGCAGGCGATGACCTTTTCAAAAATGGTTATGGAAAAATGTATTTGATGCGGTAGTTGTATAACAATAAAGAGGTGTCATCTTTTAGAAAGATGACACCTCTTTTATTCATTTAGCTTTAATGTCCATGCCCTTCTTCTCCCCCACCCATAGCATTTTTGTACTCATTCAATAAGGCATTTGAACCTTTTGTAACAATTAAGTTTGTATTTGTATCAAAGTTTTCTGGTAATAAAACCTCTACAAAACCTCGTTCTGTCATACCTTTTTTCACTTTGAGTAAATGAAAATGATAATGTTTTTCACCTTCATCATGCGATTTTTCTTGTACCCACACATAATCTTCTCCCTCAAAATTCACAATAGCTTCTTCGGGCAAGGCAGGAACAGTATTTTCACCTACGTCTATAAAGGCTTTTACATAGGTATTCGGCATTAATTCTGTTTCTTTTTGGTCTAAATGACAGTGTACTCTAATGGTACGGTCTGCATTAATTTTAGGATTTATCAAATAAACCGTAGCCTTACGTTCTTTTTCGGGTTCGTTTGCCATATAAAAATGCAGCTTTTGCCCAATCTTTATTTTGGCAATGTCCTTTTCAAAAACACTCAATTCTACGTGCAAATGGTCGGTATCTACAATCTCAAACAGCACGTCCACAGGATTTACAAATTTGCCCAAATTAAAATTTACGGTGGTTACATAGCCATTAATGGGCGAAAAAATACTTACTTCACTCGTAATTTTTCCATTTTCTACCTCTTTAATGCTAATACCTACCGTTTGTAGGCGTTGTTGCAAGGCTTTGTACTTGGCTTGTAGGCTTTTGTAATCTGCTGTAGTTTGTTGAAAAATTTTGGCAGCACTTACATTTTCCCTTGACAATTCTTCTTGGCGTTTGTACTCCAATTCGGCATATTCCAATTTAGCTTTTGTATCTAAATAATCTTGCTGAATTTGAATAAAATCTTGGTTTTCTACTACCGCCAACAGTTGCCCTTTCTGAATTTTCATACCTTGTATCATATCCGTTTTACGAATAAAGCCCCCCATCACTGCCGAAATGCTCACCAAGTTTTGAGGTGGCACATCTAAAACTCCATTAGCTTTCAAGACATTACTCAAATTTTGTGGGCTTACTTTGCCCAACTGTACGCCTGTCATCACAAACTGTTTTTCAGTAAGTTCTACGGCTATTTCTTTGTGTGGTGTTTCGGGGGCTGTAGGTGTGGTGGTTTCTTCTTTTTTGCCACAGGCTGTAGCCCATACAAGTACAAGAACAGCTACGATTTTATATAATTTTTGAGAGAATTGCATAGTGATAAAATTTAATTAAATGATAAATGATGAATAAAACTCATAATAAACCTGCTTATTTCCCTACCAAAAACTCCAACTCCACTACTACCTGATTATACCTATTCAGCACATCATAATAAGCCGATTTGACGGTTAAAGCCCTTGTAAGCCCTTGAAAATGAGCTATATAATCTATATTACCAGACCTAAATTCTTTTTGGGCAGTGCTTAATAACAAATCGGCAGTAGGTAGTGCATTTTGTTCGTAATAAGTCAAAGTGTTTTGCAGTTTCGTGTACTCTTGCACAATTTGTAAATATTGACTTTCCAAGTTGATTTGAGTGTATTCATATTGATTTTGGGCTATTTTTTCCTGCACTTTGGCTGCTTGTATGCGTGCATTTTGCGGTTTTGCCCACAACGGAAACGCCAAACCCAAAGCTACACCGTTAAATCTTTTGTTGTAGTCAAAATAAATGTCATTGTTATCATTGAAAGCACGTTGATAGCCCACTAAGGTTTGAGAGAAAAAACCTAAGTTAATATCGGGCAATAAACGTGATTTTTCAACCTTCGTAATTTGCTGATTAACAATGATTTGCTGTTGCAAAAGTTGTAACAAAGGGTGTGTAGCCAATGTAGTTGTATCTGCAATTTGGGGCTGAAAAGTAAGTTTTTTCAACCTTTTTTCCACCAATAAAATAGGTTGCGGATTTTGCAACAAAGTTTGTAGCTGTGTAGCCACAATTTGCTGGTCGGCTTGGTTTTGCAGCAATAAATTTTTCACCTCCAAAGACTGTGATTGGGCTAAGGCTCTCTCTAATTGGTTGGTTTCGCCTGTTTTGTAACGCAATTCGGCAGCTCGCAAAAACTCTGTATAAATGCTGTCTTGATACCGCAATAATTGTTGTTTTTCTAAGACAAATAAATACGTAAAATACGCATTTTTTACCATTTTTACCAAATCTCTTTGTGTCGTAACTACTTGTTGCTCTGCGTACTGAATATGGGCTGCAGCCAATTGTTTTTGTTTGGCAAATACCGTAGGAAAAGGCAAACTTTGAGCAATAGTCAAATTATTGTCATTTACAAAGCTATTGTACTGACCATATTGTAAGCCTAAATTCGTTTTGCCTATTTCGGTGGCGGTAGGTTTCAAGGCTTTTTGATAATCTGCCTGATACATTGCCCCTTTTACCAAGCCGTTTTGCTCCAAAACTAAGGCTACCACTTGCTCCAAAGTTAAAGGTATAGATGGATTTTGTGGTTTTACTTGTCCGTAGTTGGGGTAAGATAATAGCAATAAATATATTGATATTCCCCAAAAGACTATATAATTAGTTTTCATTTTATGTTAAATTAAAATTTTATTATTTACACCCTAAGGGTTTCAAAAACCCTTAGGGTGTAAGGTGTAAGTAATATTTTAAGATTTTGACTTTCCAAAACCTTTTTCAAAATAAATATATAAACAAGGCAAGACCACTAAGGTAAGCAAGGTAGCCGAAACCAAACCACCAATGACTACTGTAGCCAATGGTTTTTGCACCTCTGCACCCGAACCCGCAGACAAAGCCATAGGCAAAAAGCCCAAAGAGGCTACTAAGGCTGTCATCAAAACAGGGCGTAAACGGGTATGTGTACCTTCCAACACTCTTTCGTTTACATCTGTTACTCCTTTGTTTTTCAGATAGTTAAATTCTGCAATTAAAACAATGCCGTTTAAAACTGCCACACCAAACAAGGCAATAAAACCAACGCCTGCCGAAATACTAAAAGGCATATCTCGCAACCAAAGAGCTATAATACCACCAATAGCAGACAAAGGAATAGCCGTAAAAATCAATATACTTTGCTGTATTGAACCAAAAGTAAAGTATAACAAAACAAAGATAAGCCCTAAGGCAATAGGCACAGCAACAGACAATCTGTCTTTTGCTTCCTGTAGATTTTGGAACTGCCCTCCGTAAGTCAAAGAGTAGCCTGTAGGCAATTTGAGTTGTTGGTCTAATTTGCCTTGAATTTCGAGGACAATACTTTCTACATCTCTGCCTCGCACATTAAACGCCACAGTGATACGCCTTTTGGTATTTTCTCTTTGAATTTGGTTGGTTTGCACCTTAAAATCTATGTCCGCAATTTGAGTAATAGGAATTTGCTCACCATTATCATTGGTAATGAACAAGTTACGGACATCTTCTATACTTTGGCGACTATCTTTTTCCAATCTGATGACCATATCAAACCGTTTTTCGCCTTCGTACACCCAGCCTGCGGTCATACCTGCAAAGGCGGTGTTTAGCACTGTATTCGCATCTGCAATGCTAATGCCGTATTGTGCCAATCTTTCTCTGTGAAAAGCCACGACTATTTGCGGTAAACCTCCCACTTTTTCCACATATACATCTTTTACGCCCTCAATCGGACTAATCATTTTAGAAATTTTGGCTGCTTGTGCTGCTAAAATTTCTAAGTCTTCGCCATAAATTTTAATAGCTACGTCTTGGCGTACTCCTGTCATTAACTCATTGAAACGCAGTTGAATAGGTTGTTGAAAACCAAATTCTATACCTGCTATATTTTCCAATTCTTCTGCCATTTTTTCGGCTAATTCTTCCCGATTATCCGCCGTAACCCATTGGTCTTTGGGTTTGAGCAAAATCATTAAATCACAAGACTCAAGGGGCATAGGGTCTGTAGGAATTTCGGCAGAACCTATTTTACCTACCGTTTCGATAACTTCGGGAAACTTTTCTTTCAAAATTTTGCCAGCTTTTAGCGAAGCCTCTACGGTTTCTGCCAAAGAACTGCCCGTACCTAACCGCACTTCTACCGCAAAGTCGCCTTCGTCTAAAGAAGGGATAAATTCGCCCCCCATAGTCGCAAATAAAGCCACACTGCCCACAAAAAAGCCGATAGTAGTTAAAATAATAGCTAATTTTTGACGCAAAGCCAACCGAATGATAGGGTTGTAAAGCCGATTGAAAAAGGCAATGATATGGTCTGCAATGTTCTTTTTATGACTCACTTTTTTGCTCAATAACAAAGCAGACACCATTGGTACGTAAGTTAAAGACAAAATAAATGCACCCAAAATAGCAAATGCCACCGTTTGAGCCATAGGTTTAAACATTTTGCCCTCTATGCCCGACAAAGAGAGAATAGGCAAATAGACTATCAAAATGATGATTTCGCCAAAAGCTGCCGAACTTCTGATTTTTACGGCAGATTGATAAACTTCTTCGTCCATTTGAGATTGGGTAAGAAGCCCCCCGCCCCCCGAAGGGGGAGTTTTAGTTCCCTCCTCTTTTGAGGGGGCAGGGGGTGAGGTACTAAGGCTTAAATGATGCAAAGTTGCCTCCACTATAATTACCGCACCATCTACGATTAATCCAAAATCAATAGCCCCCAAAGACATCAGATTACCAGACACCCCAAAGACATTCATCAAAGCAATAGCAAACAGCATAGCCAAAGGAATAACCGAAGCCACAACCAACCCAGCCCGAAAATTGCCTAATAACAATACCAAAACGAAAATAACGATTAATGCACCTTCAGCTAAATTTTTGGTAACCGTACTAATGGCATTGTCCACTAACTTTGTTCTGTCTAAAAAAGCCTCTATTTCTACGCCTTCGGGTAAAGTTTTACGGATTTGTGCTATTTTTTCTTTGACATGGGCAATGACTTTAGAGGAATTTTCGCCTTTTAGCATCAAGACAATACCCCCAACCACTTCGCCCTCGTCATTGCGTACCATTGCCCCATAACGGACTGCGTGTCCGAACTGTACCGTAGCTACATCACGCACCAAAATAGGCGTACCGTTGGCATTGTGCCGAATAACTACATTCGCAATGTCGTTAGTGTTAGTAATTAAGCCTTCGCTGCGAATAAAATAGGCGTTGGGTTGTTTGTCTATGTAAGCACCACCCGTATTTTGATTATTTTTTTCTAAAGCTGCAAAAATATCAGCAATGGTTACGTTCAAAGCTCGTAGTTTGTCGGGATTAACAGCTATTTCGTATTGTTTCAAATAACCTCCCATGCTACTCACATCTGCCACGCCCTCTGTACCTAAGAGTTGCCTGCGAACTACCCAATCTTGCAAAGTTCGTAGCTCGGTTGCATCATACTTTTTTTCATAGCCTTTTTTGGCAAAGATGGTGTATTGGTAAATTTCACTTAAACCTGTGGACAAAGGGGCTAATTCGGGGTTGCCTACTCCCGCAGGTATTTGGGTTTTTGCTTGTTGCAACCTTTCGGCTACTTGCTGCCTTGCCCAATAAATGTCTGCCTCATCTTTGAAAACTACCGTAACTACAGACAAGCCAAAACGTGAGATAGAACGGATTTCTACCAAATGCGGTATGGTTGCCATAGAAATTTCTACAGGAAAAGTAACCAATCTTTCTATCTCTTGGGCTGCCAAAGACGGACTACTCGTAATAATTTGTACCTGCTTGTTCGTGATGTCGGGTACGGCATCTATAGGAAGCTGGCGAACAGAATAGCCTCCCCACAAAACCAATGCAAGGGTTAAAATGCCTATTATCAGTTTGTTATGTATGGAAAAATGAATGATTTTGTCTAACATGGTCAATGAAAGTAAGTGGAAATGTAAAGATGCACCCCAAAATTCTTCTCGAATATGGAAACATAACCCCACAAGGGTTTAGAACCCTTGTGGGGTTGAATAATTATTTTACACTAAATCACTTAACTTACTTTCGGCGGTTGCCAAATTTCTGAAGTGGTATTGGGAAGGATAAAGTGGTAATTATCCACGTATTTCGTAGGTACGATAATTGGTTTTAGTACAAATTGTACGATAAATAGACGAGGAACATCAAAGAAAATCTTAGCCAAATAATGGTTTTCGTGCTGGTGAAAAGGCAAATCTTCGTGTTCGGCGTGGTCTTTTTGGAGGTGCTGCTCGTCAAAGGTATGTAGCAACAAAAAATCTAAGAAAGAAATATTCTCTTGGTGTACTTGGAGATGATGCTCGAAATGTAGCCACAAATTCCCCATTTTACGCAATTCCATGATGTTGTTGTTGGGTAGCAAGCTAACCAATAACAAATGGAAAGAGAGTAGTATCGTAGAGAATCGTAACATATTAACTAATAAAAACAAATTTAGTATAAAAGTTCAATATAATGCTTAAATACAAAAAATAACTAATTGCTTACCTTTGATTGATTTTGCAAATGCTCTGCTAATAATTTTGCTAAGAGTAAATGCCCTGTTGCAGTAGGGTGTTTGTCTTGTGGATAGTACAAGGCTTTGGGTTGTGTAGCATGCTCTTTTCGTAACAAAGGTGTTGAATCAAGATAATCAATGCCTAAAGTATCACAAATCGTTGCTAATCTGCGTGAGCATACTTCTCTGTCATATTTAGCAGGGTTGTTCCCAAAACTTTTTTTCCAAACTTCATCATTGACAATCGGATAATAAGCTATGTTAAATAAGACCAATTTTACCCCATCTTGGCGTGTTTCTTGGGCAAATTGTCGTAAAATTTGTGCTGCTAACTGCCACCTATACGTGTTTTCTATGGAGAGGTCTTTGACAACGGCTGTTTCTACTCCTTCCCACAAATTTAGGTCATTATTAAATGGTAAGTTCGTAGCAAGGTACAAAGCCAAAGAAGAAGTTTTTACACGCCTATACAAACTTCTACTTTTGACAAAATGCTTGAATCTTGTAAACAAGGTAATTTGTGAAACATTGGCTTTACTGTTTTTGCCTTTACCTATTTTTTTCCCTACTAAATCATGCACTTCTATCAGTTGATTATTATTATCTAAGTCGTGATACACTCTTCCAAAGTTTTCACCATAAATAAAACCTCCCTTTCGAGGAGGTAACAAATCGTAAAGGTCGGTAGCTGCCGAAAAACCAATGATAACAGTAGTAGGACGAAAAATTTTTTTTAACTGCCTATAACGCAACAAATACTGCCCTAAACTATAACCCACTACCGCACAATTAAACACCGTTCCTTTGGTATTTTGCTGTTGGAATAAAAGGTTATTTAATTGCCAACTAAAAGTTTCGAGAGTAGAAACTCCTGTGCCGTAGGTATGCGAATCTCCCAAAAGCATTATGCGAATAGGTGCTTCAAGTCTTGCAGCCGTTATGACGGTATCATTCATATTGTACGCATTGATAGTCAATCTGTTATGATACTCGTCTGTTATATTCTCTACTACCCCTGCTTGTGGTAAAAAACCCAATGTATCATGGGCTATTCGTTTACCACCTATGCCAATCGTCTTTTTATTCCAATGTTCTAAAGTGTGGGATAATCCTTCTGCTATCACAAGAAGAGCAAAACAAGCTATAAGATTCCAAAATAGGCGAAACAGTTGTTGTCTTTTTACAAATATCATTACTCATAAATTCATTGCACAAAGGTAGATAATAAAGTAGCAATATTAAAAAAATACTATCTACACAAAATAAATCAACTAAATGAGAGAAGTAATAGACATATTCATGTATTGTACTTCTTGCTTAATGACTTTTAATCTTTTGAATGACTGTTGAATTACTATTAAACCTACCAAACCCGCACCAATACCCCAATTAATTAATTGATAGTCAAGCAAGTAATTATTTAGTATGTAAATAGGCAACAACAACAAACTACTAAGTAAAAATAAAGTAGCCAAATGCCCTAAGTAAATAATAGCCCAAACTTTCCATTTCCAATAACTTAGCCCTACATTCATTAGCCAAAAAACTGCAATAAAACCTACTGCGGACAGCCCAAAATAGTTGAAGACTGCAAAAGTAGTTGTATAAAAAGCTATGAAAATGAAAACAAAACGGTAGAAAAAGCTAAAGTCTGGAATACAAGCATTGGGGTTAAAGTCTTTGGCAGGAGCTATGACTTTTCGGTTATAGGAAACAAGATTGTACACTTGTCGCATGACACTCACAAACCAATGGTTCTTAAAAATAGGTTGTAAGACAGGGAAATTATGCCCCAAAATATATAGCAAACTATCTAAGCCATAACGAACCGTCTGGTTTTGCGTATCCACCAAAGCTATTTCGTTGCGAGATTTGTCCTTATCTACCAAACTACACGCCGAAAACTCTTGGAGTTGTGTGTAATCGTGTCGTCCATTTGCATCTAACAAGCCATATTCCACAAAAGCACCTGAATACAGTTTACAAAGAGGACATTCGGCATCATACAGCAAAACATTGTTTTCAAGAGTTTTCATAATTTTCAGAAAAAATTGAAAGTTTATTATTACCTACGCAAAGTCTGTAAGAGAGTTGCAAAATCAAGCATTTTGTTTAGGGTTTATACTTTTCAATAGCCTCTTTGAGATTTACCCACAAATAAACTTGCTGAAAAACCGCCATTCCCACCATTTTATTTTGTCCTTTGTACTGTACTACAATAGCCGAACAGACATAATAATTGTTGATTTGTACCAATTCATCTACGGTTTTATCTACAAGTTCTTTACCTACGTTATTCGTAATACCTTTGAAAAAGTCAAAAATATTAACGGGGTCTGCTTTTGTAACAGTGTCTATGTTCAATTCTTTATACACTCTACTTTTTATCTCTTGCTTTACGTTTTGTGGAGCAGGATTGGTCAAATAAGCCATTACCAATAAGACAAAAAGTAGAGGTAATCCTATTTTAAAAACTTGTTTTTTCATGGTTAAAGTTATAGAAAAGCTAATATTCCTTCAAAAATCTTGCAACTACCAAAGAAAATCCCTGTGCCTAAGGTTACATTTCGGGCAGAGAGGTTTTGTAAACTGTACGGCAAAGCTACCACCAATAACACACTGTAAAGTGCTGCCAAAGGTAACGCCAAGATGAATGTTAGGATAGGAGAAGAAACAACATACATAATACCTATCATGACTAAACTACCAACTACAGCAGTTATAAGGGCTTTTTGTAAATTATCTGTATTCAATACTCTACTCAAAGGTAAAGTACAACACGCAGCAATAATTAGCATCACACTTAGCAAATATTCTTTAGGAAAACTTATCATATCATCAAAACGGCTACCCCAAATATCAGTCATTTGATTAGTAACTAAGGTGTCCACAACACCTACCGCCAAACCTGCCAAAATTACTTTCATAAAATTATCTTCTCTGGCTATATTTTCTGCACTTCTTTGCAAGGTAATTTGTGTGGTGCTTTGCTTGAACCAATAAGATGTAGCCACCAATAACACCCCACCCACCACAAAAGTAGGCACTGCACCCAAAAAATCAACAATATAAACCACAATAGGCTCTAATCCGTATAAGAGTTCGGTAGTAAAAGCAATTACCGCCATTGCAATAGGTAAATTATGGGCAGGGGTAAATAATTCTAGCATAGAATTGGCAGGGCTATGAAAAATATTCATAGAAATTAGCCAAACCACAATCATAAACGGTAAAGCCACTTTGAGGGCTGCCAATGTACCTGAAATACTGAATGCCACTGCCATAAAAGTCATAGCGGTAACACCAATGCCTACGGTAAATACTAAAAACTGATTGCCTCCTTTACGCAAAACGGCATCTGCCACAAAACCAGCTAAGGGAGGAATAACTATTAAGACTAAGGCTTGTGCCATGCTCAAGAAATTAGATAGAGCCGTAAATTCAAATTTTTCTAATAGTTTAGGTTGGTAGTTATGGTAGGCTATCCAACTAATGACTACGGCAGCATTGAGGGCTGCTAAGGCGTAAATTTGCGACCAATTTGTCGAGCTTGTTGTGGTTTTCATAGGTACATAGAGTATATGTTGTATTATAATACTAACAAAATAAAGTAAGATTTCAAATAGTTTATAGGCTTTTTCATGCTGTTGTTATTTGTTTAATTTTTCAAGTGTAAATTTTATGTCTTTATCTCAAAAATATGGTCGTACTTACCACTATCCGTTTTCTTTAGGTACAACGTCTGATGACCGTATCAACACCAACTATTGGGAAGATTTGCAACACATTCCAGAGGTGATTCACACCGAAAAATTAGACGGAGAAAACAACTGTTTGAGCAAACATGGTGTTTTTGCAAGGTCGCATATTGCCCCTACTACGTCTGCATGGACAGCCAAACTGCGAGAGTATTGGCAACTGATTCGCCACGATTTGGGAGATTTAGAAGTTTTTGGCGAAAATCTCTATGCTATTCACTCTATTGAATACAAAAAATTGACACATTACTTTTATGTTTTTGGCATTCGGCTACATGATAAATGGTTGTCTTGGGAAGAAACAAAGTTTTATGCCCAACTCTTAGACTTGCCCACCGTACCTGTATTGCGTACAGAAAAATCTCCGTACCACGCAAGCCATTTCAGAGCTACTATTTTGGAAATGGTGCAACAGGCAAGTGTTTTTGAGTCGTATGATGTGCTTACTCAACAGCCCTGTAGTTGTGAGGGCATTGTAACCCGCAATACAGGAGAATACAGTGTAGCAGATTTTGCTCACCACGTTTTTAAATATGTACGAAAGGGTCATGTAAAAACAGATGAACATTGGACAAAAAACTGGCAAAAAGCCCTTATTCATTATTAGTAAATGCTACATGATACAATAAAAAAGATGCAACCGTTTGGGGCTGCATCTTTGGTTTGGGTATAGCTACATTTTCATTAGTCGTTATACACTTCGGCGAAAATTTTTCTACGGAAAGCATACATACTTCCCATTACCGCCACAATGTACATACAAACAAATAGTAATAACATACATATTGGAGTTTGGTAAAACCATCAAAGCAATAGAGGCAGACTTGCGGCGTTTCTGTGTTGCTTACAGATTAATCTTCATTTATAGGTTGGAAACGGCAAGATTTGTTCTACCTTTCATTACGTTTTCATAAGTTGATACGGCTTTGAGGAAAAAGTAACCAATTTTATCTATTAAAATAACAGCAAAGTATTGTAATAAGCCCAAAAAAGCCCTACACTCAAAAGCGTAGAGCTATATGTATTAAAAATATTACATTTTCCTGTAGTTCAAAACCACCTGAATTTTTAGGTTTTTTACATCTCCAGCATAACCTTTATCGCCATACAGTTTGCAATTAATTAAAGAGGTAATTCGCAAAGAGTTAGTAACTTTATACCTTTTAGCATATTCATTTACAGGTACTTCTTGGCAATCCAAAATTTCCCATGTGCTACCTGTTTGGTCGCCATTTCCACTTGAACCGCCTACAACAATCTTATTTACATAGTCCCAGTCTAAAAAGTCTATTGACATACCTTCTTTCATTACACTACGACCTTCCTTGAAAGGCATTTTTTTACCTTTTTGATAAAGTTGCTTAATGTATTCAAAGGTATGTGTAGTGGTGTCTATACCTACAAAGTTAATATTGACTGCATACATCCTTATGGGTTTTCCAACATTTTTGGGGTCATAAAATGGTTTATTAAGAGTGGTTTGATACACGACATAAGGAGCCATTATTCCATTTATAATAACATTACTTGCAGTAGAAAATGACTGCCAGTTATCGTTAGGAGCCTGTACGTCAAAATTATAACCTATAATATTGCCTTGCATAGAGGCTACTTCTCCCCGATAGGGCATAAAGTTATCGGTAGGTGTAGGTGTGGGACTTGGCGTAACTAAATCCTCTTTTTTTGAACAAGCTACTGTTATAGTCAATAAAGAACAGTAAAGGCATATTTTAACGAAGTCAATCAATCGTTGTTTCATTTGGCAATTAGGCATTAAATAAGTTCAAGCAAAAAAGCCCTACACCCAAAAGTGTAGAGCTATATGTATTAAAACCATTACATTTTCCTGTAGTTCAAAACCACCTGAATTTTTAGGTTTTTTACATCTCCTAAATAACCTTTTTCTCCATATAGTTTACAGTTAATCAAGAAGGTAATTTGCAAAGAGTTGGTAACTTTATACCTTTTAGCATATTCATTTACAGGTACTTCTTGGCTGTCCAAAACTTCCCATGTGCTACCTGTTTGGTCACCAAAACCACTTGAACCACTTTTTACGATATTAGTTACATAATCCCAATCTGCGAAATCCATAGACATCCCTTCTTTTGTAGAGTAATCTCCTATCTTAAAAGGCATTTTTTTACCTCTTGGGTAGAGTTGCTTAATGTATTCAAAGGTATGTGTAGTGGTGTCTATACCCACAAAATTCATATTGACTGCATACAATCTGATTGTTTTGCTAATATCTTTGGGGTCAAAAAAAGGTTTTATCATAGAAGTCTTATAAGTAACATAAGGTAATTTTACTCCATTAATAGAGATTACCTCGCCTGTGCTATAAGACCGCCAGTTATCCTTACCTGCTTGTGCATCAAAGTCATAGCCTATAATATTACCTTTCATCAATGCCATTTCACCTGTATAAAGGATAAAGTTATCGGTAGGTGTAGGTGTGGGACTTGGCGTAACTAAATCCTCTTTTTTTGAACAAGCTACTGTTATAGTCAATAAAGAACAGTAAAGGCATATTTTAACGAAGTCAATCAATCGTTGTTTCATTTGGCAATTAGGCATTAAATAAGTTCAAGCAAAAAAGCCCTACACCCAAAAGTGTAGAGCTATATGTATTAAAAATATTAAATCTTTTTATAATTCAAAACCACCTGAATTTTCAAGTTTTTTACCTCACCCACTAACTCACTTTTGTTATTGTATAACTTACAGTTAATCAAAGAAGTAATAGCTAAGGCATTAGTCATTTGAGCTTGTCGGGCTTGTTGGCTCAATGGTACTTCTTGACTATCCAATATTTCCCACGTACTCCCTGTTTGGTCTCCAAATGCACTTGAGCCAGATTTGCCAAGCATATTGCCATTTTTGAGATACATATCAAAAAACTCTAGTGCAACACCATCTTGGGCATAAAAATCTGTTTTTTTAAAAATTATTTTTTTCCCCTTGATATATTGTTTTTTAAAAAACTCAAAACTCTCGCCATAAGGTAGTCCTTCAAAATTACAATTAAAGGAGTATATGTGTGACGGCTCGCCGTTTGCATCATTAATAGCCCTTGTAATACTACTTCTAGGTATTAAATAAGGTAATCTAATATTATTTCTTGTAATTATTTCTAATAAGGAAGATGACCACCACTTATCAATCCCTGTAGTAATATTAAAGTTGTAATCTAATATTTGCCCTTGCACATATCCCATATCCCCTATATATTCAGGATTGGTGTTCATAGGTATTGGCTCTTTTTGTGGGGTTACAGCGTCTTGTTTTGCACAGGCAACGAAAAATAGCCCAATTAATACATAAATTAAATTTTTCATGGTCGTAAAAGATTAGAGTTTAGTTAGCACTACCAAAAAGCTCACAATTTGTAAAACAATCTTGTAAATGAATGAAAGCTATAGTTTTACCAGAAGGAGCAGAGCCTGTTTGCTCTCTTCTATCAGCACAGGAAAAAGCCTCTCCTGTTCCATCGGTGTATTGAACGTAATAATAGAAATTTGCACTTTGTCCACTACTCTGTAAGACAGTAATAATATAACCTGTAGCAGATACAAACATTCTAAATAATTGTTGGTAACGAGAAAAGTTTGCAGTTACTGTAGATTGAACACTATAGACCTCTTGGGGGTAAAAAGTATTATTACAGTTGGACGAGGCTCTTGGTCTTATTCGCCAACTTGTCCCTTGTGGTACGTAGAAACCATAAGAACCATCAGGTTGGGTTTGGGCAGTTTTTACATCAGTGCCACCTATTTCGTAGGCATCTACCCATACCCCACTTAGTACACCGCCTCCATCTTGGCGTACTACCCCCGTTACATAAACAGGCTGCACGCCTATCACCTCTATTTGGGCTGTGCCGTAGGCTTGTCCTGTGGCATTGGAATAGCCCCATGCTTGGATATTTTTTGAGCCGACACTCGTAAAGATGACCTCTATCGTAGATTTATTGGGCGACTCCCAAACCACCTGCGAATCTGGAATACTCCACGTAACAGAAGTGCCTGCTGCTGCATCAGACAAAAAACTCAAAGACACACGAGTTACATTGGCTTGTACCACACAGGCGGGGCATCTACCGAAATGCCCTGTGCCATAGCTAATTGCACACCTAACAATAGACAAGCTATATAGCTGCAAAACAGCCTTAGTTTTGCAGTATGCTTGTCTAATTCAAAAATTTTACGCACAAAGTAATTGGAAGGTTTAGTAAAAAGATGCTGCAAAGGTAGGCAAATAAAAAACTAAGACTAATTTTTTAACAAAAAAATTAATCTATTTAATTGAGAAATATATAAATAAAATTTTTAATACATTAAATAATAGAAGAATAACTATTTATTCGTAACTTCTTCATAATCAACATAATTACCTGTTTGAGAACTTGGATTATTTTTTTTCTGTTGTTTGTGATAAATGATTTGCACATCTCCAAATTCTTTTACATTTACACCACTGGCTTTGGCGTGTTGCTTTTTTACTTCTTTTTCTATTTGTTTGCCCAATAACCAAACTGCAAAACGAAAGATTTGCGTAGAAAATCTACTCAATAAGTAGAGTAAAGCCCCAAAAAAGATGATAAATTTTATCATAAAGTAAATAGAAGTAATGTAAAATGTAGGATAAATTGCCGATTTTGGCGTTAAGACTACAAAATAAACAAAGAGTAAATAAATACACAGACTAAAGTCTATGTTACAACAGCACTGCAAAAATACTAAAAAAAAGGTTGGCAGTGCATACATTTAACCGCAAACTCTCCGTAATTTGGAAACAGTAAACAAAATCTTTTTTTATTCTTTTTGGTATAAAAATTTACTAATAAATTGATTATCAATAACTTAAAATTATTAATTAAAAATTTACTAATTAATAATTGTGCCTAAGCACTTGCCTATGCGACTTATCAAACACCCTGTTTTGTGCAACTACTACGTTACATACCGTTGCAATGCCACTTGTGATTTTTGTGATATTTGGGAAAAACCCTCGCCTTATATCACATTGGCAGATGCCGAACAAAATTTCAAAGATTTAAAGGCATTGGGCGTAAAAGTTATAGACTTTACAGGTGGCGAACCCCTATTGCACCGCCAACTTCCCGAACTGTTGGCATTGGCAAAATCGATGGGCTTTATCACTACAGTTACAACCAACTGCCTACTCTACCCCAAATACGCAGAAAAGTTAAAAGGTTTGGTAGATATGCTGCATTTTTCCTTAGATTCTCCAGACAGAGAAGAACATAATTTGTCGCGTGGGGTAAACTGTTACGACTTTTTTTTACAGTCTATTGACGTAGCTAAATCTTTGGGCGAAAGACCAGATATTTTGTTTACAGTGTCTGATGCCAATATGCACCAAATTCAAACGGTTTGGGAAAAAATATGTATGCCCAACAACTTAGTGCTTATCATCAATCCTATTTTTAGTTATAACCAAATCAATGACCGTCAAGGTATTACGAAGAAAAATTTACAAACTTTACAATTTTGGGCAAAACAAAAAAATGTGTATTTGAATGAGGCTTTTTTGGCTTTACGACAAGACGGTGGCAACCGAATAGCCCAACCTATTTGTAAGGCAGGCAGTTCTACGATAGTCATTTCGCCACACAACGAATTGGTGTTGCCTTGTTATCACTTGGGTTTAGAGAAATTTCCTATTCAGAATAAGCTCAAAACTTTGTGGAAATCCGAAAAAGTGCAACAGCTTATTCAACAAGAAGGACGTTATCCAGCTTGCGAAGGCTGCGTTATCAACTGTTATATGCAGCCTTCTTTTGCTGTTAATATGAATAAATATTGGTTTATAGCACTCCCCAGCACCCTTAAATACAATTTGATGAAAGGAACTTACAAACAACTGTTTTAACTATTTAGGAAAGTTGCCTTTAGGCAACTTAAAATAGTTGCCTAAAGGCAACTTTCCTAATTCAAATCATCAGACAAAGGATTACCCGTTGGCATGATATACATTGTCGAGTCCATTGCCAAACTGCCTGCACTGTACTTAGAACAATCTAAGTTAATACTCATGTTTTTAGGCACAGGGAAACTGCCTTTTTTGTACCCTAATGTAGAATCTGCATATACTTTGTCCATGAATAAGGCAAATTCGGGCATTGCTAACTTACCACCTGTTCCCGACTCACCAATAAAGTGAATACTGCGGTCTTCGCCACCTACCCACACGCCTGTTACCAAATCTTTGGTAGCTCCCACAAACCACGCATCAGAGTTGTTTTGTGTAGTACCTGTTTTGGCTGCCACTTCATTGCCTTGTCTGAACTTGTACCTCCACAAACCGCCTGCTGTACCTCTATTGACTACACCTTTTAGTAAATGTATCATCAAATATGCCGTTTGTTCGTCTAAAGCCTCTTTGGTTTTAGGCACTTTTTGGTAAAGCACCTTGCCCGATTTGTCCTCTATGCGTGTGATGTACGTAGGTTCTATCCAAGTGCCTTTGTTTACAAAAGTAGCATACGCCCCTGTCAATTCGTACAAAGACAATTCGTTTGAGCCTAAACACAAAGAATATACTGCGTCCATTGGGCTGTTTACGCCCATATTGCGGGCATATTTAATCACAATTTCGGGGTTGAGTCTTCGCATCAAAGCAGCGGAAACGGTATTGACAGACATTGCCAAACCTCTTTCTAAGGTGTACGGCTTGCCCGAATATTCATTGGTGGCGTTTTTGGCTGTCCACGTAGTACCATCTCCCAACACAAAAGTTTGTGGTACATCTAAAAGTTGGTCGCAAGGCGAAAAACCTTGTTCTTTCAATGCAGCAGCATAAACAAAGGGCTTAAAAGTAGAACCACATTGGCGTTTGCCCTGAAAAACATGGTCATACTTAAAGTTTTTGTAGTTCATACCGCCTACCCACGCCTTAATTTGTCCGTTGTGAGGGTTCATACACATCATACCTGTTCGCAAGAAGTATTTGTAGTAACCCACAGAATCTTTGGGACTAAGTACTGTATCTTTTACCCTTTGAGGATTTTCCCAAGTAAAAACTTTCATGGGCAAAGGTTTTTCAAACTCCGCCTGAATTTTCAAGGTATCTCCTTTGTATTTGATTTTGGCTAAACGGTATCTTTCTGTTCTTTTGATAGCATCTTCTAAAAAACGAGGCAATTCTTTACCATGTTCATCTACCCAAGGCTTTTTGTTTTTCCAATGGGCAAAAAACCTTTTTTGTACTGTAGGCATATATTCTTCTACAGCTTGCTCTGCCATAGCTTGCATACGAGTATCTATAGTTGTGTGAACACGCAAACCGTCTGCATATAAATCATAGCCGTTTTGTCTGCACCATACTTTTAGCCATTCGCCCACTACGGTACGAAAATACGTAGCCAAACCTGTCAAATGGTTATCTACCTGATAATGACTTACATCTATTGATTTTTCTTTGGCGGTATTGGCTTCTTGGTCGGTAATAAATTCATATTTTTTCATTTGGTCAATGACCGTATTACGGCGAACAAGGGCATTTTCGGGGTGAAAAATAGGACTATAATAAGAAGGGGCTTTTAACATACCTACTAATAAAGCTGCTTGTTCTACAGTCAATTTGTCGGGAGTGGTATTGTAGTAGGTTTTGGCTGCCACCTTGATACCAAAAGAGTTGCTACCAAACTCTACGGTATTCAGGTACATTTCCATAATTTCTTTTTTAGTGTAAGATTTTTCTAATTCTATGGACAACAACCATTCTTTTGATTTGGCAATGACGGTGCTTAAACCGCCAATTTGCATCAAGAAACCATCATATTTACGAGTGCGGAACAGGTTTTTGGCTAACTGTTGTGTCAGGGTACTTCCGCCTTTTTTGTCGCCTTTTAGGAAGTAATAAGGAATAGAAATCGTAGCTATCATGTCTATCCCTGCGTGGTCGTGAAAACGAATGTCCTCCGTAGCTAACAAGGCGTTGATAAGATTTTCAGAAAGCTGGTTGTATTTTACAGGGCTGCGGTTTTCTCTAAAATACTTGCCCAAGACTACGCCATCTGCCGACCATAGTTCAGAAGCTGTTTCAGATTTTGGATTTTCCAATTCTTTCAAATCGGGCATTCCGCCAAAAAATCCTAAAAAATTGATTTGTACCGCAAAAAACCACGCAAATACGGAGAAGAATCCAGCTAAAAATCCGAACCAAGCTAATCTTGTCCACTCTATATAAGTTTTGTTTTGAATCTTTTGTAAATTCTTTTTGAGTTGAGCTATTGCAGGTATAGGTTTTTGATGCTTCATGATTACTGTTTGTTTTATAGGCTGCACACTGTATTCGAGTCGGCAAAAGTAGGTAGTTTTGGGCAAAAAATCTTGTTGATGTAAGGAAAAAAGTACGGCAAGCCCTACAAATAGCTACTTGAAAAGCCTAATAAATAACTATCGTGCAAGATTTTCTTTTAATTTTGCCCCAAAAACCATTAACAACACCATGTTACAGACTTTCTTAGAAATGAGTTTATCTGAATGGATACAACTCGGCGGACTTACTTTGTTATTCATTGTCATTTTTTTGGAATGTGGCACTTTGATAGGCGTATTTTTGCCCGGTGAGTCTTTGCTGTTTGTAACGGGGCTAAGTTGTAAAATTGGAGTCTTAGAAAAACCTCTATCTGCGGTGTTGATAACGGCTTTTTTGGCGGGCATTTTAGGTACATTGTTTGGCTACTACACAGGGGCAAAAAGTAGGTACAAACTTATTCACAAAAAAGACGATTGGCTGTTCAAAAGGCGGTATTTTGCCAAAACCAAATTGGTTTTTAGGCGGTACAGAGGCAGGTCTTTGTTGATTGGCAGGTTTTTTCCTGTTTTGCGAAGTGTGCTACCTATTTTTGCGGGCATAGTGCGTATGCACTTCGGTTGGTTTTTGGCGTACAGTCTGTTGGGTATGTCTGTATGGTCGCAGTCTTTTGTGTTATTGGGCTATTGGTTGGGCGAAGTCATGCCCGAAATCAAAGATTATTTTGTGTATGCGGTGGCGGGTTTGTTGGCAATTAGTATTGTTCCGCCTTTGTTGAAATATGTGTTGCAGTTTTTGAGGAAGGGGAAGATGGTGGGGTGAAGTGTTTTTTTGAATTTTAACTATTTAAATAGTTTTAATGTTCTTTTTATTATGTTTGAAAGTTTTTATATTTTTGGAATAATTATGTCAAGTTTGTATTAAAACGTTAGGTAATATGATGGATAAAAAATTATTAGGCTCTCAAACGGCAAAAGGTGGCTTTGCAAACGAACACGACATTGTAGCCAAATTTAATGAATGGAAAAATGATGCTGATGCACAAATTTGGTTGCAAATCATGGGTTATGCACTCAACAAACTTGATGCGGTAACAGCTATTCAAATTCCTACTAAAATTAGAAAAGCTGATGCACAAAAATACGGAGTAACAGTAGCTGACTATGAAAAATTTGTAAAATTTAAGAAAGCTGATGTTCAAATAAAATTGATTATTCAAATTGGCGAAATCGTAAAAATAGAAAACTTATCTCTCAAAAAAGCAAATTCTAATGCAGACTTTAATCAAATAGACAAAAGAACCGTTAGTAATTACCAAGAAATGTGGGGGTTTGATGATGAAATAGCTTTGTGGCTTAAACTTTTTTCAGGTGAGATTTTGGTAGAAAATTATCCCAATCTATTAAAAAATCAAGTTTTGAGAGAAAGTAACAGAATTTTTATAGATGAAATGCCTAAAAACATTCAAGATAAAATAGTGAATTTCTTTGATAAAAACCGTATTATTGTATTAGGAGATACCCTACGTGGCAGAGGAGGTTTGTCGGCAGATTGGGTATTGGTAACAAGACAAAATACAGATGATACGACTACGTGGATTTTAAAAGACATTAATACTGTACTTAATTTCTATGGAAGTGGTGAAGTAAAAATATCGCCAAGAGGTAGTTTAACGATTGGCAAAATTTTTCTGCAACGAAAAGGTGGCACACCCGACCCAACAAAACTACAATTCAAATTTAAACCTTGTGATTTATTTGACTTAGATGTATGATAACACTCAATAAAATCTATAATGAAAATTGCTTAGAAACAATGTCAAAAATGCCTGCTAATTTTGTAGATATGGTTTTGACAAGTCCCCCTTATGATGATTTACGAAATTACGAAGGCTATCAATTTGATTTTCAACCTATTGCAAAAGAATTGTTTAGAATAGTGAAAGAAAACGGCATTGTTATTTGGGTAGTTGGAGATAAAACAGAAAATGGAACAGAAACAGGCACAAGTTTCAAACAAGCATTGTATTTTAAAGAAATAGGCTTTAATATACATGACACAATGTTGTATTACAAAAATAATCCAATGCCAACAACAGGCAAACGGTATCATCAACATTTTGAATATATGTTTGCTTTTTCAAAAGGAAGCCCAAAAACCTTTAACCCCTTGACTGAAACTACAAAATATAGAGGCTTGGCTAATATGAAAAATAGAGGGAAAAATGGGAGTTTGGACTATGAAAAAGTAGAAAGAACAACAGAGAAAAAAATTGGAAATGTATTTTTCTATTCCATTGGAGGAGGAATTTCTACCAAAGATAAAATAGCTTATCAACACCCCGCTATTTTTCCTGAACAGTTGGCTTACGACCAAATTTATACGTGGACAAATGAAAATGACTTAGTATATGACCCTTTCATGGGAAGTGGTACGACAGCAAAAATAGCCCAAGAAATGGGTAGAAAGTGGTTAGGTTCTGAAATATCAAAAGAATATGTAGAAATAGCGGAAGAAAGACTTAGGTTATTGATGAACAGTAATCTTTTTATGAATGATTTAGTGAAATTAGATGAAAAAATTAGCTAACCTCTATTAGTATAGAGAGTCAGGCAGTTGCCGTACTCTCTACATTTTTTTATATAGCAAATCTCCCGATTTGCTTGCTGTTAGCCCCTCAATAACACTACATTTTTCCTCGCAAAAAAACAGCAGCCTATCACCCCACACGAATTAATCCACCTTCAGCAGCATTTATCTACAAATTTGCCTATTTTTGCCCATCATTAATTTACAGTTACCACATTGGCACAAATTATATTAGCTCCACAAAAGGCAAGACGCATAGAAAACGGACACCCTTGGGTATATGACAACGAAGTCCAACAAATTAACGGCAAATACCAAAACGGCGATATTGTAGAGGTACTCAACCACAAAAAACAATTTATTGGCAAAGGTTATATCAACAACAAGTCGCATATTTTGGTGAGGCTTTTGACCAGAAACCCCAAAGAAAATATAGATAAGCAGTTTTTTTACAAACGGATTCAAGAGGCTATCCAATACCGCCAGCTACAAGGTTTTACAGATACGTACAGAGTGGTTTTTGGCGAAGCAGATTTTTTGCCTGCCTTGGTCATAGATAAATTTGGGGACGTGGTAGTGTTACAAACTTTGTCTTTTGGTATGGACGGTTTCAAGCCTATCATTATAGAGGTTTTACAAGAATTGTTGCAGCCCAAAGCCATTTATGAACGGAATGACGTACCTGTGCGTGAGTTGGAAGGATTGAACCAACAAACAGGCTTTTTGACAGCCCCCATAGACCTTTCAAAAGGCGTACTTATCAAAGAAAACGGCTTTTCTTTCAATATAGATGTGTTGGAAGGACAAAAAACAGGCTATTTCTTAGACCAAACCGCCAACCGAGCAGCCATAGCACCCTTTGTAAAAGACAAAACAGTGTTGGATTGTTTCTGCCATACGGGTTCTTTTGCGGTACACGCAGCAGGCTACGGAGCAAAACAAGTAACTGCCTTAGATATTTCTGAACACGCCATTCAGTCTGCCCAAAAAAATGCAGCCCTCAACGGCTTGACTAACATTGAGTTTGTTACTGCCAACGCCTTTGATGCCCTGAAAGAGTGGACAGCCGAAAAACGCCAATTCGATACGGTCATCTTAGACCCGCCAGCCTTCACAAAATCTCGCCAAACCATTAACAATGCGTTGAGAGGTTACAAAGAAATCAATTTGAGAGGCATGAAATTGGTGAAAAAAGGTGGATTTTTAATTACTTGTACCTGTTCGCACTTTGTAACACCCGAATTATTCCGCAAAACTCTACAAGAAGCTGCTCAAGATGCAGGCGTATTTATTCGTGAGGTTACGTTCATGCCACAAGGCAAAGACCACCCGATTTTGTGGAATGTAGAAGAAACTTTATACCTCAAATTTTATATTTTACAAGTATTGTAATCATTTGATTATCAAACCAATAAATTTTTATTTAGAACTAACATTTCTCAAAGAAATGTTAGTTCTTCCATAATTCAACAATTATTCTTCTATCAAATGCCCCACAAATTGTGCCTGTCCGTTAATAATTTTACCGCCTCGCCTAAAACCTAAACCACAAGGCTCACCTGCCACATATACCCCAGCTTGGTAACATAAACCCCTTGCGTCTTGCATAAACGGCGTGTAGGCTTGGTAAATAGCCCTAAATCTTTCATATTCGCCTTCAGCTTGTGCCGTAACATAACCGTTTTGGTCATAAATCGTAACATTAGCCCCTTCCCTACCGAACAAAACTTTTTCTACATACGCCATGCCTTTGGGCGGTGTGGCATAAGTAGGCAACAGCAAAGGGTGATTCGGAAATAAATCCCACAAAATTTTGAGAATAGCCTTAGATTGTAACAACATCACATAAGGCGGATTTAACACAACAGCCTTTCTATTCACAATAATTGGCGTAAGCAAATCCAATAGTTGGGGTTCGTCTAAAACAATAAATTCCCAAGGCACTAATTTAAACCAAAAAGGAAAGTTCTCGAACTGCCCATTTACAGCCAAAAAAATACCGTCTTTTGCCGAAAACTCTACTTCATCTATGTAACTATACGCCACTGTAAACCCTACTTCTTTGGCAGCTTCGCCCAATAAAGCTACATTACTTTCGTCCTCTGCACTTCCTCGCAAAACCGAAAAAAGGATTTTAGGCGGTAAGTCTTTGTTGATTTGTCGCAAATGCACAAAATGTTCCCTGATAGTTTCATACACACTATTAAACTGCAAAGTTTCTTCTAAACCATTGGTTTTAAGGTGTAACCACTGTACCACTGCCGTTTCTGGCAAGCAAGTAGCCGTATTCGCATTGAACTCAATCAATTTGATAGGTGCATTGGCAATACCACCACTAAAATCAAACCTGCCGTACAAATGAATATTTCTCTCATCTTCCCACGTATGAGCAATTAAAGCACGTACATTTTCAGGAATTTGTAATTCTTCAAACAAATCATGGTCTATCACATATTGGGCAGCTTTGCAAAGCATTTCGTACAATTCTTGAGCAGCCAAATAATAGTTTTCGGCTTCTTGGGCAGTTACTTTCACCACTTCGTCTGTAAGGTAGGATGCGGTGTCATCTCCCAACATCCAATTCCAACCAGCTTTATGTAGAGCTTGTTGTGGGCTTTTGGGCAAATAACGAAGGTGTATCATCTGGGGTGCTAATTTGTTAAAAATAAAATGTAGGTAGTTTAACGGTTGCTTTTCGCAAATGTTTTACTACCTACACGCATTTACAAGAATATCGCCAATACGCCTATAATAATTGCACTCACTATTCCCAAAATAATATTGGTAAACAAAATAGGTGTACCTACTACTTTTTTGGTACTACTAATAAAACTATTGATATGCCCTTTTGCCACAGTTAAAATATTCATGAACTGTTCTATTTTTTTCAACTTAGCCTCTAACTGTTGGGCTTTTTGGTCTAAGGCTGCATTTAAATTATCTATTTTGTTGTCAATGTTTTGCGTAGGCAACTTGTCTATGTTATTAACAACCGTATTTTCTACAAATTTTACCAAACGAATAATAAGTTGTAAGAATGTTTTTTCAATCGTCCATACAACGACTTTTGCCAATACCCCAGCTTTTTGAATAGCAAAATTTGACAATGCAGGAAATACAATACCCAAAGCTACCCCACGCAACAAATCTGAAGTGCTTGGTATCTGTAAATCTTTCTCTACAACTTTTTGGCTTGCCTGATGTAAGTCTTTGTATATCAATAAAGTAGTGTCTATAGTGATACCAACTGCCGAGTTCATGTCATTCAATATGTTTTGTGTGGCTTTGTAAACACCCCAAGTTCCTCCCACAAAAACAGCCACCAATAACAAAAAAATGAACAACACTACCGCCCCCCCCGAATGATTTGCCCGCAGGACAAACCACAAAACGTCTAACAAAGCAATAATGCCAATAGGCAACAAAATGGTAAACTGTGCTTTGGGAATACTTGTAAAAGCAGCCTCTATTTTCTCAATCAATTCTTGAGTTTGATATTGGGCAAAATCAACCCCTGTTTTTTGCTTAATTTCAGCAATGACTGTTTCTTTATTCATGTGTCAAAAAAATAAAAAGTAAAATAAAGATTATTAAGGTCTGTAGCATAGACTTTAGTCTGTGTTTTAATAATTTGGTAATCAAATAATTATATTAAAAATTAAAGCCTATGGTACACAATCTTTCTAAACTCTGATAGATAAAAAACTACCTTGTAGCAATGTAAAAAATATTTGTAAAAACTATACGGCAAATAATGACTAAATTAATATAAGTTGCATCATAACTTTAAGATAACCGACTATTTAGTGATGATAAAAGATTCATTCATTTTTTTGCTTTTTGTTATTTATCTGAATAACAATATTTTAGCTCAAAATGCTTTAATCAGAATCAGTATTGGGGGTAAAATACCAAATGCGGATTCTGTATTTTTTTCTTTGACTCCCAAAGACAGCCTCCCTAATTTTCAAAAGATAGTAGTACCAGACACTTTAATAATTTTGCGTTTACCAATAGGTAAAGAATATGTTTGTAAAGTAGAAGGCAAAGCATCAGATAAATCAGAACATGGTAGTTTTTCGGAGAATATAAATCTTCTAAAAGCCAAAACAGATGAAGTTTTTGATGTAAATTTTCAATTCTACGCAGGGTGTTGGGGTTGGGACAATATTAATTTTTTCACAAATAGTATCCAAATCAAGCAGTATAGTAGAGAAGTTTTGGAGGCATATAAAGAATTTATGTACAACTATTTTTTAGTTTATGCAGAAATTAGTGGGCATACCGATGCAACAGAGAAAAACCCCAAGCAACTATCTCTCAAACGAGCAGAATGGGTACGTAATGAATTGATAAAAGCAGGGATTAACCCTTTAAGAATAAGTGTAAAAGGTTACGGCAAAGACTATCCAACAGTGCCAGACAAGGTAGATGGTAAATGGGACAAGGGGAATATGTTACTGAATAGGCGAGTGCAAATGCGATTATTGAGAGTTGGGACTGCTGTTTACTATGTAGCCAATTTGCCTACATCTATTAACCTCAAAGCAAGTAACATAGGGGTTTTTCAAATAGCAGCTGATGGTCAACAGTATTATTTAGGAAAAAATGCTTTTATAATTTTTGAAAATAAACTCATTTTTGAGTTACTCAAAGGTTATTGCTATAAATTCTTTTACCAAACCGAAAAAGGCGAAGAAAATAGTTGGCACTTAGATTTGACCGTAGCAGATTTACCAAATACAGTAGTGGCAGAAATAAAGTAAAAGAGCTATTTACAAAAGCAACTATTTTAATGCTAATTAATTGATAGTCAATACTTTCTAAGTCTTAAAGACTTGGAAAGTTTAAAAATATCACTTATACTGACTTACATCTAACACTGCAAATGATACTAAATTATAGTAATTCCAATAAATAAAAAAGCCTTACTCTTTTAAAAAGAGTAAGGCTAATTAATTGTATAACAATTAGATTATTTCAAGATTTCAGTTACTTGACCAGCACCGATTGTTCTACCACCTTCACGGATAGCGAAACGTAAGCCTTTTTCCATTGCGATTTCTTTTTGTAAAACAACAGAAATTGTAATGTTATCACCAGGCATAACCATGTCCACACCTTCAGGTAAGCTGATAGTACCAGTTACGTCTGTAGTACGGAAATAGAATTGTGGGTTGTAACCTTTGAAGAATGGCGTATGACGACCACCTTCTTCTTTTGATAATACGTAAATCTCAGCTTTGAATTCAGTGTGAGGTTTTACAGAACCCGGCTTACAAATAACCATACCACGACGGATTTGTTCTTTGTCAATACCACGTAATAATAAACCTACGTTATCACCAGCTTCACCTCTGTCCAATATTTTACGGAACATTTCAACACCAGTTACAGTAGATTTCAAACCTTCTGCACCCATACCTAAAATATCAACAGTTTCGCCAGAGTTTACAACACCTCTTTCAATTCTACCTGTAGCAACTGTACCACGACCAGTGATAGAGAATACGTCTTCAACAGGCATCAAGAAAGGTTGATCAACTGCACGTGCAGGTAGAGGAATATGGTTATCTACTGCGTCCATCAAATCAACGATTGTTTGAACCCACTTAGGTTCGCCATTCAAGCCACCCAAAGCAGAACCTTTGATAACAGGAATAGTATCACCAGGGAATTGATAGAATGATAATAACTCTCTGATTTCCATTTCTACTAATTCCAACAATTCAGGGTCATCAACCATATCAACTTTGTTCATAAACACAACCAATGCAGGTACACCTACTTGACGAGCCAACAAGATGTGTTCACGAGTTTGAGGCATAGGACCGTCTGTAGCAGCCACAACCAAGATAGCACCGTCCATTTGAGCAGCACCAGTAACCATGTTCTTCACATAATCGGCGTGACCAGGGCAATCAACGTGTGCATAGTGTCTTTTCTCAGTAGCGTATTCTACGTGAGAAGTATTGATAGTAATACCTCTTTCTTTTTCTTCAGGAGCATTGTCAATTGAAGAGAAATCTCTCATTTGAGCTAACCCTTTTTCTGCCAATACCTTAGTGATAGCAGCAGTTAAAGTAGTTTTACCATGGTCAACGTGACCAATTGTACCAACGTTTACGTGGGGTTTTGAACGGTCAAATACCTCTTTAGCCATTTTTAGAAAAATTTAATAAACTTTACGATTGAATAACAAATAAAACCTATAATGTTCCTGCAATACTGAAACTCACAGGAAAACCTGTAAGTTTACTTGCAATCCTCTGTAGAAGTCGAGCCCATGAGGGGAATTGAACCCACGACCTCTTCCTTACCAAGGAAGTGCTCTACCACTGAGCTACATGGGCTTGCTACATTACTAAAAAAAGTAGCAAAAACTTGCCACTTTTCTTAAATTGAGCGGAAGACGAGGCTCGAACCCGCGACCTACAGCTTGGAAGGCTGTCGCTCTACCAACTGAGCTACTTCCGCCTTTATGAGAGTGGGGAGAGCAGGATTCGAACCTGCGAAGTCGTAAGACAAAGGATTTACAGTCCTTCCCATTTGGCCGCTCTGGAATCTCCCCTTTTTTTATTTTATTTATTTTTTAGAAACCGTTTTGTTTCAAATGCAGTGCAAAGGTACGCAATTTAATTCTAACAATGCAAGTCTATTCCATTATTTTTTACAAAAAACTTTTAGAATATTTTAAACAAACAGATAAAAAACTGATTTTCAAGTAGTTAATTTTAAAGGTATATCTAATTATTTTAGGTGTTTTGTCATTTTGGGTGTGATATATACAAAATGTTGTAGAATTTGACACAAGTTTTAGTAAACTCAAAATGACAAAATTGGTATAGATTGAAGTAAGTTGTTCAGGTTTTGAAAACTTTCTGTAGTTATTTGACGATTACTTGAACTTTATGAGTTTGTTTGACTTCGCCACGAAACATCTCTTGTATAGTTATGACGGTTTTTCCTTTTTTCAAAGCTGTGAATACAACGGTTTTTACAGTATCACTGCCTTTTATCATGTTGTCATTACTGCCTTTTATCATGTTGTCATCAGTGGATTTGTTATTGTCTTTGGGAAAAGTATCCGTAGTTTTTAGGACAGTTTCATCTTCACTTTTGGCTTCGCCATATAAACCTGTTGAGCCATTGATTTTGTATTGAGCATAGGCTACTTGACCAACTTTTAATGTAATGGTTTTGTCTTTAGCTGCTACCATGTCTTTTGTTGGTTGGAAGTCTTGGGCTTGGGCTGCAAAAACTAAGCAAAGGAATCCCAAACAGAGTAAGATAATTTTTTTCATGCTGAAAAGGAATTTTGTAAGGCAACAAAGGTAGTTTTTTGAATACTTTTATCCTATTTTTAGCAACTATTTATGAATTGTCGTGAATATCTTAATTGCTTAAAAATCAATTAATTAGAATTTTAAATATAAAAAAATAGCTCATTGTAATTTATTTTAATAATCTTAATCAACTTGTATTCTTAATTTACTATTGATATGATTTACAAAGTTTCTTTTTTAATAACAGCTTTTTGTTTTGGCACTCATTTTTTTGGGGTAGCTCAAAGTTTATTTTCACAAAAATTACAAACATGGGAGGCGTATATTTTAAAAGCCTCCCCTATTGAATGGGAAAATTTTTGGCAAGAACGTATCAAAACAAAAGAAATTCCTTTGGTAATAGGAGATTCAGTAGCATTTTTCTACAAAGGTGAGGCTCAATCGGTGGCTTGGGCAGGAGATTTTTCAGGCTGGAATCCCGAAGATAAGTTATATCAAGGGGTGCGAATAGGCTCTACTCCTTTTTGGTTCTGCAAAGCTAAATTTCCTCTTAATGCTCGTTTAGACTACAAGATTGTGATAGACAAGAAAGACTGGGGTATAGATGCAGCTAATCCGTATCAACAATGGTCGGGTGCGGGAGGTGGGCAGCCTAACTCTGAATTGAGAATGTCGGGCTGGCAGGCAGAAAAATGGACGTTTCCACAAGAAAATATCTCGAAAGGCACGATGACGACTTACCAATTTGAAAGTAAAAACTTGTCTTATCGTTTACAATACAGTGTGTATTTACCTGTAGGCTATGAAAAATTATCAAAATTGTCTGTAATTTATGTTACAGATGGGCATGAATACAGTGATGCACGCATGGGGGCAGTGGTAACTGTCTTGGATAATTTGATAGCTGCGAATAAAATTAAACCTGTGATAGCCGTATTTATAGACCCTCGCCAACCTGATAAATTGGAGAATAACCGTAGGGCAGAAGAATTTTTGGGCAATGAAAAATACAAAAATTTTGTAACTCAAGAGTTGATTGCACATATAGACAAAACCTATAAAACACAAGCTACTGCGGAGGCAAGAGTAATTGTAGGCACTTCTTTTGGAGGTTTTTGTGCCACTTATTTTGCCTTAAATGCTACTAATTATTTTGGGAATGTGGTCATTAACTCACCTGCTTATTGGTATGATACGGATTTACTGACCAAATTTTTGGCTACGCCTAAAATGCCTATCAAAAAGATTTTTTTCTCTAATGGCACTATCTCTGATGGAGAAAAATTGAGCCGTTTGATGCAGGCAATATTGAAAGAAAAAAAATATAATTGCCGTATTGTAGAAGTGAATGAAGGGCATTCCTGGGGAAATTGGCGGGCTTTGGTAGATGATTGGTTGTTGTATTTGTTTGGCAAATAAACAAGTAAAACAAAACTTTCTAAGTTTTTGCAACTTAGAAAGTTTTGTTTTGATTTTTAAATAACTAAAATCACAGGCTAAAGCCTATGTTACAAATTTTAAGCAAATTTATTATACATTTTTCATTGCTTTTTCACGCAAAGTATCCAACAAGGCTTGTACGGAACTAAACGATACTACGTTGGTTTTGAAATGCTCAACGGCTGCGGCTTGCTCGGCTTCGTTGGCTTTGAAGTGGCGAAGAATGTTTAACAAGTGCATTTTCATGTGTCCTTTCTGAATACCTGTAGTTGTCAAAGATTTTACTGCCCCGAAATTTTGAGCCAAGCCCACAACGGCAGCTATTTTCATTAATTCTTGTGCCGAAGGGTGTCCTAATAACTCTAAACTGCGTTTTGCCAATGGGTGCAAGGTTGTCAAACCACCTACTACGCCTAATGCAATCGGTAAATCTATCCAAAAACGGAACTCACCGTTGTCTGTGCTGGCGTAGCTCAAGCTGCGATACTTGCCTGTACGTGCTGCGTAAGTGTGTCCGCAAGCCTCTACCGCCCTAAAATCGTTGCCTGTGGCTAAAATTACGGCATCTATACCGTTGAAAATGCCTTTGTTGTGTGTCGTAGCTCGGTGTACGTCTATGTGGGCAATGTCCACTGCCTTTTTGAACTTATCGGCAAAAATTTCGGCTGTCATGCCTTCTACTTCGCCTAAAACAGGAATCGGACAACTTACTGAAGCCCTTACCATACATTCTGGCGTGTAGTTGGACAAAATAGACATGACAATCGTAGGGTTTTTCTCGGCTTCTGTGAATATGTCTTGTACGGATGCCCATTCTACAAAAGTCTTTGCGAAAGTTTCTAAACAAGTATTGATGAAATTTGCCCCCATAGAGTCGCAAGTTTCAAAAGTGGCTTTGAATTGGTAATAATGAGGCATTTCGGCAGTCATATTGACCAATTCTATGTCTAAAATACCGCCCCCTCTTGCCCGCATATTTTTGGTAGTGAGGGCTGTGGCTGCTAAAAATTTTTCTTTGAGGTCATCAAACAAGACATATAATTTATGAAAGTCGCCTTCCCAAATAAAATGTACTTGTCCAATTTTTTTGGTATCAATGATTTCGGCTTTAAAACCGCCTCTGTCTGCCCAAAACTTCGCACTTTTGGCTGCTGCTGCCACTACACTACTTTCTTCTATGACCATTGGAACGGCATAGTTCTTTCCGTTAATAATCACATTAGGAGCTACACCAAAAGGTAGGTAGTAATTGGTGAGGGTATTTTCGCTAAATTCGTCGAAGTGTTTTTGTACTTTTTCGTCAGTGTGCCAAAAACCTTGAAATTCAGCTAAAAGGCTTTCATCGCCTATTTGCTTGCCCAACCACTTGATTTTGTCTTCTTTAGACAGTTTTGAAAAGCCAGAGATAAGTTCCATATCAAAAAAATTAATGCCAGATAAACATAGTCAATAAACCGCAATACAGTAGGCTTTGTTTGACTTTTAGTGTAATATGCTGCAAATTTAACGGTAATTGCTTAAACAAGTTTTAGAAGTTTCAGAAAAATTTGAAAGTTTATTTGAATTTAGGCACAACTATCAAACAATTTCACGTTGAGGAAAAACAAGAGTTTTGAGGAGAGTTAAAACAATATTATTCATCTCCTACGATATTTTGCAACTTCCAACGAAGATTAAAACGAGGCATACTAAATCCACCCGTTGTTACCTCTAACAAAATGGCAGCTATACGTACACTCTTACCATTCAAATCATTGTGTAGGGCAGCAAAAGTTTCTACATCTAAAGGCTCTGCAAATTCAAATGTATCAAAGGAATAAATAGCAGTAGCCGTTTGATTAGAAATACAGCTAAATAGTGTACTTTCAAAAAAAGCTATTTCCTTGTAGTAAAAAGATTTTTCATCAAGGCTTTTTCTACTTTTTAAATAAGTCTTACCGTTTTTCACGATAAAATCAGCCTCGTGTCTTCTATAATTTCCATCTCTTACGCTACTTTTGGGTGTGGCTAAACTATCTTTTTGGGGAATACTATCTGCAATTTTTGTTTCCTTCCAAAAAAAGGTATTAAACATTCCTTTTTGGCTAAAATTCCTTGCAGGAGTAACAAAAATTTTATTCAAAAGAGGTTTTAATTTTGCCTCTCCTTCTTCTTTTGTCAATTCTTTTTTAGCCAATAATCCACTAATTGAATAGAGATACATATACCGCAAATTGGCTGCTTGGTAGCTTGTATCTTCTGTTCCCTCAAATTTTTTGAGTAATTTATCACTTAACAACATTGATGCTTTGTGATTTTCAGTTTCAAGATATTGAATAAGTTGCGACCATTCTTTGTCTGTAATCTTATTTTCTTGTCCCCAAGCAGACACAACTATCAGATTGAATAAGATAAAGTAAGCAATTATATTTTTCATTACAGGGTAATTGTTTATATAAAAATATTTAGAGAAATCAAATATTTTTTGTAAGTATCGTAATACTATGTGTGGGCTAAAGCCCAATGCTATTAAGTTAAGAAAGTAAAAATAAAATATTTACAACTAATTGATTATTAAGTTATTATATTTATTCTAAGTCCGTTAGGACTGACATATTTATAGCAAAAATAGAGTGTACTGCACCAAAACCCCGTAGGGGTGACATATATCACCCCTACGGGGTTTAGAAGTTAAGTCGGTTCACTATTTTCTATAAATATTACACCCACAATGGAATTGCCCTAACGGGGTTATTTGATTTGCTTAGCTTAATAGCATTGGACTAAAGCCCCTATCGATTACCCACAAGTTTTTAAAAGTCCGTAGGACTGAAATATTTATAGTAAAAGTATGATTTTCTCTTGTTTTTAGAGTTCCGTAGGAACGACATATTTCGTTCCTACGGAACTCTAAAAGAATTTTTAGGTTTTTTTGCTATAAATATTTCGTTCCTACAGAACTTTACTAAATTTCAACTACTTGATTATCAACTATTTATAAATTAACAAAAACTTGTGGGTAATCGATAGGACTAAAGCCCACACTCCAGTAGATTATGTGATACAGCTACTTTTTCAATTAACTTTTCATAGTTTTAGCAATGTACCTAAATAAAGCTAATGAACCTATGAGCAACAATATTATCCACCAAATATTTGCTAAGAAAATCACAAAAGTTCCTAACATTTTGATACTGTCTGTAAACGCATCTCCCAATTTTTCAAAGAATGTAGGAGCAAAATCTATAGACTGCGGTTCTTTGGCTACACTTTCCTGATTGGTTTTAGGATTTTGATAAATCTGTAATTTAACGGTACTGTAGGCTATATCTGCACGTATGGCTTGACTGTTGAGTTGCGAGTTATCTAACTCTTGTTGTCTATTCAACAAATTGTCTTCAGCCTGATTAGTTTCGCCTAACTTCGAGGCTTTACGGTCAATAGCACTGCCTAATCTGTTATTGTGTTGTTTGAGGCGTTGCTGCTTTTGTTGTTCTGCCCATAAAGTTAGCGTCATGTCGGTAGCCGTAATGGTGCGGTAGTCCAAAAATTCACTTAAAGTAACAAAACTTCTAAGGGCAGAGTCTAATTTATCATTAGGTACTTTTAAGGTAATGGTATTTGTAACGGTGTAAGGGGTAAGCACAATCGTAGAATCTTTACGGGTGGTGATATACTCTACATAACCTTTTTCAGAGGCTAATTGCGTGTAACTCACGTAGCCCCCTAACTGTGCCGTTATATTTTCTATAAAAATGGTGGCTGCATACACATTTTTCACTTTGAATTTCATATCGGCAGTGCGAATAAACATATCTTTTGCCTTGTCTTTTACTTCGGCAGCCGAAGATGACAAATAGTAAGGCGAAGTGCTTGTATCGGCAGTGGTAGTGGCGGTTGGGCTACTTGCTTGATAATCTTGCTCCTCTTTTTGCCTACTTTCTGGGGCAAATGAGGCAGAATGTTCGGCTTTACTACAAGCCACTAATTGAGCAATAGTAATAGCTACTAAAAGAGAACGAAATGAAATGAGGGTTTTCATAAAAATGTATGTTAAGTTGTTTGATAGTAAGAGGCGAGAGAATTTGAAATTCCATAAAAGGTATTCATTTTTTTCTGTAATTAGCGTAGAAATCTTAAAAAAATAGTCAAGCCTTTGCGAAAGCCCGCAAAAAATGATATGTTTGGTTAGTAAAAATTCTACCCAAACACCTACTACCATGAGTTTACGCAAGGCTTTCCAACTCAAAACCCTCTTTACGGCTGAACAAAATTTATTTGCAGACGAAAAAAAGATAGCAGCTACTAAAACTCCTGCCGAATGGATTGATTTTTTTGAAGAATTAGTAGAATTTGACGAGGTAGTAGATGCAGCTTATGACAAAGTAGGCAATGCTATGATTGGTTTTGGTGTAGTAGGCGTAATTTGTTTCATTGTCGCCTTTTTCTTCCCTCCTCTTTTTATACTTTTTTTGGTACTACTTATTATTTTTTTGGTGCTTTGGTCAAGGCAAAAAGAACTTATAAGATTGAATATAGAAAACCGTATGCGTCATTTTGTGTATCCTCTTGTAAGGGTGTTAGCACAAGAAATGGAAGCAGACGGCATGATTTATATTGAGGCAGATTTTAAAGTTGGGCTAAACCCTACTTATAAAACTAATAATGAGAAAAAGAAAATTAATGGACGTGATATAGACAGTACGTATTATGCGTATGATATTTTGCAATTAACCGCCAAATTAGCCGATAAAAACGAATTGCATTTAGCTATTCACGAACAAGCCCGAATGAACAAAGTAGGCAAGTATAATGCACGAGGTAAGTACAAAACTAAGACGAAATACAAAGTAAAAACAGCCTTTGAGAGTAGTTTAGTAGTCAAAAAACAAAATTTTACATTAAAAAAAGCCTCTGCTAATGGTACTATTCCTTTGGAGGGTGGCAAAAAACTCTACATAAAAGACAAAGGCGACAAAGTGATAGTTACGAATTTTCATCAAGTTATTAGTACAGAAGCCTATCCTATCCCTACTGTTCCGCAAGTTTTAGGTACTATAGCTCCTTGTTACCAAGCCTTGCAACAAAATTAAAATAACCTCACCCCAACCCCCTCTCCATTTGGAGAGGGGCTTTTTTGACCTTAAAAGGTCAAAATTGATGTAAAATCTCTCTCTTTACCAAACTAAGATAGGCGAAAACAGGTATTGCCACACAAGTAATGTTGGGCTATATTAAAACTAACATTTCTTTGAGAAATGTTAGTTTTGAGTATTAATTATTTATCTGCTACTCTATCTACCTGACTTTCAATTACATCTTGTACCTTTTTAGGCAAATTTGATAAAAAGTCATACCCAGTGGCTTTTTCTATGGCACGTACACTTACTCTGTACTCTGTCCATCTTTTTTGGTCGACACCTCTTTGGTTAGGCGTGTCTATGGCTATTACTCTTGTATTTTCATTGATACGTTGCAAGTCATTGTTGCCCTCGTCTAAGACAACGATAATTTTCCAAATACGTGCAGGGACAACAATTCCATTACCAACCGTACTTTTTGCTTTTCCATCTTTGTCTGTACCGCCTTTTCCGTACACACCAGCTATGATATACAACTCTTTGCCATTTTCCACTAATTTGCGAGCATATTCTTCTAATTGTCGCCAAACTTCTTTGTTGTTGTCAGATGTTTGTGGAACTATGTTGGTCATATAAAAAGTAGCTTCGTTAATAGGCACAGACTTGTCCCTGTCATCAGAAGGACACAAATGCCCTCTGTCAAATCCACTATTTGTATAATCTTTGGTCGTTACTGCATAGAAACTTGGAGGCAACAATGGGTCTGGTTTAAATCCTTCACTGCGGGGAGCATCACCTTTCCAACTTTTGTTTAAGTGCCAAGCTACCCAATTAGCTGTACCTCTTGATTTGTTGTAAGACAAAATGTATTCATCTCTGCTAATCAAATAGTTATCGGGGCTACTTGTATTAGCTTGTGCATTGCTGGGGTTGCCCAACAATAAATGGCTATTGTCTTTGGCAGCAACTACAGCATTGTTATTGGTCGTACTGTTATTATTATCTGCTGGCGGTGTAGGTGTGCTATTATTGCTGTTGCTAACTTCACCCCAAGCAATGTCATCAATGTTAATTCTTGCTCCTGAAGCCGAAGTATTGCGTATTTCTAACCTAACTTTGCCTTTCACACCAAAATTGGCTGTTTTTAATTGGCTACCTAATGCACTCACAACACCAGCCTTTTTCCAAGTGCTACCGCCGTCTGTAGAAGTCCACACTTCAAAGGCTGTTTTTTTGTCCGTATCATAAGCCCCGTAGCCAATACTTACGCCATTGGCAGTAACGTCGAACTTCATAGTAATTTTTCCTCCGTCTTTCAAACGTACAGCTTTACTACCATTTTTTACATCTTTGTCGTCATTGCCTATCAAGGCATCAGATAGTTCCCATTTGCCTGTTACCAAAGAAACATTTTCGGCAGCATAACCATTTTTAGAGCCACTTTCAAAATCTTCTTTTTGGGCTGTAGCCAACGAACAACTGAATAAGACAAACAAAAGTCCGTATATCAAATTAAAATGTTTAAACATAGTTGTATGAGTGTTTATTAAGTGCTTACGCACAGTGAGTAATTAATTAGAAGCATTAGCAAAAATACAATAATTATTAAACAATCAAATTTTTGTATTATTAAAAATGGAGTAAAATAGGCTTATTTAGCTTTTATAGGAATGAATGTAAGCATATATTTCAATGCTTTAATTTTCCGTAAGATAGGGTTTGCAAACCCTATTTTACGGAAAATAGGTAGTTTGCTTAGTTTAAATAGCTGTTGAAAATAATAACAACTGCTCATTATTCATACTTATTTCTTTGTAAAATCGTAATCCTAATTGTTCTGCCAAACGGATAGAACGGTGGTTATCCGCAGTAATAATGGCTAATACAGTTGAAAAACCAAGTTGATTTTTACCGTATTCCATTACGGCTGTGGCTGCTTCAGAAGCATACCCTTTGCCTTCGTAGGCGGGTAGCAAAGCATACCCAATATCTACATGAGGCAGTTCTGCTCTTTTCACAAAACCAGCTATACCAATCGGCAATTCTTTGTCCTTCAGCATGATTACATAAAAACCAAAACCATTTTCATAACCTTTGATGAGTCTATTTGCTAAATAGGCAGTTGCATCTTCTTCAGTTTTTACATTTCTATCTCCAATAAACTGTAACCATGCAGGCGTGTTCAATAACTCTAAGATGAATGGAGCATCTGTTAGTTCAAAGTTACGCAGGTAAAGGCGTTGGGTTGTTAAAATGGTTGTCATTATAGATTTGGTAGCAATAATTTGAAGATAATTAGTTTCTACTTACTTTGCAACTATTTAATAGCGTTGCTTTTTTAATTCATACTTTAACAAATATTACTATGTATTTACCCACCTCTAACGAATATAGTGGTTTTTATACTAATTATATTCAAAAATCTATTCAACATGAAAACCTCTTACAAGGTTTAAGCAGTGAATTTGCTACTACACTCAATTTATTGAATAATCTTGCTGCTGAAAAACATACCTACCGTTATGCAGAAGGCAAATGGTCTATAAAAGAATTAATTGTGCATTTGTCAGATGCAGAAAGGGTTTTTGGTTACAGAGCCTTGCGTTTTGCTCGTCAAGATAAGACTGTTTTAGCTGGTTATGACGAGAATTTGTTTGTAGCTACTTCTAAAGCCGACCAAAGAGATTTTCAAAGTATCCTCCAAGAATTTTCGGCAGTAAGGACAAGCACTATTCAGTTGTTTTCTTCGTTTGATGCCACAGATTTACAACAAATAGGCAACGCCAATAAATATGAATTATCTGTAAGAGCCTTAGGCTATACCATTTTGGGGCATGAACTACACCATAGACAAATTTTACAAGAAAGATATTTGTAACAGTTATCAGTGAGCAGTTATCAGTAAACAGTTTTTAGTTTGCCAAAATACGTATAAACGCCTCTTTATCAACACACTATAAACTTAATAACTGATAACTATTCATTGATTACTAATAACTGATAACTGTTTACTGTTCATGCCCTTTCAAACCATACCAAGCTATATATAGATAACAAACCACAGGAATAAGGAAAGATAACTGCAAAGAAATTGTATCTGCCAATGCTCCTTGTATAACAGGAATAGCTGCCCCACCAAAAATAGCCGTACTCAATAAGCCCGATGCTTGATTGGTGTGTTTGCCCAAACCTGCAACGGCTAAAGTAAAAATGGTAGGGAACATAATAGAGTTGAAAAAACCAACGGCTAACAATGCGTACATACCCAAATGTCCGTCTAATAACACCGCACAAAGCACTAACAATGCAGCTAAACCAGCATTGACAGCTAATACATAACCAGCTTTAAATTTGGCAAGTATGACAGAACCAATAAAACGACCTATCATAGCTCCACCCCAATAGTAACTTAAATAACCACCTGCCACATCTTCTGTTAGCCCAGCATATTTTTCCATGAACAATATCAATAAGCTACCAATGGCTACCTCTGCCCCTACATACACAAAAATACTACCTACACCAAAACGCAAATGTTTGAAATCCCAAGCACTATCGGCTTGTGAATTACTATTTTTGTCTGTTTGTACGTCTTCGGCTTGAATGGCTGGTAGTTTTAAAAACCCAACAATAAGGGCAATAACAAACAACGTACAAGCAATACCAATGTAAGGATATTTAATTTTGTCTAAATTTTCGGCTACCTGTTCGGGGGTAAGAGGTGTACCTACGGCTGCTCTAATGATAGAACCTAAGATAAGAATTTCGCCAAATTTAGGGGCAATAGTCGTACCCACAGAGTTAAAGGCTTGTGTCAAAGTCAAACGGCTTGATGCGGTTTCTGGTCTGCCCAAAATGGCTACATAAGGGTTGGCAGCCACTTGTAATAGCGTAATACCCGAAGCCAAGATAAACAAAGCCCCCAAAAACAAGGCATAGAGTTGGTGTTGGGCTGCGGGAACAAACAGCAAACAACCCACGCCTGCTGCCACAAAACCGCCAATCATGCCTCTTTTGTAGCCTACTTTTTGCACAATCATACTGGAAGGAAAAGACATGACCAAGTAGGCAGTAAAAAAGCAAAATTGGACTAACATAGACTGTGTATAATTAAGAGCAAAAGCCCCTTTTAACACAGGAATTAGTACGTCATTTAGACAGGTGATGAAACCCATCATAAAAAACAAAATCGTTAGAGCTACTAACGCAGGTGTGTAGTCTGCTTGTGGATTAGTCGTAGTACTCGATAGGTTGGGGGTATTTCCCGAAAAACTCGCCATATTGATAGGTGATTTGGTAAATGGTTAAAACAAGTTTGAAATAGTATATTTTTGGCTAAATATCAAAACAGTAAAGGTATCTTTTTTAAGAAACAGAAAGAATAAATGCTTGCAATCTCTTACATGGTCGTTTTGTCCTTATTTTTTAACAAAGAAGACTATAAGACCTTAAAAATTTAGATAAAATCTTTACGTTTTGTTAAAATATGCACATTTTTTGTAAAATTGCATACGACACCTTACATGAGTGCAATGAACAGAATATTCTTACTAATGGTTTTGGGGCTTTGTGCCACTCATTTGCTATTAGGACAAAATAAACCTAACGCCACAAAAAGTCTTTCGCCTGTTGTACCATCTGTTACCAGCAAGCAAAGCAAAGATACTGTGCGTTTTGAGGTAGAACCTCTGAAAATCAATACAGAGTATGCAGAAATAGCCCCAATGTTTTACAAACAGAATTTTTTATACACTTTGATTAAAACTAAAAAGGCTTTTTCACATCAAGAATTGCGGTGGCACAAGTACCCCGAAGTAGTACCTTGTATTATTCCGCACCCAGACAGTGCCACACAAATAAAACCGATTTTGACTGCTACTAGCGAAACTTGGCATTTTAATACAGGTATTGCTGCACCTATTCCTAATACGGAAAAGATTATCATTACAAGAAGTCTACATAAAAAGCTCAGTTTCAAAGATTTATTTTCTAAACCAATTCCTGAAAGATTAGGACTATTTGAAGCTAATACCAATGGAGATGTATGGTTTAATTTACAACCTATATTTCCATTAGATACATTAGATTATTCAGAAGCACACCCTACCCTATCAGAAGATGGCAAGACTTTGTATTTTGTGTCTGATATGGCAGGAGGTTATGGCGGAACAGACATTTATGTAACACATAGGGACGAAAACGGACATTGGTCTGTCCCTATCAATTTAGGAGATAAAATCAATACATCAGATAATGAATTGTACCCTTTTGTGCATAGTGATAAAAACTTATACTTTGCGTCCAACAGAAAAGGCGGATTTGGCGGTTATGATATTTATGAGGCTATTTGGGACGGTGAACAGTTTGCAAGGGTGGTGAATATGGGTATTCCTACCAACTCTAACAAAGATGATATTTCGTTTATTGTGAATGAACCCAAAAGAATTTGTTATTTTTCTTCTAACAGAGATGGTGGTGAAGGCAGTTTTGATATTTACAAAATGAATGTAAAACTCCTGAATATTTCACGCAATTTGACAGATGGCGGAGAAAATTTGTTTGGGGTCTTAAACATCGAAATTAGTGGAAAAGTAGTGGATAGTTTGACAGGACAACCTGTAAAAAGAGCAATGGTTAAACTACGTGATTTTAATAATGATGATATTCAAGTAGTTTTTGCCGATAACAAAGGCAATTACAAATTTAGTATCAGCAACGACAATAAATTTCAAATTGCAGCTAATCGTATTGGTTACAACAGTTCGCCAGATTATCAATTCTCTACTTATGGTTTGTCTTCGCCTACGCCCTTGAGCATCGATATTTACATGAAACCTGTCATTTATACAGTAACTTTAGATGTTTCAGTTTTTGAAACTTCGCAAACCTTAGATGCCAGCATTTTACCAATTATTGATGCGAAATTATCATTGAAAGAAAATACAAGTGGGAAATTGACCGAAGCCAAAACGAATGCCAATGGTACTGTCCAATTCACATTGGAACAAGGCAAAGTCTATAAATTAGTTGTAACCAAAGACGGCTATCAAACAAGTTTGCCTTATTCTATTTCTACAGTACAAAGACACAATGCCGAAAGAATAGAGTTGAATATTTCTTTAACAAGGTTGGAAACGGGTTCTCTCAAAGATTTTGTGATTAAAGCTGTGGTAAAAGATAAGGACACCAATAAAGCTATTCCTTTTGCTGCGGTACTACTCAAAAATATTGATACCAAAGAAATTACAGAAAAAATTACAGATGACAACGGTATTGCTTTGTTTGAAGTAGATACGACACACAGTTATTCGTTAGAGAGTATCAAGGAAAAATACCAATTAGATAATTATGTGCATATTTTTCCGAAGGGTATGCAAACAGGTGTAGTTTCAGAAACTATCTTGCCTATGAAGCAAGTAACCTATGTACCTGTACCCTTAGACTTTGTTTTTGAGCCTATTTATTACCCTACAGGCAAAATGACGTTTGACAATGACATTATGAAACAGTTGGACGAAGTTTACAAACTCTTGCAAAAGTACAAAAGTATTAGAATTTCTATCGTAGGACATACAGACAACGAAGGTAGTCGAGAAAGTAACTTGATTTTATCGCAAAAAAGGGCAAATGCAGCCTATAATTACTTGGTAAAGAAAGGTTTACCTAAAAATCGTGTGATTTCCGTAACAGGTGCTGGCGATGAAAGACCTGCTGTAAATTGTTCGGAATGTAGCACAGAACAAAATCAAAAAAATAGACGCACTGAATTGATTATTGTGGAAAGATAATTGTAATACAGTTGTCAAGCCGTTTTGTAGGAAAGTATATTAACTAAAAAACGGCACAATGACCAATAAACACCTACAGACATGAAATATTTTTTGGCAACACTTTTTCTATACTTTGGAATTTTTGGCAATACAACCGTAACAGCCCAATGCAATTATGAATTTCAACGTGGAAAAGCATTGAGCTACTTACCTCGCAACTATTTTTATACACATACGCTGAAATGTAATCCACCAACAGACAAGCAGGGCGTAAAAGCAACTTATTTGATGTTTAAAAACAGAACATATTGTTTTACAGCAAGTAGTAAAGAAGGTGAAGCACAAGGTATGGTAGTTACGGTATATGATGACAAACAAAATGTGATTTGCTCTAACTACAACGAAAACGAAAATAAATTTTACCGAAAAATGCTTTTTCAGTGCAATAAGTCAGGTCTATACACCGTAGAAGTGAGTTTTAAAGACGCAAAAACTACTTGTGGATACTTGGCGGTTGGGGTAAAATATTGATTTGCTGATAGTTTTAACTAAAATAAACAATAACATCAATAACACAAAAAGTAGTTACCATAAATCTTTAGGGTACTCAAAAGCCTCCAATAAATCCAACATATTTTTTAGTTGTACTTCAATAGAGGCATCATTTTTTTGGATATGTGTAGCTAACATTTGGAATATTTTTTCTGCTAAACCCAACTTACTGTCTTCATATAAACCGTGTTTGCCGACTACATACACTTGTTGGTCAATGATACGATATAACATATAAACTGTTCCATCTAATGTAAATGAAGAAACATTAGATGGAATAGTTCTTTCTCTCGCATCTATCACCATCTTATCCAACAATCCAAATAATCTTTGCCCTATCACTCCATCTAATTTCCCTTTGAAGAGGTACTCATCTGTTGCAGTTTCCTCATTTAGGTAATCCAGATAGTTTTCAAAGACATATTTTTCGCAATAGAGAATGTAAGTTAGCGTAACAGAATCTATACCCTTATCCATAATCAACAAAGCAGGAGATTCAAAGGAGGGATAACACAGATACAAATATTGTGTAGGAGTAATTATATCCACAAAAGGTTTGATACTGATATACTCACGATAATAAGTTCCTGAAGGTGTCTTTTTCTGATGAGATGGGTAAATGGGTTCAAAATAATTCTTATCTCTTTCTGTTGGTAAGTAACTATGATAATATCTTGCAGTAAGTCTTTCTATAAGCTGTTCTTCTTTCTCTTTTGTCTTAGGTAAAGCAGCAAAAGGATTGGCTGTATCATAAATGAAAAGATGTAAATACTCTTCTAATGTCATCATAATTTGTAAACAATAATTAAATGTAAAGAATCTAAGTCTTTTTTGTCTATAACTAATAGAGTAAATAAGACTAAAGAGCATCTCTGAAATTAAGCAATTTTCTGTATTGCTATTGATTTCGTGCTCAAAATTACCTTTTTTAAACCATTTTCCCCAAAAAAAGCCCTATTTTTGCCCTACCAAAACCAATAAATCCGTTACTATGGAAATTGCACACACAAACCTAAAAGCCTACACAGGCACAAAACTCCACTGCAAAGGCTGGGTACAAGAAGCTGCTTTGCGTATGTTGCTCAATAACTTAGACGCAGAAGTAGCGGAAAGACCAGATGACTTAATTGTGTACGGTGGCACAGGCAAAGCTGCTCGTAATTGGGAGGCTTTCGATATGATTGTAAAGTCTTTGATAGACTTGGAAGAAGACGAAACTTTGTTGATACAATCGGGCAAACCCGTTGGGATTTTACCTACACACAAAGATGCCCCCAGAGTAATTTTGTCTAATTCTATGCTCGTACCAAAGTGGGCAAATTGGGAAAATTTCAGAGAATTAGAGGCTAAAGGCTTGACCATGTACGGACAAATGACCGCAGGTTCTTGGATTTACATAGGTTCGCAAGGCATTGTGCAAGGTACTTACGAAACTTTTGCCGAAGTAGCTCGCAAACATTTTGGCGGTACATTGAAACACACTTTGAACGTAACCGCAGGTTTGGGCGGTATGGGTGGGGCTCAACCCTTAGCTATTACTATGAATGAAGGGGTGTGTTTAGCTGCCGAAGTGGAGGAATGGAGAATAGACAAAAGATTAGAAACAAGGTATTTAGACGAAAAATATCACGACATTGACCAAGCTATAGACAAGGCGTTGGAATACAAAAAAGACGGTAAGGCACTTTCTATTGGTGTGGTTTGTAATGCCGTAGATTTATTAGAAAAATTATTGAAACGTGGCATCGTACCTGATACAATGACAGACCAAACGTCTGCCCATGATGCTTTAGTAGGTTATTTTCCTGAAAATTTATCGGTAGCACAAGCCAAAGTATTGCGTGAAAGTAACCCACAAGGCTATGTAGAAAAGTCTTTGGACACGATGGCACACCACGTAAAACTAATGATAGAATTTCAACGCAAAGGAACTATTGTTTTTGACTACGGCAACAACCTAAGAGGACAAGCCAAAGATAAAAGAGGAGTAGAAAATGCCTTTGATTTCCCCGGTTTTGTGCCTGCGTACATTCGCCCAATGTTCTGCGAAGGTAAAGGACCTTTCCGTTTTGTAGCTTTGTCTGGCGACCCCGAAGACATTTACAAGTGCGATGAAATGTTGTTGGAATTGTTCCCTGAAGACAAAAGTTTGGCTCGTTGGCTCAAAATGGCAAGAGAAAGAATTGCGTTTCAAGGTTTGCCTGCCCGTATCTGTTGGTTGCGTATGGGCGAAAGACAAAAAGCTGCGTTGGCATTTAACAAAATGGTGAAAAAAGGCATCTTGAAAGCCCCTATTGTGATTGGTAGAGACCATTTGGACACAGGTTCGGTAGCTTCGCCAAACAGAGAAACGGAGGCAATGCCAGACGGTTCAGATGCTATTGCAGATTGGCCTATCCTCAATGCCCTCATAAATACGGCAGGTGGGGCAAGTTGGGTGTCTTTACATCATGGCGGCGGTGTGGGTATTGGTTACTCTATTCATGCAGGTATGGTGATAGTAGCAGACGGCACAAAATCTGCTAAAAAACGCCTCAAAAGAGTATTGAACAATGACCCTGCTATGGGGGTAATTCGTCATGCAGACGCAGGTATGCCGATAGCCCTTGACTATGCCGAAAGATTTGGCTTGGATTTGAAGAAAAGGTTGAAGTAATTTGATTATTGAGTAAAACTTTTAATCCCTAAGGGTTTTTGAAACCCTTAGGGATTAAAAGTTTATTTAGTTTTTGGCTCAAATTCGGGCATAGATGGATTAGCTACAAAAGGTTTTACTGTATTTTCATCATCATCAAAATCACAAGTTTCACAAGATAACTCTTTCCAAATAATCTTACACTTCAGTAGCTTTTCAATATCTGCTACCTTGTAAGTAACCACTACAAAGTCAATTCCCTCTGGTATTTTATTAGCTGGTAGTATCAAATTGATATAAGCACTTTCTTGATAATTGCTTATGGTAGCCCCTTTAATGTCTTTTAAGAAAAAGTTTGATAAACCATTGCTTTGAGGTAACTCCATATTCTTAGCTACTTGCCTATAAGCTATTGTCTTCAATTTATTATTTTTCGTAGGATAATAGGCTTGTAACAAACCATCTTTGTTGGCTTTTAGTAGTTTGGCTGCCAAACTCTCTATGCCTTGTCGTTTGTCTTGTAGTTTGATACCTCGCCATGTTTGAGTTTTATTGGTATTTACATACATGGTTGCCTCTGTTTGTGCATAGAGTTGGGTGATGAACAAACAAAAATATAGACTCAAAGCAAACATTAACTTTTTCATAGGTTCGTACAATTAAGAGTGTTAAAATAGTTTTACTTAAAGTGTACGAATAAGGGTAAAAGGTTGTATGAAAAGCATTTTTTTTAATTAAATCTTTGTAGTTAAAATATAATCTTTGCCATAAAACTTATTTAATGTCAAAGCTACCATTTGCAATCTTCTCCTATACAGTAATACCAATTTGTATCAATTTTTTTTAGCTTCATAAAATAATTTTTCCACTCAATTTTGTTGATTTTATTCAACTCTGGAACATAGTATAAATGATGATACTTAGTCAAATGAAGTGCTACAAAATTTCCATTGGTAGGCTTACTCACCACTGCATAAATACCACTTATTTCATAGGTTGGTATTTTTAAATCATAATAACGATTAACAAGATTTATTGAGTATTCCAAACATTTTAATTTTGTAGTTGTTGGTGAAGTGCCAAAACGTTTTTGATAAATAGAGAGGTATGCAGCACTATCATTCTTTAAAAAATAGTCCCAACTAACTGTATATCTTGAAGCAAAAATATAATCAGAAGCCTCAGTAGTTACGTCATAAAGTAAAAACTTATTAATCCAAGCATATTTTTTACCATTATCTTCTTCTTGCGTCCTTATAGCTTGGATTTGTGTACCATAAAAAATATCCATATTTTTATGCTTGTTAGCTTCATAAAATTTTTTACATATCTCAATATTTTCTTCTTCTGTTAGTGCAGTTGAACAACTCATAGAAAAAATCATACTAAAATAAATAAGATATATTTTCATGGTTTTTTATTTATCTAATTAAATACAGTTAAGTAATAGGAAACAATAAAATGTAGTTTACAGTTTTTTGTAATTGCTTGTAAATGAACCACAAGGACACAAGTTCACTAAGAAAATAATAAAGATTTATTTATTCTTGTTACTTATATAAGACTAAGAATAGCACTATCTAAAAGTGTATGAATAAAGGTAAAAGGTTGTATGCAATTTTTTATTTTAGAAAAAGCCCTACAAAGTTCTCAAAACTTTCATAGGGCTTTTTCTCTTAGCTTTGTTTGTAAATATGCTGCAAAATATCTTTTTCTACGACAGTAAGGCTAAGATTTCTGCGTTGCATTACTCTTTCTACCATTGAACAAAAAGAGGCAAAGTCGAATTTATCAAAATTTTCTGCTCCGCCCCACGCAAAACTTGGCACATATTTAGGCGGAAACGCAGCCCCAAAAAGGTTTGCTCCTACCCCTACTACTGTGCCTGTATTCAGCATGGTGTTGATACTGCACTTGGCGTGGTCGCCCATGAGAGTCCCACAAAATTGTTTGCCTGTACCTATCATTTTTTGTTCGGCATAGTTCCAAATTTTTACTTCGCTGTAGTTGTTTTTGAGGTTAGACGTATTGGTGTCTGCTCCCAAATTGCACCACTCCCCTATGACCGAATTGCCCAAAAAGCCGTCATGCCCTTTGTTAGAATAACCAAAAATTACAGAATTACTAATTTCTCCACCTACTTTTGAATACAAACCAATCGTACTGTCGCCTTTAATTTTTGCCCCCATATTTACCTCTGCCCCTTCGCCCAAAGCAAAAGCACCTTTAATAATAGCCCCTTCGTGTACTTTGGCGTTTTTACCAATATAAATAGGTGCTTCTTCCGCATTCAAAATAGCTGCTTTGATACTTGCCCCTTCCTCCACAAAAATATTTTCGCTGCCATAGACTATGGTATGTTTATCCGTAATCACTTGGCTTTTGCGATTGTGCGTTACTAACTGAAAATCTCTGATAATTTCTTGGCGGTTTTCTGTAAATATATCGTAAGGGTATTGTATCAATGTAATTTTGTGCGAATACGCCAACTGCTGAAACTGTGGTGTATTACTCACCGCCAACAAATCCTCCGCAGAAGCAAAGTGTTGAGTGGTTTTTAGGGCTAATAGTTGGAATTGATGCCAAATAGCTGACTCATTCGGCATATTTCTAATAGCCTCTAAGGTATTCGTGTCTGGGCATAAACCGCCATTGATGTATAGTTTCGTATGCGAACTATCTTGAGAAATAGGATATTTGCTATGTAAATAAGGCGTTGTCAAATAAAAAGTTTGGCTGTTAGCTACTTTTAAATGCTGCTGCCATTTTTCCACAATGGTCAAAATACCTACTCTACAATGAGCAATAGGACGAGTAAATGTAAGTGGCAATAAGTTTTTCCACTGTAAAGGTGCATCAAAAAAAATTGTTTGCATGATTAGTTTGGTTAGAATTAGGAATTACAATCAACCTTAAAAAAAACACCTCTTACTAAACAAGCAAGAGGTGTTTTTAGCTAAGCAACTATTTTTAGAACAAGAAACTTCTTAAAGTGAAACTGATAAATATAATAATGCCTATGACCATAGCAAAGATATAGTAGCCAACAGAACCACTTTGTAATAAACGAATCTGCCCGCCAATGGTAACAACCATTCTACCTACACCTTCTACGACCATATTAATAGCTGTTTCTGCAATATTGTATAATACTTCTGATAGAGAATATAAAGGTTTTACAACTAATGAATCATACAATTCGTCTATGTAATATTTGTTGTAAACCACTTTTGTTGCACCTTGAATCTGGCTGTCTTCTGCTGGTACATTTTTGTTATTGCCATACGTGAACCAAGCTGCTGCTATGGAAATAATAGCTGCACCCGTAGAAATTCCCATTAACATATATTCTGTGCTATGCGAAACTGTGTGTGTACCAAAGGAAGGATTTACACTTTTTGACAATTCATATAAAGGCGACATAAAATTTGCCAACATATTTGTGCCAAAAACTTCTGGTAAACCCATAAAACCACCTACCATAGACAACAAAGCCAAAATCATAAGTGGCAAAGTCATAGAAATAGGCGACTCGTGCAAATGTTCTTTTTGGTGTTTTGTGCCTCTGAAATCTCCAAAGAAAGTTAAGAAGAACAAACGGAACATATAGAAAGAGGTCATCATAGAGCCTAAAATACCTAATGCCCACATGATTTTGTTATGCTCGTAAACGTGCAATAAAATCTCGTCTTTTGAGAAGAAACCCGCAAAAGGCGGAATACCTGAAATAGCTATTGTACCAATAGCAAAAGTCGCAAAAGTGATTTTCAAGTCGCCTTTCAAACCTCCCATTTTGCGAATATCCTGCTCGTCTGACATGGCGTGAATAACCGAACCAGCACCCAAGAACAACAAGGCTTTGAAAAATGCATGGGTCATTACGTGGAACATGGCAGAAGTGTAAGACATCATGCCTAATGCCAAAAACATATAGCCTAATTGACTAACAGTAGAGTACGCCAATACTTTTTTGATGTCGTTTTGGAACAAACCAATAGAAGCAGCAAATAAAGCCGTACACAAGCCGATAATGCCTACAAAATTTAATGTATCTGGGGCTAAAGTATATAACAAATTAGAACGGACTACCATGTAAATACCTGCCGTAACCATTGTAGCTGCGTGAATAAGGGCAGAAACAGGCGTAGGACCCGCCATTGCGTCTGGCAACCACGTATATAAAGGAATTTGGGCAGATTTACCCATTGCACCAATGAACAAACAGAACGTAATAAGGGCAATCGTAGGGTCGCCAACTTGTGCAGATTGAGCTACTTTTGCGAATAATTGTGTGTATTCGGCTGTACCGTAGTTTACAAAAATTAAGAAAATGCCTACCAAGAAACCTAAATCACCGATACGGTTCATTACAAAGGCTTTGCGGGCTGCATCTCCGTATTTTTCATTTTTATTCCAAAAACCAATTAACAAATAAGAACATAAACCTACGCCTTCCCAACCAAAGAACATCACTACATAGTTAGAACCCATGACCAAGAGCAACATAGAGAACATAAACAAGTTCAGAAAAGCCATGAACTTGCCAAAACCTTCGTCGTGGTGCATATACCCCACCGAATAAATGTGTATCAATGAACCAATCCCTGTAACGACCATTAACATTAACAAAGAAAGTTGGTCTATAAGGTATGAAAACTTGATGCTGATTGTACCTATGGTTAGCCACTCGAAAAGTTCGGCAGTAATAGGTTGGCTGCCTCCACTCAAAAAGGCATTGAACAGAATCAGAGATACCACAAAAGAGGCTACGGCAGAAGCTACACTAATAACACCTGCGGCACTGTTGGGGATATTGCGAAAGCCCAAGCCATTGACCAAGAAGCCCACAAAAGGGAAAAGTGGCACTAAGGCACAGAGTAAGGTTAGTTGCATAATATTGAATGAATATGGTTCAGGAACAGTATTTTTTAAGCAAATACCGTTTGATAGAAAGCTACTTTTTTACTTCAAGTCGCAAAGTAAAAAAAGAAAGTCGTTTTACAAAAAATATTTCTCTACAATATTTTTTACACTTTAAGTAAAAAGCATTGCAAACTGTAGCTATATCAACAATGAACCTACCTAAAAGTTTTTATTTTGTATAAACCCAAAGAATACTGTAATTTTGAAACTCCTAAAAAACACTCTACAACATACATATATAATTAACAACAGTTTACTATGGAGCATCATCTTTCTTACATGAGACGTACTTTTGACCTTGCTTTATTAGGACGAGGACAAGTTTGCCCTAATCCTATGGTGGGTTGTGTAATCGTACATAACGACAAGATAATTGGCGAGGGGTATCATCAAAAATATGGCGAAGCTCATGCAGAAGTGAATGCTATCGCAAGTGTTCAACACAAAGAGTTATTGAAAGAAGCTACTGTCTATGTCAATTTAGAACCTTGCTCACATTTTGGCAAAACACCGCCTTGTGCAGATTTATTGATAAAGCACCAAGTAAAAAAAGTAGTGGTTTGTAATTTAGACAGTAATCCCTTGGTGGCGGGCAAAGGTATTCAGAAACTACGCAGTGCAGGCATAGAAGTAGAAGTAGGTGTGTTAGAAGAAGAAGGACGTAATTTGAATAAACGGTTTTTTACGTCTATGGAACATCAACGCCCTTACATTGTGCTGAAATGGGCAGAAACGGCAGACGGTTTTATTGCTCGTGAAGACTACAATTCTCGGTGGATTAGCAATGAGTTTTCTCGTATGCTCGTACACAAATGGCGAACCGAAGAAAGTGCTATTTGGGTAGGAAAAAATACGGCTTTGCACGATAACCCACAACTCAATGCTCGTAATTGGACGGGTAAACAACCTGTGAGAGTGGTCATGGACAGCCAACTCACTTTGCCAAGCTCCTTGCACTTATTTGACCAAACACAAGCTACTTTGTGCTATAACCTCCAAAAATCTGCCTACCACGAAAAACTTGAATATATACAACTAAACTCTACCAACTTCGTTAAACAAATAGTGGCAGATTTGTATGCACGCAAACTGCAATCTGTTTTGGTAGAAGGCGGTGCAACGTTGCTCAACAGTTTGTTGGAGGCGGATTTATGGGACGAAATTCGTTTGTTTAAATGTGAGGCTATTTTTGGAAAAGGAATAGCTGCCCCACACCCAAAAGGTAAGTTGTTTAGCAAAGAGCATCTACAAACGGATACGTTGTATGTGTATCGCAAGTAATTAACATTTCACAAAAATTTCTTTATATGAAAAGCATTGTTGTTGCATTGGTAGGTTGTGTTTCTTTAGTATATTTAATCAATCCTTCGGCGGGCATTATAGAAATTCTACCAGATAATCTTCCTATTGTGGGCAATTTAGATGAAGCCACTGCTACTGCCTTGTTATTGTCATCTTTGCGTTATTTTGGCTTAGACTTAGCCAATTTGTTCAAAAAAGAAGATAAGAAAGATATGTTAAAAAAATCCTAATCCCTTTATTGATAAACTATTATGAAAAATTTTAGACCATTATTCGCCCTATTATTCGTAAGCACTATAGCCCTTGGCTCGTTGTCGTCTTGTATGAAATCTGCCTGCCATGCCAATAAAAAACACGCCGTTAGCAAACACAAACACTATAACAGTATTCAGTATAGAAGCTATGGTAGAAGTCATCATTAAGAGTTTTCTAACTATTTTTTGTTAAGTTCATGATTAGTTTTAAAGATGTTATCTTTCCAAAAGATAACATCTTTTTTAATATGTTTGAATAGGTAGAAAACAAGCAATAAATTGCTATTTTTTAGTAAATTACTGTATTTATACTTCATTTACAAGTAGTTATATAAATGACTTGTTTAGTTGCTTTTGTATAGTGTCATTTGGGAACACAGATGACACGGATTGTACGGATAAAACACTGATTTTTAATTTTTTATCCGTAAAATCAGCGTTATCTGTGTGCTAAATTTATGCTATTATGTTTCAACTAAACAAGTCCAAATTAAAAATATCAAAAACAATGGATAAACCAAACTTAACTAAAGACATCTCTCTAACTGATTTCAATGATTTTTATTGGTTGAAACAAGAGTTGGTTGATTTTTGTAAAACTGTTGGACTTCCAACCACAGGCGGAAAAATAGAAATAACTAACCGCATTCGCCATTATTTATCCACAGGCACAATCATTGAAAGCCAAACCGTAAAAAATAAGACTACCTCAAATTTTAATTGGAATACTGAGGTATTGACAACACAAACTGTGATTACAGATAGTTATAAAAATGGAGAAAATGTTAGACGTTTTTTCCTACAAGAAATTGGTAGTCATTTTTCTTTTAATGTAATTTTTATGAATTGGATAAAAGAAAATGTTGGTAAGACATTAGGCGAGGCGGTAGTTGAGTGGCACAAGATAAATGATTTGAAAAAAGATAAAAACTATGAGAGTGAAATAGCTCCACAGTTTGAGTATAATAGGTACATGAGGGCTTTTCTTAAAGACAACCCAGACTTATCAAGTGCAGACGCAATGAGGTATTGGAAATTAAAAAGTGCAAAAAGAGGCACCAATGAATATGAAAAAACAGACTTGGAATTGAAGTAAAAAGCAGTAGTAGTTTGAAATGAGTATCAATATCTTTTATGATTTGTTGATATACAGTCCATTGATTTAAAACCACTGTAACATAGAGTTTACGTCCACGCAATTCTATTGTCGTTTCAAAAATGGAAATTTGCGAAAATCTTTGGACATGAACATTACTACAAAATTTACTTTGCTTTGCTCTTCGTTGGTGTTACTGTGTGGCACTTTCTTGTTTGTGTTGGTCAATCACGAAACGCAAGAGTCTTTGGAACAAGAAATCAAATTCAAGTTAGAAAGAGAATCTAACTATGCCATTGGCAATATAGACAGGTTCATAGCGGAGAGGCTCAATGATATTAAAATTTTGAGTAATGATGCCGTAATTACTTCTGATACAGCTACTTACAGGCAAATTCGCCAAAGATTATCTTTGTTTAAACAGCAAAATAAACTGTATGTAAGTGTTTCGTTTTTTAATAATGAAAGGGTGCGAATAGCAGACACCGAAGAAAAATCTATTGGCAAACAACACTCTTTTTCTAAATATTGGCTCAAAGCCCAAGAAGACGACATTGTGTTAGACATTTCCTATTCAGAGTCTTTGCAGGAAGCTGTTATGCACTTTGTTGCGGTGGTGCGTAACCAGCAAGGTAAACGTATTGGCTTAGTGGTGTCGAGAGTGCTAATTCGCAGTTTGTACCAAGTCTTTAGTGATGTGATAGAAGACAACCAAACACCTGATTTGTATGTAACTCTGTTGGATACCAATGGCGTAATGTTGTATTCTAATAAATTGAAAGACAGTGTTTTAACTCAAAAACACCCGAACTTTCAGTTACTCCAACAGCAAATTATGGCACAACAAAGTAACAAAAAGGCATTGAGTTATTTTGAGCATGACAAACAAATTTACTTTTATACCTCCCAACAAGGCTACCTCAATTACGAAGGACATGACTGGATTTTTGTCATGAGCCTACCCAAACAAGCAGCTTTTGCTTCTGCTAAAGCCTTGCGGTACAAAATTTACTATGTTTTCGTGCCTGTCATGTTGTTTTCAGTGTTATTGGCAATTTTATTTGGTCGTTATTTTTCAAAACCTATTGTGCAGCTAAGTCGCATAGCCAAAATTTGGGGTGCGGGGCATTTAGACACTAAATTTGCACTGCAACACCACCGAAACGATGAAATAGGCAGTTTATCCGAACAGTTACAAGGCATGGCTACCCAACTTGCCCGCAAAATACGTGAACAAGACGATTTGAACAATGAATTAAGCACGACTAACGAAAAACTACAAGAGTTGTACTTTGATGTAGAAAAATACAACCAAAATATTAAAGCAAGTATCAACTATGCCGAAAGAATACAGCAAGCTATGTTGCCAAATAAACAACGGATACAAGGATTTTTCCCTGATGCTTTTGTACTTTTTCAGCCTAAAAATGTAGTAAGTGGAGATTTTTATTTCTTTTATGAACTAAAATCTACCCAAAAGCAGCTCCTTAGCCAAGAAGTTGCTATCAATTTACAGCACACAGAAAATAAAATTTCACAACATCAGCCAATAACCTCTATCAAAAAAACACAATATCAACAATCGTGCATCATAGCAGCTATAGACTGTACGGGGCATGGTGTACCGGGTGCTTTAATGTCTGTGATAGGTCATAATGTATTGCAACAACTCATTGGTTATGAAGAACTTACCGAACCTGCACGTATTCTATACCGCCTCAACGAAGAAGTACACCGTATTTTGCACCAAGAGTATAGCCGAAATAAAGATGGCATGGACGTAGCTTTGTGTCATATAGACTTTACACAAAAGCAATTACAATTTGCAGGGGTGCATCGTCCTTTAATCTATTTTTCGCCCAATGGAGAACTTTGTGAAGTTAAGGGCAATAAGGTATCTATTGGAGGCAATCCACGTCCTAATAAAGCTTGGCAAGTAGATAATCATGTGTTGTCGTTGAAAGATTTGAATAGTTTTTATCTCTATTCAGATGGCTATGCAGACCAATTTAATGATGCCCCCTACCCTACTAAGTTTACCAACAAGGCTTTTAAAGAATTGCTCGCAACTATTCATACATTAGATATGCCTACACAAGAGCAAATTTTGCAGCAAGAACACCAAATTTGGAAGGGAACTAATTGGCAAACAGATGATATTTTAGTGATTGGTGTGCAGATAAAAGCCTAAAAACCACGTATTTACAATAAAAAAGAAGCTGGTATCTATTAGAATACCAGCTTAGGTTTATTAGAATGGGTAAATTAAAAACTATTGGAATTTGATGAGTAAGTGATTTTTTTCTACTCTATCACCTTTGTTTACGGCAATTTTTTTAATAATGCCGTCCCCTTGTGCCTTCAATACATTTTCCATTTTCATTGCCTCCAAAATCAACAAAGTATCTCCTTTTTTCACTATATCTCCTTCATTCACAGCTATTTGTAAAATAAGACCGGGCATAGGTGCTTTCAAATCATTTACTTTTTGAGCAGACGCATTGCCCATACCTAATTGTTCCAATAACAAGTCGAAACGGTCTTTGGCATTCATTTCCAACAATTTACCGTTTACTTTGAGTGTAAAAGTTTTGGCAGAAAAATCTATATGAACTACCTCTACATTATAAGACTGGTTTTGGTAAACAATGTGGTATTGTTGAGGGGCTATTTGCACGAAATCCCATTGTATAGGTGTCTGATTAACAAGCACTTGTGTTTTTTCTTGTGAAACCTCTAAGGTTTGGGTATTATTAACCGTAACTTTTAACATGATAATAATGTTGAGTGTATAAAGAACAGAGGTAATTGGTTTATCCTTCGCAATAATTGTGCTGATAGCTGGGATTTGTGGTGCAAATTTACAAGTGTTTTTGCGAAATTGCCAAAATACTTACGTCCTTTATTTTAAATAAGGGCTTTTGACTAAAATTGTAAGGTGTTAGTTTACTTAACTCACAATGTTCTTCCATGAATTATTGTTTCAATACTTCAATAACTTTTTGTACGTTTTACAAGGTGATTTTCATTTAGAAATCCTTTTCACTTTTAGCGAAATTTCGCTTGATTTTTCCACGACTATTCTTTATATTTGTAACAGTTCTTCAGAACCACCAAAACACTCCACTTATCCATTTTATCACCTTACAAAATAATCTTAGTACACATGATAGCCACAGATGTAATCGTAGAAAACATTGAAGTAAAGGGCGAAATCACAAACAACTATGCCCAATTTTTAAGTCAGGAGGCGTTGGAATTTTTGGCAAAATTGCACCGCCAATTTGAAGCCAAAAGGCAAGAATTATTGAAAAAAAGGGTGCAAAGACAAGAGTTATTGAACTTAGGTATTTTCCCCGATTTCCTACCCGAAACTTCTTTGATACGTAGTGATAGTAATTGGAAAGCTGCTCATGTTCCCACAGAACTGCAAGACCGCAAAGTGGAGATTACAGGACCTGTGGACAGAAAAATGATTATCAATGCCCTTAATTCGGGTGCAAAGGTATTCATGGCAGATTTTGAGGACTCTAATGCTCCTTCTTGGACAAACTGCTTGGACGGGCAAAGCAATTTATATGATGCTATTCGCAAGCAAATAGACTTTACCGCAGAAAACGGCAAAAGCTACCGCCTCAACGAAAAAACGGCAGTGTTGATGGTAAGACCAAGAGGTTGGCACTTGAACGAAAAGCACTTGTTGGTAGATTGTGAAGAAATATCGGGTGCTTTGTTTGATTTTGGTTTGTACTTTTTCCACAATGCCCAAGAATTATTGAAAAGAGGCACTGCTCCTTATTTCTATTTGCCAAAAATGGAAAGCCATTTGGAAGCAAGGTTGTGGAATGACGTATTCATTTTTGCCCAAAAAGAATTAGGTATCAACATTGGCACTATCAAAGCTACGGTATTGGTAGAAACTATTTTGGCGGTGTTTGAAATGGAAGAAATTATTTATGAATTGCGTGAACATATTGCAGGATTGAATGCAGGACGTTGGGATTATTTGTTCAGTGCTATCAAAAAATTTGCGGTTCACCCCGAAAAAATCTTTGCAGAAAGGTCGCAACTGACTATGCAAGTGCCGTTTATGCGTGCTTACGCACAACTTTTAGTAAAAACTTGTCATAAAAGAGGTATTCATGCAATGGGTGGTATGTCTGCGTTTATTCCAAGCCGCAAGGACGAAGAAATTAACCGCAACGCCTTTGCGAAAGTGAAAGCCGACAAAGAATTAGAGGCTAAAAACGGTTTTGATGGTACGTGGGTAGCTCACCCAGACTTGGTGGCGGTAGCCTTAACAGAATTTGAAAAAGTATTAGGTGCTAACCCTAACCAAAAATACAATCTTCGCCAAGACGTACAAGTAACTGCCCAAGAATTGATTAATTTCCAAGTAGAAGGCGGAAAAATTACAGAAAATGGCTTGAGAATGAACATTAATGTAGGCATTTTATACATAGAATCGTGGTTAATGGGACTTGGTGCAGCAGCCCTTTACAACCTCATGGAAGACGCAGCTACAGCCGAAATTTCAAGGTCGCAGGTGTGGCAGTGGATTCGCCACCAAGCAAAATTAGAAGACGGCAGAGAAATTACTACAGCATTGTGCCAAACTCTTATCAAAGAAGAATTAGAGAAAATTAAGACTTTGGTTGGTGCAGAAAGATACACACAAGGAAAATTTGCTTTGGCTACACAGTTATTTGAAGAACTAATTACTGCCAAAGAATTTGCAGACTTTTTGACTTTACCAGCTTATCAATATTTAGATTAAATAACCTCACCCCCACCCTTCCAGCTCAGCTGCCTCTTCATTTGGGGAGGCAGCTTTTTTTGACCTCATCTCTTAACTTCTAGTTCATCTGCCTCTCCAAATAGAGAGGGGAGTTTTTTTAGCTAAAAGCCTTTACTTTCCGTTAATTTAAGTGCAATTTTGCCTTTAATTCTTGTTTCTTATCTTATTTTTATGCCCAACTATCCCAAAATCACTGTCATTACGCCTTCTTTTAATCAGGGTGAGTTCTTAGAACATACAATCACATCTATTTTATCTCAAAATTATCCTAATTTGGAGTATATGATTATAGATGGTGGCAGTACAGACAATTCGGTAGAAATTATCAATAAATATGCTGCCCAACTGACTTATTTTGTGAGTGAAAAGGATAATGGGCAAAGTGATGCCATCAACAAAGGTTTACAAAGAGCCACAGGGGACTATATTACATGGATAAACAGTGATGACCAACTGCTACCCAATGCTTTGCAGACTGTAGCCCAATGTTTCAAAGAAAATCCTGCTGTGTGGGTAGTACATGGACGCACTATTTTGTTTGGCGAAGAAATGGAAGAACAAGAAAAAGGCTGTCCTTCGGGAGATTTAGCCCCACACTATTTAGCAAGTTTGCCGTTTCCGCAGCCTTCTTCGTTTTTTTCAAAGGCAGCCTTAGACGAGGTAGGCTTGTTAAATGCAGATTACCACTATGGTATGGATTATGATTTTTTTGTCAAAATAGCACTTAATCATGATTTTTTAGCTACTCATCATGTACTTTCCAAATATTTGATGCACACTAATAGCAAATCTGTATCACAAACTTACCGTTTTGCAGACGACTATGGTCGTGTTTTTAGTCGAGTATTACGGTCTTTCAGCTTTTCGCAACCTCTGATAGAAAAACTCATAGATTTTGGCTTATACGACAAAGGAAAAGATGCCTACACTGTAACCAAAACCTTTGACTACCAAACTTTGCAACAAGCTACTTTGCTTAATTTGCGTTACCGTTTGGCTTTTTACTATGAAGATATGCTGTTGGATAGGGTAAAAACTGTTTTGGAATGTATGAAAGCTATTGATGCTACCTTTGTGGCAAATGACGCAGAATTGAGCCAAATAGACCTCAAAACTAAGTTTGTTCCGAAACTAATTTTACAACAACTTCGTAAATTTAAACGGAGTTTGTAAAATCAACTTACTTCATATTAATTTGTCTTTTATTATTTTACTGAAATATTATTTTTAATATTATGTTCATACATTTTACTAAAATGCTACTGTTAAGTAGTGTATTGTTTTTTGCAGCTTATACTGCAAAATCGCAAGATGATTCTAAATCTACCACAGAAAATGTTTTTGTGGTAGTAGAACAAATGCCACAATTTATGGGAGGTAAGGAGGCTCTTGGAAAATTTTTAACAGACAACCTTAAATATCCCAAAAAAGCTGCCAAAAAAGGCATTGAAGGTACAGTTTATACCCAGTTTGTTGTAGATGAAAAGGGGAAAATTTCAGAGGTCAAAGTATTGACAGGGATAGGCTATGGTTGTGATGAAGAAGCAGTGCGAGTAATTCAACTAATGCCTATATGGGAAGCTGGCAAACAAGGAGGTAAACCTGTTGCAGTAAGATTTAATTTGCCTATTAAATTTAAATTAGCCCCAGAAAAAAAGAAATAATATTGTGTATAAAAGCAATAAAAAAACTCCTATTTTATCTTTTAATAGATACTATAGGAGTTCTTTATGTTGTGTTAAAACAAGATAATTAGTTTTTGCCAGCTCTTGGGCGTGAACTATCTGCTTTCTCTAACCAAATAGCAACAGCAATAGTTACTGCAAAAATAGCTGCATACGTGATGATTAATTCTATAGGCATAACCGAAATAATTTAGAAGTTAAACTCAAAATGAATAATTTGGTGCAAAATTAATGAAAATAGCTAAACTCGTATGTTTTAGCCAAAGTAAATATCAATTAGTTTACAAGTTATTCGCTGTCAAGCACTTAGACTAAAATAACTTACCTGCTACGGCTTTCCAAAAGTGCAGTTCGTATCGAGTGTCCGTACTATCTGTGGTACTCATCTGTGTTTTTTCTATATACCATTGTCCTCTTTTGGCATCTACCTGCCCTTGTCTGTACGACATGATGATGAGCCACACCACAAAGAAAAATGTGATACCACCCCACACGCCACGCATTGTATTTGTCATAGTTTTCGAGATTGATTTGTAGGTAAAAATAAGAGTTTGTGTTAAAAAAAGAAATAGCTTACCGAAAAAATATCAGATTGTGCAGCCCCACAAGGCTAATCAACGCAATGAATACAAAACTACTTCTTTTTAAATCTTAGTTCATAAGTTTCTAAGTCTATATCTCCCGCAAACATATATCCAAAAGTTAGCTTTAACTCTGTGGCTGTCAAGGTATTAATGGTATAAGTAACTTCTTTTTGTGGGTTAAGACTGCTAATGATTAGGGTTTGCTCATTCAGCAAACGCCAATTAGAAAGCATAGGAAAAAACTGTGTAAATACAGTTTGACTAATTGTATAGTCCTTTTGAAACTTAAACTCCATCTTTGGGGCAACCACATTAGGATAAAAGTCTGTAATATCTTGGTTGTTATTATACAAACCTACCAACTGCCAAGTATTATCTGTCAAAGTATTGCTTTTTTGCTCTAATGGCGTGAGTGGTTTCGTTTCGTTTTTGCTACAAGCCATTAACAGCAAAAACAAACACACCATAATAATATTGTAAAAAGATTTGAAGTGCATAATTAAGAGTATAAATTAGTCAATAGACGTAACAGTTTAATTAATGTATTTTTATGATTGTCAAGCTCTTAGCCCCTTGCCAACGTACCCAAATAAGTTTTAAAATACCCAATAAAAAATTACAACACCGAAAAATCCCATATTTCTACATCACCTTGTGCTGTACCTATAAGGGCTTTTTGGTCGTTTCTTGACCAAGCCAAACAACTGACTTCGGCAGAAGTCATGCCTACATACAAGGGACTTTTTGAGTGGGACGGCTGCCAAAGCACCACCAAAGCATCTTCGCCTCCACTCAACAGTTCGTTGCGGGTTTTGCGGTATGCCAACTGTGTAACTTTGCCTACGTGCCTCCGCACTTGTATAGGTTGCGTACCTGCGGGACCTGCACCAGAGGTATTCCAAACAATAATGTGGTTGTCGCAGTTGCTTGCCAAATATACGCTGTCTGCACTCCAAGACAAGGTTTTTACCTTAGAAGGATAGCCCGACATTTCCAAATCTGTTTGCGGTTCGTAAGGTAGCTCCCAAAAGTGTATTTTGGCATCTTGTGTGCCTGCTGCGATAAACCGCAAGTTCGGACTCCACTTCAAAGAAATCAAAGAAGTAGGGTATTGCAAGGTTTCTATAGGTGTATCTCGCATGACATCAAAAATATGAATAGTCCCATAGTTAGACGTAATGAAAACTCGACTATTTTTAGCCCAATCTATATGAGCTACTGTATTTTTGTGGTCGTCATACTGCCATAATAGTTGCCCTTTGGCATCAAAAAGCACTATACTTTTCCCTCCTGCTGCTAAGAAATGATAACCGTCTGGGGCTGTTTGCAGATGTTCTACCCAAGCCCTCCCGAAACTATGTTGGTGTAATAATTTGCCTGTTTTGGCATCATAGAAATTACAAAAACCATCTTGTCCGCCTGTCGCAACTAATTGACTTTGTGGAGAATACGCCAAAGACAACAAGCCGATTTTGTGGGCTGTTATTTCATATAAAATCTTACCACTTTGTACCTCTACGGCATACAGTTTTCCGCTACCTGTGCCTATCAACACCGTATCGTCTTGTGCAGACCACACTGCCGAAATTATATAATCGTCTAAGGTGAGTTGCCACAAAGCTAATTTATCCATAAAGTATCACTTAATTATTAATTAGTCAATTTTAAATTTAAAATTTATTACAAATACAAACTATTTATTCTAATCGTTTAGTAAATATAATAGAAAATTACTTATTGCTTCGTTTCCAATACCTTCACCCCTACAGCCATGACATCGGGCAAGGTATCATTTCGCATTTGGTGCTTGAATTTGAGAGTATAAAGCCCCTGTGTAGCAAACTGATATTGTTTAAGTAATAAAATTTCGTGGTCGTACATATCGCCTATGCCTGTGCCGTAAGGTTTACCTGTTTTGGCATCTAACAAATTGGTATCCAATAGTTTATTCCACAACACTTTTCCCGAAGCATCTACCAATTCTACTTGTGTATAGAGGTTGTAATACGGATAACTAATGGTATTTCTTACGTTATAGTACAAATCGTATAACTTGCGGTGTTCTGCAATGTTAAACGCAAAAACTACGGTAGAGTCTATGTGCCAAGTCTTGTTGGGCAAATTTTTGTAGCCTTCAAAGGTAGCCTCTTTGCCACAAGCTGCCAACAGTCCGCAAATTGTTAGACAAACTCCTAAAAGATAGTGTTTATTTTGTTGCATAGTTTTTTGTAATTTTTTAGGATAGTTACCTTTAGGCAACTATTTAATGCTTAAAATTGCAATTTTTCTAAATTGCAGCATAGACTTTTAGTCGGGGACACCTAGTCTGTGTAAATTAGAAGTTATTGATAATCAATATCTCACAGGCTAAAGCCTATGTTACAACTACCCTTTTTGACACTCTCTTAGTTACTGATATTTGCTAAGTTGCCTGAAGGCAACTTTCCTATATGGTCATATTTCTTGCTTGTTCCAACTCTTTGTACCATTGCAAAGAGGCTTGTAAACCTTGTAAGAGGTTGTGTGTAGGCGAGTAGCCCAACAACTCCTGTGCTTTGTCTATAGAAGCCAAAGAATGACGAATATCTCCCTGTCTAGTAGCCCCGTATATAGGTTGAATGGCTTGCAAGGCGGGTTGGTCAATGGCTAATAGGTTTTTTAATTGTTGAAATAAATTATTTAATGAAGTATTTTGTCCGTAAGCAATGTTATAAACCGTATTTACGGCTGCGGGATTAGTCGTAGTCGCTGCTAATTGATTGGCTTGCAATACATTAGCTATGTACGTAAAATCTCTTGTCTGTTCGCCATCTCCGTTGATAGTGGGGGCTTTGCTTTGCAACAAACTACTCACAAACTTGGGAATAACGGCTGCATATTCGCCATCGGGCTGCTGCCTTTGTCCAAAAACATTGAAATACCGCAAACCGATACTTTCTAAACCGTACAAATCGGCAAAAACTTTGGCGTATAATTCATTGACATACTTCGTAACGGCATAGGGCGAAAGAGGTTTGCCGATTATGTCTTCGGTTTTGGGTAAATTCGGAGAGTCGCCATAGGTAGAAGAACTTGCAGCATACACAAATCTCTTGACATTGGCATCACGACTTGCTACCAACATATTCAGAAAACCTCCTACATTCACCTCGTTGGTCGTAATAGGATTTTTCACAGACCTGTTTACAGAACCCAATGCAGCTTGGTGCAGCACATACGCCACGCCGTCTGTGGCTTGTTGGCAGTCTGCCAAATTGCGAATGTCGCCTTCTATCAGCCTGAAATTTTTATTTTGTAGAAAAGGTTGTATGTTTTCTCGCCTCCCCGTAGCAAAGTTGTCCAAACAAACTACTTCGTTGCCTTGTGCCAATAATGCTTCGCACAAGTTAGAGCCGATAAAGCCTGCTCCACCCGTCACCAAAACTCTTGTCGATGTAATAGTATGTGTCATATAAACCTTTTTCGAGAAAACAAAGCCCAAAATTCCAAAAAAGTTTGTAAAGTAAAAAATATAGAATTGGAAAAACGGAAAATAAGCCCTACCTTTGTTACATAGTGCGTGGTAGCTTGGCTGCGTCTGCACCCAAACCACCACACACTCAATAACGTATTAAATTTACAAACATGAAAGTATCCACAAACAAAGTTGTGTATTTGGCTTACACACTGAAAGTTTCAAGTGGGCAGATAGTTGATGAAGCCACTGCAGCACAACCTTTTGCTTACATTCATCATGGCGGTCAAGTGTTGCCTGCTTTTGAAGATAACTTAGAAGGATTAGCCGTAGGTGATAGTTTTTCTTTCAAATTATCTGCTGAAGATGGTTATGGTGAATATGACGAGGAATTTGTAAGAGCATTTGACAAAAAAATGTTTGCTCAAGTACCCGCAGATATGATGGAAGTAGGTTATGTGTTGCCTATGCAAGACCAAATGGGCAATCCATTGGACGGTGAAATCGTAGAGATTACCGCAGATAACGTAGTATTGGATTTTAACCACCCATTGGCTGGCGAAGAATTACATTTTTCAGGTTCTGTTGTTAATATCAGAGAAGCTAACCAAGAAGAATTACAACATGGTCATGTGCATGGTGTAGGTGGTATTATTCACGAATAACGATAAAATAATTCTTAATTAGTAAATTTTAAATTACTAATTGTTTAAGTGTAATAGTTTTATATGATTGTCAAGGTCTTCGACCATTGCTAACGTAATTAAATAGTTACACGACATAATACAAAAGATGTAATTTTGCATAAGATTACATCTTTTATTGTTTAAAATACCTGTAGTTACGGACTCGATTCCTTAGCTACAGTAATTTTGTAAATAGACTATGCCTTCATTAGAACGAATTTACTTAGTCGGTATGCCCGCCTCTGGCAAAAGCACTTTGGGCAGACATTTGGCAGAACTCTTGGGCTATGAATGTATAGACCTTGATAAACTCATTGAAATTCAGGAAGATAGCACTATTCCCGATTTATTTGCAAAACATGGCGAAGATTATTTCAGACGTGCCGAACAAAGAGTTTTACAACAAACTTTTCACTTGCAGCGTAAAGTAGTGGCTACGGGTGGCGGTACTCCTTGTTTTTTTGACAACATGGCACAAATAAAGGCTCATGGCACAGTTATTTTCTTGTCTGTAACACCACAAGAGTTGGCTGTGCGTATCCAACGCCAACAGCATATCCAAAGACCTTTGTTCCAAGAAAAAACCTTAGAAGAACTTACGTTACAGTTAGAAGAAAAATTAAAAGAAAGAATTGTATTTTACAAACAAGCCGATATGATGGTAAGTGCAGAAAGCCAAAATGCAAGGCAGTTGGCAGAGTATTTACGAGATTTTTTTAAGAAATGGTATTGACAGTTATCAGTGAACAGTTATTAATGTTCATAAATGATTACCTTATACAAATAGATGCCTTTTTAGTGCTAACTGTTTACTGTTCACTGCTAACTGTTCACTGCTAACTGTTTACTGTTTGTTGCTAATAAAGTAAAATAAAACGTAGTGCCTTGTCCTTCGGTACTATCCACCCAAATACGTCCTCCGTTTTTCTCCACAAATTCCTTACATAACAACAAGCCCAGCCCTGTACCTTTTTCACCTGCTGTGCCTGTGGTAGAGTGTTTGGCATCTATCCTGAAAATCTTATCGGCTACTTCCTTAGACATACCTACACCTGTGTCTGTAACTGCTGTTAGTACCATTTCTGTCTCCAAACTTGCCTTAATGGTGATACTGCCGTTTTCTTCCGTAAACTTTATGGCATTGTTAATAAGATTGGTCAAAATAGTTTGCAGTTGATTGTGGTCTGCATATACTTCAAGATGTTTAGGTATATCCATTTGCAGTTGTAAGTGCTTGGCGTGTGCATGTGCCTCCAAAAGATTCACAGAGGTAAGTACAGACTCTAACAGAGATAGTTGGGTAGGCACAAAGTCTATACTGTTCATTTGGCTTCTTGCCCAAGTCAATAGGTTTTCTAAGTATTTGGTAGAAGTTTTAATGTTTTTGTCTAATTCTTGAGCCAAACTTTTAATTTCTTCTTTGCTCAATTCATCTGCAAAATTGACCAATAAAGAAGAAAAACCACCCAAAGAGTTTAGTGGACTCCGAAGGTCATGTGCTAAAATAGAAAAGAACTTGTTTTTCGAGGCATTGAGTTCTGCTAATTCTTTTTCCGAAGTTTTTAGTTTTTCAAAAATATCCGAAAGTTGTTCATATTGCTTGACAATAATGTTCATGTTTTCTTCCGTTTCTACGGTTTTTGCCAATAACTCTTGGGTGCGTTGCGTTACCAGTTTCTCCAAGTTCACTTTCTGTTCTCTCAATTTACGGGTTCTGTATTGGTACACATACACTAAGACAATAGCAAAAAGCACTAGTAAAGATAACCGAAACCACCATGTAGCCCAAAATGGTGGACGTACAATGAGTTTAACCGCCAGCCCTTTGTTTTCTTCCCAAGCCCCATTATTATTGGTTACTTTTACCCTAAAAGTGTATTGCCCTGCGGGGATATTTGAATAGGTAGCCAGCCTTTCTTTGGAGCTTACATAAATCCAATCTTCATCAAAGTTTTCTAATTTGTAAGCATACCGCAACCTATGTGGGGTACGGAAATTGAGGGCAGCAAATTCAAACGCAAATACATAGTCATGATAAGACAGCGTAATGGCTTGTGTTTCTACGGTATTAGTTCTTAAAACACTTTCTGTTGAAGGCTTCACAGATTGATTGAATAAACGAAAGTCTGTGATATAGAGAGGATAACGAGAAGTAGTATCTTGCATAAATTCAGGTCTGAAACTTGTCAAACCGTTGATACCGCCAAAATAAAAAGTGCCTGTTTGCCCTTCATAATAAGCATTGGCATTGAACTCATCACTTTGCAAACCGTCTGTAATATTGTAATTAACAATTAATTTAGTCAAGACATTGTATCTTGTCAAACCTCTGTTGGTACTTAACCAAAGGTTATTAAATTTATCTTCTAAAATTCCATAGACTACATCATTGGCTATGCCTTGTTCTTCTGTAATATGTTCAAATTGTTCTGTTTTTAAATCAAATCTATTCAAGCCACCACCAAAAGTTCCTATCCACAAAGCCCCATAGGTATCTATATAAATACTACTGATAGCATTATCTGAAATACAATTCTTACAATTAATACTATTTTTGTAATGTGTAAATTTTCGGGTTTTGGTATCAAGTTTATTTAAACCACCATGAAACGTACCAATCCACACATTACCATTGTCATCAAAACTAATGGTTCTTACTTGGTGGTCAGAAATACTAAAAGGATTGTCTTTATCAGGATAACAGACTTGTGCTAAACGTCTTTGTTTGTCTAATATCCATAAACCATTATTGCTACCTATCCAGAGGCGATGTTGCTTATCCTCTTTTAGTACATACACATACGTATCTAATTTTCCATACCTGCCTTTTTGCAAAGGATTCATAATTTCTACTCTCTCTACCCTGCTACTCACTTTACCTTGTACTGTATCATACACAATTTTATTCAAACCACCTCCGCCTGTACCTACCCAAATTACGCCTTTGTGGTCTTGTAAAATGGCATTGATACGGTTTGAGCCTAATGAATGTGGGTTATTTTTTTGGTACGAAAAATGCTCATAGCTTTGGTCTTGCCTATTAAATCTACTTATCCCTTGCGATACTGTACCTACCCACAAATTCCCCTGTGTATCTTCCATTATAGCCCTGATACCATTTTGCAACAAACTGTTCCTATTACCAGCCTCATGGCGATAATAATTGAAAATAGCCTGTTGGTAATTTAGCTTATTGACACCACCGCCATAAGTGCCAACCCATAACAAACCGTTTTTGTCTTCTAATAAAGAATATACATCATTGTCTGAAAGGCTATAATTGTCTAAAACGTCATGTTGAATACTTGTAATATGGTAGTTATTAACAAGTGGCTGTAACTTAAAAAGCCCTGTAGAGGCACAACCTACCCAAATATCTCCATTATTCGCCTCCAAAACAGTTCTTACCCTATTTGCTCCGTAGGCTTGGTCTGCATTGTGTGGAAGTTCTATTGTTTTGACTAAGTGCTGTTCCTGATTAATATTCCAACGCAATAAATGACCACTATATAAACCCACCCAAAGGTTATTGTGATTATCTATGTAAAGACTTGAAACTTTATTATCTGGTAAATTAATCGTTGCTTGATTAAAATAAGGTGTAAATTGCTGATTAGCAATATGATAATTGACTAAGCCAAACTCTGTTCCAACCCAAATACTCTTTTGGGTTTTATCATAACACAAGGCATTAATCATACCTATTTTTAATTGTGTATTTTTAGGCTTGATGGTTTCAAAAGTTTGTGTTTTAGGTGAAAATTTAAACAAACCCAACAAGACATTTCCACACCATAAATTGCCTTCTTCATCTATAGCAATAGCAACAAAGTGGTTTTCTACTGTTCTGACACTATCTCTGAGGTAATTGGTAAAGTTATCAGTAGTTACATTATACTTACAAAGACCATTGCGGGTAGCAATCCAAATATTACCTTTGTCGTCTTCTACCATACCATTGATGTAATTATTGCCCAAAGATTCATTGGTGCGAAAACTACGCCGATATACTTTAATGCCGTAACCGTCATACCGATTCAAACCGTCTGAAGTGCCTATCCACAAGAAGCCTTTTTTGTCTTGTAGCATACACAAAGCACTACTTTGCGACAAGCCGTCTGCAATAGAGAGATGCTCAAAACGCATCATACTTTCTTGCGACCAACAAGCCGTATAAATACCGAATAGTAAGACAAAAAAAAGAAAAAGGTATTTGTTCATTGGCAGTGCTGCACTAGTTACAGCATACAATAGTGTTTATTGCCAAAAATAACATTTTTAATAGTAAATAAGAAGCTCTAATTTAGCTTTTTAGAAAAATTACTTACAAGTGTAACTTAGGAGAGTTAATTATGTTGTTGTGTTAGGTTCTGTTTCTACGGTAATGGCATATTTTTCACGTAAACCTAAAGAATAAAAGACAGCTTGGCAAACAGACCCTAACTCTACCCCATGTGTAGAAATAAAAGTTGTTTCTATAATCCCAAAGGCTTTTAAAGAAACTAACATAATTCCAATTAAATACAAATAACTTGCAGGAATCAAATAACGAGATTGCATACCCCCTTTAAGCCTACAAATTACACTTGAACTTAAAGAAACGAAGGCTGCTAGCAAACCATTGATAAGCCCAAATTTGATACTAAAGTTATGTGTTGTAACAAAAGGTGCAATAGCTGTAAAAATACCTAAGACCGCAATCGTAACTAAGGATACATACATTAGCACAGAATATTGTTCTATTTCTAACATTTTAATCAAATAAATGCAAGAAGCACAAGTCAGCAACCCTGTCGCAATAGGCAAAGCATGGTTAGTCCACTGTGTTCCACTTGACCATAAGTATTTGAAGGCATAGCCGTTTTGTGTGGCTAAAAACAAAATAGAAAGCACTATCATAGCAGCAAAAGCCAAATGCAACCACTTTTGCACAATCCAGAAAAGGAAGATATTATAGGCAACCACCACAAATAAAGTACCATACAATATACCAAAAATCATATTTTCATTAAAGGCTTGATTGTAAAAATCATGTGATTTCCAAATCATAATAGGAATCTGCATACTACCTTCTGTCTGAAAACGCAAATAGAATGTCGAAACTTTTCGCGGAGGTACTACTATTTTGTGGGCTATATTTCTATGAGCTATTTCTCTGTCTTTAAACGGAAATCTGTCTCCTTCTGTATCTTCAGACCACGCCCCAAACTCGTCTTGTCTGTAAATTGTCAGTTGGTCTATCAGTGGATAGTTAATCTCTAAAATATATTCTTGCTCCACAGGTCTGTATGAACCGTCTATCTCAAATCTTACCCAATAAACAGAGTTAGTAAAGCCAAAATTCAAAATATCTTTGTCTGAACGAATGAATTTAGAGGCATATTCAGCCGAAACGACTTCTCTAATGCTTAGTTTCTGTTCTTTGTCCTCCAAATAATCTACATAACGACCAATAGGCACTTGCCCTGTACGTGATAAGACCTTTTTGTCTTGTGCATACACCCTACTGTTGACAAATAATAGCAGCAGCAATGGCAGTAATGTAGTTAAGAAAAAAGGTGGTCTGTTCATGGTCGAGTTGTATAGGTTGTAAGATTAAAACTAAGCATAACTTACCCAAAAAAAACAAATACTATTAAAAAATGCAATGTATTAGTATTTTTTATCAAAAATAAAGTAGAAGGTACATTTTCAGTAATTACAAAGCTCTTCGAATTAACGAAAATAAACTCTGTGCAATGTTAAATTTTCCGCATATTTCATATTGTCTTAACTTCTTTTCAAAAAAGTTAAGCTATTTTTGCCCACTATTCATAAAGTATTCATATAATTTTTACATATATCAAAAAAACTGTATGTTATTCGATTTAGAAACAAGTAGCCTGATACTCTTGATTTTGTCATTGGTAGCAGCTTGTGGGTTTGAGTTTGTTAATGGTTTTCATGATACAGCCAATGCCGTAGCCACTGTTATTTATACCAACTCCCTGAAACCTTGGCAGGCGGTAGTGTGGTCAGGCTTTTGCAACTTCGTAGGCGTACTATTAGGCGGTGTAGGCGTAGCTATGGGCATTATCAACTTGCTCCCTGCCGAAGCCTTAGCTGCACAAGATATTGGGCAAAATATAGCCATGATTTTATCCTTGTTGCTCAGTGCCATTATTTGGAATTTGGGGACATGGTATTTTGGTTTACCAAGTTCAAGCTCACATACCTTAATTGGTTCAATTTTGGGCGTAGGACTTACGTTTTCATGGTTGAGTGGTGACTTGGGAGCTGGCGTAAACTGGAGCAAAGCAAGAGAAATTATGATTTTTTTGGTCATTTCGCCTGTTTTTGGCTTTACAATGGCTATTTTGTTATTGCGTTTGTTCTTTTGGCTTATCAAATCTGAAAAGTTTTTCTCTCCTCCCCCACAAGGCACGCCGCCACCTACTCCCATGCGTCTGTTGTCTATTCTTACTTGTACCTTAATTAGTACGTTTCATGGTTCTAATGACGGACAAAAAGGTGTAGGTTTGGTCATGTTAATTTTAATTTCGGTAGTTCCTCTGCACTTTGCCCTCAACGAAGAAGTAGCTCTAACAGCCATACCTAGCCATATAAAAGTAATACAATCAACCCTTCAACAAGCACAAACCACAGACGAGCAAGCCAAAGAAAACATTGCAAAGATTGTTAGTAAATCAGGCGAAATTTTAGCCATTTTTGAAATCCAAGCCAAACAACTCTCTGCCGACCAAACCCTTAAAGTCCGTTCAAACATAGCAAGTATTCATAAAGAAATTCCGAAGTTGTTAGAAAATGAAGCCGTAGTATTGGACAAAGAACAACAAAAAATATTAGCAGAAAAACAAGGTATCTTGAAAACCTATACAGATTACTCGCCATTTTGGGTAACTTTTATGATTTCGCTGTCATTAGGTATTGGTACGATGGTTGGTTGGAAAAGAATAGTGGTTACGATTGGCGAAAAAATAGGCAAATCTGGTTTGAGTTATGCACAAGGCTCTGCTGCGGAGCTAATAGCTGCAAGTACGATTGGTATGGCAAGCCAATTTGGTGTACCTGTCAGCACTACACACATTCTTTCTTCTTCGGTAGCAGGAACAATGTTTGCTCTTAAAGGCAAAGAAAACCTAAACCCTAAAACCCTGAAAAATATAGCTATGGCGTGGGTACTTACGTTACCTGTGTCTATTGTGTTGGCGGGTGGTTTATTTATGATTTTGAGGAATTTGTTTTAAGACCCAAAACACCCTAAGGGTTTCGAAAACCCTTAGGTTGTAAACTCTCCTTTTTCCCCCTCTCCTTTCTCTAGTAGCTCACAACTCTTTTTTTGGCTCTCCCATACTTCCCGTTTTGCCCCACTATATCAATCTTACAAGTCGCATCAATTAATTAAATCCCAAACTCTAAAAAGTATCGGCATTGCTATAGTTTTTTGATAGTAAATAAAAAGAGCAAATTATTTGCGAAACCAAACAGTTGCACATATATTTGCAATCAATTGGTTGCGTTTTAAAATTCTAATTCGATATGAGGAGAGATATATTTCAGGCTATAGCAGACCCTACTCGTAGGGCTATCATTGGACTGATTGCGTTGGGAGCTATGACTCCTAACACCATTGCAGAACATTTTGACACTAGCAGACAGGCTGTTTCTAAACACCTAAAAATCTTGACTGAATGTGAATTAGTACGCCCAGAACAAACTGGCAGAGAAATTTACTATCATCTCAATATATTGAAAATGAAAGAAATAGCAGATTTTGTAGAGCCTTTCCGTAAGTTGTGGGAAACAAAATTTGACCAATTAGAAACACTTTTACACACCTTAAACAATCCAAACAATGAACTCTAACAGCAAAACGCAGGTCGTGAAAGACCTCAAAGAAAAATCTTTTTTGGTAGCCAGAGAATTTAATGCTCCGCTTGCCCTTGTGTGGCGGGCTTATACAGAAAGCAAATTATTAGACCAATGGTGGGCTCCTGCTCCATGGAGAGCCGAAACCAAGAGTTTGGACTTTGTAGAGGGAGGCTATTGGCTCTACGCAATGGTAAGCCCTGACAATGAAAAGCATTGGGGACGAATGAATTACATCAAAATATATCACCACAAGGGGTTTGAGTTAGAAGATGCTTTTTGTGATGAGAACGGTGTGATTAATCCACAACTGCCTGCGTCCAAAGGGAAAAATACTTTTACTCCAACAACCAATGGCACACGAGTAGAGTTTAAGATGTACTATGAAACCGCAGAAGCCTTACAAACTGTGATAGAAATGGGTATGGAACAAGGGATTACGGCTTGTATGGAACAGTTGGAGGTGCTTTTGGCAGAAGGAAAAATTGTGTAATTGGGGGGTAGTGGGAATATTGAGCATTGGATTTGAGGATTTTACCAATGAGAAACTTTACAAAGTTGCTTATACTTTGTAAGGTTTCTCATTGGTAAAATATTTTTTGAGTGGGATTTTACAACTTACTCAAATCCAACACCTGATTTACAAACATAATCTCATCTTTTTCATCAAGTACAATCCCCACAGGGCTGTCTTTGTTAATTTTTCCCGATAAGATTTGTTTAGACAATTCATTCATCAAGAACCGTTGCATTACTCTTTTCAGAGGTCTTGCCCCAAATTGTGGGTCATAGCCCATTTCCCCTAATTTGTCCAACACATCAGGTGTGGCATCTATCAAAATTCCGTTTTGTGTTTCCAACTGTTTTTTGAGTTGCTCAAATTGAATTTTGACAATCTTGCGAAGTTGTTTTTTGCCCAGAGGCTCAAACAATACAATTTCATCTATACGGTTCAAAAATTCAGGTCTTACCACAGACTTCAACAAGTTGAAAACCAAATCTTTGGCTTCTTCGCCCAACTGTTCCGCAGTTTTTAGTCCTTTGTCCAACTCGCCAAACTTCTGCATGATTAAGTCCGAACCCAAGTTAGAAGTCATAATGATAATCGTATTTTTGAAATTCGCCACCCTGCCCTTGTTGTCCGTTAGTCTGCCCTCGTCCAATACTTGCAACAAAATATTAAAAGTATCGGGGTGTGCCTTCTCTATCTCGTCCAATAAAACGACACTGTACGGCTTGCGTCTTACGGCTTCGGTAAGTTGTCCGCCTTCGTCATAACCCACATAACCAGGGGGAGCTCCAATCAAACGGCTAACGGCGTGCCTTTCCTGAAATTCAGACATATCTATCCGTATCAAAGCATTGTCATCATTGAACAGAAACTCCGCCAATGCCTTTGCCAATTCGGTTTTACCCACGCCTGTTGTGCCTAAGAAAATGAAACTTCCTATTGGTTTTTTAGGGTCTTGCAAACCAGCCCGACTTCTCCGCACTGCATCGGCAATGGCACGAATAGCCTCGTCTTGTCCTGCCACTCTTTTGCCCAATTCCTCTTCCAAATTCAACAATTTTTCCTTTTCAGACTGCAACATTTTCGCCACAGGAATACCCGTCCAACGTGCCACAATGTCTGCAATGTCTTCCGAAGTGATGACTTCTTTCAACATAGATTTTTCACCCGAAACTTCTGCAAATTGTTGCTGCAAATTCTCTAATTGCTGCTGTGTTTCTATCAATTTTCCGTAACGAATTTCCGCTACTTTTCCGTAATCTCCCTCTCTTTCAGCTTGTTCGGCTTGTGCTTTTAGGCTTTCTACCGCCTCTTTTGCTTGCTGAATTTGCGTAATTACGTCTTTTTCTTGTTGCCATTTCGCCTTCATGCTGTCCCTTTCTGCATACAATTCTGCCAAATCTTTGGACAACATTTTTTCTTTTTCTACATCATTTTCACGTCTGATAGCCTCCCGTTCAATTTCCAACTGCATGATTTTGCGTTGTACCTCGTCCAATTCTTCGGGCAAACTGTCAATTTCAATTCGTAATTTGGCTGCTGCTTCGTCTATCAAATCTATAGCTTTATCGGGCAAATGACGGTCTGCAATATAACGGTGCGACAAGGTAACTGCCGCAATCAAAGCATCATCTTTAATCCTTACACCATGATGTAATTCGTATTTGTCTTTGATACCACGCAAAATAGAAATAGCATCTTCGGGGCTTGGTTCATCTACTGTTACAGTCTGAAAACGTCTTTCCAATGCCTTGTCTTTTTCTATATACTTTTGGTATTCTTTCAAGGTTGTAGCTCCTATTGCGTGCAATTCTCCACGAGCTAAGGCAGGTTTTAATAAATTGGCTGCGTCCATTGCACTTTCGCCACCGCCACCAGCTCCTATTAACGTATGAATTTCATCTATGAATAATACAATTTGTCCCTCCGAATCAACCACTTCTTTGATAACAGCTTTTAGTCTTTCCTCAAATTCGCCTTTGTACTTTGCACCCGCCACCAATAAACCCATATCTAAGGCAAAAATGGTTACACCTCGCAAATTTTCAGGTACATCTCCTTCTACTATCCGTTGAGCCAAACCCTCAACAATAGCCGTTTTGCCTACCCCCGGCTGCCCTATGAGCATAGGATTATTTTTAGTTCTTCTTGTCAAAATTTGTAATACTCTGCGAATTTCCTCATCACGACCAATCACAGGGTCTATTTTGCCCTTGCGAGCCATGTCGTTGAGGTTTTTGGCGTAACGGTCAAGAGAACGGTATTTGTCTTCTGCGGTTTGGTCTTTTACGGTTTCGCCTTTCCGCAATTCTTTGATAGTGGCAGTCAAAGTTTTTTCGGTAAAACCTGCGTCTTTGAGCAAGATAGCTACCTTGTCTTTGCCTGCTAACAAACCCAATAAAATGTGTTCTATGGTTACAAATTCGTCTTTGAAAGTAGTCAAATACTGTTCAGCTTTTGTAAGAGCTGTGTGGGCATCATTAGACAAATACGGCGAACTCCCCGAAGATTTGGGGTAAGTATTCACAAATTCGTCTGTTTTTTGATTTACCAAGTTCAAATTCGCCCCTGCTTTCTTGAAAATATAGTTCGTAATATTTTCGTCTGCCGATAATATGCCACGCAACAAATGCCCTGTTTCGACAATTTGTTGCTGTCTGGAAGTAGCCAAACTCGTTGCGGTTTGTACTGCTTCTTGAGCTTTGATGGTATAGTTGTTAAAGTTCATAGTTTTGTTTTTAGTTTCTTAAAAACAACTATTCAAAATTAAAACCAATCACTTTTTTATGTCATTTTGGCGTAAAATGAGTGTTTTTAGGGTGGGGAGTGGAAATTTTGTCAGGATAAAGTACGCATTACAAATTATTTGAATAACGACATCATGGAATAATAATGTTTGATAGCCAATTCTCCAAGATAATATTAGGCATATTCTTATAGTGTTCGGTGTTATTTGTAACCATGACGAGGTGGTATCTAATATAGATATAGCTCCATTTGGTTGTGGTCAAAAATGTATGATTTTTAATTTATTGATAATGAATTATTTAAAGGAACACAGATAACACCCGCAATGGAATTGGAATAACGCAGCTATTCACTGTTTTTGTTTTATGCTTGAATATTCGTCCCAACTTCATATTTCTTTTTTTCGTAAAGCATTGATAATTAAGTATTTAATTATCATATATTTTTTTACCACAAACCTTTTTTGATTGAAAATTATTAAGGAATTTCTTTGTAATAAAAGGGATAGGCATAAAAGGCTGAATAAAACAAGGAAACAAATATGCCTTTAAAAATCTGTAAAATAAACAGATTTTTAAAGGCATATTTTCATATTATACATCTATTGCTTAGGCGTATTAGCCGTTTCCGTAGTAGTTGGGGGGGCAGTAGATAAATACTGCGTCAAAGCCATAGATTGTTTGTTTTCTGTTCCTTTGGTGGTTTTCCTAGGCGTTTTGCTGTCTTTGGGTTCTTCCACTACCTTTTTCTTCTTGGCATTAACCATAAAGTTTTTGTTCATTATCTCCTCTTCCAAAGCCTTGCGTTTAGGGTCTTCATGGTTAATTTTGCCTTTCAAATATTTCTCTATCATCAAACTTGCAATAGGAGCAGCCCAAGTACCTCCAAAACCCGAATTTTCTACATACACCGCAATAGCTATTTTAGGGTTATTTTTAGGAGCAAAAGCAATAAAAACAGAGTGGTCTTCGCCATGTGGGTTTTGGGCTGTACCTGTTTTGCCACAAATCGGAATATCTTTTATGAATGCTCTGCGTGCCGTACCTGCACTCACTACTTTTTCCATCGCATCTACTACTGTATTGAAGTGGGCTTTGTGAATAGGTACTTCGTGTTTTACTTTAAATTTTGGGTCAAGTTCCATACGGTCTTTGCCTTTTCCTCTAATGATGTGTGGCGTATAAAAATAGCCACGATTCGCCATAATAGCAGCCAAATTTGCCATTTGCAAAGGCACAACGCCCATTTCGCCTTGTCCAATACTTAAAGAATAGATATTACCAAAACGCCATTTTTGATTCTTAAATCTTTTGTCATAGTAGGCTACCGAAGGAATATTTCCGCCTTTTTCATTGTGCAAATCCGTTCCCATTTTTTCACCCAAACCAAAACTCAACATATATTTATGCCATTTTGCCAAACCTATGCGGGTATCTTCTGAATTATTGTCAAATTCTCCACGTCTAATAATACGGTTAAAAACTTTGTAGTAAAACGGATTACAAGAATGTTGAATAGAGCCTTTTACATCTAAGGGGGATTTATGCGAGTGGCATTTTACCACATCTTGCACACAAGGAATATGTGTCTGCGTTGAGTCTATTACGCCTTCTTGCAAACCAATTAAGCACTGCACGAGTTTAATAATAGACCCCGGTGGGTACAAAGCCATAATAGGACGGTTGAACAAGGGTTTGTATTCGTTTTCAACCAATTCCATGTAATGCTGTGAAACTTCTTTTCCACTACCTGTCAAAAGATTGGGGTTGTAAGAAGGGGCAGAAATAAGGCTTAAAATTTCGCCTGTGGCAGGTTCTATAGCCACTACGCTACCAATTTTGTTTTGCATTAGTTGTTCGCCATACCTCTGCAATTCCAAATCTACAGACGAATACATTTCTTCGCCTACTAAGGGCAATGTATCGTACTTACCATTTTGAAATGAACCTTTGACAATTCGGTTTACGTCCACCATTAAGTAACGAGTACCACGTCTGCCACGCAAGTCTTCTTCATAAGTAGCTTCTATGCCTGTACGCCCCATTAAATCTCCTTGTTGGTAGTAGTTAGACGTATCTTTTTCCAAAAACTTTTTATCCACTTCTTTCACATAGCCCAAAGCATTTGCCATGCTGTTGTATTGGTAATCACGCACACTCCGAGATTCGGCATATAAACCATGATAACTGTTCAATTTGTCTTGAATGGTCGCAAACTGCTCAGGTAAAATATGTTTGATAAACAAAGAAGGTTTTACCCAAGAATAAGCTCTGGCTATTTGGTATTTTTCTATGAGTTCTTCTTTGGTTATATTAAAATCTTTACAAAACTGTATAGTATCTTTTATTTTAAATTCTTTGGGAACAATTACTAAGTCAAATACAGGAATATTGGCTACTATCAAACGTCCTTGTCTGTCATAAATCATGCCTCGCAAAGGGTGTTCTACCTGACGTAACACCGTATTACTTTGTGCCAACAGTTTGTACTCTGTACTCATGACTTGTATCGTAAATAGCTTGGCTATATACACCAACGCCACCAAGACAATAGCAAACTGTATAATATATCTGCGGTTGTTTAACACGAGAGCCTACTGTAAAATTGTAAGAAAAAAGATGTAGTAGATAGATTAAGAGGTAAGAATTTTTGGCAAAAAAAGTATTGCCCTACTTTGAAACTTCGCAAGTTTATCCGCAACACTAACACGACCACACAAATAAGTACGAAAAATCATGCAATTTTGCCATTTTTTTAAAGGAAAAACAAAGAATATTTTACTTTTAACAATGAAATAATATTTCTTGCAAACTTAAAAATATTTTTGGGTAAAAGTTATTGATAATCAATTATTTAGCAAAAGCAACTACTTTTGTATAGTTCTCTTCATTTTATGCAAACTAAGAATTTTCAGACCACTACTGCCAATATTCCTACGTATTGGATTTGGATAGTGATAGGCATTACATTTTTGGCGTTTTCATCAGCTATCGGCAATGACTTTGTGAATTGGGACGATGAAACCTACTTAATCAATAACACTTATATTCGAGATTTGTCTTGGAATGGTATCAAAAAATTATTTACAGAGCCTATTGGCGAGTACAGCGTCTATCGTCCTCTTACATATGTGAGTTACATGATAGAATATGCTTTGTGGGAACTCAACCCCAAAGGCTACCATTTTGTCAGTGTTTTGTTGCACGTTATCAATACTTATTTGGTGTATCAACTCATTCTTAGACTCACCAAAGAACCTTTGTTGGCTCTCTTTGTGGCTTTGTTTTTCGGGATTCACCCTATGCGTGTAGAGTCTGTGGCTTGGATTTTGGCAAGAGTCGACCCTTTGTATGGTTGCTTTTTCTTGTTGGGTTGCCTCCAATATTTGAAATACATCGCAAAAAATAACTGGTCAAATTTGGTACTTACTTTTGTGTTTTTCTTAGGTGCTATTTTTTCAAAACCTGCTGCCGTTGTGTTTCCTGTGGTCTTGTGTGCCATAGATTTTTATTACCGTAGAGGTTTTGCAGCCAAAGTGATTGTAGAAAAAATACCGTTTTTTTTAGCAAGTATTGCCTTTGGTTTATACACTATGAAAGTACAAAAAGAAGCTATGAGTGATTTATCTACAGCTTTTACGCTATTAGACAGGTTTTTTATCTCGTCTTATGCCGTTGCATATTACATAATCAGTTTGTTTTTGCCTTTTAATCTTAATTTGACAAATCCTCTGCCTACCAAAGTAAATAACTTATTACCAATGACTTACTACATAGCTCCTGTGTTTTTGGCAGCTTGTATGGGGGCTGTTTTTTACTTCAAGCAACATAGACATTTCTTATTATTTGCTTTTGCTTTGTTTCTTATCAATGTGGGTTTGGTCATACAAATTATCCCCTACGGGCAAGCCGTAGTAGCAGACCGTTATAGTTATTTGGCTCATATAGCTTTGTTTTTGGCAGTGGGCTATGTACTACAAACTTTGCTTACTACCAAAAAAGAATGGAAACCTTCTATTCAAATAGGCGTAGTTGTATTTGCACTTTTTTGTACTTTTCAGACGTTTACACAAAACAAAGTCTGGGCGAATAGTGCTACTTTCTGGACATATAGATTGACAAATGACAGAGAAGACTATTTTGCGTATTTTGGGCGTGGCAATTATTATTATTCACAAAACAACATAGAGGCAGCCTTAGCAGATTTTCAAAAAGCAGCCTCTTTTAACCGTCCCAACGGAGCTTTGTATAACAATTTGGGCTTTTGCTACTACCTCAAAGGAGATTACAACAATGCTTTGCAGTGGTTTGTGAGGGCTACACAATACACGCCACAAGACGCAGAGGCACATAACAACAAGGGCAATGCTTTGTATATGCTAAAAGATTTTAGTTCTGCAATACAAGCCTATAACACCACTTTACAACTCAATCCTAATCACTTGGCAGCTATAGAGTTTCGGGGTTTGTCTTATCTGAATTTGCAGCAAAAAGAACAGGCTTGTAAGGACTTACAAACAGCAGCCCAATTAGGCAATGCGGAGGCGGGGCAGTATTGGCAGCAGTATTGTAAATAAATTTTGTACCTTCCATTTCCTTAGAGTAAGGTTTACAAACCTTACTCTAAGGAAATGGAAAAATCAAATAAAGCCCTTTATCCTATGGTCGTACTCCCCCTGAAATATTACTTAGATTATTTTGAATTTTTGCTGCGTTTTGTGCAGCAACAGTACGGCAATTTATTGACCGAAGCTGAAAATCAATGGCTACAAAATTACGCCCTCTTACCCGAAGATGCCCGTTGTGCTTTTGTGCGAATGACCAACCGCAGAGGTTGTTTGTTTAGGTACTCAAAATTTTCTTATGTAGAAATAGAAAATATGCCCGTAGCCCTCCAACTCCTTGTGCAACAAGGTTTTGCACAATGGCTGGCGGTAGCACATGAAGAACTGTATGCAGATGTTTTAGAACTGTTTAATAAAGAAGAATTGTTAGGTTTGCTTACTAAAACAAATTGCTTAGAAGCTACTTCTATAAAGGCATTAAAAAAAGAAAAAATCAAAGAAATTCACTTATTTATTCAAAAAAATATCCCTTTTGCTGTATTTTTTGAGAGTATTTCCGAAAAAATTATTTACCAAAATCATGAAAAACTAATAGCATTTTTCCGTTTTCTATTCTTTGGGAATCAGTACCAAGACATGACAGAGTTTGTGGTGAGAGATATAGGAGTAAGCAGATTTGAACAATTTGATAGCACAAAATTTGTCCCTTTATTTACACAAAGAGCCGAAGCCGAAGAAAAATGGGAAGTAATAGAAGCCTTGCGACTGTTTTATGAAATGAAAGGCGATGAAATGAGTCCTTTACAACTATATGATTATTTTTATGCTTGGTTATTAAAAAATACGCCCAAATTCCAGACAAGTGCCGTTACGCATAGCCGTTTGGTTTTAAAATTAGGCGAATGGTTAGAAAAAAATAAATTAGCAGAGGAAGCAGCCGAAATTTATAGTTTCACGACACAAAGCCCTGCCCCCGAAAAACGCATACGTTTGCTACACAAAACAGGACAAACCGCCAAAGCCTTAGCCTTGTGTGAGCAACTCTTAGCCAATCCACAAAATGCAGATGAATTGTTGTTTGCTCAAGATTTTTTGGCAAAACAAAGTACCAAAAAAAGTATTCGCACCGTTACGCAGCACCTCAAAGAGGCTGAGCAGATTACTATTTCCAAAGATTTCAAGTACAAAGTAGAGTTAGGTACTATAGACTATTTCCAACAACAAGGCTGGAATGGTATTTATGTAGAAAATTATGTGTGGCGGTGTCTGTTCGGTTTGGTGTTTTGGGACATTGTTTTTGATGTGAACATTCACCACCCTTTGCAACGCAGACCTTCCGATTTTTATTCACCGCAGTTTTTTGAGAACCGCCAAGCCAAATTTGAGCAACGCCTACAAAGTTTAGCTAATTTTGAGGATTTACAACAATTATTGGCACAACGATACGAGGAAAAGTGGGGCATAGACAATCCATTGATGCAATGGCACGAGGCAATGTTGCCTTTGTGTTATTTGGTGGCAAGTTTAGTCCCTCTGCAAAGCCTGAAACAAGTGTGGCTGGAAATGGCGAAAAATCTACAAGTAGGCACAAAGGGCTTTCCCGATATTTTGATTTGGCAAGAAAAAGAAAAAAACTATGCTTTTATTGAAGTAAAATCTATGACAGATAATTTGTCTGCCCAACAGTTATATTGGTTGCGTTTTTTTGAGCAAGTGGGGGTGCAGGCGAAGGTTTTGAGGGTAGATTTTCAGTAGTTACACCACACCGCCTTACTATTTTTTTAAAATAGTAAGGCAGAGTATAGTAATAATATTTTACTTCACTTGCTTCAAAACATCTATCAACATGGGTTTAAAGCCACTCCAAAAGAACTCTACGGCTATTACCATTACAATTAAACCCATGAGTCGCATCATTACTTTGTTGCCTGTTTCACCCAAAACTTTGATGATTTTTGAAGAACTCCACAAAATAATAAAAGTTAATAAAAACACTACGCCAGCACTACCCAGTAGTATTATTTTTTTATCTACACTCACCGCATCTTGCCATAATACAATCATATTCGTAATAGCCCCCGGTCCTGTAATCATAGGAATAGCCAAAGGCGTAATGGAAATATCATTGACATAGGTTTTTATCTCGTCATCAGATATTTTGGTGGTGTTTAGGCGTGCTTGTAACATATCTTGCCCTATGAGAAAGAACAAAAAACCACCTACTACACGAAAACTATTGACCGAAATGCCGAAAAAGTCAAACAATAACTGCCCCGAAAAAGCAAAAGCTACTAAGGTCAAGTAGGCTACAATGGTGGCTTTGGTGGCAGTGGCATTGCGAGCTTGTGGGGTCAAATTGGCAGTCATGGTCATAAAAACAGGCATGACACTTAGTGGATTGATAAGGGTAAAAAACGAGGTAAATACCAATAATCCAAAGTTAAAATATTCAGTCATCAGTTGGTTGGGGTTAAGTGTAATTGCCTACAAAAGTGCTATAAGTTTGGCAGTTTTTCAACAAAGTACCTTCAATTTAAAGCCGAATTAGCCTATAATTGTTAAATTTTATGAATAAGCCTCTTAGTTTAAACACCTCCAATAACTATTTCCTATTTTTGTGGTTCAAACTTGTATTCAAACCTATAAGGTTTTCGCAACCTTATAGGTTTTGAGTATAAATACAAACCCTATCTCTTAACAATTACCATGAAAATAGCTGTTGTTGGTGCTACAGGCTTGGTGGGCAGTGAAATGCTCAAAGTCTTAGCCGAAAGAAATTTCCCTGTAACAGAACTGTTACCTGTTGCCTCTGCAAAATCTGTAGGTACTACAGTGGCGTTTAAAGGCAAAAACTACCCTGTGGTAAGCATGGAAGACGGCATTGCTGCTCGTCCCGCCATTGCGATTTTTTCGGCAGGTGGTTCGGTGTCTTTGGAATACGCCCCGAAATTTGCGGAAGTAGGTACGGTAGTCATAGACAACTCGTCTGCATGGCGTATGCACCCCGATAAAAAGTTGGTTGTACCCGAAGTAAATGCCCATGTATTGAGCAAAGAAGACAAGATTATTGCTAATCCAAACTGTTCTACTATCCAAATGGTCGTGGTATTGAAGCCTTTACACGAAAAATATGGTATCAAGAGAGTAGTTGTTTCTACGTACCAATCTGTAACAGGAACAGGTAAAAAGGCAGTCGACCAACTAATGAATGAAAGAGCTGGCGTAGAAGGTGCAAAAGCCTATCCGCACCCTATAGACCTCAATGTTTTGCCACATATAGACGTATTTTTGGACAACGGCTATACCAAAGAAGAAATGAAAATGGTGAATGAAACCAAGAAAATCATGGGTGATGACAGCATCAAAGTTACGGCAACTACGGTGCGTGTCCCTACGATTGGCGGACATTCAGAGGCAGTAAACATAGAATTTGAAAAAGATTTTGACCTAACAGCAGTTCGCCAATTATTGACAGAGGCAGCAGGCGTAGTGGTAATGGACGATGTGAAAAACAACGTTTACCCAATGCCTATTGTGTCGCATGGCAAAGATGAGGTATTTGTGGGGCGTATCCGCAGAGATGAATCGCAACCTAACACCTTGAATTTGTGGATAGTAGCCGATAACCTCCGCAAAGGTGCAGCCACGAATGCCGTTCAGATTGCAGAGTATTTGGTGAGCAAAAATTTGTTGTAATAGATTTATTAAGCATATATTTTAAAAACCCATTTGTCTGATACCTCCAAAGTATCAGACAAATTCTATGTTAGCTTCTTACTAGCGACAACTAAAAAAATCAAATTTACTATGCCAACCCCGAAAATACATTTATTTTTAACCATACTATTAGCTTTCCTTATGTTTACTTCTTGTTCAGATAAACAACAAACAGAAAACTCAACTAGAGGAAAAACAGAAAATTTCCCAATTGAATACATTACAAAAGTAGCTCCTAAACGGCAACTTTTCTATAATTTGGATTTGATAGCCTATAGTAATCTAAAACCTATAGACTCTATTTTTTTCAAAAAGTGGTTCAATAATCTTTCAACTCATAATACTAAATTTAAGATTGAATTTGATAAGTATTCAAGATATTATTTCTTTGATTATCAAGACTTTAATAATAAGTTTCTTTTTTCGATACTGCATAATGACGAAGTTGGTTATGATAATCTTTTTCATTTTACATTTGACAAAGAAAAAAAACAATTCGTGCAAGTTGATTTTATAGCTCAAACAGGTGGTGACGGCGGCGATAGTAATGTTGATAGATTACAATACAACAAAGATGGCGACATACTTACTATGACAAGTATATCCATAACTACTCAAGATATGGACAATGGGTATTTAAAAGAATATGACTCTACATTGACAAAAATAGCATTTGATTTACCAATAACTACGTATAAACAATTACATACATTTAGTAAGACAGACACAATTAGACAAAAACAATAACTACATTTTGCTAGTTTCCTTTCTACAATGCCCTCAAAAAACGCAACAAATCAGCTTGTTCTTTAGGGCTTAAAACAATCCCTCGCTGTGTATTTTTGACCAATAAAGTATCCAAAGTGCTTGAAAACTGTACGCCTGTAGTATAATGTTTAAGGACTTCTTCCAAACTCCCGAACCTACCATCGTGCATATAAGGGGCAGAATACATAATATTACGTAGTGTAGGCGTTTTGTACTTGGCTTTGTCGGTGCTTTTCTGCGTAATGCGTCCACGTCCCCAATAAACTTGTTCGTGTGCAGTGCTTTGGATTTCTGCATCTAAGCCGTTGTTATGAAAATTATTGTCTGTAAACAAAGGCAACCGATGACAAGGCTCACAATGTAATGCAAAGACTTTGAAACCTGCTAACAATGTATCTACCTCACCCCCCTGCCCCCTCTCCATTTGGAGAGGGGGAGTATTTTCCTCTCTCTCCATTTGGAGAGAGGAAAATACTCCCCCTCTCCAAATGGAGAGGGGCGGGGTGCGTAACTGGATGGGGGGTGAGGTTTTCCAATCATCATACACCGTTTTTCTTGGGCGAATTGTCCGTTGATACGCTGCTAAGGCTTGTAAAATATGAATAGTTTGCAAACTATCTGTGCCAAAAGCATTTTTGAACAAAGGTAAATAATGAGGTGAATTTTTTAAGTCTTGTACTAATAACTTGAGGTCTTTGCCCATTTCGTCAGGGTGGCGAAGAGGTGCTACAGCTTGCGAAGGCAAATCCTTAGCTCCTCCGTCCCAAAAATAGGCGGGCATTGCCTCCAAATAAAACAAAGTAGGCGTATGGCGAAGCAGTTTTTTGCCACTTACACCCAAATTACTCAAAGGCAAACCATCTGCAAAAGCCTTTTCGGGTTGGTGGCAAGTGGCACAAGCTACCTTTCCGTTAGCGGATAGTTGTTTGTCAAAAAAAAGTTCCTTGCCCAAAAATATTTTTGCTAAACTATCGTTACTTTTTGACGGTTTGGTATTATTAACTATAGAGGCTTGCCAACAAATAGCCGTACAAAGCCCTAAAAAAAGGCAAAAACTAAGAACAAAGCCCCAAAGTTTGGGGTAATATCTCCGAAAACTGTTATTTTTGTTCATACTGTTTCTACTTCGCTATGCTAAATTATTACGAAATTTTGGGAATTACTCGCACTGCCAATGCAACTGAAATTAAGGCTGCCTTTAAAAAACTGGCAATACAGTATCACCCTGACAAAAACCCCAACAACAAAATAGCCGAAGAAAAATTTAAGTTAGTCAATGAAGCCTACCAAGTCTTGCAAGATGACTACAGACGAGCTTTGTATGACCAACGCCTTTTATACAAAGAAGAAGTACGGAGTTACAACACTGCCCCGCAGCCTGCCCGCAGTAACTACCCACCTTCTACCCGAAAAATGTACTCCTATAAACGCAGAGTAGCAGGCGGAAATTTTGCGAACTTACCCAAAGTCCATTTGTTGGCATTAGGTAGCTTCTTAATTGTAGTCATTTTATTTGCCTTGTGTTATCGTTTAATTGGTGTGTACCAGTCTAAAAACGAATACCAAGCAGCTTTATTGTTTTACAAAAATGGTGAATATAAAGAATCTTTTGACAAAGCCCACGAAGCCGTGTTACAAGATGACAAGAACATTTCTGCTTATTACTTAAGAGGTTTGTTATTGCTCAATCATTTGAATAATCCGCAACAAGCCGTTTATTGTTTCAGTCGTTGCCTCACGTATGGCAGACATATCACCGAAAAAGACAGTGAAAATTTGGGTGATTTAGCCGATTTTTATTTGCAAAGAGGCATTTGTTATTATAAAACAGGCTCATACACCAACGCTATAGACGACTTGCAACACACTTTACAAATACGTCCAAAAGACGAAATGGCATGGTTATACTTAGGGCATACCTACTTGTATAAACGCAATGATTTTTCCCCAGCCTATACTTATTACACAAAAATTCTAGCCCAAAATTCTACAAATTATGATGCTTTGTTGGGCAAATCTATTATACTTTTTCATCATAACCATTTTGATAAAGCTGCCAAAGGTTTTGAGCAAGTTTTACAACAAAACCCAGACAACCCCAAAGCTCGGTACTACATGGGACGTTATTTTTTGATACAAAAAGACAGTACAAAAGGTTGTGAATACCTACAAATAGCCAAAGAGTTGGGCGTAGAAGAAGCCGAAGATATGCTGAAAAGGTTTAATAAGTTGTGTATAACGGAAAAGACTGTAAGGAATTTGTAGGTTAGTTGGGGTGTTCTTAGTGCTTGTCATAAAATTTAATGTCCTAACAATTTTAACCACAACCTAAAATCATAATTATTACCTTGATACGTCATTGACCCTATAATGCCAAAAATTCCCAATTATAATAGAGTTTATGAATAATTCCTTTTTAGCCCTCCCTGTGGGGAGGGTTGGGTGGGGCTATAGCAAAAAATTATTCATAAACTCTAATGTATTGGTGCATAAAATAGAAGAAAAAGCAACGGTAGGGCTACAAATTTTGAAAGAGATTTTATTGAAAGAGATAAATAGCTAAATAAAATAACTATCTCAAAACCCCTTTGCTATTTCGCCCCCCTTTCTTATATTTGAGATAAACCTCAAAAGCCTGTGTACCGTTATTCGCCTGTAGAACAATTACTGTCCCAAGATTTCCCGCCTGCGGTGCTGGAGGCACTATGGGGCTATTTAGCTACGTATCATCTTGATATTCAAACCTTTGCCCCTGCACAATCTACACAAGACACTCTTTTACAACTGTGGTATGCCTTGTACCACCCAAGCCAATATTTACCTTTGAGCAACTATTTACAGGCTGTTTTTGATAAAAATTTTGTGTGTAACGCAGAAAATACGCACCTCTATTTCAATGCCTTGCACGTTATTGAGCCTCGACTGAATGCTGTAAGTTTAGAGAAAACCCTGCCCACAAGTTGGGAAAATCTGCCTTTGCGGTTTGAAAGAGATTTTTTGCTCAAAGATTTGCCCATAGCTTTAGGCGAATTTTGGGAACAGCTCCTCGAACCCCAGCGAAGTATGGAAAGTGTAGTGGCAGAACTCCCCGCTAATTTGCAACAAAACGTAGATTATGTTATAGAGTTTCCTTACTTAATTCATAATTACAAAGGCATAGTCATAGAAATAGACGGAGAAGCACACCTTACACCCACACAAAGGCACATAGACGAGCAACGCAACCACTACCTCCGCCACCAACAGTGGTATGTGTTGCGTGTGAATACAGAGGATTTTAATATGCTACACAAGATTTTAGAGCCTCTCAAAACTTTTTTGCAGACAGATTACGGCAGACGTTTATCGGCTAATTATCAGTCAAGTTTGGCAAATCATGTAGAAGGACTTGATGCCCTACAACTTGTTTTGAGTCCTTTGGCAATAGGCAGAATACAACAAAGTTTGTTGGTGTGTTTGGTGCGTGGGCATTTGTCTTTGTCGGCTATGCAGTGGCGAATTGCAGTGCTGGAACAAGACATTCCTGCTGCTTACCACGCCATAGAAGATTTTAAGTTGCAAGCTGCCCGCCTATTTGCCATTGAAAACAAAGGGCGGAAATTACCTGAAATAGACTTAACCATTATTACAACCCGAAAATACGAAACGGCTAAACTGAATAAAGGGCTTACAAAGTACCTCTCTGCCGATTTCCAAAGTGCTACGCCCTTTGATGTGGTCATAGACTTGGCTATGTTGCAGCGAAAAGGACAAAATTGGTTGGGTAAATTGGCTATACAGTACAGAACCGCCATTACTTTACGCAGCAATTTTTATACAACGCCCAACCCTACGCACAATTTTGCGGTGTATTTGCCCACACTCAAAGACTTTTTTGTGCCGTCCCAACAGCCTACTGTTCGGCAAATAGCCCAGCAATTAGCCATTGGGCATATTCAAATTCCTACGTTGCCCACTTTGCAATACGCAGACTTACTCACTTTTATTCAAACTACACTGCCCGAACTGCTCCGCCAGCACCACCCATTAGAGTTACTTAATACCGTTTGGGTGCATTTGGCATTGGACACGCAAGCAAGTACAAAATTATTGGCTGTGGCTGCTTTGGTGCATAATTTTGGTGCATTGCAATATATTTTAGGTGTACCTAATTGGCAGGAACAAACCGAAAAACTGCTTTTTGAGGGGTTGTACGAGTTGCATTGTACCAACAAGCAAGACTTTGATACAATTTGCCAACTATATCATGAACAACTGTCGACTTTTGCTCCTCCACAAGCACAAAACTTAGTCAATCAAATTGTAGGGAAAATTACCCAACAACTTACCGCACAACCTCATTTAGAGTGGTTGAAGGGGTTTGTGAGGAAGTTTGTAGGAATTTCAACCTATTAATGCAAACCTATAAGGTTTTAAAAACCTTATAGGTTTAAAAGAGCATATAATAAAAATTAAAGGGGTTGTATTTCTCTGAAATACAACCCCTTTAATTTTTATTATTATGTTACGATTCGTTAGACCTTTGAATAGCATAAATCACAAACATCACAAACATCAACACCACAGTTAGCACTGCTATTAACTTTAAAACATCAGAACTTGTCATCTGTTCTTTTTTGTGCAACTCTGCATCTGCTTGGGCTTGTTGCAGTTGTTGTTGTTTGAGCAAATCGGCTTCTACTTTCAATTTGTTGTAGTCCATCGTAACTTTTGTTAGTTCATTACGAGCCGTATTCAGTTCCTCAAACAATTTATTAGATTGGTATTGCAAATCTTTTTGCGAAGACGTAAGATTATGTTGCTTGTCATTCAAATTTTGGTTTTCAGACTGCATACGTTTCATTTCATCTTGTGCGTCTTGTAACTGCTCTTGCGTATTTTTCAATACAACAATTTGCTCTTTATTTCTTTCTGTCAAAGACTTAATTTCTTCATCTCTGTTGTGAATAATATCGTGTAGTTTACGTTTGTCATCTCTCAACTCCCGAATCTCCGCCTCCAACTTGTCAATACTACTTTCTTTGGCATCTATTTGGTTGCCTTTGCTGTCTAATTGGGCGTCTTTACGAGCCAATTTTTCTTTCAAATCATTAAGTTCCTCTTTAAGTTTTTCGTTTGTTTTTTCCAATTTATGAATATCGTCTTCGTATTGTTCTTTAGCATCTGTGAGGTCAGATAATAAAGCATCTTTTGACGAGCCAAAACCAAAACCGGGTTTTGCTGCCAAATAGATAGCAACCACCAAGATAATAATGACAATCATGGCTGCATTTCTAAATTGTGGCTGTTTTACAAACTCATTACGGATATTATAGTTCATGGCTAAAAACTTAAAGCATTACTTGAAGTAAAAGTTTCTATTTAACTTATTTTCAAATCTTTGTGTAAATAAAGAAAATTGATTACAAAGTTACAAATTTTTAGCTTGAAAAATTAAGCAATCACTTAAAAATCTATAGTCCTAACAATATGCTAACAGCTCTACGGTTTGAGATATAATCTTTCCAAAGATTATATCTCAAACCGTAGAGCTGTTAAAATAGCCCAATTTATTGTGGTAAATAACTCAATACAGTAAGTTGGTCTTCTGCCAAAACTTCATTGGCTACTTCGCATAGAGTTTCTGCACTAAGGGACTCTATTTCTTTAAACACATGAGGCAAACTTTCAATATTGTCTAAATCCAATAAACTTTTACCAAACATCAGCATCAAACTCAAATTACTTTCTTCGCCCATAGCCAACTGCCCCATAAGTTGTCCTTTGGCTTTGTGTAGCTGCATAGCCCCTAATTTTTTGTTTCTTAAATGAGCTAACTCTTTTATTACCAAATCTATACTCTTTTCCATTGTATTTTTTTCCGTACCAAAATAAATACTCAACTGCCCTGTATCTGTAAATGGGTGGTAGTTAGATTCTATGGCATAGACCAAACCATGCTTTTCTCTTAAAGTCATATTTAGCCTTGAATTCATACTATTTCCGCCCAAAATATTATTGAGAAGTACCAAAGCTAATCTTTTCGGGTGGTGCAGCGAATACGCCACTGTACCTATCATACAATGTGCCTGCGAAATGGCTTTGAGTTGTTGTACCTGTTGGGCTTCGTAAGTAGTAATATTTTTTCTTTGCGTTGTTCCTGTATAAATAGGTATGTCTTGCAAATATTTTTCTGCCCATGCAAATACTTTTTTAGTAGGCAAAGGACTCACTACCGAAAACACTAATTGTGAAGTATTTAGATTTTCGTGGATAAACTGCTGCAAACTCGCCTTATCAAAACTCTGCACACTTTCCATTGTCCCCAAAATATTATAGCCCAAAGAATGGTCTTTGAACATCAAAGCATCAAACTCGTCTTGAATCGCATCTGCGGGGTCGTCTTGGTACATAGACATTTCTTCCAAAATCACATTTCGTTCTTTCGCCAATTCTTTTTCGGGAAAAGTAGAAAAAAACGTAATATCCGTTAATAAATCCACTGCTTTCTCGAAGTGTGGGGCTAACAAAGACGCATAAAAACAAATTTTTTCTTTGGTCGTGTAGGCGTTAAGTTCTCCGCCCACGTCTTCTAACCGAGAAAGAATGTGGTATGCCTTGCGTTTTTGCGTGCCTTTAAATGCCGTATGTTCCCAAAAATGAGCCAAGCCTTGTTGGTGTGGTTGTTCGTCCCGACTACCAATATTGAGAATAAAGCCACAATGGGCAATTTGCGTATGAGGAACTTGTTTGTGTAGGATACGAATATGGTTGGGTAAGGTCAGGATTTCGTAATCTTGCATACAGGTTTGAGGGGGTGTTTACACATGAGCAGTATTTTAAAATTGCACAAGCCGAATTTGTGCGGGCAGCATTCAACATTACAAAGTTCTGTAGCATAGACTTTAGTCTGTGTATTTAATGTACTGACAATCAACTACTGATAACACAGACTAAAGTCTATGCTACAAACCTTCATAATTTTTACTATTGAAAATGCTGTAACTCTTGAAACAACAAAAGATGTAATTTAGTGCTAAATTACATCTTTTGTACCAAGAGTGTCAAAGACAAACTATGCTTGAGCCTCCACAGGGATAATAGACACGAAAGATTTACCTTCGTAACCTTTTTTGAACTCAACTTTACCATCTACCAAAGCATACAAAGTGTGGTCTTTACCAATACCTACGTTTTTACCCGGTTTGTGTTTAGTACCTCTTTGTCTTACAATAATATTGCCTGCTATGGCTGTTTGTCCACCAAATAATTTAACGCCAAGTCTTTTGCTTTCTGACTCTCTACCGTTCTTTACTTTACCTTCGCCTTTTTTGTGTGCCATGGTCTTATAATAATTTTTTGAGTGGTAATTAAAAAGAAATAATTTGATAAATCACATTGTTTATTAGAAAGCAATGTTTTCAATCATGATTTTAGTGAAGTCTTGTCTGTGTCCATTCAATTTCGCATGACCTTTTCTGCGTTTTTTCTTGAATATCAAGACTTTCTCACCTCTTACGTGGGCTAAAACCTTAGCTGTTACTTTCGCACCCGATACTGTCGGAGTTCCAACGCTAACGGTGCCGTTATTTTCTGTCAATAACACCTTGTCGAAAGTTAAAGTATCACCTTCGTTAGCTTCTAAACGGTGTACGTACACATAACGGTCTTTTTCTACCTTGAACTGTTGTCCGGCGATTTCTACAATTGCGTACATGATTTTTTAATGTATAAATGTTGATTGAATGAGCAAAAACATAGAGAGAAAGCCCTCAAATAGTTTTTGCGAAAAGTCTGCAAATATATGCTAAAAAAATGGAATAACAAAGGCTACAGGGAAGTAGAAAAAAAATTAATTTTTTTTGCGTATTTTTTTGGAAGTCAAAAAAAAGCCCTTACCTTTGCAACGCAATACAGCAAACGAGGTGCTAAAAACAAAAAAGCCTCTGTAGCTCAGCTGGTAGAGCAACTGACTTGTAATCAGTAGGTCGTCGGTTCGATTCCGTCCGGGGGCTCAAATCACCAAAGTTTCTGTATTCGCAAAAGCCTCTGTAGCTCAGCTGGTAGAGCAACTGACTTGTAATCAGTAGGTCGTCGGTTCGATTCCGTCCGGGGGCTCAAAGAACCCACTTAAAGCAAATTTAAGTGGGTTTTGTGCTTTTATTTAATTCAAGTAACAGGAAGCAATAAATCTTCATTATTTTCCTAGTGAATTTGTGTTCTTGTGGTTCATATTGATATTGGACTTGTTTAGTTGAAACGTAATAGTAGAAGTTTAGCACACTGATAACACTGATTTTTACGGATAAAAAATTAAAAAATCCGTGTTTTATCCGTAAAATTCGTGTCATCCGTGTTCCCACATGACACTATGCAAAAGCAACTAAACAAGTCCATTGAATAAAATTATTAAAAAAAAAGCTAAAATACTGATTATATGTATTTTAGCTTTTTTGTAATAAAAATTTATTTCCCTGCCAAAATCTTAGTCATTTTTGCTGAGTCATTCAACACTTTTACGGCTTCTTGTATTTCGGGGTCGTCATCAAAAGTTGCTTCTATCAACCCTTTTTGGAAGTAATAACGAGAAGTAATTTCTTTTTCTAACAACTCTTTGATTTCGTCTTTGAATTTACGCAAATCATTTTCTTTATTGTGCGACAATTTCGCCTTCAAACTCTCTATTTGTTGTTTAATGTCGTCATAGTTCCGTTCTTCTTTGGCGGTTTTTTCTAATTCAGCTATGTTTTTTTCTACTTTAGTCGTGTAGTCATAGTCTTTGTTAGACAACCATTTGATAAACTCCTCATATTCCGCATCTGTAAGTTGGAAAGTTTTGGCATCTACAAGGGTTTTGTGTTTCACTTTGTACTCTGTGGCGTAGTCAAACAGCAAGCCTTTTTGCTCTAAACTTTTCGTAATCGGTGCATAACGGTCTTTTGGCGTTTCTATATCTGGTTTTACTCCGCCACCATCATAAACCAATCTGCCACTGTTTTTAGTCTTAAAAGCCACTCTCAACGAATCTGCAATTTTGCCTACACTGCCGTCTCCGTTGCGGTGCGAATAGTCTATAGCCTGAATACAACGACCACTTGGAATATAATACTTCGCTACGGTTACTTTCAATTTGGCATTGTAAGACAAAGACCTTGTAGCTTGCACCAAGCCTTTTCCGTAAGAATTTTGTCCTATCAACACGCCTCTGTCATAGTCCTGAATTACTCCCGCCACAATTTCGGCTGCCGATGCACTTGTGCTGCTGGTCAATACTGCCAACGGAATTTGCTCATCTACAGGCGTATTCAGGGCAGTATATTTTTTATTCCACTCTTTAACCTTGCCTTTGGTGCTTACTATTTCTACGCCTTTTGGCACAAAAATATTTGAAATATTAATAGCTTCACTCAACAAGCCACCCGGGTTATCTCTAAGGTCTAAAATGATTTTTTTTGCTCCTTTTTCCTTCAAACTCAACAAGGCATCTTTCACTTCTTTGCTGGCATTGCTCGTAAAATCTGTTAGTTTTATCATACCAATATCCTCTGTTACCATGCCCCAATACGTAACATTGTCTATTTTTATCTTTTCTCTTTTGAGTTTAAACTGCAAAGGTTCTGCTACACCAAACCGTTTGATAGTAAACGAAACTTCTGTATCTGCTTGCCCTTTCATTATTTGGCTCACTTCTGCATACGGTTTGCCCACAATATTTACTCCGTCTATTTGCGTAATTTCATCGCCAATTTGCAAGCCTGCTTTTTGGGCTGCGTAGCCGTCAAAAGGCATGATAATCGTAGTTTTGCCGTTACGAGTGCCTACAGTAGCCCCAATTCCGCCGTATTGTCCTGTGGTAAGGGTGCGGTAATCTTCTATTTTGTCTTCTGGATAGTACACCGTATAAGGGTCTAAATTGGACAGCATAGAGTAAATACCCTGCTCCATAATTTCCGAAGGATTCACGTCATCTACATAAAACGTATTGACTTCTTTGAACAAAGTAGCGAAGATGTCCAAGTTTTTGGCTATCTCAAAATACTTTTCGTTAGGGTTTTGTGGGTTGTCGGTAGGCTTTACAATTTCGGGTGTTTTTTGGGTGGCAGTGGGTTGTTGGGCAAGTCCCACTTGGTAAAGTCCCAAAGTAAGTGTAGCTGCAAAGATGAGTTTACGGTTCATAGACTTTTAGGTTTTTCATCAAATATACGTTTTTTGATTGAATAAGTTAAATTAAATGATGTTAAATTACTAAGCTACCAAGGTTTTTAGCGTTGGACTTTAGTCTGTGCTTAGTATATTGATAATGAATTTATTACTTCACAGACTAAAGTCTATGCTACAGACATTAATAATCTCTACTTGAGAGTAATTTTAACAATACTTTTTTATTCCTTTTTAGTATATTTGTAGTAAGAAAACCGTAGGAAATCATGCAAACCGCACCTATTCAAGTTCCTTTAGATGTTGCTTTATATTTTGTGCAACAACTACCACCTACTTATCAAGAAGCTATTTTTGAATGGCTTAGGCTTGCCCATGAACAGCGACAACATACAACAGCAGAAAGTATAGAAGTTGTTGATAATCAAGAAGAAAACCATCAACAGTTGCCTTTAAAATTTGGTGCTGGGAAGCACTTAATTAAGTTTATTGCAGATGATTTTAATGAACCTTTGGAAGATTTTAAAGACTATATGTAAGATGAAAATACTTTTAGATACACATATTTTGATTTGGTACGTGCAGGGAAATACCAAATTACAAAATTCGTATAGAGAGTTGATTACAAACTCCAAAAATAAAAAATTTGTGAGTATTGCAAGCCTTTGGGAAATAGCCATAAAACTTAAAGTAGAAAAGATAGCATTAGACTGTCCTTTATAAAGTTTTATTCCCAAAGGTATTGAGTTATTACCTATTTTACCTAAGCATATATACCAAACCATAGAACTTCCATTACATCATAGAGACCCTTTTGACCGTATAATTATAGCACAAGCCATCACAGAAAACCTCGTTTTGATGACTGATGACGGTAATTTTCCTTTGTATGATGTAAATTTGGTTTAAGAAAAAAACTACATTATCATTTTTCTACGCTTTGCAATTTCCTATTACATCATAGAAGATTCTATTTGTGAGTTGCCTAAAGGCAACTTTCCTTTTATATGCTACATAAATTACTCAGTATATCTTCTAAAACCGCCAAAGGCACTTCCATAGCTTGCTGATAAGTGGGTAAATCTGCCGAAACCACCACTAAAGAACACTGCAAAGCTATATGTTCAATTCCTTTTTGATAGGCTATACTGGCAAAGTTGGGGTTAATCACTAATTCGTGGTAAAGTTCTATTAAATGCGTAGCTTGTTCACAAAAAACAATATTCGCTAATCCTGCCCCATGTTGTCCTATCACTATTTTAGCACAACGAAAAAGTGCAATTTGAGCCTCCCAATCTAATTGCTCCAAAACGACTATTTTAAAATTGTATTTTTTTAATAGTAAATAAAATGCTTGTTCGTTACCAATAACTCTTGTGCCTACTGCTGCACGAGAAATAAATATGCGTTGCAAAGCCTCCTCCCCTACCCTATTGGTTTGTTCTGTCAATTTTTTTGCCCATTGTGCCAAAAAATCAATCTGCCAGCGTGGAATATGCCCTGTGGGACGGTTGATATACGTACAAATGATATTATCGGCTTGTATATGTCTATTTGCTTTGGCACTGATGATTTTTTTGGGTGCAATACCTAATGCCGTTAAAGTAGCTTGTTGAAAAGGTAGTTCATAATTAGGCACATAATACCAATCTATTGCGTTGTTGTAAGGAGTTTGTGCCAATAAATGCAACCGTTGTAGGGTATCAAATAACCACTGAAAATAATTGTAATTACTACCTCCACCAAAAACACAAGAAAAAACAGTTCCTTTGTATTTTTTTAAGAAAGGTATAGGTTTATTTGCTAATACTTTATTTTCTTTTACACCTATCCAACCTATGTTATCGTCATACTGAAATGATAATTCTCCTAATAGTACATTTTTTTGGTCAATGACAGCCGTATTTCCGCCCCAATCTGTCCAAATTCTTCCTTGTGGTACTTGGGCTATGTATGCCTTGCCTGTATGCGTAGCTAATTCATGATTAATCCAATAGGGTGTGGTATTACAATAGTGGTAAAAGTCTGCTAAGTAGGTATTTTGGTAGCTACTCCACGTATTTTCGTGTAGTTGATGCACTTCAATAGGCTGGGTTTGTGCATATAACAACAAATCTTCTATGTAAGTTGTAGGGGCATAAAGATACCTGTTCAACCGTTGATAGAATAAATATGACACTAAACGAGAGTAGATTTTTTGAAACATTTTACTTTGTAATTCAAAGTTATTAGAGTTTTAATGGTGTATTATTGCTACAAAATACTAACTTTGCCGACTGTTTTAGCAAAAGTATGAAAGAAAAGATTATCATGGAGAGAATACCGCAGCACATTGCGGTTATCATGGACGGAAACGGCAGGTGGGCAAAAAAACAAGGCATGGCTCGTGTGTTCGGGCATAAAAATGCTGTAAAAGCCGTAAGAGATATTACGGAAGGAGCTGGCGAATTAGGCGTAAAATTCCTGACTTTGTATGCCTTTTCTACGGAAAATTGGAATAGACCAAAAGAGGAAGTTTTTGCATTAATGGAACTGTTGTCGAGGACAATCAAGTCTGAAGTGCCTAATTTACACAAAAATAATGTGCGTGTAACGACCATTGGCAACACCGAACAACTCCCCAAAGACTGTAGAGAAGAACTCCAAAAGGCTATGGAAATTACCAAGCATAATACAGGCTTGACGTTGGTATTGGCACTTAGCTATAGTGGACGTAGAGAAATTATAGAGGCTGCCAAAAAATTAGCTAAAGACGCAGCCGAAGGAAAAATTAGCCCCGACCAAATAGATGATACTTTTTTCTCCTCTTACCTTCATACTTATCAAATGCCTGACCCTGAACTAATTATCCGTACAAGCGGGGAATTTCGTTTGAGTAATTTTTTGCTATGGCAGTTGGCTTACAGTGAGCTGTATTTTACAGATGTGCTGTGGCCTGATTTCAGAAAAGAACATTTATACCAAGCCGTTTTGGATTACCAATCCAGAGAAAGACGTTTTGGCAAAACCAGTGAACAAGTAACTGTGTAATAAATAAAAAGTGGTGCTACATTATCAATTAGTTTGGGTAGTATTTTCAAACTTTCCAAGTCTAAAAGACTTGGAAAGTCTAAAGTGTCATCAACACTTATAAGAATTAGAACTACCAAAATAGAATTTAACAATTCTATGCTTCCTTGAACCAACTTGCATAGAGGGCATAATTACCAGATATTCGTTTTATCATATCTTTAATTTTATCATCTACGGGTTTTATCTTTTTGGCGGGTGTACCTGCATACAAATAACCTGCCTCTACGATTGTGCCTTCCAAGACTACCGACCCCGCAGCCACCATAGCCCCAGATTGTACCACTGCACCATCTAAAATAATAGCCCCAATGCCTATCAAACATTCGTCTTCTAAGGTGCAACCATGTATAACGGCATTGTGTCCTACCGAAACTCTGTTGCCAATCACTGTTTTAGACTTTTGGAATGTGCCATGTATCACTACATTGTCCTGAATATTGCTGTCGTTGCCAATCGTGATGCTGTTCACATCTCCTCGTACTACGGCATTGAACCAAATGCTACAACCAGAACCAATGTGTACCTCGCCTACAATGGTAGCATTGTCGGCAATGAAACAATTTTCACCAATAATTGGCGAAAAACCTCTTACAGATTTAATAAGTGCCATATTTTCAATACAGTTTTGCCAAAAATAGCTAAATTCTATGTTTTTAAAACATTTTGTTTTAGTATTAGAGTTTATGAATAATTTTTTGCTATAGCCCCACCCAACCCTCCCCACAGGGAGGGGTAAAAAGGAGTTATTCATCAACTCTATTAAAATGAAATCTTTACACTAATTTTAAGTTTTTATAAGTAGTTGCTAAGCATTAGTTTAGGTTATTTTTTAGCATAAAATTATACCCAACAATCTGATTATCAGTAATTTAAAATGATTTTTAATTAATAATTTACTAATTAATAATTGTGCGTTAGCACTTATCAAAAAATGTCCCCTCTTGTAGCTGTTTTGATGCCTGTTTTCAATGGTGAAAAGTACATTGCAGAAGCTATCAATAGTATTTTGCAACAAAGTTATACGCATTGGGAATTGATTATTCTTGATGATGGCAGTACAGATGCTACGCCTCAAATTGTGCAGCCATTTCTTACAGATAATCGTGTGCGTTATGTGCGACACACTGTCAATAAAGGTTTGGCACATATTAGAAACGAAGCTATTAGTTATGCCAAAGGAGGCTTTTTGGCGTGGTTAGATAGTGATGACATAGCTCACCCGCAAAGATTGGCTTTGCAAGTGGAGTATTTGGTACAAAACCCCGAAATAACATTAGTAGGGACTTGGGCAAATTATATAAATCCGCAAAAAGATTTTTTGTTACTTACGCAACCACCTACTACGCCCAGCACTATTCATGCTACTTTATTGTTTATGAATTGCTTTGTGCAGTCAAGTGTGATGCTCCGCAGCGAAGTGATGCAGCAGTTTCGTTATGATGCCAGTTTTCCGCCTGCCGAAGACTATGATTTATGGGTAAAAATAGCCCAACAGTACCCCACTGCCAATTTGCCTATGGCTTTGGTCAATGTACGCCGTTATGAAGAAAGCACCAGCCAACAACGCAAAACCATAGCCCGACATCACTGTAGCCAAATAGCAGCCCGACAACTCAAACAAATAGGCATTAAAGCAAGCCCCGAAGAATTGAGTTTACACATAGACATTCCGCATTTTTTAGTGCCTTTGGATATAAAAAATTACCAAAAAATAGTGGATTGGTTAGAAAAATTGAGCCAAGCACAAGCCCAAACCCACTATTATGACCCAAAGGCTTTTGGGAGTTTACTACAACATCTTTGGCTCAATACTACTTTATTGGCTTTGCCTTTGGGTTGGAAAGGCTACCGAATAGCCCTCACAAGCCGTTTTTGCTCTTGGAATTGGTGGCAGAAAATAAAATGGGGGGTAAAATTTTTGATTACTTGAAATGCTCACAATATACTTAAATATTTCTTAGTTGTTCTATTTGCTCAATAGTTAGGTCTGTGCCTTTGGCAATCGTTAGATTATCCAAACCCAATGCAATCAGCTTTTGAGCTATTTCCAAATTTCTACGATTTTCAATTTTAGCTACAGTTATTCTTGTTGCCTCTTTATTTTTTGCCTTTGTCCGTTCTTCAGGTGTTAAGTTTTCAAAACTTATCAACTCTATGGCTTTTCTAATACCCTCATTTTGGGTATTTAGTACAGGTCTTTCAGGGCTGTGAATAGACTGGTAAATTAAATCTAACCAATCTCGAATTTGTTTTGGGGTGTCTTTATCGGGGTGATTAGGATTTAAACAAACAAACTGATGCCCATATAAATCTCTTATTTCGCCTTTTAAATTTTGTGGATTAAGTTGTAGCAATAAAACTTCATCTAAGATAGGCTTACCGTTTTTTTGACTAATTGTATAAGGGGCTATTAGTACCACAATCATATAGACTGTTTGGTCAATATGATACTCTTTCGCATTTCTTTGTTGTTCGGCAATCAACATCAAAAAATAGTGCAAAAAACGGCTAAAATGATGGTCGTACTCTACTCTTTGAATTTCTATACATATACGTTTATCTACACTCTCTGCATAAATATCTAACTCAAAATCTATGTAGCCAATTTTTGGGTTAAACTTTTTTTCAGTTTCTATTTTCCCTACTTCAAAGTCTATTCCCAATACATCTTTTACAAAAGTTCTAAACACAATTTTGTCTGTAAATGCTTTTTTGAAAATTACTTCATTATCTAAATTGCCAAGCATAGTTTTAAAATTTTGTTACCTACACAAATATACAATCAACTTAGCAATAAGTCAAGTAATAAGACAATACAACCCTATTCATATAAATCTATGTTAGAGTTTATGAATAATTCCGCAAAACCCCTCCCCAGCAGGGTAGGAAGGGTGGGGCTATAGCAAAAAATTATTCATAAACTCTATTACTAAAAAAGTTTCAAAATAGTAACACCATATAGACGTAAAACTTTTGTAGTACGAGTCTTTCAAAAAAAACTTAAAAAAATTTTCAACCTCATACAACCTTTTTTCTACTTGCATACCCTTTATAGTAAACAAAGCAAAATTTCTGATTACACTATGGACGACAAAGATTTACGCAAAGCTATAGATAAACTACCGAACCGAAAAGTACCCAATAAATTGGAAGTCTGGGAACGTATCCAACACGACCTCGACAAAAAACGCAAGGGCTTTTGGTGGCAAGTAGCAGACGGCTCAATATTCATGGATTTGACAGGAAGAAACGGTATGAGAAGATGGGCAACGGCTGCCTCTGTGCTAATGGCTTTGGGTGTTGGTACGTGGTTATTGGTAGAAAACAGCGAAAGTGAAGAACAAAAAATTTTGGCAGCTATCCGCAAAACATCGGCAGTGCAACCCACTTTTGAGGGGGCAGATGTACCTTACAATAGTTTTGAAGTAGATGCGGAAGCAGGTGGCGAACTTGCCTTAGCCAATGGTACTCGTATTCGTGTAGGCAAAAATACATTTGTGGACAAAAATAACCAGCCTATTAAGGGCAAAGTCCGCCTACAATACAGAGAGTTTCATTCGGGAGCAGCTATTATGGCAAGTGGTATCCCGATGACCTATGACTCTGGTGGTGTTACGCACCAATTCGAGTCGGCAGGTATGTTTGAAATGCGAGGTTTTAAGGGGACAAATCCTGTGTTTATAGCCAACGGCAAGTCTGTGGAAGTGAACATGGCGAGTTTTGTGGAGCAAGAAGGTTTTAATTTCTATTATTTAGACGAAACCAACAAACAGCAAAAAAACCGTTTGGCAGCAGCCCAACAAACATTTTTTCCTACGGTACAAGCCCAAAGTATAGACACTACGGAGTACACTGTGAAACCTTTTTGGCGGTATGTAGGTACAAATTCAGCTATTGACAACGCTGTAAAGTTTGCAAAAATAGATTCGGCAGTAAAGGCGTACAGTGCTGTTTTGGACAATCAAATTAAGACGGAACAAGCTAAAATGGAGGAAATGGCAGCTACTGTTCCACAAACCGTACAACCTAAACGCAAAGTAAACGCCGATAATTTGTTCCGTTTGCGTTTTGCTACGGATAAATTACCTGAATTAAAGCCTTTTTCGGCAATAAAATGGGAATTTGCAGGGCGTATTAACCGTCTGAACCCAAATATCCCGATGAATAGTTGGGTGCTTGATGAAAAATGGGAACATCTCGAATTGTCGCAAAAACACTACTTGCCAAAAGCATTGGGCGGACACCCAGGGGCGGTAACTGTGGCTATTTTTTCGCCAGATGGCAAAAACATTTTGACGGCAGCAGGAGGTATTTGTAAAATTTGGGACTTGAATGGAAAAGAACTATTGAAGTTAGAAGGGCATGCAGATATTGTGAAACAAGCACATTTTTCGCCAGATGGTAAGCATATTTTGACCGTAGCAGGTGGAGCTTTGCACCTTTGGGACGCAAAAAAAGGCGAACAGCTACAATACATGGGGCATAATCCTGACTTTATAGACATGGGTTTCTTTGCTGAAAACGGAACTAAGGTGGTGGCATTGATTAACGGTAAAATGCGGGTTTGGGATTTGCAAGGTAAATTATTGCAAAAAGATGTGGCTATTGCGTACACGCCACCCAAGTTAAAAGGGGAACTTAGTATCAATGCTAATTTTACGCCACCGTTTTTGAGTACAACAATAGGAAATAGAGATTTTCGTTTCAATTTGAATGATACATTGAATTTATCGGAACAAGAACTATTGGACAGGGCAGTGGCTTTACAAAACACATTGTTGGTAAACCGTACTAATAACTGGGGGCATTTGTACCAAGACGGTAAACAAGTGGCTATTATCAAAGGACACGCCAACGCAATTACAGGGGCTTATTTTTCGCCAGACAAACAGTATTTAGTTACGTTGGGCAAAGACAAAGTGGCTAAGGTGTGGAATGCCAAAGATAATTACAGTTTATTGTCTAATTTGAGAGAACATAGTACGCCTGTAGAGATGTCGCAGTTTTCGCCCGATAACAATTATATTTTGACAGTAGGCAATAATCCTAAAAACAAAGAATTGTTTAAAAATGATGCGGTGTATCTGTGGCGTAAAAAAACAAGTACCTCTAATTTATACGAAATGGCGGTGTCTGTTCGTCCACAACGCCTAAGTGAGTTGAAAGAAAAAGAAGGCAAGTTGAGTTTTATTACCGAAATTATTTTGGAGGCAGACGACACTGTAGGCGTAAACATTAAAGACAACCCTACATTGGCACGACAAGCCCGCAAAATTACGGACATGATAGCCCAATACAGCCAAAAAATGGAGGAGAAACGGGCAGAAGAAATGGCACGTAGAGCTACCGAAGCTAATATTTTGCGGAGTTTTTCAGTAAACAATTTCGGGATTTACAACTGGGACAAGCCTTGGGAAGCTCAAAATTCGGTAGAAGTGGCAGTAAAATTTAAAACAACGGCACTTGAAGAATTGAGTGAAATTTTAAAAATAGAGGGCGAAGAGGAGGCGGTGAAAATTTACTGGGTAACAGGGGCAAGAGGTACGGTAGTGTATAAATTTACCCAAAAAGATTTGACTACGCCTATTCATGTGCGTTTTGTGCCAGAGTACCGCAACCAAATTGTCTTAGTCTTGAAAAACCAAAAAATGGCAGTCATAGATGCCGAAGATTTGCTAAAATATGAGCCTACAAAGTGGCGAAACAAGCAAAATGTGGCATTGACATTTGAGAAAATTTATAACTATACGTCCTTTTCGGACATCATAAGTTTGTTGAAAAATTTTGTGAGTGTATAGCAGATGTTTGAATATATCTGCAATATGTGTGAGTATCGAAAGGCTGCTTTCTTTGAAGGTGGCTTTTCTTTTTTGTGCTTGCAAAGGTTGGTGTAATGCTTTTTTGTAGTAGGTTTTCACTTTACTATGCTCAAAAAACGGATTATTGCAGTGTTGCGAGAGAGATACAACAGATTTTTAAACCGTAGAGAGAAAATAAAAAAGGCAGACTTCGGGTGGAGAAGGCTGCTTTTCTGCACCAACTCTCAATGGAGGCACTATGTAAGCAAAGTTAAGTTTGCAACCCATACGTTTTACATCTTCCTTATTGCTTTTCCCAAGTAAAATCACTATCTTAGCTAAAAAAGTAGTCATGAACACCGCAGACTTAAAACTCCATTTGTTTCGCCAAATAGACAACCTACCCGACGAGGTTTTGCTGCAACTGCAAAACCTCCTGAATAGTTGGCAACAGCAACCAAACACGCCACTCACGCAGATACCTGTTCGTAAGGCGGGGAGTGCAAAAGGTTTTTATGAGATGAAAGCCGATTTTGATGCCCCTCTTGATGATTTTAAAGAGTATATGCCATGAAATATCTAATAGATACACATACGTTTATTTGGTTTATCACTGATGCCAAAGAACTAAGTTCCACAGTAAAAAAACTATGGAAAATCCTACTCATAAATTGTTCATTAGCATAGCAAGCCTTTGGGAGTTGGCTATCAAAAATTCGTTGGGTAAATTGGACATGATTGGAGAGTATGATAGGGTAATAGATGACCTCACACAAAATCAAATCGCAATACTCCCTATTAATTTTCAACACACCGCAAAGGTTAATCAGCTATTCTGGCATCACAAAGACCCTTTTGATAGAATGATAGCTGCCCAAAGTATCGTAGAAAATCTACCTTTATTAAGTGCAGATGTTATTTTTGATGGCTATTTACAAAATGAAAAAGTAAAAAGGATTTGGTAATCTTAAAAAAACTATCGGCAGGGTCTATCGACCACTGCCGAAGTTTTTTTACCCAACCTCGGCAGTGGTCGATAGACCCTGCCGATGGTTATTATTTTACTACAACAGCCTCAATCCCCTTCGCCTTAATCTGTTGGTTCAGTGCAGGCACATCTTCACCAATGATTTTTTTGTATTGAGCTAAGGCATTATTTATCAGCGTTGTTACTTCATTTTTTACGGCTACGGCTGCGTCTGTGGGTTGGTAATCTCCCGCACCAGCCACGTTTACCAACCACGACAATTTATTGTTCAGTTTGATAGGGAAATTCAACATATCTTGCGAACTGCGTAGCTTTGTTTGGTACAAAGTTTCTTCTATGGTCGTTAGTTTTTTGTCTAATGCCTTGATACTTTCTGCTATGTCTTTGTGCTGTTGGCTATCCAAATTCTTTTGGTAGGCTGCCAACTGTTCTTTCACACTCCGCAACTGCTTGATAACCTTGTGAGTTTCAGTCAATTTTTGGTTAATTTCCATCAAAAAGTCAAATTGTTGTTGGTATTCTGCTTGCGTAGTCGTCAAACGAGGGTCTTTCACAATTTCAAACTCTGTTTGGGTGCTGTCTTTGCCCACTTTCAATTTTACGATATAACGGTCAGGCACAACCATTGCCCCTTGTAAACCGCCACCCCACAACAACATTTTTTCCACTTTTTCGGCATCAGGATAACGCATATTCCACACAAAACGGTTGCCTCCTGCCTTTGTGTCGAGTTGGTCGGCTTTTTCTTTGGCATTAGACGCAAATTTGCGAATGGTTTTGCCTGCTGCGGTCAAAAATTCTAAGCTAACCACCTGCGTACTATCCGCCTTGTTTTTGAGGTAATATTGCACCAATACACCCCCTTGCAAATTCTTTCCGTTCAACTTCGGATTTTCATAATTGCCACCACCAAAACGGTAAGTTTTTCTTGGCGTAAATAGTTGATAAGTAGCCGTTTTGATAGTAGGTTGTAACTGTCTTAACGGACTAAAATCGTCTATCAACCACAAACTACGCCCTTGAGTTGCCACAATTAAATCATTGTCTTTAATTGCCAAATCTGTAATTGGTGTAATCGGCAAATTAAGTTGGAATTTCTGCCAATTTGCCCCATCATCAAACGAAATGTATAAGCCTGTTTCCGTTCCTGCAAACAACAAACCTGCCTTTTCTTTGTCTGCACGAATTACCCTTGTAAAATGTTGATTATCAATGCCATTTGTGATTTTTGTCCACGTTTTGCCGTAGTCCGTAGTTTTGAGCAAATACGGTTGAAAATCATTAAGTTTGTAACGAGTTGCAGCCACATATATTGTACCTTTTTGTGTAGGGTGAATTTCCAAACTATTGATTTGGGCAAATTCGGGCAATAAGTTTTTGGGTGGCGTAATATTTTGCCAATTTTTGCCGTTATCAGTCGTAACGTGAACCAATCCATCATCAGAACCTGTATAAATTACGCCTTTTTCGAAGGGACTTTCGGCTGCGGTGAAAATCGTGCAGTAATATTCTACGCCTGTGTTGTCTTTCGTGATACTGCCCCCTGTGGAAACTTGTTTGGTGGTGTCGTTGGTGGTCAAATCGGGGCTAATTTTCTCCCAAGTTTGCCCTTCGTTGGTGGTGCGGAACAAGCAATTTCCGCCTGCATACAAGACATTGCTGTCGTGTGGCGAAAAGAAAATAGGGTAATTCCACTGAAAACGGTATTTCATTGCCTTAGCTCCATCACCTATGGGGTTGTTAGGGTAAATATCTACTATTCGGCTTTGCCCTGTGCTGTGGTCAAGTCTTTCCAAAAAACCGCCATAACTGCCTCCATACACAATATTTGGGTTGGTAGGGTGCGGTGCTAACCAACCACTTTCGCCCCCTGCCGAAATTTCCCAATCTCTTTCCGTAATGCCGCCGCCGTTGGTGCGGTGAGCTATTCGCAAAGTCGTGTTGTCTTGTTGGGCAACGTAAATGCGGTAAGGAAATTGGTTATCTGTCGTAACTCGGTAATATTGGGCGGTGGGTTGGTTGTGGTAGGTAGAAAAGTTTTTGCCTCCGTCCAAACTCACTTGTCCACCGCCGTCATCGCCAATAATCATAAAATTGTTGTTTTGGCTCGAAATCCACAAATCGTGGTGGTCGCCGTGTGGCGTGTTAATGTCCTCAAAAGTCTTTCCGCCATCTTTGCTTACGTGAAAATCTACGTTCAAAACATACAACTTGTCCTCGTCTTTCGTGTCGGCATAGAGGCGTGAATAGTACCAAGCCCTTTGGCGAAGTTTACGTTCATCATTGGTTTTTTGCCAATTTTCGCCTCCGTCATCAGAACGGAAAACGCCACCTTCGGCATTTTCTATGATAGCCCAAACTCTGTTCGGGTTCACAGGCGAAATGGTAACACCAGAAATGCCCCAAGTGCCTTTGGGCAAGCCTTTTTTGTCTGAAATGTTTTTCCAAGTGCTGCCACCGTCTGTGCTTTTCCACAAAGACGAACCTTCGCCACCACTTTCAAAACTGTGCGGGGTACGTTGCACACGCCACATACTTGCAAACAACACACGAGGGTTGCTGCTGTCCAATGCCAAATCTACGCAACCAGCTAAGTTGTTCACATACAGGACTTTCTGCCAAGTTTTACCGCCGTCTGTGGTGCGGTACACGCCACGTTCTTCGTTTGCCCCAAACAAATGCCCCATAACGGCTGCATACACAATATCAGGGTTTTTGGGGTGAATACGCAAACGTGCAATGCGTTGGGTGGTTTGCAAGCCGATACTTTCCCACGTTTTGCCCCCGTCATAACTTTTCCACACGCCGTAACCGTGAGATACGTTGCCTCTTACAGTCTTTTCTCCACCGCCTACATAGATAATGTTTTCGTCTGACGGGGCAACTGCCACCGCACCCACAGAGCCACCAAAATAGCCGTCTGAAATGTTTGTCCAAGAGTTGCCTGCGTCTGTGGTTTTCCACACGCCGCCGCCTACGCTACCCATCAAATAGACATTGGGCTTGCTGTCTATGCCACAAACGGCAGCACTTCTTCCCCCACGAAAAGCCCCGATATTGCGGAACTGCAAGTAGTTGAGTTGTGCGGTGTCATACTGCGTAAGTGTTTGATTGGCAGAGGGTTGTTGAGGTTTTTTTTGTGCTAAAATCGGCAAAATAGCCAAATTGTAAAGCAAAAATAGAATTGCAAGTTTTTTCATAAATTAGAATTTAATACCTATCGGGTGGCTAAAAAGCTACCCGATAGGTGCGTGAATTTTAAAAATTACAAGTTCTATTTTTTAAGGGAGATTTTTATATTTGGAAAGAGATTTTTTATACGTTGGCAATGGCTTAGGCAGCCCCGCTGCAAGCCTTGAAAAATTCCGCCACATAACCCCGACTGCACCGCCATTAAGGAAGGAAAAGCCCCGACTATCATTTCGCCTATGCACCAAAGGGACTATTTTATAGATGACCAAACTACGGAGCTACTGCTACAGGCACAGGTGGACAATGACGTGAAACAGTTGTATTGGTACATAGATGATGTGTTTTACAAGGCTGCACCGCCCAATAGCAAGGTGTTTTTTGTACCCGAAAAAGGTAAGGTGAAGATTTCGTGTAGTGATGACAAGGGAAGGAATAGTAATATTTGGGTGAAGGTGAGGTAGAGAGTAAAGTATTACCTAAATTACCTTTTTAACCATTCTTTTAGAATGCCTTTGGTTTTGTTAGATAAATAACTTAGCTCACTTTCAAGTTCTTGTTCATTATTTATATCCTCTAAATGATAAGCATGGTAAATTCCTTGTTCTAAATCTTCTGGCATGAACTCGATTAACTTGCCATAGCCTTGACTACTAGGATTAACATCAATATTATACCGTTTCTTTTCTCCTTTCTCGTCAATAATAGATGTTAATAATAACTCTTGTGCCTCTTTATGACTACATAGTAATCTATTTACTGGACTACCTTTTTGTTTACGCCTTGTAGGAATATTATCATGCTTAGGATTGTGTTTAAATATTAGCTTTTTCTTTATAGCATTAAACCAATTTTGAAAATCTGTTTCATTAAAAAGTTCTATACAATTGATTTTTGATAAAATAACTTGTAATGGATTAGTATTAAGATTACTTCTTAGTATATGAATTAAACTAGTAGTTGGATTTTTTTGAATTAATAACCATACTTCACCATACGAAAGCTGTTTTTCAACTATCTTTACTTTTACATCGTCGATGGATAATATATAAGAAAAACTTCCAAACCATTCATGAAACTCCACTGATTTTTCTATTATCGTGGTATGGTTATCAATGATTTCAGCTTTCTTAATTAACTCATTAAGGTTTTCTATATTAGAGGTAAGATATTCTTTTCTAATCTCTTCATCACGCAAATCGTCTGTAAAATTTTTTGATATAAATACGTCTGTGTTTTCTTGTTTTAAAATAAATTCCAAATACTGTTCGAGTTTTTGAACTTCCTCTTGCGAGAATTTATCAAGTGTATTTATAGCCAAATCAAAGAAAATATGTGCTTTCATTACTTAATTAATCTTTTAAGGTCAATATTAAATTGGTCAAAGAAATCTTTTGGTGGTAATTTAATTCTGCCTGAAACACTTGGTTTGATTTGAACTACCTCCGAAACAGCCTCACTTTCTTTTTTCCTGAAAAATAAGATATTTACATTTTCATGGCTAATACCTTTGGTTTGGTCTTTTGAATGTTCATAGACACTTACCAAAGCTCCATTCACAATATGGTCTGAATGCGTTTCACAAAAAATCTGTACGCCTGCTTGTGCAGCCAGACACATTAGTTCGGCTAATTTAGATTGTCCTTTGGGGTGTAGGTGGGCTTCGGGGTTTTCTATGATGATGAGGTCGCCTGCTTGGGCAGAGAGTAAAGCTACAACTATAGGCAAGGCATAGGAAATACCAAAACCTGTATTTTCAGGCTTTACCTCTTCCATCACTTCATCGCCTATATCGTAGGTATAAGCCAAAGTTACACTTTGCTTTCTATCGTCTATATCTACTTTTACTTTTATAAAAGGGCTAATTTCTCTTAGCCACGCCTCTACCTGACTATATAAATTATCATCATTTACGGTAGAATGCTGTAAAGTTTTGATAGACAATTTTGCATCTTTTTTATGTTTATAGCCTAAATAATGAACAGCATACTCACATCTACCATGTATTTTTGATAATTGGTTACGTTTTTCAACCATATCTTTGCTGTAAGAATGTTCGTAAGAAGGGTTTATTCTTTCAGCCCCTATATATTGGAAGTGATTATTGAATAGTGTAAGTGTATGTAAATCTGTATATTCATTAGGATTTTTATTTGGTATAGTATCACTTGTACTATCCTTGTTAGAAGTTATAAAGTCAAACGTATAGCTCTGTTGATTGGCAATAGAAAAGCCTAGAGAAATAATATTATCTTCTACTTTTTGGGTGAGAGCATCTTTTTGAGTACCTATTTTGCATAACTCGTCTTCTTCTAATTTTAACTTTAGAGATGCAATACTTTTATCTTTGAAAGATTGCCTTAAAAGCAATAAGGATTGAACTACCGTAGATTTACCTGTTCCATTTAAGCCTGTGAGTATATTGAGGTTGCTACATGGCAATTCACATTGCTTAAATATTTTGAAGTTTTTGATGTAAAGTTTTGCTATCATAAGTTTTCAATAAGATTTTTTATACTAGAAAGGATACTATGACTATTATAGTATTTCTGTTTATTCATAATTACTTGTAATTTACTTTTAAACACTTCTTGATTGCCCTTGATTTTTGTGTGGTAGTTTTCATTCGAGAAAATAACTAACAACCAAAGTAACGAACCAGATTTTTCTTCTAATAAAGAGTTTTGTGTGATAAAATTATATGATAAATTAAATTTATCAACCACAAACTCAAGCAAGTTTTCTTCATTAGACTTTATTTTAAGTAAAGTCAGGTTTTTAAAATAATCAAAATTCATATCCTTTGTAAGTTCTTTTTGGTTGAGCAATAATGCCATAAAAGAACTTATAAAATCATTTTTTTCTTTCTTTAAATGCAATTTTTCTACACCTATTTTTTCACCTATTTTGTTATAAAGTAAAGCTAATGAAGGTTCTAAATCGTGGGCTTTGATTAAAGTATTATTGCCTAACATTCTATACATTACCACATATTTCTCCAATTTAGGCATTCTTGCGGTGAAAGCACGAAAAGAAACAACTCTACTAAATAGCACTCTTTTATCTCCTTCTGGTAAGTTATTGTAATCATACCCATTTAAACGACTTAAAAACTCCAAGTTTGTCAGCTTAAATTGATTATCAAGAAAACTTTTAATAACCTTTAATAATTCATATCCAAAAATATCTACTGGACGATATTTACTATCTGTTGTTATTTCTACATATAAAATAGGTAATGGAAGATTCAATAGTATATTTTCTATGATTATACTTTTCTTACGAATTGCATTCGTTAAGTTGCTATCTTTTCCACTGTTTTTAAACACAATTTCTCCACTCTGTATTTGCTCAATCAACGAACTCAATACTATCTCATGTGAAATAATATCTATGTTTTTGGGCAATAATTTCGGTGTAAAAAGATATTCTTCTAAATCATTCATAAACAAAATCAATAAGACAAAACCCTCCAAAACTACACAACTTTCCCCAACTTCGCAAATTATTTGCTGTAAGCCTTGCTGCCAACTTTCTCCCAAAATATGACTTGTATCATTGTTTGGCTCAAAAATAAAGGCGAAAATTGTAGGCATAAATACTATGTAGATATGTCGAAAGAAAAAACTTTGGCTGTATCTTTACACAAAGTTTCTATGAAGCTACCATAGCATATTTCTCTACAATAACCACACAACAAACATGACTTATTACTATCGTCTGGGCAAAATTCCGCCAAAAAGACATACACAATTCCGCCAAGCTGATGGCAGTTTGTACCAAGAAGAATTGGTGAGTTCAAGGGGTTTTTCGGGCATTTACTCTAATCTTTACCACACTTACCAACCCACAAAGGTTAAAAAAGTGCTTGACCCTACGCCCTGTCCTATCAACTTTGTGCAAGATTACGCCTTGCAAATGACACACCTCAAAACGTGTGAGGCAGATACCACAGGCAGAGATTTCTTGAATGCACGTATTCCGTTGTTAGCCAATAATGACGTAGTAATTTCTATTTGTAACCCCGCCGACAACACAATGGATTATTTCTACAAAAACGGCGAGGCAGACGAAATGCTCTACGTACACGAAGGCACAGGCGAATTGCACACACAATTTGGTCGTTTACCTTTCAAAAAAGGCGACTATGTGGTCATTCCACGTACTACCATTTACAAAGTAGTTTTTCATGAACCTACTCGTTTGTTGGTCGTTGAATCAAAATCTCCCTTGGAAACTGTAGATAGATACCGCAACGAATTAGGGCAGTTGTTAGAACATTCGCCTTATTGCGAAAGAGATATTCACCCACCCGTAGAGTTGATAGAAGAATTGGGCGAAAGAGATACGATTGTGAAAATACGCAAAGGCGGTATGTTATACGAATATTTGTATGCTTTCAGTCCTTTGAATGTTGTAGGTTGGGACGGCTTTTTGTACCCTTACACCCTATCCATCTACGATTTTGAGCCGATAACAGGGCGTATTCACCAACCACCTCCTGTGCATCAAACTTTCCAAGCTCAAAATGCCTTTGTGATTTGTTCGTTTGTGCCACGTTTGTTTGACTACCACCCCTTAGCCATTCCTGCCCCTTACAACCACTCGAATATAGATTCTGACGAGGTGTTGTTCTATGCCGAAGGGCATTTTATGAGCCGTAAAGGAATAGAAAGAGGGTCGTTTACCCTACACCCCGGAGGCTTGACACACGGGCCTCACCCCGGTACAATGGAAGCAAGTATTGGCAAGAAAGAAACGCATGAATACGCCGTAATGATAGATACATTCAGACCTTTGTATATTACAGAACAGGCTTTGCGGTTTGTGGATAAGAATTATCCGTATAGTTGGAATTAATGGTTTTGACCTCACCCCCAACCCCCTCTCCATTTGGAGAGGGGGCTTTTATTTTTGACCTTAACAAGGTCAAAAATAAAAGAAAATAAAGATTAAATTTTCAAGCCCATTTTTTTCATAGCTAACAATGCTTCTGCATTCCCCTTCGCATCATTTACGGGGTTGTGGTCGTGGGTGGTTCTGCGGTACAGTTTTTTCCATTCTTGGTTGAGGCTTGCATCCATTTTCATACCACAGTACAAGTCGCCAATCCTTCGGGCAGAAAAACCAAAGGGGTTTTTGCCTAAAAAATAATGAAAATAGTAGTTTATCCACTGCCAATCAAAGGCGGGGTTATCACTGATAAAAATAGGTCTGCCTTTAGAGTGTGTAGCCAACCACGCAGCAAATTGTTCCATAACCATTTTTGGTTCATCAAAACTTTCATGTTCTTGGCGTGTAAAGCCACTTACGGCTAAGGCTTCGGGATTCCATTCCGTAGAAATGGGTTGTACTTTTCCATAAAACGTAGTAGCCAATGAAGGTTCTACTAAGACTGCCCCAAAACACACCATAGAATATTTGTGTGGAATAGCTCCGTCAGCCTCCACATCTAAAACAAAATAACTCATAGCTTAAAAAATTACAAATGATTAATTACGAAGTACGAATAGGCTAATTATTTGTTGGGTACAATAAGCATAATAGTTTGATAATAAACGTAAGTTGTGTAGTGTACCGTACCCTTTAGGGTGCAAGGTTACTTCTATTATTTTTTAGACTAAATAATACAATAAATATAGAAATTATACAATAAATCCTTTTGAATAAAGCTAAACTAACCTTGCACCCTAAAAGGTACGGTACATTTTGTACTACATAAATCACGTTAATCTAAGTAAAAACACCTGCACAAAATTCATGTAGCAAAGACTAATAAGTTGGGAAATTGTGTAGGCTTTCTGTACTTTTGCTTATCAAAATTAACCAATTACAACGACTATGTTAGATAAAAATGGTATTGCCAAACGTATTGCACAAGAAGTAAGAGAGGGTTATTACGTAAATTTGGGAATTGGTATTCCTACTTTAGTTGCTAACTACATACCTTCGGGCATGAATGTAGTTTTACAATCTGAAAACGGTTTGTTGGGTATCGGACAGTTTCCTACAGAAGACGAGGTAGATGCAGACCTTATCAATGCAGGCAAACAGACAATCACAATGACCAAAGGGGCAAGTTTGTTTAGTTCGGCAGATAGTTTTGCTATGATTAGAGGCGGACACATAGACCTTACCATTTTGGGAGCTATGGAGGTATCTGAAAACGGCGATATTGCCAACTGGAAAATACCGGGCAAAATGGTAAAAGGCATGGGCGGAGCTATGGACTTGGTAGCTTCTGCCAAAAATATTATCGTAGCCATGCAGCACGTTAGCAAAGACGGAAAATCTAAGTTACTGAAACAGTGTACTTTGCCTATTACGGGTTTGCGTTGTGTGAAAAAAATTGTAACTGAATTAGGTGTATTAGATGTATTGCCACAAGGCGGATTCAGATTGTTAGAAACAGCTCCTAATGTGTCTGTAGAACAAGTAATCAATGCCACAGAAGGCAGATTAGAAATTGCCGAAAATGTAAAACAAATGGAAATAGCTTAGTTACCTCCCCCCTGCCCCCTCTCCATTTGGAGAGGGGCTTTTTTTACCTTTGTAAGGTAAAAATTTACGTAAAATATCCCCCTCTCCAAATGGAGAGCAACTGAGTTGGAAGGGTAGGGGTGAGGTATTTACTACAAATCCTTCAATACATGACTAATACCGCCATCTATTGCCATATTTGCCCCATTAATAAAACCTGCTTGGGCAGAACATAAGAAAAGAGTTAAGGCAGCCACTTCTTCGGGCTGTCCTATTCGTCCAACAGGGTGTATGTGGTTCAGTTGTTGGTAATCATTTTCATTCGGAAAACCTGCCTTCAGCATAGGCGTTTCTACGGCAGCAGGACTAATGGCATTCACACGAATTTTACCTGCCAAATCTACCGCCATACTTTGTGTAAGCCCTACCAAAGCCGTTTTGCTGGTTGCATACGCCACAAATTGCGGTTTAGTCAAAGTTTGGTGAATACTTGCAATATTGACAATACTGCCCTTTGCCACTTGCAACAAAGGCAACAAACTTTGTGAAAGCAAAAACGGTGCTGTCAAGTTCACATTCATTGTGCGTTGCCACTGCGTAAGGCTTAGGGTTTCGGTAGGGTTTAGGAGCTGTTCGGCAGCGTTATTGACAAGGGCGTGTAGTTGCCCATTTTGCACAATTCCCTGTATCTTAGTAAGTAAAGTTGTTAAAACAGTAGGTTTTTCTACCAATTCATTCAAATCTACTACCTCAAAAAAATCTGCTTTTCCTCCGTCTTGTCTGTCAAGCCCTATTACTTTATAGCCCTTTTCTTGAAAGGCTTTTGTCAAGGCTGTGCCGATACTGCCCGATGCCCCTGTGATGATTGCGTAGTTGGTCATGTTTTATCTATTATTTTGGACAAGATAAATAGGCAAATCATTTATACAAAATCTATGACTCTAAAACTTTTCAACAAAACAACGACTGCCAATTTCTTCCGAAACCAGCAGCCGTTGTTATCAATCAATCTATCTATTTTACTTTATGATGCAATGTCTTATTGTTGTTGCTTATTATCTTCTTGCTTTTGTTGCTCAAAGGTAAATTTGCTAAACCACAAACCTTCTTTCAATTCATACGTATCGTCTGCGGGAGTTGGTGTAGCTCTACCGTTGATGTGTTTCCAATATTTGTCTTCTACCATCATTTGGCGAATACGTGCATTAGAAGTATTTGCAGAAGCTGCCACGTTGCCTGTTGGTTGTAAACCAGCGAACAAACCGCCATCTTTAAATTCTCTTGGTGCTGCAAAGGCTCTTGACCACATATATTGTTGCACAGGGGCAGTGTGTTTAGTAATTGGATTGAGTGAATAATCTACCCAAAACTGCACGAAAGCTGTGTATTTAGATAATTCTTCGTTGCCACCTGTACCACCAGCCAACAAACTTGTGTAGAAATATTCTAAGGCAACACCTCTATTTTTCATTGTCATACCAGACCATGCAGCTACAGCTTTTGTATTTGAGAAACCAGTTGGCAAAGAAATTTCAGACCTTGAAAGATTTGGATCCCAATAAGGATCCATTAAAGTAGCTCTTGCAGGTATTCTGTTATTGTTTAAGTGTAAGTGTCTTAATAAAGACATTGTTAAATTACCACCCAAAGAATTACCCATTAATCGTACTTCGGCAGTAGAAGACAAAGCTGCCATTACTTTGTTGTATTCTTGTGCATACAGTTGTGTTACATTCAAACTTGGATTACCGCCAATAGTTCCCCAAGAACCGTTGGTACGTTTCCAACGCATACCTATACCCGAAGAATTAGCATCATAAATTTTCTTTTCAGTATCTCTTGGCATCACACCCCAATCATCATCTGCCAACTGTACCCAATGGAAAATAGCTACGTTCCAGCCTTGTTGTTTCCAAATATTTTGCGTATTTTCATACGTACCTACTTCATTTAACAAGAAACCTTCACGTCTTTTCAACAAAAATACAGCTTCTCTCTGCCAACCATGTGTATAGATAATAGTAGGTTTTGAAGGGTCAAAAAAGGCATTAGGCTGACCCGGTATATATTTTTGGCAACCTACGGCATCTGTGCTGCTATTAGCTTGGCTACCGTAGAAGTAAATACCATAATCTAATTCTTCGTAAAAATAAACTTGCAATGAACCAGAATCTGCGTCCCACTCTACAATAGATGCTCCGCCGTTATCTGCTAAAAAACGTGCAGGCGACATCAACACGCCATTTTGCATGACCGCAGCCGCAGGCATTGTTACATTTGCACCGTTGATAGTAGCTACATTGCTATTGGCACGCAAGACAATCGTACTTGCTCCTGCGTTAGTAGTTCTGTAAGCAGTGAGAGTTTGTGTAGTAGAGTTCCAAGAAACATTGTAACGCAAACGGCTCAATAAAGTAGCTGATTGTGCAAATAAAGTATTGTTGGTGTTATAGGCTGCTTGATAACCAGCTACGCCAAAGCCCAAAATACCGCCATTTACTAATACTCTAAAACTTGTATTAGCTGTTTGGTCTTGGTTTTTATCAAAATTGGCAGAGGAAGTAAGAGTTGGCTCCTGTCCGCCTTTGTAAATATCTATTGTTGTGGACTGCTGTGTAAGAGGAGTAGCTTTTTCTTGCAAAACTTCTTCTTTTTGGCAGCTTACTAAGCCTAAAGTGGCTAAAGTTAGGAATGAAAAGGTAGCAAAATTTTTCATTATTGGTGTTGGTTATAGGTTATACTTTATGTGTAAAAGATGTCTTAATTGTTGTTACAAAGGTAAAATGAAATTATTTACTATGCAAGCATAATAAATAATTTTTTTCAAATTTTTTTAATAATCTTACATCTGTAAGTTTAAAAGTTAATCAACTAAAAAAGGCAAACAAAACAAGTTGTTTGCCTTTTTAGCATTTTGGTTTTTAACACAAGATTTCTCTACCAATCCACTTTCTTTCTGTTGCTCTTTTTTTCAGCTTTTTTGCGTTTACCTTCTCGGCGGTGTTCTATTACAGCCTTTGGTATTTTGGTAGGTTTTCGCACTTTAGGCTTGGTAAAACATTTTTTAAGCAAGGCATAAAATTTTTTAACAGCTATTTCTTTATTAGCTAATTGGCTACGTTCTTCTTGTGCCACAATTTGCAAATAACCTTCTTGGTTTATCCAAGTAGCTAATTTGCTCATTATTAAATTTTTAGCCTCATCATCTATGAGTTGCGAAGTGGGTATGTGCCATATCAAGGCTACTTTTGTGGCTACCTTATTTACATTTTGCCCACCTGCACCGCCACTTCTCGATGTTTGAAAGTAGTATTCACTACTAAAGTCTTTTTCGTAAATTTTTTCCATACTTACATTTACGAAAAAAAGCCCTAAAAGTTGAATAATAGTTTTGCATTAAAAATTATGACAAAACAGAACATTGTTATATTTTTTCCGTTATCTTACTTACCATTTCTAATCAAGGTAACCAACTCAAACAACAACTTCTATGAAACCCATTGCATATATAGGGCTTTGGTGTTTGCTTTTAGGGAGTGTGGCGTGTCAAAAAAGTACCCCCACAGAAGCAAAAAACTCACCCACAACAGCCAAATTTACGCCTGCCATAGAAAAGTTTGGTAAAAATACGCCGCCGCCTACTGCTGGGCGTGGACAGCAAGACTTTAAAGAACAATTAGCTGTAGCTTTTACAGATGAGCAACTAAGTATGCTTAAAAATGTAGAAACAGAGTTCAAGCAAATAAAAAACGCCAAAGATTTAGCCAATTTTTACCGTCAAACCTTACCAGACTTAGTAAGTTTGATTAATAAAAAGGTAAAAAAATATGACCCCGAAGCCTCTAACACTGAAAATATGGTGAATAAATGGCGTTGGATTTCAGAGTATATGCCGTACATTACAGTAGAAACAGTATGTGCAGACTGCGAAGCTGAAACATATATCGTAATTAATCCTCTACGAGATAAAGCAGAAATTACACCCGAAACAGATGACAACCTCTTTTTTGATGCCCTTTTAGCAGCATATCAACAAGAGAACCAAACCGAAAAAGTAATGATACAACCCAACTCTACTTGGGTAGCTAAAGTAGGTTGCGATGCTTGTAATGCAGATATTTTGGGGAGTGGCAAGCACGTAAAAACTTTGAAAACTTTAGAAAAAGCTAAACAAACGACTGTATTTCTGCCCGAAGTGGAGCAACTCTGGATAGAAACAATGCCAAACGTGGCTAATAATTACTATTACGCCAAAGAAGAAGTATTAGATGAATTAGAGCAAATCTTAACTACTGTCAATTTGTCTAATAGGGAAAAAGATAGGCTCAAAAATATTCGTTACCTATTAAATACGAATAAAACTACACAGTTTGATTGCCAAAAAGGAAATTGTCAGTTTTTAGCTATGTAAATAGCGTAGAAAACCCAAAATAAAGCCCTAAGAAAAAAATCTTAGGGCTTTGTTTTTTAATATTGAGCAGTTAAATCTCGTATTTTTGCTTCTGTATAGCCATGTTGTTTTAAAATGTCTAAGGCTTTTTGAGCTTGCACTTTGGTCATGTAGTTACCTACTAACACTAACCACTTGATACCCGAAGGACCATATTGGTCAAACATAATGAAAGTATCAAAACCATGACCATTAACCCCTACTTTTTTAGCTTTAAGCTCAGAAACCAACTCTTTTGCTCCACCGTCATCATCATACATACCTAACAAGATACTATATTTTTTCTTTTCTCTTTTTACGCCATTCTCATCATAAATAGCATCGTCTTTTACTTCAAAAGGTCGGTAAGGTTTGTAAATATTATTTTTGGTCAAAGCAACCCCTGATGAGTCTTTTAATGGAATGAACCAATCATGTTGTAAAACGACAAATTTTTCCATGTTATCATCTCCTTTGCCAAAAATGTAGGCAGGTTCACCATTATCTGCTCCCATGAGTTGTTTGGTTGCTCCTTCTGGGGTGAATGTGTAGGCATATACCGTATAAGCACCAGCTATTTTCTTTACAAATGTTTCAGGTTTTTTGACTACGACTACCAAAAAATCCATGACGTTATCAAAGTTGAAGTCACCGAAAGCATCTTCGCCTGTATGAACAGACGGGAACGAAGTTTGAAAAATCTTTTTAGGATTAGTAATATCAAACAAATTGTAACACTTGTATTTACTTTCTGTGTTGCTTTCTCTCAAAGACATAACTAACACGAAATTACGTCCTGTGTACGAAAATTCAAAAATTTCCGCAGGCATAGACACACTTTGACGATACTCTTTTTCTGTATCGCAAAAATAGGTAAATGGCTGCCCATTAAGATATAAACCTGTGGGGTTGGGGTTAAAAATATTGTCGTATTGGTCGCCATTCACGAAATAGTGTAATATTTCTATTGAGCCTCCCGAATAGGTTGTAACCGAAGTATCTCCCCAATCTTTAGGAATAGGGGCAATTTGTGGCATTTTGGTTTTCTTTACAGGCTCTTGGGTAAGCTGCCTAAAAGTGTACTGTTGGGCATTTAAGCAATGCACAAAGAATAAAATTATGGTAAAAACTATGTACCGCATAAGGATTTAAGTTTTAAATTTAGACTAAAAATTATTTGAAGAATAAATGATACAAAATTTGGAATACAATACAAAATATAAAGGCTAATAATCACTGTTCAAATCTTTAATTTTTGCGTCTTTGTAACCTTGTTGTCGCAAAAATTCTAACATGGTTTGTGCTTGTTGTTTGGTCATATAATTTCCTACTAAAACCATAAAATTAATCGAATTGGCATATTGGTCAAGCAAAATAAATATATCAAAACCTTGACCATTTTCAGCTATTTTCTTACTTTTAAGTTCTGTTACTAGTTTTTTAGCCTCTCTATCATCATTAAAAATAGTACAAGTTATATAAGCATCTCCACACATATAATATGGTTTCTAAATTGCCTTATTCAATGTGTTTTGTCCCAAACTATCTTTCAACGGAAAAAACCAATCATGTTATAAGACTACAAATTTGTTCATATTGTCATCTCTATCACTTGCCTGTGGTTGCTTAGTTTTTCGGATACTTTCTTGCGTTAGTTTGCTAAATGTGTATTCTTGTGCAGTGAGCCACTGTACCCCAAGAAGACATATCGTAAGCAATAGATAACGCATAGTATTGGTTTTAACAGCATTAATTTAATACAAATTTACTAAATGGTATGCTCTTTTTTACGGAAAATGGCTGTAAAGATTGCAAAAAAATAGTTAATGATTAGTTATTTTTTGTTTACTACAAAATGGAGCTAATACGGCTGCAAAGCCACTCTATATACTTCTGTGGTTTTGGGGCTTACTTTGTACCTGTCGTCTATCCGATGCCCAATGACCCAAATAATTTCGCCATTGCCATTGCAGAGTACCCAAATTTTATCTTTGAGGTTCAAAGGAATTTTTTTATCTATCAAAAAATCACTAATTTTTTTCATGCCTTTCATGCCCAAAGGCTGAAACTTGTCGCCTTGTCGCCAAGTACGTGCTACCAACGGAAAAACCAACTTTTCTTTGTCTATACACGCCACCGAAGCACTTTTTTCTATTTCATACTCCGCAGGTTTCGTAAACTGTTGGATATGCAAAGACAACTGTTGATTATACGCAATATTCATGGTTTTTGAAACTTGCAAAGGCGTAAAATCTGTAATCATACGTGGCGAAATGACCAAATGAGTACGGTCTTTTACCAATGTATGCGTATCGGACTCAAACAACCTGCCTGCGGGACGATACAAAGTTTCTATGATTTGTTGGGTTTGGGTATAATTAAAATTATAGGGTTTGAGCAAATAAAATAGTTTGATTAACAACTCTTTTTCACTATTCAACAAGGCAATGTCTATATAAATAATGTCGTCTTGTTGTGTCGTTGCTTTTTGGGCTAATAAACTGATTTGTTCCTCAAAAATTCGTTCTACGGCAGCTACTTTTTCTACGGTTTGTTGCAAAGTAGCTTCTATAGTTGGGTTAATTTTTTTGAGCAAAGGAATAACCTCATTTCTCAGCAAATTGCGGTGGTATTTAGAACTTTTATTAGAACTGTCTTCTCGCCAAGCCAAATTTTGTGCTTGTGCATACTGCAAAATCTCTTGTTTTGTGGCAAATAATAAAGGTCTTACCAAATGGTTTTGTTTCGGCTGAATACCATGCAAACCTGCAATGCCTGTACCTCGCACCAAATTGTATAACACCGTTTCCAAGACATCATTTTGATGGTGTGCCGTTAGTACATATTGGTAGCCATACTGTTTTAGCAAAGACAAAAACCATTCATAACGCAACTTTCGGGCTGCCATTTGTATAGAAATTTGCTCCTTTTCGGCTGTCCATTGGGCATTGAGGTATTTGGTAAAACACGCCACCCTGTATTTTTCGGCAGTTTGTAACACAAACTGTTCATCTCCTTCTGACTCATCACCTCGCAAACCAAAATTGACATGGGCTAAAGAAAAACGGTAGCCCGTTTGGTATAACAAATGAGCCAAGACCATAGAGTCTATACCACCACTCACAGCCACCAACAAACTATTTTGCGGTGTAAAAAGCTGGTGTTCGGCAATAAAGTTGCTAAAAAGAGTTTCCACAGTACAAATTTTTGTCCCAAAATAACCAATAATTTCTCAATTTGGACGTAACGAAATGCTATTTTTGTTGATAATCAAACCTATAAGGTTTTAAAAACCTTATAAGTTTTCTAAACTACTCTCTATTTAACCATGAAAATAGCTTTATTTGCCTCTGGTACAGGTTCTAATGCCCTCAAAATCATAGAACATTTCCGCACAGTGCCGTCTGTGTCTTTTGTGGTGCTATCTAACAAAGAAGATGCCCCTGTACTTCCCAAAGTACAAGCCCTGAATATTCCTACGCTGACTTTTAACCGCAAAGATTTTTATGAAAACGGCAAAGTAAAGGCTTTTTTAGCCGACCAATCCGTAGATTTTATTGTTTTGGCGGGTTTTCTATGGCTCATGCCCACAGACATTGTGCAAGAGTATCCCAACAAAATCATCAATATTCACCCTGCTTTATTGCCAAAATTTGGTGGCAAAGGTATGTACGGCATGAAAGTACACGAAGCCGTAAAACAAGCCCAAGAAACAACCACAGGCATTACGATTCACTATGTAAACGAAAAATATGACGAGGGCGAAGTGATTTTGCAAGCTACTTGTGCCGTAACTCCCACAGATACTCCAGAAATAATAGCCAAAAAGGTGCAGGCATTAGAACATGAGCATTTCCCGAAGGTGGTGGCGAAGTTAATTGGTTACTAAATTTTACCCCCAATCCCTTATCTAATAAGAGATTAGGGGGATTTTTAGAATTTCACACCTAACGTAACATAAAATGCCCGTCCTCCAATGCCTTGATAGGGTACAGAGTTGATATTTCTTCTAAAAAATTCAGGCTGCCAAACTTCTGTATCCAATAAATTTTCTCCATAGAAAGTCAATAAGGTTTTTGGCATATTTTTAACCCTGAATAGCGTAGCTATATCCATACTTACATTACAACTTATCATATCAAAGGCTTCTGGTATTGGATTGACTACCACTCTTTTGTTTTTTTCAGCATGCCCATGTGTACTTCCTAACTGTGTATTTACTACGTCTGCGGGTTTGGAGAAATAAACATTATAAAGCCCTATACTCAATGCCCTATTTTTAGTAAAATAGGCTACTCCTGCACAAGTCGTGATAGCAGGTACAGCACTCGTATATTCTTTGCCTTCATCATCTTTACTGTAATAGTAAGAAAAATTAGCCGTAAATAACAGTTGCGAAGAGGGTGAATAACGACCTTCTGCTTCTACACCCTGAAAAGTAAGGTCATGGAAATTACCAAATGTATATTTTTCATTTGTAAGTATTTCTTTTTCTATTACGCCTGCTTGTTGGGAGTGGTAATATGTAAGAGCAGCAAAGACTTTAGGTGTTTCATAAAAAACTTGTAGGTCTGTGGTATAAACCGTTTCGGCATTAATAATTATTGGGTTCACAAATTCTTTATTTTGATAGTCTTTATCAACGTGTGCAGAACTACGAAAGGCTTTTCCATACAATAGCTTTGCCCCTAAACCTATTGGCAATGTCGTAACTAAACCAATACGTGGAGCTACGTCCCAGCTAGATTGCGAAGTTTTATTGACTTGTATCCCACCTATTAATTTTGCATATTTTAGCAAACGGTAGTCGGCTTGTGTATAAAAAGCATAGTTACTTTCAAAATTTGTGGTGTCAGGCAATAATTGAATAGGTTTAAAATTTTCGTCTAACGAACCATCACTGTTATTACTATTGAGGTTATACAAAGCACCTACTATGATATTCAGATTTTTCAGAGGACGAATAAAATGCGTCATCTCTGTCAAATTGTCTAAGGTATTGAACTTGGCATTGTTATCATCAAAAAAAGTAAAATTGATGTTGTGCGTATTTGTTGTATTGTTAATAGTCATTTGCCAGTTTTTGGAAAAACTGTGCCTAAAACCCAAATCTACAAATCCCCTGCGAGAAGCCGTAACGTCATGGTTGCCATAGTTTCTTGACCATTCAGTTTCGTTATTCATCATATTTGCCCTTGTGCCACCATAAAAAGTGCGAAACGTAAATTTTTTAGTTTCTGCACTCAAATACACACCAAAATTTTCATTGGCACTTTTCATTGTACGGTTGATACTATCTCTGTCTTTATAGGTACTTTCCCAACCGTCCTGCCCAAAATAACGAGCAGAGGCATGAAACGTAAAATCTTCTTTATTATAAGACTGCGTAAATACTACGCCTCTTGTCCCCACTGCTCCCACTCTTGCCTGCACACTTGTTGCGGTTTCTTTTTCGTTTCGCATGATGAAGTTAATCACTCCTGTATAAGCACCCGAACCATATAGTACAGAGCCTGCCCCCCTAATAATTTCTATTCGGTCTATGTCCTCTATTGCCAAACCGTTTAACAAAGCCATGTCTATTCCGCCAAACAAACTTTCTCTAAAAGGTCGTCCATTCAATAATAGTAAAACGTGAGAAGAATAGCTGCGTGTAAGGTCGCCACGCATAGAAGTCATGTTATTGAATAAATGTGTAGGGCTTGCTAAATAAAAATTAGTCAATCTATTAAGTACATCTCCTACCGTATTTCCGCCAAAAGCCTGTATTTCTTCTCGGCTTACTACCTGCATCACTGCTCCTGCTTCTGCCGTCTTTTCTTCTATCTTCGAGGACGTGGTAGAGGTTTGCAGTAATAAACTATTGGCAGTTTGTGTTTTTTCCATACGGTCTAAACCCAACTCCAATAAAGGCTGCTGGAGGCTATCCGTAGTCTGTGAGTACATAAGATAGGGTTTGCTAACTAAAAAAAATAGCAAAAGATTGAGCAAAAAACGAAATACCATACTAATAAAAATTAAGTGTAGTAAGTAAAAAATGCAGTAGGCGGGGCAAAGAGGAGGCAAAGGTAGCAAAGATGAACTTTGTGATACATTGTGCTGATTTGGTATTCCAATATTCTACTTTTTTTTGATTTCAGAAATAGTTGGCAATCTTTTTTGGCAATTTTTTTGATAAAACTTTTATTGTTCACAAAAAAGGATAACTTTGAAAACACATTACAACACAAACTTTTGTAGATAAACTAACAACAAGCTATTTAAACATCTAATTTTTTAAAAAGATTTTTTTGTATTAAACTTATTTATAGCTTGTTTCAATGAAACGTATCTATCTCTATTTTCTATTCTCACTTCACTCTTACCTTACTGTAGCCCAACAAGACAGCTTAGTTTTTTATGTTGCCCAAGCCCAAAAAGCTCAACAACAAGGCAATTACCAACAAGCCTTACAACACTATTTAAGAATTGCATTTATCCAAGAGAATAGACAAGACAATAAAAATCTTGTGCAGACGTATGAAAGTATCGCCAATTTGTACCAAAGCAAACAGGTTTATCAAAAGTCATTAGACTATTATTTACAAGCCTACGAACTCCGCCAAGAACAAAACCAGTCGGCAAACCTATTAGTCAAGGCCTCTCAACAAGTGGGCATGGCGTATTTTTTACTGAAAGATTATCCCAAAGCTAGTAACTATTACCAAAAAGGTGTAGCCTTAGCCCAACAGCAACAAGACGGCAGAGCTTTGGCAGACATTAAGGCGAAATTGTGCCTGATAGCCCAACAAGCCAATAATTTACCACAAGCTATTCTGTACGCCCAAGAGAGTTTAGCTAATTATGAACAACTCAAAGACACTGTAGCACAGGCTACGGCTCTTAATAATTTGGGTTTTTTGTATAGAGAAAATAATGATTTGCCAAATGCCAGCAAGACCTTTCAAAAAGCATTGAATTTGAACCAAGTTTTTGTAAAGTCTAAAAATGGGGAAGTAAAAGCCGTTATTTTGCAAAATATCGGGGTATTATATGCCAATTTGAGCAACTCAAAAGCTGCGATGGAAGCCTTTGAACAGGCTTTGGCAGAAAGAAAACAAGTAGGCAAAACCAACAAAGTTACTGAAACACAAAACTACATTGCCAAATATTATTTGGTAGATGAATATTACGAAAAAGCCGAAGAAAAAGCACAAGAGGCGGTAACAATGGCACAAGCCCAAAAAGATTACAAAAATTTGATGGACAGCTACAAAATACTGGCAGACATTTACCGAAAAACAGGCGAATACAAAAAAGCAACAGAATTTGACCTTTTACGAGAGGCTGCCAAAGACAGTTTAGCCGTACAAAAAGAAAGCAACCAACGCAATTTTCAAAACAAGCAGCTGGAGGCAGAAAGACAAGAAAGTGAATACCGTTTTATTTTGGCAGAAAAACAACGCCAAGAATTGGTATTGCAGCAACTACAATTAGAGGCAGACAAAAAGCAAAAAGAACTGGAGCTGAACCAACAAAAACTGGCTTCTTTGGAAAAAGACCAACAACTCAAAAATGCAGAAGTTCGCAGACAAGCCGAAGAAAAAAGACGTATTCAACAAGATTTGGAAATTTCTCGCCAAAAACTTTTGGCAGAACAGCAACAGCAGCAGTTAGTTACACTCCAAAAAGAACAAGCCTTACAAGCATTGATGCTGGAGCAACAAAAACGCAAGGCAGACGAAGCCGAACTTAAACGGACAAAGTTAGAAACAGCAGGGAAATTAGCCGAACAAGAAAGAGAAAAAGAAAAACAGCAACAGCAGTTTATTATTTATTCTGTGATTGGTTTTGTAGTGTCTATGCTGTTGGTGTTAAGTGCTGTAGTTTGGAGTTTTTTACAGAAACGACAAGATAATCTTAAGCTGGTAAAGCAAGCAAGAGAACTTAAAGAAGCCAATGAAGAAATACGGGCAAGTGAAGAGGAATTGAAGCAAAATGTAGAGGAATTGGCAGCTACACAAGAGCAATTAGAAAAACAATATGGTGAATTAGAGGCAAAAAATAAAAATATTTCGGACAGTATCAACTATGCACGCCGTATTCAGACGGCTATGTTGCCACATACAGAAGAAATTAAAGCAGCTTTTCCAGAAAGTTTTGTTTTTTACCAACCCAGAGATGTTATTAGTGGAGATTTTTATTGGTTTAGCAAAAAAGAAGACTTACTTATCATTGTAGTAGCAGATTGTACGGGGCATGGTGTACCGGGGGCTTTTATGTCTATGTTGGGCAGTTCTTTGGTAAACCAAGTAGTTCATGACAAAGAAATACATGAACCACACAAAATTTTAGACTATATGAATAGTGGTGTGGAGGAAATGTTGAACCAAAAAATGTTGGACAGTGAAAGTCGTGATGGCATGGACGCAGCCATTATTGTATTCAACCCCTTGACCAAAACAGTGCAGTTTGCAGGGGCTAATAATCCTATGTATGTGATTCATCAACAAGATTTAGGTTTACAACCGCATACACAACCTTTAACAAGTGTAATAACTGCTGATGAATGGACTTTGACTGAAATAAAAGCCGATAAAAGACCTATTGGGGGCAGAAGTACACAACAACAAGATGTATTTCATTATACTTTGCATGAATTTGTTTGTGAAGAAAAAGCCCATTTGTACTTATTTACAGACGGTTTCATAGACCAAATAGGCGGAGCAGACCGCAAAAAAATCATGTCGAGAGGCTTAAAACAGCTTTTAATGAAACACCATACCCTACCTTTTGAACAACAAAGAGGAGAATTAAGCACGTTTTTTGAAGATTGGTTGCGTACCAGCAAACGCCAATTAGATGATGTATTGGTGTGGGGAATGGAAATTAATAGTCAAAAATAATTTATGGCTGCTACTGTTTTAGTAATTGGTGCAGGGATTTCGGGCTTGGCTGCTGCACACCACCTCCAACTAAACGGCTACAATGTACGTATGTTGGAGGCTCGCAACCGCATAGGTGGGAGAATTTGGACAGAAAATTTAGCCACACAAACAGCCGACTTAGGGGCTGCATGGATTCATTTTGCGAATAAAAAGCACCCCATTTACCAATTAGCCCAACAGTTAGGGCTTGTTACTAAACTTTCGTCATTTAGCCGTTATAAGGTAATAGATGAAAAAGGAAAACGTATCAATGCCAAAAAGTTTTATGCTATGTTACAACAACTCTCTTTGTGCAAAGAAAGAGAAATGATAGAAAAATACTTAGCTCCTTTGCCCCAAGATATTTCATTACAAAAAGGTATCACAAGCATCTTAGAAAAATTATCAAAAGAAAATACAGATTTTGAGCAATTAAAAACGCAGTTAGCAGATACAAAAGATTGGGAATTGTTCAATTTATTGTATGAAAGTTACTATGCCACAGAGTTAGACAAAATTTCTTTGCAAAGTGTTTTAGATGATAATAGTGAGTTGGTAGGCAAAGATTATTGGTTAGTCAATGGTTATCAGGCTATTGCAAATCATTTGGCAGAAAATATGCAAATTATTTTAGGCGAAGAAGTGCAAAGTATTACACAAAACTCTGTGATAGAAGTACAAACAAATAAAAGCAGTTATACGGCAGATTTTGTCATTTGTACTTTGCCTTTGGGTGTTTTACAAAAAGAAAAAGTACAATTTACGCCCAACTTGCCCCCAGTAAAAAGACAAGCTATTAAAAACTTACAGCAAGGTGTATTAGACAAAATTGTCTTTGTATTTAAAGAAAAGAAATGGCAAAGTACTTATGAAGTCATAGTCAATGTCCCCAGCCCCACTGATGTATTTAAAATTAGTTTTTGGCACAACCACAGTCATTTAGACGCAGCAAGCAATATCTTAACGGCTTATGTTTCAGGCGAGGAGGCGTTGAAAATGGAAAATTTAACAGACGAATTGATTTTCAATCATGCCTTTTCCCAATTACAAAAAGCCTTGCCTTTGGTACAAAAAGACGATATTTTGACTTACAAAATCACTCGTTGGGGGCAAGACCCACACAGTTACGGCTCGTATTTGTATTTGCCTGTAGGCGTAAATTATCAATCTATTTTGGATTTAGCAGCACCATTTAGGCGTATCTTTTTTGCGGGAGAAGCCACTATTTTACACGACTATTCTTATGTGCATGGGGCTTATTTATCGGGCATTAGGGCAGCCAAAGAAGTAATGGCTACCCCTACTTAGATTTTTGAGGAAGAAAATTAATTTGCTTTAAAAGACAATAACATAAAACCGTGCATGGTTTGTTTAGTATCGCAAGACATATTACTCTTGGTAAATACCAATAAATGATTAGTTTCTGGAAAAATAAAAACTCTATCTATTTGGTAGTTGTAATATAAACCTTGTTGGTAGGCATACAAAAGTGTTGGAGTAAAGCCTTTGCAAATAGGTAAAACAATGCCTTTTTCGCCTTTGTTTTTGTTCCAAATATTTGCACAAGCATTGGCATAAAAGTTTTTTCTTTCTAACTCTAAATGTGGAGTAAGTTCGGGTGCTTTTACTACATAACCTTGTTCCTCAAATCGAAATTCATGCCCAGTGTACTCCATTTCTATCTGTTTATCTCTCTTAATTGTCCGTTTTCCTTGTTCTATCCATGCCCAATCACCAAACTTTTCTACCTCCAAAGTAGTTTCTACAAAAGTAGTAGAGTTAGGAATAGGAGCTACTTGTAATAATTGTGTTTCGCCACATTCACCATAACGAGTTTCACCTATCCAAAAAATAGGTTGGTATTTTGCTTTGAAAAAAAACTTAAATTCTTGTGAGCATTGATTGTTACGTACAGACAACTCTTTTGTGGGTGGTGTATAAAAAGTCAGTAAAACATTACACCATACGAACCATAATAAAGACATAAGGCTAACTTCAGATAAAATAATTGCCAAAAAGAAGTAGAAGAGATACGCATTAAGTCGTATAACAGTAGGTTATCAGCCTACAATTTATCAAGGTGTTCCTTGTAGGAGTGAACAAGGTGGCGTACTATTAAGATGATTAAAACAACGCCAAAAGTTGTTTATCATGTAAGATATGTTACAAAAATATTATTTTTTTCATTCTATGCCTATAACAATGAATATTGTTTTGTAAATTTAAGGCGTTTCACTTTTTTTGTGGTTGATTCTTACCACCAAGTAATATGTTTTGAGAAGTGATACAAGTTAATTAAAGTACATTATGGGCTATATTATCATCAAACAACAACTTAACTTTTTTTACTACCAATCATTTACAGATAAGCTATGCACAAGTTTATTCTTTTTATTTATTTTCTTTTTAGTGTATCAAAAATTTTTGCTCAAACCACTGCCCAAGAGTGGTACAGAGCAGGAGTTTCGGCTCGGAGTACCCAAGACACAGAGGCAGCTATTAGATGTTTTACACAGGCTATCCAACTAAATAGTACGTTGGTAGATGCCTATTATCAAAGAGGTTGGTGCTATACCAACATGGGGAATTATGCAAAAGCCCTGAGTGATTTCAATACTATATTGAGAATAAGCCCCAAAGATGCAGCTACTTTGAACAGCAGAGGCGTAGTACACCAATACTTGACTAACTATAATATGGCTATTCAAGACTACAAAGCCTCTTTGGAAATTCAAGAAGACGCACATGGTTACAATAACTTAGGCACTGCGTATGAACATTTAGGAGAACTCCAAAAAGCTCATGAAGCCTATCAAAAAGCTAATGCTTTAGACCCAGACTTAACAGAAGTAAGCAGTAATTTAGCAAGGCTGAACAGCCTTTTGAAAAAAACGGGTAATAATGAAAAGCTAACAGGTGAAGCATTACGTAGAACAGTAGAAGAATACTTGTCTATTGGTAGTGATGCCGTAGATGAAGGCGACTATGACTATGCCATTACGCAATATAGCAAAGCCTTAGAATTAATGCCAGACGGAAAAGCATTTAGTGATAGAGGTTGGGCAAAATACCAAGCTGGTAGGTACGAAGAAGCCTTAGATGATTTTTCAAAAGCCATTATTTTTCAACAATCTAAAAACAAATGGACGTTGAATTATAGAGGTATGACTTACCAAAAGTTGGGGAAATATGAAAATGCAGCCCAAGATTTTGAAACTGCCTTGCGAATAGACCCTGAATTTACATCTGCCAAACAAAATTTGTTGTGGATACAAAACAAATTAGCTCCTAAAACAGACAGTAAACCGCCTGTGATTAGTATTATTTCACCCCAAGAAATGCGTGGTTTCGAGATTGTACGAGCAGAAGAAACAATTACAGTCGTAGGGCAAGCACTGGACGAAAGTGGCATTGACAAAGTGTATATCAATAACAATATTTGCCAAGTAAACAATGGTACAGGTGAGTTTAGTGCAAGTGTAAAATTGGTAACAGGCAACAATAAAATTACGATTGTGGCGTATGACACCAAAAATAATAAATCTGAGAAAGTTGTTACTGTAAATAAGAAAACCGTAGCAACTAATACGCCCAATACTCCAACTGTAACACAACGCACTACTTCAGGCATTAACGAAATTATAGGTACAAACTACGCCCTTTTGATAGGCATAGACGACTATACAGCAGGACAAGGTTGGAACAATTTGAACAATCCTGTGAAAGACGTAAACGCCATAGGTGAGGAATTAACAAGCAACTACAATTTTCAGGTAGATAAGTTAATTAACCCTACCTTGAAAGAGGTAAATGCAAAGTTGAAAGAGTATTTACAGAGACCCTATAAACCTAACGACCAATTATTTATTTTTTGGGCGGGGCATGGTCATTATGACACTTTGTATAAAGAAGGTTTCATTGTCTTGAAAGATACCGACAAAGACGAGGAAAGCAGTTATATTTCACAAACAACCCTACGCAATAAAATCTCTAATATTGGTTGTAACCATATTTTTGTGATGTTAGATGTGTGTTTTGGGGGGGCATTTTCGCCTATTCCTATCAAAAGAGGTAGTGATTATACATTGGGCAATATTTCTGTAGAAGAATTTGTAGCCAAGAAAATAAAACACAAAACCCGCAAATTCATTACGTCAGGAGGCTTAGAGTATGTTTCAGACGGCGTGGCAGGCAGACATTCGCCTTTTGCTCGTAAGTTATTGGAAACATTGCGGACTTATGGTGGGAAAGACAATTTATTGTTAATCGAAGATTTTTTAGATTATTTCAACGGATTATCACCAAAAATATGTTACGGAGAGTTTGCAGATGACGGAGCAGGCAGTGATTTCTTTTTTATTGCAAAATAATTTGCAAAAAATTTGCAAAAGTGCAGACAACTCTGCACCTTTGCACTCCCAAACAACAACAAGGTGTTGTAGCTCAGTTGGTAGAGCAAAGGACTGAAAATCCTTGTGTCGGTGGTTCGATTCCACTCAACACCACCTTGATAAAGGCTTTAAGAGAAATTCTTAGAGCCTTTTTTTGTGATATTCCACTAAAAAACTTCGGCAGTGGTCGATAGACCCTGCCGATAGTTTTTCGAATACGATAGACTTTGCCAATAGTTTTCGAATACGATAGGCTTTGTCGATAGTTTTTTGAATACGATAGACCCTGCCGATAGTTTTTGATTATATTTGCTGTAAGAACTTTTGATTTACGGATAATAAGCCCAAACATATAACACCCCAAAATTTATGCACTGTATTTTGTGTAACAAACCTTTAACAGACCCCGAAAGTATAGAAAGAGGCATGGGGAGTGAGTGTTGGGAACAGTTGCTACATGATGTCGTTCAAAATACGCCTAACTTTATAGACCGTTACTGCGGACTTTTTGACGGCAATGTTACCCTGAAAAGAGGAGCAGATGCTGCACCATTGACCAATATTCCACATAAAGCCTTGTTACACAGCAAAAAAGGCTACGAATGGGGCAATCTTTCGGAAGGAAGTGCAGATTTGGCACTCAATATTTTGTGGCATTTTACTAGCCCAGCCATTGCCATTCGTTGGCATCAAGACTTTAAGAGGGACTTTTTGGCAAAAATCCCCCATGAAGGTACTTACATTGCAGGAGAAAAAATAAAGCAATGGATAGCAGGAAAAACTTTGACCTTGTTCTAAGCCTTTTATTTTTTCTTATAGGCTTTTTCGCCGTCCATATTACCTGCGGGGTCATAGGCACACACCCAAATTTCCGCCCCACTTTCACAAGTTACTTTGGCACAACCTACTTGTGTGGTGTTCTCCCAAATTACCTGCGTGTAATGTCCGCATTTGTCCCAAGAACCTTTGCAAACTTGTCTGTTATGGTCGTAAAATTTGGCTTCACTTGCCCAAGAGTCCACTACTTGCTGCGTATTTTTTACGGTAGCAGAGTACCAATAAATATTTTCGCCATACTGTCCGTTGCTGTGTTCGAGTTCGCAACCTTTTGCAGCTAATTCATTTGCCCAATTTTGAGCATATTTAGCCAATTCGTTTGACCAAGTGAGAGGAGCTATACCCAATTTAGCTCGCCAAAAGTTATGCCTTTCTGTCATGCCTTTCATGTTGGCGGGTTCTTGTGCCATAGCAGCAGCATGGAACAGAAAAAAGGCGAAAATTAAACAAAGTGTGTTACGCATTGTTATTTGATTATTTGAAATATATTGATAAATGATATAAAATTGATTATGTAAAATTATGTTTACCACTAAGTACACAAGAAGCACAAGTTTTTTATAGATAACTTTTACCAATTATTAATGGTAAAATCTTGTTTTAGTCATACAGTCTATTAAGATACATAATAAAAATGAAAATAGCAATTTTTTGGTTTCGAAGAGATTTACGCTTGTCCGATAATGCAGCCTTGTACCACGCCTTGCGAAGTGGCTATGCTGTTTTGCCTGTCTTTATTTTTGATACCCAAATTCTCAATGCCCTGCCAGATAGGGCAGACAAACGAGTAAATTTTATTTATGAAACACTCTCCACTTTACGCCAACAGTTGGAAGGATTGGGTAGCACTTTATACACTTTTTACGGCAGTCCGTTGGAAATGTGGGAAAAAATTACGCAGGAGTTTGAGGTGGCAGCCGTTTATACCAACCACGACTACGAACCTTACGCTAAACTGCGAGATGAACAGGTGGCAAGTTTTTTGGCACAAAAAAATATTGCTTTTCATACCTACAAAGACCAATGTATCTTTGAAAAAAACGAAGTAGTGAAAGATGACGGCAAGCCCTACACCATTTTTACGCCGTATAGCAAAAAATGGAAGGCACGTTTAACAGATGATTATTTAAAGTCCTACCCTACCGAAAAATATTTTGAAAATTTTTGTGCGGTAAAACAACTTACACAACCTCTTTCTTGGATTACGTTGGAGGCTATGAATTTTCAAGCCATACAATTTGATTTTCCTACCAAAAATATTGAAGAAACTATCATTCGCCAATATGCCGAAAAAAGAGATTTTCCTGCCATAAAAGGCACAACTCGTCTAAGTGTGCATTTGCGTTTTGGCACGTTGAGTATCAGGCAATTAGCACGAATAGGCAATGTTCTGAACGAAAAATGGTTGAATGAATTGATTTGGCGGGACTTTTACATGATGATTCTGTGGCACTTTCCTCATGTGGTTCACAGTGCCTTTAAACCACAATACGACAAGGTACAATGGCGGAACAACGAAAAAGAGTTTGAGGCGTGGTGCAAAGGGCAAACGGGCTACCCGATAGTAGATGCAGGTATGCGTGAACTCAACGCAACGGGTTTTATGCACAACAGAGTACGTATGATTACCGCAAGTTTTTTGGTCAAACATCTGTTAATAGATTGGCGTTGGGGAGAGGCGTATTTTGCCGAAAAACTCTTAGATTTTGATTTGTCTGCCAACAATGGCAGTTGGCAGTGGGCAGCCAGCAGTGGTTGTGATGCAGCCCCTTATTTCAGGGTGTTCAATCCTTTGGAACAAACCAAAAAATTTGATGGACAACTGCAATACATTAAAAAATGGGTGCCAGAATTTAATAGTTTCAGTTATGCCAAACCTATTGTAGAACACAAATTTGCAAGGGAAAGAGTCTTGAAAGTATATAAAGAGGCAGTGGGCAATACAGAAACAGCCACAGAAGACTAAATCTAAAATATGTTCTTGTGGCTTGTAGCATAGACTTTATTTTATGATTTAATTACTTGATTAACAATTTATTATAGACACAGAATAAAGTCTATGCTACCACTATTAATTACCTATTTTGCATTTGCCCCAAACAAGCTACCATTTTAAGAGTTGTATTGCTGTAATTGTTAAAACAACTATGCAAAAACTATTTCCTCTCTTGTACTGTTTATGCTTTTTATGGGTGCATACGGTACAAGCACAAGAACAACCCAATAAAAACCCTTTGGTGCTGGGTTTTCGCAGTCATTATGGCTTTATTATTCCACATAGCAAGGCAATAGCCAATGTGTCTGACTCCAATCCTTTTGGCGTAGAACTGAATATCAGCAAGGTATTTCTCAAACAAAGTTCATGGGAAAAGTGCTACTGCGAGTCGCAGGCAGGGCTAAGTGTGTCTTACTTCAATTTTAATAATCCAACTGTTTTGGGGAGTGCCATTAGCACTGCCGTTTATTTTGAGCCGTTGATAGCTGCCAAAAATAAACTGTTTTATTCGGTACGAGGTAGTTTGGGATTCAGTTATTTGAGTAAAGTTTATGATGCCGAACAAAACCCTGATAATCAATTTTTTAGTATGCCTGTGAGCTTTTTGTTAGGGGCTACTTTCAATGTTTATTATCGTGTACGCCCTACTTTATTGCTAAATTTGGCTATGAATTACAACCATATTTCTAATGGTGGTTTCAAGCAACCCAACAAGGGCATGAATTTTCCTACGATTGGCGTAGGACTTGACTATGCTTTTCAACCTATCAATTTACCTAACAGAATAGGTATTGCCAAAAAGCCTGTGGACTACCAACTTCGCAAGCAACTTTGGGCTTTTGCTTCACTGAAAACCGTTAATGAACCCGACAGTATGCCAACCACACATACCGTTATTTATGGCGTTGCGGGCTTAGTCAGTAAAAATATAGGTCGTTACAATGCCCTGCACATAGGTTTGGAAGTAACTGCTGATGGTTTTGCCAAAGAAACTTTGCGTAGAAAAAATAGCAATATAGACCACCATCAAATTATTGGTTTGATTGGGCATGAACTTTGGCTCGGCAGATTTATGTTTTCACAACAATTTGGCGTGTATTTTTACAGTCCTTTCCGCACTTCGCCAGATTTTCTGTACCAACGGTACGGACTTTTTTACCAATTTACACCTCACCTTTTAGTAGGAGCAAGCCTCAAAGCACACCGCCAAGTAGCCGATATATTCGATTTGCGTGTGGGGTGGAAATGGTAGAATCAATAATTGTATCTAAGTGTTTCTATATGACTCACAAGCAAACTAAAAAAGGTTTTGTGTTGTAGCGTAAATATAAATTTTAAAAAACAAAGTCATTAGTTTTGTGCTACCTCAAAGCCTAACCATAAAATATCATCTCTTTGTTCTTCGTCTTTCATGTGGTTTTGTAGCAATTCCAACAAGTGCTTTTCTTGTTGGACAGGGCTTAAATGATGAATAGCCAATAAATTTTCTTTTAGTGTAACTTCTCCCAATCGTTTTCTTGTTACGTCATTTTGGTCGGCTAATCCGTCTGTGCCTGTGTATATCCATGCACCTTTGGGTATTTCGACTGTTATCTGCTCAAAGTTCATTACTTTATTTTGATAACCACCAATACCTTTGCGTGTGCCTTTGAGTTCTGTAAGTTGTTGGTTTTCTATGATATAAATAGGACGTTTAGCTCCTGAAAAAGTAACATTCATTGTATTTTTTTGATTTTCCTCTAAGCATATTAAAGACATATCCATACCATAATTATTTTGGGTGTCTTTTTGTTGTAAAACAGTTTGTATTTCTTCATGCAATTTTATTAAGATGTCTGCGGGTTGGTGTATGCCTAAAACTGTTACAGTTTTGTCTAATAAAGAACTGGTTATCAGAGTCATAAATGCTCCTGCTACACCATGTCCCGTACAGTCTATAGCTGCCACAAAGGTTTTATTATCAATTTTTTGCACCCACCAAAAATCCCCAGAAACAATATCTTTGGGCTTATAAATTACAAAATAATTTTGTAATAACTGCTGCATTTTTTGGTGGTGAGGTAAAATAGCTTTTTGAATCATTAAAGCTGCTTCAATACTATTTTTTATCTTATTAGTTTGCAACTGTAGTTTTTGATGTTGTTCTTCTATAAAGTTGCGTTGTTGTAACAGTTGGGTTTGTGCTATTTGTAGAGCCTCATTTTGCAAGGTCATTTCTTCATTTTGTTGCTCCAAAATGGCTTTTTGTGCTTGTACCTCTGCTTCTTTTTGTTTGATTTTCTCGTAGGCTTTCGACAATATTTGTTCGTTGGCTTGCATACGTTTATTAGCCTTTTCCAAATCTTTCTTTTGCTGTTCTATAAATTCTCTTTGGGCTAATAATTCCTCTTGAGTTTGTTGCAATTCCTCGTTTTGTGTCAAAAGTTCTGCATTAGATTCTTCTAACAGCACTTTTTGTGTATTAATCTCGGCTTCTTTTACCTTAATTTTCTCATAGGCTTTCGACAATATCTGTTCATTGGCTTGCATACGTTTATTAGCCTTTTCCAAATCTTTCTTTTGCTGCTCAATAAATTCTCTTTGAGCCAGTAATTCTTCTTGAGTTTGTTGCAATTCCTCGTTTTGTGTCAAAAGTTCTGCATTAGATTCTTCTAACAGCACTTTTTGCGTATTAATCTCGGCTTCTTTTACCTTAATTTTTTCGTAGGCTTTCGCTAAAATCTGCTCATTGGCTTGCATACGTTTATTAGCCTTTTCCAAATCTTTCTTTTGCTGCTCTATAAATTCTCTTTGGGCTAATAATTCTTCCTGAGTTTGTTGCAATTCCTCATTTTGAGCTAAAAGTTCTGCATTAGCTGCACCAAGTTGTTCTGTATATTGGGCAAAGCTATGCTCTAAGTGCAAAATATGTGCATCTTTAGCAGCTAATAACTCTGTTAATTTTTTTATTTCGTCTTGTAATATCGCAGATGGTATATTGGTAGATTCCATAGTACCAATTTGGATTTAGGATAAAGTATAGAGGTAAAATAGTTGAGTAGAGATGATTATTGCTTATTATATGATTTTTCTACAGTGTAGGCTTAATTGCCCTATACTGTAGAAAAATCATATATTTTTTTAATGTTAGACTAACATGAATAATGTATCATTGCATTTTTAAGAGGTAAGCCACTGCCAAGCTGCTTCTCTGTTATCAAAGTAACGAGTCCTTAATGCAGCTTCTTCACTTTCTTCCATAGTTTGCTCTATGGAAAGTTGTGTTATCATTTCTTTGCTGATTAAAAAAGCTACTTTTTTTAGATTACTGCTTAGTGCTTTACTAAGGATATGTTCGTTTGTCCATGCCTGAAGGTCTGGAGTAATCCCAAAATTCATCTCTCTGGTATCTGCTATAAATTTTTCTGGTTGGTTTTTTAGTAAGATTTCTAAGAAATTGAGAGATTCTTCTTGGTAATTGTGTTCTTCCATTTCCTCAGAGGCAGGTAACCACACGTTTTCATGTATTTTTTCTTCTGGGAAAAAGTACACTGCTAAAAAACGGCTTTCATACATTTTCATGATAATGACTTTTATTGGTTAATAATAAATTCAATATATTTAAAAAAGTACTTAAAGGTAAATTAAATAATTTTTTAAGTTAAATATGGTTGCTAAACTATTTTTATCAGCTTAACATTTGTTAAGCAATTTTAGTATTTTTTATAGAATAACAACTATACATAGTATATTTTGTTTTACAAATAACCACACAAGTAATATTTTGGCAAAGATTTAATAATGGTAATAAATGCAGTGTCTTTTATTTTTGAACATAAAGTTATCAAGAAGTAACCACTAGTGTACTTTTAGATAACCTATTCATTTATTGAGCCTGCTTTTGCAACCATGTTATTAGTTGCTGCACCGCCAAAGCCCTATGGCTTATCTTGTTTTTTTCTTCTTTGCTCATTTCTGCAAAGGTTTTGTCATAACTAGTAGGTACAAATAAAGGGTCATAACCAAAACCATTTGTGCCTTTTTGTTCAGTTAAAATTGTGCCTTTTACAATCCCGTTAAATTGTTGCACTTCTCCATTCCAAACCAATGTAATGCAAGTTCTGAATTGAGCATTGCGGTTAGTTTGTCCAGTCAAATTTTTTAGTAACAAGGCATTGTTGGCAGCATAGTTTTTTGCTTCTCCTGCATAAAAGGCAGAGTTTACACCGGGTTCGCCATTAAGAGCTTCTACTTCCAAGCCACTGTCATCTGCAAAACAGTTGATTCCATATTTTTGATAGACAAACAAGGCTTTTTGTTGCGAGTTTCCTTCAAAAGTGCCTGTTGTTTCTGCTAATTCTTCTGTATATCCTAAGTCCGTTAAAGACACTAATTCAAATTGATTGCCTAATAAAGCCTGAATTTCATTGACTTTATTCACATTTTGGGTAGCAAAACAGATTTTCATGTTCATAAAAAGTTCAAAACTTCGTAAAGAAAGATTTTTTATCGTAAGTTTGTATCAGAATTGATGAGTAGTTTTATTTTTTCTACGTTCACTTAGCAAATTATTTTGTCAAATATACATGAAAAAGGCTTTAATTACGGGTATTACAGGACAAGATGGTGCGTATCTTTCTGAATTATTGTTGCAGAAAGGCTATGAAGTACATGGTATCAAACGCCGTACTTCGTTGTTCAACACAGACCGTATAGACCACTTATACCAAGACCCACATACTACCAACTATAAATTCAAATTACACTACGGAGATTTAACAGATTCTACAAACTTAATCCGTATTATCCAAGAAGTACAGCCAGATGAAATTTACAATTTGGGGGCTATGTCCCATGTAAAAGTAAGTTTTGATATGCCTGAATATGTGGCAAATGTAGATGCTGTAGGCACTTTGCGTTTGTTAGAGGCTATCCGCATCTTGAAAATGGTAGAAAAAACTCGTATTTATCAAGCCTCTACATCTGAATTGTACGGTTTGGTACAAGAAATTCCGCAGTCAGAAAAAACGCCGTTTTACCCTCGTTCTCCGTATGCCGTAGCCAAAATGTATGCGTATTGGATAACTGTAAACTACCGTGAAGCCTATAAAATGTATGCTTCTAATGGTATTTTGTTCAACCACGAAAGTCCGTTGCGTGGTGAAACTTTTGTTACTCGTAAAATCACAAGAGGTGTTTCTCGTATTGCATTGGGTATGCAAGAGAAATTGTATTTGGGGAATTTAGATGCTCAAAGAGATTGGGGACACGCCAAAGATTATGTAGAGGCAATGTGGTTGATTTTGCAACAAGACATTGCAGAGGACTACGTAATTGCTACAGGTGTAACGACCAGAGTACGAGAATTTGTACGTATGTCTTTTGCAGAAGCAGGTATAGAGTTAGACTTTGTAGGCGAAGGCGTAAACGAAGTGGGTGTAGTAAAAAGTTGTAAAGGAGAGTTTCAACTACCAGTAGGCAAGGAAGTAGTAGCTGTTGACCCTCGTTATTTCCGCCCTACCGAAGTGGATTTGTTGATTGGTAATCCTACTAAGGCACAAACAAAGTTGGGCTGGAAACCTAAATATGATTTGCAAGCACTTGTAAAAGAAATGATGGCTGCCGACCTCAAACTCTTTAAACGTGATAAATATTTGAAAGAAGGTGGTCATAAAATTATGAACTACTACGAATAAAAACTGTAGCTACGGACTTTAGTCCTTAGTATTAACAGATAGTAATTATTTAAAATTTTAATTTTCAACAACCATGTTATTATTACAAACTTCGGGAGCAAGTAGTGGACTAATGCAGTTGGTCTTTTTTATTCCCATGATATTTATTTTTTATTTCTTCATGATTCGCCCTCAACAAAAACGCCAAAAGGAGCAAAAATCTTTTGTAGAAAACCTCCAAACAGGCGACTATATTGTTACATTGGGCGGTATTCATGGAAAAATTATTTCTTTGGACGGACTTACTGCATTAATAGAAGTGGACAAAGGTGTAAAATTGAAAATAGACCGTAGTGCCATTTCCTACGAACAAACAAAAGCCGTACAAGCTAACAAAGAAGCTAAAGAAGCTGCAAAAGCATAGTAAAATACCTGATAGTCTGCCGAGATTATCAGGTATTTTTATTGGAATGAAATACGTAGATAGAGATTTTGCAAATCTGTAGTTTTTATGTAGCTTGACTACAGAAACAACCCTTATCACCTAATTCCCTCATAATAAATATGATAGCCCAACGTATAGACTTCAAAGGGATTTTTATGTGTATCATTACGGCAGGTATTATTTGGTTTTTTCATGCCTTGAACAAAACCTATACGGCTGTAGTGCAATATCCGTTGGAGGTGGGAGTCAAACAAACAAATGTAGTCCCTGTTTTAGCTCCACCAAAATCTATTGCAGTGAAGGTAGTTGGCGAAGGTTGGGCGATATTACGCACTAATTTGCAATTAGGTATTACACCGCTAAAAATAGAAATCCAGAACCCCATGCGTATCAAAGATATTCATGTGCCAGATTTTCTATTGACTCTACAAAACAATTTGAAAGACCTAAAAGTAGTGTCTTTTCCCAAAGAAAACATACATTTCCAATACGACCCTTTGGTCAGTAAAGAAGTACATATTCGAGTACATGAGCCAGATATTCCTCTCAAAGAAGGTTATCATATTACGTCCAATATTCATATTGAACCCAAAATCATTACTTTTAAAGGGGCAAGAACATTAGTAGATAAATTAGCAGATACTTTGTATATTAATGTTACAGACAAAAATATCCACTCCGATTATAGCAGAGGCGTAAAGTTGGTTGTGCCTTCACACCTACATTTAGAACCTTCACAAACAGAAGTAGGCGTAAGTTTTACAGTAGCTCCATTTGTAAAAAATACCAAATTGTTGCCTATTACGCTGTGGCATTTTCCACAAGACTCTGTGGCTTATATCAAAGATAATATGGCTTTGTTACAGTACGAGTTGCCCGAAAATTTACCGAGTAGTTTGTTACCAGATACCACACACATTGTCGTTGATTTTCAAAAAATAGATTGGAAAGATAGCAGCATTAAGCCCTTTACGCACCGCCTACCCAATTTTGTAGTGGCTACAGTTATTTCACCTTCAAGATTTAAAGTACATTTTAGAAAAAGACATAAATAACACTAGTATTTTAACCTTGCCATTGTTCTTTGGATAATTGGTAGATGAAACTTTTTCGGGTGGGTAAATTGGTGTAAACTGTATCTTGTTCACCTATTTTTATTGCACCGAGCTTTTCAACGGCTTTTTGGGAACGGAAATTTTCACCATCTACATAAAAAAGTACCTTGTTGGCAAATTGAAATGCGTGTTGTAGCATCAAATCTTTCACTGTTCTGTTGTATGTAGTTCCCCAATATTTTCGGGCTATAAATGTATAACCAATCGCCACAGAAGCCTCTGTTTCATTCCATTCATAGTACCTTGACGTACCAATTACGTCTTTTGTAACAGTATCTATAATAGCCAAAGCACCCCCAGACTGTAGAGCTTTGTCAAAAAAAGTAGTAAAACCACTGCGTTGGCTACGTTCTTTGGAGGGGTGTTGTTCCCATAACAATTCATCGGCTGCTACAGTAAACAAACTTTCAAAATCATCTTGAACAAGAGGGCGAAGGGTTACAAATTCGTTGTAAAGAGTAGGTTGTAACATTTTGGTCAATTTGTTAAAAAAATAATTACTTAAAAAAAACCCCTCTCCAAATGGAGAGGGGGTAGGTGAGGTTTTTACCCTAAATGATAACTCATTTCGCCAATACCAACGGATACACTTTTGTAAATAGCACTTTGGTATTTTTCTATTACAATTTTTTCATCAAATTTTTCTACAGCTAATTGGCGGCTATTTGCCCCCATTTTTTGTAGCAAAGGCTCTGAAATTGTCAGCATTACTTTCATCTTTTCAGCTAAATCATGTGGGTCTTTTACATTGCACAAAAAACCGTTAAAATTGTGGCGGACAGTTTCTCTACAGCCCGGTACGTCTGTCGTAATAATAGGCTTACCCAAACTGGCAGCTTCTATCAATGTGCGAGGTGTGCCTTCTCTGTAAGAAGGTAAAATAACACAATCAGCTTTCTTTATAATCGGCTTTACATCTTCTACCGTACCCAAATACTCAATCAATCCTTCTGCTACCCATTTTTGCACTTGCTCCATAGGTATTCCCAAGCCCTTATTTGTTTCTATTTTGCCCAATAATTGGCACTTTACATTAATATTTTGTGCTTTTAATAGCTTTATAGCTTCTATATATTCAATAATCCCTTTGTCATACAATACTCTAGCTATCATCAAAAACGTGAATACGTTATTTTTGGCAGCACTGTGTTCAGGCGTAAATAAATTGGTGTCTATACCAGACCCCGGAAGGGTGTCTGTAATGTGTGCAGCTACTAATTTTTCTTTAATAAACAATTCCCTATCGTCGTCATTTTGAAAAAAAACTACTTGTGGATACTGAAAAGCCACTTTGTAAAGCATTTTTCCAATTTTAGAGGCTACTCCCTGTCGAATAAACAATGTGCCTAAACCTGTAACATTGTTGATAGAAGACAAGCCCAACATTTTTGCAGCCAAAGTGCCATAAATATTTGGTTTAATGGTATAATGCAAAACTATATCTAACTTGGCAGTTTTATATAATTCGTACAGTTTCCATACCAACTTCGCATCTCTCACAGGATTCGTCCCCTTATTATCCATGTTCATGTCGTAGTATTCACAACCTATTTCGCGTAGCCTGTCCCCGTAGCCGTCATTGGGGGCAATAGCCACTACTGTATGATTTTGACTATGAAAATACTTAATCAAACTCATTCTAAAATTGTAAATGTTCCACGAAGAATTAACTACAATTCCTATCCGCATAGCTTTTGAAAAATGATGTTTAGAAAGTAAAGTCTATAGCATAGGTTGGCTGGTAAGGGAGTTTTAGGATTTTAAAAATAATAGGTGATAAAATTACTTTACCTAATGCTATGCCAAATTTAAGCCAATTTTTTCACAATTTTTAGTAAAACAAAAAAAATTACTTGGTGGTAAAAAAAACTTGTAATTTTTACAGAAAAAGTGCTAAAAAAGCTATTTTTTGTGGCAAAACTAATCAAAAATTACTTGGTACGCAAGACGTAGGCTATTTTCAGCGAAAGGTCTAAAAACAGTATTTTGGCACTTGCATTTCGTTCTATATGCCCAATGGCTTCATTGAAATACTGTAAAAACTTCTCTACGTTATTTTCCCGAATTACTGTTTGGGAAAATTTCTGAACAAATTGCAAGGTCTTTTCATCTAACCTAACCAACAAAGGACTACCCATTTTCAAGACCATTGCCTCTCTAATGACCGTAAGGGCATAGTGCAATACGCCTTTTTGGGCTTCTTTGCTCATATCACTAAACTTCTCGACACCTTGTAGCATTTTACTAAAGTCCATTTGGTAACAATACCGCATCCATTCCTCAAAAAAGGCTTGGCTGTCGTCTTGTACTTCTTGGCTCAACCGAATAGCCTCGCCCAAACTGCCGTCTGCTAATACGGCTATCTGTGCTGCTTTGTCCGCAGGTATGTTGTAGTGGGTTTGTAGATGCTCTCGAATTTCCTCGTCATGGAACTGCCTAATCACAATGATTTGTGTACGTGAAAGAATGGTAGGCAGCATTTTGTCTAAACTGTTGGAAACCAACAAGAAAATAGTTTTTTCGGGTGGTTCTTCCAATATTTTAAGAATGGCATTGGCAGCATTGACATTCATCAACTCCGCCAACCAGATTATCATTATTTTGTATTTTTCGCCAAAAGCTCGCATAGATAAGGTTTTGATGATTTCTCGACCTTCATGCACAGGAATTAGGCATTGTTTGTTTTCTTCTAAGCCCAACGCCAAGCCCCAATCTTGTAGGTTGGTGTACGGAGTTTTTTGTAAAAAACCTCGCCACTCTTTGAGGAACAAAGAACTCATGGCTTCATCTCTCTTGTAGTCTTTGGTAGCTGCCGTTGGAAAAACAAAATGGAGGTCGGGGTGCATCAATTTGTTCATGCGTGAACAAGACGGACACACACCACAGGCATCTGTTTCCGAAGGGTTTTCGCAGTTGAGGTAGGTGGCATACGCCAACGCAAGGACTAAGTTGGCACTGCCTTCTTTGCCAAAAAAAAGTTGGGCGTGTGCTACGTGGTTGCGTTGAACGGCATTGATAAGAGTCTGTTTGATGTCGTCTAAACCTGTAATGGCTGCGAATTGCATAAAAAAAGAGTTTCGGGAGGGCAAAAATAGTTAAATTTATGAAAAACTGGTTTTTGTTGGGGGAAAAGTCTTGGAATGTATGGTTTTGTGTTGGCAATAAGGTGTATTGTAATAAAGATGGGTTTGAAAAACTATTTCATATTTGATACTAACATATAGGTATCATTTGTAAATAATTTTTATTAGATTATTAAATAGTATTTTAACAATATGAATTAACAAAAAATATTATAGATAAATTTATTGTGTTATTAAAAATAATTATATATTTGAGAAAGATATGATGATTTAAACTTAACAAGTGAGTATGTACTTAGAAACACTAATTATAATTAATTATCGTAGTTGCCAACTTGTAGCTATAGATTTTTCAAAAGATGATGCGAATGTATTTATAGGAATTAACGATTGTGGTAAATCTACAATTTTGAAAGCTATAGAAACTTTATTAGCAACAAAATCTATTTTTAACTTTGTTAAAGATGATAAGAAAAAAAATGACTTATCCAATACAAGGGCTACCGAAAATGATGTAATAAATCTATTACAACTATACAAGATTAGTCTAAAATATTCTGATAATAAATGCTATATATTGGGTAAGTTTAAAATAGAAGAAAACGAGATAGCTAATGGAATATCTGATAAATTAACGCCACATCTTTTATGGGTTTTAGATAACATAACAGAGCCAAATAGTCATATTTGGTTAGGAAAGGAGTTTGATGAAAATACTCAAATAGGAAAAGATATATTATTCACTCCTGATTGTATTGATAATCAACAACCTATGAGATTATATGCAGCAAAAGAAGCAGATTTAAAGAGAATAGTTAGTGAGTTATCAATACCCTCTAGCGAAATAAAGAATGATAATGATAAGGGTAAGCCTAAAAATATGGAGTTAGCAAGAGCTATTTATAATAGAAAAGAATTAGAATGGCATTGGATAGAATATGATAGAAAAGATACCACATTTTTTCCTCAATGTCGTTATCTCGATTGGAATATTTCCCTAGAACAATTATATCAATTTGCAAATGATGCAATAAATACGCAAATTGAGAATCAGATGCAAGAGGCTATTAATTTTGCGAATCAACAAGCAAGACAAGCACAAAATATTATTGATAATGAATTTAAAACAATAATAAATGACCTTAAAGATGACTTACCAAATATTATAGGCTTTAAGACTAATTTAACATTTCAATTAAAGTCAGTTTTAACTGATATATTAATTAATAAAGCTAATACTGATGGCGATATTCATTTAGAGCAACAAGGGAAAGGCGTTAAAAGGCAGATATGGTTTGCTTTGTTAAAATGGACTGCCCTAAAATCTATAGAGAGCAGTATATCCATAAAGAAAATTATTTGGTGTTTTGACGAACCAGAAACACATTTATATCCAAAATCTCAAAGAGAATTTTTTGATATGATTAAAAACGTATCAAAGCAAAGTGTTCAATCTTTTATCAGTACACATTCTACTGTATTTATTGATAGAGCTAATTTAAGTTCTATTTATAGAGTGGAATTAGAAAAAAAATACACTAAATATTCTACTTGTTCATCTGTCACTGATATATATGATACTTTACAAATTAAAAATAGTGATTTTCTATTTTTTGATAAGTTTTTAGTAGTGGAGGGTGATACAGAAGAATATTTAATCCCACACTTCTTTAAAGTTTATACAAATAAGTCTTTACAAGATTTTGGAGTACAAATCATAAATCTTGGCGGAAAGGAGAAACGTACTCAAAATAAACAGATTCTTGAGGGGTTACTGAAAAACTTTAATAAATCTAAAGATAACATTATTTATCTATTTGATAGCGATGCTATTACTAAAAATGGGCTTACAGAGCATGAACGTAAAAATATTGTATTTTATACTGTTGGGAAACAAGATATTGAAGACAGTATTCCGTTAAAAGTATGGTATGAACTACTAGAAACGGAGCTAGAATCTATACCAATAAGCCTCCAAGAGTTAGAACAAGTCTATAATGCTATTCCTGACGCAGAAAGTCAGCCACAACAAGCAGTAGCTAGTAATCAAAAATTTTATCCAAAAGTAAAAAATCATTTAATGAATAAATCAAAAGATGACGAACTTACAAAAAACTTAATTTCAGAAAAAATCCCGAGCAAAGGAAGTGCTAGTGCGAAGGTTTTATGCAAATATATTACTGATATAAAACACATTAACAAACAAATTATTTACGCATTTGACCACATATTAAATAAAATAAAGATGGAAAAATATAATAGCGAAGGGGAATCTGGTGTTATTGCTTATGAAATAGGTGAAGATTATATTCTTGTTCAGTTTATATCTGGTAAGCTGTATAAATATAGTAAGGAAAAAATTGGAGAAGAATCTTTTACTAAGATGGTGGAGTGTGCAAGAGCTAACAAAGGTTTAAATAGTTACATAAAAAAAAATGTAAATAAGATGTATGATGAATAATTATAAAAATATAGCCTTGTATAATAATCTCCCCCCATAAACCCAAAATTTACGGAGGGTGTTTTGTTTTACCTCGCCCCCACAACCACCTTCACCTGATAATCCTCTTGCTTGCCTTGCATACTAAACGTCTGAATATGAATGACATAGTAACCTATTGGTGCTTTGCGACCATTGTCCATGTCGCCCTCCCAACGGAAAAAACCTTCGGCAGCTAAGAGTTGATTTTGTAGCAAAGTTTTGATAAGCCTACCTTCTCTATCAAATAGCTGCACATTCGCCAAATTGCCTGTTTGGTTGCAACCGTAGTGCAGCAAGGCAAAATCCTGAAAACCGTCCCCATCTGGCGTAATTACCGCATTTTCTACCCAAAAACATTCGGCTTTGCGGTTCACTGTCCCCGCAGCTTGCGAATTGCGATAGCCTGCCGTTCCGTATTGCGGGGCAGCCGCCGAATGCCAATTATTGCGGTCATTCGTAGGGGCTGCAAAATCTATTCTTTCCAAACTTACCCCTTCTTTGTTGTCAAGTAGTTTAAAATGGTACTTTTCATCATAATCAAACAAGTCAATCTCTTGATTATCAGCCCGCAACAACACCACAGTTCCTGCGTCATCTGTATAAGTAGGCAGCGAAGTAGCCACCCAAACACTGTCTGCCCCTTGTGGGTATTGAGTTTTGAGCTGCTGCACATCTGGCGTAAATACCATGTAAGATTTCGGGGCAATAATTAAGGTTTGTGAGCTTACTATTCGTTGTTGTTCCACTACGCCCTTAGTTTTACGTGCCAACTGCCAACCCTTTAAATCTATGTATTTGTCCGAAGTGTTGTAAATTTCTACAAAATCTACACCGTTTACAGGCGGATTAAACAAAATTTCGTTCAACAAAATTTCGCCTACTTCGCCTCTTTCGGGCAGTGTAAAAGTTTTGCGTTGTGCCGTAGCCAACCAATTTCCCGAACAATCTCGCAAGTTATTCACCGCTAAGTCATACACCGTTTTAGCTTGCAAAGCAGCCGATAACCGCAACAGCACCACATTATTTTGTGTAGCTGCCCACGAAATATTTTGCACCGTAATCGTAGGCGAAACTTGGTAACTACCTGATAATGTGGATAAACTATCTAATCTTTCATTGAAAATAACCAATAAAGTTTGTGCATCTACTACATCTACTCTTTGCAATACAGGACTCTGCGTATCAGGGTTGGCAGCACGTACCGCATTGCGTTGGGCAGGAGTTCCTCCGTTTCGGTCTGTAGAGGCTTGCCAGTTGGCACTGCCCAAACAAGGATAATTTTCATCTATCATTTCCATAGACCAACCGCCATCTTTTTTGTCGGCATCTCTGTAAAAATCCAATGTATAACTTACGTCATGCACCAGCCTATTATTGGCATTTCGCAAAGTCAAAACGGCTTTATCATTTGCCAAACTTACCCAAGGCGAAAGCCCTACAATGGTAACTTGTGGCAGTAACTTTTTGAAGTTCTCTACACTTGTACTTGGTACTAATAAGACGTAAGATTTTGGTAAAATAGGCACAAAACCTAAACGTGCCGTAGTCGTGCCATTAGACAAGGTAGCAGCACCCAAATTCAGCACTTTATCGGTACGGTTATAGAGTTCTATGTACTCACTTTCGGGCAAATTCGCCACTACAGGGCTTGGGTCGGGCATAAGTTCTGTCATTACCACCTCATAGAGTTGTGGGGTTTCGCCAACACCAAAACTTTGGCGAGCTGACTGCAAAATATTGCCCGAACAGTCCCTAATATTGCTTACTTGCAATTCATACAACAAGCTGTTATTCAAGCTATTAGCAAAATTCAAAGACACTGTTTTGTCGTCTGCCCACTGCACAGCCGTAATACGTACCCCATTGTTCAAAGCATAATTACCCAATGTAACAGCCGATAAACTATCTAAGTTTTCATTGAACACAACTTGCACTTGTGTAGGGCTTATCACGTTGATTGTTAATAAAATAGGTGGTGTGTTGTCCACTAAATTGGCTCTTACCAAATTACTTTGGGCAGGAGTACCACCTCTTGCATCTTTTGAGGCTGTCCAGTTGGCACTTTCGCCACAGGGGTTGTTGGTGTCTATCATTTCCAATGCCCAACCGCCTTGTTGTTTCACTGCGTCCCCATACCATTGGTCTGTGTAATTGACAGTATGTATAAATTTTCCGCCACTTCTCAAGGTCAATTTTTCACCTGTATTATTCAAAGACGGAAAACTCGTAACACCAATTACTCTGTGTTTGGTGGTGTTACTTGCCAGAAAATTTTCAAATAAAGCTACCGAGGTCGTACTACATAAAATAATATATTCGTTGGGACGTATCACCGTATTAGGCAAATTAATTGTAGCCGTTTCATCTTGCAACTGCACCGTTCCCAAATTCAACAACTTGCTGCTGTTGTTATACAATTCTATGTATTCTCTTTCGGGCAACTGCACCACAGGCGAAGGGTCTGCAAAAACTTCTGTGATTAACAACTCATATTTTTCAGGACTTGTACCAATGCCCAAGGTAAAAATACTACTGCCTTTATTACCTGCACAATCGGCTATATTATTCACTGTTAATTCATACAAAATATTGGTATTCAAACTATTAGCTAATTGTAAGTTTACGGTTTTATTGTCTATCAAAATGATTTTTTGAATAGGCAATGCAGGTGAAAGACTGTAATTATTGTTCAGTAAAAGTGTAGTGGTGTCCATTTTTTCTGAAAAACTCACCGCCAACAAAGACGAATTTAACAAACGGACATTTGCCAAAATAGGCGGTGTCGTGTCTATATTGCGTGCTGTTGCAGCGTTGCGTTGGGCAGGCGTACCGCCAATTTGGGCTGTAGAGGCAGTCCAGTTTTCTATTTCACCACATAAATTATTTACATCAATCATTTCTAAAGTCCAACCACCTTGTTTTTTCATATCGTCTTTGTACCATGTATCTGAATAAGTTACACTGTGCAAAATTTCATTTTGGGCATTCCGCAAAGTCAAAGTTTCGCCTGTATTATTCAAAGATGGAAAACTTGTAACGCCTACAAGGGTATTTCGTGGAGCAACCTTCGCCAAACTGTCTATGCGTGTCGTACTGCACAAAACTCTGTAAGATTTTGGTGAAATAGTTGCGTTGGGCAAAGTAGTTGTACTGCCGTCATCTTGTAGTCTTACCCCCGATAAGTTCAATAATTCATCAGTAGCATTATAGATTTCTAACCATTCTGCCAAAGGTAAACCTATTGCTGGCGTTTCATCTGCCATGATTTCCGTTATCAACAATTCATTAGGTTTAGGGCTGCGACCAATGCCTATAGTTTGTTGTAAATTTTGGGCTATGTTTCCACTACAATCACTTGTATTAGAAATAGTTAGCGTATAAACAATGCTGCTATTCAATGCCGTTGTGCTTACAACTCTCACACTTCTATCTGTCAAAACCTGCACATTGTTTACGGTCATGTTATTGTCAAAAGTGTAGTTAGCTGCATTGCCAATACTTGCCGTCTGCATTTTTTCAGAAAAATTAATGATAAAAGTACGGTTATCTATTATTTGAAAATTTACAATCGTAGGCGGTGTAGTATCAGGGTTGCTACGTGCCACCGAATTGGCTGCGTTGGGCGTACCGCCTCTTGCGTCTGTAGAGGCAGTCCAGTTTTCTATTTCGCCACAAGGGTTTTCGGTGTCTATCATTTCCAATGTCCAACCGCCTTGCCGTTTGGTTTCGTTTTTGTACCAAGTATCTGAATAGGTTACAGAAAAAATTTCGTAACCACTTGTATCTGAAAGACTTAGAGTTTCGCCTGTATTGCTCAAAGAAGGAAAACTCGTAACGCCAATAGCTTGTAAACTATCGGCTTTAGTCGTGCCACTTAGTACCAAATATTGCTTAGGTGCAATTACACGATTAGGCAAACGTACAGCAATACCATCATCTATAAGGCGTACTGCCCCCAAATTAATAAGGCTATTACTACGGTTATAGACTTCTATCCACTCTGCCAAAGGTAAACCCACACGTGGCGTTTCGTCTGCCATTATCTCTGTAATCACTAATTCATGTCGTTGTGCCTTGCGACCAATACCAAAATTAGCCGTACTATTTCCTTGATTATCAGCACAATCTCTTAAATTTCTTACGGTCAATGTATAAAGTGTAGCACTGTCTAAATTATTGCTGAATGTAAGTTGTACTCTTTGCGTACTTAACACAGAGAGTTGATTATTGCTTAAATTATTGACTTGGTAGTTGGCAATATTGCTCATGCTCAAACTATCTGTTTCTTCTGAAAATACAATTTCTATACTATTGCGTGTACGAACTGTAATACTACTAATTTGCGGAGCTGTTTTGTCGGGATTATTATTCCATAAAGAATTTTGTTGCGTGGGTGTACCGCCGTCTGCGTGGTTACTTGCTATCCAATTTGCCCCTTGTACCAAACAGCTACTTTTAGGGTTAATCATTTCCAAAGACCAACCGCCATTAGCTTTTTGCGTGTTTCTGTACCAATTATCACTATAAAATAGCGTAAAAATAGTTTGATTGTCTTGGTCTAAAATACTCAACTGCTTGCCCGAGTTGGTCAAAGAAATCCATGTAGTTTCTATGATTTTGGGTTGAATAGCCGTAGCAAAACTGTTTTTTGTATTGGTGGGTACTAAAAGCACGTAGTCATTAGGCAATAAATTATAGTTGGGCAATGTAATAGTTGTGCTACCATCTGTAACTTTGATACCTACTAAATTAAAACTTTGCGTACTGTTATTATACAATTCTATGTATTCCGTATTCGGTAATTTTTGCACAGGGTCGGGGTCTGGCATCAATTCTGTCATCAACAATTCATTTCTTTTGGGTTGTAATAATCGTTGAAAAGTGATATTTTGTGCTTGTGGCATGGTATTGCCCAAATTGTCTTTAATTCTTTCAACCGTCAAAGTGTAAGTTACATTTTGTTGCAAGACTGATTGTAATTTTAAAGTAACTATTTTATTATCACTTGTATTTAATGTAGCTGTAATAGGTCTGCCTATCAAACTAATTTGGTAATGATTCAGAGCTTCGGCTGTAGTTCTGTCTAAGTTTTTAGAGAACGTAACCACTAAATCTGTAGGCGAAACCGCCACTACACTTACTACACTTGGCGGGTTTCTATCTTCTGAAAATGAAACACTTGCACCCGAAAGATAATCGAAACAATCTAAAGGAAAACCTGCTACAGTGAGTGTATAATTGACAGAAGGTTGTAAATTTTTTGACAATAATAAGTTTACTAAACTACTATCATTGGCGTTGCGTACTGTCCCTGCTGCTGTACCAATCGTATTATCTATTTGGTATAAATTTGCATTTTGCGAAGTAGGTATAGTAACAGAAAATTTAACATCTACTAATTGTGGGGCTTTGATTTGGGCAAAACTGATACGATTTTGGTAGGTAAAATTACTGTTAGTGGGGCTAACTGTATTCCCTACATTGTCTTGCAAATTATTAACCTGCAAAACTAAGGGATTACCAATGGGTAAATTAGTAGAAAAAGTCAATTCTATTAAAGAAAAATTACTTGCATTTCTGCGTGCTTGTGTAGGATTACCAATGCCTATCACTGTGTAGTTGGCGTTATTTTCGGCAGTAGCTTGTGTAATAGCCTCTGAAAAGTACAAATTTAGTCGAGTGGCATTGAGTACATGAATTTTGGCTAAAGTAGGGGCAGTAGTCGCAAAATTTCGGGTGTTAGTAGCTATGATATTGTTTTGCCTGTCCCTAATTCCTCTGATTGTCAAACTAAGATTTTGGTCGTTGGGCAGTGGGGCAGCCATACGCAAAAACACCGTTGTAAAGTTCTTATCACAAGTCCATACAGAGCCAATGGGTAGCACTGTAGTCCCTTGCCTAATTTCGTAGTTACTCAATAGATTAGAGAAATTAATATCCAAAGGTTCTGAAAAAGTCAATTCTATGCGTTGCAAATTATCAAATAGTTGCAAATTATCTAAGGTAGGTGGTAGTTTATCATAAACAAATGTAATATTTCTTGTAGTCATTACATTTCCATTTAAGTCTGTAACTCTTGTTATTCGCAAGGTGTATGTTTGTCCTTGTTGCATAGTACCGTTAAAAGTGAGATGAATGCGTGAGAAATTAGCATTATCACGAATTGCACTTACAGGCAAACCAATATTATTACTCAAATCAAAATTATTGACCAACTCCGCACTTATTTTTTCTACAGGTTCGGAAAATACTAAGGTGATACGGTTATTGGCTACAGTCAAAAGGCTATCTACTGTAGGTCTGCGAATATCTGCCATGAAACTGTAGGCAGTTTCTAAGTTAGTATTTCCTTGATTATCAGCAATATTTCGGGCTGTTAAAGTCCGCAAAGAGTTTTCTGTAAGGTCGCCTGCCAAGAGTAAATGCACTAAACTCTTGTTGGTGGCATCTCTGGCTGCTGCTACTACGGCAGGCTCATTACAAATACTGTAATTTGCACTATTTTGAGAACTTAGCTCACTTACTTCTTCTGAAAAATAGGCATCTACAGCATTGGGCGTAAGCACTACGCAGTCTGTCATAAAAGGCTGTTGGGTGTCATTCCACGTAAAATTTTGAGAAAGATTTGTAACTAAATTGCCTGTTATATCACGTAAGGAATTAACTGTTAAGCTATAATTTTGCCCAATCGTTAAAGGGTTTTGTAGGCGTAGTGTAACGGTAGTGCTGTCGGGATTTTCCAATGCGGTATTTAGTGGGCTGCCTATGCCGTTATTAATACCAAAATTATTATTTACTATATCTTGTCTTTGTACTATTTCATTGAAACGAACCAATAACCAATTTGGATTAATCACTTGAATTTGGCTAATGGTTGGGGCGGTGTTATCCGTAAAAGTGCTGGTATTTCCATTGACCGCAAGGCTCGAAATTCGCCAAGTACCTGTGCAGTTGGTCGCATTGAAACCGTATAAACGAAACTCTATGAACCCTGCCGTTATATTGTTCAACGTAGGTGTACTGATATTGTGCGTCTGTACGGCAGTGCTGGGCAAGGTCTGTATTGCCCCAATATTTGCCGAAAAATTGTCTAAACTACTTCGCACTACATAGCTTCTTACTCCGTTAGTATTACGGTCTGTTACGATTTGTAGGCTCGTAATATTGAGGCGTAGCCCTGCGGGAATTTGCAAATGGAAACTATAATAGTCTGATAAAGAAGGGCTTGCTGCTAAACTTGTCCAATCGGTGCTTGCCAAACGGTCAGTTGCCGAACTCCCCAAAATACCTTTGCTGCGACTAACGGCACTTGCTCGCAAACCACTTTGAACAGTGGTAGGCGGTAGGGCATCTGTAGTTCCTGACAAGCCTGTGGCGTTGTAGGTGGCTATTTGGGCGTATAAGGACAAATTGAGTAATAAAAATAGGCTTAGGCACGCAAATAATAACTTTTTCATATTGTAAGAACAGATTGAAGCTCATGAAATAAGCACAGAATGAAGTCCATGCTACAGAAATTACTTATTAAATCTATCACAATATAACTTTTAGCTTACAAAATGTTTGTGGTATTTTTTGTTTTTTATACAAAAAATTAGCCCTAACACTTTGCAAAATGTTAGGGCTATGACTTTATATTGACTATTTGTAGTTCTATAGGTAATTGTTTAGCTACGATTGTTAAGGTCTTCGACCATTGCCAACGTAGCTAAACCCTTATTTATCTGCCAATTTATCACCTTGTGGTTCTTTGGCATTAGGCGGATTTGTACCTTTTAAAGACAAGATGTAATTACTCAAATCACTAATATCTTTGGGCGAAAGCTGTTTTTGCCATGAAATCATACCTTTGTCGGGTACACCGTATTTAATGGTCGTAAAAATGTCTTTAACACTGCCCCCATGTAACCAAAATTCGTCTGTAAGGTTAGGTCCTACTTTGCCTTCTCCTTGTTGTCCATGACACGCAGCACAGTTTTGTTTATATACCGTTTGTCCGTGAGCCAATATTTCGGCTGTTTTTTCTTCTTTTACGCTGCTTTCGTCTATGTTATTTGCCACTAATTTAAGGTATTGTGCCTTAGCAACTTCGGCTTCTTCCATAGCTATAGTGTATTCTTGCGTTTGCAAAGGAGCAGACTGCCAAGTGTGGTACACCAACCAATAGCCCAATGCAAAGACAACCGTACCATAAAACAAGGCATTGAACCATGTAGGTACAGGGTTATCTAATTCTTTGATGCCGTCATAGTCTTCGTCCAATTCTAATTTATGTTCTTCAGACAAAGGTTTTAGGCTTGTAAACCATGCCCAAATTTTATCTGTATTTAGTATTGGTTGGTTGATTGTACCACTTGCTATTCTATACATATTCACAATAGCAATGAACAACAAGCCCAATAAAATGGTCATAAATAACATGGCAATGACCGCAAACCATAAAAACAAGTCTGCCTCTGTGCCATCACCCCAAAAGTATTTGTTGCTGGAGGCTGCCCCTGCTGTGTCGGGTGAGAGTGCATACGTAGGCACTGCCACCAACAACAAAAGGGTTAAGGATACTATATATTTAGTGAATGTTCTCATAATTGTATGAAATAAAATTTACTTACTTTAAAGTCTATGGAATTTTGTAGCATAGACTTTAGTCTGTGTTTTAATTGTTTGGTTTACCATTAAATTTCACAGGCTAAAGCAACTGCTACAAAGCTTAACATTTTGGTAAAGAGTAGGTTAGTACAATCTTACAGGTGTAATCTTGTTCTCGTCTATGGTATCACTCAAAGGCAACTGACTAATCTCATCTATTTCCTTTTTGTCATAGAAAAACAATCGTATCACTACACCCACAAAAAAAGCCAAGAAAATAAATAGGGAAATCATAAGGTAAACATCTACGCCTATAGCCCCTGCTAAATGTTGTTTAAACATGATTGTTAATGTTTTATGGTTTATCGTAATTATTTAGTGTAGCTACGGACTTCAGTCCGTAGTTTCCTAAATAATTATGGTTCATTTATTTTTTCTTAATATCCGTTCCCATTCTTTGCAAATAGGCAATAAGGGCAATAATTTCTCTGTCTGCCAATACCTCTATTTTTTCTTTGCGTAAATCAGAGGCTATTTTTTCGGCTTGCTCTTTCATGTCCTTCGGTGCATTCTGAATTTGAGCTTCTGTGTATGGCACACCTACAGTTTTCAATGCCTTCATTTTGGCTTGTATGTCTGCACTACTCAATTCATTTTCTGCTAACCAAGGATAGTTGGGCATAATAGACCCCGGGGACATAGATTCTGGTAGTATCATGTGGTTATAGTGCCAACCATGTGAATAACCTTTTTGACCAATACGCATCAAGTCGGGACCTGTACGTTTTGAACCCCAAAGGAATGGGTGGTCATAGACATATTCACCAGATTTTGAGTATTCGCCGTATCTTTCTGTTTCAGAACGGAAAGGACGTATCATTTGCGTATGGCAAGCATTACAACCTTCTTTGATGTATAAATCACGACCTTCAATTTCTAATGGTGTGTAAGGCATGACGCTGGCAATCGTAGGTACATTTTCTTTGATTAAGAAAGTAGGTATCATTTGTACCAAACCACCAATAGACACGACAAATAAAGAAGCTACCATCATCAACATTGGGCGACTTTCAAATACTTTGTGCCAATGGCTGTGTGCAGGTTTCAATGATTTTTCCCAAATCACTGCTTCGGCTTCTTCGTTAGCTATCAATGAACCTTTGCGGGCAGTAGCTAACAAGTTGTAAATCATAATGATAAAACCAGACAAGTAGAAAACACCACCAATAGCACGTAGAGCATATAAAGGAATGATTTTAGTTACTGTTTCCAAGAAAGCATATTTCACTGTGCCTTCTGGAGTAAAGTCTTTCCACATCAAACCTTGTGTGAAACCAGCCCAATACATCGGGATAGCATACAACACAATACCCAAAGTAGCTAACCAAAAGTGTGTATTGGCTAATTTTTTAGAATGTAACTCTGTATCATATAAACGTGGCACTAACCAATACAAGACAGCGAAAATCATACAGCCGTTCCAACCCAAAGCCCCAACGTGTACGTGAGCTACAATCCAGTCTGTAAAGTGGGCAATAGCATTGATATTTTTCAAAGACAACATAGGTCCCTCAAAAGTTGCCATACCGTAAGCTGTAAGAGCTACCACCATGAATTTCAAAATCACGTCTTCACGTACTCTGTCCCATGCACCACGCAAAGTAAGCAAGCCGTTAATCATACCACCCCAAGACGGTGCAATCAACATGATAGAGAACACTACGCCCAAAGATTGTACCCAGTCTGGCGTTGAAGAATATAACAAGTGGTGAGGGCCTGCCCAGATATACAAGAAAATCAATGTCCAGAAGTGGAGAATAGACAATTTGTAAGAATAAACAGGACGGTTCGCCATTTTAGGCAAGAAGTAGTACATCATACCCAAAAACGGCGTAGTCAAGAAGAAAGCCACCGCATTGTGTCCGTACCACCATTGTACTAAGGCATCTTGCACACCCGCATACCAAGAGTAACTCTTGAAGAAAGTAACAGGCATTTCAAACGAATTGACAATGTGCAACATAGCTACCGTTACGAAAGTCGCAATGTAGAACCATACTGCCACGTAAATATGCTTTTCTCTACGTTTGATGATTGTACCAAACATATTGATACCAAATATGACCCATATCAACGCAATGGCAATGTCTATAGGCCACTCCAGTTCGGCATATTCCTTAGAAGTGGTAATCCCCAAAGGTAAAGTAATAGCTGCCGACAAAATGATAGCCTGCCAGCCCCAAAAGTGAATGTTGCTTAGTACATCACTAAACATTCTTGCACGACACACCCGTTGCAAAGAATAATAAACCCCTGCAAAAATAGCATTACCTACGAAAGCAAAGATAATGGCGTTGGTGTGCAAGGGACGGATACGCCCGAAGGTCGTATAAGGCAAATCGAAGTTGAGGACAGGAAATACTAATTGCAATGCTACCAGTAAACCTACCGTCATACCTATCAAACCAAAGATGACTGTGGCAATAGAGAAATTTCTTACGGTAGTATTATCGTACTCAAATTTCTCGACCATCACCGCCTTGTGGCTTGATTTTGTGTCTGTGGTCTGCGTTGTACTCATTGTGAATTTGAAGTTTAGTTTAAATTAAGTTCAGGTGATTTGTAAACCTCACTGCTATTTTTTTAACCTTATTTAGCTGTGAGTATTTTGAAGGTTTGTTGGTGAAATATTCGCTGGTTTGTTAGTTATATTTTTAGTTTTTGTTTTATTATCAAATAAAATTCTAATGGCAGGCGTAACGTCATCTTCATACTGCTCGTCTTTGAGGGCAAACAAAAAGACAAATAGGAAAATAAGCCCCATACACAAACTCACCGCCAACAGTAAATAAATAACAGACATAATACTATAGTTAAAATTGTAAATTAAGTAGGGAACTGTAGTAACGGACTTTACTCCGTTAAATCTCTGTCGTCAAAACGGACTGAAGTCCGTTGCTACAGTAAAGTAGCTTGTTTAAGAGAGGAGGAAATAGTAACTCAAGGAGCTACTACTTCCTATATGTTAGTCTTTGGCATTTGAAAAGCAATCATTTCAAATCTGTTTCAAAATTACAAGGTAGCGGGGAGATAAATAATGACACAGGTTTTTAAGAAAGATGACTTTTGTCATCTTTTCTGGGTATATGAAATGATTGCTAATGAAAGTTTGTAAGTAATTCCATAAACCTCTCTCCAAAAGAGGGTAAGAGAAAGGCATAATTTTTTTACTGTCTTTACAAGACCTTGCCTTTTTATTAAATTATTAATATATTGGAAAAAACTAATAAATTCGTGAGTAGTCCTAGTTACTTATTATATACTACCAAATTTGTTAATTGAGTAATTACCCAATAAACTTCATTCAAAATAATATGAAAAATGCCTTATTAATTCTTCTCTATATATGCTTACACAACTTGGTTTATGCACAAAATAGTAGATTTACCTTTACTTCTAAAGATGGACAATTTTACTTCATTGACAAAGACAGAAACGAAGTACACAAATTAGGAAAATGGGACAACGCCGAAAACTTTAATTACACTATAATAGGCTTTGCATACGTTAAAAAAGATGGCAAAGACTATATTTTAGATACGCTGGGCAATCGTTACGGGCTAGCCTACAACAATATTGCCACTATAGATAATAGTGTAGTAGCCTTAGATTTGTCTAATATTAAATTAGATAGTTTTCCTACGTCTATTTTGCAACACACACAATTACAAGCCTTGATTTTAAATGATAATGGTCGTTATTTTATTGAAGCAACAAAAAACTTGAAGGTACTTCCTACTGAAATAGCAAAATTACAAAACCTTAAACATTTGCAACTACGCAGCTGCAAGCTAGACAGTTTAACTCCCAAAATTGGAGAACTCAAAAATTTGACAACCTTAGATTTACGTGAAAACAAATTAACCTCTTTGCCTTCCCAAATTGGAGAACTCAAAAACTTGATAACCTTAGATTTATGGAATAATGAGTTAAAGTCTTTACCCTCCCAAATTGGTGAACTCAAAAATTTAACAGAGTTATATTTGTATGGCAATCAATTAAGTTCCTTACCTGCACAAATCGGAGAACTCAAAAATTTGACAACCTTATATTTGTATAAGAATCAATTAAGGTCTTTACCTACACAAATCGGAGAACTCAAAAATTTGGCAGACTTGTATTTATATGATAATCAATTAAATTCTTTACCTGCACAAATTGGAGAACTCAAAAATTTGACTACTCTAAAATTAGAAAATAATCAATTAAGGTCTTTACCTATACAAATCGGAGAACTCAAAAATTTAACCTTCTTAGCTCTAAGTAGTAATCAGTTAAGTGTTTTACCTTCTCAAATTGGTGAACTAAAAAATTTAGCAAAGCTATATTTAGACGGTAACAATGGTTTAAATTGGCAACAAGTAATAACACAACTCTCCCAAATTGGCAAAAAAATACAATTTACAATAGATTACGAAGACCAACAACAAGGAATATTGTGGGTTAGTATTGATGCCAAACAATTATTAGAGGTCTTAAAATATGCTACTCCTGAACAAGTAAACAAGATAACCTCTTTAGATTTAGGAGAAAATCAATTAAGTTCTTTACCTTTAAAAATCTGCGAACTCAAAAATTTAACAGTGTTGAGTTTACGAGATAATCAATTAAAATCATTACCTGCTCAAATTGGCGAACTAAAAAATTTGACAAGCTTGATTTTACAAGGTAACCAATTAAGTTCTTTGCCTACCCAAATTGGTGAACTAAAAAACTTAACAACATTAATTTTAGCAGGAAACCAATTAAGTGCTTTACCCGCCCAAATTGGCGAACTTAAAGATTTGACAGACTTGATTGTACAAGGTAATCAATTAAAATCTTTACCTACTCAGATTGGCGAACTCAAAAATTTGACAAGCTTATTTTTAAGTGGTAATCCTATTTCCAAAAAAGAACAAGAAAAAATTCGCAAACTCTTACCAAATTGCGATATACAGTTTTAAGATGTAGTCGGTCTTATTTTATGCCATAGTTTGTGTTGTGTTTAGAATATGCTATTCGCTAACTCTAAACACAACAAAATATTATTATTATTTATAACTTTACTATAATTTTAAAAATTAGATATGAACAGGAACTGTTTCCTGTTGTTGTTTGTCGCCACAAACAACAACACTATATCGTCAAACTTACACAAAAAAGCTACATCTATGGCACTACCCATTTTTTATATAAAATAAAACACTTGTTTAGTTGAACAATTTACCAAATTATACCCGTTTAGCCGTTTTTTCAATAATAAAATCAAAAAAATCTGTATTTTATCTGTGAACTCTGTGTCATCTGTGTGCCAATATGGAACTTACAAAAGCAACTAAACAAACCTGTAATTATTCTTACTTTTTTCAAAAAAACAAATTAAAATACTCTAAATCAATAAGTTAAACAATAAAAAAAGTAATTGATTATTAAGTTAGAAGATGTTTATTGAGTATTCACGACTCCTTTTTATTTGGGAATTATACACTAAATAAGTGGACATCACTAACAGTATATTGAATAGCTACCCTTATTCTATATCATACTGCACCCTACTCACAATACTCCGCCCCAGCGTAACCTCATCTGTATATTCCAACTCACTGCCCACAGGCATTCCTCTTGCCAAAGTCGTAACTTTGATATGAAAAGGTTTTAGTTTTTTGGTAATATAAAAAGACGTAGTGTCGCCTTCCATTGTGGCGGGTAGTGCCAAAATGACCTCTTTGATTTCCCCAATAACCATTCTTTGCAACAAAGATTCTATCTGTAAGTCCGCAGGGCTAATGCCTTCTAAGGGCGAAATGACACCGCCCAAAACGTGGTACAAGCCTTTGTACTGTGCCGTATTTTCTACCGCCAAAATATCGGGGGCTTCTTCTACCACACACACAATAGTTCTGTCCCTTTGCACATTGCTACAAATGCTACAGTGTGGGGCATCTGAAATATTATGACAAACGACACAATACTGCGTTTCTGTTCGCAATTTCAACAGGGCATTCGCCAAATTTGCCGTTTGCTCCACATCTTGTTTCAACAAGTGCAAAGCCAACCGCAAAGCCGTTTTGCGACCAATGCCCGGTAATTTGGCTATTTCCAATACGGCTTCTTCTACCAGTTTAGATGGGTAATTCACTGTTATTCAGTCTTTTAGTGATTAATACAAATATACGCCAAATTTTTCGGTGTCTTGCAACTCCACTTGTACGTGCTGTTTGATAGTCGTAGAAAGTGCGTAGCCCACATAGTCCGCATGAATCGGGAAATTGCGGTGTTCTCTCCGCACCAATACCGCCGTTTGCAGTTTCTTGATAGGCTGCTGCAAAAAAGGTTGTAAGCTGTATATCAAGGTCTTACCACTGTTTACCACGTCATCAACTACTACAACACACTGTTGTTGAAAGCCTACAGTTGCACCTTTTAGTTCTACGTGGCTTTGTGTAGTGTGGTTTTTGTCCAAATGCAAAGCCAATAAAACAATGTCTATAGCTGCTATTTGGCGGAGTTCTGCTGCTAATAATTCAGCCAATACATAACCATTTGGAGAAATACCCGCCAAAATAAGCTGTTTTTCCTCAAAATTGTTTTCATAGAGCTGAAACGCCATGCGTTTAATCTTTTGGCGTACTTGCGAAGCCGTTAGGATACGAGTTTCGGAACTTAACATACGAAAGGGTGCTTTTTTGTAGTCAAAATTATCAAAATAACTTTATTTTACCCTTCCTCTGGTCATTTCTTTTTTGCCCAATGCTCCCGCCAATTTTTCTACCTGAAAACCCACCGTTTGCAAATCACGTTTAAACTGCCCTTTGGCACAATACGTAACCAATAAACCATTGGGTTGTAATAGGTTTTTGCATTTTTGTAATTGAGGCACTTCCCATAATTCACTTTGTTTGTTAGGGGCGAAGGCATCAAAATAGACTACATGAAACTCTTGGGGCAAAACAGGCAAATCTTCTAATTTAACAGCTAATTTTTTGAGGCTAAAAAACGGAGAAATTTCATGCTTTTCTTCCCAACTACAGGCGTGAATAGCCGACCAATACGGCTGCAAAGGGGCTGGAAAAAATTGTGCATAATTAATAGCTGCTACCAAATCTGCGGGCAGCGGATACGGTTCTATGCTGGTATAATGAATGTTGAGTTGGTGTTCTTCGGCAAATTGCAAAGACAACAAGGCATTAAGCCCTGTACCAAAACCCACTTCAAACAGATGAATAGCCGTTGTATGAGGGTTCTCTTCGTGAAAAACCTGCAAGCCTTTTTGTATATACACATACAAAGACTCATGGTAAGCACCCTTCAAAGAATGGTACGTTTCGTTCAGGTGTTCGGCATATAAAGTATGTGAGCCGTCTTCGGTAGCTACTAATCGGATTGAAGGCATAAATAAAGTACAATTTTATTCTTTTTCATTACGTAGTTGTTCTACTTGTTCAAGGCTTAAACCTGTTATTGTAGTAATCATTTCATTAGTAGCACCTGCAACTATGGCATTTTTTGCAATTTGCTGGCGTACTTTTTCTTCTGCTTCAAGCTGTAAGGAAAGAGCTTCACTTGCCTTTACGTGCAAATAATCCAAATGACGATTATAGCCATATTGTTGTTCTTTATTCAAACGCATCATATCCAAAACTTCTTTGGCTTCCGCCAAGCCTTTTGCTTTAAACTCATCTTTCACTTCATTATTTTTTAAAAAGTACACCCATTCATCTAAAGTATCTTTGGCTACATTATTAAATTGATTGACTTTTATGATATAATATTCGGGAAAAATAGCTGAAATAGCTGCTTTGGTAAAAGCCCTTTGTTGTCTAATAGAAAGTTGTAAAAGGTCTTTTTCATGCAAACCTTGAAAGGAAGTCGTACCTTTATACACATAATCTTTACCTTGCCCTAAATCAAAGTACACAATATTGATAGAAATTACTTTTTTGATAGATGCGTAGGTTTGCCCTATGTCTAAATTTTCGGTTAAAGCCTTAGCTGCACCATACGCCATACGTTGGAAATAATCTATCTCATAAGTGTTCTGGATTTCAACAATAATCAACTCATTTTTGGCGTTTTGAGTCAAAATATCTACACGATTGTACTTGTCGTCTTCGGTTTCTTGGTTACTTTCACTTTCCAAAATCTTTTGAATTTTAATGTCTTCAAATAGTAATTCGGATAAGAAACCTTCTAATACCACAAAATTAGCTTTATTGCGAAGTAACTTTTTGACTGCCCAATCAAAACGAATTAGTTTTTTGCTCATACTTTCTCTTTTTAACAAAGGTACAAAAAATAAAAAAGCAAGCCATTAAAACTTGCTTTTCGAGAGTTGAGGCATACCATTAATTATTTTTGAATAATTTACTTGCCTTATTCTAACAACATTACGCCAACCACATATCTAACTGGTCTAAACCTAAAACCATAAAAGTTTTTTGCCCTGTGGGGGTGTAATTGGCATTGTGGCACGCAAAAAGTTGAGCTATAATAGCTTGCATTTCTGCATTCGTCAGTAAGCTACCACGTTTACAAGAGGCTTGTTTTGCCATAGCAATAGCCAATTTGTCCCTTTTGGGTAAATTTACATTTGCCTTATTCATTTTGTAATTTTCCAAGACTTGTTCCAAAATAGCTTGTTCTTTTATAGGGTGCAAGTCCGTAGGCACACCTTTAAGGGCTACCGTATTTTTATCCATAGGTTCTATCACAAAGCCCAACGCCAACAGTTCTGTTTCCAATTCTGTCAATAACATCATATCGGCTGTACTTAGCTGAATACGCACAGGGAATAACAACTGCTGCGAAAATCCATGTCTTTCTTCTAAGTCTGTAACAAACCTTTCGTACAAAATCCGTTCAGAGGCAAACTGTTGGTCTATTAACAGCAAACCCGACTGTACTTGACTGACAATGAAGCTATTAAGTAACTGAAATAGTTTTTTATCATTCGGTTCTTCTAATATACTTTGGTTTACTTTTGAGCCTAATGTAGTGGTTGTGTTTTGGTCTATTTCATGTGTAGGTTCGCCAAAAAGTGCTTGTAAATCTACATTAGTATCTTCTTCTATTTCATAAAGTTTTTCCCAATTTGCCAAAAAACTTTGTTCTTTGCTGGCTTGCACAAAAGAAACATAATCAGAAGTTTTTTGGTAATTAGACGGTGTATAAGGCTTATTATCTATCGTATTATTTTCTTCATCTACTTTGTATTCTTCTACATTGAGCCTACCTGCTAACATAAAATTGGCATCTAAATCAAAATCTAAGGAAGATTTTACGTTATTTTTGCCCAAAGCCTTGCGTACAGAGGCTTGAATGACAGCATAAATAATTCTTTCGTCCTCAAACTTTATTTCTGTTTTGGTAGGGTGAACATTTATATCAATTTTCTTAGGTTCAATGTCCAAATAAATTGCATAAAAAGGGAAAGTTTCGGCAGCTAACAGCCCTTCGTAGGCAGTCATTACGGCATGGTGCAAATAACTGTTTTTGATGAATCTGTTATTGACAAAGAAAAATTGTTCACCTCTGGTTTTTTTGGCTGCTTCGGGTTTGCCTATGTAACCTTTGAGTTGTACGGCGGGCATTTCTTCGCTACAAGGCAAGATTTGTTCTTTGTAGTTTTTCCCAAAAATACCAATGATGCGTTGAGCAATATTGCCCGACTTCAAATTGTAAATTTCTTGGTCTTCGTGGTACAACGATAGGGCAACGTGTGGATAAGCCAATGCCACCCGTTGAAATTCCTCTATGATATGCCTAAATTCTACTGAGTTGGTTTTGAGGAAGTTACGTCTGGCGGGTACATTAAAAAACAAGTTTTTAACAATAATATTTGTGCCTCTGTTCGTTACACAAGGCTCTTGGGTAATGACTCTTGAACCTTCTATTTGCAAAAGAGTGCCGTTTTCTTTGTCCTCACTGCGAGTTTTCATTTCTATTTGTGCCACCGCAGCTATAGAAGCCATAGCTTCACCTCTAAAACCCAAGGTATAAATATTGAACAAATCTTCGGTGGTGCGTAGTTTGGAGGTGGCGTGCCTCTCGAAACACATACGAGCATCTGTTTCGGACATACCGCAGCCGTCATCTATGACCTGTATCCACGTTTTTCCTGCTTCTTTGACAATCAACCGAATCTGTTGGCTACCCGCATCAACGGAGTTTTCCAACAGTTCTTTGACCACAGAGGCGGGGCGTTGCACCACTTCGCCTGCTGCAATTTGGTTTGCCAAAGCATCTGGCAATAAACGAATGACATCTTGCATTTTTTTGCACCTAAAAATTCTTGCGAAAGTATGATTTTTTTGTTAAAAATTCAAATTTTTATCAACTTTCTATGGCATCTCCCTCTAACAATCCTTAAATTTATACGATACTTTGAAAAGTGTCAGATAAATCTACTTCGTAAAAACTCTAACTTTGGGTGTTTAGCTCCCAAAATGGGCTTTTATTTTTATCTTACCTAACAATTATTGAGTAGTCTATTTTATTTTCTGCTAAATTGTACTTCTTTCTACGTATTCACTAATCTACTTTTGCAGCCATGATACCTACAAACATTCATATCAAACCCTTAGAAAGGTCGTTTTTTCAAAAACTACCCTACAAAAATATAGCTGTACTTACAGACGAACATACTTACCAATCTTGCTACCCACATTTAAAACCTCTGTTGGGTTCGCATTGGGTTGTCCAAATTTACAGTGGCGAGATGTATAAAAACCTAAAAACTTGTGAATATATTTGGCAACAACTTACTGATTTTCAGTTTGATAGAAAAAGTTTGTTGATTAACTTAGGCGGTGGTGTCATTGGTGATATGGGCGGATTTGTGGCTGCTACTTTCAAAAGAGGCATAGATTTTATGAATATTCCCACTACGTTATTGGCACAAGTAGATGCAAGTGTAGGCGGAAAGTTAGGCATAGATTTTCAAGGCTATAAAAACCATATTGGTATTTTTGCCGAACCTAAATACGTTTGGATAGACCCTTTTTTCTTGCAGACTTTGCCCATAGCACAATTCAAGTCGGGTTTTGCGGAAATAGTGAAGCATTGCTTGGTATCGGACAAAAAAATGTTTGAGGAGTTAGGAATTGTGCTGCCCAAATTAGCTGCTGCGACCAGTGCAGAGGAACTTTACAATTTATTGGATTGGCAACATTTAGTCAATCATTCTGTAGCCATTAAATCCAAAGTGGTAGAGGAAGACCCCAAAGAAAAAGGGCTGCGAAAAATCTTGAACTTCGGGCATACCGTTGGACACGCCATAGAAAGTTATTTGTTGTTGCACAGCAAGCCTATTTTGCATGGCGAGGCGGTGGCTATTGGTATGATTTGCGAGGCGTGGCTGTCTTGGCAAAAAGGGTTATTGGAAAAAGCTGATTACCAACAAATTAAAGGATTTTTATTACATTTTTTTGGTCATAAAGATTTGCCCGCCACTAAGTTTGAGGAAATAAGCAAGCTGGCACAGCAAGACAAGAAAAACGAAAACCAACAAATTCAGGCGTGTTTGTTACAAGGTATCGGGCAGCCTGTTTTTGGACAGGAAATCACTCGGCAGGAAATTGTGGCGAGTTTGGAGGCGTATCAGGTAAAATAAAAATAAGCATCTAAATCTTTTTAGCACACAGATTATACGAATTGTACGGATTTTAAATCAGTCTAAAATCCGTACAATCTGCGTGCTAACAATGGATTAGACGTTGAGATAACCTTTGAAAAAGAGTAAAAAACTAACAATGATAAACTTCGGGCAGTTATGGCGAATGGCAATATGGCAATACAGTGGTTTTGTGATTAATTTTTTAGTACAAATTTCCTTAACATTCTTACTGCCTACTTCCTATTTTGGTTATATGGCTACCTTGCAGGCAAGCATGGAGCTACTAACAGGCATTACTACGTTGAGTTTTCATGGTAGTTTATACAGGAAATATGATGAAAATATTGAAAAAATAACGAATCATGCCTTGTTATTAGGGCTGTTACAGGCTGTTGTGGCTTTGAGTTTGTCAAGTAGTATTGCTTACTATTTGTATGTGCAAGGTACACTAAGTTTGTTAGCAATAGGATTTTGTTGCTTATTTCAGTTAGCGGTGCTTGCCAGCAATTTCAAAATGATTATTTACACCGCCTTAGAAAAAAACAAAACTTTTGTGCGTAATTCGCAGATAGAGGCTATTGTTAATTTGCTTGTAGGCATTGGTTTAATTGTTTGGGCGTGGCTTTTTCCTTCTGAAAAAGTCTTGATGACTAAATTGATTTTACCAAGTATCTTATTATCAAGTATTTATATAGGTTACTATTATTTCAAAGGTTTTCGAGTTTCATTGTCAAACATAGATACTGCATTACTAAAATTTATTTTACAAAACAGCCTACGCAACTATTTTGCAAGAATTACAGACAGTTTTTTGAATAGATTAGATATTTTATTGGCAAAATTTTTCTTCAATGACTTTGAAATAGGGGTGTATGAACGAATGAAATATTTTGCGGGCTTGCCTAATTATTTGCTCACAAGTATCAATACTCGTATTTTATTGGTACGGTATGGTTCTCCCAACAAACAGCTACACATTTTGCAAAGGGTAAATTTTATTAATTTTACTACTAATTTTGTATTGTATATAGGCTTGTTTTTGGCTTTGTATTGCCTTTCTTTTTTTATACAACTGCCTCTTTTACAGGCTGTTTTCCCTCTTTATTTTGGTTTGTGGTATTTGTGCGGACTCAATACCATTAAAAATAATATTCGCATTTACTTGTTCATCAAATCTCATGTTTTAAGAAATGCTGTCAAGTTATTTGTAGTGCCAAGTTTGTTTTTTAGTGTGAGTGTAGCTTGTTTATACCTGCTAAATTACAAAGTATCTATGACTGTTTGGGCTTGTGTATATTCATTGTCTTACATTACTTCTTTTTTGGTACTTCCCAAAGAAATTTATTTAGTAAATTGGAAAAAATATACAGCATATTACTGGTACTGGGGCAAGAAAAAGTACAAACATTTTCAACGCAAAAGATTTGCTAAATAGAAAGACAAAATAAACTACTATTTTCTTAGTGAACTTGTGTTCTTGTGGTTCATTTACAAGTAGTTAAAAATAGTAAACCTACTTTATTATCTCTTACTTAATAGCTAATGTTCATGCACAAAAGTAGTAGCTTGGCTCAAAGCTAAGATTTGAGAACTCATACGGTTCACGTTTTCTTGTATTTCTTTTGGCGAAAAACCAACGGCACTTCGGTACATATTCCGCATTTTGAGCAAGGAAATAAAGTTGCCTGTCCAATTTGCCGAAGGAATCTCTAATAAATCCCCTACGTCATCTCCTACCAAAAAACGAATATAAGTAGGGGCAAAACCTTTGAGTACATGAAAAGGTGGTGTCGTCTGAAAAGCCTCTAACAATGCTTGCATCAATAAAATGCCCGCATCAGATTTTTGGAAAGAAAGTCGTACTATTTCATCACACAGTATTTTTGCATTGGTACTATTTTGAGGCAATAGTTCGTTTTGTACGCCCAACATTTCGCCTACAACAGCCCACAAGTGTAGATATGCTTGTGCTTCTTCAAAAGAAGTCGTTACGCCTATTTTTCGCAGCCCTTCCAAAACAATGTAGGAAAACGACAAATTTGTGCCAGCCATGTCCATTTGGTTAATAGGCAGCCCCCAAGCCATATTCCATTCGCCTTTTTGTAAAATATGATGACGCATGACTGCATGGTACAATCTCACTTTGGCAATACTTCTAAAAGCCTTACCCGTTGGGCGAAAAGCATCAGGACTTAGCACTTCTAACACAAATTGGGCAGTTTCTGCCAAACGTCTGCGAGTTTGGGCTACAATACGCTGCGAATGTACCAATACTCTTGCCCCGTCTGCTGCTGCATAACAGTAGGGCAATGAATAAACACCCAACAACATAGAAATATTTTCTATATTTTTCTCAAAAAAATGTACGGCTAATTGGATTTGACGAGTATCTGCCCAAGAAGGTAATTGTGAAAGTTTATCCAAATATTCTTGTAAATACTTGGGTACATCTTGTTGATTAGTAACTTGTTGGTTGTAAGTGAGTTGTCTTAAAAAATGACCCACTACAGGCATTTGTCCGTTTTGTACCAAAGTAGTTACAATCGTATCTGCCCATTCATCACCTATTTGGCGGTATGTTAATAAATTTTTGTGGGGTAACATCATCAATAAAGTAGCTGTTGAGAATGTAATAGTTACTAAGTTATGCAATCTATTACACTCAAAAAACAACTGTCTATAAAAATTGTTTGCCCCGAATACGATAAGTAGGCTTACAGTACTTTGCATTTACAAAAAAAATTATTTCCTTAGCTTAAGAAAAAGTATATACAAGCCCCACAAGGGTTCAAAACCCTTGTGGGGCTATAATACAAAGGTTTTATTCTACTCACTTATGCGAAACTTTCTTGCCTTTCTATTTTTCGGTGCTATCACAGGCGTATTGTTGTGGGGCTTACACTTCCCACAAGGCGACATTCCGCCATTAGGAAAATTGGTGAATCCTTTTTCGGGTTTTTGGCAAAATTCTACGGGTAAAAAAATTACTTTGCCCCAAAAAGTACAAATTCCAGACCTTAAAGGCAAAGTTACGATACTGTATGATGACAGGTTAGTTCCACATATTTTTGCAGACAACGAAGAAGATTTATTTGCTGCACAAGGTTATGTTACGGCTGCGTTGCGATTGTGGCAAATGGAAATCCAAACTCACGCCGCAGCAGGAAGGTTAAGTGAAATTGTAGGCGAAAAAGGTTTGGAAAATGACCGTAGAAAAAGAAGATTGGGCATGGGCTACGCTGCCGAACAAACGTTGGCTGCTATGCTACTGAACCCTACGAGCAAAATGATGATAGAAAATTATACCAAAGGCGTAAATGCGTACATTAAACAACTGAAAATGAACGAATTACCTTTGGAATATAAATTATTGAACTACAAACCCGAAGAATGGACTCCTTTAAAATCTGCTTATTTATTAAAGGAAATGTCTTTGACTTTGAGTGGTTGGGACAATGATTTTGAATATACGAATTTTTTAAAGGCTTTTGGTCGTGAAAAATTAGAGGTTTTATTTCCAGATTTTCCCGTAGGGCAAGAACCCGTAGTAAATAAAAGGGCTTTTACTAACACCGAAAAAGACAATAGTAACAAAGAAAAAAATAGTAAAAATACTACAAAAACTACCGTAGCCGATAAACAAAAAGGTTGGAATTTTGATGCTATTGCTGTGCCAAATCCTACTGTGCCGTACAATCCTTTGTTCGTAAAAGATAGTTTATTGGCAAAACCTAACCCTCGCAATGGTAGTAATAATTGGGCGGTGTCTGGCACTAAAACAGCTTCAGGCTACCCAATTTTGTGCAATGACCCGCATTTAGATATTAAATTACCTGCTGTTTGGTTAGAAATTCAGTTACATTGCCCTAATTTCAATGTGTATGGTGTAAGTATGCCGGGTGCTCCTGCCGTTATCATTGGGTTCAATCAAAGTGTGGCATGGGGTGTTACAAATGCCCGCCAAGACGTAATGGATTGGTACAAAGTACAGTTCAAAGATAGCCAACGCAGTGCGTATTGGTACAATAACGATTGGAAAAATACCGAAAAAAGAATAGAAGTTTACAAAGTGCGTAACCAAGCTATACAAATAGATACAGTGGTTTATACGCACCATGGTGTAGTGTCTTATGACCAAAATTATTCGCCAGTACACGCCAAAGAAAAAACGGGTTATGCTTTGCGTTGGGCTGCCCATGAAGGAAATAATGAACTTTTGACTTTTTACCAACTTAACAAAGCCAAAAACTATGAGGATTTCCAACAAGCCCTTGTTGGCTATGCTTGTCCTGCCCAAAACTTCATTTTTGCGTCTGTAAACAACGATATTGCAATACAAGTACAAGGAAAATTGCCTGTGAAGTGGAAAGAACAAGGAAAGTTTATCTTAGACGGCAGCAACCCCCAACATGATTGGCAACAATTTATTCCTGAAAATCATAAAGTACAAGACAAAAATCCTGTGAGTGGCTTCGTAAGTTCTGCCAATCAGCATCCCGCAGACCCTAGTTATCCCTATTATTTGTTTGATGCTTCTTATGAACACTATCGCAACCGCCGTATTCATAGATTATTGGACACTATGCAACGCATTACTGCCGAAAAAATGATGGCAATGCAGTTAGACAATTACAATTTATTGGCTGCCGAAAATTTACCTTTCTTACTTAGTCAGCTCAATATCAATGATTTAGGTGTAGCCGAAAAAGATATTTATAATGAATTATCACGTTGGAATTACGACAATGCACCCTTAGAAAAAGCCCCTATTTATTTTGAAATGTGGATAGATACTTTGCAAAAATCTATTTATACAGACGAGTACAATACGACAAAAACGCAAATGCCTATTCCAGACCAATATGTTTGGTTACAATTATTGAAAGAACAACCAGATTTTGACTTTTTTGATGATATTCGCACACCAAATAACAAAGAAAATGCAAAAGATTTAGTGCATAAGAGTTTTATGGCTACGGCTCAGGTCTATGCAAAATGGCAGAAAGAAATTATGGCAAAAAGTCATTTGCCTACATGGGCAAATTTTAAGGCTACGCATATTTCACATTTGTTTCCGCCTCTTAAATCCTTTGGTTATTATTACTTGCAAAACGGCGGTAACTACAACACTATCAACGCTGTATCTAATCATCATGCACCGTCTTGGCGAATGGTCGTAGAGTTACGCCCAGAAGGAACTAAAGGCTATGGCGTTTATCCCGGGGGGCAGTCTGGTAATGCAGGGAGTTTTTATTATGGCAACATGGTGAAACAATGGGAAAAAGGCGAATACAATCCTTTGACTTTTTGGCAACAACCTGATGACGCAAAAGGCAAGACTCTATTTAAACAGACTTTGAGTAAGTAAAAATTAAGATAGAGTTAAAATAGTCATACTATTTCACTCTATTAGCGAAATTTCACCAAACAATATTTTTTTTATTTGGTTAATTCATTAATTTTAGTAAACTTGGTGGCATTGAAATAAAATTACCACACAACCTTAAAATATCATGTCGAGATACGCAGAACTTATCTTCGAAGGCAAAAAATACATTTTGCCAGTAGTCGAAGGAACAGAAAAAGAACTTGGCTTGGACATTAGCAAATTGCGTGATGAAACAGGCTTAATAACCTTAGATGCGGGGTTCAAAAACACAGGTTCTAACACAAGTGCTATTACCTTCTTAGATGGGGAGTTGGGGATTTTGCGTTATAGAGGATATGCTATCGAGGAATTGGCTGAAAAATCTACTTTCTTAGAAGTAGCTCACTTATTGATTTACGGAGAATTGCCAAATAAAGCTACTTTGAGCAATTTCCAAAAAGACATTACCATGCACACATTGGTACATGAAGATATGCGTAAAATCTTTGATGGTTTTCCTGCCTCTTCACACCCAATGGGCGTATTAGCTTCGTTGGTTTGTGCTTTAACAGCCTTCTATCCAAATGCTCTTGACCCGAATTTGTCGCCTGCCGAAACAGATTTACACATCATTCGGTTGTTGGCTAAAATGCCTACGTTGGCAGCTTGGGCATACAAAAATGAAATGGGACACCCATTGAATTACCCTAAAAATTCATTGAGTTACTGCGAGAACTTCTTGCAAATGATGTTTGCGTACCCAACAGAAGACTTCCACCCAGACCCTGTGGTAGTTGATGCGTTGGACAAACTACTCATCTTGCACGCAGACCACGAGCAAAACTGTTCGGCAGCTACTGTGCGTGTCGTAGGTTCTTCTCATGCAAGTTTGTACTCTGCTATTGCGGCGGGTATCAATGCTTTGTGGGGACCTTTGCATGGCGGAGCTAACCAAGAAGTTATCGAGATGTTGCAAGAAATTCATGCAAACGGCGGTAACGTGAAGAAGTATGTGGAAATGGCGAAAGACAAAAACAGCACTTTCCGTTTGATGGGCTTCGGACACAGAGTTTACAAAAACTATGACCCAAGAGCTAAGATAATCAAAGGTGCTTGTGATAATGTATTGAACAAATTGGGCGTATCTGACCCATTGTTAGACATTGCGAAAGAATTGGAAGAAGCAGCCTTGAAAGATAGCTACTTTGTAGAAAGAAAACTATATCCAAACGTGGACTTCTACTCTGGCGTTATCTACAGAGCTATGGGTATCCCGACAGAAATGTTTACAGTAATGTTTGCATTGGGTCGTTTACCGGGCTGGATAGCACAATGGCGTGAAATGCGTCAAATGAAGTTGCCTATCAGCCGTCCTCGCCAAATCTATACAGGAGCAACTTTACGCCCTTATGTACCTATGGGCAATAGAGAAAAATAAAACTTTTGAGGGTTAAAAACCTCACCCCTGCCCCCTCTCCATTTGGAGAGGGGGTTTTTGTTGTAAAACGGACTAAAGTCCGTTCTACAGAAACTTTTATTTATTTTCTTGCAACTCTCTTATTTTCACATATTTCACAAAAGTAGCAAAGGCAGAAATAGCACAAACCAAAAACCCTTTGTAGCCGTCTAAAATACCCAAACGAAAGAAATAACTGTAAATAAATTTCCAGAGAGGATTGACAAATAATTTATACAAAGGCACTTTTTTATGACGGGCTGCTGCCTCTTGTGCCATGATGTCCGTAAATTTGTTAATTTGTGCCAAATGTTGTTGGGTAGAATAGTAACTATAGTGTAAAATATCGCCTTGTAGTTTTCCTAAAATTACATTGCTTGCTAATATAATTATATCATGTGGGCTTTTACCACCCCAGTAGGCTTTTTGCTTGTTGAATAGGCGAGTTTTATAGTCAGGATACCAGTCTGTATGTCGAATCCATTGTCCAATGTAATTGGTCAGGCGAGGCATTTCGTAGGCATCTGTTGTGGGAACTGTTGCTTTTAGTTGCAAGATTTCCTGCTGTAGTTTTTCGGACAAAGCCTCGTCTGCATCTAAGGACAGTACCCAATGGTGTGTAGTGTGTGAGAGAGCAAAATTTTTTTGTTCTATATAACCCAAAAAGGCTTGTTCTATCCATTTTACACCATATTTTATGCAAATAGCTTTGGTATTATCTGTTGATAATGAATCTACTACCACGATTTCATCTGCTATGCTTTTTACCGAATCTAAACAACGTGCTATATTTTCTTCTTCATTAAAGGTGATAATAGCCACAGAAATTGCAATCATATTTTAAATAGTTGGAAGTTTACAAATCTAAAACAATTACTTATTTGAACAGTTAAATACTTTGTATGTTTTCTTTAAGGCGAATAAGCAATTATATTTCTTGTTTATTAGCATATACTTACTAACGTTATCTTTACTTGTTATTGTTATAAAAATAGCCTTAGGTTCTTAATCTAAAATAATACTTAGTTGTAATAATTTCATAAGCCTCAAAAGCCTCAACGCCAATAAATAGCCAAATTGGTATTATAATTAACAAATTTTAAGTTTTTAAGCATACTATAGATACAAAATACGTTAATGATACGTATAAGATTGAGTCTTGTTGTTTAACAAAATAACAAATAGCTATTTATACTTACATCTGTAATAATATCTATTTTTCATTATTAAAGAAGTATATTATTTAATATAATCTACTCCTATAAATACAATTTTAAATTAACTTTCTAAAATACCTACAAGTAGGTATTGTTTTTAAGCTATGCAAAAGTCATTTTTAAATGTTCAAATACAACAAAGCATAATGAGTACGGAAAAACTACATTTATTGACCGAAAGAGAGAAGCAAGTGCTTACGCATATAGCCGAAGGGAACACTAATCTTCAAATTTCTGAACTATTGTCCATTTCTGAGAATACAGTAAAGACACATAGAAAAAATATAAAAAGGAAATTAGAGATGGTAAGTACGGCAGACTTAGTGAAATTTGCACAAAAAACAGGGCTTATTACTTCTTAATAGTAACACGAAACAACCATATTACACGGTTGTATATGGTTGTTTCGTACTATATTAGTTGCCCAAACACTTGTTAAACTACAATTTTAAGCTAAATGCAAAGTATCTTTTCTGTCCGAACCATAAGATACTAACTTAATAGGTACTTGCAGATATTCTTCTATGAATCGTATGTAAGTAGCTAAGGCAGTAGGTAATTGGTCGAAACTATGTAGGTTTTCTAAATTAGTATTCCAGCCTTTTAATGTTTTGTAAATAGGTCTGAGAGGCATATCTACCACTTCAAACGGCATTTCATCTGTTACTTCGCCGTTAGGAAGTTGGTAGTGTGTACATACGTTAATTTCTTCAAAAGTATTCAATACATCAGCCTTCATCATAAATAACTGTGTTACACCATTGAGCATCACGGCGTATCGCAAGGCAGGCAAATCTAACCAACCACAACGTCTTGCACGTCCTGTAGTTGCTCCGTATTCATGCCCAATGGCACGTAGTCTTTCGCCTATTTCATTATTGAGTTCTGTTGGAAAAGGACCTCCGCCTACTCTTGTGGCATACGCCTTGAAGATACCGAAAACCTCACCTACTTTGGTTGGAGCAATGCCCAAACCCGTACAAGCACCCGCCACCGTTGTATTGGAACTTGTAACGAAAGGATAAGAACCAAAATCTATGTCTAACAAAGAACCCTGAGCCCCCTCTGCTAATATTTTTTTGCCTTCTTGTAAAGTTTGGTTCAATACGTATTCACTATTTACAAACGTACATTCGTTTTTGAGGAACTCTACCGCAGCAAAAAAGTCATGTTCCATCAAAGCCAATTCATACGGTTGGTTATTGATTTGCCCCGAAGTAGGGAAATTATAAAACTGTAAAGTGGTCAGGTGTTTTGCTTTGAGTTGTTCGTAGCGTTGCGAAAAGTCTGGGGATAAAATATCGCCAATTCGCAAGCCTGCACGACCAATTTTGTCTTGGTATGCAGGGCTTATGCCTTTTAGTGTAGAACCTATTTTTTTATCCCCTTTCGCCAATTCAGAAGCTGCATCTATAAGGCGGTGTGTAGGGACAATGATTTGTGCTTTTTTAGAAATCTGTAATTGTTGGCGAATATCCACCCCTTTGCTTTGTAGAGCTGCTAACTCTTTACGCAAAATCACAGGGTCTAAAACAACACCATTGCCAATCACATTGTTGATTTCTTTACGGAAAATGCCCGAAGGAATTTGGTGCAAAACGTGCTTTACGCCGTCAAAATGGAGGGTATGCCCCGCATTAGGACCTCCTTGAAAACGAGCAATAGTGTGGTAGTGAGGAGCTAAGAAGTCGACGATTTTGCCTTTTCCTTCGTCGCCCCATTGTAAGCCCAGTAGAATATCCATGTTTGTAGAAAGAAAGAAATTGATGCTACAAAGCAAAGCATTTTTAGCCAAAAAAAGCTATTTTCAGTAAAAAACATATCAATTTTTGGGGCTTGTAAGAAATATTGTGAGTCTATGATTGACAAGTACCTATAACAGTGTAGTAGATAAGTAGTTATGAATGAAGTTGTTTAGGGTTTGTCATTAACTCTCAACCTTATAGCTATACTTTCATACAAAATTAAATTTGCCACAAGGACACGAAGGGTTAATAGTAAAAACTTGTGAACTTGTGTCCTTGTGGTAAAACATTAATGGCACATATTAAAAAAAGGCTTAAAAATAGACGCAATAGTGGCAAAAAAAACGAATCCTAAACGACTTCAATAACTAAAATGCTTACACCAATGCTATAACAAGTTAAAAAATGCTAATATGTAGGGCATAGGGTCGTAAATATGTAGCTTTGGGTACATGAAATTGCATGATATAAAACTACTATTTTTAATCCCTTATCAAATGAAAAGTTATTTATTACTCACAGGTTTGGCGGTTGGTCTGGCTGTTACGGCTTGTAATAAGACGACTCCTGAACAAAGCAATACGGCTGTTAATGTGCCAGCCCCACAAGCCAAAAAAGTTCCGAAAGAACTTACACAACATGGGCATACTCGTACAGACAATTATTATTGGTTGAATGACCGTAATAACCCCGAAGTCATTGCGTATTTGAAAGCTGAAAATGCGTACAGAGATACACTAATGGCAGCTACAAAGCCTCTGCAAGAGCAACTTTTTGCAGAAATGAAGGGCAGAATTAAGGAAAAAGACGAGTCTGTGCCTTACAAACTCGATGACTTTTACTATTACTATAAGTACGAAGAAGGACAACAATACCCTATTTTTTGTCGCAAAAAAGGTAGTTTAGAGGGTACTGAAGAGGTATTGGCAAATGGCAATGAATTGGCAAAAGGCAAAAAGTTTTTTAATGCCTACTATGACGTAAGCCCTAAACACGACATTTTGACAATTACAATGGATACGGTAGGCAGAAATCAATTTACTGTCTATTTCCAAGACATCAAAACAGGTAAAATCTATGACGACAAAATTCCGTTTGTAACAGGGGCAGAATGGGCAAATGACAACAAAACGGTGTATTATACGGTGGAAGATACAGTTACCTTGCGTTCTTACAAAGTATTGAAACATAATTTGGGTACTTCGCCAGCCAAAGACGTAACGATTCACGAAGAAAAAGACACGAAATTTAGTACCTACATCAACAAAAGTAAGTCTAAAAAATACTTGTTCATCATCAACGGTTCTACGTTAAGTGATGAAGTTTTGTACTTAGATGCCGACCAAGCCAACGGAAAATTTGCACCAGTGCAGCCTCGTACTCCCAAGTTGGAATACAGTGTCGACCATTTTGGCGATAAATTTTACATTCGTACCAATGATAATGCCTTGAATTTCAAGTTAGTAGAAACGCCTGTGAGCAAACCTGCAAAAGAAAATTGGAAAGAGGTAATTCCACACCGTTCAGATGTTTTGTTGAAAGGCATTGAGATTTTCAAAGATTATTTGGTAGTTTCAGAACAAAGTGAAGGTTTGCCGAAATTGCGTATTATCAAGTGGGCAGACAAAACAGAACACTACCTCAACTTTGGCGAAGCAGCTTATACGGCAAATGTGGCGTACAATCCAGAGTTTAACACCACAAAATTGCGTTACAACTACACTTCTTTGACTACGCCCAATTCTACGATAGACTATGACATGGGAACAAAAGAAAAAGAGGTGAAGAAAGAACAAGAAGTATTGGGTGGTTTCAACAAAGCCGACTACGAAACACAAAGATTATGGGCAACGGCAAAAGACGGCACAAAAGTTCCTATTTCTATTGTCTATAAAAAAGGTTTCAAACAAGACGGTTCGCAGCCTTTGTACTTGTATGCCTACGGTTCTTATGGCAGTTCTACCAACCCAACTTTCAGTACCAACCGTTTGAGTTTATTAAACAGAGGTTTTGCCTTTGCGATTGCACACATTAGAGGCGGACAAGAAATGGGCAGACAGTGGTACGAAGACGGCAAATTTTTGAAAAAGAAAAATACTTTTACAGACTTTATAGACTGTGCAGACTTTTTGGTGCAACAAAAATATACTTCTCCAGACAAATTGGTAGCTGTAGGTGGCAGTGCAGGTGGTTTGTTGATGGGTGCAGTAACGAATATGCGTCCAGAATTGTTCAAGGTGGTAGTGGCTCACGTACCGTTTGTAGATGTGGTTACGACCATGTTAGACGAGAGTTTACCATTGACTACAGGCGAATTTGAGGAGTGGGGCAACCCCAAAGACAAGGAATATTATGACTATATGTTATCGTATTCGCCTTATGACAATGTAGAGAAAAAAGCCTATCCTAACTTATTGGTTACTACAGGTTTACACGACTCCCAAGTGCAGTATTTTGAGCCTGCCAAATGGGTAGCCAAATTGCGTGAAATGAAAACAGACAATAACCGCCTCGTGATGTCTGTAAACATGGACGCAGGGCATGGTGGTTCTTCAGGCAGATTTGACCGTCTGAAAGAAGTAGCCTTAGAATATGCCTTTATTTTTGATGTTTTGGGTGTGAAATAGATTTTTTTCACAGTGGACTTGTTTAGTTGCTTTTGTATAGTGTCATTTGGGAACACAGATGACACGGATTGTACGGATAAAGCAGTAATTTTTAATTTTTTATCCGTAAAGTTAGTATTATCTGTGTGCTAAATCTATGCTATTACATTTCAACTAAACAAGTCCATTGAGATAAAAATACCTAATTAAAAATTTACTAATCAATAATTGTGCTTTTGCAATTACCTATGCTTACAGATGAATATTTTATGCGAATAGCCTTGACAGAAGCCCAAAAAGCCTTTGAGGAAGGAGAAGTGCCTGTAGGGGCGGTAGTCGTTTGTAATCAACAAGTAATAGGAAAAGGGTACAACCAAACCAAAAAACAAGCAGACGCAACAGCCCACGCAGAAATGTTGGCTATTACCGCAGCTACCCACCATTTGGGCAGTAGGTATTTGACAGGCTGCACCTTATACGTAACCTTAGAGCCTTGTGTCATGTGTGGCGGTGCTACGTATTGGACACAACTCCAGCGTATTGTCTATGCAGCAGGAGATGGCAAATATGGCTATTCCAAAATTTCTACAGCTATCATTCACCCCAAAACGACTATTACCAAAGGTGTATTAGCCCAAGAAGCAGAAACACTGTTAAGTAGCTTTTTTCAACAGTTGCGACAAAAATAAAGATGTAATCTTTTGAAAAGATTACATCTTTAATACTACCGTTTATTTATTTCTTGAATTGTCTATCAACATTTTCCCTTTGTCGTCCCACTCCCGAATAATAGTGCTATCTCTGTCATCAAAAGGGTCATCAGGAAATTTCATTTCTCTTTTACGGCTGTATTTCACTTGGTCATAGTATTCGTACCATATACCTATTTTGTTGTCTTCTGCATACTGCCCTTTGAGAGCCAAACGACCACTTGGGTAATAATACAAATATTCGCCTTCTTTGCGACCATCATTGATAGATACTTTTTCTTTTAAAACCTTTTGTTTTTTATCGTAATAGGTCAAAACAGATTCTGCAAAATTGCCTTTTTCGTAGTATTTTTTATCAGTCAATAAAGTATCTTTATTGAACTTTTCCCATCTACCGTCTTTTACACCAAAGTAGAAATAGCCTTCTTCTTGTACCAAATCATTTACTTTTTTTGTGTAAAGTCCATGCAATAAAAAGCCTTTTTCTCTGTCAAATTTACCTGTTTTGAAAATCTTTTGCTTTTTAGTGTCATAGTAATAAACCTCTGTGGTATAAGGCGGAGGAGCTACTTTGTCATCATTTACATACGCAAATTTCTCTACGATTGTCCGTTTTCCCGAAAAAGTACGGATAAAAGTTTTGCGTCCTTTCACGCCTCTGTAGTAGCCTTTAGGTTCTTTTTTTTCTTGTGGTTCTTTTTTATCTTTTTTCAAAGAATTGACCAAATCACCTAATTCTTTTTGTAGTTTTTCTTTCTCTTTTAAAGTCCTCTTGGTATTCAAATCTATTACTGGCACAGTCGAGGTGGTCAATAAAGCATCTGTTTGGCTTTTGGGCTTCTCTTGTGTGTTATTATCAGGAGGATTTTTGTCTTGTGCCTGTAGGGTAGGTGTAATGGCAAAAGCCGTTGCCAAAACAACAAAACGCAAAAAGTTATGCAACATAGAAGGAAATAGATTATATAAAAAACGAGGTATGAATTAAATTTTTTGGGCATTTTGATTACAAAGTTCAAAGAAAAAAACAAGCGTAGCAAACAACTTATCCATTTCTTGTAAAAAAGCAAAGTCCACATTTTTTGTAAACTGCATATTTTCTAATTGCCCAAACTGCCAATTATCACCATTGGTTACGATACCAAATACGGGCAAATTGGGTTGATTGTTAATTTGCTGAATTGTGTACATTTCTAAAAGACACTGCCCCCAACCACCTTCAAAATCATCTTTTTTGGCTTCTACCACAGCTAAGAGTGGCGAACCAAATACAATTTTACCCAAATGAGATTGTTTAGCTACTACATAGTCGGGCATACCAGATAGTTCTTTGTTAAACGATATGCTTTTATTTGCCCAAAGCATCAAGGTTTGGTCATATCTTTTCCAAACTTCTTTGAGAATAGGGAACAAGATAGTTTCTCGAATGGCTGCTTCAGAAATATTGTAAGGGTAGTTGAGTATAATGTACTTCAGTTCTTCTTTGAGTAAAACAGGCATTGGTGTTGGTGGAACATCAACGATAAAATTAGCCTTTTTGATAGAGATTTGATATTTGCTTGCTACCTCGTCTATAGACTTAAATTTTTTGAAACTCATAGTAGATATTTTTGAAGTGGGCAAACAAATATACTCAAAAAGGTAATGATAGTTATAAAAAGTGCAGCTAAAGATGACATCTTTTTGAAAGATGTCATCTTTAGCTGCACTTTTTATAACTAAGAAGATTATTCTGCTAAAACAAAATTAGGTTTAGTCAAAATTATAAGTTCTCAAACCTATAAGGTTTTCGAAAACCTTATAGGTTGAAATGTAGGCAATTACAAAAGATTCACCCTAAACTTTTCGCCTAACTGTTGTAAATCTGCCACCACAGGCGGTAATAACTCCCAACCTTCTTGTTTGCGAGTAATTTCCATTTCCCTCTCAATATCGCCATGAATCAATACTTTTTCGTAACCTTCGGCAGTTTTGGCATTGCGGAAACGTTGAATCCAGTTGTCCATGTGTGCCTTGAACTCGTCAGCAGGGCGAAACGCATCTACACGCATAGCTCCCAAGAAATGCCCCAAGCCTTTGCCCACAGGGTCGGCAGGTAAAGGTAAGAAATGCACAAACGGCGGCGCCCAAGCCGCATAACCAGCCCCCGACAACACTGCCGACAAAATATCTACCATAGCCCCCAACCCGTAACCTTTGTGGCTACCATGTGCCAAATCACTGCCCAAAGGCAACAACGCACCGCCTTGTTTGAGTTCGTTGGGATTGGTAGAAGGGTTGCCTTTGGCATCTTGTACCCAACCCAACGGAGCTTCAGCGTTTTTGCGTTGCAAAATCTCTAATTTGCCGTTGGCTGCGGTGGTCGTTGCAAAATCTGCCACAAATGGCGGTTGCTTGCCCGCAGGAATGGCAATGGCAATAGGATTTGTTCCCAAAAGTCTTTCTATAGAGCCTGTAGGGGCTACCAAAGGGCTTGCGTTAGTCATTGCAATTCCTATCATGTCTTTCGGTAACGCCATCATAGCGTGGTGTCCTGCAATACCAAAGTGGTTAGAGTTGCGAACAGCCACCCAACCTGTGCCTACTTGTTCGGCTTTTTTCAATGCAACTTCCATAGCTTTGGGGGCTACAACCAAACCCAAACCTGCATCTCCATCTACTACGGCAGTGCTGGGAGTTTCATGTACTACCTGAATGTTGGGCGTTGGATTGATACGACCCGCCTCCCACAAACGTACATAACCCGACAACCGAGCTACCCCATGCGAATCTACCCCACGAATATCTGCCGACACCAAAGTTTCGGCAGCTAATAGGGCATCTTCGGAGCTACAGCCCATTTGCAAGAAAATATTTGCAGAAAAATCTCTTAATTGTGTATAAGTAAATAACATGATGATGAAAGCAAAATTGTTTGCAAAACTATGAAAAGTTGGCGAAGTTCTGTAACAAAATGTTTAGACAAGGATTAAATGTAGAAGTCTTAACTATGTCTATTGCTATTTGAAGTAATATGCCGTATTTTTGGAAAATCTATTGTTGTTTAAAATTTTATTGATTTATGCAAACTGCTTTAAGTATTACAGACCCTATTTATCAACCTAAAACCCACAACTTTATAGACAAATGGCTGATTAGTCTGCTAACAGACGAAAGAGATTTGCCTTTTGTGTATTTGTGGTTAAAGATTATTTGTTTTGTGTTGCCCTTTCCTGTCTATTTTTATTGGGCAGATAGTTTTTCTTGGTGGTTAGTGGCGGTTTATTATGTGTGGCAATTAGCTTTTTTTACGGGACCTTATATTTTGATGTTGCATAATACTTCGCATAGGGCTTTTTTCAAAAAAGAGTACAACGCCCTTAACTACGTGAATACGTGGGTATTAGGTATTTTCTTTGGCGAAACTCCCGAATCTTACTATGCACACCATATCGGTATGCACCACATAGAAAACAATTTGCCAGACGACCACAGTAGCACCATGAAGTACCAAAGAGATAGTTTTTTGCATTTCTTACACTACTATTTCAGTTTTATCATCTTGGGTATCAGCCAACTCTACCAATATTTGACACTGAAAAAAAGATTTAAAATTCGCAATGCCTTTGCTTCGGGAGAGTTTTCTTTTTGGGTGCTTTGTGCGGGGCTTTCTTACTTCAATTTTGAGGCTACGCTGGCTACTTTTATTATCCCTGTGTTCTTGACTCGTTTCTTGATGATGGCGGGAAATTGGGGACAACACGCCTTTATAGACCCACAAACCCCTGAAAACAACTACCGCAATAGCATTACTTGTATCAATTCTCGTTACAACCAAATGTGTTTCAATGACGGTTATCATATCGGACACCATAACCGTCCTGCTATGCACTGGACAGAAATGCCTGTGGAGTTTCAGAAAAACGTACAGAGATATGCCGAAGAAAGGGCTTTGGTCTTTGAAAAGTTAGATTTCTTTGCCGTTTGGTTGCTCCTAATGCTTAAAAGATACGACTGGTTGGCTCATTTTTACGTGCAACTTACCCCCGAAAAACCATTGACCCAAGACCAAATTATTGGTTTAATGAAAGAAAGAACAAAGCAATTTGATGTAGCTTGGTAAACTCAATACTTGTTTAAACTATAAAAAAACTGTTTGCGACATGGTTAAATGTTTTGCAAACAGTTTTTTTATGAATGAAAATGGGTAAATTGTAGGAGTTTAGCCAAATAGCTGTAAACTATACTCACTAATAAATTCTCTAAACTGCCGAGTTTATTGGTACGTTGTTTTACAAAGATGGGGAGGTGGTGCAGCATATTTTAGGGTTTAATGGTGCAAGTTTTAGACTGCCAACTATGTGGATAATTTCAAAAAATCTGTATTTTTGTGTATTCACGAGTGCCTAAAACACAAACAATATGATTGATTACATAGAAATAAAAAATTTCAGATGTTTCAAACACACACGAATTAAAAACTTTGGCAAAGTCAATTTGATTGGAGGCTTGAATAATGCAGGGAAAACAGCCTTGTTAGAAGCCCTATTGCTTGGTTTTTTTCCAACAACTAACTCTTTTAATCTCCTGCGAAAGTTTAGAAATGATAATACATCAAATAGGGAGTTAAATGAAAATACGTGGCAATATTTCTTCTTAAATAAATCTATTGAAGAGAAAATAAGCATTGTTCTAAAAGAAGATGCTGTAGATAAATATATTACAGAAATCACTTGCCAACAAGATTTTAGCAATATTACGACTGAAGTAGATACAGACAGGTTATTACATTTGTATAGAGAAGTGGCAAATCCCTTTTTTCTAAATGTAAAAGGCAAACAGTTTGACAAGGACTTTGACTATTTTCCTATACCAAGAGAGTTACGCATAATGCCTTCTTCTGTTGGTAAAGTTCCCAAAGACATAGACAATAGCACCCCTTTTTTACATTCTTACATAAGAAAAAGTGAGGAAGAGATGACTACTTTATACACAAAAGTAAAAGCAAAAAAGGATATTATTTTAGCTGTGCTTGCTTCTATTGATGACCGAATTAAGGATATAGAAATACTTACTCCCAACGGAAAGCCTAACTTATTTCTTTCTCTTGATAATCAAGGAGATTTCCCTGTCAATTTGTTTGGTGATGCTATTCGCAAAATCATTGAAGTCATTTTGGTATTGCTTAACACCTCTAATTCAGTTATCTTAATTGATGAGGTAGAAAATGGCTTACATTACACCAAACAAGCTGAATTTTGGCGTTTATTGTTTGGAATAGCTGCCAAAGACACCCAAATTTTTGCAACTACTCATAGCAAAGAAATGATAACAGCCTTCGCAAAAACAGCCGAAGAAAACCCTGCGGTTAGTGCTACCTATTTTCAAATGTATAGAAGTGGAGTAAGTCAAAATATTGTTGCTGCACCTTACAAAGTATCTGAATTACAATATGCTCTTACAAACAATTTACCATTAAGAGGCGAAGAACAATGATGAAAAATATTCTGATTGTAGAAAGTAAGAATGATAAGGCTTTTTTTGAATACTTACTTGCTCATTTACAAGTGATTACAACTAATACTGTAACAATTTTTGGCTTAGATGAATTATCTGCTGGTAGAGGATTAAGCAAAGAAAGACTTAAAGAGGCATTAGAAGTAAATCTTAAAGACCTCACCAAAGGTTTACAAGCGGGGCTTGTTCCTAAAATTGGTATTCTTGTAGATGCAGACGAACCCAACAAAGGGAATGTGAATATGCTTGGTGGAATTGCACCTCGTTTAAAAGCTATTAGCAATATTATAGAAGAAGTCATGGGGCAAAATCCTGATTTTCAACAACTATCTGTACTTACTACTGATTTTCGTTCTATCTCATTTGAAACAGACACAGGAGAAAATATAACAGTTCAAATTGGTTGCCACTTAACTAACATAGAGGGACGAGGAAATTTAGATACACTAAAACGAGTAATAGCACATAAAGACCAAGCATTAATTGCAAATTGCTTAGAAAAATGGCGAGAATGTTATGAACAAAAAATACAAAATGGGTTGGTAGAAAGTAAATTTAAAATTAAAAACTTGGATAGTGAGTTCGACAAATTGTGGGTTACGTTTGCAGAAAGGTATGATGACTTACAAGCCTCAATTTTTGAGGAACAATGGAATGATTTTTTTGCTAAGTATGACACACTAACAGAAGATAGACGAGGTAACAGTGGGCAACGGAATGAAGCCTATACTTTGCTCAAAGAAAGAGGTTTAATACTATTTGATTTGAACAGTCCTCAACCAGATTTCCAAAATCTATGCTCTTTTCTTAAATGCTTTGCATAGGTTATTATTCATAGAAGTTGGTAGAAAATGTTTTCTATCAACTTTTCCCTTCAAAACCTCCCCCTTTTTTCGCCAAATCCCCACAAAAATTTTACCTTTGCCCCTAAATTATTGGCTTCAATTTATGGCAACCCAACACAAAACCCAAGAACACGTAGGCGTGGAAACCGCCCAGAAATTAGGCTTATTGCCCGAAGAATACGACAAAATCAAGGAAATTTTGGGAAGAAACCCCAATTTCACCGAACTAAGCATCTATTCGGTCATGTGGTCTGAACACTGTAGCTACAAAAACTCTATTGTTTGGCTCAAAAAACTGCCCAAAGAGTCGCCCAGAATGTTGGCGAAGGCAGGCGAAGAAAATGCAGGCTTGGTGGACATTGGTGATGGGTTGGCGTGCTGTTTCAAGATAGAAAGCCACAACCACCCTTCTGCGATAGAACCTTACCAAGGAGCAGCTACAGGCGTTGGCGGTATCAACAGAGATATTTTCACGATGGGAGCAAGACCTATAGCTCAACTCAACTCTTTGCGTTTTGGCAAATTGGAATTGGATAAAAGTCGTTGGTTGTTGCGTGGTGTGGTGAAGGGAATTGGCGACTATGGCAATGCCTTTGGCGTGCCTACGGTAGGTGGAGAAATTTATTTTGATGAATGTTACAATAACAATCCTTTGGTCAATGCGTTTTCGGCAGGTATCGTGAAGGTGGGCAAAGTGGCAAAAGCAACCTCTTATGGCGTGGGCAATCCTGTGTTTATCGTAGGTTCGGCTACGGGCAAAGACGGTATTCATGGAGCTACGTTTGCATCAGAAGACATCAGCGAAAAATCTACTGCCAAACTCCCTGCGGTACAAGTTGGCGACCCTTTCCAAGAAAAATTATTGTTGGAAGCTACCTTAGAAATCATTGATACAGGGGCAGTGATAGGTATCCAAGACATGGGAGCTGCGGGCATTATCTGTTCTACTTCCGAAATGAGTGCGAAAGGTGAGCATGGCATGGAAATTTGGTTAGACAAAGTGCCTACTCGTCAGTCCAACATGAAACCTTTTGAAATTTTATTGTCTGAAAGTCAAGAAAGAATGTTGATTGTGGTAGAAAAAGGCAAAGAGGACATTATTCGCCAAATTTTTGACAAGTGGGACTTGAATTGTGAACAAATTGGGGTGGTTACAGACACGCAACGCCTACATTTCTATATGCAAGGCGAATTGGTGGCTGATGTTCCTGCCGAAACATTGGTATTGGGCGGTGGGGCACCTGTTTACCACAGAGAATACAAAGAGCCTGCCTACTACCAAGAATACAAAAAATTTGATATAAACAGCGTAACGGACATCAAAGGAAATTGGGCAAAGGTTACAGAAATTAGTAATTTCTTGTTGGCACACCCCAATATTTGCAGTCGCCGTTGGGTGTACGAACAGTACGACAGTATGGTAGGCACAGCCAACACCAGCACCAACCAACCAAGTGATGCAGCCGTAGTAAATGTAAAAGGTACGGACAAAAACATAGTAATTTGTGTGGATTGTAACAGCCGATACGTGAAGGCAGACCCCGAAATAGGCACGCAAATAGCCGTTTCAGAGGCAGCCCGCAACGTAGTGTGTTCGGGAGGTGAGCCTGTGGCTATTACGAACAACCTGAATTTTGGTAATCCGTACAACCCCGAAGTCTATTGGCAGTTTGTCCACGCTATCATGGGCATGAAACGTGCTTGTGAGAAATTCGGCACGCCTGTAACGGGTGGCAACGTGAGTTTCTACAACCAATCTACGCCAAAAAATACGCCTACGTCTGTCGACCAAGCCGTAAATCCTACGCCTACGATTGGTATGTTGGGTTTGTTAGAAGGTATTAACAACAAAATGACCTTAGACTTCAAAAACGAAGGGGACGAAATTTATGTATTGGGTAGTTTCCTGAATGATTTGGGCAGTTCAGAATATTTGTACTCTTATTTGGGTATCAAAAAGTCGCCTGTGCCTCACTTCAATTTGGAAACAGAACACCATTTACAACAAGTTTTGCAACAGTTGATACGCCAAAAATTGCTTGTATCTGCCCATGACGTTTCAGATGGCGGTTTGTGGGTAGCTTTGGCAGAGTCGGCAATGCCTCGCCAAAAAGGTTTTGCAGTACAGTTGTCAGACGATTTATTGGCAAATTTCCGTTTAGATGCCTTGTTGTTTGGCGAAAGTCAAAGCAGAGTGGTCGTGTCTGTTGCCCCTGAAAAATCGGCAACTTTCCGCCAATTTGCAACGGCTAACAACTTGCCTTTCAGCCACATAGGTACGGTAACTGCCAACGGTAATTTCTCTCTCAATGGTAACATTATTACTTCTGCCAAAGAGGTTACGGCTTTGTACGAAAGCACGTTGCCGAATGCGTTGGGGTAATTTTATCATTCAACTAAGTCGCCTGAAGGCAACTTTCCACTGGAGAGTTGCCTTCAGGCAACCCGTTTACCTATCAATAAGGTAAGTAAACGTAAAATCCTCCCATCTTTCTACGTTTGTCTCTATAGTGGATAGAAAATTTTAAACAAAACTACCTCACCTTCACCCAAATATTACTATTTCTCCCCTTGTCATCACTACACGAAATCTTCACCTTACCTTTTTCGGGTACAAAAAACACCTTGCTATTGGGCGGTGCAGCCTTGTAAAACACATCATCTATGTACCAATACAACTGTTTCACGTCATTATCCACCTGTGCCTGTAGCAGTAGCTCCGTAGTTTGGTCATCTATAAAATAGTCCCTTTGGTGCATAGGCGAAATGATAGTCGGGGCTTTTCCTTCCTTGATGGCGGTGCAGTCGGGGTTATGTGGTGGAATTTTTCGATAAGCCACCGCCCTTTGCTCATAAAAAACCTGCAACTGTGGCGAAATATTCGGGTAAGCCACTTGCTTAAAATTGGTCGTGGGCAAACAGTGGGTACAATAACTCATCACTTCTCTGGTGTCCACAAACACATTTTTGAGGTGCTGGCAAGGCTGATTGTCCGTTACCCCTGCAATGAAATAATCTCCAACAAAATGCTCACAAAACTGGTTGGGGCTTTTGCCTGTTTCTGCACAAACGGGGCGGACATCTAAACTTTTGGGCATCTGAAACCACAAAGCCCCCGCATTGTACGACAACACATTGAATAACTTGAACAACAAGGGCGTAGCAATGGTTGCCCCTGTGAGTTCTGGACGACCTTCCCCCGAAAAATTGCCTACCCACACGCCTACAGTGTACTGTTGGTTGAAACCAATGCTCCACGCATCACGTCTGCCGTAAGACGTGCCTGTTTTCCATGCTATTTTGGGAACTTTCGGGTTGTGTTCGTAGCTGTTGGGTAGTTCGGCAGGTCTTTCTACTTTGGTCAAAATTTCGGTTAGCATAAAATTTGCCTCTGGCGACAAAATGCGTTGTTGGCTAAGGGCAGCAGCTTGTTTGTGCGAAATCGGCATATCGTATTGGTATTTGACAGGCTGAAAAACTCCGCCATTTGCAAAAGAGGCGTACAAACCCACCATTTCCCACAAACTAACACCACAACCACCCAAAGCCAAAGACAAGCCCAAAATTTCTTGTTGGTGCGTAACTAACTGAAATTGAGTTTGTTTCAATTTTTGAACCATATCTTTTACCCCTACTTCATTCAATAGACTTACGGCAGGCACGTTGAGAGATACGGCTAAGGCTTTTTCGGCAGTAATCAACCCGTTAAATTCTCTGTTAAAATTTTCGGGGGTGTAACCATCAAAATCCACAGGCACGTCCAACAATTTTGTCTTAGGTGTGATAATGCCTTTGTCAAAAGCCATTCCGTAAATCAAGGGTTTTAATGCACTACCGGGGCTGCGATAGGCTCTTACGCCGTCCACTTGTCCGTTGTGGTGCATATCGTAGAAATTAGGTGAACCCAAATAAGCAGCTACTTCGCTGGTTTTATTGTCCAAAACCAATACGGCAGCATTGTAAATCCCCAAATATTGCAAAGAACGGCAGTAAGTTGTGGTGATGTCCTCTACTTTTCGTTGCAAATCTGTTTGTATAGTCGTGTGAATAATGGGCGTAGTGGGCTGTTTGCGGTGTAGCCACGAAGCAAAATGTACCGCCATTTTGGGGGCTTTGTATCGTTGTGCCTTAAACGGTTCGGCTACGGCATCTGCAATGACTGTACCACTAAACACCCCTTCTTCCTCAAATCTTTTGAGCCAACGGTTACGTTCTTGTAAAATTTTATCATTGTTTTTGCCCAAAGACAAAGACGTTGGTCGGTTCGGGATAATGGTAAGAGCCGTAATTTGTGCAATACTTAGCTGATTAGGCAACTGGTTATAGTACAATAATGACGCAGCTTTTACACCTTCTATATTGCTTCCATACGGCACTAAGTTAAGGTATAATTGCAAGATTTCTTGCTTAGAATACTTCCATTCTAACTGCAAAGCCCTAAAAACCTCTTTCAATTTGTTGGTATAAGTTCTTTTTTTAGGCTCTAATAAACGGGCTACCTGCATAGTAATTGTAGATGCTCCCGATACTTTTTTACCTTTCACTATGTTTTGCAATAAAGCACGACCTATTGCCAAAGGATTAATACCAAAATGATAGTAGAAATATTTATCTTCTTTTTCTATAAAAGCCTTTTGTAAGTCGGGTGTAATTTCGTGCAATTCGGTTTTCATTCGCCATTTGTCATCTGGGCTTAAAAAACCACTCAACACCGTACCATCTTTAGCCGTAACAATTTGCGAATATTGAATGGTGTCGGGCAAAGGAAACAGCCAATTCAGGGCTTGAAAAGTCATGAACAAACCGAAAAACACCGTCCAAAATTTACGAGCCGTAGGGTGTTGGGCAAAAAAGTAAAAAAACTGTTCGGCGTGTAACCGCCAATTATAGAAGTGCATGAGAAAAAAATCCTGAATTAATAAATTTACAATAACTATTCATTCATCACATGATTTGCCTTATACACTATATCGTGCAAGACTTCATCTGTTTCTTTGGCAGCCTGAATCAGCAAATTAAGATAGGTAGTTAATTCTTCGCTAATATCTATTTTTTCCATTTCTATTAGTTGAATAAGTCCTAAAATATTTGCTAATGGTCTGCGTAAAATATGCGACTGAATGTAGGCTATTTCACTAAGTTGTTCGTTTTTGAGCCATACTTTTTCTTCGGCTTCTTTTTGAGCCGTAATGTCAAACCGAATAGACAAATACTGGTAAATATTGCCTTCTGCGTCTAATATAGGGTTATTAATGGTATAAACCCAATAGTAGCTACCATCTTTGGCTTTATTTCTTACTTCTCCATACCAAGTACCGCCACTGGCTATAGTTTGCCACATTTCTCGCCAAAACGTTTTAGGGTGATATCCTGAATTAACAATGCAGTGGTCTTGCCCGATTATTTCGTGCATTTCGTACTTGGAAATTTCACAAAACTTATGATTAGCTTTTAAAATAATACCTTGTTTGTCTGTAATCGTAACAATGGCACTATTGTCTAATGACCTTGTGATAGCCTCTAAGTACCGTTTTTGCTCTTGTAAAGCTGACTGTGCAACCCTTAATTCTTCTAAATGCTGCCTGAGTTCTTCTTCGGAGGCATTCAGGGCTTTGTTTTGTTCTATAATACGTTGTTCAGCCTCTTTACTTGCCGTAATATCTTGGATTGTGCCTATTGATAATATTGGAATATTATTTTCGTCATAAAATGTTTCACACTGTTCATTAACAAATTTTATACGTTCATCACTCAATAAAACTCTATGTACTATATCATACTTAGTACGAGAAACTATAGAGTCATGATAAACCTTATCTACCATTTCTCTATCGTCTGGGTGTACTTTTTGCAAGAAGTCTTCATACGTTAAAATAACATTTTGAGAAGGTATTTCTAAGATACGATAAACTTCGTCAGACCATTGTAGTTCGTTAGTTTGTAAATTTAAAGACCAACTCCCTAACTTTGCCAACCGTTGGGCTTCATTCAAACGGGTAGCATATTCTCGTATTTTATCTTCCGATTTCTTTCTTTCTGTAATGTTACGGGCTATAGCCACTAGTCCTATAATTGTATGGTTTTTATCTTTGAGTGGTAGTTTAATCGTTTCAAAGAATTCTATATTTCCGTTTACATTCGCAGGTTCTACGGGTATTGTTACAGTAGCTCCATTTAATACTGCTCTATCGTCATGAATATAACCTTTTATTCCTTTTTCTGGATTCCCATAGACTAATTCGGGCAACCAACCCGCCTCTATGTCTGTTTTACCCATCAACTGTTCGGGACTTTTGCCCACAGCTTGTGCAAAGGCTGTATTACACATGATAGTTCGCAAGTCTTTATCTTTTACAAAAATAAAATCCTGTGATGAATTAATAATATTTTGAAGTAAATCAAGATTACTTTTAATACTTTTTTGTGAGTTTTTAATTTCAGTAATATCATGAAAAACAGCTAATACGCCATACGGTTGATGATTAGTTCCCTCTAATAATAATTGAGAGTTAATCGCAATCCAAGTAAGTTCTCCAGTGGGTTTATGTACACCCATAATTACATTGTGTTGTGGCTCTCCAGTTCTTAACGTAACCATTGCAGGGTGGTCTTGCCCCAAGAATGGGCTACCGTCTTCTTTGACGGCACGCCAACGGTCATCTATAGAAGTACGTCCTTTAAGTTGGTCTGCACGAAGCCCTAATATTTGCTCTGCTTGTGGATTACAAACCAGAATAGTTCCTTGCATATCTTGTATGACTATGCCTTCTTGCATAGTTTCTATAATGGTGCTTAATTTTTTCTTTTCATTTAATAATTGATTGTAAATATCTCTTTGTTTAGTAATATCCTGTACATAACCTAATATTTTAGTAATTTTTCCTTCTTTATTATATTGTGGTCGTATAATGCCTTGCAAATATTTGTAATTGCCTTTGGCTGTTTTAATTGTAAGTTCTATTTCCTCTGTACTTCCTTCTTCAAGCACCTTACCAATTTTTTCGCGTAAAAAAAGTACATCACTTTCTGTATAAAATCTTTGCAAATTTTCTGTTATAGATGGAGTATAATCTGGGCTTACCTCATAGATATTATACATTTCATCTGTCCAACGTACTTTTTGTGTAGCAATATCAAATTCCCAACCTCCAACATGGCTCATTTTACTCATTTCTTTGAGCAACTGCTTGTTATTGCGTAATTTATCTTCAGTAGCTTTCCAATGCCCTATACTATGGGCTACACACAGGCAATAATTTTGTGAAGTATTGGACAAAGTAAATAGTGAAAACTCGCAATGTAGCCAATCATACAAAATGGGGGCTTGTTTAAAGAAACGTAATTGTAGATTGGCACTTCCTTGTACTTGTTGAATGATTTGTTCTACTGTGGCTTGATAAGCAACTTGGTCTTCATGATAAATATGATAGGCTAATTTTTGAGAGGCCAATTCAAAATTATCATTAAACAACTGATTGGAAAACAACAAGTTACCTACTTCATCAAGTAATAGTACATAATACATACTTGAATGTAACAAATAAGGTGGCAAGTGTGAAGAAAGTAAACTGTTGTTCATTTTTTACGTTAGTATAGTTGCTATTCATCTCTGTGATAAAAGCAAAATAACTTATTTGACTTTATCTTGCAAATAAATGTATGGTTTCCGTAGAAAATATAAAATAATCCTTTAAAATATAGTTTATAAGATGTATTTTAAAGATACTAAAAAGTTAAACAATAGCTATGATGCTGTAATCTTATTTTGTGATTACACTAGTAGAAATTGTATGATGGAATACGACCAAGATGAGTAACAATAAGTAGCTATTAGATGGCTGTTAATATAGGTAATTTACCAATAAAAAAAGTGCATAATTATTAACTAAAAACAAAAATATTCCGTATATTTCTAAAAATTCCTGCCGTGTATTCTCACCGTAACTGTTGTGGCGTATGAACCGAATCATTGTCTTTTTGTTGATGGGATTGGTACTAAGTACCTTCCAAGCTTCTGCACAAAACGATATGCAGACTGTCATTGAATTGTTGAATCAAGGCGACTTTGAAAAGGCACAAGACCACTTACGACAAAATCTACAACAAGACGCAGAAGATATAGACTCACGCCTTTTGTTAGGTACAGTGTACGAATATTTGGGAGATACAGACACCGCCATTAAAATATGGGCAGAGGGATTGAACAAATCCGATAATGACTATGCTTTATATATGAGTATCGGAGAATTGCGGTTAAGACAAGGTATTCGTGGTAACTCTTTGAAGTATAGTAAAGGCTATTTACAAAGTGAACCAATTACAGATAGTTTAGAAGAAAGCCGTTATACGCAAAAGCAATTAGTTTTGGCAATACAAGCCTTCAAGAAAGCCGTAGAATTTTATCCGTATGAAAGTGATGCGTGGCAAAATTTGGCGATGGCGTATGAACACCTCAACCAACCCGAAGAAGCCTTGCGTTGTTGGTTGCACCTCAATGACGTATATCCTACACACGACGAAATGAAAGTACATTTAGGCAATATTCGTTTGCGTTTAGGACATTTATTAGAAGCTAAAAAGTCTTTTGAAGAAGCCCTTAAAATCAATCCACGTTTACATTCTGCCTATTCAGGCATGAGTGAATATTATTTGGCGGTGAGTGATGTAGAACAAGCCGAAAAGAACTTAGAAAAATCGGAGTTTTACAAATGGTTGCCTTCTTTCTGTAAATTACCCTATACGCCAGATAATTACAGTTTGTACGAGGCTATTACACAAAATTCTTTGCATGAAGAAGAACAACGTGAAAAAACAATGGCGATTGTAGCTCAACTCAAAGCAAGTGCCACAGAAGCAGCAGCCGATTTTTTAGCCACAATTTGTTGGTATCATGAAGATAAAAACGACATAGAAATAGGAATCTTAGATAATTTAGCAGAAAGAGGTTTGTATGGGGCTAAATTGTTGCACGAATTGGCAAAAAACTCTGACCAAGTGTTTATCATTGGAGAATCTGTAAAAAGATTAGTTCGTATGAATGCACCCGGTACATTTGATTTGTTGGTTACGTTGTTGCCACAAGACCGTCAACCTTTTCAAAGCATGAATATTGCAGAACAAATGGCTTTGTTACAAGACGATAGGGCTATTTTGTACCTTATCAAAGAGCTTAACCCTACTTTGGTACGCAATCCGAATGATAAAGAACCAGATTTTGAAACTCTGTTAGTGGGTGACGGCATTCAGGCTGCCCGCCAACGTGCTGCCTTAGCTTTGTCTGCCTTTAACCACCCTGTTGCGATTAGTGCTTTGCAACAAGGACTACACAATGAAAACGTAAATGTGTATTGTTCTGCTTCTCTCTACAAATTGACAGGCGAAACGAAGTACCTTTCTATTGTAGAAACTTTTTTGGCAAATAGAAAAGATAAATTATTGATGCAGTTTTTTAGCCGTATAGAAACCAAAGAGGCTGAAAATTTACTGAAAAGATGGAATTAATTTAGGTACTGTTATTACTTCTTACACTCTCTTTGTGGTTTACAAGAGAGTTTTTTTTATGGCAACTTCCTTACAAAAGTATATTTTTCCTTTGTTTTTCTACCTTTGCAGCCCAAAACCAACGAAAACTATGCAAAAAATAGGAATTTTAGGCGGTGGGCAATTAGGTAAAATGCTCATTCAGGAGGCAGTCAATTGGAATTTACACTGTAAAGTTTTGGACAATGACTCACAAGCCCCATGCAGCACTTTGGCAGCTGAGTTTGTAAAAGGCAGTTTGCAAGACGAAAAGGCAATTATCAATTTTGCCCAAGACTGCGACATTATCACCATAGAAATAGAAAATGTGAATGTAGAAGCCTTGAAAAAATTAGCAGCACAAGGCAGAACCGTTTATCCACAACCCGAAGTCATAGAGTTGATTCAGGACAAAAGAAAGCAAAAACTATTTTACCAAGCCCACCAAATACCTACCGCAGAGTTTTATTTGACTGATAATCAGGCAGATTTACACCAATACACCCATTTTTTACCTGCCGTACACAAATTAGGCAAGGCGGGTTATGACGGCAAAGGCGTACAGAAAATTAACACTTCGACAGATTTACACAAGGGTTTTGATGCTCCTTCTGTATTAGAAAAAATGATTCCGTTTGAAAAGGAAATAGCCGTAATTGTGGCTCGTAATCCCAAAGGCGACATTCAGAGTTTTCCTGTAGTAGAAATGGTATTTGAACCCGAACAAAACTTAGTAGAATACTTATTTGCCCCTGCCAATATTTCGGCAACCGCAGCCCAAAAAGCAACGGCAATAGCCGAAAAAATAGTAGAAAAGTTGGGCATTGTAGGCATCTTAGCCGTAGAAATGTTTTTATTGCCTGATGGCGAAATTTTGGTGAATGAAGTTGCCCCAAGACCCCATAATAGCGGACACCACACCATAGAGGCAAACATTACTTCGCAGTACCAACAACACCTTAGAGCCATACTTAACTTACCTTTAGGCGACACGAGTACAAGAACTCCTGCTGCCATGTTAAACGTATTGGGGGCTGTAGGCTATGAAGGCAAGGCGTATTATGAAGGACTGCCTACCGTTTTATCAGTGTCGGGTGTGTATGTGCATTTGTACGGAAAATCTATCACCAAGCCGTTCAGAAAAATGGGGCATGTTACCATTTTAGGCAAAGATTTGACAGAAATAACCGAAAAAACAGAGATAGTAAAACAAAATTTAAGAGTAATTACCCAATAGATTTTGACCTTTTCAAGGTCAAAAAAGCCCCCTCTCCATTTGGAGAGGGGGTTGGGGGTGAGGTTAATTTTTTACCGCAAATCCACTTCTGTTGTATTTGGATATTTACTTTTATTAAACACAAAATCATTGTCCCCTACATTCAGATTTGCCGTAAACTGCGTGATTTTCAATAAAATACGCCTGCCAGATTTCTCAAAAGTTTGGAGGTTTCGTAGCTCTTTTGTCTTTTTATGTATCCACAACCGTATTTTAAAATAATCTTTGGTTTTGTCTTCTGGCACTAAATCTACCACATCATAGAGTTCATTATCTACTTTTTCTTCTTCCATGAAATAGTATTTAAACCCTTTTTTATACAAATTAAAAATCTCTGCTAAATTAAATTCTTCGCTATCGGGTTCATAATTCGTAATCGTTACTTCGCCTTTATTCTTACTATTGGCTTTTTTAGATTTAATGTACGTCCAAACCGTTGTGCCGTTGTTATAAATTTCTTGAATGTCGCCTATTTTTAATACATATTTATTTTGTTTGACTACAATACTCCCTTGTAAGGTTTCGTCTATATTTTCTACTTCGCTATGAATTTTGTAAGTAAAAACAGCTTTGTATGCCCCCATATTTTTATGAACCTTGTTCATTTGGTTCAAAATTTCTTCGGCTTTGGGGTCATATTGGGCAAAAAGTTGCACCGCAAGGTAAGTGTGTAGGAATAAAATTAACAATGAAAGTTTCATGTTTTATAGTTTAAAGATGACTGTCTAAGAAAACCTCAAGTATTATTCCAAAAAGGGTGAGCTTGTAAGAATAGGTATGAAGTTGTGGGAAAGAGTAACTACTAATAGAATTATCCGAAAGCTAAAAGTTTAGCATTTTCATCATCTGAAATTTTTAACGTTGTATTGTCAAGCCACTCTATTTTTTCCTGAAATGTATTTTGCCTATACAACTCTCTCAATGGGTATTGTGGTAGTTCAGAAGTATCAAATACAATAATCTCGTATGGACAAGCCCAATGACAACCAATTATAGCAAGACGTTTTCCGTTTGGCGAAGGAAAATACTCACAAAAAATAAACTTATCATTCTCAAAACTATAACTATGAAACTTACATTCAGTACAATCAAAAAATGATTTTCCCTCAATATCTTCTGATAAAAACAAATACGTTTTTTGCTCAATAATTAACCAACAATAAAATAAAGAGTCGTCATTACGGATAAACTCAAATAATTGCTGTTGGTTATCTGTTTGAAATATTTGAATTTTAGTAACAATCCAACTATGACTGTCATTACTATAAGTGTAATAGTTTGATTTAAAAAAATATTTTTTATTTGGTGAAAAATGCGTTTCTTCTGTGTCTATAATCAGTTTTGTTTCATCAAAATATTTCTGTATTTCTAACCTTGTTACTTGAATGAGATTTTTTTCCATAGTTGTTTACAGCTAATTTTGAAATATTATTCAGCCTATACTCTATAAACTTATCTTATTGATTTACAAAAAATGTAAGCAATTGAATTAAATTATTTAGAATTATTTTCTAAAATTCTTAATAATTTAACTACCAACTACTTACATTTTATATATGAACCTGAATTTAGTAAGGTTTTTATTTCCCCCATTTCAAATACAAAGAACCCCACGTAAAACCACCTCCAAAGGCAGCTAAAATCAAGTTATCACCCGTTTTGAGTTGTGGTTCGTACTCCCAAAGACACAACGGAATTGTACCACTTGTGGTATTGCCGTATCTTTCTATATTGAGCATTACTTTGTCTGTAGATATGCCCATACGGTTGGCGGTTGCGTCTATAATTCGTTTATTGGCTTGATGAGGCACTAAAAATGCGATGTCATCTGCTGTCAAATGGTTTTTAGCCATAATTTCTGCCGAAACATCTGCCATATTAGACACCGCAAATTTGAATACCGTAGCTCCTTCTTGGTACGCATAGTGTTCTTTGGCATCTACAGTGGCGTGGGTGGCAGGTCTGGCACTACCACCTGCTTTCATGTGCAAGTAAGGTGCACCATTGCCGTCTGACCGCAAAATAAAATCTTGCACGCCGTTGCCTGTTTCCGAAGGTTCTAACAAAATAGCACCTGCACCATCTCCAAAAATAATACAAGTTGCACGGTCTTCGTAGTTGATGATAGACGACATTTTGTCTGCTCCAAACACCAATACTTTTTTGTAACGACCCGTTTCTATAAACTGTGAACCTGTGGCTAAAGCATACAAAAAGCCCGAACAGGCTGCTTGTAAGTCATAACCAAAGGCATTGGTAGCTCCAATAGCTGCTCCAATAAGGTTGGCAGTGGCAGGAAACACCATGTCGGGGGTAGTAGTAGCACAAATGATGAGGTCTATGTCTTCGGGACGGGTGTTAGTCTTCTCAAATAACCCTTTTGCAGCCTGAATACACATATAAGACGTACCCAACCCTTCGCCCTTCAAAATCCTTCTTTCACGAATACCTGTCCGAGATACAATCCATTCGTCATTCGTATCTACCATTTTCTCTAACTCCGCATTCGTCAGTACATAATCTGGCACATAGCCCTGTACCCCTGTTATCGCAGCCCTTATTTTTGTCATAATTTGTTTTGTTTAATCCATACGTGCAAAGGTATAAGGAAAAATATACAAAAACCTATTAGAAGGCTAAAAAACACACTTTATAATCTAGCCATTATCTACCTACAGAAACAGTTGATACTGCAACACCAACATACCTTTTCGCTGAATTTCTACCAATTCTCTTTGTGCATTGGCATCAAAAACAGGTCTGTTTTGGTAGTCTAATGAAATTTTTGATTGATGCCCTTTGATAAACCAGTTCAGTCCAACGTGCCACATCAACATATTGTCTTTGTACGCCTGATAACTTGCCCACTGCATACCAGCGTAGGGCATCAAAGTTCCCCAACTTTTCAATAAATCTTTTTTGCATAGATACCCTACTTGTGTATAGACAATGCTACCTGTGCCTTCCATCGCAAAACCATTGCCTGTACCCGTAAAAGTGCCTTGTCCTGCCTGCACACCATCTCCCAAATTCATTACGCCCAAGTTTCTAATGTAGTTTTGCCCGTAGTCATTGTTGCAATACACCGCATAAAAATTAAGGGCAGTTCCTTTTTCTACATTCAAAGGGGTGTCATAATAAACGTCTGCTGCTAAAAGTCGCATGGCGGTTTTTACGGTGTCTGTGCCGTTCATGTACCACATCGCATTGGGTTGATAAATAAATCCTGCTCCCAAATTAAATACCTTTTTCTTGCCCAAATACGTGCCTGTGGTGTAGGGAATGGTATTAGCTTCTTCGTCCAAAAATTGGTACATCAAATACGCCTGCCATTGCCAAGTTGGTATATTGGCGTTGTAAGTAGCTATTGAACTGCCATTGGGTAGTTTTGCCCCTAAAGGTCTTTGGGCAACAGTAGAAGTTTGTATCATAAAAGGCTGCGAAAGAGCCACTCTATAATCCAATTTTCCAATTTTACCTTTGGCATATACGCCTAATTTGCGTAAAAATTGGTCAGTAACATCATTTGTTGCTTGCTCAAAAAGTGGAGCATCTAAACTCATAACCGTACCCACACTTGGCGAAGCATACCGAGCCAAGCCACTCCAACCCGACAGCCCCGCCCCAATACTCAAATATCTTTTGATAAACGCATATTCGCCTGTAACATCATGAAAAAAAGCCCCTACTTTTCGTTGCGAGGTAAAAGCAAAATTGTTTTGTCCAAATTGAATATAGAAAAAAGTCCTGTCCGAAAGTTGTCCCAAAAACTGAATACGAGTTCTTCGCAAACCCACGTCCCAAGTTTCGGGGGCAGCATTGCCGAAGATGGTTGTACCACGATTTTGTTCGGTAAAACGCACCCAAGTTTGGTTCAAAAAAGTGAGGCGTACATACCTTGTGCCGTCTTCACTCAAAGCCAATTTGATTTCATCATTTTTGAGCAAAGGAAGGGTTGTTTGCGAGAAAGCTGTAAAACTCAAATAATATATTGAGATAAAAACTATCAAAATTATTTTCATACAAGCAATGCCAATAAGGTTTGGTACAGATTATTGGCAAACGCAAACATACAACAGCAAACTTAAGGCGTACTTAGTAGAGTTTTAAAAAATGGTTAGTTTTTAAGACAAAAACAACAACTGCCCATAAAAAAACCTTTCCAAGTTAAATACTTGAAAAGGTGCTATTTTACTTCTTTTTCCCACCTTTTTTCACCGTACTGTCTGCCGTTGTATCGTCTGTAGTTTTTACAACTTTTTTGCGAGTCGTTTTTGTGGCAGGTTTATCTGTTGTATTGGTGTCTTTGGTACTTGTTTTTTTCGTGGTTTTGGTAGTTTTTGCTGTTTTTTCGGTGGTAGCTGTTTCTTTTTTGGCAGCTACAGCCTTTTTGTTTTCGGGGGCAGCATCTACCAATTTCATGCACTCATCATAACTTAGCTGCGAAGGTTCTGTATTTTTCGGAATTTTGACATTCAATTTTCCAAAAGCAATGTAAGCCCCCCAACGACCATTCAAGATTTTCAGGTTAGGGTTTTCAGGAAATTCTTTGATGATTTTGTTGGCATCTGCAATGCGTTTTGCCTCTATAATTTGGATAGCCTCTGCCAAATTTACACTCAACGGCTCAATGCCTTTGGGCAAAGAATAAAACGCAGCTTTGTGTTTGAGGTATGCTCCAAAACGACCAATAGCAGCCGTAATACTTTCACCCTCAAATTCACCCACCAAACGAGGCAATTTGAACAGTTCTAAGGCATCTTCCAACGTAATAGTTTCTATGTTCTGCCCTGTGCGTAGGCTGGCAAACTGTTTGGTTTCGTCATCTGCACCGCCTATTTGCACCAAAGCCCCATACCTACCAATACGTGCCAAAACAGGCTTTTGGGTTTCTGGGTGCAGCCCCAACATTCTTTCGCCACTTACTTTATTGCGGTCTGTGGTTTCTTGCGTATTTTCTACGATTTGGTGAAAATCTTTGTAAAAACCTGCAATCATTTTTTCCCAACTTTCTTTGCCTTCGGCTATCAAGTCAAATTTTTCTTCAATGTTTGCCGTAAAATGGTAATCTACAATAGTAGTGAAATATTGCACCAAAAAATCATTCACTACCCTTGCCAAATCCGTAGGGAACAGTTTTGATTTTTCTTTGCCTGTAATTTCGGTTTGTGTGGTGGTCGTAACAGTGCCGTTTTTCAATACCAATTCTTGGTACTTTCGTTCTTTGCCTTCTCTGTCCTCTTTCACTACATAGCCTCTTTGTTGAATTGTCGAGATAGTGGGGGCATACGTAGAAGGTCTGCCAATGCCCATTTCCTCCAACTTTTTCACCAAACTTGCCTCTGTATAACGTGCAGGTGGACGGCTAAACTGTTGGGTAGCAGTCATTTGTTGTAAACCTACTATTTGCCCAACTTCCAACGGTGGCAACATACCTTTTTGTTCTTCTTGCTCCTCGTCCTCTTTTGAGTCTATATATACTTTCAAAAATCCATCAAATTTGATGACTTCGCCAGTAGCCACTAATTCCTCTGGTGTCGTAGAAATTTGTAGTGTAGCAATGGTTTTTTCTAATTGAGCATCAGCCATTTGCGAGGCTATAGCACGTTTCCAAATCAATTCATACAATCGTTGTTCGTTTCTTTCGCCTCCCGCCACAGGTACGCCAAAGTTCGTTGGTCGTATAGCTTCGTGGGCTTCTTGGGCAGATTCGGACTTCGTTTTGAACCTACGAGTTTGCAAATAATTTGCCCCAAACTGTTGGGTAATCGTATTAGAGGCTGCTTGTAGTGCATCTTCCGATAAATTTTCGGAGTCGGTACGCATATACGTAATGTGTCCTGCCTCATAGAGTTTTTGAGCCAAAACCATTGTTTGCGTAACCGAAAAACTCAATTTACGGCTTGCCTCTTGTTGCAAGGTAGAAGTCGTAAACGGTGCAGATGGACTGCGTTTGGTTGGCTTTTTCTCTACACTTTTTATTTTGTACTTTGCCCCAATACATCTTTCTAAAAATGCCTTTGCATCACCTTCTTTTTCTAAATTTTTGGGTAAAGAGGCTTTAAAAGTTTTGCCTTTTTCTGCCTCAAAAATACCTTCTACTTTATAGGAAGAAACGGTGTTAAACTTCTCTACTTCTCTTTCTCTTTCCACTATCAAACGGGTAGCTACAGACTGCACACGCCCAGCCGACAAGCCCGCCTTGATTTTTTTCCATAACAAAGGCGAAATCTCGAAACCTACCAGACGGTCTAACACCCTACGAGCTTGTTGAGCATTGACCAAATCATAGTCTATGCCGCGAGGGTTTTCGATAGCCTTCTGAATAGCTTTTTTCGTAATTTCCCTGAATACAATCCGTTTGGTTTGCACGTCTTTTAAGCCCAACACTTCTTTTAAGTGCCAAGAAATAGCCTCTCCCTCACGGTCATCATCGGTTGCTAACCATACAACTTCGCATTGCTTTGCCAACTGTGAAAGTTCCCGAATGACATTTTTCTTGTCTTCAGATACTTCATAGTTAGGTTTAAAGCCGTTTTGAATATCAATAGCATGGTTATTTTTGGGCAAATCTCTTACGTGACCAAAACTTGATTTCACGATAAATTCTCCACCCAAATAGCCCTCAATGGTTTTTGCCTTTGCAGGCGACTCTACTATGACTAAATTTTTTGGCATAAAATAGTGTTGTTGAATTGCAAAACATCAGATAGTTGATACGTAAAACCGTACCATAGTGTTTTTATGTTATCGGTTTTTCGCAAATATCAAAGGATTTGTTGCAAAAAAGCAATAAAAAAGAGAAACTTCTTTTGCAGACCATTCATATTGTATGGTAAATGAGCAAAATTTGCTCTAATTGCCTGCTTTTCTTAATAGACTTATTCAGTTAAATATAAATTTGTAAAAAAAGCATACAGTTGATGTGAATTTTCTCGGATAAAATTATAGAAAAGTCTGTGATTTATCCGTAAAATCTGTGTTATCCGTGTTCCAAATACGCCTATACATAAACAACAAAACAAGTTTAATGGCTAAAATATGCCTTTTTACGACTAAAAAATTGACTCTAACAGAAAACCTATTGCTTTATTACAAAAGTATGTAATAAAGGCTTGTTTTTTGTAGTTAAATACCTAACTTAGTAGCACGACCATTAACCACGACTTACCAATGATAGTAGATGACGAACAAGTAATGACGACTCGGCAAAAAGCCCTTCGCATCAACTTAGATAAACGAATTTATGGCTCTTTTGCAGAAATTGGTGCGGGGCAAGAAACCGCAGCATTTTTCTTTAAAGCTGGCGGAGCTTCGGGTACTATTGCCAAAACCATGTCTGCCTATGATATGACATTTAGCAATGCAATTTATGGCGAAGAAGACAGTGGCAGGTACGTATGTGAGCCTCGTTTGGTAAAAATGTTGAATAAAGAATATAGCTTATTAGAGTTGCGTTTGGACGAAGAAAGAGGCGAAAACTCTACGTTTTTTGCCTTTGCCAATACCGTAACAACGATTAATTATACCCGTACCGTTAAAGGACATGGTTGGTTGGGCGTAAGATTTCAGCTTAATCCACGCAGCCAACCGAATGATGCCATTATTCATGTGCGTCTGTCTGACAACCATGAAACACTGACACAACAGCAGTTTTATGGCATTTTGGGTGTAAATTTGATTTATGCGTGCTTTTTTCATTATGACGACACCGAAAAATTCTTGAAATCTCTTTTAGATGGTTTGAATAGGGACAAAGTAGAAATAGACATGATACGGCTGGAAGGTCCCGATTTTGACGGTAATCCGAAGTATGACAATAGATTATTAAGTTTGCGTTTGGTCAAGTACGGACTGACCGAAGCTACACTGTTTGACCCTAACGGAGATGCTTTACAGCCTACTGATGCCCTTTACAAAAAGAATATCATGGTGCTAAGAGGTCGTTTCCGCCCTGTAACTCACGTTAATTTGGATATGTTGGAGGGAGGTTCTAAGCAATTTATGAATGACCTACCCGAAGAAGAACGTAAACACACCGTTGTATTGGCTGAATTGACTTTGCATGACTTGAAGGCAGCTTCGGCAGATATAGACGAGAAAGACTTTTTGGACAGGGTAGATATTTTGTGTTCTATGGGTCAAACCGTAATGATTTCGAACTACCACGAATACCACCGTTTGGTAAGCTATTTGGCACAACTTACTAAAAAGAAAATTGGTATTGTGATGGGTATATTTAATTTGGAAAGTATCTTCCACGAAAAATATTATACGGCTCTAAAAGGCGGAATTTTGGAGGCATTTAGCCAATTATTCATGCACTATATTAAGGTATATGTCTATCCGTACAAGAGGGACTCTGGCGAAATGTACACGACTAAAGAGTTTAAATTGCCACCGAACCAAATAGATTTGTATGAATATTTGGTGGCTAATAACAAAATTGCGGATATTATGGAGTACCGTACAGACACAATGCACATTATTTCTGACAAGGTGTTGGCAATGATACAGGCAGGTATGGACGGCTGGGAAGAAATGGTGCCGCCGCAAGTAAGCAAAAAAATCATAGAAAAATGTTTGTTTGGTTTCCCTTGCGATATTTGGGAAAAACGCAAACAAGCCGAAGCTATTTTACAGACAAATCCGTTGGAAATAGCAGCAGAAAAAGAAAAAGTGTAATTACCAAACCTATAAGGTTTTGAAAACCTTATAGGTTTAATTGTGCTTTCATATTACTTTACCCTATAAAGGTTTTTCCTTTATAGGGTTTTTATACATTCAAAATTTTCAACCATGCAAAAATTAGACATCTTAGTCATAGCAGCTCACCCAGACGATGCCGAGTTGGGTTGTGGCGGAACACTCTGTAGTCATGTGGCACAAGGCAAAAAAGTAGGTATCATAGACCTTACCGAAGGCGAATTAGGCTCAAATGGCACAGTAGCCACAAGGTACGCAGAAGCAGCCAAAGCCTCCGAAGTCTTGGGCGTAACGGTGCGTAAGAATATGCGGTTTAGAGATGGTTTTTTTGTGAATGACGAAGCTCACCAATTAGAATTAATTCGAGAAATTAGAACTTTTCAGCCCGATATTATACTAACCAACGCACCCAAAGACAGACACCCCGACCACGCCAAAGGTGCGGAATTGGTAAAAACAGCTTGTTTTTTGGCAGGACTCAAAAAAATTATGACACACCACACCAACGGACAAGCACAAGTAGCATGGCGACCTCGACAACTTTTTCATTTTATACAATCTGAATACCTGCTACCAGACTTTATTGTGGATATTTCGGACTATTGGGAGCAAAAAATGGAGGCAGTGTATGCCTACAGCACGCAGTTTTACAACCCCAAGCACCAAGAACAAGTACAGACGTTTATAGCCACGCCTGCCTTTCTGAAAATGTTGGAAGGACGTGCTGCCGATTGGGGACTGTCTATAGGCAAACAATACGGTGAGGGATTTATTTGCAGTAAGCCCATAGGAATTACAGATTTAGGTGAAATTTTGTAATATAAATTTGTGTTAAAAAATAACCCCACAAGAATTTATAGTGTCGTGCCTTAAAAACTTATAGAAGAACTAACATTTCTCAAAGAAATGTTAGTTCTAAACACCTTTCATATAATAATTTATAGCACGACACTAAGAACCCTTGTAGGGTTGTGATATTCATATAATCCTTTTTTTACTATGGAATTTGGTAGTGTAAATAACTTAGAAGGCATTGATTTTAGTTTGCCCCCAGACCACCCTCTTACTACACAACTGTTGCACCAAAACAACAATTTGGTACAGCCACAACTCTACGTAGGTTGTCCAATATGGGCTTGCAAAGAATGGGTAGGAACTTGGTATCCGCCTACTGCCAAAGAAAAAGATTTTTTGTTTCACTACACCCGACAGTTCAATACCATAGAACTGAACACTACGCATTACCGTATTCCCGACAAAGCCACCGTAAAACAATGGAAAGAAAAGGCTATGCCTCATTTTTTGTTTTGCCCGAAACTCTTGCAGGAAATTTCGCACCAACAGCAACTCAAAGGCAAAATTGCCTATGAATTAACGCAGGTTTTCATAGAAAATTTGGCGGAATTAGGCAGTAATTTAGGCTTGATTTTCATTCAATTACCGCCTTATTTTGATGCAGATAAATTAGATATTTTGGCGAATTATGTGGAGAAATTGCCTCGCAATATGGAATTTGCCGTAGAGTTTCGACACGAATCTTGGTTTATAGCTAACGACAATGGCGAAAAACCCATAGACGAGGCAGCCGAAATTTTACAAAAATACCAAATAGCTACGATACAGTCTGATGTGGCAGGGCGTAGAGATGTTTTGCACCAATGCCTCACGACTAATTTGTTGGCTCTGCGTTTTGTGGGCAATGACTTGCACCCTACGGACTACAGCCGAACAGACGAGTGGATACAAAAAATAGCACAATGGGCAAAAGGCGGATTAGCCAAAAGTTACTTGTTCATTCACGAACCCGCCAACACAAAAGCCCCTGAAATGGCGGTGTATTGGATAGAAAAATTGAATGCTTTGGGCTATACTTTACAACAACCTAAAAAATTTGCGTCTATACAACCTAAGTCTTTGTTTTGATATTCAAACCTATAAGGTTTGCGAAACCTTATAGGTTAAGGTATGTAGAGATTTACGACATTTTGACACACAAAAAGAAACTTTTGCTGCAAGACTTTCGTTTAAAATGACAAAATGACACTTTTTTATCCTAAAAATTTGTTTCGTTTAGTTATTGTTCTACCTTTAGCTCAATACTCTTTGGGTTTGTGTTGCCCACAAAAGTTTTAGACCCCACAAGTTTTTTCACTATGATAGACGTACAAAACATCAAACAAAGATTCGGCATTATTGGCAACTCCCCAGCCCTCAATTATGCGGTGCAGGTGGCTGCACAAGTAGCCCCTACAGACATGACCGTATTGATTACAGGCGAAAGTGGTAGTGGCAAAGAATCTTTTTCCAAAATCATTCACCAATTAAGCAACCGCAAACACCAAACTTTCATAGCTATTAACTGTGGGGCTTTGCCTTCGGGAACTATCTATTCAGAACTTTTTGGGCATGAAAAAGGAGCTTTTACAGGTTCTACAGATGCTCGCAAAGGCTATTTTGAAACGGCAGACGGTGGTACTGTTTTCTTAGACGAGATTGGAGAATTACCTCCAGAGGCTCAAAGTATGTTGCTGCGCGTCTTAGAATATGGCGAATTTATACGTATGGGTTCTTCTAAGGTACAAAAAACGAATGTGCGGGTTGTAGCAGCTACTCACGTAGATTTGTGGCGGGCAGTAGAAGGCGGAAAATTCCGTAAAGACTTGTATTTTAGGTTGAGCAATGTCCCTATTTATATTCCGCCCTTGCACGAAAGAGGGGCAGACGTGGAGTTACTATTTAGAAAATTTGCGACAGACCATGCCGAAAAATACCGCATGAAACCCCTCAATTTGGACGACAGAGCCAAGCAAGTCTTACAACAATTTCGTTTTCATGGTAATATCCGCCAACTAAAAAATTTGGTGGAGCAAATGTCTATTTTGGAAATGGAACGGACTATTTCGGCAGATACATTGATTAAATATTTACCCCAAGACCAACAGCGAAGTACATCAAGTTTGCCTGCCTTGATAGGCGGAGAATATGCCAAAGACAATTTTTCTGAAAGAGATTTGTTATACAAAATCATGTTTGATTTGAAAAGAGATGTAACAGAATTGAAAAAATTGGTGCTTACGTTGTTGCAAGGAGAAACTTCGGGCAATGCTATTTTGCAACAAAACAAACATTTGTTTCAAGAAGAAGAATTGCGTACTTATGACAACACCAATACAGTAGCCACACCTTTTCTGTTGCCCCCTACTAAAAATAATGGAGTTGGCGAAAATCCTGTGCTGCAAATTACGCCTACTACCGTAGAAAGTGCCGTACAAGACATTATTCACGAAGAAGAAGATAATTTTTCGTTGGAAAGGCAGGAAAAAGAAATGATTTTGAAAGCCCTGAAAAAAAACGGCAACAAACGCAAAAATACGGCAGATGATTTGGGTATTTCTGAACGGACTTTGTACCGTAAACTTAAACAGTATGGGATAGAGGAGTAAACAATAATTTTAATTAATAATTTATTAATTAAAATTATTTGCTATTGAAATTTTTTGTCATTTTAACTATCTTTGTAAAAACGTAACTCATCATGTTAGCCGAAAAATACATCAATCCATTTACCGACTTTGGTTTCAAAAAAATCTTTGGTGAGGAAGCAAACAAAGATTTGTTGATAGACTTTCTGAATGAATTGCTGACTGATAAAGGCAAAATCATAGACTTAACCTATCTTAAAAATGAGCATTTGGGGACAACAGAATTGGATAGAAAAGCTATTTTTGATTTGTACTGTGAAACAGATACAGGTGAAAAATTCATTGTAGAAATGCAAAGAGCCAAACAAGATTATTTCAAGGATAGAAGTTTGTATTATGCTACTTTTCCTATTCAGGAACAAGCCTTAAAAGGAGCTTGGAATTACAAACTAAAAGCTGTGTACTCGGTGGCTATTATGGATTTTGTGTTTGCAGACAACCAACCTAATAAGTTGGTACATGATGTACAGTTAATAGAAAAAGAAACACAAAAAGTCTTTTATGATAAATTGTGTTTTTTATTTGTAGAAATTAAAAAATTTGAGAAAAGTTTAGAAGACTGCCAAAGCCGTTTTGAAAAGTGGTTATATTTATTAAAAAATTTGTCTAAGTTAGACCACATACCAGCAGCATTTCAAGAAAAAGTTTTCAAAAAATTGTTTCAGGTAGCAGCCTTAGCCGAATACGACCCTAAACAGTTACAATCTTACCGAGATAGTGAGAAAAATTACTTGGATTTTACTGCCTCTATCAATACATCTTTCAGGGAAGGAAAATCGGAGGGGAAAATGGAGGAAAAAATAGCAATAGCCCGTAATATGAAAGATGAAGGTTTTACTATAGCTCAAATAGCAAAAGTTACAGGTTTGAGTGAAGATGAAATAGTAAAAGCATAATATTAAACAAGTAGTGTTATATAGGTTTTAAAGGTGTAATCTTTTAAAAAGATTACACCTTTAAAACCTCTTAAATATACGGCACAGCCACCCCTCTCCTTCTTTCTTCTATCAACTCCCGAATATTCGCCACACTTCGCTGCACCAACCAATTCTGTTGGGCAGGGGTGAGTTCTTCCCATAATTCGCCACTGTGTTCTTGGAAATCTACCCAAATGTCATCAAAAACCTCTTGTTGAACGGCGTGCAGACGAGCCAAATTTGCAAAGTCTAACTGTCCAACTTTTGAGATAGCACTGTCTAAACGATTAGGTGTAATCAACAGCCGTATTTCATCTGCAATAAACGCAAGGTCTTCGTGATAACTCGGGACTACAGGCACGTAAGACCATTTTTGAGCCTCATGAAACTCTTTGCTTTCATCAAATTCGGGGTTCTTTACCTTAAAAATAATCCGTTTGGGCAAGGTATTGGGCAGAGCCTTGTACGGTTTTACTACAATTCCTTCTATCAAATTACCATTGATAAACGGCAAACCTAATTGGGCAGGAACAGTAGAAGGAATACGAATATCAAACTGCATGACCTCGTGCAATTTACCTATCAACAAAGGTTTTGCATGAAACAAGCCAAATTGTTCAAAATATTGTAAGGCTTCTTGGTAAGGCAAATAAAATTTATCTTCGGGGCTGTTGTTAGGTTCTATGGCAATGTCAAAAGCACAAAAATTGATAGTAGGCGAATAGTAAATGCCTGTCTGAATGGCTTGCAAATGCTCGTCTGCCTGTACCTCTGCGTGTGGATATGCCCCACCAAACAACTCTCCGTAAATCGTACAGCGTTGTGCAGGGTACGCCAAGCTCAATTCTTCAAAAAGAGCCAATACTTTTTCCTCTATTTGCTGCACTACCAACTGAAAACCGAAGAAGTCATCTGTCCATTGCAAATATTCTTTTCTTTTGGCAAACCTTAGCTGTTTATTTTCGTACCAACAACTAAAATTAGCTCCATGTATCTTTTCTGTTACTACCCATTGGTATTTATCAATTTCTCGCAAGGTCTTTTCGTCTAACTGAAAACCTTTTAAAAGGGTAGGCATTTTTTCATAACCAACAAACGAACTCATAAAAATAATGAACGGAAAACTTCACGCCTATTATACGTAGTTTTCCGTTCAAGGTTTTATTTGCCTACATAATTATAAGGCGTAAATGCCAATAATTCTTGTTTTACGACATCACTTACGTTCAAAGTCGCAATAAATTCTTTGATAGTACCTTCCGTAATTTTTCCGCCTGTGCGGGTAAGTTGTTTCAGGGCTTCGTAAGGTTGCGGATACCCTTCTCTCCGCAATACCGTTTGTAGAGCCTCTGCCACTACCGCCCAGTTTTCTTCTAAATCTTGTTGAATTTTGGCTGCATTCAACTCTAATTTATTCAAGCCTTTCAACAAAGAATGTAAAGCTATGACTGTATGAGCCAAAGGCACACCAACATTTCGCAAAACTGTAGAATCTGTCAAATCTCTTTGGAGGCGTGAAATGGGCAATTTTTGAGAAAAATGTTGGAACAAAGCATTGGCTACGCCCAAATTTCCTTCGGCATTTTCAAAATCTATGGGGTTTACCTTGTGAGGCATGGCAGACGAACCTACTTCGTTGGTATTGACTTTTTGGCGAAAATAGTTCATAGACACATACGCCCACACATCACGAGAAAAGTCTATTAAAATGGTGTTGATGCGTGCAAAATTATCGAAATACGCTGCCAAATGGTCGTAGTTTTCTATTTGTGTGGTATAACTCGACCTTGACAACCCCAACTGTTCATTCACAAATTTTTCTGCAAAACCATGCCAATCATGCTGCGGATAGGCTGCATAATGAGCATTAAAATTGCCTGTAGCTCCGCCAAATTTGGCTGCGTAGGGAATCTGCTGGAAATACTGCCACTGTTGTTCCAAACGGTACAAAAACACCTTCAATTCTTTGCCTAAACGAGTAGGCGAGGCAGGTTGCCCATGTGTGTGTGCCAACAAAGGGACATTTTCCCACAAAACAGTTAATTCATGTAATTTATCAAATACTTGCTCAAATAAAGGAGCAATGTGTTGTTCAAAGGCTTCTTTTAAAGACAAAGGAATGGCGGTGTTGTTAATGTCTTGCGAAGTAAGCCCGAAGTGAATAAACTCTGTGTAAGCCGACAAACCCAAAGTTTCTAACCGTTGTTTGATGAAATATTCAACGGCTTTTACGTCATGGTTCGTAATTTTTTCGGTGTTTTTGATAGTTTGGGCATCTTCTATGCTGAAAGATTGGTAGATTTTCCGCAAATCGGCAAAAACGTCTTTGGCATTTTCTAAGGGTGCTAACTGCGGTAAAGGCATTTTGCACAAAGCAATGAAATATTCTACCTCTACTAACACTCTGTATTTGATAAGAGCAAATTCAGAAAAATACTGTTTCAGAGGGCTTGCTTGGCGATGATAACGACCATCGACAGGAGATATAGCTGTAAGTTCCATGATGTTTGGGGTAAGTTGTCGCAATGCTGCGAAAATACCCTACAAGTTTACATCAAAAGTTGGGGTTTGGGAAATATACGTGCAAGTAAAATTGTTTTAGCCTATATCCTAAACTTTATTACAGCCTTATTTACTATAATTTTCCTTATTTTTCCTCAACAAATCTTAGCTTTATGATTGTTTCATACAACTAAACTTAGCAATAAACTTTACCTTTGTATGTAACCAGAATCTTACAGCAATGAATAAAAAAATAGTTTTAGCCTTACTCCTCTCTGCTTTTTGCCAATTTTCGGCAGTACAAGACACCCCCACCATAGTCAAAAAACACTTAGCCAAAAAATGTTCACGAGAACGGACAAAGCAAGATGACATCACACATATTATGATTCACTTTTGCAGTTATGCTATAGAAAGCCCCGAAAATCCGTATCAATTAGACAAAGTAATAGACGTTTTCGAGAACTTTGGTGTATCTGCCAATTATCTAATAGACCGAAAAGGCGTGATTTATGAATTAGTGCCAGAAAACAGAGTGGCGTACCACGCAGGCAAAGGTAAACTGCCCCACGAACCCTACTACCCAAATAGTTTGAACGGACATTCAATAGGCATAGAGTTATTGGCGATAGGTACAGAAAAAGAAATGGAGATGTTTATGTCCAAAGAGTCGTATCGGCGAATTGCCAAAGAACATATTGGTTTTACGGCTTCGCAGTACAGTAGTTTGAATTGGTTGTTAGACGATTTGCTGAAAAAATATCCCACAGTCAAGAAAAACCGCCAGCAAATTGTAGGACATGACGAATACGCCCCAGACAGACGCACAGACCCAGGGAGTTTGTTTGATTGGAAAAAAATTGGCTTGTAACATAGACTTTAGTCTGTGTTACAACAATTAAAAGGCATAAAAAAGCCCCTCTCCAAATGGAGAGGGGTTTGGGGTGAGGTTTTTATCTCTAATTAGTCTATTACAAAGTTGTAATCTTCCAATACTTGTTTTTCTTTGTAGAACAAACGGATAATGTAAGCACCATCATCAAAACCTTTGTTTACTTCATAGCGTTGTTTTGCTTTGTAAAGGTTAGTTTTTGGGTCTAACTGCATACGAATAGCCACTCTGTTGTAAGTACGGTAAGGCTTGTTAGTCTTTTTCTCAAGAATAGTCAAATACACTAACTTGTCTTTGTCGTCATTGTCAAACATCGCAGCACCGCACTCAAAGCTGAAGTTCAAATCATCTACTTGGCGAGATTTGTTTTCAGGAGAAGAACCCAACTCAATGAATTTACCAGAGCTACGTAATTGGTATTGTGCACGGAAATTCAAGATTTTTTGGTTCAAAGGCATTAAACCTGCAATTTTTTCTTCTTGTTCTTGCAACATTTTCTTGCTTTGCTCCAATAAACTTGCTAAATTGGCTTTTTCTCCGTTAGCTTGGTCTAATTGAGAACGTAGAGTTTCTAAATCTTTGCCAGATTTTTCGTACTCTGCTAACTTAGCTTTCATTTTCTCTAAGTCAGCTTTTGCTAATTTAGATTGTTTCAACGCACCACCTAACTGTGCAGACAAAGATTTGTTGCGTTTGATAGCTGCATCTAAATCTTTTTTGGATTTCTCCAACTGTTCTTTTACATTTGTTACGTAGTTGTTGGTGTACGAGTTGCGAGCAGATGCTACAGACTCAATAGCATTCGCATACGCCGTTTTGCGTTGTTGGAAATCTGTGTATTTTGCCAACACTGCATTAGACGAAGTTGTGATTTGCTTTTTGTCGTTACGAATTTGCTCACCTACTCTTTCCAACTCACTCACTAAAGAGTCGGCGTTAGGCAATTCCCTTGCGTAGCCTGCTTCAGCAGAGGCTTTGTTTTCTAAGTTGCTCAAGTCGTCTAACAACACTTGAAGATCTCGGTTATCACGAGCCTTTTGCGAGTTGATAGCCCAAAAGCCACCTGCAAACAACGCAATAGACAACGCAGCAACAATGACAATGAACACTAAACTTTCTTTTGACTTCATATTGCGTAAGTAGTTTTAAGAGTGATAAATAGGATTGTTGAGTTAAAGTATTACTTTAACCAAAGGTATGAAAAAATTTGATTAGCAAACAAAAAAAATCTTTAATTTTTTTTGTTTGTCTGCTATTTGTCTGTTTATCCTAAAAAAAGTTGTTTTTTTTGCCCTCTTTGCAACATTTTTGGTATGTAGGCGTATAATTAGTTACATTCACTATCTAAAACAATTACTACTATGAAACTCGTAAGGTCTTATGCCGATAAATTTGTTTTTGGCGTTTGCGGTGGTTTAGCCGAAACTTTTGGGGTAGATTCTACTATTATACGCCTCTTATTTGTAGCTGCTACTATCTTTGGCGTTGGTACTCCAGTGTTACTTTATATTATTTTGGCTTTGTTGATGCCTCAAAATAGGTACTAAAAAAATGATAATTTAGACTTTGCCCTCTGCAAAACAGTAAGAATGTTTTGCAGAGGGCATTTTTTTGTGTACCTTAGATGTACCTTCATTATATTATCTAATTTATGCTAAAAGGCAAACAACATTTTCATCATTTTAGTCACGCAGTACATACAGAAAAAATACAAGTAGCTTTTTGGCTCAACTTTTTCTTTGCGTGTTTAGAAGTGGCAGGCGGTTTATGGACAAACAGTTTGGCGGTTTTGTCCGACTCTTTCCATGACTTCGGAGATGCGTGTGCCTTAGGTTTAGCGTGGTATTTCCAACGGTTAGCCCAACGGCAAGGCGACAATCAATTTACGTATGGTTATGGTCGTTTTTCGTTATTAGGGGCATTGCTCAATGTCAATATATTGATTATCAGTTCTATATATATTATTACACAAAGTATTGGCAGGTTGATGCACCCTGAACATCTGGAGGCAGAGGGTATGGTGGCGTTGGCGGTAGTGGGTATTGCGGTGAATGGTGTTGCGTCTTGGTACTTACAAAAAGGCAACTCTATTAACGAAAGAGTCATGTCTTTGCATCTTTTAGAAGATGTGCTGGGTTGGGTAGCTATTTTGGTGGGTAGTATAGTCATTTATTTTTCGGGTTGGTTGATGATAGACAGTCTATTGTCTTTGGGTATCAGTTTGTATATTTTGTGGAATGCTGTGAAAAATGGAAGGGCTGTACTGACCATATTTTTGCAACAAGTCCCTGCCAATATTAATATTTTAAGTCTTAAATCTGCTATTACTGCTCTACCCCAAATCCAAGAGCTAACTGATTTTCATTTATGGACACTCAGTGAAGAACAAATCATTGCGTCTATTCACATTGCCGTACAACCTAATACTACTTTGAAAGATACTGTAGCTGTAAAAGAAAGTATCAGAAAAATTTTAGCTCAACAACAAATTTTGCACGTAACCATAGAAATTGAAGAACAAGAAGAATAGGATAAGGTGAGTAACTGCACTATTTCAAGCAAAAAAATGTTAAATTTGCAGTACCTTAACCAATAACACCTATGAAAATTATTGAATGCCCTCGTGATGCCATGCAAGGCATTAAGGAATTTATACCTACACCCTTAAAAGTACAATACCTCAATACTTTATTGCAAGTAGGTTTTGATACGCTGGATTGTGGCAGTTTTGTATCACCAAAAGTTACGCCTCAAATGCGGGACACTGCCGAAGTGTTGGAACAGTTGGACATGAGTAAAACGAAAACAAAACTTTTGGCGATTGTAGCCAGTGTAAGTGGTGCAAAAATGGCGGTTCGGCACGAGTCTATCCGTTATTTGGGTTTTCCTTTGTCTGTTTCAGAAACTTTCCAACAACGCAACACCAATAAGTCTACAGCACAAGCCTTTGAGGTGGTGCAAGATATACAGACTTTGTGTATGCAGTACAATAGGCATTTGGTTGTCTATTTGTCTATGGGCTTTGGCAACCCCTACGACGAGCCGTATAGCCCCGAAATTGTAGAGGCTTTCACCGACAAACTCAATGGTTTAGGCATAAAAATCGTTGCCTTGTCCGATACGATTGGCGTATCACAACCAGACAATATTGTGCCTTTGTTTCAGCATCTTATCAGTCGTTTTCCAGCTATCGAATTTGGTTCACATTTTCATTCTAATCCGCTAACGGCTAAACAAAAAATAGCTGCTGCGTATCAGGCAGGTTGTCGCCGTTTTGATGTGGCTTTGGGTGGTTATGGTGGTTGCCCTATGGCAAAAGATGAATTGACGGGCAATATAGCCACAGAAACACTATTGGCTTATTTGCAAGAACAACAACTTTCGCATACCTTAGAACTTTCTGCCTTGCACAAAGCTATGGAAATGATGCCAACTGTTTTTGATGGGCATTTGAGTACAGTTTAATTAGAAGAACTAACATTTCTTTGAGAAATGTTAGTTCTAAAACTTTTAGTCTATTTTTGATACAGTTCTAAAAGCTGTATAATTACGTATATAATCTTCTTCGGTATAAATCATTGAAGCCAAGCAAACTAAAATATTATTAGAGGTAAGTTGATAAGTTCGCCAATACATCTTAGGAATGTATAGACCTATATGTGGTTGGTCTAAGGTAAATTCAAATACGTTGCCTTGCACATCTTCCAGCACAAATTTTACTGTACCTTGCAAAGCAAAAATGACCTGTTCGGCTACTTTATGTGCGTGATTCCCTCTTTGGCTTGTGTCTGTAGCTCCATACACCCAATACACCGTTTGTACTTCAAAAGGCATTAAGGTTGATTTGATAGGCGTGAGTAGTCCTGTAACGGCATTGCCCATAATAGGAAACTCTATAAGTTTTGGGATAATAAAGGCAGGTTCGAAGGTAGGTTTCATGCCATTAAAGTTGTAAATTAAAAACCTTTTTGATATTTTGGTCAAAAATAACGACTTTTGATAGAATCTTGCTACAAAGTCAATACTCTTTTCGCAACTTACTATTACTTATGAAGACGTGCTGTTTATCTCGCCAACGGACTTTCTATGATTATCTATTGCAAACTACACTTTGTTTGTGGCTGTATGTCTGTGTAATAGCACAAGTGTATGGGCAAAAAAAGTTGAATAGTACAGATACAGCTCAGGTAAATCAGATGATTCGAATTGCGAATGCGTATAGCACCGAAAACCCCGATATGGCACTACATTACGGTATCAAGGCACAAGAGCAAGCCCGTTTGGTAGATTATGAAGAAGGAGTAACGGCAAGCTGGCGGATTTTGGGCAAAATCTGTAGCTACATGGAGCAATATGAATTAGCATTAGACTATGAAAAACAAGCCTTAGAATATTATCAACAAAAAAACAATGAAATCAAACAAGCTGAAATTTTAGGTGATATTTCTACTATTTTTGCCAAAATGAAAGAATATGAACAAGCCCTAAATTTTAAAATAAGAGCTTTGAAAATAGAAGACCAATTAAGTGATTTTGAGGCTATAGCACGCAGCAATAACAAAATTGGTGCGTTGTATGCAGATTTGGGTAATTATGAATTAGGGTTGGATTACTGTATGCGTGCTTTGCAGATTCGAGAGAAAATGAAAAATAACAAAGCTCTAATAGATAGTTATACGGTCATTGGTTTGGTGTATGCAAAATCTAAAGCCTATACAGATGCTTTGTACTATTTGCAAAAAGCCTTGAAACTACAAGAAGAACACCCTCAGAAAGAGTTAGAAGGTGAAATTTTGGCACATATCGGTGATGTTTATACCAAACAAGGAAAATTTAGTGAAGCTACTATCTATTATAATAACTCTTTGGCTGCGGAACAACAACAGGGTGAAAGAAAAAAAATTATTCATAGCCTCATGTTATTGGGAAGAAATGGTATAGAACTTCAACAATATACAAAAGCTATTAGTTATTTAGAAAAAGCCTTGGATATTGCAAAAAATATTAATGCAAAAGACCAAATAGAATATGCGTATGCTCATTTGTCTGAAGCCTACGAAAGGTCTGGCAACCATAAAGAAGCCCTGAAACTCTACAAGGTATTTGCAGATTATCAAAAGAAAATCTATGATGAATCTACACACCGTAAGATTTTGGAAATGCACGACCTCATAGAAGCAGAACGAAAAGATAAGGAGATTTTGGTACAGAGTAGAGAAGGAAAAATACGTACCTTAGAAGCAGAAAAACTACGTTCTGGTATTTATATTTTGATGAGTTTTATTGGATTCCTAATTGTTATTTGTGTATTAGTTATCATGTTTGCAAGAAGTAAAAACAAGCCAACAACTACAACATAATATTTTGGCAAGGTTATAAAATTTCTAAAATGAAATTACACATTATTTACTATCTTACCTATCAACTTAAAACATAAAACCCGCACCGCTAATGCAACGTCTTTTTTTCACATTTTACGTCTTTCTGGCTGTTGCTTATACCGTTTCTGCACAAACAGTAATGGATAGCACAATCTACCTTCCACCCACGAAATTTAACATTAAAGATACCGCCTCTGTATTCGCCAATTTGGATTTTGCAAAAAAGTATATGCAAACTGAATATAGCAAGGCTTTATACTACGCCTCCAAAGCCTTACAAATAGCTGCACAAATGGAACACGCCAAAGGGCAACTCGAAAGTGTGAAAATTTTGGGAAAGATTTGTAACAATATGGGTAAATATGAATTAGCCTTAGATTATCAGCACCAAGCCTTAGAAGGATACGATACCATTTACAAAAAAGAAAAAAACTCTGAACTCAAAGAAAAAAGTACCAGAGAACCCCTCCATGAGTTGGCTTCTATTTATATGAACATGGGGGAATACGAGGCTGCGATGGAATACAAAAATATGGCATTGGCATTGGAAGAAAAGTATGGAGATGAAGAATCTTTGGCAAAATCTTATGACGAAATAGCTTTTTTGTATGCCAAAGTAGGTACAAATGAAAGAGCCTTGAATTTTTGTAGTAAGTCTATTTCTTTAAGAGAAAAAACAGGCAATAAACTAGGACTAGCAAGTAGTTACAAAACTTTGGGTTTGGTGTATTCGCAGATGAGTGCTGCCAAACAAGCCTTAGAGTACCTCCGAAAAGCATCAGAGATTTACAAAGCTATGAACCAAAACATAGCTCTTAGCGATGTACTGAACCTTATTGGTGATGTCTATTTCATGGAAAAAAACAACATAGAGGCAGATAATTACTACAAACAAGCACGGTTTATTAAGAGCCAAATTGGAGATAAAAAAGGGGAAACTTACACCTTACTCAATATTGGTAAAAACCAAATGGAAACGAAGTCTTACAGTGCTGCAATGGAGTCTTTTAAACAAGCCTTAGAACTTGCCAAAAAACTGGATTATGAAGAATATATTAAAGAATGTTATCTTAAATTGTCTAAGGTGAGTGAAGTATCGGGAAATGCGTTGGCTGCGTTGAGTTACTATAAATTATATGACGAGTTCCAACGGAAAATGATAGAAGAAGTAAGTAAGAAAAAAATAGCAGAGATTCATGATGTGATAGAAACAAGCCGTAAACAACGAGAGTTAATGGTGTTAACAAAAGAACAGAAGATTCACCAATTAGAGAAGCAACAAGCCGAAGCACGACAAAATAACTACTTGATACTGATTGGTTTTGCCTTGTTTTTGGTGTTTGCAGTGGTGTATGGTACTGTGAAAATTCGTGATGCGAATAAACAATTAGAAAAGCAAAACAATATTATCCAGCAAAAAACATTAGCCTTAGAAGAACTTGACCGTACCAAAAACAGATTTTTTTCTATCATTGCCCATGACTTAAAGGGACCTTTGAACTCTTTAACTGGTTTTTCTAACTTAGTGATTAATCACATAGAGTTTTTGAGCAAAGACGAGATTAAGATGATAGCGGAGAACTTAGACAAATCTGTGAAAAATTTAACGGAGTTTCTCAATAATTTGCTCACATGGTCGAGAAGCCAAATGGATAATATTCAGTTTGAACCCAAAAAATTATTAATGGCAAACTTAGCCAATGAAATTATAGAACTGCACCAAGTAACGGCAGACAACAAAAATATACAGTTGGTTTCTACCATTGCCCCCGACACACAAGTTTATGCAGATGATAATGCAATAAAGACCATCTTACGAAATTTAGTGTCTAATGCTCTGAAGTTTACTAAAGACGGTGGCAAAGTAACCATAGCTGCCAAAGCTTATGACGAAAAATATATACAATTTACAGTTACAGATACAGGCGTAGGTATGCCCGAAGATGTGGTAGAAAAGATATTCCGTATAGACACCAAACATAGCACACAAGGCACAAAAGGCGAAACAGGCACAGGCTTAGGCTTAGTGCTTTGCAAAGAATTTGCAGAGAAAAACGGAGGGAGCATTGCCGTAGAAAGTATTGTTGATTTGGGGACAACCTTTAGGGTTATTTTACCGAAAGGATAAAAAACATCTGAGAACAGCTAACACCATTACTAATAGTTTTAGGAATAGTTTGTTTGTAAATTCGTAACTTTGCAAAGAATTTGTAATTTTATACGAATTAACGCCAGCCCTATGCCTAACTTTCTCCAAAGATTTAGCCCTAGTTTACAAAGTTTAGATGTGGGCGGACTTCGCCGAAACTTCCATATCAATGTCTTGTTGCGAATCACATTCATTGGTCTTACTATCTTTATTTTTTCTTCTTTGTTGAATGAAACAGGTTATACCATCACTACATTTGGCTTGTTGATTATCGCTATCTTACAAGTAATTTCTTTGATTAAGCACGTAGAATTTGCTAACAGAGAAGTTGTAAATTTCTTAAATGCTATTCAGTATGACGACTTTTCCAACTCCTACAAAATCAGTATAGAAGGCAAATCTTTTCAGGATTTGAATGAGGCTTTCAACAATGTCTTAGAAAAATTTAGGGAAATTAGGGCAGAAAAAGAGGCACACCACCAATACCTCAAAACCATTATTCATCATGTTGGTATCGGGATTATTTCTTTTGACAAACTAGGAAACGTACAAATTATTAATAATTCTGCCAAAAAATTATTTAAACTTAATCACCTGCACCACATAGACAAGTTGAGTAGCATTAGCCCCGAACTGGTCGAAAAATTTAAGGTCTTACGAACAGGCAGTAAGGATTTGGTAAAAATTAATTTTGATGATGAAATTATCCAGTTAGCCATTTATGCCATAGAACTCAATTTGCGTGGCGAAGAATTTAAGTTGGTTACTATCCAAAATATTCATACAGAGTTAGAAGAAAAAGAGTTAGACGCATGGCAAAAACTAATTCGTGTACTAACCCACGAGATTATGAATTCTGTAACACCCATTTCGTCTTTGGCAGCTACTGTAAACGGTGAATTGGAATATTTGGAAGAAAGAAATGAACCTATCCAACAAACGGACTTAGAAGATATTTATTTGGCAACTAAGACGATTCAACGCCGTAGTGAAGGATTGATTCGATTTGTAAGTGAGTTTCGAAACTTGACTCATGTACCTCTGCCGAAGTTTAGACCTATCACAGTACAAGAATTGTTTGACCACGTAGCTCTTTTGATGCAAAACGACATAGATGAAGAGCAGATACGTTTCAATATGTGTGTAGAACCAAGTACCCTGATGATTGTGGCAGACCAAGAAATGATAGAACAAGTATTGATTAATTTGATAAAAAATGCCTTGCAAGCCCTCAAAGAATGTGATGAAAAACCCGACAGACACATTATTTTATTGGCAAAACAAGATGAAAAAAATAGACCTTTGATTTTAGTCAAAGACAATGCGGGGGGCATAGACAAAGATGCGTTGGAAAAAATCTTTATTCCTTTCTATACTACCAAAAAAACAGGTTCGGGCATTGGGCTAAGTCTTTCGCAACAAATCATGCGACAGCACAAAGGCAATATCACGGTGAACTCTGAAATAGACAAAGGAACAGAATTTACGCTGAAATTTTAAAACAACTCCGCAAGGGTGCTAAACCCTTGCGGAGTTCGTGTGTTAATTTGTACTTTAATTACTCCGCAGGCAACTCAAAACTAAATGTACTACCACTGCCTTGTTCACTTTGTACTACTAACTCGGTATTGTGTAGCACCAAAATAGATTTGGCGGTTAATAAGCCAATCCCATAACCATTTTCGTTGGCTGTGCCTTTTTGAGTAGCTTTTCGGGCTGGGTTGAATAGATTTTCCAATTTGGCTTTTCCCATGCCTATTCCCGTGTCTTTTACAGTAACTAATACGGTTTTGTGAGGAGTTTTTACCGCACTCACAGTTACAGTATCATTTTTCCGGGAAAATTTTACCGCATTAGACACCAAATTATTTACGACCAACTGCAAAAACTGCCCATCTGCCTTTGCATATAAGGCTTCGGGCATTGCTTCCACAACTAACTCCACACTTTTTGTACTAGCTAATTTTTGGTAATTTTCTTGTGCTTTTTCTACAACTTCTCGCACATCTAAGAGTTCGGGCTGGAAACTATAATTGTTAATAGCTAAATTTGACCACGCTATCAAGTTGCCCATTTGTAATTGTATTTTTTCTATTTGGGCATATAACATCTTCACAGACTCTACGACCATACTGTCCTCTATCGTTGCCACGTCCATCATCACAAAATCTGCCATGCTTTTGAGGCTATTCAATGGACTGCCTAATTCATAAGAAACAATGTTAAAAAACTTTTCTTTCTGAATCAGTTGGCTTTGTAAGTCATCTTGTGTTTGTTTCAGGGTGTCAAAAATATTTTTGCCCTCATTAAATTGGCGAACAGTGGTTAATAGATTTTTAATAAAATCCTCATTATCAATATTTTGTAGGCTTTCTATGAGTGCGTCTTTTGTGTCCATTGCATTAGGGCGTAATGATTCGTAAAATAGCACTTAAGTTACAAAAAACAAACCATTTTTAAAAAGTCCACGCCCTATTTTTTGTTGCTTAGTTCAAATACCGTTGTTTCCAACGCAATGCCTCACTTAATTCGTAGTAAATGACACCGTTGTCAGTCATTTTTACTTCCAACATACCTTGTGCATATAAGTTGTCTAAAATCGTATTGAGTTGTGGCAAAGGCAAAGATGTTTGTAAGGCTATTTGTTGGGGAGTCAAACTACCTTTATTGCGTAAAATAGTTTTCATTACTCTTTTTTCATGTAAACTTTTGCGTTGGGCTTGTATCTGTTTGGCGGTTTTTCGGATAAAATACGCACCAAAAAAAATAGGTATAATACCCATAAATGTCGTAAATACCAACCAACCCCAATCTACCATAAGGTTTTGGAACAAAGAAATGCCTGTGGCTGAGGCTACTAAGCCTATAAGGATAGAAAAAATGCCAAAACCTGTTTGAACTACCTGCCGAACTCCAATACCTACTTCTTCGGTTTTGAGTTGTATTTTATCGGAAATATCCGTTAAATCTAAAAAATTGTCTTGTGGTTGCATAGTGAAGAAAAGTCAATAATTGTATTCAATACGTTGTAGCAAATAAAAAAGTTTGTGAATTGTGTAGAACAGCACTACATTTGTAATAGTAATTTACATAAAATTTAGTAAAAAGTAATGCAAAATAACTCCTTCCAGCACAATTTTTCAATAGAAACTTTTATGAGCAGGGTAGTAGTTATTGTAAATCACACACAAAGTTGTAACTTTGTTGCAATAACCTTACAAATGTAATGTCTGAAAATCGAAGTTATTATTTACAACTCCATTTCATTATCTTCATTAGTAGCCTTATTCCTTCTATTAATAGACAGATAAGTCTATCTTCTGTAGAAATCGTATTTTATAGGACATTTATTGCAATGGTTTTATTAGGCGGTTTTTTGTGGGTAAAGAAATTTCCTATCCGCCAAGAGCCTCGTTTAGTTGCTGAAATGTTGATAACAGGTTTAATTACGGCAGTTTTTTGGACATTACAAGCCTTTTCTGTAAAAATATCTAATGCCTCTGTAACCTTAGTAGGTATTGCCACCAGTCCCTTGTGGGTCAGTTTCATTAGCCCTATCATCAATCATCGCAAGGTAGATTATTACCAAATTCTTACGGGTTTATGTGCCATGTTTGGCGTGTATATGGTCTTTAGCTCTAGTTTTGAGTACGGCGTGGGCTTGTTGATAGCCATTGTAGCTGCTTTTTTTGGAGCTTTGCTTACTGTCCTCAACTCTTTGTTTGCTCGTACCACTAATCATTATGTAGTGAGTTTTTACCAAATGGGTGGTGCTTGGATAGGTACAATTTTATTGTTCCCTTTTCACCACTTCATGTATGGTTCTTATTTACATACGCCTACATTTAAAGACTTTGGTTTAATTATTTTTATTGCCTTTGCATCTTCTATTTACGCCTATTCGGTATTGATAAAAGTAATGAAAAAAATATCTCCGTTTACAGTCGTTTTGGTGTCAAATCTTACACCTGTTTATGGTATGGTGGCAGCCTTAGTGATTTACGGCACATCTGAAATGATGACCACTTATTTTTATGCGGGCACATTGATAATCTTAGCTTCGGTAGTGGCGTATCCTGTAATGGAATGGGCAGGTAAACAACGACAAAAAATGCTTGCCCCCAAGACGTAAATTTTCGTTTACTTTTGCCATCTATCACTGAAAAAGAAAACAAAGACTTGAAACTAAAAATATCGTAATTACGTTGTAATTACGGTAAATATAACCATCAGATATTTATGCAAGTTTCAGTAATTCAAGTTGGTAATTCGAAAGGAATTAGATTGAGTAAAACCCTTTTAGAAAAATACCAAATCACCGACAAGGTAGAACTTATTTTGGAGAATGACTATATTGTGTTAAAACCTATTGCTAAACCTCGCCAAAATTGGGAAGAGGCTTTTGCAGAAATGCACAAAAACGGAGACGATAAGTTACTTATAGAGGGTGTATTTGAAGACGAAAAATGGGACTGAAATGATAAATTATTTACAATATGATATTGTTATCGTCAATTTAGACCCAACAATAGGTGGAGAAATTAAGAAAAAACGTCCTTGTTTAATTGTATCTCCTAACGAAATGAATAAACACTTAGCTACAATTGTGGTTTGTCCGATAACTTCTCAATCAAGAAACTATCCGACAAGGATAAGTTTTTATTTAGAAGGGCAGGAAAATTGGATAGTAATAGACCAAATTCGTACTATAGATAAAAGCCGAGTAACAAAAACAATAGGACATTTAGATGATGATGCTATTGAACAAGTAAAGGCAATTATTAAAGAAACTTATGTGGACTAAAAAACAGCCAAAGCATAATTTATGCTTACAAAAGATGAAGTAAACATCTTATTGTTGGAGGTTTTCCCCCACAAGATTTAAAATCCTTGTGGGCTTACTTTGAAAATACTTGCAAAAAAAACTATCACACTTACTTTCCCACCCAAAACCGTAAATCCCAACGCAATTTTTTATGCCAAGGCAATGCCTTAGTAATAGTTGCTTTGTTAAAAATAGTTTGTGCTTGTTTTCCTTGTGGCAGATTCAAAGCAACCGTATCTAACCAAAGCAAGAGTAGCCAATTTGTAAAATAAGGTTCGGGGTATTTGCGGAGTTGTTGGTTTTGTTGGTACAACAAAGATAGCCAATCGGCAGCAGCTTGTAAAAATTGCAGGTCGTTAGAGAGTTGATAAGCTCCTATTTTTCTGTGCAATTCTAATTGTGTGGTGTTTGCCTCAATACCTAAATCTTTTAATTGGCGAGCAAAAATACGATACACCGTTTGCAAATGCCTTTCATATTTTACCTTCGTTATATTGGTTTCGTGGGTACGGTGTTTTACTAAGGCATCATACAGAATAGCCACTTTGTATTTTTCGGCTATTTTTAGCCAAACGGCATAGTCTTCTGCCAAGTAATCTTCATTTTGAAAAGGAAATTCCCTCAAAACAGCCGTTTTAACCATAACAGACGAGTGAATGAAAATATTGTGAAACAACAAATGCACCCGCATTGCCTCTTGTGCTTTGTGGTAGTGTTGGGTATGCAAAAAATTGCCTTTCTCGTCTATAATTTCTGCCCCTGTCCCTAACAAAGCTACTTCTGGATTTGCTGTTAAATACGCCACTTGTGTAGCTAAACGGTGCGGAAGGGCTATGTCGTCAGCATCTAAACGGGCTATGTATTCACCTTTAGCAGTAGCTACGCCCCAATTTAAGGAAGCTATTAAGCCCTGATTTTGCGGTGCATTCAACACCACAATACGGCTGTCTTTGGCAGCATATTCGGCTATAATCTGTGGGCTTGCATCTGTAGAACCATCATTGACAATGATACACTCAAAATTTGTATAGGTTTGAGCTAAAATACTCTCTATGGCTTCTGCCAAATACTCCGCACCATTGTAAACAGCCAAAAGAAATGAAACAAACATAAAATTATTAAAGTAATTGATTATCAAATTTTTATGCTAAAACATTCTCTTGTGCTTTATTGAACAATAAGGTAAATACTAATTCATGGTTGCTACTTGCCATTTTCATAATAGTAGTTTGGTAAGGGGTTGTACGCCCACGCCCACTGCTTATATTATGGTACACCACCCTCTCTACTAATGTATTGTGTTGTAAATACTGTACTTCTTCTTGGAAAGAAGGCAACAACTTGAATAAATTGTAATGCAGCAAAGTATCTGTATCTGCATCAAACACACGAGCTGCTGCGGGGTTCAGGTAAATAATCACACCTTCTACCGAAATATTCAGAATCGGCAAGACTAAATTGTCTATAGTTTGCCTCAAAGCATTGCTTTTAGTTTCTAATTCATAGTACCTATGTTGCAAATCTTCTCTTACAGCCTCCACTTGTTCGGCTTGTTGGCGTAACATTTCCTCTTGGGCTTGTAGTCTTTTTTCGTTTTCTTGTGCCTCCATCAACAACTTCTTGGTGTGTTGGTTTGTAATGATATTCGTAATTGTTGAGGCAAAAATGCGTGCAATGGTTTCTAAAAATTCTATGTGGTGTGGTTTGTATTCATTAAAAGAGGCAATTTCTAAGACTCCCAAACGAATATTTTGCGAAATAAGGGGTATCATTGCCAAACTTTTAGGGGCAGCTTTACCCAAACCTGATGAAATAGTGAGGTAATCTTTGGGTATATCTGTGATGACTGAACTCAAACCGTCTTGAAATGCCGTACCTAACAGCCCCTCTCCTACTTCTATGGTTTGTTCTATATGTTTCTTACGCCCATACGCATAACACGCCTGCAATTCCAATAACTGCGTTTGTCCGTTATACAAAAATATTCCACCTTGACTGCTGTCTGTATATTCAATTAAATTTGCCAATAAATCATCTGCTAATTCTTCTATATTATCGGGATATTTGCGAATAATCTCCGACAACTTTGAAACTCCCAAGTTTAACCAACTTCTATTTTGCTCTTGTTCAGAAATATGTTTTAAACTACTCCGCATCTCTGCCAAAGCCGTACCTAATTCGCCTGAATTATTGAACACAACCACTTCTGTATTAAAATTACCCTGCCCTACTTCATGAGCAAAAACTTTTAGTTTGTTCAAATTATCAGTCAAATAAGAAATATCGTCCAAAATATCTTGTAACTCGTCTTGTGTTACTTGTACTTTATCGGGCAAATTCCCGTATTTCAAGACTTCTGTATAGTTATCAAGAGTTTCCAGATTGCGTTTTACTGTATAAATAATCCTATCACTTACCGCATAGCTAATCAATAAAACAACTATCAACAAAGCTCCTAACAAAACGTAAAAGTTTCGTAAATCAGCAGCTTGACGCTGTTGAATACTTGCCTCTTTCTTTACTTGTGTAATAGTCAAAATATCTATTTCTTTATTAATCTTATAAGTAATTGGGGTAATTCTACTTTTAACATAAAATTCCAATTCTTCAGCAGGAATCAAACTTAAACCATTAGTCAATTCTTTAAATTTACTGTAATATTCACTCAACTCCATAGAAGCTGTACGAGTGTAAACGTCTTGACTATTTTGTGCAAATTGGTACAAGGTGTCAAAAGAAGGGTCTAACTCATCTCTTAAAATATTCAAAGCCTCATTGCGGAAGTGTGGCTGGCGAGTAACAGAATAAGTCAATACGTCTGTATAAACTTTATTAACAGAATTACTAAATTTGATACTAAAAAATTTAATACTTCCAATATCTTTATTGATGCTTTGCTCTCTTTTGAGAATACTATAAAAGCCCATAAACACATAAATCGTAAGAGTAAACATCAAAAACACCGTAGTAATAAAACTAATACGGATTTTCCCCTGAATACTTGCGGGAGATAAAGTATAAGTACGTATCCTACTTTTCATGGGCTTCAGCTACTTGTTGTTTTAACAAATGTAATTTTTTCTCTTAGTTCTTGCAAAAATGAGGCAAGTTTTTTCAATAGAGCTACAAAACTCTCCTCTCTATTTGGAGAGGGAAGTTTTTTAACCTTTTAAGGTCAAAAAAGCATAAAGCCCCCTCTCCATTTTGGAGAGGGGGTTGGGAGCAAAGTTTTAATACAACTGCACATAACAAAACCAAGTATAAAACTTCGCTTCATCTTTGAACAACTGCTGGTAAGGTTCTCCAACACTTTCTAACAAAGGCAAAGGCGTAGGGTAGGTAAAATCTATCCAAGCATCTCCCCAACGTGTAGTATCTGCCTTAAAAACAGGCGGAAATTCATAATATACCTTACAAATTTCTTTCAAATAGGTGGCATCATCTGCATTAGGCAAAATAATTTCTGCCTTTGGTGGACTAATTACCGCCTTGATTTTTTCTAACCTGCCTGTAGGCGTAGGCACTTCGCCCTTAAAACCTGCGTGCATCAAAGCCTTTTTCAAGGTATAACAATCTCCTTGTGAAGCAGGATAATTGTCCTCAAATAAAAAATGTTTGAAACCAAACTTTTTGCCCGCCTTCAGTCTTTCGTAGGCGTTTTGGTGGTCATCAAAAAACAGTAGAGTTTGTGCTTTGTCTATATGACTCCAATCTGTTTTGGTAAAATCTTTGGTTTGGTAAGTAACTTTTGGCGACTTATACACCAATCTTTCCAACACAGGGTCTATGGCTATGATTTGTGCTTGTGGAGCAGCTTGTTCCATAAACCATGTCCCTTGCCCTTTCCAAACGCCACTTTCTATAATATATTTGGGCTGTAGCTGTTTAGTTGCAAACCATGTAGCAAATAGATGTGGGGCTTTCATACCTCCGTCATTGTCTTTTACAGGTCTGTTGGGGTAAATTGTCGTAAATTCGTGTAGGGCAGCTATCAGGTCATTGCGAGTCCAAGACGGCGAGCCTAATTCTCTTATTAATTGCATTGGCTTACAACGTATGTAGTTTTTATGTTCAAAACTACATATTTTTTTGTAATTTTAGTTATTTGATAGAGATTATTAAGGTCTGTAGCATAGACTTTAGTCTTTGCTTTTAATATATTGATAATCAATTAATTAATTTGCTGCATAAAGTCTATACTACAAAATCTTAATAACCTTTAATGCCTTAAAGTCTTTTTTGTAGGTTGTATGCTTAGCGTAAAATATAAGTAACGTAAGTTGCGTAGTGCTTTAAATGCCCCCACCCCAGCCCTCCCCCGCAGGGGAGGGAGCTTAAAAATCAATTACTTACAAGCTCCCCTCCCTATGGGGAGCAACTGAGTTGGAAGGGTGTGGGTGGGGCTAAACTAACACTACGCAACTTGCGTTAAGTAATAAGACAAAAACAGTATATTTGCCTTTGGGCGAATCTGCTAAAAATAATCCCCTAATTAGTAAAAATAATATGAAAATAAATATTACTTCTCACCAATATCACGAAATATTTACAAAAACTCTCATCTTTGCCCAACAATACGACTATTATTGTTTGTTAGATGGTAATGCCCCTTTGTTTAATCACTACCCACACCAAACCTTTGAAACTAAAATAGGTATAGGAGCTAAACAAAAGTTCTATACATTGGAGGAAGTGCAAAATTGGTTGTCAAAAAATACTGATAATCAATTATTTGGTTTTTTTAGTTACGACCTCAAAAATCAAATAGAAAATTTATATAGCCAACATCAAGATTTATTAGCCACACCAGACTTGTTTTTTTTTGAGCCTCTTTACACCATCATTTTCAAAACAGATAGTATAGAAATTTTGGGAGAAGGAGATTTAGCTGTTATTTATACGACTATTTTATCACAAAATACTGAATTTGATACAACTATTTCAAAAAGTAACATTGTTTTACAACAAAAATTTACGAGAGAAGAATACATTGCAGCAGTCCAGAAAATTCAAAATTATATTTTAGAAGGAGATGTGTATGAACTTAATTTTTGCATGGAGTTTTTTGCAGAAAATGTGCAACTAAATCCTTTGGCAACTTTCTTACGCCTCAAGACACTTTCACCTATGCCTTTTGCTACTTTCCTCAAGTCAGCAGATTTATATGTCATGGGAGCTTCGCCAGAAAGATTTATAAAAAAGACAGGTGCAAATATCATTTCACAGCCTATAAAAGGCACAATTCGACGAGGTAAGGACAGCACAGAAGACGAAGCCCTCAAAAAGCAGTTGCGAAACAGCGAAAAAGAAATTGCCGAAAACATGATGATTGTAGATTTGGTTCGCAATGATTTTGCCCGCAGTGCCAAGACTGGAACAGTAAAAGTGCCTGAAATTTTTGGTATTTACTCCTTCCCACAAGTCCACCAAATGATTTCTACGGTTACGGCAGAGGTAAGCCCCAACACCCCAATTCTTGAGATTATCAAAAATGCCTTTCCGATGGGCAGTATGACTGGAGCACCCAAAATACGAGCTATGGAAATTATAGAAGAAGTGGAACGGACAAAAAGAGGGATTTTTTCAGGTTCAATCGGCTGTCTGAAAAGTAATGGAGATTTTGACTTCAATGTAGTGATACGCAGCATTTTTTACCAAAAAGCCTTGCAATATTTGTCCTTTCAGGCGGGTAGTGCCATTACGTATGACGCAGTGCCAGAACAAGAATATGAAGAATGTTTGCTCAAAACCTTAGCTATTCGGCGTACTTTAGGGTACATTATTCGCTGAATAAAGCATAACGAAAACTACTTTAAAACATACTAAACCCAACAGAGATAATCAAGTAGTTTTAAAACACGTTATTTGTAGTAAGCACAACAAAAAATACTTTAAAATATACTAAGGATAATAGCATAATTTATTATTTTTGAATTATTATATTATCTAAAATATGATTTTCAATTGCTCTTACAAGAGCAGTTTCAATACGCAATAGTCTTAACTCTTGCTCATGCAATAACAAAGTAGCATCTATCATTTGGACATTTGTTAGTAATTGTTGTATATTATTATTTGTGTTATTTATCTGAATAATATCAGACTCTGATAATTTTTTTACTAGTAAAAAATTATTACTTACAGTAATTTCAGAATGCTGAAACGTAATTGGAATACCTTGAGTATTTAATAGTTTTTCATATTTTATCGCATACTGATTAATACTTTCAATATGTTTTATATACTGTTTGTTACGTAACAAAATAACTTTTGCTGAATCTCTTTCGAAAGGATTAAGATATTCTCCAAAATCATTATATCCACCTGATGCCTTTACAATAGTGTTATAGGTAGCATAAATATCATTATAAATTTTATCTGCCTCATCTATTAAATTATTATTTATGAGTGTATCAATTAAGATATGCTTTTTTCTATACAACTTATTCAACCTATCTAATGTTGCAAAATTATGACTTCTATCAATCCCAAACTTATGCAAATTAATACTCTTATATAAGTCTGTCATGGTTAATAGTTGATTATCTGTGCCAAAAATATTTTTACTTGGAACACTGCAAGAAATATAAAAAAATAAAAAAAGATATAAGTTTGCAAATATTTTTTTCATAATATATTAATTAGATTTTATACATAATTACCTTCCCCCGTTATTTGTAGAGTTAGTGTAACGTACTCTACGAACTTTTTTATAGCAAATCTCCAGATTTGCAGTTACATTTCCCCTACATCAAAAGTAATTCAGGCGTAGCAGCTTTGCCAATAGAAACGAATTTTTATTGTGTAAAGTTACAAGTGGCAACAATGACAACAATCTATAAGGAAATAGAAAAGTCTTAGTATAGCCTATTCTTTTGTTGGCGTACAAGTTGTGCAAACTTACCAATTCAGAAAAAAAATTTAAGGTCAAAAAAAAACCTCTCCAAATGGAGAGGCAAATGAATTAAAAGGTTTTTGGTAAAATAATCATTTGATAACCAATATTTTACCTAAAAAAGACATTCATAATGTCGTTGCTAAACGCAAAAACCATTAAAGCCAACAACATCATCATACCTACTTGTTGTGCTTTTTCCATGAAACTTTCAGAAGGAGCTTTGCCCACTGCCATTTCATATAACAAGAAAATAGCATGACCACCGTCTAAGGCAGGAATCGGCAATAAGTTCATAAATGCCAACACCATAGACAACATAGCCGTAATTCGCCAAAAAGCTAACCAGTCGAATTGTGGAGAAAATATTTTTGCCATTCCAATAGGACCACTCACGGCTTTAGTAGCCGAAATTTCACCTGTAGCTATCTTAGAAAAACCTTTGGCTTGTAAGGTAATCACACCGAAAGCAGCTCCCGTACCTTTGGCTACTGCCTCTCCGAAAGAATAAGGACGGTTAGACATTTTGAACGTAGGGCTACACATGATGCCCAACTTGCCGTCTTGGTTCACTTGGGCAGCAACTTGTTTAGTTGTACCTTGTCTATCTATGGTTAATGTAATTTGCTGATTTTTAGACTGTTGCAAAGTAGCTACAAACTGTTGGTAGTAAGGTGTAGGAGTATTGTTAATTGCCGTAATTTTATCACCTTTTTGCAAATCTATGTCTTTGTTAGGGAGTTCTTCTTTTGGAGCATCTTTAATGCCTAAACTTACTAACAACTTAGTTAATCCGCCTACTTGCCCTTCTTTTACAACCGCATCTACCTGAAAAGGTCTTAAAGGTTCTATAAAAGCTACTTCTTCCTTCTTCAAATCACTCATTTTTTCCAACAAATTGGCAGGTAGTTGTATCTCTACTTCTTGTCCATCTCTCAAAATGGTGTAGGTAGTGCCAGCCTCTAATAAAGTGTTAGGATTCAAGACTTCATCAAATTTTTCAAAAGCCTTGCCATTGATTTTTACAATTTTATCGCCATCTTTCAAGCCAATTTCTTTGGCTAATGGGCTTGTGTAAATACCATGTTGGTTCACCTCCGCAGTGGGCAAATATACTTCGCCTGTGATGAATGACAAGGTAATAAAAATCAATACACCCGCCACTACATTCACAATAATACCACCTAACATAACGATTAGGCGTTGCCATGCGGGTTTAGCTCTAAATTCCCAAGGTTCTATAGGTGTTTCTAAGGCATCTTTGTCTGTAGTTTCGTCTATCATACCAGCTATTTTTACATAGCCACCCAACGGAAACCAACCCAAGCCAAACTCTGTATCACCAATTTTCTTTTTCCATAAAGCAAAATTGGCTACATTGGATAAAGGAAATAAAAAGTCGAAGAAAAGATAAAATCTTTCTACTCTAATCTTGAATAGTCTTGCGGCAGCGTAATGCCCCCATTCGTGAATGCCCACTAAAATAGTGAGAGAAAGCAGCAACTGTGCTGCCATAATCAGTCCGTCCATTGTGTACTTACTACTTTTATTGTTTACTTCAAAGTTAAGACTTTTTCCTATAATTTAGTTCAAAAGATGAAATAAGTGTAGTATTTTTGGATAGACACATTTTACTATGACTGTCTTGCACACTTAACTACTTTATTATGAAAACTCTATTAATCATATATTTTTTTTGTATTTTATTTACAAATTGTTTTGCACAAATTAAAGTTGCTCAACAAGTAGATATAGATATTGATGATAAACATGGTAGTCAATATATGTTGTACCCTTTGGATAATAAAGGCGTAGTTAGTATTTTAGAAAGTAAAGATTATTTAAAAGGTGGACATAAAGCCTTGATAATTAATTTTCTAGATACAGCCTTACAGTCTATTTGGGAAACAAAACCTGTGATTCAATATGAACATAATATAGCCCAAATGACTAATGATAAAACAAGTTTGTATTTATTAATACAAAAAAAGGCAACAGAATATGATGTATTAGAAATAGATATAGCAACAGGAAACTATCAATTATTTAAGATAGAAGATATTGTGCCTTTAGAGATTACGCTGTTTAAGGTACATAGAAAAGTATTATATTTAGGCGGCGAGGTAGAAAGTCGTCCTGCTGTGTTGTGGTTCAATTATTTGAAAGACAAAACCCCAAAAGTTTTACCACAAATTAATCAACAAAAAGCTACACTCAAAGAAATTTGTTTTAGCGAAGATGGTGAGGTGGTGAGTGTGCTAACCAAAAATAGTAAACAAAAACACCCTAATATTTTTATTCACAATTTTAGTTTGGAAGGTCGCCTACTCAACAAAATAGCTTTTCCTGAACGTGAAGAGTATAGTTTTTTAAGTTTTCGGTTATGGACACTGAACGAAACAGAACAATGGGTCATAGGCACGTATGCACACCGCAACAAAGACCTTGCACAAGGTTTTTACTCTTTGTATTTTGTAGAGGGCGAAAGTAAAGTAGAAAAAAGATACGATTTTTATGAATTAAATAATTTTTTAAATTATTTAGAAAATCGTAAAGAAAAATTAATAGAAAAAGCCAAAGACAAACATGAAAAAGGCAAAGTAAAAGCATGGGATTTGCATTTATTAGTTGGTAATTTGCAGTTTGTTGGCAATAAATTGGTCTTATTAGGAGAGTTATATAATCCTATTACACAAAATAATAACCATATACCTACAGGTGCAAGTAATGGAAGAAACACCAATGCAATATTAGTGAATAGAATGCGTCAATTCGATTATTATCCTATAGCTTCGTCTTCTCCTTCTCGCACATACAATAGTAATCTCAATTACAGATATAGAGAATCTTTTGCTGTAGCATTTGACAGGAAAGGAAACTTAGTTTGGGATAATACATTGGTTTACAAAGATTTAGAAATTCCTATGCTTTCTTTTCAAACTCATTTTACTTTGACCAATGACACTTTGGTAGCTTTACATTTTGATGATGATGAACTCAAAACGAAAGTCATGCTACAAAACCAAACACTACAAGCAACTACTTCGCAAAAAACAGATACATTATTTACCAAAAATAAGCAGTTGGAACAATGGAACACCAACAACCAATCTTGGTACAATCAATACTTTTTATTATCTGGTATTCAGAGAGTTAGAATGTATGATGCTCAAAAAGGAGCTTATAGTAAAGAAATGTTTTTTATTGCCAAAGTTTGTTGGCTACCCAACCGCAAAGAAGAAACAACTAAAGAAACACCGCAAGAAAAGTAACTATTTACGTTCTAAAATCATAAACCATTCTCTATCTTTTCTTGGTAAAATACTGTTATAGCAAGTTTCCCACTGTAAAAAGTTAAAATAGGGAGCAAAATAATTTTCATACTCTTGGGGGCTACCGCCAAAAGGTGGTGTAGGTTTCCCAAAATCATGATTAAATAGTACGCCCACTAATTTACCTTTGGGAGCTAATAATTCATGGCTTTTTTGTGCATACTTAGCTCTTAATTCAGGGTGAATGGCACAAAAAAAGGTTTGTTCTATCAATCTATCAAACTGCTGCTGTATAGCAAAAAAATCTGTATGTAAGAGTTGTGCTTTAGGAAAATCAGGGCAGCGTTGTTGGAAATTTTCTAATGGAGCAAGTGCAATATCTGCTACAAAGACATTTTGAAAACCATTTTTCCACAAATACTCTGCTTCGTGGGCATTGCCAGCTCCTGCTACTAAGATTTTAAGGTCTTTGTTGGTCAGTTGGTCTATGTAATTTTTCAAAGGAGGTGTTATTGCTCCTGTGTCCCAACCTGTGTCTTGATTTTCGTAACGGCTTTGCCAATATTCTGATGTAAACATAGTAGTAACTTTTATGGTAATTTTAGGTACGATTGTCAAGGTCTGCGACCACTGCCAACGTCCCTAAAATTACTTTTTTTGATAAAAACACACCCTACTTTTAACAATAAAAGTTAAAAAGTAGGGTGTAAATCATTGGTAATCAACTATTTTTATAGTTTAGTGAGTAGCTAAGTATTGAGCTACGCCTTCTTTAGTTGCATTCATAGCTTCTTTGCCTTGTTCCCAGTTAGCAGGACATACTTCACCGAATTTCTCGTTGTGTTGCAAAGCATCTACCAAACGGATAAACTCGTCGATGTTACGACCTAATGGGAAGTGGTTAATAGACGCATGACGGATAACACCTTCTTTGTCTATCAAGAATGTACCACGCAACGCAATAGGGTCGCCTTCGAAAGCCAAGAAACCGTTATCGTCATAGTAATATTCGCCACCTAATACACCGAAGTTAGAAGAAATGGTTTTAGATACGTCTGCGATAATTGGGTATGTGATACCTTGAATACCGCCTTGGTCTTTTGGGGTGTTCAACCACGCCAAGTGAGTTTCTTCTGTGTCTGTAGAACAAGCTACGACAGCTACATTTCTTTTTTCAAACTCAGCTAATTTTTCTTGGAAAGCAAACAACTCCGTAGGGCATACGAAAGTAAAATCTTTTGGATAAAAGAAAAATACTACGTGCTTTTTGCCCAAAAACTGCTCTAATGAATAGCTTTCTACGATTTCTTCGCCATTAATGACTGCACCTGCTTTTACTTTTGGTGCTGGTTTGTTTACTAAAGATGCCATTGTGTATTTGTGTTAATAAAATTTGCGGTGCAAAATTACAAAAGAATTAGGCAAACACTATTCAAATTAACTTTCTTTAAGAAAGCATTATGAATAATGTTTAACTACATCTTAACTTTATTTTGGGAGATTTTGTTCAAAGGAGAGTACTAAAAACTTTTACATTGTTTTTGCAACTTTGTTGCACTAAATACTCAAATTGAGTATTGAAAACAGCATTGAGATTGCTTTACTTTGTTTCATCAATCAGTAACCTTTACGGGTTTATTGAGTATAGCCCAAATAAAGAGGAGGGAGAAGTAAGTCATAGCTAAGACAAATGCAAAATAGTAGGTGAATAACATTTTTGCTTTTAGCCTTTCTACATTCTTGTATCGAGAGGATTTTCTCTGTTCTCTTTTTATTGCAGTTGCTTTTTGAGCAACTGCAATGTTGTTTATAAGAGTTGCATAGAGTTTTGGTTAGCACTTAGGCATTCATCAATTCCTCTATTTCTTCCACCGTTATCGGAATAGTAGCCATGAGGTCTTCTTGTCCGTTGGCACGAATCACAATGTCGTTTTCTATGCGTATGCCCAAACCTTCTTCTCTAATATAAATCCCCGGTTCGCAAGTAAAGACCATGCCCGCCTCAAAAGTATGGTACTTATTGCCGTAGTCGTGTACGTTTAAGCCCAAATGGTGCGAAGTGCCATGTGGAAAATATTTTTTGTACAAAGGGGCAGCAGGGTTTTGTTTTTCTACGTCATGTTTTTTCAACAGCCCCAAACCAATCAATTCACTTTCCATAATTTTGCCCACTTCTTTGTGGTAATCTATCCAATTATTGCCTACTGCCAATAGCTTTTTAGCTTCGTCATGCACACGCAAAACGGCATTGTAAACGGCTTTTTGGCGAGGCGTAAACCGACCATTCACAGGAATACAACGGGTAAGGTCAGAATTATAGTTGGCGTATTCGGCTGCAATGTCTAATAATAACAAGTCGCCATCTTTGCATTGCTTGTTGTTCTCGATGTAGTGCAACACGCAAGCATTTGCCCCAGACGCAATGATAGGCGTGTACGCAAAACCCTTAGACCTACTGCGGACAAATTCGTGGATAAGTTCGGCTTCTATTTCGTATTCCCATACGTTGGGTTTCACGAAAGACAACAAACGGCGGAAACCTTGTTCCGTAATTTTACAGGCATGGCGAATCAAAGCAATTTCTTCTTCAGACTTCACCGCCCTGATTCTGTGCAAAATCGGCTGTAGTCTTTCGTACTTGTGCAAAGGGTGTTTTTCCATGCACCAACGCAAGAACCTTGCATCACGAGTTTCGACGTCTACCGAAGCCCGCAAATGTTCGTTGGTATTCAGATAAATGTTTTCTGCCTGAAACACCAACTCACGCCACACTCTTGGAAAGTCCTGCAACCAGTAAATAGTCTGTATGCCCGACACCTCACGAGCTTGTTCTTTGCTAAGTTTTTCGCCTTCCCAAACGGCTATTTCTTCATTCGTTTCACGCAAAAATAAGATTTCTCGATGACTGCCATCTACAAAATCGGGGAAAATTACCAAAATACTTTCTTCTTGGTCTATGCCCGATAAGTAGAAAATATCAGAATGTTGTTGGAAAGCAAAATGCCCATCTGCACTTGTAGGCATAATGTCGTTGGAATTGAGTACCGCCAAAGAATTAGGCTTGAGGTACTGTCTAAATTTCTCTCTGTTTTTAACAAAAAGCTGCTTGTCTATCTGGCTGTAACGCATCGTATAAAGTGGCTAAATGGTTTTGCCAAAGCTATGTATTTTCTTGTATTTATTCTTAACCACAAGCACACAAGTTCACAAGTTTTTTAGCACTATCTTCGTGTGCTTATGTCCTTGTAATAAATCAATTTTTGTATTTATTTTATAGCTCATCAAATAGTTTACTGATTAACCTTAAATAACTGTGTTATATGTGCAGTTATACCCCCAACGCCACCAAGGTATTTTGTTTGTCAATAGCTAATTGGGCTTGCATAGCCTCCAACGAAGGGAATTTTTCTTCGCCTCTTAATTTTTTAACAAAATATAAAGTCAAATATTTTTCGTAAATATTTTGGTTAAAGTCAAAAATATTGACTTCTACGGTACGAGCCAAATCTTCGCCTAAAGTGGTGCGTCTGCCTATATACAACATCGCATTATAGATTTGTTCTTCTATTTGCACTCTAACGGCATAAATACCTTCGGCTGGCACTAATTTGTGGGATGGGGGCTGAATATTTGCCGTAGGGAAACCAATAGTCCGCCCAATTTGGTTGCCTCTCACTACTTTTCCTGTTAAACTGTAGGTATAAGTTAAATACGTATTGGCTAAATCTACCTGCCCATTTTCTAAGGCTTGGCGAATTTTAGTGCTACTTACGCCTATATCGTCTATGTCTTGTTTCGGTATTTCTTGCACCGTAAACCCGAATAATCCTTCGTTAGCTTTCAAATATTCAAAACTGCCCTCTCTGTTTTTTCCAAATTTATGGTCGTATCCAATAATCAGTTGTTTGGTATTAATTTTTTGTACCAATACATTTTCTATAAAATCTTTGGAGGTTTGGGCAGCAAAATTTTTATCAAATGGAATCACTACAAAATGGTCTATACCAAATTTAGCTACCAATTCTATTTTTTCTTCTAAGGTTGTCAGCAATTTCAAATCTTTTTGGTCTGGAAACAATACCAAACGGGGGTGCGGGTGATAGGTAAGCAAGACACTTTCTGCCCCATAGCTGCTTTGGGCTTTTGTAGCCGAAACAACTTGTTGCAAAATTTTTTGATGCCCGAAATGCACCCCATCAAACGTACCACTTGTAACTACCGCATAATCAAGTGTTTGGAAGTCATCTAAACCGTAGTAGATTTTCATAGCTTAGTAATTTGTGTTGAAAGAAGTTATTTTGACCTCACCCCCTACCCTCTCTCCATTTGGAGAGGGGATAGCCCTTTAAAGGGCTAAACTAACATACAATCTCCCCCTCTCCAAATGGAGAGTAAATGAGTTGGAAAGGGCAAGGGGGAGAGGTTTATTTTGCAGTTTCTACCGTAAAATTATGGTTAGTATAAATACAAATGTCTGCGGCTATAGTCAAACTTTCTCTTACTATCTGTTCGGCAGTGAGGTGCGTGGCGTGTTTTTTCAGTGCCAAAGCTGCGGATAAGGCGTAGTTACTGCCCGAACCAATGGCTGCTACTTCGTGGTCTGGCTCTAAAACATCTCCCGTTCCCGAAATCAACAATAATTCTGTTTTGCTACCCACCAAGAGCATCGCCTCTAAATGTCTTAACATTTTGTCTTTTCGCCATTCTTGGGCTAAAGCAATGGCTGCTCTGCGTAAATTGCCTTTATAGGCGTTGAGTTTGCCCTCAAAGTTGTCTAATAATACGAAGGCATCGGCAGTAGAACCCGCAAAACCTACTACCACTTTGCCTTCTTGAAGGGTGCGTACTTTTTTTACAGTGGTTTTGGCTACGGTAGCTCCCATTGTGGCTTGTCCGTCTGCCCCAATCACTAATTCGCCATTGTGCATGACTGCCACAACCGTAGTGGCATGTATTTTTGGTGTTGAAGAATCCATCTCGTCAATAAAATAAATGTAAAAATAGGCACAAGTACGATAGTTTACAAGAGTTTGTAGGCAAATGCTTATTTCTTTTTATTACTTTGATTTGGCGGAAAGGAAGATTTCATATAACTTAATATCCTTAGATTCCCAAGTATCTCTAATACGAACTAATTTTTTGTCTGTAACCCAGTTGGCATTCACAGCACTATGAAGTTTATTTAGGTATTTTTCTTTTGATACACCATATATATCAGCCAGTATGCCACTATAACCATACTGCTCCACCTCATTCAAAGAATTTTCTATTTCTTCAGGCGACATTAAGGTTATTTCTATCAAACTGAAACAATTAGCAAACCCTCTGAACTCCATAAATGGCATTCCATATTCATAAGCCTTTAAAAAACCATCAGGAATATAAACCGTATCGCCTTGACTAAAAATGGGTTGGATAAGATAGTCATAGCCAGACCAATGATATTTTGCTGTATCTACAATTTTATTTTTAGCAAATAAATGAAGACTAAAACAAAAAATATCACTTGCATTAATGTAGGCATTTGAAGCATTTAATTTTATTTCTACGGCAAGGGGTAGTATAAGTTGATTAGACATAAGTAAAAGAAACAATAAAACGTGGTTTACTATTTTAGATAACTATTTGTAAATGAGCCACAAGGACACAAGTTCACTAAGAAAATAATGCAGGTTTATTATTTTCTCTTACTTGTTCAAAATAGTGTTTCAAATATAAGAGAAGATTGGCAATAAGATAAAACCACCAAAACAAAACCTTTGAACTATTAACAGCCAATACAAAGCAAATTAATAGTTCAAAGGTTTCATCTATTTTCAAAAGTATCTTTACGCCCCTACCAACAAACTTTCGCCTGTCATGTCATTAGGCTGTGGGATACCCATTAATTCCAAAATTGTAGGGGCAATATCTGCCAATTTACCTACTTTCAGGGCTTGCGATTTGAGCAAATCATCTACCAAAATACAAGGCACAAGGTTCGTAGTATGTGCTGTATGTGGCGAACCATCTGGGTTTTGCATATATTCGGCATTGCCGTGGTCTGCTATAATGAGGCACGTATAACCATTGGCTTTTGCTGTTTCTACGGTGTCTTGTAGGCACTTGTCCACCGCCTCACACGCAGACACTACGGCAGCAAACACGCCTGTATGCCCCACCATGTCGGGGTTGGCATAGTTCAAACATACAAAATCTACCTCTTGTTTTTTGAGTTCTGCCACTATTTTGTCCCGAATCTCGAAGGCACTCATTTCGGGTTTGAGGTCATAAGTGGCTACCTTTGGCGAAGGACACATGATACGACTTTCGCCCTCAAATTGTGCTTCTTTGCCCCCAGAAAAGAAAAATGTAACGTGAGGATATTTTTCGGTTTCGGCTATGCGTACTTGCTTTTTGCCCGCCTTTGATACGACTTCGCCCAACGTATTTTTTACGTCCTCGTCTTCGTACATCACTTTTACGTCCTTGAATGTGGCATCATATCTCGTCATGGTTACGTAGTACAAAGGCAAAGTTTTCATATTTTGTTCAGGAAAATCTTGCTGTGTGAGGGCTTCCGTAATTTCTCGGCAACGGTCTGTGCGGAAATTGAAACAAATCACTACGTCATCGGGCTGAATAGTGGCTATAGGTTGCCCGTTTTCGGTGATGACTGTCGGTAAAATGAACTCGTCTGTTACCTTTTTGTCATAGCTTTGTTGAATGGCTTGCTGTGCCGAAGTTGCTTTTTCGCCTTGTGCATTTACTAAACATTGGTACGCCAATGCCACTCTTTCCCATCTTTTATCTCTGTCCATAGCATAGTAACGACCTGATACAGAGGCTATTTTGCCGTTGGGCGTGCTATGAAGATGTGTCGATAAGTCATTCAGAAAACCCAAACCCGAAGTAGGCGAAGTATCACGACCATCTGTAAAAGCATGAACAAAAAACTTTGTACCTGCCTCTTGTGCAATCGTACACAAAGCTTTGAGGTGTTCTATGTGCGAATGTACGCCACCATCAGACACCAAGCCAATGAAATGCACAGGTTTTTGGTGAGTTTTGGCGTGCTGTAGGGCTTTTTGTAGGGTTGCGTTGTCTTTAATAGACATTTCGGCTACGGCTCTGTTGATTTTGTCTAAGGTCTGCACTACTACACGCCCAGAACCCAAATTGAGGTGTCCTACTTCGGAGTTGCCCATTTGCCCTGCGGGTAGCCCTACGTCTGTTCCCGAAGCCGAAAGTTTGGTGTGTGCGTATTGTGCAAAGAGGCTGTCCATAAAAGGCGTGTGGGCTGCGTCCACTGCCGATACTTTTTTGTCTGTGGCTATTCCCCAACCATCGAGGATAATTAGCATTACTTTTTTGTTCATATACCCAAAAAGATTAATGCCTGAAAGTTATTGATTTTTTGGGGAATAGCAAAAGGTAGTTTACATTCCAAGCAATGTAGTAATACGTTTTTTTAGCTCTTTTTTGAGTTGAATAATGGCTTGGACTTCTGCAACTATCTTCTCTATTTCAATTTTATCTTTGTGAATAGGTAGTTGGAAATCCATAATACGATTACCTAATGTAGAAAGAGTAGCTTGTGTAAAGGTTAGCATCTCTACTTGTTGTTGCACAATCTTGGTGTTTAGTAGATAAAATAGATAAAAGGGATTAATTTCATCTGTTTTCAAGACTCTTATTTTTCTTAAATGGCTTTGGATAATACACTTCGTGTCTGCCTCTGTTACCATAGCAGACTTACCAATTAAAAAAGTACCATCATTCACAAATAAAATGTCATTTTCTCGTACATCTTGTTGTTTTTTGTACTGCAAATAAATTTCTTCGGCTACAGCTTTTACACTATTCGTTTTAATTTCCCAATTCACAATGTCTGTAGTACGCACAAAAGGCACATCACCTGTTCCATAAAATCTTGAGCCTATCTCGTTGCCCCTTTTTATTTGCAAAACACCCTTATCTACCAACTCACCTACTTTGACCAACTCATATAAACCACTTTGTTGAATAGTATGAAGGGCTTGTTTAAGTGCTGGCTTGTAGGTTTCAGGTATATAAATATGTTCTGTAATATTTTCCACAGGTACTGCAAAACCTAATGTGCTTTCTTCAAGTAATTGATTAGTAAGGAATTGATTAAAATTATTAGCTATTATAGGGGTTTCATCATCAAGAATTTTCTCTCCTGCACAATCTAATATATAAGAACCATCTTTATTAAACTTATAGGTGGGCTTACCATTTTTATCATGCCCTATAGCTTGAGCTATAGCCATAAATACATGGCTACGATTTTGTGGTTTTTTCTCTAAAAATACAATACTTGTTTTAGTATGTGTACTTGGCTGGAAAGTTTCTTGAGAAAGAGAAATGATGCCCATTACAGAGCAATATTTTTTGACATACTCCCAAATATAACGGTCTGAAGGATTACCAAAAACCCCCTCTGGTAAAACAATACCAGCACGACCTCCATCTTTTAATAATTGAATTATTCTTTCTATAAATAAAATTTGAGGTGGTTGTTTATCTCGCAATTCTTTTGTTTTTAACCATTTTGATGAATTACTACCTAATCCATTTGTAGCTGGGTTCTCTGTCCAAAAATAGCCTAAGTCATATTGTTTCAAAAGATTTTCGCCAATTACAGGAATTTTAGCTCCAAAAGGTGGATTTGCTAATATTAAATCAAAACTTCCTAATTGAATATGTGTTTGTGTTTCTTTTTTCCATAATTGAGGTACATCAAGACTATTTTCACAAAAAATATGATAGTCATTTTCGCCTAAGATAGTAAGATAAATCTTTGCTAACTTAGATAAAAACAAATCTTTGTCTATACCTGAAAGGAAATAATTATTAGCTTTATTTTTAAGTAAATGTTGCAAAATATGTGCAATAAAACCACCAGAACCGCAAGCAGGGTCTATAATTCTTTCGCCTGATTGTGGCTGTAATACATCTATCATCATTTGCACAATATTGCGAGGAGTAAAAAACTGCCCCTCTCCACCACGAAAAGAAGTGCCTATCAATTCTTCAAAAGCATCTGCAATTATATCTCTATCTGCATTCAAGATAGAGTATCCTTGCATTTTTGCAACAATCAAGGATAAATCTAAAGGACGAATCTCTAATTCCTCATCAGCCTCAAAAATATCAGCATATTTATCTTTTACTTGCCCAAACAAAAGATTAATACGTAGTGCAAATTCTTGTATGTTTTCATGAGGTCTATTTGCAAATTTGACTAATTCATGGTTTTCTGTATATTTTTCATCATAGATTTTACAAAATAATAACCGCATGATATTTTGGGCTATTTTTTCATCTCTTGTAATACCTGTTACATTGCCTGCAAAATAATCACGAATATCTCTAAAAATAACTTTCAAGTTATTAATAGGTTGTAAGTCTTGTTTATAGATTAATTGCTTAGATTTATTAATCTCCGTCGATACAAAAATATCCATAGGTTATTATATTTTTTTGTGTGCTTTCGCAATAAATTCCATAAAATCAATAGTTTCGGTAATAGAATGGTCTGTCATTGCTACATTACACCAACGATGCCCAAAACGTACATTTTTAGCCGTATGCCTTATTTCGGCTTCAATTAAAGGTTCTACGTGCATAATCTGCATACTTCCATCATCTCCCTCGCCTCTCTTATTATCAGTCCATTCGGGTTTCCATCTATGTTCTCTAATACGGTTAGGAAGTTTTGCAGGATTTTGAGAAGTAGGAACTTTACAAAGAGGGCAGTTGAGAATTTCGTTTTTGTCTATTGGAAACAAAGCCGAAGGTAAATTTATATTTTTATCTATAATTTGATTTTTAAGTAGTTGAACAATTTTAGGGTAAATTGTATCAAAATCTACATCATAGAAATCAACCACAATAGAAATACCTAATATAGCATATGCTTCTACCGCATCATACCAATTACAAGCTTCATAGGCTGTAATAACACATGAATTTTGTGTCCATTCTACATCTCCCCAACTTTTTAGTATATCCAAATGTGGATGCCAATGTTCAGGAAGAACGGTATATCTTTCTTGTAATTCATATACTTTGTCAGAGTAATAATATTGTTCTTGGTTTTCACTATCTTTTACTACAAATATTAGGGTTGTACCCTCTATTTCTATCCTTTCTATAGATTTAGCAAAAGGTATTTTATGTTGTGATACAACTAAAGGATGCCACCTAAAATTACGATTAGAAAATGGTGCATTACCTTGTATTCCTCTTGTAGTCAAGGCATCTCTTTGTAACTTACCACCACCACGCCCAGCTCCAGCATCTCTTGTTTCACTTATTTTTGAAAAGTCATTCTTAAATTTTTTTTGTAAATCAGAATTTCCAATACTTGCAACTAGTTTATCTGCAATTTGTTTACACAAACTTAAAACTTTCTTGTCTAAATCTGTTAAGAAACTTGCACTAATAGTTCTACCTTTTGCCATAGTGAGGGTTTAATTAGTTATTGTTAGTAAAAGTATTAGCTGCAAAACTAAGCTATCTATTAAATATAGAAAAATTTATATTGATAATTAGCATTACTTTTTTGTTCATATACCCAAAAAGATTAATGCCTGAAAGTTATTGATTTTTTGACTAAAAAGTAATTTTCTGTATAAACCTTTCTGCTTCTCGTTGTGAGTTAAAATAAATATTTACTTTATTGTAGTCGGTAGAAGCCATGATATTAAGTTGTACGATATATTCATTTTTGCCTTTTATTTGCAATTTACAATCATCTTTAATGACTTTAATGACCTCCACACCGTCCAAATTCTCAAAATTAGGGTTGGCAGTTTTGGCATCTTCTACCAAGTAAATCAGATAGGCGTACTGTTCGGTATCATCTAACAAAACTTTTTGAGAAACCAACAAATGAGATTGGTTCGTAAGTTCTAAATGCACTTCATTCAACATCTTATTATTTCCCCCACTAAATGCCTCTATACTCATATCAATAGGCTGTTTTGCCCAAATGATATTCACATCAGGCAACAACTCGGTGTGTCTTTGGTGTGTATAACGTGCATAGAGCTTGTACAAATACACAAAAGCTACCGTAAAAATCACAATTAAACCTATTAATTTGTATTTATTCATGATGCTAAAAAAACGAATGAAGTACCAATAATTTACAGCCCAAAGGCTGCTTCATAAAGCATTATGCAAAATTCTCGACATTTTTGAGAATATCCTTATTAAAAATCTTAACATTCCTTAAATTTTTTTAATTTCCCATACAACCTTTTTCCTATTGATGTACCCTTTAAGACATATCAGTAGCAAAATTATGGTACTAACCCCCTACTTTACACATACACAGGTTGTGCAGATAGAAACAGACTTAGTGGCTCGGTGCTTGGCAGAAGACCGTATAGCTCAACGGCAGTTTTACGATAAATATTGTGAGGCAATGTATAATGTGGCTTATCGTATTCTGTTTGATGAAGACGAGGCTGCTGATGCACTTCAAGAGGCTTTTGTGGCTGCGTTTGCAGACCTAAAAACCTACAGAGCTGAATCTTCTTTGGGGAGTTGGCTCAAAACTATTGTGGTTCGCAAGTCTTTATACAAACTCCGCTACCGCAAGCACTACGAAGATTATAACAAAGTAGGACAAGAGGGCGAATACGAAGGGCAAGATGCCTTGACTGGCGAAGTGCTGGAAAATGCTATCAAAACTTTGCCCGAAGGCTACCGCACTGTTTTCACCTTGATAGAAGTAGAGGGCTATTCGCATAGAGAAGTAGCAGAACTACTAAAAATTTCGGAAGGCACAAGCAAATCTCAACTGTTCCATGCCAAAAAAATGCTACAAGATTTGCTCAAAGACCTTAGACCTTAATCCCCACCAACGTAATGTCATCTCGTTGGTGTTCGTCCCGTTGGTGTTCGTCTAAAAGTTGTGCCAAAGCCCTTTCTTGTGTGGCAGTGGACAAATGAGCTACCTCCAACAATTTACTTTGTAATTTGGCAGTGCCTAATTTTTCTTTTTGCGGACTGGCTTGGTCTGCATAACCATCTGAACACAAGTATAGCATTGTACCTTTTGGCAATAACAATTCGTGGTTATGAAACACCCTTTCTACTTCTTTTTGACGACCTCCGATTGACTTTGTATCACCTTTTATGACCGTAAATGTTTCATTTACAACATAATACAAAGGTCTTTTTGCCCCTGCAAAAACAACTTTTCTTTCCAAACCATTCGCATTTTCTATCATACACAAGGCAGCATCTATGCCGTCATCATTCACATTTCCTTCTTGTTGTAGGGCTTTGCGTATGCCTTTATGCACAAATACGAGAATTTGGGCGGGGTTGTGGTTGTGTTGGTGCGTAATACTTTCGTTCAACAAGGCAGCCGCAATCATAGACATAAAAGCCCCCGGTACACCATGCCCTGTGCAGTCGCCAATAGTAAAAAAGTTAGAGGATATACCGTTTTCTTCGGTATGAGCAAACCAAAAAAAGTCGCCAGAAACAATGTCTTTGGGACGAAATAACAAGAAATAATCTAAGTATTTTGCAATGTCTTCTCTTGACGGCAATACGGCATACTGTATTCTTTCTGCATACCGAATACTGTCTTGTAAATTTTGGTTGATGTACTCAATTTTTTCTTTTTGCTGCTCAATTTGGTACTTTTGCTCACGAATTTCATTGTTTTGCACTGCTAATTGTGCATTGATGCGTTGTTTGTCGTGGTATGCCTTAAAAACATATAAACTCACACCAATAATCACTATAAGAGTACCTAATGCCACAAATAACAACAACCTATCAAACTTCAATTCATTATCTTTTTGTTGTATTTCTAGTTCTCTTAGCCTTTTTTCCTTGTTTAATATAACTATTTGTGCTTGTTCTGCTTCTATCAACTGTTGGGCTTTGGCTTTGTCGGCTTCGGCACTTGCTAATTCTTTGCTTTTCGCTGCCAATTCTTTGTTTTTGGCAGACAAAGCCACATTTTTTTGCTGCTTTTCTTCGGCTATTCTTGCCTCCATCTCTTTCAGGGTTTCATCTCTTTCTTTTTCGTGGAGGTCTTCGTACATTTTGCGGTACTCTAATGCTTTAGCTTTGTTGCCCATTTGTTCAAACGTAAGGGCGTATAGTTGAAAGGCTTTGGCAGAAAGTTTGACTTTTTCCAAAGAAATAATCACATTCAGATTGTCTTTCAGTAAACTATTAGCTTTATTAGTCTGTTGGCTACTGATAAGTAAATCTGCGGTTTGTAATACCATTACTGCATAACCTTCTTTGTCTTTGGCAACTTTGTAGTAACGGGCTGCACGTTGCAAGTTTACTATCGCAGAGGCATTTTCTTTATTGGCGGCGGCTACTTCGCCTAAGCCTTTGTAACATTCTGCTATCACAAGGTCTTGCCCTATATTCGTAAATTTTTCTATGCCTTGCGTATAAAGTAAGGAGGCTTGTTCGGTGTTGCCTACTTTGCGGTATTTTTCGCACAAAGAAAGTAATAATTGTCCTGCCTCCTGCATATTATTTTGGTTCAATGCGTGCAAGTATTTTTCTTTAATCTTACTCACATTGTCTTGAGCAAAGGTTATTGTGTTGGCAAATAAACACACCCAAAGAAAGAGTAGCAAGTGGGGCAAAATTTTCATGGACAATACTAAATTACTTATTCCAAATATACATTTTTTTAGTTAATACTACTTTGTGGTGCAAATTTTTTTGTACTAATAAACTTATTTGGCACTCAAAAACCTAATTTTATCGTAGGCAAATTTGATAGTATGAAATACCTATAAAATTCTTCATAAACTCTATTATCTTTGTCCAACACCTAAATTTAGTTTTCACCATGGCATTTCAAATGAAAAGTACCTACGTAGGCGACCTACGTACTACCGCCGAGCATCTCAAATCAGGCGTTAAAATTGTAACAGATGCCCCTACAGACAATATGGGTAAAGGCGAATCTTTTTCGCCAACAGATTTATTATGTACGGCTTTGGCTACTTGCAAAATGACAACAATGGGCATTGTGGCACAAAGAGAGGGCGTAAACGTAGATTTATCGGGTATGACCTGCGAAATAGAAAAAATTATGTCTGCCGAGCCGCCACGCAGAGTAGCCGAAATTGTGATAAAACTTCACCTGCCTATTGCAGATACATTGAACGACAAACAAAAAACTATTTTGCGTAATGCTGCCCTTAAATGTCCTGTGGCATTGAGTTTAGCCCCAGAAGTAAAGCAAACAGTAACTTTTAATTTTTAGTACCGTTTATCTATGTGTTATTGTAAAGTATCAACCTATTCTTTTTACACCTTAAAACAAAAACAATATGCAAGCACAATCATTAAAGTATTTGGCAAGTGCCGTTGTTTGTATTACCTTACTCTGTGCTTCTGATGACTTATACGCACAAGGCAGAGGAAATGGTCATCATAAAGACAAAGGTAATAAAGAAAAAAAAGGCGGAGGCCCTCCACCTTGGGCACCAGCACATGGTTATAGGGCTAAAACTCGTCATATTTATTTCCCAGCCCAGCAGATGTACTATGACCTACAAAAAGGCACATATATTTATATGAGTTCGGGAACTTGGCAAGTTTCGGTGAGCTTACCTAGCATTTTTCAGGGGATAAACCTCAATACTGCCAATAAAATTGAATTAGATTTAGATGGAGATAATCCACAAAGATTGTTTGAAGACCACAAGAAAAAATACAAGCAATAGATAGTATTTTCTCTATCATTTTGTGATAAAGCAAAATGATAGAGAAAACAAAATACCTATGAAAAGGTTGTTATAGCAATTAAATGACAGAAAACATGACAACATCTTTTGTAGGTAAAAATTTCTTGGTAGTGGGTGCAAGTTCTGGTATTGGCTACCAAATAGCTACTCAACTTTTGGCTCAAGGAGCTACCGTTTATTCTCTCTCTCGCAACACCCCTGCGAATTTGGCGGTACATCATATAACGGCTGATGCGACTACTTTACAAGGCGACATTGCTGGCTTGCCCGAAGTGTTGCATGGTTTAGTGTACTGTGTGGGCAGTATTAATCTAAAACCTTTTGCAAGGCTCTCTAAAGAGGACTTTTTGAAAGACTACGAACTCAATGTGTTGGGTGCTGTCAATGTCTTGCAAGGTAGCCTGAAATCTCTCAAAAAATCAACTGAAGGTGCTTCTGTCGTGCTGTTTAGTACGGTGGCAGTGGGTATGGGCATGGGCTTTCATGCAAGTATAGCTGCTGCTAAAGGTGCAGTAGAAGGATTGGTAAGGTCTTTGGCTGCCGAATTTGCCCCTACAATTCGAGTAAATGCCATAGCTCCCTCACTCACTAATACGCCTTTGGCAAAAAACTTATTAGCCACACCCGAAAAAATAGAAGCTGCTGCCAAAAGACACCCTTTGAACAAAGTGGGTACACCCGAAGAAATAGCTGCAAATGCTGTCTTTTTATTATCGGACAATGCACGTTGGATAACAGGGCAAATACTACATATAGACGGAGGCATGTCTGCTGTAAAAACTATTTAAAATACATAGCTATTTATATATTTGTTTTTAATAAATTTTTAGAAAGCTAATCCTATGATTAGCTTTTGTTATATACATATATTTTACTATATATTAAAATTGTATTTTTTTATCACTATATAAAACGATAAAATATAAATAGCTGATTATTAAGTATTTAATAAATTTTTAAGTATTGCTTAATATTGTTTAATCTTTTTTAAAAAAGTGCTTAACAAAAATAAATATAGCTTTCTGCTTTATTATCTCCAATACATTCCCTATCTTTTCAGTATCACTTAAACAAAATTCAGCAACTTTCTATACTTACCCTTTACAAATAGTAAAACAACTATATTTCACATGAAAGAAAACGATATTCAGGAAAACGACCTTACGGCTACACCTAACACCTTTAAAGACACTTATACCGCAACAGAAGTGCTTGAATTACAAAAAGAGTTGTTAGCCAAGCAAAAGGCTATGGAGGAGAGAATGTGGGTAGATTCTACATTGAGTAAGTTTGATGATATTTTGCGTATGAATTATGATAAGTCTTTAACGGAGTTTTCGGAAGTAGTAATTTATCATATTTCTAAAATAACCAATGCCATTCGTGGGGCATTTTATACCTTAGTACACCAACGCATAGAAGCCACAGGCGGTTATGCGTGTACGATTAACTCTTTAGGTAGCAGAAGTTTCGAGATAGGAGAAGGGTTAATAGGGCAGTCTGTCAAATCTCAAGAGATATTATATTTGACAAATTTACCACAACAAAACCTTTCTGTAATGTCTGCCTCTGGTGCTGTAAGTGCAAGAGCAGTGATTATTGTGCCGTTGATTTTCAATGAAAAGGCTTATGGAGTTGTAGAGTTATTGTATATTGGAGAATTAGAAGAAAAATACCATAGTCTTTTAAGTCGTTTGAGTCGAAATATTGCGACTATGTTGCAGAGTATTCAGAGCAATGGCGAAACGAAACGACTTTTGCACGATTCTATCCAACAAGCAGAGGCTTTACGTAGTGCAGAGGAGGAACTTCGTCAAAACATGGAGGAAATTCAGACAATTCGTGAGGACATAGAACGGAAAAATGATGACCTTCAATTACAAATCAATTTGGGCAATGGTTTGAAGAAAGAGTTAGAAACTCGTATTCATATCATCAACCGTACTACATTAGTTACAGAATCGGACTTGTACGGTACAATTACGTATGTAAATGAGAAGTTTTGCGAAGTAACTAAGTACCATGCAGACGAGGTGGTAGGAAAACCACACAGTATTTTACGCCACCCCGACAACCCCAAAGAACTATTCAAAGAACTTTGGACAACCATTAAGTCTGGCAGAATATTTCAAGGAACATACCCCAACAAGGCAAAAGACGGAAGTACGTATTGGGTAGAGGCTACCATAGCTCCTATTTTAGACGAACACGGTCAAATTGTGAAGTACATTGGTGTACGATACGATATTACGGACAGAGTAAACAAATCTGAGGAAGTAAGCCGATTATTACTACAAACTCAACAAAATATGGAGGAGTTGAGGGCTCAAGAAGAGGAACTCCGCCAAAATTTGGAAGAAATGCAGAGTATTCAAGAGGAAATAGAACGTAATAATAAACGGTTGGCAGAGCAAGTCGTACTTACGGAACGAATGAAAAAAGAATTGGAAACTCGTACCAGCATCATAGACAAAACAACGATTGTTACAGAGGCAGATTTGTATGGTAATATTACGTATGTAAACGAAAAATTCTGTTTGGTTACAGGCTATACACCAGAAGAAGTAGTGGGCAAACCGCACAAGATTCTTAGACACCCCGACAATTCCAAAGAATTGTTCAGGGAATTGTGGGCAACCATTAAATCAGGCAAGGCTTTTCAAGGTACTTACCCTAACCTTACCAAAGACGGTAGCACGTATTGGGTAGAGGCTACGATTGCCCCTATTTTTGATGAAAAAGGCAATATCATCAAATACATTGGTGTAAGATACGACATTACAGAAAGAGTACAACAAGAAGAAAAAACAAAACAATTGTTGTTGCAAACACAGCAAAATGCCGAAGAGATTCGGGCTCAAGAAGAAGAACTCCGCCAAAACATGGAGGAATTGGCTGCGACACAAGAAGAGGTACAACGAATGAACAAAGACCTTGAAATCATGCTCAATGCCGCTGACGAGTGTTTGTTTATCATAGAATTGTCCACCGACTCTAAACTGATTAAGTGTAACCAAAAGTTCTTAGCAGCTATGGGCTATATGGACAGTGAGTTACTCAATAGTGATTACAGAATATTAATGGACACAGACGAGTACAATAACTATTTGGACACATTAAGCCAACTACAAACTGGTAAAATTGTAAGAAAAACGGTTAAAAGATACAAAAAGAATGGCGAATTGGTGCATTTGGACGCAACCTATTACCCTGTGATGAATAGGTATGGGCAATTGGTAAAAATTTTCAAACTCAGTTACAATATCACAGAGTATTTGCAAAATGCGACACATTCAGACCTGCCTGTTTCCTTGAATACGTTAAAAGATACGGCGATTGTCTTGGCAAATAGAAAAGGCAAAACTACGTGGATAAGCCCTTATTTCACCGAATTTACGGGTTATTCATTGTCAGAGATGCTCAATAAAACGGCAGGGGCTATGCTACAAGGTGGCGACACAGATGCAGAAACTCGGCAAGCTATTACCAAAGCTATTACAGAAGGCGGCTCTTTTAAGGGTAAAATACTGAATTATGCTAAAAATGGAAAACGTTTTTGGTGTTATATGGACTTATCCCCTATTATAGGTGCAAATCAACAAATAGATGGTTATGTAGCTGTAGAGCAGTTTGAATGGATAGACTAATTTAATTTTATGACAATCATTAATTTTACACAACAAAGCCTAAGAGAAACTCTTAGGCTTTGTTGTTAATCAAACATTTTTCAGTTACCAGTAAACAGCTAGCAATTTTCACGGCTAACTATTGACTGTTTACTGCTTACTGAAATCTACTCCACCACCAACCGTTTCGTAGCCGTTTGCTCACCGTCTTGTACTTTGATTAAGTACACACCAGCAGCCAACCTACTCACATTCAAATTAGTGCGTAAACTTTGACTTTGTGAGGTTTCTCTATACACCTCTCTGCCCAAAGCATCTACCACCACCAATTCTATCGGCTGTGTGCTACTCATTGATG